>JAESFK010000014.1_pt1 | contig 486465 bp, 398 predicted proteins | sample 9269391 | NCBI WGS metagenome assembly JAESFK01 (sample SAMN14506231, study PRJNA617097) | algae metagenome | isolation source: Drouetiella hepatica UHER 2000/2452 and co-occurring heterotrophs from... | place: Slovakia: Slovak Paradise National Park, Hrabusice, Kosice Region | collected...
TGGGGCGGGGTCATAGGGTTGTTTAGAGTCTGGTAACTTGAGCTTCCCACACCTCGCCCTCTTTTCTATCAATTTTCTCTAAACCCCTGCCCAGTCAGTCTCTCAAGACTTTTCTGCACCACTAAGGTGATAATGACGTGGTGTTTCTTCCTGTAAGGGAATATAAGCTCTATAGTGCTTAAGACACGCATCCAGGAAACCTCTATTATCTCTATCAGGTTTCCTTGCTAAAAATGCCGATCTTAATTCTGCTTCGGTAACTTGCCTGATGGAGCTTTTGAATCTATGTTCATAGTTGTTCCAAGCGTCAAACTCAGAGTCCTCTACCTTGATATCCCAATCATTCTTAAAGTCTTTTCCGCACTCAAATCCAAATAAATAATACTCAACGAGTTGGTCTTTGCGAAAAACCTTGAACTCGTTATAAGAAGCATGAGAAGAATCGTAAAAGGTAATTGTGTCGGTATTCAAGAGCAACGCTAGCGCGAAAGCAATCGATTCCTCTCTACCTGAGAGGGGTAGAATTGTCCATTGGTGATTGAGATATCGCCAGAATGGAACAGCCCACAGTACTGGAGGTAGTGATTTATTAGGTCTTGATTTCCTAACTTGTCGTTGCCGCTCAACTTCTGCCCATGAAGTCTTATTTGCGTCAACATAGTCAGCAATTTTGCAATTGGATTGCACCTCAAGCACAAAATATTGTTGAACAATGGTGCTTACAGCTTCAACGGGTGCTTTAACAAGAATGCAGTTGTCTAGCGCATACTTGCCACAGCCAAGCTTTTGAGCAACGGAGCAATCCTCAACCATCGAAAAAATGTGATTCTAACCCGATATAACACTCTTACTACACCAACAACTCAAGTGTACGTCCTTACAGATAAATTCGAGCCGTATAACTATTGGTAGGCTGAAAGTTTCTGCCTAAGATCCCAGAGAAGGTGGATATACCGAAAGTTTCCGCATAACACCCTAATTTGGGTAGTATAGACAAAATCTTTCGATGATAATACGCCGATTTAGATAGATAGGCAGAATTGTTCTGCCTATTTTCAGATTCAGTCACAGCAAAAAAGTATAGTCCTTCTGCAAAAGGTGCTCGATCGCCCCCTCCCCAACTCTCTATCCCAAAAACACAAACAAACTTGTACGGGAAAGAGCTTGACGATCGCCCCTTCCTTCCTATATTCTTATCCGCTAAGGTTGCTTTCTCGTATTCCTGCGCCAGCAGCCTTAAGTCACCCAAAAACCTCTGGCGAGGTACGAAGTAGCGGCAACTACGACATACCTCTAACCTTACAGACCGAACGACCCAGTCCGTAGGGCTTAAGTTAGTGTAGCTTTCTGGTTACACTCCTTGGCGCTACTTGTTAATCGATCGTGAGTAGCCATGTTTTTGGGGTTCCTTCTCGTCTTACTTCTGTAAGCGAGATCTCTGCAAGCGAACCCAAAACAACAAGGAGTGATAGTTATGACCGGAGAATTCAATTTCTTCAACCATCCGGCGTTGCAGCCCGATGGTGAACCCAACCCAGAGCGAGAGCTAATTCGCGTAATTGTGTTCGGTTCACGGGATGCCGTGCGTGCCACGATTCACGAGTCGCATATCCGGGGATTTCGGACAATTGACACCTGGAGTCCGCTCTTGCCTACCCCTGACCCACTCAAGGTAATGGCGATCAGCACCCACTATCGCCCGACTAACGGCTAAGGGAAGGCGATCGATTGAATAGAGGTGGCGGAGAAATAAACCGAATTGAGCATTATACCTCCGCTACTTACCTAATTCCTATGGCAAAGCTGATTTTGAGTTCCTGTTCACAGGTTTTGCTTGAGCAAAATCTAGTTTTGCCTCAGCAAATGTTGATTTTGAGCTTTGATGTACAAATTTTGCTTGAGCAAAATCTGATTGCATGGAAGCTCCAATCGATTTTGAGAACGCCAAACTTGATTTTGAGCTGAGTTTTTCTAATTCAAACCAATAAACCGTGGAAATATTCAACGCTCTCTACGAACAGAATTAACACATCCACTGCGCCCACAGTCAGTTCCTCAGTTCCGACTGTGGCTTCGTTCTACCTCACACTAATATTTAACTAAGCCATCCTTGAACACCGATCGCCTCCATAATGAGTTCGACAGCCAGTGCAGCTAAAATCATGCCTGTAACACGCTCCAAGATTGCAGCACCATTGGTACCAATGACCCGTAAAATTGGCTCAGCCAGCAGCATCAATCCATAGGTAACGGCCATAATGCATACAACAGCACAAGCTGTGACTATTTGTGATGGAATCGAATAAATGTGATTGTCTGTTAGCAGAACCACAGCCATAATTGCTTCTGCTCCTGCAATAGACGGCACCGCTAGCGGAAAAACCGCAATATCGTAACCCTTTTCAGGGGTTGCTGGTTGTTCGTGCGAAAAATCAAAAATCATTTGCAAGGCAAACAAGAACAAGATCAAACCACCTGCAACTTGCAAAGAAATCAACCGAATTTGCATCGCTGACAGAATGACTTGGCCCACCACAATAGACCCTAATAAAATAATTGTGGAGTAGACAACAGCCTTAAGCGCAACTCTACGACGCTGCGTTTGAGAAAGATGCGCCGACAATGTGGCGAAAAGAACAACTGTTCCAATCGGTTCGATTGTCACCCATAGTGTCAACAGATCGTTCAGTGCTTTATCAATCATGGTTAAAGTCTACATGGTCTATATTTGATAGCTGCTGGAAAACCATGCACGCAGGGTAAAACGACAGGTTAGCAGCACTTCGCTTTCACCCCCCGATCGCCCCCTGCTGTCCATCGCTGCCAAGACTTTTCCACCTCCACCGACTGACTCAACCAGCAGTGCAAGACCTTTGTGTGGAGCCAGCCAAAGGCTAAAGTGAGCGGCGACAGATAACTTTGGCAATGTACCACAATCTTGAATCTGTCCGCTGCACTGCGTTATACCGTGCCTTCACCGATCGCCTCAAGCTACATCCACTTCAGAGGATGCCTGAGAAGTGTAATTTGCTACCCGAACCGCCCCCAATCCCCCAGAATTGTTGAGGATTGGGAGATGAATGCAGAACAAGAGAACTTATCTACTCCCTTCCCGCTCACCGACATTGGTTGGCAGCACCAAGAGAGCTTTTTTTACGGCGTAGCTGACTTTTTAAGCATCTTTTTGGGCAGAGGCACCCTTGTCCCTCCATAAGAATGATTCTCATTGACAAGAGCACAGAGCATCGGATAAGTTGCTGAGTACATCAAATGAGATACATTATCATTCTCAGAGGAAGGAACAGTGTCGAAACAGTGTCGAGTTGCCCCCGTTGTGCAGAGCCACACTGCCTCTGCTACACCAACCCAGGGGCGATTTTGGTCTTTCGCAACCAGTCTATTGACTTTATTTGTTCTGCTGCCGACTTTAGGCTGCGGCGCTCCCCAAGCTGCCTCTAGTTCTTCAGTTACCCCCACCGGGACAAGTTCTGAGACAGGTAGCCCTAGCGGCGATGATCCCCTACAGGTCGTTGCGGCTGAAAATTTTTGGGGCAGCCTTGCGGCTCAAGTCGGAGGCGACAAGGTAAAAGTTACCAGCCTCATTACTAGCCCCGATACCGACCCCCATGACTACGAGCCAAAGCCCACAGATGCCCGTCTCATGGCAAGCGCCCGCTATGTGATTCTGAATGGCGCGGGCTATGATCCCTGGGGACAAAAGCTGCTGGAGAGCAACCCGGTAGGCGATCGCAAAGCCTTAATCATTGGCGATCTGGTGGGCAAGAAAGAGGGCGACAACCCTCACCTCTGGTACAACCCCAACTACGTCATGCAGGTCATTGATCAAATCACAGCCGACTTCAAAGAGCTTGATCCCGCAGATGCCGCCTACTACGATCAGGAAAGGGCGGAGTTTATCGCAGTTGGACTCAAGGATTACTTAGGGACGATCGCCGCCATCAAGCAAAAGTACTCGGGCACACCAGTCGGCACCACCGAGAGCATTTTTGCTTACCTGGCTGAGCCGCTAGGATTGAAGCTGTTGACACCAGCCAAGTTCATGAATGCTGTTTCTGAAGGCGAAGAACCTACGGCGATCGATAAATCCGCCGTGGATCAGCAGTTGACTCAAAAGCAAATCAAAGTTTTGGTCTTTAACGCACAGAACGCGACGCCCGACACCGATGCGCTGACGCAAAAAGCAAAGACCGCAGGCATCCCGATCGTGCCTGTCACAGAAACACTAACCCCGGCAAACGCCAGCTTTCAGGAGTGGCAAACCGCTCAACTCAAGGCTTTAGAAGCGGCATTAGCCGAAGCCAAATAACCCACGCTGGTATTCATGTAATGATTTTTTATTGGGTGGGCTTAGCCCACCCAATAAAAAATCATTACATTTTGAGGACTACCCCCACACTTAACCAGGCGCAAAGCGCTGTAAGGAAAGCCATGACCCGCCCCACCGGGATTGACCCCATGCCATTGTCTGGAGATCAGTTCAGCCAGCGAGAAATCGTTATCCAGTTTGAGCAAGCTGCCGTGCGTCGGGGCGATCGCCTCATCTGGAGCCATCTCAACTTAAGCGTCAGTGCCGGGGAATTCATTGCTGTGTTAGGGCCTAACGGAGCTGGGAAATCGACGCTGCTCAAGGTATTGTTGGGCTTGCTGCCGTTGAACGAAGGTCGGCTCAGTCTATTAGGGAAACCTGCGCGGCGTGGCAATATCGCTATCAGCTATTTGCCGCAGCGGCGAACTTTTGCCGCCGATATGCCAGTGCGGGGGCGCGACCTAGTGCATCTTGGGATTGACGGCAATCAGTGGGGGCTGCCGTTACCCGGACTGAGGAAGCTCTGGGGAGGAGATGTTCGCGCTCGTGAAAATCGCCGACGGGTGCAGCAAGTGATTGAGCTAGTGGGAGCAACAGCCTATGCCGATCGCCCCATTGGTGAGCTATCGGGCGGCGAACAGCAAAGGTTACTAATTGCCCAAGCGTTAGTGACCCGTCCTCGGATCTTGCTGCTGGATGAGCCTTTGGACAGTCTAGATTTGCGCAATCAGCAGGGTGTATCGGCGCTAATTCGCCAAATTAGCCAAGACTACCAAGTGACAGTGCTGCTTGTCGCCCATGACGTCAACCCGATCTTGCCCTACCTCGATCGCGTGCTTTACCTAGCGCGGGGACAAACGGCAATCGGCACTCCGGAAGCCGTGATTACCTCCGAAACGCTGTCCTACCTTTACGACACGCCGATCGACGTATTGCGCACCAGAGACGGACGCATCATTGTTGCCGGACATCCGGAGGAGGTAACCTATCATGCTCATCACCACTAGCCTTCTGGCGGATGCCGGGGAGGTGCATTTCTCCTGGAATCCGATCGCCAATCTCCAAGAGCTGTTTGCCTTTCACTTCATGCAGAATGCCTTTCTTGCCGGGACAATGATTGCGATCGTTGCCGGGGCTATGGGCTACTTTATGGTGCTACGCGGACAAAGCTTTGCTGGACATACCCTGGCAAATGTCGGTTTTGCCGGAGCATCGGGCGCGGCGCTGCTGGGCGGATCGCCCGTCGTGGGCATGCTGCTATTTGGCATAGCGGCGGTGTTCGGCATCGACTGGCTGAGCGGACGAACGCAGAGGGCGAAAATCCCAGGTGGACAAGATGTGGCGATCGGCACCACTCAAACTTTTGCCCTAGGGCTGGGGCTGCTGTTTGTACAGCTTGGCACTTCCTATGCGGCAGGCATTTACGCGCTGCTGTTTGGGGCAGTGCTGGGCATCAGCGATCGCGACATAGCGGTCATTGCCCTCACCGCCGGGACAACGCTGACCGGGCTAATGGCGATCGCTCGTCCGCTGCTGTTTGCCTCGATCGATGCTGATGTGGCCGCAGCGCGGGGTGTCCCTGTGCGGCTTCTGAACCGCCTGTTTCTTATTTTGCTAGCGTTTGCCGTGGCTGAGGCGGTGCAGGTCGTCGGGGTGCTGCTGATTTTTGCGCTGTTGGTGACTCCGGCTGCCATTGCCGAACAGGTAACGGCTCGTCCGATCGCGGCAGTGGGGCTGTCTATGGGTTTGGCGATCGGATTCACCTGGGCAGGGCTGGCAGTTGCCTACTTCATTCCCTATCCTGTTGGCTTTTTCATCACGAGCTTTGCCTTTGCCACCTACGTGGCGGTGCGTCTGCGGCGAATTAGATGGCAACCGAGCGTCTAATGTTTATATCCCTCACCGTATCCTCGTCAGTGCTGTTAGACATCCCACCCTTTTCGCTAAACCTGATTCAAAATGTGCAGAATATGCTCAGCGTCGATTTCATGCAGAGCGCTTTTCTAGCGGGTACAGTGCTGGCGATCGTGGCGGGGTTGGTCGGTTACTTTGTGGTGCTACGTCACCTAGTTTTTGCGGTAGAGGCGCTGTCCCATGTCACCTTTACTGGAGCGCTGCTGGCGGCAGTTGTGGGGCAACAGCCGATCGTGGGGCTATTCGGAGTCACGGCGCTGGTGGCGCTGGCAATGGGGCTTTTGGGCAATCGCTCGGCGCGATCGCGAGATGTGGAAGTCGGTACGGTGCTGGCATGGGTGCTGGGGCTAGGGGTTCTATTTTTGAGCATGTACACTACAACATCCAGCGGTGCCAAGGGCAGCTTAGGTGTCAATATCCTGTTCGGCTCGATTTTAGGATTGCAGCCGCAGCAGGTACAGTGGATCACGATCGTGGGTACTTTAGCCATTGCAGCAATTTTGGCGATCGCCCGTCCTCTGCTCTTTGCCTCTGTTGATTCCGACGTGGCGGCAGTGCGCGGCATCCCCGTACGGGGACTTAATATCTTGTTCCTAGTTTTAGTGGCAATTAGCGTCGCTGCCGCCGTCCCTGCCGTAGGAGTCTTGCTCAACTCTGCCCTAATTGTGACTCCAGCCGCGATCGCCCAACGTTTAGTCTCGCGTCCTTTTATGGCGCTGCTGCTGTCTGCCGTCATTGCGCTGCTCTTTACCTGGGTAGGGCTAACCATCGGCTTTTATGCGCCTGTTCCCATTAGCTTTTTGATGAGTGCGATCGCTTTTCTTAGCTATGTATTAGTGGCTACTTTTTCTAGAAAAAATTAGCTCCGGTGATGCTTATTCTCATCCCAACAATAATGAGATTGGGCGAGAACGCCAATTCTATCGATCGAGGTTTTGATCCTGGAAAGAAACGGGATCTTCCAAAGGTTCTAAATGGGTCATGACATGGGTTCTAGGCAAGGCTTTGGCGATCGCCAATTCCACCTGATCGCAGAGGTCATGCCCTTTCTGCACTGTCCAGGAGCCAGGAGCCAGGACATGGATCGAGACAAAGCGACGAGAGCCAGCCGTACGGGTTCGTAAGGCATGGAACTGAATTCCCTGCTGCTCATACTCGCTCAAAAGCTGCTGGATTTTCTGTTGATCGGGTTGAGAAATCGATCGATCCAAAAGTTCTGATCCGGTTTGTAGCATCAGGCGAGCACCCGCCCAAATAATATTGGCTGCAACCAATAGAGCAATGATTGGGTCTAGCACCAGCCAGCCTGTGAGCTTCACGAGAAGAAGACCCACGACCACGCCTACCGAAGTCCAAACGTCAGTCAGCAGATGATGCCCATCGGCTTTGAGAGCGATCGAATTTAGCCGTTTTCCTGCTCTCAAAAGAATCCAGGCAACCCCGCCGTTAATCGCCGTTGCGACCAGAGAAAGCGCTAGCCCGACTCCAATCTGCTCTAAGGGCTGCGGATTGAGCAAGCGTGGCCATGCGGCAATGCCAATGCTAACGGCTGCGACCATAATCAGGGCGCTTTCTAACCCACTCGAAAAGTACTCTGCCTTAGAGTGCCCGAAGGGATGCTCTTCATCGGGCGGCTTTGCCGCGTAAGACAAAGCCCAAAATGCAAACACAGCCGCAACTAAGTTAATTCCTGACTCCATGGCGTCAGAGAGTAGCCCGACCGAGCCAGTGAGTCCGTAGGCTCCAGCTTTGAGGGCGATCGTCAGTAGGGCAGCAGCGATCGAGAGCAGCGTGTAGGAACGAGCGGACGGGGCAGTCTTCTTCATGGCAATTATGGCAGTAAGATCCTAACTCTGGTCTTGAAGCGCCTGGTCGAGCGTCCGTCTAGCTGACTCTGCCTGCTCTTTCGCCTGACGGAAGCGGAGATTAGACTGAGCGAAGGTCTTCAGCAGCTTAAACCCTTCTTTGAGACTCGCCACATCTGCCTCTGTAATGGGAGCATCCTCAAACAGAATATCGACGTGCTGACGGATTTTGATGGCTTCCTGCTTTAGCTCTTGGGTTTTCAGCTTTAGGCTAGCCAGATTGCTCAGAAGCTGAATGGCTTGGCTCACCTCATCCTCTTCAGGGCTAGGCTCAGCGCTGGGAGTAGACTTAACCTCAATAAACTGCTCAGCAGCAAAGCCATTCGGCAAGTTGGAAGGGAGCTGATCGTTATCCAGCATCTCCATGAGCTGATTCATTGCCTTTTCTCTAGCTTTTTTGGAGTCTTTGCCCTCGATCGCGATAATGACTTCAGGATGCTCTGCCAGGGTGTATTGAACCATTGTGTCCTTCTCAATTTAGCGATTTACTTAATTTAGCGATCTATAACAAGTACATTCGCACTATTTTAGACTAAACTCAAGGCTTCCCTACTTTCGTCGCCCTACCATCTTCAGCTTCACGCTCGCTGGGGCAAGCGTCACTCCTCGGCGCTGGGGGCGTACCGATCGCGGTTCTGCCAACGCCAGCTCATAACGTGACAAGATAACCGCTAGGGCAAGCTTCATTTCAAACAGCGCCAATGCCTCCCCAATGCAGCGCCTTGCGCCCCCGCCAAATGCCATAAACTCATAGCCTGAGAATTTCTTTTCTAGAAATCGCTGTGGCTGAAACTGCTTGGGGTTGGGGTAAAGATCGGGTCGCTGATGCACCAGATAGATACAGCCCACCAAAATCGTGCCCGGTTCCAGGCTGTAGCCCAGCAGCTCCATCGGCTGCTGCACCTGACGGGGAAACGTGAGCATGGCGATCGGGTAAATTCGCAGGGTTTCTTGGCAAACGGCGCTGAGATAGGGCAAACGGGCGATCGCCATCGGGTCGTTTGCTATCGTGTCAGCCAAATCACCGTTCAGCGAATCTAGCTCTGCCAGCAGCTTTGTCCGCACCTCTGGCAGGTGGTGAATCCAATAGAGCGCCCAAGCCATAGCCGTTGCCGTCGTTTCATGACCTGCAATGAGCAAAGACACTAGCTCGTCCCGCAGCTCTTGATCGGTCATGGGCTGACCCGCTTCATCCTTTGCCGTCATTAGCATTGAGAGAATGTCGGTACGGCTAGCATCTGGGTAGGCACGGCGATCGGCAATTTCGGCATACAGCAGGTCATCCAGCCTCTGCCGCTGCTGCAAAAACTTACCCCAAGGACTCCAAGTGCCCCAGTCTTGCTGAAGAGAGGGGAAAAATAGGAAGCCAGAAGCAAGCGGCGAACTAAAGGTATCCGCCATTGCACCCGTCAGATGTTGCAACTGGTCGTAGCTCTTTCCTTGCTGCACCCCAAAGACCGCCTGCAACATCACCTGTAGCGAAATAGACTGGGTTGCCGATCGCGCCTGAAAGACTTGATTGGCAGGGATTTGAGACATTGCCTGCTCCGACAGGTCGGCAATCAGCTGTCCGTAGGTGCGCATTCGATCGCCGTGAAAGGGCGGCATCAGCAACTGTCGCTGACGACGATGGCGATCGCCGCTCAGCAGAAAAATTGAGGTGTCGCCCACTAGAGGCGTCAAAATTTTGTTAATCTCACCTGGCGCGGTGAACTCCTTGCGATCGTTCGTCAATATGTATTGAATTGCCTGGGGATCGTTGACAAATATCAGCCTGTTGCCAAACCCGACGATTTGAGCCGCAAAAATGTCTGGAAGCTCCTGCACAGCGCTTTCCATATAACCAACCGGATTCAGAATCCACTGAAACTGCTGCAAGAGCGCAGGCGTTTTAAGTCCGCTGACTTGTTTCATAGGGGTGATGATGATCGCGTGGGATTCGCTTAGCTAAAACTCGCTTAGCCAAAATAATGGTATCCCCCTTTTGGGGATATCCATAGTCCAGACAGGTTTTGATCATTTTTGACCGTGGAAGCTGTGCAAACCATCACGCGAATGCCTGCTCACTAGCCTGTACTGTTATGGCTGTATTCAGAGCGGTTAAGACAGGGACATTCTTGAGGGCGCGCTCAAAAATGTCTCAAGCCCGATGATTACGGCTATATCCACATCACTGACTATATTTAGTGCTTTGCCCTTAAACCCTCGTCAAACCTGAACTTTGCTGCCGCACAACCATGATCATTCTGCACTATCTCGTCATTGCCTTGACCTACGTTGGCTTAGGGCTTGGGTACTTGCCGGGGCTACACATGAATCGAGCGACGATCGCCCTTGTGGGATCGTCGCTGCTGATGGCGTTGGGTGTGCTAGATCTCAAGACCGCCTGGGGAGCGATCGACTACAAAACCCTAGTTTTTTTGTTTGGCATGATGGTGATTAGCGCCAATCTAGCGACGGCTGGATTCTTTCAGCTATCGCTAGATTACCTAATGCGCTACGTCCGCAGTCCTTTTGGGTTAATGGTAGTGCTGACAGGGGGGAGCGGCGCGCTGTCCGCATTATTCCTGAATGACACGATCGCCCTGATCCTAACGCCGCTAGTCTTGGGCTTAACGGTTTCCCTCAAGCTCAACCCGATTCCGTATCTGCTGGCGCTGGCAGGTGCAACCAATATTGGCTCAGTCGCGACTCTCAGCGGCAATCCGCAGAATATTTTGATTGGCTCGTTTTCGGGCATTAGCTATCTCGATTTTGCCAAAGCCCTGACTCCTTTGGCGATCGCAGGTTTGATTGTTCAAATCGGCTGGCTGTGGTGGCTGTATCCAGAAGTGCGATCGCTTCAACCCACGCTAAAACCTGAACATTTGCGCTACCGAGTGTTTAAGCCCCTGCTAACCAAAAGCTTGCTGATTACAGTCGGGTTACTGGCTGCCTTTTTAGCTGGCATTCCTATAGCCGAAGCGACCTTCATTGCCGCAGGATTGCTGCTCTTGACGCGACGTGTCAAACCAAAACGGATTTTGCATCAAGTCGATTGGGATTTGCTGCTGATGTTTTCTGGGCTGTTCATTCTGACGGAAGGGGTGCAAAAACTCGGTCTGCTCAATGGCTTTGCTCAGTTTGTGCATGACCCATTAAGCATTCTAGGGGTGACGGCGCTGTTGTCTAATTTGGTGTCCAATGTACCTGCTGTGCTGTTGTTGCATCATCTAATTCCGCACCCTGATACGCGCACCTGGCTTCTACTAGCCGCCGGATCGACACTTGCAGGAAACCTAACGCTGCTCGGCTCAGTAGCAAATCTGATTGTGGCAGAGGCAGTGGCAAAACAGGGATATCGCCTGACGTTTTGGGAGCATCTGCGCTTTGGGGTGCCGCTGACCGCCCTAACTTTAGGGCTGACTTACTTCTGGATTATGAGTTAGGCTTTCTGGGCAATTGCCTGAATGGGGGCATTTCCGTTGGAGAATTCTCAGGCTTGCCCTTCCAATTGATTCAGATGGATGGCATTACGTAATTGAGTTAGGACGAGTTATTTTTTGAGCGCGGCTCTCAAAAAATAACTCATTAGATCTGAGCGCGTAGCGCTATGTAAGCGCTATATGGCTGTCTAGAAAGATGCAGCACTTCAAAATATATTGGGTTTTACGATCGCGGAGCATTATTTTGGGAGATGATCTGTAGAGCTATCCTCTAATCCGCATTTTGAATTTCATTCAGCCCTCTGTTCGTCTAGGTCTCCAACTCTGTGGCGGTTTGCTGCTGCTTCCGGTGGGCTTGCTGCCCGCAAAAGCTCAGCCTTTTTGTCCAGCTCAGCTGGATCAGGCGATCGCCCCCATCATTAACGCTCCCCAATTTCGCCGTGCCCACTGGGGAATTTTGGTACAGACGGGCAACAACCAGACGCTTTATTCTCAAAATGCAGAAGAATTTTTCACTCCTGCATCCAATGCTAAGCTGCTCACGACCGCCGCAGTGCTGACACGACTCGGTTCGCAGTTTCGGATACGGACTTCTGTGTACCAGATGGGTCATGCAACTTTAAATATTTTGCGTGTCGTAGGGCGGGGCGACCCTAGCCTGACCGATTTGCAATTGCAGGATCTGGCTCAGCAGATCCGCGATCGCGGTATCACTCAGATCGATCGGCTAGTGCTAGATGATCAATATTTTCGCGGTGATGCCATCAATCCAACCTGGGAGTGGGAAGATATCCAGGCGGGCTATGGGGCTGTGGCAAACAGCCTGATTATTAACCAGAATGCGATCGGTTTAACGCTGGTACCGCAAAGATTGGGAGAACCCTTGCAGGTTGTCTGGGATGAGCCAAGCATGGAGCGGCATTGGCAAATTAATAACCGCTCAAAGACGGTAGCCATCGATCAACCAGAATTTTTGCAGGTGGGACGTACCTCTGATCCGCCGACTCTGAAAGTTGAAGGGCAGTTGCGGGTTGGGTCTGCCGTAGAGCCGATCGCCATTTCAGTGCCTCAGCCCACCGCATATTTCGCCGATCGCTTTCAGCAAGCCCTGGATGCAGCCGGAATTCAGGTGAAGCAAATTCAAACTCTCGACAGTTCTGATGCTCAAGCTATTCAGTCCGTACGGCTTACTCAAGCGATCGAGATAGCCGCAGTCGAATCTGCACCGCTGGCGGAGCTGTTGATAGAAGCTAATCAAGAGAGCAATAATCTTTATGCAGAGGCAGCCTTACGGCTTCTCGGCGCCAATCAGATGTCCCAGAGTAGCTCCAGTCTGGAGGCAGGCTTAGATGAAGTGGAAGCTGCTCTAACCCAGATCGGAGTCAATCCAGAAAACTATCGGCTGTCAGATGGTTCAGGTTTATCTCGTCGAAACCTGGTTAGTCCAACCGCCCTAGTCGAAACGCTGCAGACAATGCAGCGATCGCCCTACGCCTCAAATTATCAAAACAGCTTAGCTGTTGCCGGAGTCAGCGGCACTTTGCGCAATCGCTTCCAAGGCACCTCAGTGCAGGGACGGCTCCAAGGCAAGACAGGATTCTTGAGTGGTGCTGCCGCTTTGTCAGGATACCTACAGCCACCTCACTACCCGCTCGTAACGTTCAGCATCATGGTCAACCAGTTTGATCTGCCGATTGGGGAGGTTCAGGAAGCGATCGATAGGATTGTAGAGACTTTACAAAGCCTACAGCCCTGCTGAGCTGACCGTTGAATGTGCAAATTGGTTGCAAGAACCTAGACTCGATCGAAGCTAGACCAAAGCAGGACGAGCTTCCGATGGCTTAATTTGGAACTTCACCAAGTTAGCCAGCTCTTGGAGCTGATTGATGGCTTCTGCACCCTCTAGCTTCATGAGTTCGCGATCGTCTCTCATCTCTGTCCAGGTGATTCCATAGTCAGATACCAAGAAGCGAATCAGATGATTCTCCCCCAAGCTGACCATAAACGATGCGCTATTCATTTGCCCCCCGCAGGTGTAGCAAGAAGCTAGATACCCTCTGGCTTCCAACACAGTTGCCAACGCCTGAAGATTCATAACTAGATCTTGAACGAATCTACGATGCTGCTCTGCAAGTCTGAGAAACATACTTAATCTCCTCTGCCACAGTTAACACAATTCTAGAACATTTTATAATTTCTTAAACATTTGAATTTAAAGTAAAACGCTTTTCGACCGAGCCACAAAAGCATCCGTGAGCGACCTAGCGCAATTGGTATCCTAGTCTTACAACTTTTCCATAACAAACACGTAACGAGCTAAAGAGGACGAACTGTCCCGCAAACCTAAAGTAGCGAACTACCCAGTGAGATGCGGTATAAGCTGCGACACAAGAGTCGGCAGAACATCAAACGAAGGAGGTGAATCGGATCTGTAGCTAATGAGCAGCGCTAATTTTACAGCCCTCAGACTAAGGTTAACCTATTGCTCCAGACTCTGCCCAGGGTCTTCAGCCTTTCAATACACATTTTTAATATATTGCTACAGTCCTGTTACAAAAATTAAACTATTGCAGATGTGTGGAAGAGGCGATCGCGGTCTAATTAATCTTCCACCAGCCCAGCCCAGGTCCAATGAGGCGCACAACCACCCAGTAAGCAACGAGTACCCCAATTCCAATCCAGGCTCCACGGGTACTCCAATTGACAAACTGCTCTGCCTGACTTTTTTTGATCGGCAGCCATGGATAAACGTTTCCTTCTTGGCCGTACTTCTCGCCTAGCGAGTCTTTGCGCCGCTTCGAGTCTCCCATAATTCACCAGCCGTAAGCTTAATTGTAGGAACATCATCATACCGTCTTCTCACTTCCCTCTGCCGCAGCGGTTAAATAACTACACTTCAGAAATTCTCATTTTGCAACAAAGCCCGAAAAAAGCTCGCCTGCGGCGAGCTTTTTTCGGGCTTTGTTGGGGGAGTTCGTGCCCGCAGGGCACGAACTCCCCCAGCTGACCACACTTTGAGACTATTCAAAGGTGATAGAATGCACAACAAGCTAGGGGTGCCTGAATAATTCAGGCTGAGATTACACCCTCGGAACCTGAGTCTGGTTAGTACCAGCGGAGGGAAGCGTTGAATTTCGATCGCCATCATCCGAAGCCACAGCTCGATCGCTGATGGCATCTCAAAATTACCCTAGCCAGACACACTCTATAAGAATGGGCTAGATCACTATGTCTATAGGTCTATCTACAGGAGCGATCGCGCTGCTAGTTACGTTAGTGACAACAGGTTTATTTGCGCTGCTAGGGTTGCTGAACGCCAGTCAGAAGACGATGAACATTGAAGACTTCATGGTCAGTCGCAATCGGTTTGGGGCTGGCATGGCGCTGGCGACGATCGTGGCATCGGCAATGGGAGTCTGGATTTTGTTTAGTCCACCCCAGGTTGGCGCTACGAGCGGTATAGCTGGAATTTTAGGCTACTGTATTGGGTCGGCAATGCCGCTGATTGTATTCACCCAAGTAGGGCCTCGCATCCGCTACCTGATGCCAAACGGACATTCGCTGAATGAATTTGTTTTGTACCGTTTCGGCAATGCTATGTATTTACTGACTTTGGGCATTGTTGTGTTCTATATGTTTGTTTATCTGGCGGCTGAGCTGACGGCGATCGCTAAAGCCGTGCAAATTCTGGCGGATGTGCCTCTAGGCTGGACGGCGTTAGTTGTCATTACTGCCACCTTCATATACACAACATACGGCGGGCTAGGAGCGACTATTTTTACCGATGCTATTCAGTTTGCCGTCATGCTGCCCCTGCTGCTCATTAGCTTTTGGGTGGCGCTAACGGCATTGGGCGGCTGGGAAAACGCGCTTGCGCCAGTTCAGCTCAAAGCGCCAGAGCTACTGAATTTAGGCTATGTAGACGGCATTAAATTTGGGGCAACACTAATGATCGCGATCGTGGCAGCAGAAATGTTTAACCAAAGCAACTGGCAGCGCGTTTATGCCTGTCGAAATGATAAGACCGTGCAGCAAGCTTTTTTGGGAGGCGCTTTAGCGGTTCTACCTATTATTCTCATTTCAGGCGGATTGGGATTGCTGGCAATGCGTTTCGGATTTAATGACGATCGCGCTTTCTTTTCTCTGCTTCAGCAACTTTCATTACCGCTTTGGGTAACGATTTTGGTTTTGGTTCTGGCGCTTGCCTTAGTTATGAGTACCCTCTCTGCTCTACTCAACGGTATTGCTAGCGTGTTCACAATTGATCTGATGCGATTGTTTCCGCAAATGCAGTCAGCAGGTTTGCTACGTACATCGCGGATTCTCACGGTAGCGATCGGTATTCCCACTATTTTGATTGCCGCGCAGGGCTACGATGTTCTCTATTTGTTTCTATTAGCCGATCTGGTTTGTGCGGGAGCTTTTTTCCCGGTGTTGTACGGGTTCTATTCCCATCGTTTGACCGGAGCTATCGCCCTGTTGAGCGCTTTGTTAGGCATTGCAGCAGGCGCGCTTTTCTTTCCCAAGCCTGACTTTAGTCCCTGGCTCAATATTCCCTTCGGCGGTGATCTCTTGATGAGCTTTGCAGCGGCTCTGATCGTATCGGCATTGGTGACGATCGCCTTTAGTCTATTCAGCAAAAGCTCGTTTGACTTCCAAAATCTGCGAGTACAGAGTCGCTCTTATGTGGAATCAGAAAAGGCGATCGGCATAAGGGAATAGGTCAATAGATACAAATATTTTTTGACCGACCCTAGCGCAAAGTGATTTAACCATGATACGCTTGCGAACAAGCTAGGGGTGCCTGAGAAATCAGGCTGAGATTACACCCTTAGAACCTGAGTCCGGTTAGCACCGGCGGAGGAAAGCTGTTTATATCAAGGAATTAAATATGAGAACGCACTGGGTTGCTCAACGACACGGACAGGCTAACGTGTCCCAAATGCACTATGCTCGTCAGGGTATAGTGACCGAGGAAATGAGCCATGTTGCACAGCGCGAGAACCTGCCTGTGGAACTGATTCGAGATGAGGTTGCGCGGGGTCGGATGATTATTCCGGCGAATATTAATCACACAAACCTAGAGCCAATGGCGATCGGTATTGCCTCCAAGTGCAAGGTGAATGCCAACATTGGTGCGTCACCGAATTCGTCAAATATGGACGAAGAGTTGGATAAGCTAAGGTTGGCGGTGAAATACGGAGCCGATACCGTCATGGATCTGTCCACAGGCGGTGGCAATTTGGATGCTATTCGCACCGCAATTATTCAAGCTTCACCCGTGCCAATCGGTACCGTGCCGATTTATCAGGCTTTAGAAAGCGTACACGGCAGCGTTGAGAGCCTGACCGCCGAAGATTTCTTGCAGGTGATCGAAAAACACGCGCAGCAGGGCGTAGATTATATGACGATTCATGCGGGCATCTTGATTGAACATTTGCCCCTCGTCAAAGGTCGGCTGACTGGAATTGTGTCTAGAGGCGGCGGCATTTTGGCACGATGGATGCTGCATCATCACAAGCAAAACCCCCTCTATACGCACTTTCAAGACATTATCGAGATTTTCAAGCGCTACGATGTCTCCTTTAGCCTAGGCGACTCCTTGCGTCCGGGCTGTCAGCATGATGCCTCAGATGCAGCACAGCTGGCAGAACTCAAGACTCTAGGGCAACTTACTCGCAAAGCCTGGGAGCAGAATGTGCAGGTGATGGTGGAAGGCCCTGGGCATGTGCCGATGGATCAGATTGAATTCAATGTGCGCAAGCAAATGGAGGAATGCTCTGAGGCTCCCTTCTATGTTTTGGGGCCATTGGTGACAGACATTGCGCCGGGATATGACCACATTACTTCGGCGATCGGTGCAGCGATGGCGGGCTGGTACGGCACGGCAATGCTGTGTTACGTCACGCCCAAGGAGCATTTGGGCTTACCCAATGCCGAAGATGTGCGTAATGGCCTGATCGCCTACAAAATTGCGGCTCACGCGGCAGACATTGCCCGTCATCGACCAGGAGCACGCGATCGCGATGATGAACTCTCCCGCGCCCGCTATAACTTTGACTGGAACCGCCAGTTTGATCTGTCACTTGATCCCGATCGCGCCCGTGAGTATCACGATGAAACCTTGCCCGCAGACATCTACAAAACCGCTGAGTTTTGCTCAATGTGCGGACCTAAGTTTTGTCCAATGCAGACAAAGGTGGATATGGAGGCGTTGACGGAACTAGAGAAGTTTTTAGCGAAAGAGTCGGTGTTGGGATAACCCTGATTCTGGGTCGCGCGGGCAATGTCCACGCGATCGGAGATTCTGAGCCGATCGCTATTGTGTCTCCAACAGGCATTCCAAAGTCTGCACAAAGTCAAAGAGATGATGCGCCATTTCAAGTTTGCTGCACGGGTCGATCGCCTTCTTTCTGCCCGTGCAGTCTAGAAAAATTGCCTGATTTTGCTCGCTGCCAAAGCCGCTGTTAGGCTGATCGATGGGGTTGGCAACGATCGCATCCAAACATTTGCTCCGCAGTTTCTCTAGGGCTGGAGCCAGGATATCGCCCGTCTGAGCTGCAAAGCCAATCAATCGCTGGTGGGGCTGTTTGGATTGACCTAACGCTGCCACGATATCGGGGACAGGCGACAGAGGAAGAGAGGAGGGGAGGGATCGCTTGGGCAGTTTTTCAGGATGAAATTCGGCTGGCGCGACGTCCGCCACAGCCGCCGCCATGACTAGCCAGTCGGCAGAGGCAAAGTGTTCTGCCAGCGCTTGATGCATCTCAGCAGCAGTAACAATCGGTACAAGCTGTATGCCCTTGAGCTGGGTCAGTAAACTCGGCTCCATGGGAGCATGAACTAAGGTGACAATCGCCCCTCTGTGCTGGGCTGCTTGTGCCAGCGCCACACCCATTTTTCCAGTCGCTGGATTGCCGATAAACCTTACCGGATCAAGATGTTCGCGGCTTCCGCCTGTGCTAATCAACAGATGTTTGCCCTCTAGATCGCGCTTGCCGCCCGTATGCAGAAGCGATCGCACTTGCGCCAGAATTTCCACAGGCTCCGCCATCCGTCCTGAGCCAACGCGATCGCAAGCCAAAATTCCTTCTCCCGGCTCTAGGAAGTGATAGCGGCGATCGCTCAAAACCATCTGCCAATTGCGTTGCACCACCCATTGCTGCCACATATCCGTATTCATTGCCGGAGCCAGCAGCAGAGGACAGGTGGAAGCCAGCACAGTGTTTGTCAACAAATTATCGGCAATTCCATACGCCAGCTTTGCCAGAGTATTCGCCGTGAGCGGTGCAATCAGAAACACTTCTGCCCACTCGCCCAATTCGATATGGAGAGGGCGATCGTGGGGCTGCCAAAAGTCTCGATCGCGGTAAGCAGCATGGCGGCTGAGGGTGGCGATCGTCAGCGGCGTGATAAACTCCTCCGCGCCCTGGGTGAGAATAGCACGAACTTCTGCCCCCGCTTTCGCTAGCGTAGACACCACCTCACAGACTTTGTAGGCAGCAATACCGCCTGTAATGCCGATTAAAATCCGCCGACCTTTCAGCACGATAGATTCCTAGAGTGTGATTCAAAAAATAAACAAGGTTTAGAATTATGACTACTAAGAAGATGATTGCGACTTCAGAAAACTATAGCCGTGATCAAACCGTGGAATCATCCTACAGTTGAATCGGTTAAGTTCGTCAACAATATCAGGACTGTCAAAGTCTTTAACGTTTCGATTCAAAAAACATGATTGCCGTGGTTGATAACGTCGCAGGTGGTTAAGAACTGATGTATAAACGAGGGCATCTTGTGGCGTTAAATCGTAAATAGCTTCACAAGATGCTGCCTCAATCAAAATGTCTGTAGTAAGGGCAACGATTTCTCCAATCTTGAGCAATCGCTCACGATATTGAATAAAGCGATATTGTTCTTCCTCATTGCTTTGTACCATCAAGCTAGCGACATCTTGAATACTTCTAATACGATTTGTATAGGAAGCTGTACGTGAAAGCTGTCGTAATTCGATATTTAGCGACTGTTGCAGTTCTCGGCGACTCTTGGCTTGACGACTCAGCTTTTCGTGAGGCTCAGCAAGACTGTAGGCGGGAATAATTAACTTTGCCTGTCCTACTTCGCAAAGTTGCAGGATTTGTTCGCAACTTGCACATTGCTCTTGTTCGAAGGTTAACTCCAAAACAAAATTTGTTTCGACATAAATATTCAAGCAACTGCCTCATGCTCAAATTTTCCTCCCGCTAGAGCAGCATATAGCCCTGACTTAATCAGCCAATGCTGAGAATCATTTAAGGTTTCAAAAGACTTTTTAGAATAAATAATTTCTCCGAGCCAGGATTCAACAATGAGTACAAGGCTTTGCCCACTGATTCGATCACCCCTTACCCCTGCCTGTTCAAAGTAAGGTTGAAGAATAGGGCGGGCATCAATAATGTAGTCAGGTTCACTCTGATCCAGATGAATTTCGGCACCAGCCCATAAATAAAATTTATCTGGAAAAACCATCAGCAAGTACGGAGCTTTTGGAAAAGTACCATGTGCAAGAATGTTGCGCCGTAGCCGTGCAGCCCACTCTGGCGACACATTGGTTTTGCCCTTAACTTCAATAACTAGAGCAAGTTGACCGTTGCGATCGCGAACTGACAAATCCCATTGAGCATCCATACGGACTCACTCTAAAAACCAACGACCCTATCATTCTGACGCGAAACAGCGTGAATGAGCAGATGTGTAACGATCCTCTACTCATTGATCTCTAGCTATTTCTATGTAGACTGATGAATTTATGGCAGTGCCGAATTTACTACGAAACCGTATTTGACCCGCCGATCGCTTCTGATGAGAACACTGATTTCTGATTGAGTTTGGCGCTCCGCAAAGCATGGGGATGAGAAGGAATAATTTCGGCACCTTGGCGGGCAAAAGCGCTGTGGGGCAAAACTCGCCGCACTTCTTCAACGGTAGTGAGTCCCTGAGTGATTTTGGCGATCGCTGCCACCAAAAATGAGTCGTACTGAATCTCATGCAGATAGCGCCGCAATTGCGTCACGGTGCCTTCGTAGATGATCTCGCGTACGCGATCGTCAATATTTAGCAGCTCAATTACCGCCTCTCTGCCGGAATAGCCTGACTTAAAGCAGTGGGGACAGCCTTTGCCCTTGCGCCAGCCTTGCAGGTTTGCGTCTTCGCGCTTCAAACCCAGCAGCTTGAGATCGGCGGCAGTAGGAACGTAGGGTTCGGCGCAGTGGGTGCAGACTTTGCGGACAAGACGCTGAGCGACAATTCCCAGCAGGGCATCGCTAACCAGACCCGGATCGGGTCCAATATCTTTGAGGCGAGGAATAACGCCGATCGCATCATTTGTGTGCAGCGTTGTTAGCACTAGATGTCCGGTAAGCGCTGCTCGCACCGCCGTTTCTGCCGTCTCGTTATCGCGAATTTCACCCACCATAATAATGTCAGGGTCTTGACGGAGAATCGCCCGCAGTCCGGCAGCAAAGGTCATGCCTGCCAATTCATGCACCTGAGTCTGAGTAATCCCTGGCAGCACATATTCCACCGGATCTTCGACGGTGACAATGTTGACGGCATCCGTGGCGATCGTCTGCAAACTCGTATAGAGCGTACTGGTTTTGCCCGACCCGGTGGGGCCTGTGAAGATAATCATGCCCTGGGGTTCGCGCAGCCAGCCTTCGTAGATTTCGCGGGTGCGATCGGAGAAGCCCAAATCCTGCACGGTGCTGAAGGTGTTTTGCTGGCGTAGCAGACGCAGCACGGCTTTTTCTCCAGCTTCGCCCTTGTGAGCCGCGATGCAGGGAATCATGCTGACCCGCATATCTAGACCCTGCTCAGCCTGATCGGTCATGTAGCGTTCGCTGATTCTGCCGTCTTGGGGACGGCGGCTCTCAGCAATATCCATATCGCACATAACTTTGAGCGAGACAATGACTCGACGGCTAATCTCAGGGGGCAACGTGGTGACGTGGCGCAAGATGCCGTCAATTCGGAAGCGCACCCGCAGTCCGTCTGGGGCAGGGGCTAGGTGAATATCGCTAGCGCGGTTCCGCAAGGCGCTGGAGATGAGTGCCTTGATGCGCTCCGTTTGGTTATCGACCTGGGACAGATACAGCTCTGCCATTTCGGTGATGTCTTCCTGCTCCAGTTCCCCCGTGAGCGGATTGACATGGACTGAAGAGCTGAGGCGCTTGGTGTCCAAACTTTGCAGCCGCACCCACTGGCGATAGCTTTTTTCGACGATCGTAATTACCCGAATGTCGGTACGCAACTGAGCGCTAAGCTGCTGCACGATGGCATCTGGCAATACCACTGGGCTGCCTACGTAAAAACAGCTTTGCCAGAGCAGCAAGGGCATCACGGGGGGTAGGACATGGCGATCGCCCAACATGCGCCAAAATCGAGAGTTCACCTCGCGATCGAGCAGATCAAGCCGGACATTTCCTTCGACATCCACTAATAGATCAAGCGCCTGATCACAGCTAATCTGCTGCTGCTTGAGCTGTTGCCAAGCAGTGAATGGGATGGCTTGCATGGGGTTTTGTAGAAGATTAGGGAGTAGAAGGTCAAGGGATTTACTGAGCGGCCTGACAGGGACGACCTTGCTGATCGATCGCAACACAAGCCACGCCGTTATCGGTATTGGAATATCGGATCAGCTCTGGGGGTATCCTCTCACTGGTCTGCCTCACGACTATCCGCCGATTGGGCATATTGGCATTACTACCACATAAGCCGTTCAAATTGAGCGTAGCACCCTTGGAAGTCTGCATATAACAGACTAAACCATCATCTACAGGTTGCGCTGTAGGCTGTATCACTTGAGGTAAGATTTCGCCCAATGCAACGCTAGAAAATGCAGCGCCAGCAGAAAAAATTAGCACGCTTGACAAAACGATCGCCTTCATGTTCTTTAGCATCATTAACCTACATGGCATTACGTAATTGAGTTAGGACGAATTTTTTTTGAGAGCTGCGCTCCGCGCAGCTCTCAAAAAATAACTCATTGGATCTAAGCGCGTAGCGCTATAACTTGCATCAACGCTTTCGCCGAAATACCGCAGCCGATCAGCGTGATTCCCAAGGCACTGAGGGCAGGTAATGCTCTAATGGAATGGCTGGGTGTAGGAAGTTTCTGGAACAGATGCTTTGCGTAAACTAACGCTAAACCCAATCCTGTCAGAACGCCTGCTAATCCTAGGCTAAAGGTAAATACCATTAGCAATCCAAGACCAATATTGCCAAGGGCGATCGAACTTAACAGCAAGACTAAAGCTGCCGGACAGGGAACGAGTCCACCTGAGATACCCAACGCCAGTAAACTACGCCAAGTCACCGGGTCGCCGTCTATTTCAGGCAGATGAGAGTGATGTCCATGATTATGCTCGTGATCGTTTCCGTGACTGTGATTATGGCTGTGACTGTGATCATGCCCGTGGCTGTGATCATGCCCGTGGCTGTGATCGTGATGATCAGACTTGTAATGTTGATGTTCATCTAGAACATGATGAGTGTCAGCAAAATTCAGTTCACGAGGATGAGCATGAACTGGATTAGGAGAGAGATGAACACTGGCATAAGCCTGTGTATATGCCTGAGAGACTGAAGGCTGAGGAATATGGGTATGAGCCACCTTCACTCGATCGCCCACCTTCCTAATTCGTTCGCGGAATAAATTGATACCGATCGCTACCACCATCAGACCGGATATTAAACTCAGCCAGGGATAAATTTGTTCGGGCAGGATATACTGCGCAGCGAAAAGCGTCACCAATCCTAGCGCAAACACGCCGAGCGTATGGGTGATAGTCGTCGTCAAAGCCAGAAAAATCGCGTGCTGAGGCGTAGCTCTCGTGCCTACCAAATAGGCTCCAACCATGGTTTTGCCATGCCCCGGCGTGAGGGAATGCATGGCGCCCCAGACCAACGCCCCGGCGATCGCGACCCACAATCCGCCGTGCGCAAAGTCAGGGAGGCCAGGTGTGGCAGCATAGGTTTGTTGAGTGGGGGTGAAGATAAAGGTTTTGAGCTGTTTGCCTTGCAGAATGGTGGCAAGACAGCTTGAAGTCGAGACTCCTGGCAGAAAGAGGTTGTAGCGAATCTGAAGGGTCTGAATCGGCTGCACCCACGAGTAGGTGAGAAGCAAGGTGCTGTGGGTGTTAGGCGCAACTTTGCTGGAGAGCGGAATATTCGCTTGTTCCACAGGGCTTACCGCCACTGTGCCAGCTTCAGCTCCGTTCATAAACCGGATCTTTTCGCCAAAAAATGCTTGCAGTTCAGCCGCGTGGGTACGGACTTCGTCTGCCGATAACTGACCGCTCTTGTCGCTGTCCGCAAAGGGCACGAGTCCTGTCGGGAAGGTCAGCGTCATCTGGGCATCGGTGTTGTTTACCTTCACTTCAGCAGCGGCTAAATCTGCCCAATGTGCCTGACCAGGAGGCGCTGTAGCCATCCCAATTAGCAAAATGCACAAGAGCGAAAGAATGCCTAAAATGCCGTTTCTGCGGGTTGTCCTCAGACCTGCTTGGCAGATGTTCCTGGGAGACAATCGATTCATAAGTTTACCCTCCTAATCCGGCAGCTAAGTTGAGCGCGTTCCTGGCACGATCGCCAAATTGTGGATCGATCTGCAATGCTTTTTGAGAACTCGTTTGCGCCTGATTACCCAACGCTTGCACCTGATTACCCAACGCGGCTTCGATCGCGGCAGCTCGGTCGTATAGGCTAGCATTGCGGATACCTGTGGCGATCGCCTCTTGAATCACCTGCTGCGCCTGTTGGGTCTGTCCATGTGCCAAGAGTGCTCCGGCGTAAGTGCTCAGCGTTTCGGCATCGCGGCGGATTTTGATTTCAGCTTGCATTAGAGAAACCGCTTCAGGAATATCCTGTGGGTTGCCACGCTCTAGCAGCAGATGAGCCAAGTCGCGCCGATGCCCGAAGGCCGAGCCTGTTGCCTCTTGCCCGGTGGTCAGGGTTTGTCGTAGCAGAGATTCGGCTTGCGTCCAGAGGGCTTGAGCCTGGGTATCGTTGCCTTGCAGTTTTTGGATACGGGCTTGCCCTCGCAGAACCAGCGGATCAAAAGCTCTAGGCGTCCCCCTAGAAGTAGCTAGAATTTCGGCATAGTGGCGATCGGCTGCACCATAGTCTCCTTGACGAATTTTGAGCTGCGCCAGATTCATCAGCGCCAGCGGCAAACCAGGCTGGATGCGCAGAGCTTCACGGTACAGGGCTTCGGCTAACTCCAGATTGCCCCGCTCGTAGTAAAATCGCCCCAGCAGAGTCCGGGTGCGGGCTGAGGCAGTCAATTCTCCGGGTTCTTCGCTGGCGATCGCATCCTGAAAGTTCTGCAAAGCTTCTGTATCTTTGCCCTCAGCCGTCTTGACCAGCGCCCGCAAAGTCAGAGCGCTCACGCTGGGTAGGCGATCGACTAATTGATCAGCCGCCTGACTTGCCAGGTCTAACTTGCCCGTTGCCAGATTAGAAGTCACCTGGATGCCGATTGAATCTTTGTGATCGGGCACCTGAGCCGCCAGATTTAGCGCACCCGTAAAGTCGTGCTTTGCTTCCGCCACTCGCGCCAGCAGCATCAGCGCTTCAGGATTGCCATAGGGCAGACTTGCGAGAGATTGCTGAGCAGATTGTTCTGCCAACAAATACCAATTTCCTTCGCCCGTGACTTTTGCCATCTGGATATAGGCAGTTGCCAGAGAAGATAGGCTCAAGGCACTCATGGGATCTCGACGCAGCCGCTCCTGGTACAGAGCGATTTCTTGCTCAATTCGCCCGATCGGGTTCTCCATCCGTTCAGCCGATTCAAAATAGCGATAGCGATAGGGTTCAGCTTCTTTGTTCCAAACACGGCTGATCACAGCGTCCAGACTCGACTGAAAATTAGACTGCGTGGCAACTAGAACGATAGAAGCGATCGGCAAGCCTAGCAGCATAGTGAGCCAGAACGGGCTAGACCGACGCGGAAAAAAAAGCTGTTTCATAGATGGCTCAGATTCATTTTGGACTCTAGATTTTGGATTTTGGAACGAATCTAAAGTTCAAAATCCAAAATTTCTAGACAGCTAGCGAAGTGCTACGGCAGCCGCCAAGGCTCTTATGGCAACCGCCAAGGCGGTTAGGACAGGGAGATTTATGGTGGGGCGCGAAGCGCCCCACCATAAATCTCTTAAGCAAACTGGCGACAGCTATAGTTCAGTGTTGCTGTTAGTTCGGCGTTGCCAAATAGGGGAAACTGCTCAGGGGCTGCTGATGACCTTGTCCAGGGTTGCCAGGAGTGCCTTCGTAGGAAACGTTGTCTGTGGTGACAGCACCGTTACTCAGAATAGATAGTTCTGCGTCAATCACATCGTCCTTCAGCATTCTTCCTCGGATGGGTGCGCCTAAAGCATTAAGGGCATTAGCAAATCCGCTGGGGCCAGTAGTGTCAATGCGCATGACATCCGGTAGAAGTGCTCTCAGCAAAGCGCTAGTTCGGGCATCGCTGTTGCCCAGCGCCTTCAAGGTTCCTCTAGCTTCGGTAATCACCCTACCGACTGCGCCGTTGGTAACTCGCGTAGGCTGCGCTCGGTTAAATGCCGCTAGATTGGTTTGGCTCAGGATCAGCGCTTCGTTGATACCGGGACGACCAAATTGCTCCATTTGCTCGAACCTTCCAGTTCTAGTGTTGGGAATAGCGATCGTCGTCCAAGCATCAAATGTGGTCGCTGATGTGCCGCCTTGGAGGAGGCGACGAGGAACGCGCACTACGATCGAGTTGACGTTGTAGTCTTTCGTGAAGTCTTGAGCGGTTTCAGGGCTACGGAAGCCAACGCTAGGCCCTAGCCCTGCCAAACCTGCCCGCACGCGGAAGAACTGATCTACGTCAAAAAAGAAGGGATCTTCTCGCAATCCGGCAAAAACGCCAATTGTTGCGCCACCGAGCCTGACTTGATTGAGGATCGGGGTGCCAGCCGCGGTAATGGGCGTCGTAACAATTGCTCCTCCAGTAGTGGTTTGAGCCACCGTTCTGGATTTGTTGCCCTCAATTAGGGTCAGGCTCAGCCGTTGCTGAAAGCTGCTGGTAGGCTGAGAAAAGGTAAATCGCAGGGTGACATTGGGAGTAGCCGTAGGAATCGAATCATTGTTTCCAACACGGGACAGCTTGAGATCATACTGCGCCTGAGTGCTGAAAAAATACTGCTGACGGGCAAGCGATCGCGGATTAGTATTAATTACAAAAATCAGATCGTTCGCATCAGCGCTCGGATTCTGGTCAATTTCACGAAATGCATACAGATCGGTTAGGCTCAGAGCGCGGCTGCGGGTGTCAATGTCACCATCATCGTGATCGGAGGCTTGCATCGCGGGGGGTTTAACGGCAGTTGCCGTCAGACCCAATGCCACCAAAGCTACTGTCAGGGCCGAGGCGGTCAGCCCTAGCTTCACTTTGCTCCCTGAGAGGCGCACTCGTTGGAATAGGGAACGCCCTGTGGCGATCGAAATATTTCGTTTTGGCTGAGTCGCCATCTCTGTTGTCTCCTTCAAACTGGGGATTGCAATCCATTCACTCTAATCGGCACCCAGACCCATAACGGGTTTCTAAGCAATTTCAAGGAGATAAACGAACGCTGTTGTAAAAGCATACGGTAATCCCCCCCGGTCGGATTGCAATGAGCTGATGATCTGGGTAACACCCACTCTCATCGTTGAGCTGACTCTAGAGACTCAAGATGTATCCCCGTCAGCTTTAACTCTCTTTTGTTACTACCATGAGAGAGAAATAGTATAAGGCGACTCAAACTGACTCCAGGATTGGGATTGGGAGAATGCGAAAGGTATCCATACAATCCATCAACTGATGGAGTCCATGCTCAAGTCCAGGGATGGGAAAAACCTGTAACCAAACCTCTAGCCACCCCCAGCCACTGTAGGGTTGCAGCAGTAATCTCAAATTGTTCAAGGCACTCTTCCAAGTGGTTCCTCGTTCCCAGTGCGGATGCTGAGTAAAGGGTAAGGGCGATGCTGCGGGTGTTGAATCATCAAGATTGCACTGCTGTTGCGCAATAGATTCATCAGCATGGAGACTCACCACTTAATCAATTTAATCCGGTTGTTCATCCCCTCAACGACTCCACTGGTCGTGCGACTTACAGCAGTTTTTAGATGAATAAGCCACAGTGAGCGAACCAACCCAGGGCATCATCATCGGAAAAAGACTCATTGATAATCTGGGTTAACGCTTGATCAAGTGCTTCTTTGGTTCGAGCTTTAGCCGATCGCAGAAGCTGCTTGAGTTTTGACCAACATAATTCAATGGGTAAAAGGTCGGGGGAGTAAGGAGGCAAAAACACAACTTTTGCTCCGACTGCTTCGATTGCCTCTTGAATGACCGTAGCATGATGAACGGGTAAGTTATCCATGACAATAATGGCTCCGACCCATAATTGAGGAATCAGAATCTCTTGGATGTAAAATAAGAACACGTCGGTGTTGACGCTGCCAACGACACTCAGGGTGGCAATTAACCCATCGATACTCATGCCCCCAATTAACGAGATGTTCTGCCCCCCCTTGCCAGGAGCCTCACTGTCATGCAAGCGTTCACCAATGGGGGCGCGACCATACAAGCGGGTCATTGCCGGATGGATACCCGTCTCATCAATGAATACCAAGTTGCGGGGGTCGATGGTGAAACTCCACAGGCGATAAGCAAACCGCAGATCCTTGACCCGTTGTGTCTCTTGTTGAGCCGCAATCAGTGTTTTTTTTGACGCTGAGCTTGAGTTTGCACACCGCTTGTTGCATTGTTGATAGGCTCACCTCTATCCCAGTTTGTCCAGCAAAGCGTTCACACAACTCTTTGAGGAAAGCATCCGGTTGAGCCGTGACTAAGGCTTCGACGATGGGCAACTGCTCTTTTCCCAACTTGGCAACGGCTCCCCCTCCAGGCGGCTTAGGCTGCACTGTACCTGTTTGACGATGGTGTCGTCTCAGATCTCTGATGAAAGACAAGCTCACCTTAAAGCGTTCTGCCAGTTGCCGTTGTGAGCCTTCTTTAATTGGGTTTCATCTACGACTTCATATGCAGCGATAATTCGTTGTCGTAAATCGATAGATAAGGGAGCAGGCATCAGTGGATATTCTCTACCTGGCTAGGATGACTTAGCCTACCAAATATGTGGCTTACTCATTCAACAACCGCTGTAGGTTTGCAGGGACGCTACCCCAGCAGTGGGTATGTTCTCAAACTAAGGGGAATCCTTGCATTCCGAATCATAGTCCCAAGCGATAGTGCCAATTTTTGGACATTAATTCTTTAAACCAAAATTCTGAGGAGCTAATTTCTCCCCAAAGCCTGAAACGCCCAAATCTCGTAGAATTGGACATTAATTCTTTAAAGTGGACAAATAATTCTTTAAAGGACAAAAAGACAACAGAAAGACATGGAGAATAGGAGATTCGAACTCCTGACCTCTGCGGTGCGATCGCAGCGTGGTACCACTCCACTAATTCCCCGTATTCGCCATTTTAGCAGGACAGTTGCAGCATCAGCATTCAACGTCATGTCGTGCCTTATGCCGCTAATTTCTGCCCATAGACTGCTCGGATGCGATCGAATTCTAATTCTGATAGATAATCTACCGCCCAATTAGACTGACGCTGCATCATGTGAAATGGATAAGAATTTGCGACGCCAACAACCTGCATTCCTGCCTGCTTAGCCGCCTGAATGCCTGCTGGAGTGTCCTCGATCGCCAAACATTCTTGGGGCTTGAGGCGTAGCTCAGGGTAATATTCGTTAAGCCGATCGACCCCTAATAGATAGCCCTCTGGGTCGGGTTTACTGCCTTGAATATCGTCCCCCGATACCACCACAGGAAAGTATTGAGCTAAATCAACCCGATTGAGAACGAGATCAATTTCTGAGCGCACGGCACCGCTGACGATCGCCATGGGCATTTGCGCCGCCCGGATCTGGAAAATCAGATCGGCTAAGCCAGGATAGATCGGCAATTTGTCGATTTCCGCTAGCTGTTGCTGGTAAGAGCGAGACTTACGGACAATTAGACCCGTAATGTAGTCCTCCGTCACTACTCTGCCGCGACTCGCCAACAAATCTTTGAGACAGGCGCGATCGCTTCGCCCCAAGCAAAGCTGCCGAAATTCTCCGGCTTTGGGGCGCAGGTTCTCTTCCAGCATGATTTGTTCAATCAGCTTTTGATGCAATGGCTCATCGTTAATGATGACTCCGTTGAAATCAAATAAAACTGCCTTAAGAGCCATAGAGTGCGATCGCTTCCGTGAGCCTTGTCCGAGAGCCTATAAAATAGAGCCTGTGCAACGCTATCATAGCGTTCCTCTCAAAACAGTTTCTAGTCTGCGGACGCGCTAAATTCCTTTTACACTAAAGGCAGTCTACTTACAGCAATTTTCGATTGCATAAACCACAGTTATTTTGTAGAAGCCTTGCGGAGTGAAGCTTCTACAAGAATAACCCACACTTAACCAAGCGCAAAGCGCTGTAATGATGTTAATAACGGGGATCTAGGGGGTGAAATATGGCGGACTACATAAACTTAGATACCTTGATTGCCATCATGCTAGCTGTCAGCCTCAGTGCGGCAGCGGGTTTTCGAGTGTTTGTTCCTTTGCTTGTGCTGAGCGGTGCGGCGGTGATTGGGCATGTCGATCTGCCTGCCGATTTTGACTGGATTGAGACTCAGCCCGCTCTGATTTTGTTTGCCGCAGCCTGTCTACTAGAGATTGGCGGCTACTATATTCCTTGGGTCGATCACCTGCTCGATCTAGTTTCTACCCCTGCTGCCATTATTGCCGGAACCGTGATGACTGCATCCCTGGCTCCTGAGATGAATCCTTTGGTACAGTGGACTTTGGCGCTGGCGGCAGGAGGCGGAACAGCAGGCGTCACCAAAGGGCTGATGAACATCTTCCGGGCAACCTCGACGGCAACCTCTGGTGGCATAGCCAACCCCATTTTTTCGACCTTCGAGCTAATCGCTGCTGCCGGTTTGTCTGTGCTAGCCCTAACCGTCCCTCTGGCGGCAGGTCTTGCCGTCATGCTGATTTTGACGATCGCCATTCGTCAGCTTTGGCGATTGGCGGCTCGTTTCCAGCCTAGCGCCACCCCTGAGCCGCCTGTGTCATAAGTTAAGCGTTTCTGGTTTTAGGTATAAATTTTTTGAGAGGGAAGCTTTGCTCCCCCCTCAAAAAAATTTATACCCAGATTCAGAACGAACTATCCCTGTGCAAACCAATCAATCAACTGCCGCGCAATGCTCAGCTTTGAGGGCACCTGCGGCAAGCTACCCCTATGGAACCAGGCAGCTTCGGCAATCTCGCGAGGATCGATAACGATCTCACCGCCCGCATAGGTCGCCGTGAAGCCAATCATGAGCGAGTTGGGAAACGGCCAGGGCTGAGAGCCAAAATAGCGAATGTCTTTGACCTCAACTCCGACTTCTTCTCGTACCTCTCGCGCCACCGTCTCTTCAAGCGATTCTCCAGGCTCCACAAATCCTGCCAGGACGCTATACATTGTGGGGGCAAATCGCGGGGCACGCGCCAGCAGCACCTCTTCACCGCGTGAAACCAGCACAATAATGGCAGGCGAAAGACGGGGATAGTTGACCAATCCGCAGTTGGGACAGCGTTTCGCTCGATCCTGCGGTATCTGTACAGTCGGCGTAGCGCAATGACCACAGTATTGATGCGTTCTATCCCATTCTTTGATCTGTATTGCCCGACCGCCCACCGCAAATAGATCGTCTTCTAGCACACCATAGAGTTCGCGCAGGGGAATTAGCCCCATGCCGTCAGGTGGCACCGCGTCATCAGGTAGCTCCACCTCATAGCAAGGGTGATCGTCCAAAGTACCGAGAAACTGCGATCGCACAGGCTGCAATCCAATTTCGCTCAGGTTCCTCAAGCAAGGGATGTGCGGTTTTTCTGCCGCCACCTGCTTCACCAAAAGCTGATTGCCAACAAATGCAAACCACCAGGCGGGCTGATTTTGCTCGGCTGGTGGAGTTGCGGAGGGAATGAAGGGGCGATCGCGGCAGAAGAACGGGTGCATAGAGAACGTGCAAGACAAATTAGGTTAGACAATCTAAATAGTGCCATACCCCTACACAGCCACACTGCCTCTAAGATTAAGGGCAAAATATTTAATCTAAATAAAAAACATGGTTGACTTACACAAAAAATACATATTAAATATGGCTTATAAGCTCAGTTTATATTCAACTCTTTACCCCCAGGAGTACAGACCGTGGGAACTTTTTCCTCAACACGATCACCTCTTTTCACACCCGCCCCCCAAATCATGAGCAAAGCAATGAGCAGAACTATGAGCAAAGCATCTGGAGCTTCACCGCACTATGAGGCAAATTTAGCGATCGTCACGGATGAGATTCTGCCTTACCAAGTTGGACGCATCAGTTTTTTATCGTCTTGGTGGCCTGCCCTATGTCCTCAAAATGTCCATATCTCTGAGGGTACGGTGGTTAGAGTTGTGGGTAGAAGTGGGATCACGCTCTTAGTTGAGCCAATTTTCTTGGAGCCAGCCGCGAAGCTCTAGCTCCAGAATCTTGCTCATTGCCGATCGCCCCCTAAAAATTTGCTATGAATGCCAATTCTCTGCCCAAGGTTCGCTACCTTCGCTCTGTTGCACCCCTTCCCCCTGACAAAAGTTATTCCAAAATCCTCATTCATGTTTTTCATCTCTACGGCAATTACATGAGGAATAAATGCATAAAAAATGTATCTTTAAATCATCGCTTGTGTAAATGCCCTAGATCTATAATCTTGGCGCAAACCAAAAAGCTTGTATAAAGATTGTGGAACAAGGCATATAAAATTTGTGCCTTGCATAATATAAGATTGGGGGTCTAACACCTAAAATATTCGGCAAAGGAACGGTTGTATGGCGACTGACAAGAGAACATTGAAGAAAAAGCGATTGAACTTAGATCTCACGCCTGAAGCCTACGAGCTGCTGCAAAAACTGGCGGACGACTCCGGCAAGAATATGGCAGAAATTTTGCGAACCGGGTTAGCTCTCTACGGCATTGCTCAGGAAGAGGGCAAAAAGGGACGGAGCCTCGGCATTGTTGAGGACGACAAGGTGATCAAGCAAATCGTCACAACTTAATCGTCACAGCTTAATCGTCACAAATTAACAGCCTCGCCCTCCGAAGGTTTTTAATGCTGATCTACTAAAGCTGGTTAAGCTGAATCCAGAGATCGTGAGTCAGTTGAATGTATGCCTTGAGCTTCAGAATTTGCTCATGTAGGTTGTCTAGCTCTAAGGGAAACTCAGCAGTAATCCAGTTACCCAATTCGCCATTGGTCATGGTGTCAATCAGGTGTAGCGTTTCATCCCTATAGACATTAAGCTGTGTCTTAAACAAGGCACAGTTTTTTTTAAAGGCAAGCGCCATGTTCTGAATTTTGTCGTATTGGCTCAAGGCAGAAGCAGAAGAGCGATCGCGGTATTCCCATTCCAAGGCAGTCTCTAACAGCTCGATCGCTTCTTGCCAGTTTCCCAAGCCTTCTTCTACGTCTAGAAATCGGTAGTTCAAATCCCCTCGAATTTCATCTGCCCGTCGCCGCATTTCTGAGAAAGCTTCAGAATCAAACTGCTCTCCATCAGGACGGCTGGACAAATCTCGGTTAAACCTGGGAGCACAGGGAATGACGCTTGCCCCTCGATCTTGCAAAGCAGTTCGGTTTGCATCGCTGAATCCCAAATTTTCCCAAAATTTAGTTTCTGTGACGATCGCCTCCTCCAATAAAATCCCGCTGAGATCGGCACCATTCAAATCAGCCCCGCTGAGATCGGAATGCTGCAAATTAACATCGCTCATATAGGAGCGTTTGAACATGGCATTTTCAAGATTGGCGAAACGGAAGTTTGCGCGGAGTAGGTTTGCGCCAATCCAATCGGCATGACTCAAGTTTGCCTTCGTAAAGTTTGCTCCCACCAGGTAGGCGCGGTTAAGTCGGGTGTGGCTTAGATTAGCTTCCTGTAGGTTGGCATCACTCAGATTAACGCGCAGTAAGATAGCGTCCTGCAAGTTTGCCCGCGTTAAATCTACAAAGATTAATCGGGCACCGCTTAGGTTGGCTCCCTGGAGGTTCGCTGAGCTGAGATTGGCACCGCTCAAATTTATGCCGCTCAGATCTGCATTGCTGAGATCTGCATTTTGAAGCTGAGTACAGGACAGATTAGCATGACTAAGATTGGCACCGCTTAAGATGGCGTGTTCCAGATCGGCACCCCGTAAACTGACTCCGGTGAGCTGGGCATGACTCAAATTTGCTCTCTTCAGGCTGCTGCGCCTCAAAATAGCACCGCGCAATTGAGCTGCTCTCAAGTCTGCGCCGCTTAGGTCGGTGCCGCTCAGATCTGCCCCTGAGAGAAAAGCGCCTTTGAGGTCAGCATTCTGCAATAGCGCATTAACCAGGTTTACCTGTCGCAGTTTGGCATCGCAGAGGCTGGCGTTACAGAGGTCGGCATGGTGCAAGTCGCTCCCGCGTAAGTTTGCTTTTGTCAGAATAGCTTGGCGAAAGTTCACGCCGCGCAACACCGCATTATTGAGCTGAGCCGCATAGAGGGTCGCTTGCTGAAGAATGGTACCTGAGAGGTCTGCGCGTTCTAGCAAAGCTCCATTGAGATTGGCTCCCGTCAAGTTTGCGCCACCCAGATTTGCACCCTGCAATTGGGCACCTTGCAAATTGACTCCCTGCAACTGGGCATGAATGAGAACTGCGCCCCGCAAATCAATTTCCTGCAAATCAAGATGCCGTAGGTCTGCACCGATATAGTTTCCATAAGGTTGAAATCTTCTTCTCTCTAAAGAGGTAAGCAGAATATTTTCAACAGGCACATTCTGTATTTCATTCAACTGTCCTCTGTTATATAAATCTATAAGTCGATTTATTCCAGATTGAGAACCTTCTAAGACAAGTCTGACAGTCCTTGATTGTACTTTTTCTAAATCCATATTCGCCTCTTCTATGGTTCCAATAGTGTCATGTCAGCATCTCCTGATATTTTACGAAGATGAGCAACCATGGCTTCAACTAACGAGCGGTCATCACGGTTAATCGTTGCCGTAACCACCACAGTTAATCTAGTTGGTGCTTCTGTCTTATAGTTTATGTTTCTATGAAGAACAGGAATGAAGTGTCCTGAAAGATTTTCTAATTGAATTTCTACACAACCGGCTTCATGTGCCTTCTCAATATCGCTGCAATCTGCCCCTATTGCTTTGTAAAATCCAGTAGAAAATGCGATTGCAGCTTTGTCTCCTATTTCCTGGCTCATTCCAACAACGTAAGGAATATATTGAGCAATGGCTTTTGCCTGAATCTCTGAATGACATGTGTTCAAGACAACGCATTTTACATGTTTAGATGCCAGTTTGAATAGGCTTGCTAAAGCGTCTAATTGAACGGTCTGCACTTTTCCCAATCTATCCTCGATACAAAGCTCACCCGAACTCATACCATGCCCAGAAAAGTGAACTATGTGTGGGCTGAAAGCAAGAATTGCTTGAGTAATGTCACCTGAACGGATAGCCTCACGGGACTCTAGGATAATTTCGTTCCTCAAGCAAGCCATCTGTAGCTTTTCACGAATTTCCCGGAGTTCCTGCCCTACACGTAACCGAACCTTATCACTTGGATCTGAGGATAAAAATAGGATCTTGGTTTGATTAAGGGCTTCCATTTTTGAATTATGAGGAATAGCTTCAAGGCTTTCAGACCTGATCGTTTTAGTCTTTACTCCTACATTTGCCCAAAGCAGTTGCTGAGCCTACCACTAATTAAAGATGCACTTTAATTAGTGTAATATCTAGGCTACCATAACTGTCCATAGAAATACATATGCAAATATCTGACTAAAAAATAGATGATAAATTGATTAAGCTACTGTTTTTTATAATTAAGTGTCTAAAAAATAGACAAATTACTCCAAGGAGCAAAGTTCATGACTGAGGACGCGATCGACGAGTTGCAATACACACAGCAGCAGCAGCGCTACTGGGAGCAGTTACGACAAGAGCTAGAGCGCTATAAAGCTGACCTAGGGGCAACCCATACAGAGATAGCCCAATGTCTTGGCATTAGCCGCCAGCCGTTAGTAGTTTTTATGCAGGACTCAAGCCAAGGATTGCCGATTCAGCGATCGAATCTGGTGCGGCTATGGGATCTCCTGACAGAGCCAACGCGCTTCCGCAAAAAATACTCGCCAGAAGAGCGATCGAATCGAGCCGCTCTGAGACAGCAAGGAGCCAATGCCTTATTAAAAGCAGCAGGATTTCTTCCAGACGTGAACGAACAGTCGTTAGAAATTCATTCCAATCGCCATCAGCAAATTCAGCGCTTGGTATCGAGGTTGTCGAATTTGCCTGTTTCAGATTTTGCGGATTTCATCACGTTAACCGATTTTTTAGAAACCTTTGTAACTAACTCTTTTCCCGGTCGATATAAAACTGCGCTAGAAGAAACCCAAATTTTGGATAGCGATGCTGACTCTAGCTCAATCGATCGCGTAGATTACTGGATCAAGAAAAATCATCTGCCTAACATTCCCGATCCAGTTGTTAAAGATAAATTGCAAGGCGCACTTTCTCGGCTAGCTATTTCGGGAAAATCTAAGCTAAATAATGCTGAATTTTTTGAGCTGTATATGTCGATCGCTGAAAATGAGCGGTTGACTAATCATGTTGATAAATTCCTCAAAATGCGGATCACGCAGTGTCAATTTACAACATTGACTTTTTCAGTCCAATCCTATCTCTCTGCCGAAGAAGACAGCCTCATTTGGCAGGATTTTTGTGAGGCAAGTCTGGCTGTAGAGCAATGTCTTCGCCCACAAATTCATGAGAGAAGCGACCTAGAGGATTCTGTTGCCGAACCTGTGATTGAAAGCTCGATTACCTGCAATTTTAGAGAAGCCAAGCAGGACGTTCGCTGGCGCTACAGCTCTTCTACAACCCATTTTGAAACGATGCTGGCGGCGATCGGTCGAGGAATGGGCTATGATTCTGAGCTGGAAATGGTGGATTTCTCTATCCGAACTTTGGGTCACAAAGACTATAGTTTGATTCGCGCTTCTTCCGCATTTCGACCCATTCATTCCACTAATCCTACTGACTACAAGTCTTACCAGAGCGTTTGGATCGATCGCAGCGCTATTTTTGGCATCCTGCAATCTACCATTCTTGCCGTTAGAGGCTGGCTCTCCGAAAACTTTCCAGATGAATCTAGTTGCCGCACCTACTGTGAAACTTGCCAAATTGTTTCTAGCATTAATGACAGCCTCATCAAAGGGAAAAGTTTTTTGAATGGCTATCGTATTCATCAGGCAGCCTATTCCGGTAGATTGTCAACTAGCGATTATCTGGAAAAAGAAGTAATTGAGAAAATTAAAGGGTTAAAAGAAGGTGTATTTAAGCAATATCCAAAATTGCAAGACTGTTATGAATCCGATTTAGATCGCAAGTATTGTGTGGCTAAACTGGCTTGCGCTCACTCTGCTTTAGTTGAAGGCAATATGATCACAGCATCGCGCTTGCTGCTAGAAGTTGAGGATTTTCTTGAGAGCCTTGATTTTCAAAAAAGTTCCAAGGAAAACAAACACCTTCTCAAGATTTCCTATGCGATCGAGCTGAACTTGCAATGCTTTTACCGAGGCGATTCAGTAATCTTTTCAAATCATCAAAAATGGCGTACTGAACTGCAAAATTTCCTCAGTCAGCTCAGCACTTATATTGATGATTGCAATCAAAATTCAGGACAATTTGCTTCTGATACTTATATGAATGTCTCAGAGCTATACGGGCGACTGGCTCGTCTCAATTTCTGCTGCTGCAACGCCGATGAAATTGAGGACTTAGAATCTGCGGTCAGGTATTCTCTGATGGCGGCGTACTGTTCGGCTAAAACGGGTCATCAGCACCGAACGGCACACTGGATTAGCAACGCGGGTCGAACCTGTGTGCGTTTGGGCGAGGGCGATCGCGCTAAAGGATTTGCCGATCTTGCCGATCGGATTATTAGCCGTGCTAGTGAGCCGACCCATAGCCCAGAATATCAGGAAGCCATTCGGGCTGAGGTCAATATTGCCAGAGGAGAACGCCTTTTGTTGATTGAAAAAGACCCTGCGAGAGCGCTGAACTACTTTTTGCGATCGCTCAAAGGCTCCATCTATATTGGCTTTGTTCGATTAATTGCCGATAATTTGTATGACATTGCGCGAGCTTCTAAAGACTTAGGTAACTATCGGATTAAAAAGTCTTTTTCATCGGCATTTGGCAAGAGTGACCCTAAAACAAATTGGCTTTTGAACGAAGATAATCAGAGCTGGCAGGAAAATAAAATTGCGGCAGAAGTGATTCAGTTCATCAACAAAATTGATAAAGAAGAGGACTGGAGTTTCGTTTCAATTCAGTTTAAAGAACAAGCGCAGAAAATCTGGCGTGGTCTGGCAAATTTCAATGATCCAAGCAACAGCTTGCCCCATCCTCTTGAAGCACAAATGGAGGCAGAGGAGTTTCTCAACCGAGTGAAATGATCGCCTAATCCGATCGCCGCCTTTCTGATCTGAGAATCGTGACAATCAGCCACACGCCCAGCAAGCTTGCAACTGCAAAGAAAATATTGCCAATCAGCTGAAGTTGTGGAGTTTGTTGCCCGGTAGAAATAATTGCCGCTCCAATGATCAGCGCTGCCACAACCGTACTAGAAGACCGACGATTGGCAGCCTGATCGATCGATCGCCGCATAGCATTCAGGTCTTGTAGGGTAATGTTAAGCCGCAGCGTTTCAGATGTGAGTCGGTTGAGCAAAAAACCAACCTGACGCGGTGAGTCTAGCGAAAGCTGCTTAAACTCCAGCGCCGTGCGAAGAAGCGATCGCATCGGATCATCTCCCACAAGCTGCCTTTGGAAGAGATCGGTCATCAATGGGCGAATCTCATCGACAATATTGACCGAAGAATCAAACCCTCGACCCGTGCCCTCCAAATTGGCGATCGATTTGGTTAACAGCCCAATGTTGCTGGGCAGCCGCAGATTGTTGAGGCGGGCAGCTTCCAGGATTTTGCCAAAGACTTCACCAATGTTGATATTGGACAAGCTGAGGTCATAGTATTGGCGCAGAAGGCGATCGTAATCGGATTGCAGCCGCAGTAGATTAATCGGCTGGCTCATATCCATGGGTTCGGCAAGCTGTAGAGTCAGCTGGGCGCAGCGATCGGGATCGGCATCAATAATAGCCAGCACCAGTTCTACCATTACCGACTGGGTGCGGTGATCAAGTGTCCCCATCATGCCGCAATCTAGGATACCCACACGCCCATCGTGCAGATAGAATAGATTGCCGGGATGGGGATCGGCGTGGAAAAAGCCGTCGATCAAGTATTGCTGAAGAAAAGCCCTGAAGAGCAGCGTCGTAAAGGCATGACGCTCTGCCTCAATATCGCCGCTATAGTTCGCGCCTGTCATCTTGGCATTCAGGAGAGGCACGCCGTCTAACCATTGCAAAATCAAGAACTTTTTGCTGGAGGAGTAGACTTCTGGAACGACGATCTGATGGGGATTAAACCAGCGGCTGTTCGCCAGGGTTTTACGGAGGCGATCGGTATACTGGGCTTCCAGAGTAAAGTCAAGCTCGCTTAGCAGCGAATTGCTGAACTCGTCTGCCAGAGCCACCACGTTATAGCGCTTGCCAAACTTGGTGGGCGAGAGCAAGGTGGCAATTTGCTTAAACACGGCAATATCCCGCGCCACGATCGTCTCAATTCCAGGACGCTGAATCTTGACGGCGGCTCTCTGACCGTTCTTCAACACCGCTTCATGGGTCTGGGCAATGGAACCCGCAGCGATCGCCTGCGGATTAATGCTCTCAAACTTTTCCTCTAGAGAGATATCCTGGCGAAGCTGAAATTCAATCTCTGACCAATCAACAGGCGGCACGTTTGTTTGCAGATTGCTCAGCGCTTCAATATAGGAAGCAGGCAGCAAATCAGGACGAGTGCTTAGGAGCTGCCCTAGCTTGACGTATGCAGGACCCAAGTCCACTAAGATATTGCGCAGCACTTCTGGGGCAGGGACTTCCGGCTCATCCCCTTTGCCAATGGTCAAGAGCTGGCGCATATAGTCCCAGCCGTGCCGAATCAGCACTTCGATAATTTCGCGTTGTCGAACAACGGGGGTGAGGAGAGGAGGCATACAAAGATATGGAAAGGGTTCTATCTTGATCCTACAAACAAAAAATCAGTGGTGCCGTTTAGAACACCACTGAGCTTATCTATGGCTGTCGCCAGTTTGCTTAGAAGATTTTTGGTGGGGCGCGGAGCGCCCCACCAAAAATCTTCCCGCCCTAACCGCCTTGGCGGTTGCTACAGGTCAATCCCTAAATGAAAAACAAGCCGACGCTGATGACTTGATGAATAGACCTGTTGCAAACTAGGTGGGGTAGATCTACTGATTCCTTTTGATGGGGATCGCCCCCCTCAAAAAAATATTGCCCGATTGAGCAGTGGGAACAAGCCTTCAGAGCGAGCAGCTTAGTCTAGAAAGCCCATCAAAGGTTCACTTTCATTAATATCGTTAGAGGCGATCGGGCGACCACCAGGCAAACCTGAGGTTTCCATCAGCCGAGGATCGCTAACCATCACCGGACGACCGCCAGGTAAACTCAGGTCTTCCCGAATGGCAAGCTCGCTGGCAAATATCGGGCGATGACCGGGCAACGCATAGCTAGCAATGTGTAAATGACTAGCAGAAATCGGGCGATTATTAAAATACAGACCGTAAACTTCTAGATCATCAGAAGGCATATGAGAAAGCCCTGAAGCTTCCAGTTCCCCCGGTGCATCGACATGTAATGCCATTCCAGATTCGCTTCGCCCGTTGGCTTCAGGCTTCTCAGTCACCTTCTCGGCAGGTTTGTCGGCAAGCTCTAGCTTTCCTACTTTTGGCTGTGATGCTTCGTCGCTAGCGCTCTTGTCTTGTACCACCATCTCTTCCTCCTGTTCAACTGCGTTATCTGACGGACGATCGCCAAGGGTGACAGCAAGTTGCTGCCGCACTAACCTGACGACCCGCCCTGGCGACCCGATGCAAGCTCATTTAGCTAATATCTCACTTAGCCTCAATGCTTGTGGCATCGACAACTTTGCGTAATGCCTGATTGTTAATCTTGTTAAGTTAAATTTCAGATCAACTCTGAATATTAGAGTGGCATCTGGCAGTATTATACGCGGAAACGTGCCTGACCCATCTGGGAGGAAACTCGCTAAACGATAGGTATCTTTTAAGAATTTGATTAGGTTTACTGAAGGATATAGCTCAGGGAGCTTTGGCTGCTTGATCGGCTAGGACGATCAAGCATGGCTGATTTTGCGAGATGGGTTAGACATTAGCCGTGACGCATCAAAGCCCGAAAGTAGTGCCCGGAAGCGATGCCTAGAGGCAGCCCAGAAGCAGTACGTTACGCTGCGCTAACGGCATCCTACGCGAAATTTCACGTTAATCAATCCGCGATCAGCCCTGAAATGCCTGATAGAGATAGTAGGTTGCCATCGGAATAATGGTTGCCAGCGCCAGTAAAACCACCACCACTACGGTTGCACTCCGATCGTCTGTGTCTTCAGCCTTAGCGAAGGTGCCCTCAATGCTAGTTGTGTCTTGCACAATAGGAGCGCCCGGATCAGGCTGACCTGCGAGGATCGTGCCCAGGCGATCGCTGGCATCTAGAAACGCCTGATTGTACTTGTTGCCGTTGCGCAGAGGTGCCATCATCGTTTCTTGGGCAACGCTTTCAGCCGTTTCGTCGGGCAGCAGCTCTTTGACGGCTTCGCCTGTGCGAATCGCAGTCGTGTTGGTCACGTTGTCTAAAACGACTAGCACCTGGTTTGCCTGAACTTCTGGCGTAGGAAACCATTTTTTGAACAAGGCTTCTGTGAAGGTGGCGATCGTTTCACCGTAGTCCAAACGGTGAATCGTGACTAGCCGCACCTCTTTATCAGTCGTTTCAGCAAGTTCTGCCAGCTCGGTATTCAGCTGCTTTTGAGTCAGGCGGCTCATCACCCCTGCCTGATCCACAATCCAGGTGGGCGTGCCAGCGCCAATGTTGGGCATACTGTACACTCCGGTCGCGTTGGCAGGGAGGCTGCCTGCCATCCAAAGTTGAATCGCCAAAGCCCATGCTGCCACAGGCAAAATTAGAGAACGGAACCCACCGATAATTTGACCTAGGCGCTGCATCATGCTCCGCATTCCTTAGTGCTTCTTTTCAAAATATTACAGGTGAATGCAATCAGATGAGAAGCAATGATTTATTTTTATTAAAGCATTTTATTTTTGCGACAGATTTCCCTGAACTTTGCCCAAAAAAAGCGCGACAATTGCCGCGCTCATACTTCAGGATGTCAACCTCAAACTTGCTTGTGAAATTTGCACTAACCCGTATTTCTCATGCCCGCCGCAATGCCGTTAATAGTCAGCAGCGCACCGCGCAAAAGCTCTCCTCTGCTGTAGCGCGATCGAATCGCTCCCGACGAGGCGCTGTTCTTGTGCTGGCGCAGCCGCTTGATGAGCGAGACTTGTAGAAACCCTAGGGGAACGATCGTGCTGTTGCGCAGCAAAACCGATCGCTGTAGGTCTGGATCACCATCTAGCAAGCGCTTGTGTCCAGCAATCTTCAGGACAAGCTCACGGGTAAGATTATATTCGGCAATGATTTGCTCAAACACGCCCTCCATCCGCTGCCGATCTTCTGACTGAGCCAATTCGCTGACATAGTGGTGTGCCATATTCAAATCGACTTTAGAGAGGGTCATCTCACACTTCGAGATCACCATGCGGAAGAACGGCCATTTGTAGTAGAAGTAGCGCAGCAGCTTCAGGTTTTCCTGAGGCTCTTCCTCTAGGAAACTTTGAATCGCGGTACCTACTCCATACCAAGAGGGCAGCAGCACCCGCGTCTGCGTCCAGCTAAATACCCAGGGGATCGCTCGCAGGCTGGTAATGTCTTTCTTGGCTCCGCTCCGCCGCGCTGGACGCGAGCTAATTTGCAGCTGGCTAATTTCTTCGATCGGCGTGACTTGCAGGAAAAAATCCAGGAAGTCTGGCTGCTCATAGATCAGATTGCGGTAGTGCGAACGCGATCGCGCTGCCAGCTCCTCCATGATTTCGTGCCAAGGCTGAATGTTGTCAAAGCCGCTGTGCAGCAGACTAGCTTGCAGCACGGCGGTAGTAACAGTTTCCAGGTTATAGAGCGCCAGCTCCGGCAGGTTGTACTTAGAAGCCAAGACTTCGCCCTGCTCAGTGATTTTGATCCGGCCGTCAATACTGCGTCCGGGCTGTGCCAGAATTGCTGCGTAAGCTGGCCCGCCGCCGCGACCCACCGATCCACCTCGTCCGTGGAAGATGCGCAGGGCAACGCCATACTGCTCAGCGATTGCCTGAAGCGACTGCTGCGCCTTGTGAATTTCCCAGTTGCTGCTGAGGAAGCCAGAGTCTTTGTTGCTGTCAGAATAGCCCAACATCACTTCCTGTAAGGGCTGGGTAGACTCATCTGTATCAGTCTGCTCCCCAAGACCTTGAGCCAGCAGCTTGCGGTAAAGCGGCAGCTCAAACAGTTCGCGCATGACGGCAGGAGCGCGCTGCAAGTCTTCCACCGTTTCAAACAGAGGCACTACCTTAATATTGCCTACTCCTGTCAAGGGGTCATACAATCCGGCTTCCTTAGCCAGCAGCAGTACCTCTAGCAAATCGCTGGCGGTTCTGCTCATGCTGATGATGTAAGTGTGGCAGATACCTTGCCCAAACTCCTGCTGCAACCGCCTCAGCATTCGGAATGTCTCGATCGCCTCGTTGGTTTTTTCCGAGAAGGACAGCTCGGACGGAATCAGCGGGCGACGGGTTTGCAGTTCTGTGGAGAGCCAGAGCGATCGCTGCGCTTCGGTCAGGTCGTCGTAGGGGCAGTGCATCACCTGCATATACTCAATCACCTCGTTGAGAGTGTCTGAGTGGCGAGTGCTTTCTTGCCGAATATCAAGATGCGCTAGGTTAAAGCCGTAGATCTCAACCTGGCAGATCAGATTTTCTAGATCCTTGCAGCTCAGCCCAGTTTCCTTAAGGTTATGGTGGATGAGCTGAAGTTCAGTCATGAACTCATCGCCCGATCGATACACTAGATTCGGATCAGCATCGGGCAGATTGCCCTGAGCATAATCGCCTTCGTAGAGTTCCAGACTGCGATCGAGGGTGTTTTCTAGCCGTTTCTGGATGTATGCCAACTTCAGTCGGTAAGGCTCCTGACGGTAGCGAATGGCGAGCGAATCATAAATATCTGGCATCTGCGCCTGATCTTGCTCTAAAGACTCCAACAGCCCCGGCAGCACATCGCTCCAGTGCAGTGACAGGCTCAAAAGCGTGGTCAGATGCTTCACAGAGTGAATATATTTGCGTAACACCAAGTTCCGCTGGTAGCACGCCGTTTTCCAGGTGATTTCGGGCGTGACCGAGGGGTTGCCATCGCGATCGGAACCCACCCAAGAGCCGAAGCTGCAAAAGTCGTGCTTGGGAGGACGCAGCAGCGGATAGGTGCTTTTCAAAGCCCGACAGAAGCGATGATAAAGCTGCGGGATCACGTCAAACAGTACTTCCTGGAAGTAGTGTAGGGTGAAGTCTACTTCGTCTAAAACCGTGGGCTTAAACTGGTGTAGCTCATCAGTTCTCCACCAAAGCCTAATCTCTTCCGTCAGTTGATCCTTTAAGTCTTCAGCTTCCCAAGAAGAGCTGAGACCGAGGGATTGCAAGCTCTCCTCAACCTGGTCAATCTGGCGCAAGATTTTTGCAATGCGGCGCTGCTTGTCTCGAATGGTGTGACGCACAATCTCAGTTGGATGTGCCGTAAACACCATCTGCACATCTAGGTTGTCAATGAGATGCTGAATCTTCTGGGGTGGCACATTTAGCTTTTGCAGCTTGGGGAAGAGCGTTTGTAGGGTGTTGGCTTGTGGGTTGCCAGGGGAATCTTGCAGGCTCTTCTTCAGTAGTTCAACCTGTGGCGAGTCTTCAGGCTCATCGGTATTCAGGGGGTGAGTCGCGTCAAATACTGAGGAACCCGCTACCGGGGCAACCTGCTCGTAGGCAGCGCGATATTGCTGCTGCTGGCCCCGCTGTTCGTAGTGTTGTTCAACAATGTTGATCAGCTGAAAGTAGAGAGCAAAAGCGCGAGCCGCCCGAATTGCCTCATTCAAATCCAGCCCTTCGACCACCTTTAGAGCCTCTAGCTCCGTCTTTTCAGGTGCCTGTCCTTCTGGAGTGTAGATAGAGCGCAGTTGCCCTAGCAAATCAACCAACTGCTGACCGCACTCCTGGTGAAGCACCAGCTCCCATAAGTCTTCTACAATTCTGAGGCGATGACGCAAGAACAAATCAGAGGTAGAGGCTGGCGCTTCCTCGCGGGTTTTTTCCTCTGTTGCCGTACCGGAGCGGGAAGCGTCGTCTGAGGATTGAAGGGTTGAACTCATAGTCTGCCTTGGCAAGATTATCTTGATAATTCTATGATTTTTACTCGGTTAAAACTGCACTCTGGCAGTTTTGCGTTCTCAAGCTTTCTTAAATAGTGGCTGTTAAGTAGAACATATACTACTGATACGACTGACTACAAGTTAAGACTGGCTACAAACTAAGATTGAGAGGTTTGACCTCGGATAAGCCCACGGCGGCATGATTAAAAATAACTTTTAAACTTACAAAGATTTAACTCATGTTCATAGAAAGCTTGTTTTGTTAGGTTATTTAATCTACTGAATTTCAAGAGTTTCAGATGTTGAACTGTTTTGTTCTGTATTAATTATCACAATTCATCAGGCGATCGAACAGAGCCTTCTTTGTGAACTAAAAATGAATCAAAAAATATGTCAAGAAGCTGGGTACAACAAGTTTTTTGTCGAAACATACGACTTGAAAGTTTAAGAGGGTTGTATGAATCCTGACCTTGAGCCTGTCTTGGCTTACTCCTACAGCGAACCTCTACTGGAATCTCCGCCAGATATGGAAATATGGGGACGATCAATCGATCGCAGCTATCAGGATTTGGGCGATCGCCATCAGCTGCATCAGTTGCTTCAAGACTGCCGCACGCGACCCGGAGCCTATGTGCTGGTGCGACAGTTGGCGGAGCTAGGCGATTCAGTGTCAGACGTGAGCGATCGCCTCAGCGAATTGGAAGCGCTGCATATCCATCTTATTGTTTTGGATGAAAAGATGGGTTCCGAGGAGTGGCTCAAGCGATCGGACTTGTTGAAGCTGCTACAAGTCTTGCAAAATAGTCAGCATAGCCAGATTTTGCGGCGCGGTCATGCCCGTAACCGGATCAAGGCTTTGCCGCCGCCTGGAAAAGCCCCCTATGGCTATCGTCGGGGCAAAGACCGCTATGCCCTCGATCGCAGTACGGCTCCAATTGTCAAAGATTTCTTTGAGCATTTCTTGCTGTACGGCTCCTTGCGGGGCAGCGTTCGCTATCTTCAAAAGAAGTACAGCAAAAAAATTTCGGTTTCCACGGGCAAGCGCTGGCTGACTAGCACGGTCTATCGCGGCGATTTGGTCTACCACAATGGCGATGTTGTTCAAGACACCCATACGCCGATTCTCTCTAGGGATGAGGCAGCTCAGATCGATCGCCTTATCCGCCGCAATCGACGAATGCCGCCGCGTGCGGCTAGCGCGCCTCGTTCGCTCTCAGGGCTAGTGATTTGCGGCACCTGCCAGTCGCCCATGAAAGTGAGCCGAGTTACGACTCCGCGACGGAAACAGGAGTATCTTTATTTGCGTCCTGTGGCTTGTCTAGGCTCTGCTGAGCATAGCCCAATTCATCCTGAGTTGAGCAAGAATTCTGAGTTGAGCAAGAATGCTGAGTTAAGCAAGAATGCTGAGTTCAAAAACAAGTGCAAAAAGTTGAGTAAATGTAAAGCGATCGCCTATGCCCAAATTTTGGACTGCACGATTCAACAAATCTGCCGAGAGCTGCCCCTTGCCGTTGCCGGAATGACTATGCCTGATATGGAAGGAATTAAGCAGGGAATCATGGCTCAAGTTACTGCCAAGCAAGCCATTATCGAGCAGTTGCCTGAGCTAGTTACGAACGGCATTTTGGATCGCGAGACTGCCGACCTGCGCCTATACAAGCTGCGGACTGAAATGGCGACGCTGCAAGCTCAGTTAGCTCGGCTACCGCCCATTAGCCTGAAGGCGATCGCTCAGGCAGTTTCTATTCCGCAGTTTTGGCTGGATCTATCTGAATCAGAGCGACGATTTTACTTCCGGGAATTTATCCAGCAAATTCAAATTTTGCGGCAGGGCGAAGCATGGCAGGTCAAGTTAGTGTTCATCTTTTAGCTGCTAAAAATCTTGGGGCTTAAAATTTGGGTACGGGTATGCATGTAATGATTTTTTATGGGGTGGGCGAAGCCTACCCCATAAAAAATCATTACATTTTAAGGACTACCAAAATTTTTAGAGCTAGAGACGCTGACCCATTAGGCGATCGATCGTCTATAGTCTAATCTGTGTTATCGCAACCGACCTTTCGAGCGTTGATCCTTGGCGCAACCCATGATTAGAAGCCTTAAGAAACAAAAACCGCTGGTGTGGATTGCTGTTGGTTCAGCGATTGGCTTAGGTGTGGGAGGAGCGATCGCCTGGTGGTCGCTTCAGCAGCCTGCGATCGAAGGGCTGCCGACTGGAGCCGATGTCATCCCTGAAGATGCCGCAGTCACGCTCTCTTTCTCCACCAACGAGGGGCAGTGGCGGCAGCTTCGTCAGTTTGGTACGCCTGAAACTGAGGCGGCTTTGAACAAAAACTGGACGCAGCTCCGCGATCGTCTCCTAACGGCAAACGGGCTAGACTACACGCGCGACATCAAGCCCTGGGTTGGTAGTGAGATGACGGTGGCATTTTTGTCTCCGGTAGCGCTTCGAGCTTCTGGCACCGACAAGGCGGCTCAGCCGATTCAGCCCTATCCTCCTGATCCGCTGAAGGGAGATGCGCCAACTGTGTTGGTGCTGCCGATCGCCAATCCGGTTAAGGCGCAGGAACTTCTGGCGCAGCCTAAGGTGTCTGGGGGACAGCAGTGGGTCGATCGCGACTATAAGGGCGTGAAGATTCGAGAAGTGCAGGGCAAGGCTGAAAGAGCCTATGTTGCTGCCGTTGTGGGCGATCGCTACCTGGTGGCAGCCTCAGACAGTCAGGCGATCGAGCAGGTGATTGATACGTTTAAGGGCAAGCCTTCGGTGGCACGAACTCCGGGCTATGGGCAGGCTTTTACACAGCTCACAACTGAAGCTCCCCTACTGCGGGCTTACGTGAATGTGCCTGTTGCTACTTTAGTTGCCACCAACAACGCTAATCAGCCGATTCCGCCCCAAGGTCTGGCGCTGTTGCAGGGCAATAAAGGCTTTGCGACTGCGATGGATCTGGAGCCGGAGGGGGTCAGGTTTCAGGCGATCGCCTGGTTGCCCTCAGAGAGCAAAGTGCGCTACTCAATGGATAACAAGGCGCAGCGCATGCCGAGTTTGCTGCCTGACTCAACCCTGCTGATGGCTTCTGGCGGAGACTTTAAGCGAACCTGGCAGAATTACACTCAGCAAGTTGGCGATAGCGGTACGGGTGGCGTATTGAATCCTACGTTTCTGCGCCAGGGATTTAATAACCTCACGGGGCTGGATTTTGACCAGGATATTGCCAATTGGATGGATGGCGAATTTTCTCTGGCGCTAATCTCTGATCCGGGCACGAATGCTGCAAATCCTAAGACAGCAACGCCGCCTAAAGCGGGGGTGTTGATCATGGCGCAGACGGGCAATCGCAAGGCGGCGGATGAGGCGTTGAAGAAGCTGGATGGGGTCATGGTCGATCGCTACAAGTTTCGAGTTAGCGAGACTCAGGTGGGGGGGCAGCCTGCGATCGCTTGGGTGTCGCCTTTTTCGTCCTTGACGGCGACTCATGGATGGCTAGAGGGCAATGTTGCGTTTCTGGCGATCGGCTCGGATGTGGGGAGTGCGATCGTTCCGGCTCCAGCGAAGCCGCTGATCTCCAATCCGCTGTTTAGCGGCACGGCTTCTAAAACGATTGAGTCTGGTAATGGGCATTTCTTTATGGCAAGCGATCGACTTGCCAGCCGAGATACGGGGCTGCCGCTGCCTATCTTGCCCGCAGACAATCAGGCTTATGTGGGTGCGTTGCGGGCGCTACAGGTGACGGGTGCAACGCAGGATTCTCTGACGACTCGCTATGATGTGCGTGTGCTGTTGCGTCGGGTGAGTAATCCTCCTGCTGCTTTGCCTTCGCCTAGGGTGGGGGCTACGTTAGAGCCTAATGCGGTGCCTAGTGCGGTGCCTAATGAGTCTTCTACGGAATCACCAGGCGAATCTCCAGGGAAGTCTTTGGCGAATTAGTTTTTGGCAGATTAGTTTATGCTCCTCAATAACAGCTAGAACAGCCTTGGGGGTCTCCCCCAAACCCCCGGCAGGGGACGGGTGCGTCCCCCACACCCCCTCCACATGAGGCGCTAGATGAGCGGCATGAGTCGCTTTGCATGGGTGGAGCGATCGAGCGTTTGGGATTTAGAGGTTTTACACAATCTCATCACACTGTATTGCTGGAGTAGACGCGCTGCTGCTGCAAGACCTGGCGGTAGAGTTCTTCTAGGTTGGTGATGTTGTTGCTAAGGGTATAGCGATCGATTGCTCTCTGTCGGGCTTTTTTGCCCAGGAGTGTGGTTAGTTCGGGGTGATCCTGGAACATGGGTAGCAGGGTCTGGAGCTGGGTGGAAACGCGGTGGGTATTGAGGACGATGCCTGCTCCAGTTTCTAGCACTTCGCCATCTGCCCCGGCATCGGTGGCAAGGCAGGCGACTCCGCAAGACATGGCTTCTAGGAGGGAGAGGGAGAGTCCTTCGACTAGGGAGGGCAAAATATAGACATCGGAGCCACGCAGAATTTCGATGCGGCGCTGCTCGTCGGCGATAAAGCCCATCCAGACAACCCCTTGGTCTTCGCCGTAGGTGCTCATCAAAGCTGGCGCTAAGGGACCGCTGCCGACAATGACGAGTTTGCTGTCTTCACGCATCTCGGCGTGTTTCCAGGCTTTTAGCAGCGATTCGACGTTTTTCTCCATTGCCACGCGTCCCTGGTAGACGAAGACGCGCTGTGCGCCAATTTCGGTCTTTAGGCGCGAGAGTCCGGGAGAGTACTTTTCGATGTCTACGCCGTTGGGAATGACCGCTAGGCGAGATTTTGGGATGCCTAAGCGCATCAGTAGATCGCGCTGAATTTTAGAAAAGATGATGACGCGATCGTAGTTTGCCAAGAATGGGGCGTAAAGCTGATACATCAGGTGTTGCGTTCCTGAAGTCAGGTTGCGCCGCTTGCGGGCGAAAGGTGGATGGAAGGTGGCGACTAGGGGAATGTTCAGCTCTTCACAAATTTCGGGTAGCAGAAAGTCTAGAGGTGAGAGAGTCAGCGAGGCGTGAACGATGTCTGGCTTAAGCTGTCGCAAAGCTTGGGTGAGTACTTTGCTCGATTTCAGGGAAGGGATGGTATAAATCTGAGATTTAAAGAGAAATGGAATCGGAACTTCCTGAACTTCCCCCCCTTGAAATTCTCCCCAAGATGCGGTGACAGGATGGTCGTCGTCTTCCTGGGCAAAATGGACAAAACTAACTTGATATCCCCGATCTAGCAGCGCATTCGTCACTTCCCGACCATATGTCACGTTGCCACAAAATGGGGATTTCTTGCCAAGCCACGCAATATGCATTCAAGTTAAGCGTTATTCGGTAAATTTTTTAGATATTAAGGATTTTAGTGGTTTATGTCAGCCTTTGATAATTTTGCTGGACAGTTCTACCGGATGATTCTGCGATCGCGACATTGTCCAGGTCAAAATGCCCCCGGCGATTGCCATACCTGACAGCACTAGAAACACGGCTTGCAGCCCAAACCAGTTCTCGGCAATTCCTGCTAAGGCTAGAGGCAAGCTCAAGGCAATGTTAATGGCGTTATTTTGTAGCCCAAATACCTTACCCCGCATGTCTTCGGGAGTCTCTTCCTGAATAGCGGTCTGCATCGGTACACCCGTAATCGCTGAACAGGCTCCTAGCACCACCAGCAGAGGCAATGTGGGAAACAGGTGATGGGTGAAGAATGAAATGGCCGCTAGGGAAATCGCCATGCCGATCGATCCATACAATGCCATTTGTGCCCGTGAGACTTTTTGCCCAAACTGCCCAATCAAAACAGCCCCGATCGCCATACCTACACCGCCAGCTGCCAGCAAAAAGCCAAACTGAGAAGACTTTAGCTCTGGCATGACTTCGGCAAGGCGCACCGCCAGCACCGCCAAAGCCGCGAAAATGGAGAACAAAATCACCAAATGAATCAGGGCTGCCCTCACTACGCCGTGGTTTTTCAGGTAGCGCAGACCGTCTTTAATGTTTTCCCAGACGTCGGGTAACTCTGCATGGGGATCGACAGCTTTTTCCTGAGTGTTGAGGGAGATCAGCAAGAGTCCAGCGATCGCATAGCTGCCGCCCACCAAAATTTCTTTGCCCATGTCTGGGGCAAGATGCAGGAGTGGAGCGATCGGCGCAATGGCTGTCTCCGCCAGCGCCAATAGCGGTTCCCCTAGCGCAAATCCCACGATCACGGATGCCATCATGGTCATGGTATAAAGCGAGTTTGCTGAGAGCAGGTGTCGCCGCTCAACAATCAGCGGAATCACAGCTTGTTCGGCAGGGGCAAAAAACTGAGTCAGAGTAGACACTAGAAAGGTGACAGTCAGCAGCACTAGAAAGCTGACAGGTATCCCAAAGAAGGCACCCCAGTCGTGGGAGATCCACAGCAAAACGGGCAAGCTCAGCACCAGCCCACCCCGGAGTAGGTTGGTAGAAACCAGCACCGCCCGCTTGCGCCAGTGATCGACAAACACACCCGCTACCGAACCAAATAAAATAGCTGGAATGGTGAAAGCAATCATCAGCGAAGACACCCAGCCGCTAATGGTTTGATCGGCAGACTGAAAGCGGCTAGCAATGATGGCAATCATCAGCACTAAATAAATTTTGTCTGCTAGCTGGGAAAAAACCTGACCACTCCACAGCTTCAGGAAGTTGCGGTTTTTTAGAACAGGCAGCAGCCCCCGCTCCAGATCAGCTTCTGAGTCGGGTAGCGTTTCAGGCGTTACGTCACCCCTGCCGTTTCCATTTTGCTCAGGTGCGTCACCCTGCCACTCTTGCCGATCTGTGATCGACTCAGCTAGGGGGACAACGCCTCCCACCACAGATGGGGCAGTTGGCTCGATCGATTCTGAAGCATTGCTGCCTGGAACTCGTTCACTCCTTATTTCTGGCAAAACCAGATCGGAGTTAGCTAACGGCTCAGGATACCGCTCCGATTTATAGGGCGGCGTTCCCGCTGAGGGCATAAATCCTGTTGGCGCGACCTGTCCTGGATGTTTTCTCTGAGGAACATGACGACCCAAAGCATCTCCGATCGGCTCTAGATGGCTGGGCATAGGCATCTTCCTATTGAGGGCTTCAAGATCTGAGTCAAAGGGTCGCATCATGGGTCACAGGCAGGAGGGGCATCGGCAAAACAGGCATCAATCAAGGTCGCTGACCGAATCGGTCGATCGTAATGATACTGGGCATATTGGCGCAAAATCCGCTCTAACGACAGCCAAATTCGAGACACGGTCGGCATCTTAGACGAATGAGACGAAAACCAGTCCTGAATCAAATTTGGCTGAGATAACTGCTGCAAAATATCTAGCTCGATCGCCCCAATTTCAACGTACAGATCAGCAGGGCGCGAAAGCTTAGGAGACGATGGCAACACTTTGGGGTTGCCAAAAGTCTGTTTAGGAACTTGTCCGGTAACTTTTGGCACAAGATGCTCAGCCTTGAGACGATCGATCGCCGACAGCAGGAAGGTTCCGCCAGCAAAAATGCTGAAGCCAACCCGCCAGTCAGGGTCTGCGAAATTGGGCGTTATCGGCTGCTGGGTAACACAGCAAGTCTGTACCTGGGGCGGCAGCCCTGCAAGCGCTAGCAGATGGTAGATAGCCTGCACCAGGCAAGGAAGCGTTGTAGCGCTCGGCATCTTTTCCAGGCGACTTAAATGCTCTCGCAGTAAGCAAAATAGCTCTGGCTGCGGATGATCATCCATTGCCTGCATGAGCGCCAACTCAGCTAAATATTGTCCTGCTGTGAGCTTACCCAAGTCTTGGCTCAGCCCTGGATAGGACTCCTGGCTCTCGGCCTGGGTGATTTTATCGAGATTTTTGCCCCTGGCAACCAGCAGATGATTCACCACAAACAGACTGCTACGTCCCCCCAAGCTAGACTTATGCTTGCGAGAGCCAGGAGCGACTGCCCGAATTAAGCCAAACTCCTCGGTGAGGATCGTTAAAAGACGATCGCTCTCTCCTAACGGAGCGCTTTTGAGGTTAATTCCAAGGGCTTTGTAAGTTCCACTCATGGGGACGGGGGCAAACGGTCTTTAGGGGACAAGAAGTCTTCAGGGGGCTGAACTAGAACCTAGCCAGAATCTAATTAGTAAACGGATTCCTCTATCCATGTCACCCCTCCAGAGTATCGCGTTGACGGATCAGGTCAACCCCTCTAGAAGTACCGAGTCGAGTTGCCCCTGCCAAAATTAAATCGATCGCCTGTTCAACGGTACGGATACCACCCGATGCTTTAATGCCAACGCGATCCTTAGCAATCGCTTTGAGCAGTGTAACATTTGCGACCGTCGCCCCGCCCCGCCACCCGGTGCTAGTTTTGAGGTAAGCCACGCCAGCATCCATACAGGCTTCGGCAGCAATCTTCACCTCTGCCTCGCTCAGCACCGCCATTTCCAGGATGGCTTTGACAGGTTGCCCCATCTCACAAATTTCAGCAATTTCTTGATGCAGCGCGTCGAGCTTGCCCGCCTTCAGCAAGCCTAGGTTAATGACCATATCTAGCTCAGTTGCGCCATTTTCAATCGCCTCCCCCGCTTCATAAGCCTTAACGGTTGAAGTCGTAGCTCCGCTGGGAAACCCAATCACGCAGGAGACTTGAGGACGCTTCTTGTAGAGCAGCTCAGCCGTCTGCCGAACATGGGCAGGGTAGACACAAACAGACGCAAAGCTATAGCGATCGGCTTCTTCGCAGTATTGCGCTACCTGTTCAGGAACTGCGGCTGGATCTAGCAAAGAGTGGTCAATAAACTCGGCTAAATTAATTTCTGAATGAGCTTCAGCCATGATTTCCTCCGTTCTGTTAACAGTTTGTCTCAAAAACGATCGGAAATTTATATTTCTTCGGAGCGTGGGATAGGTGTCAGGGCGATCGCAGAAAATCCAGCAGTTCCCGATTTACCGTCTGAGGCGCTTCCTGCTGCACCCAGTGACCACAGTGCGGCAAAAACTTTAGCTTCAGCGGCGCACTCACCAAGCTTTCCATGCCTTCGGTCAATTTTCGGTTGAAGAAAAAGTCTTCCTCCCCCCACAGCACCAGCGTTGGCGCAGAGATCAGGGCAGGCGATCGCCCTAAGTTTGCCAGCCAAGTCTGAGGAGAAAAAAGAGTGCGGTAGTGCCGCAAAACCGCAGACAGAGCGCCGGGTTTCTCTAATGCCGCCTGATAAATTTCGGTATCTTGAGCGGTAAAAGCGCCCTTGCGAATTGCCTGGTCTTGGAACAGGGTTTTGACAAAGCCCCGGAGGTTTTGCTGGATCAGCCACTCTGGTAAAGCTGGAATCTGAAGCGCCAGCACATACCAGCTTCGACGCAGCTGATCCAGATTGCCCACTAATTCCTGAACGAAGCGCTGTGGGGGTGGCGCATTGAGCATCGCTAGCCGATCGAGGGCTTCTGGAAACTTTTGAGCTAAATTCCAGGCGATCGCCCCGCCCCAATCATGCCCCACGACGTGAGCTTTAAGATAGCCGAGGCTCTCCATCAAGCCTTTAATATCTGCGCTCAGCGTGTCTAGGTCATAGCCGCTTTCTGGCTTGTCAGAGTCGTTGTAGCCGCGCAGATCGGGCACCACTACCTTAAAGTGCTGGGCAAGCGCTGGAATTTGATGCCGCCAGGAGTACCAAAATTCTGGAAATCCATGCAAAAGGATGACCAAATCGCCCTCACCCTGCATGACGCAGTGCAGACGAATATTGTTAGTGTTGACAAAGTGATGTTGCCAGCCAAAGCTAAGTGCAGTCATGTCCCGCAATGCCTTTAACAAAATATCGTGGTAGGAAAAGTAGCGTGATAAAAGTGGGTCTCCCAAGACGCAGCAGAAGCGCTGTAGCAAAAGCTACTAAAGCACAATTCCCCTCACCCTATAGCTTAACGTTTTGTTGAGTATCCATGCCAAGCAAGTTCCCAATCTTTTATTCCAATGAGTTTCTAGAACACGACACGGGTGCCTATCATCCAGAGCGATCGGGGCGGCTAACTGCCATTACCCAGGCATTAAGGGCACAGCCTTGGAGCGATCGCCTAGAATGGCGGCTCCCTACCCCTGTTTTGTCGCAGGCTGAGCGATTAACCACAGCCCTTCGTGCCGTGCACCCCGATCGCTACACCGAGGCTGTTCGGCTTCTAAGCGATACAGGCGGCGGTCACATTGATCCGGATACGGTTGCGTCTCCCCGCAGCTACGGCGTAGCCCTGCTGGCAGTCAGCGCATGGCTAGATGGCGTTGAGCAAGTGCTGCAATCGGGAGAACCTGCATTTGTGGCTGCTCGTCCTCCAGGGCATCATGCCCTACCGGAGCGCGGCATGGGGTTCTGCATTTTTGCCAATGCTGCGATCGCCGCTCTCTATGCTCTTCAGCAACCTGAGATCCAGCGGGTTGCCATTGTCGATTGGGATGTGCACCATGGCAACGGCACTCAGGCGATCGTTGAATCCCATGCCGACATTGCTTTTTGCTCGCTGCATGAGTTTCCGCAGTATCCCGGCACAGGAGCCGCCCATGAGTGCGGTAAGTATCATAATGTGATGAATTTCCCGATGCGGTCAGGCAGCACGATCGAGGATTATTTGCTTCACTTCGAGCAGAGCATTATTCCTTTTCTACAGCGCTTTCAGCCTGATTTGCTGATTGTCAGCGCGGGTTATGATGCAAACCAGTCCGATCCTTTGGCAAACATCGACCTACAGCCTCAGGACTACGGAGCTTTGACCGATTGCTGTTTGCAAGTCACGCGCCGTATTCTTTTTGGGCTAGAAGGCGGATACGATTTTGAGGCATTAGCGCAGTCTGTAACCGCTACTATTGAACGCTGCCTTGCCTAAAATCTATCAATGCTGAATCTGCTCCGCGAAATCCACTCTACCCCCCTTTGATAGATTGCACCCTCAAAGCCTTAGACTAGAGGGTGCATTGTTATTACGTGCATTGTTATCACGTGCATTGCCATTCCGGTCATGAACTGCGTATTGGTCGCGGTCATTCACCGCATTTACCCACCCTCACACTTAGCATACTGAGTCAACTTGTGCGTAAGGTCATCATTGCTGGCAACTGGAAGATGTATAAAACTCAGGCGGAAGCCCAAGAGTTTTTGCAGGGATTTTTAGATCAAATTGCTGAAACCCCAGACGATCGCGAGATTGTTCTCTGCGTGCCCTACACGTCGCTCAGCGCCATGTCTAGAAATCTGCATGGCACTCGAATCAGAATAGGGGCACAAAATGTCCATTGGGAAACCGCAGGAGCCTACACTGGAGAGATATCTGCACCCATGCTGACTGAAATGGGCGTACGATACGTCGTGGTAGGTCATAGCGAACGTAGACAGTATTTTGGTGAAACTGATGTCACAGTCAACCTACGGCTAAAGACAGCACAGAAACATGGTCTTATTCCCATTCTTTGCGTCGGCGAAACCAAGCAGCAGCGAGACACAGGTGAAACGGAAGCTCTGATTTGCAGTCAGCTCGAAAAAGATTTGGTAGAGGTCGATCAGGGTAGTCTGGTGATTGCCTATGAGCCGATTTGGGCGATCGGCACAGGAGATACTTGCGATGCCAAAGAGGCCAATCGCATCGTTGGGCTAATCCGTAGTCAGCTCGACAATAAAAATGTCACGATCCAGTACGGCGGTTCTGTCAAGCCTGGGAACGTCGATGACATCATGGCACAGCCAGAAATTGATGGGGCGCTCGTAGGAGGAGCCAGTTTGTCACCCAAAGAGTTTGCCCGGATTGCCAACTTTCAGGCAGATCCATAGCGGTAGATAGCATGACCGATACGCTCTCATCGGCTAGCTACAGCATTTCTCCCGAACAGGCGGAACAGTTGGAGCAAATCTACAACTTCAAGCGATCGTCTGAAATCTGGCAGTTTTTGCAGGAGAATGCCTTCGTGATTCCTCTGCTTTTGGAAGCGCCTACCTATGTCTATCGCCAATTCCCAGATGCCGCGATGTTTCTAGAGGTCTTAGTGCATCCCCAAGGTTCTGCCTCAGACGATGACGAAATGGTAATTCACGTCACGACCCAGCTTGAGGCTGATGATGCACTCGATCGCCTCTGGGAACTCGATCGCGACTGGTGGCTCAAAGCCTCAGAAACCGTTGCGGGACGGCTGATAATTGATATAGATTTTCAGGAAGTTTGATGGGTATGGTAGTCTTCTAAAACAAACTCCCGTGAGCCGATATGAGCTTTAATTGGGCGGAATACCTGCATCTCGCAGAAGAGTTAACCGGAATTGCAAATTCGATCGCAGGTGAAGAAGCCCGTCTTCGCTCCACAATTAGCCGCGCCTACTATGCCGCATTCATCCGCGCCAGGAATTACCTGCGTCACCAAGATTTAGATCTACCTAGAAATGGCGATGTGCATCGCTACGTGCGAGATTATTTCGATCGCAGCAGCAATGAACTTCATCGTATGATTGCCAACGATCTGGCAAGACTTCGCATTAGCCGCAACCGCGCCGACTACGACGACATTATGACGCAGCTTCCTGTGTTAGCTCGAATGTCTCTGAAGCTAGCGGCTAGAGTATTGGCTAACTTAGATGAACTGCTGTTGCAGCAACGTCAAGCGCTTCTAAAAAGTGAGGTCAAGCGCCCTTAACAAGTTAACCTTTAACAAGCTAACCCTTAACCAAATTGAACGCCAAGCCAAACAGCAGCAGTCCGCCGAACCCCAAGCGATACCAGACAAACACCCAGGTGCTGCGCCGTTGCAGATAGCGCAGCAGCCACGCGATCGACAAATATGAAAAAATGAAGGTTGAGATAATTCCTGCGATGAGAGCAATAACGCTGTCTACGCTAGTAAAGGCTTTACTCGCCTGATAAAGGGTGGCGATCGTCAGCGTTGGAATGCCTAGCAGAAACGAAAATCGAGCGGCTGTCTGACGCTCTAGACCCAAAAACAAGGCGGCTGTCAAGGTCGAACCCGATCGAGATGCGCCCGGAAGTAGAGCAATCATCTGACCTAAGCCCACGAGAACTCCGTCAATCACTTGTAGTGACTCAAACCCTCGCTTCCGGCTGCCAATTTTTTCAGCCAGCGCCAGCAAAAGCGACATGGCGATCGACATGATGGCAATTACCAGGATGCTTTCTGGCAAAATATCTTTGAGCAGAAAACCAACTGCCAAAGCTGGAATAGTGCCGACTGTGATGCCAACCAGCAGTTTCCATTCTTCTCGTTGCCAGTCCTTTTGCTGGAAGGCTGTCCAAGCCCCGGTCAAAATTTGCCGAATATCTGACCAGAAGTACCAAACCACGGCAATCACACTGCCGAACTGGATAGCGTCCACAAAGTATTTTTGTCCCACATCTGTCCAGCCAAAAATCTTGGTAAAAACCAGCAGGTGAGCGGTGCTGCTGATGGGCAAAAATTCAGTAATGCCTTGGACGATTCCTAAGACGATCGCTCGAAATATTTCTTGAATTAAATTCACGTTGTTACCTAGCAGGTCGTTAGTGTATCAGCCTGAGATGTATCAGTCTGGCATCGATTCGGGGCATTGGGAGCAGGATTTTGCCACATTCTAATCATCATCAGCCTAATCGCCGCTGCGGTCTAATCTGAAATTGACGCGCTGAACCACAGCTTAGGAGTTTACCCGGAGGCAAGTCTATCCCTTATCCTCTTCTTTAGAAAAGTTTTATCGTCAGTCCAGAAATTATTAAGCAGTGGATCTAAGTTGGGATAAGATACGGAGATAGATATGCCCCCCCAGGGGATATATCTATGCTATGTTAAGAAAGTTGAACTAGATTATTAGAAAATTTTGTCTTCCTTTATCCCTTTTTCTAAAGACCTCTACTCAAATGCTTTAGATTTACAGCCCGCACGGTCTTCCAGGGATGAGAAGGGCGATCGCATTCATCAAGCCCGTCTAGTATTTGCTGCCGCAATTTTTTTAGTGGCTGTTCCCGTCTTTTTTCAGGCTCCTCTGGTAAGGGTTTTCCCTTGGCTGAGCTTAGGCATGACCGCTGGCTGGCTCTGGCTCAGTCTGCATCTGCGTAGCCTTCCTAAGACGGCTTTATGGGGAGATTTGTTACTAGGGTTTACCTGGACATGGCTGGCTGGCTCAGTTTACTGGGGCTGGTTGCGCTGGGAGCCATTGCTGCACTTACCTGTGGAAGCGATCGGTCTCCCTTTCGCCTGGCTCAGTTTGATGATGGGTCGAGATAAGGTAGGCAACTGGTTCTATCTGGGTTCGCTTTTCGGCACATCCATCACAGATATCTACTTTTTCTTAGTTAATCTTATTCCTCAATGGCGGCAGCTCATGAAGGCAGAGCCGGATTTAGTTCAGCCTATTTTTCAGAGCGCCATTATTCAGATTCAGACTCCTTGGGGAATTGGATGTGCGATCGCTCTGGCTCTGGTGCTGATAGCTGCCAGCAGTCTGCCTCTGCGGTCGCAACAGTTACACTGGTGGGGGTTCAGTGGCGCAGTCTTCAGCACAATTTTGGTAGATGGTCTCTTCTGGCTAGCGGCAACCTACGTCTAGGGTCAGGACATGATGGAAATAATTCGAATCTATGGGTGATCATAATTTACCTATGGCTGGGTCAGTCTGCGGCTAGATTAATGCGTGTTAAGGCATCGAGTAAGTTAAGCTTTACAGAGCTTGTCTGATTAAAAATGAACTTTGGGTTAGCGGTACTGACTGGATACATTAGTTCTTCTATATTAAGAATTTAGTAATTCATCCGGAGTTCATTTCAGACAAAGCCTCTTTATAATGCAAGAGCTGATCATGCATTAGCTGAACGTTCGCGCTTTTTGCGTTGAATCGAGTCAGGATACTACCTAGCCAGAGACACGAATGGTTTCTCAACGTGTGGCAACTGCACAACCCGTTCCCCATCTAATTTTGCGAACTGAATCTGGGAGCCGCTATCTCTCGTTAGTGGGCAGTAGCTGCTGGACTGCCGGGAGAGGAGACGACAATAATTTTGTGCTGCCCGATCGCTGGATTTCGCGCAACCATGCCATGCTGCAACGCATGGAGACGGGGGAGTTTTACCTAATTGATCTAGGCAGCCGCAACGGCTCGTTTGTCAATGGCAGAAGGGTAAGTGTTCCTGTGACGCTGCAAAATGGTGATCGCCTTACTTTTGGGCAAACTGAACTAGAGTTTTATACACCCGATACTGAACATCTGAATCATTCCCCCGTTGGGCTAGACTCTCAAGAGTTTACGGCAACTGCTACACTGCATGTCCGTCGGCTGATTTCGGTTCTAGTGGTTGATATCCGCAACTTTACCGGGATGACGCGTCAGATCGATGAGAAATTGCTGTCTGAAGTGATTGGCACCTGGTTTCGCTGCGCTGGAGAAATCATCCGCGAGTATGGAAGCTGGGTTGATAAGTATATTGGCGATGCCGTCATGGCAGTCTGGATTCACGGTGCGCAGGGAATTAGCCCCGAAGAGATGGTGCGCATCACCCGCGCCCTTAGCGCTATGCACAAGATGACCAGTCAGCTTCATGAACGCTATCCGTTGCCCTTTCCCCTCCAAATTGGTGCTGGGTTAAACACAGGATACGCCATGGTAGGGAATACAGGAACAGGCGATCGCCCCGATTACACGGCTCTGGGCGACACAGTCAACGCTGCTTTCCGACTAGAGTCTTCGACGAAGCAAATTGGCTCAGATATTGCATTAGGAGAAACAACCTATCAATATCTAGCAGAGTCAGGCATTAGTCCCGATCTATTCAAGCAACACACCGTTAGCCTCAAGGGCTATGACGTCCCAACTTTGACTTACGCAGGATCATTCACCGATCTAGACACATTCCTTAAGTTAATGCCTAATGACTGATGCCCGATGACAAAAGAGCGAAGCTTTATGGGCTTCGCTCTTGACTCACTACATTGAACCTTTAGCAAGTTAGGTTTGGTGAGTTGTGCTCCTACCAAACCTAATTTGCAAACGGTCTATTGCCTATACCATGCACCAGAACAGCTACGCGATTTCTGCAACTTCTGCAACAGGCACAATGGATTCCATAGCAGCAGCATAGACGCTGATCTTCTTGCGGTTCTTGCCTCGGCGCTCAAATGTGACGATCCCGTCAATTAAAGCAAACAACGTGTCATCGCTGCCCCGCCCGACATTTGAACCCGGATGAATTTTGGTTCCCCGCTGCCGCACCAAAATATTTCCAGCTCTGACAACTTGACCGCCGTACCGCTTAACACCAAGTCGCTGAGCGTTAGAATCACGTCCGTTGCGAGTACTACCCGTTCCCTTCTTATGAGCCATGTGAATTCCTACCCCTTACTAACGTTATCTTCCACCCTAGCCAAAGCCCAGCTAGCCCAAATCTTATTCAACAGACGCTTCCTCAAAGGAAAGCTCTGGTGGTTCTGCAGAAACAGGTGCGGAAGCATCTGCACTTGCAAGAACTTCGCCCCCCACGGAAATAGAGTTGATCATCAGCCGAGTTAGCTCTTGGCGATGCCCTTGCTTCTTGCGGGTTTTCTTTTTAGGGCGCATCTTGTAGACGATGATCTTACGACCCCGCATATGTCTCAGGACAGTGCCTTCTACAGTGGCACCCTCTACGAAAGGCTGACCCACAGAGGACTCGCCATCGTAATCAATGAAAAAAACCTTATCGATGGTTACAGATGCGTCCTCATCGACCGCAAGCCGCTCTACATCATAAAAGCGACCGGGTTCGACCCGTAGCTGCTTTCCACCTGTCTCAATAATCGCGTATGCCATGAACTTGCCCTAGATAGTTGCCGTACAGGTAGCCTGACAGATTAGGTAAATCTAGAAAAGCACTTTGAATAGAGCCTGAAAAGTGAACAGACCCAAAACCTGATCCGAGCAGAGTGACCAGTCTATTATCTTCACAAAAAAACAGGCAATTGTCAATTTTAGCCGCTAGCTTTTTCCGTGCCGCGCAGTTTTGAATCAGTCCTCAAACCACAAAGCTTGTAGAGTCTCCCTGAGTCGCTTGCCAACTCCTAGCATCAAAGTAAAGATCCTCCAGCGTGATGCTATACAGGACATCTTTGAGTTTCTGATGCAGTTGACGCCAGAGCGTCAGTGTTACCCAATCTCCTGCTTGCTCTGCTTCCGGGATATGACGAGGAAGAGGCTCGACGGTTTCGCCCACCGACTCCAGAATTTGCCCTAGAGAAATGTCGGCGGGCGATCGCGCCAGTTTATATCCCCCCTGTGCGCCCCGCACTGACTCGACTAAACCTGCTCGTCGTAATTCAATCAGCAGTTTTTCCAAATAGGGAGCAGGAATATCTTGGCGTTTGGCAATGGCTTTGACTGAAGTGGGCTGCGATCGCGGTTGTAAAGTTAAATCAAGTAACGCCTTAACGCTGTAATGTCCACGAGTCGTTAATTTCATTCGGTTGAATTAGCAGTTTTTCCTCCATTCATCGAGTTTAAAGGGTACGCTTATCAATCTGTCTGACTGATTCAGTTAAGAAACGATTGATTTGACTCATTCCTGAGTTGCCAACTCTATAAACATACTTCAATTGCCCGTTGGTTCAACAGGTTAAATTGCAATTTCTAATAGGGTTTAATCACCAACGCTAACCAACAAAATTAGTTTGAGCTGAATAGTCTTTTATCTAAATTAGATAAAATAATCTAAACTAGACGAAAAAGTATCGAGTCAGGGTAGTATAGTTCCAAGAGATGTATCGTAGAGCAAAGAAATAAAGCTTTACTGTAAATCTTAGATTACAAGACAATGTACAGATTTCTCATCATTGATATAGATTCAGGCTAATGAGTAAGAAGAAAAAAATTGAGCCGCTGTTAGGTGAAGCTCTCCTTGCAAAGGTTAAAGAACTAGAGAGCCTCAGCAAGGAAGAAAAGGCCAAAGAATGCGGCTACTACACCGTTACAAAGAATGGTGTAGAACGAGTCAATATGATGAAGTTCTTGAGTGCGCTTCTAGAAGCCAAGGAAATTGATGTAGATGGCAAGCACAGCAGCAATGGGCGTGGAGGGCGAAGTGCAAGCTATCGCATCACGGTTCAAGCAAATGGCAACTTGCTAATTGGAGCGGCATACACCAAGCAAATGGATTTGAAGCCGGGGGATGAATTTGAAATCTCCCTAGGACGAAAACATATTCGGCTTAAGCAGCTCGACTCAGACGAAGGCTTTGAAGATTAAGCTTCTTCACGGAAGTCATTGGAGCGGCTGATTCTAATAGAGCGATCGCCCTTGAGATGTTGCACCTAAGCTGTTGCGCTCAGGAGTATCATACTTGAAGTTTTGACACACATTTGACACACAGATGTCACATACAAAGAGTGGATGGTTTATTCCTGAATAAGCCATCCACTCTTTGTATGCAAAGCCCGTTTTATAGCTGTAAACAGCGAGGCCAGGACAGGAATACTTTCGGGGACGCGCCCCTTGCACCACCAAAAGTATCTTAAGACGGAATTTCTGTTGCTCTCTGGAGTTCTGCTAGCTGTTCTGATCGAATGAACTGCTCAGCAGCTTGAGTGTCTAGAGGTTTAGAAAAGAAATAGCCCTGAGCATATTCGCAGCGCAAGGCATGAAGTTGGGCAAGTTGCTTTGAGGTTTCTACCCCTTCTGCCACGACCTCCATACCCAAGTTCCAGGCAAGCATAATGATTGTCCGGACAATCGCCAACTGCTCTCCATCAGTATCCAAACGACTAATAAACGCTCGATCGATTTTGAGCGTATCAATGGGCAAGCGATGTAAATAGCTAAGGGAAGAATAGCCCGTGCCAAAGTCATCGATCGCAAGCTGAATACCCAACCCCTGAAGCTGAGTTAGGTTATTTACAGCATACTCAGCATTCTCCATCAGCAGAGTTTCAGTGATTTCTAACTTCAGCTGGCGTGGATCTAGCTCAGTATCTCGCAAGATTTGGCTGACCTGCTCAGTCAGATGAGGGCTAAATTGCTTACCTGAAACGTTGACATTAATCATGAGTGGATGGCGATCGGCAAACATTTGTCGCCAAGTTTGCATCTGTCGGCAGGCTTCTCGCAGTACCCAGTCGCCAATCGGAACAATCAACCCTGTTTCTTCAGCGATCGGGATAAACTCACTCGGCGACACCATGCCGCGTATGGGATGCTGCCAGCGAATCAGGGCTTCAAAGCCGATCGCCTGCCGAGTGCGGAGCGAAATAATCGGCTGATAGTAAAGCTGAAGCTCTTGTCGTTCGATCGATCGCCTCAAGTCGGTTTCCAATTGCAGCAGAGTCACAGCACGGGTGTGCATTTTGGGGTGAAAGATTTCGTAGCGAGCACGCCCATGAGCCTTGGCGCGATACATCGCAATGTCAGCATCCCGCAGCAGATCTTCTGGACAGGCGTAACCTGTCGTGCTGAGAGCAATGCCGATGCTGGCAGCGGTGAAAACTTCATGCCCCTCGACGCTGAAGGGGAGCGTCAGCGCATGTTGAATTCGGTCTGCGACCCGTGTCACGCTCTCTCTATTGTTCAAGTCTTCTAGTAAAACGACAAATTCGTCTCCCCCTAGCCGAGCTAGCGTATCTTTAGGGCGGAGGCAGCCAGAAAGGCGCTTGGCAATGTCAATCAGCAACTGATCGCCTACGTTGTGTCCCAAGCTGTCGTTGATCATTTTGAAGCGATCGAGATCAATAAACAGGGTAGCAAAGAGCATGTTATTGCCCTGCTGGGCAGCTTGTACTGCCTGTCTCAATCGCTCCATGAGCAAAACGCGATTGGGCAGTCCCGTTAGGCTGTCATAGAGAGCTTCGTAGAGTAGGCGCTCCTCCATCAGCTTGAGATCAATGGACTGCTGGCGGGTCGTCACATCTCGCTGCATTGACACAAAATAAAGGAGTTTTCCATTTTCAAAGACGGGATCGACCGTGATCTCATTCCAGAAGCAGGAGCCATCTCGGCGATAGTTAAGCAGCGTACAGGTAATGGATTGCTGTTGGGCGATCGCCTCTCTCAGAAGTTGAACCGTACTTGGGTCGGTATCCACACCACTCAAAAATCGACAATTTTTGCCCAATGCTTCAGCTAATTCATAGCCTGTTATCTGAGTAAAGGCATGATTGGCGTAGAGAATAGGATTGTCAGGCTGATGCGGATCGGTAATCACAACAGCTGTTGATGTACTGGCGATCACTTGTTCCAAGCGAATGTTTTTCGGCATTACCAAAAAAAGTTTCTACAAACGTTAGTGCTAAAGTGCAAAGTTCTGAGTTGGTTTCATGACTAGGGTTCCCGCAAATAGGCAGAACTCCTAAGCATTTGCTTAGTAGGCAGGTATATTTTGTTGAAGACTTGCCTTGGCTTCATAGAAGCTTGAAGATTAAAGCTTAAGAATCAAGCTCAAGAATCAAGCTCAAGGGCTAGCTGATTTCGGTAAGCTTTCACCTGCGCCTCAATACCAGTAATGGCAGTGCCCACCACAACCCCATCGGCTCCTAACTCGATCGCCCGTCTTGCCATACTCGGAGAACTAATTCCCCCTTCACACAAGACCGGAAGGCTGAGATGTTGTACCAGTGCGCTCAACAAATCAAATCCGGGCGGTATTAAGGAGCGAGTGGCATAGGTGTAGCCATAGAGCGTGGTGCCCACCAAGTCTGCCCCCGCCGCTGCCGCCGCGATCGCAGCTTCCAGAGTATCTACATCTGCCATCACGGGTTTGCCCAATTGGTGAATTTGGGTAATGAGAGACTCGACGGTTTCACCAGCCGGACGGTCTCGGAGGGTGGCATCAATGGCAATGATGTCTGCCCCGGCAGCGGCGATCGCCTCTGCATGACAAAACTGTGGCGTGATATAGACTCCAAAATTAGGCGCTACAAATCTGGACGCTGCAAATCCGGATGCTGCAAGCCTGGGGGCTTCACTAGGCACCTCAGACTGAGAAATCTGCTTCCAAAGCCCAATGATCGGAACGCTCACCTTCCGACGAACTGCCTCAACATGGGCAGGCGTATCAATTCGTACGCCAACGGCGCCCTGATGGACAGATGCCTGGGCAATCGCCGCTATGACGCTAGGTTCATAAAGAGGCGAATCGCTTGGAGCTTGACAAGACACCACTAAGCCACCCTGAAGCGATCGAATTGCCGGATAGCTTGATTGAGCAGCTCTTTGTCTGAACTTTTCTGTTGACCCTTCTGTTGACCCCTCTGCTGACTCTTCTACTGATTCCTCTGCTGACCCTGTTTCTGCCATAAGTTAAAAAGAGTTAAGGAATTTATTACGTCGCTAAGGGTAATTGAACTGTAAATAATAAGGTTTTAGATAAAGGGGCAGTGCCCCTCTTCACAGAATTTTCACAGCTATCTCTCATATTTTCTCGGTCTTGCTGATAAAAATTGCTGGGTTAATTAAGAATCATTGCAATGTCAATCCGCGATACTGCCGATCGCGAAGGCGGCTTACAGGATGGAAAGGACGATGAGTGAATATCGGGTTCCTGGAAACATGGCGCAATTATTGGCAGGCGATACGGGCGGCACCAAAACGATTCTCCGATTGGTAAATGCTGAACCTACAGAGACGGGCATTCGGCTCAAGCCCCTGTTTGAAGAACGTTACATCAGCGCTGAGTTTCCGAGCTTAACGCCGCTCGTGCGGCAGTTTCTCAAAGAAGCCACTCTTGAAATAGGGCAAACGCCTACACCCGAAAAAGCCTGTTTTTCGATCGCAGGTCCCGTGGTCAACAACACCTGCAACTTAACCAACCTCTCTTGGCTGCTGGACGGTGAGCAGCTCCAGCAAGATTTAGGGATGCGCAAGATTAGCTTGCTGAATGACTTTGCAGCTGTGGGCTACGGCATTGCCGGATTAGGCTCCACCGATCTCTGCACGCTTCAGGAGGGAGAGCCTCAAACCGATGCGCCGATCGCCATTATTGGTGCAGGGACGGGCTTGGGCGAGGGGTTTCTGATTCCTCAAGCCAACGGCAGTCATCACGTCTATGGTACTGAAGGTGGACATACTGATTTTGCGCCCCGTAACGAGCTAGAGTTTCAGCTTTTGAAATATCTGCGTGACAAGATGAGCTTGACGCGAGTCTCCGTCGAGCGGGTCGTATCAGGCATGGGCATTGTGGCGATCTATCAGTTTTTGCGCGATCGCCAGGGGATGACAGAATCACCGGAGGTTGCTGAAGCCATTCGCACTTGGGAACGAGAGGCAGGCATGGCAGAAAAATCCGTTGATCCGGGAGCCGTCATTGCGATCGCGGCTACAGAACAAGCCGATCACCTCTGCCAAAAAACGATGGAAATTTTTGCGGAACTATACGGTGCAGAGGCGGGAAATCTGGCACTGAAGCTCTTACCCTATGGCGGTCTCTATATTGCTGGAGGCGTTGCTGCCAAAAACTTGCCGCTGCTGCAATCAGGTATTTTCTTACGTGCCATGAACGATAAAGGGCGAATGCGTCCTTTAGTCGAACGTATCCCGGTGCATGTGATTCTGAACCAAAAAGTGGGGTTAATTGGAGCATCGCTGTGTGCCCTAAGACTCTAAACATCCTGAGACTCTAAACGTCCTGAAATTAGGGATTTTGGGTGATTTGGGTGATTTGAGGGATTGAAGGGTACTCGGCACCTTTCAATCCTTCAAGAACACTTTCAATCCTTCAAGAACAATTATTGAGCAAGCCTTTGCCCACATTTGGATGAGTTCGTAGATAGTCTTGGAGCCGATCGCACCCTCTCCGAAACAGCTTATCCTCATTCAAATCCCAGTAGCGAAATCCTGTAGCTTCGCTAGCGCTGAAGATCGTTTTGCCATCTGCGCTAAAGCTGAGGCTAAGAACGGGATCAGATTGTCCGATGAGAGTCTTGATCAAGGCGCCTGTTTCGGCATTCCAGAGCTTGAGGGCATGGTCTGCACCCCCAGATGCTAGAGTGGCACTATCAGGACTGTAGGCGAGGCTGGTTACACCATTTTGGTGCCCCGTGAGCGTCTGTAGCAGCGTGCCGTCCTGAACCCGCCAGAGTTTAATGGTGTTGTCCCAGCTTGCAGAGGCTAGGGTATTGCCATCAGGGCTAAAGGCGATCGCTGTTACTGCCAAACTATGTCCGGTGAGCGTCTGTAGCAGCGTGCCATCGATTCGCCACAGCTTGACGGTGTTGCTGTATCCGCCGATCGCCAGAATTCTGCCGTCGGGGCTAAAGGCAACGCTGCTGGCGCTGTCAGGTGCGGTGCTAAAGCTGCTAATCATCCGACCATCCGTTAGGTTCCACAACTTCAGCGTCTGGTCATCGCTGCCGGAAATGACCAGATTGTCGATCGGGCTAAAGCCGAGACTGTTGATGCGGGCTTTGTGTCCTATAAGCGATCGCACCAGTTCCCCAGTTTTAGCATCCCAAAGTTTAATCGTTGGATCATCGCCACCAGAGGCTAGGAGGCTGCCATCCGGACTGTAGACCAGAGCCGAAATGGATGTTTTATGTCCTTCCCAAGACTTAATCAACTGAAGTTTATCTTGATCCCAAACGCGAATGGTGCCATCCCAACCCGCTAGAGCAAAGGTGCGGGCACTAAGGCTTAAGGCATAGGCACTATCCGTCGGCGGCTGAAGCGATCGAATGTCCCACGATCGCACAGTTTTATCAGCGCCACCCGAAAATACGGTGTTGCCGTCTGAACTAAAGCGGGCAGTCAACACGGCGCTGCTATGCCCTTTGAGCGCCTGAATGAATGCCCCATCGCGGACGCGCCACAGCCGCAGCGTTGCGTCTCCACTGGCAGACAAAAGAGACTTGCCATCGGGACTAAAGGCGATAGAACTAACGGGGGTACGGTGTCCCTCCAGGATTTGAGCCGTGCCACTGGCTGAAGCTCCTTGAGCCAGATTTCCTTTCGTTAAATCCCAGAGCATTAGGGCAGCATTGCCATCGGGTAGCGCCGGATCTCCTGCGGCAGCAAGGCTCTTGCCATCTGGACTAAAAGCGATGCCGTAAATTGCCGCAGGACGACTTGCCAAACTGCGAATCATCTGAGACTTGACAATATCCCAAAGCTTAACGGCATTGTCTTCCCCTGCTGATGCCAAAGTGCGGCTGTCGGGGCTAAAGGCGATCGCATTGACCTGACCCTGATGCCCGGTCAGCGTTCGCAGCAGCCTTCCGCTCTTAGCATTCCAAATTTTTGCCGTGCCATCATGCCCCCCAGCCGCCAAAAATGCGCCATTTGGACTAAAGACAAGGCTGCTAATCTGGTCAGGCACGTCTATCCTGAGCCGCACCTTGCCGTCTGCTACGTTCCACAGGGCGATCGCCGAAGTCTCCCCTTCAAGACTGGCAGTCACGACCGTTTGTCCATCTGGGCTAAATTCTACAGCTCGCACCCGCCCCGAAGTTTGCCAAGTGCCAAGGGACGTTCCATCCAATCGCCAAAGCCGCACCGTGGTATCATCACTGCCTGAAGCAATCATCTGACCGTCTGGACTAACGCTGAGGCTGTTCACCGACTGGGTATGCCCCTCCAGCCGATTTTGCTCCTGGGTTGCTTCAATAGACTGTTCTAAAGTGGCGATCGTCTGGGTTGTTATGTCTGCTGCACCGCCCATGAAGCCTAGCTGCTGCATTTGCTGGGTTGCCTCAAGGGCAGTTGTCAGCGACTCTAGCGATCGGTTGCTCAAAAGCTGCGACTCTGACAAGGCGTTCAGGGTTTTGATCTCGCGGATCAAGGACTGCTGCCGTTGCAGGTAGGCAAAAATTCCTAGCCCCAATGCCGCAGCTCCCAGAATGCTCGCGAGGGCGATTGTTCGTTTTGCCTGTTTGAGCTGCTTTTGAGCCTGACGTTCGGCAGATTGACGTTTCTCTAAACCTGCTTCAATAAACTGCTGCACCTCTGGAGATAGAGTCTGGGTAGGATTGGCATAAATTTCTTCAGCCGCATCTAGCCGGATGCCGTGCAAGAGGGACTCTGGCTGCTGACCGCTGTGCCGCCACTGATCCATAGCCCGCTTAATCTGGCGCTGCGATCGCCCTCTGGCGCGGCTCACCTCCAGCCATTCGCGCAGAGTAGACCACTGCCCAATCAAAATTTCGTGAACCATTTCGATTGAGGTCGTTGGCAGTGACAGAGCCGCAATATCTGATTTAGGAGCAAAGGGATTAAGGCTCTCAGAATCGGCATATCTTGGCTCAGTGCTGTTCAGATCCATAAAATCTGCGTTGGGCATCACTGGGTTAGCTGCATCTACTGCATCTGTTGCCACAGCCACCAGCCTAGCGGCGATTAAGGCTTGCAAGGTGCGATCAATCAGTGCTGTTGAATACTTTTCAACGATCAGATCGGACTTGATGACGCGACGGCAAGTGTCTTCGGTGCCCTCGCCTAACTGCGTCAGCGACAGAAAAATCCATTGAGCGCAGTCTTGAGCCTCTGGATCAAGGCTGTCATAAACTGCCTGAGCCTTGCGGTCTAGTGCGCCTTTTAATCCTCCAATCTGTTGGTATGCCTGAAGAGTCAGTTCGCCTGCAACATGCTGGTTTGCAATACGCTTGTCTGCAATACACAACTCCCAGAGTTGTTCTAAAACAAACTCTAGCAATGGCAAACTTCTAGTGCCGTGGAGATCCTGCAACAGTATCTCCACGAGTTCCAGCTGCACGGTTAGCCCAACCTTCTCAGCAGGACGCAGAATCACCTGGCGATAGTCGGCTTCATGCAGCACCGAAGGAACCAGCAGATTAGAACCCTGAAGCTGCTTTGCTAGAGCCGGATATTCCAAACAGAGCGCTATAAAATCGCTGCGGAGGGTCAGGATCAGCTTGAAGCGATCGCTAGCATGTTCCAATCCGCCCAACACCAGATCTAGAAATCTTTGCCGCTCTGCCGCAGAAGCTAGGGTAAAAAGCTCCTCAAACTGATCGATGATCAGCACCGTTACTGGCTCAGGACAGGAGCGCAGCCAGTGAACAAAGCCTTCAGATCCCTGATTCAGCATTCCTTCTAGCTGGAGCTGATGATACTGGCGATCGGCTTCTGTATTTCCCTCCGCAAGACACTGAATCAGAGCCTCTACAGGATGCGCTCCTGGACGCAGGCTGCCCATCCACCAGGCATCGCTCCCTGGCACCCGCTTGCCTTGGCGCAACTCTGCCATCAGCCCTGCCATCACCACGGAAGACTTGCCGCTGCCAGAAGCCCCCACTACCGCCAGAAACGATCGCTCGGTCGCTTTAATCAATTGCTGAATCAGCAGTTCTCGACCAAAAAAGAAAGCTGCATCTTCTTCCGCAAAGGCTCTCAAACCCATGTAAGGGCAGATCCCCCAATCAAATTCTGCGGAGTCTTGCCGCAGCTCCATGAGGTTAGGCAGCACTTCGATTACCCGATCGCCCGATAGCCAAAGATGCGGAGCGATCGCGTTACCTACCAGCGTTGCCTCAATTTGGGCGATCCACCCTGCGCAGGGCAATCCGGTCTGGGGATCGGCTGCCATTAGCGTCTCTAGCAACACGCTGGCAAAAGTATCAGGATAGGTGAGAGGTGATGCTGCCGCAATCACACATTGACCGATGCGCTGACCCGCCTCAATCTGTAAATCTTCTACCCATTCGCCCAAATCTGTTGCGCCGGGGCAATCCAAAATCACGATTTGGTGGGGAATGGGCGATCGCCGCAACATCTGCCGCAACCAAGAGCGGCTAATCTCTACCCCATCTTTTAGCAATAGCCGCGCTTCCCCGGTTTCCGTATGGGCAACGCGTCCCCGCAGATAGAGCAGCACGATCGCATCTTCTAGCCCTTCACTGATTTGTGGACTCAGCGATCTGCTCGATTGATCGCCTGCCAGTTTGCTCACTTGCAGCCCTGCGACGATTGCATCTTTTACCTTTGCCCAGCCCGTCTTAGACTGAGGAAAGTAGCGCAGCTCAAAGCCCCCTTGCGATCGCAAAACCTTGCTCATTGACAGCGTTACCGCGCTGCCACCCAGCCCCTCAATCATAAAAGCCTGCCGGGGGTGCCGCAGAGGAGCCACCTCTGGCTTAAAACCCACAATCAGCCTGCCGCCCCCTTTGCCAATCCGCTTTGGCGTCTGGAGCGGGTATTCTGGCTGAAGCTGAGTTTCGCCCCGACTCCGCTTTTGCTGATTGACTAATCGCAACTGCTGATTGGTCTGATCGACATAGTGCAAGGTCTGATAGTAGACATACTCATACAGGGCATTGACCCCAATCACGCCTTGCTCGTCTGCCGCTCCGCCCAGCAGCCCTCGCATCAAAAAATAGGTAAATACGCCATGCCCTAGCTCCGGGAATTTCCAAGATTGCTGTTCCTGGTCGCAAGAGAGTAAGGCATAAAAGCCTTCGTTTTGTGCCGATCGCTGCTGCAATAGCTCCACGATTTGCGAAGTCGGGTTGACTAGGGGCACCCTGCCCCTATCTTGTTCTGGATGCGATCGGGAAGCCTTGCCGTCAGGCTCACCATGACTGACTATGCCGCCGTGACAGACATCTAGCCACACCCACTGCTGATGAGCCGGACATTGATTCAGTAAAATCAGCAGAGCCTGAACGCTAAGCCCTGTTTCAGCTAAAGCCTCTTGACGGGTGTTGGCAAGGCACAGCACCGCCTGATGACTATCAGGATCAAGAATGCCATGACCCGCAAAGTAGAACAGCACCGTATCTTGCGGTTTTGCCTCTGCCACGATCTGCTTAAGGCTATCCTGGACGGTTTGCAGATCAGGAGGCTGGACTAATGGCTGTAGACGCTGTTCTCGCGAGTGCTGCTCAAATGCGTCGTGATAGAGCCACACCGCTTTTTTGGGAAAAGTTTGCGTTGCTAAGGCGATCGCCTCGCCCAACCCCCGACAGTCCAACGCTGGATAGGACAAGTCTGAAAAGTACGGTTCCTGATACTGATTGACCCCGACCAGCAAAACCCACAGCTTGGCTTCTCCCGTTTCCAGGGCACAACTGACGCGGCTGGTTCTGATGTTGGCTGGATTCATGATTTTAGCCTAACGCTGCTCTTGGGTGGCGGGGTGTTGTTGATTTCATGTATGAATTTTTTTTGAAAGGGGCGCAAAGTGACCCTTTCAAAAAAAATTCATACCCAGATTAAGCAATTCCGGTTGCGGCAATGCCGCTTCAGATCTCAACGGCGGGGTCGCCCCAGCGTCGTGATGTATAAAACCGCTTCATCGATCGGGATGCCTAACACCTCATTCACCTCATCATCAAAAAATCCGGCAATGCCGCTCACCCCCAAGCCTAACCGAATTGCCGCTAGATTCAGCCGCTGCCCTAAATGCCCTGCATCCATATGCAAATAGCGATAGACGCGATCGCCATACTGCAATGTGGCTCTGTTCAAATCCGCCGTGTGGAACAGCACCACCCCTGCATCGCGTCCCAGATTTTGCCCTAGGCACAGCCGATGCAGCTCCTGCCGAAAGTTTTTGAACCGAATTTGCCGCAGCTCTTGGGCTTTGGGCGCGTAGTAGTAGCAGCCTTCCTCCAGACCATCAACCCCTGAAACTGCAATAAAAGTCTCTATTAGGCTCAGATCAAAATAGTCAGGGGCAGGGTCAAGACCCTGTTCTACATAGTTTTGCGGCTGGTAGGTGAAGTCTAACAGCGTTTTGAGTTCATCCAGGCTCAGGCTTGCCCCGCTCAGAGCACGGGTCGATCGCCGCTTTAAAATTGTGCTGGCCAGCTCCGCTAAATTCTCTCCCCACGGCGCAGGAACAGCATGATTCATCGAAACTTTTAGGCAAAAAGGAAAGTTATACTGGTCTGCCTGACTCGTCGTTGCCACTTGGAGGGTCTGCTTCTCAATCAGCTTTTTCAGCGAAGGCGCATCTTGGGTGGCAGGAATTTGCGTCGCCTTATGAAAATAGGGCAATAGCTCACCATCGGGCAGCTTGGGATAGGTCATTTGACGAACTGACGGCAGACAGGTAGGAGCCAACGGCAGATTTTCGCGGATATTGAGGCGATCGGCAAGGGCTAGCACGGCGATCGCCCCTTCCTGCTCAGGATCGAGGTAGAGCATCCGATTCACGGTTTCATCCATAAATCCGCCAATTAAGTGGGGGCGATAGTCGTTGATGGCGCTTGCCAGCTCAATGTTGCCCAACAAATGTCCCGTGTCTAGGAACATCCGACGATAAGCGCGATCCTGGTATTTCCAGACTGATCGATGGAATAGAGTGGTGACAACGATCGCGAGTTGGGTTTGATCTAGAGTAGGGTGCCAAAAGCAGGCATCTTGCAAGGTTGACCACACCTCGCTATCCCAAAAGCGGAGCAGAGAATGGCTTTGAGCCTGATAGCTGTAGAGTCCTGCGGCTAAGAGAGGCGTACCTCTAGAAATTAAGTAAATTTCGGCAGGATAAAGCGCGCCCGCCGAAGGAGAGGCGCGTAGATAAATCATCTCACCGCTCATGCGGGTCGCCATCTTAACCGTGAGTCCATAGCTGTGGAACAGCAGCCGTGAAAGTCGCCGCCAGCTCTGATCTTCAGCAAGGCGACTCCCCGCAGCTTCATCAACATGAACGGATTTATCCGGCTTATCGGTTAAATAGGGCTTTAAATCGAAAGCTGCACCGATCTTATATTCCTTGAAAGGACTGGGCTGCTTTGACCAATCTAGATCGATGTCTTTAAGAGTAGCCGGATGATATTTCGTGCGTTTGTGATAGTGCTGCGCGATTGAAACAGGTCGGTCTGCCATAGGGAACTCTACACGGAAGGCTAGATACGGAAGGCTAGGCGGTTCGTCACTACTCTGATCTTGCCACACGCAAATCTTTAGACTTTCTTCAAATCACAATTTTGCTTGTGAAGTGAGTTCTCTATGTCTTTTCTCTTCAGGTCTCTTCAGGACAAACGTTTAACTGGAATTTGCAGTTCTACAACGACAGCATCAAAATCAAGCTGGGGATTACATTCCCACTGATCCTGAACCTGTTCAAACTCGCGCCCAAATAAATGAATTTCTCGGTAGGCTCCGTCCGCAGAGTAACCGTTTTCACCCATCCAAGTGAATAATTCGATTAACCCTTGTCCGATATCGCTGAGTTTGCCATAGCGAGTGAGACTAGCCATCGTTTGAACTAGGGGTAATTCATAAAAATACACTTGTTCCTTCAGGGGATACAGGGCAGACGGAACTGCTGCTGGATCGATCGCTACCGCCATTTCCATATCAATATCCTTTTCTGTATATTCAGCATTGTGATAGATTGCCATTTCTGGCTCACCTGCTTTGATACGATGCTGATTGAGCCAGGTATAGACCTCTGCATACATCTTCCCCCGATACGGAAGTATGGCTGTTACGGTAGGAACAATTTGGCGAGTTGCCGCAACGACTTTCGGTTCCACTCGCTTCAGTACGACTTCGTAGTCCGCTAATTTACCTTCGCGCTCAATTTGTCTGAGCCGTGCCTCAACCCGCGTCAATTTCGTCATTCCCTCTTGAAGCTGTTGCTCGATTTCAGCTTGCCTAACTGTCAACATTGCGCGCAATTCAAGTAGGGTTAGGTCGCTGTCTAGCAAGTCTTTAATTTGATTGAGGGAGAACCCTAAATCCTTGAGGGCTAAAACGCGATTGAGCCGAGGCAGTTGATCGACTGAGTAGTAGCGGTAGTCCGTGAAGCGATCGACTTCTATGGGCTTCAGCAAGCTCAATTCCTCGTAATACCGCAAGGTTCGGACTGACACTTGGGCTAATCGTGAAAAATCGCCAATTCTGAGCATAAGCAAGCCCCTGGAATGAGAACGAAAAGTCTTGCCGCGATCAAGTTGACTCTAACGTTACGTCAGACTGCATAGTTTGACCTGTAGAACAATTTGAGCATAACCGCTATGGTTCACAGGCAAGAAAACTTCTCTTTTCAGTCTAAGAAATCTCTCTACCGCACCGCAGGATGGGCGCTAATTCTTGAAAGTCTGCTGCTTTTTGTGCCTATGGCTATTCTCGGCAGCGCGATTAACTGGCCTCAAAGTCTAGGTGATCCGGCTGAGGTAATGCTGCCGCTTCTGGCGCAAAAAGCCGCCACTGTTCGGCTGGGTTACTTTGTTTATCTGATCTACTCAATTCTCTTTTGGCTAGTTGCCCTGTCAACTGCTCGGATTGTCAGCAACGAGGAGCCGCAGTCCATTGGGCTTCGCCTTGCCACCGGGTTTGGTCTGGCTTCGACGATCGCCCGTTGTTTAGGCATCATTCGTTGGTTAGTGCCGATGCCCGCTCTGGCAACGCTCTATGTGAATCCTGCAACCTCTCCTCAGACCCGTGAGGCGATCGCGGTCGTCTATCGCGTCCTTAACGACTATGCCGGGTCGATTGGCGAAGTGCTGGGAGTCAGCCTATTTGCCGCTCTGTGGCTGGCGATCGTGTCGTTCAGCATTCTGCGAACTCGTCTCTTACCCCGATGGCTAGGATTCTTGGGGCTAGTGTCGGCAACGCTTCTAGTCATCCAACTGGCTGAGCTGTTTGGAGTTGACCTGGGTGCCTTCATTACGGTTTCAGTGAGTGTTTTACAGCTGTGGTTTTTGGCGGCTGGCATTGCGATATTGCGGCAGTTTCATCGCGTCTAATCGCTTCACATTCTCCTATTCATCCTCTTATTTCCTAACGCGAGAGAATTCATGAAATCAGAACTCCATGTCATTTTTGGGACAGGATCATTGGCACAGGCTGTAATGCGCGAACTGTTGACGCATGATGTCCGCATTCGGATGGTTAATCGCAGCGGTCAGGCTGCTGTACCTGAGTCGGTTGAGGTTGTTGCTGCCGATGGTTACGACCTGCAAAGCACTGGCAAGGCGATGCAAGGGGCAGCCGTGGTCTACCAATGTGCGCAACCTGCCTATACCCAGTGGCAAGCCTTATTTCCAAAGCTGCAAGCCAGCATTATGCAGGCGGCGGCAGTCAACGGTGCCAAGCTGATTGTTGGCGATAACCTCTACATGTATGGGGCGGTAGATTGCCCGATGCACGAAGCCTTACCTAATGCGGCAACGACCCGCAAAGGGCGCACCCGCGCTCAGATGGCAGAAGCGCTCCTATCTGCACATCAGCAGGGATTGGTACGTGTGGCGATCGCCCGTGGCTCAGATTTTTATGGCCCTGGCGTGTTGGGTTCCGTGATGGGCGATCGCGTCTTTCCGGCAGTGCTGGCGGGCAAAACGGCTGCTGCGGTGGGCAACCTGGATCTACCCCATACGTACACCTTTATTGACGACTTTGGCAAAGCGCTGGTTGCTTTGGCGGAGCGAGAAGAAGCCTTAGGGCAAATCTGGCATGTTCCCAATGCTGAAACCGTCACAACTCGCCAATTCCTCACCCTTGCGTTTGAAGAAGCTGGACATTCGCCTAAAATGGACGGCATGGGAAAATTCATGATGCGTCTCGCTGGGGTGTTCATTCCCGAAGCCCGCGAAACAGTTGAGATGATGTATGAGTTTGAACAGCCTTTTGTCGTCGATCACACCAAATATGTTGAGGCGTTTGGCAATCATGCAACGCCGCTCCGCACCGCGATTCGGGGAACATTAGAGTGGTACCGTAAGCAAGGCAAATAGCATCTATGCGAACAACCTTTGATCGAGATTGGAAGCCTCTGCTGTCGATCGCCCTGATTTCGGTTGGGGTAGGGGCGATCGCCTCTCTACAATTCCCCCAAATTCAGCGCTTGGCAAACCGGAGTCAAACGGTTTCTGCCGAAAAAATTCGCCAGGAAGTTGAGGTCGAGCGGGCACGTCTCAATCTGGTGAAAAGTCTTCCGAGCTTCGGCTTCAATAATTTGCTTGCCGACTGGTCTTTTCTGAGCTTTCTCCAATACTTTGGCGATGAGCCGGCTCGCACCAAGACAGACTATAGCCTCAGTCCTGACTATTTTGAGGTCATTCTGAGCCGCGATCCTTATTTTCTAAATACCTACACGTTTGCATCTACCAGCATCTCTCTTTATGCTGGGATGCCCGAAAAATCCGTGGTGTTGATGCAGCAGGGTTTGCAATCCCTCAAGCCCAACGTGCCCCCTGGCTCTTACTACGCTTGGCGGCAGCTCGGCATCGATCAACTGCTGTTTCTAGGAGATGCCCAAGCAGCTCGACAGTCGTTTGCAACGGCAGCAACTTGGGCGCGACTCTCCTCCCTGCCCGGAAGTGCAGACGTTGCGGATAGCTCTCAGCAAACGGTCGATTTTCTGACTCGAAATCCTAACAGCAAAACAGCTCAGGTGTCGGCATGGACAATGATTCTCAGCACTGCTCCCGACGATCGCACTCAGAAGATGGCGATCGACCGAATTGAGGCTCTGGGCAGCAAGGTCGTCAAAACCCCTGACGGCACCTACAGCATTCAGGCACCTGAAAAAGACTAGAGATTGCCAAAATCCGCTAAAATCAGGGCAATTAAGCTGAGCAATACAGTCGTTCAGTCCACCTACAGGCTAGAAATATGGCAGTCAAAAAAGGAGACGTGGTTCGGGCAATTCGAGAGCAGCTTGAGAATAGCCTGGAGGCAAAAGCCAGTGACGTGCGGTTCCCTCCCTATATTTTTGAGACCAAAGGCGAAGTGCTGGAGGCCAAGGGTGATTACGTTTTAGTTAAGTTTGGTTACGTTCCAACCCCCAATTTTTGGCTTAAAGCCGATCAATTGGAAAAGGTTGGTTAATTTTTGCCGGATTCTCACTGTGTTGAGGGCAAGATTTGAATTCCTACGCAGATTTTGACCCTTTCAAGCCATGACTTCAACGTTTCCGTCTCACCGTTCAACTCGCGTTTCAATCATCGGTTCTGGAAATGTGGGTGGGGCACTGGCTCAGCGTATTGCTGAAAAAAACTTGGCAGATGTGGTTCTGCTGGATGTCTTACCGGGTCGTCCACAGGGCATTGCTCTCGATCTGATGCAGTCTAGCGGCATTGAGGGGCACGGTCGCAAGATTATGGGCACCTGTGACTATGCTGACACCCATGACTCAGATATTGTCGTGCTCACGGCAGGCTTGCCTCGTAAACCCGGTATGAGTCGGGATGACCTATTGCGAACCAATGCTGAGATCGTCACCCAAGCGGCAAAGCAAGCGATCGCCCATTCTCCCGAAGCCCTGATTATTGTGGTGACCAATCCCCTCGATCCCATGACCTATCTCGCCTGGAAAGCCAGCGGTTTGCCCCCAGAACGAGTTATGGGCATGGCGGGTATTCTCGATTCTGCCCGATTTCAAACCTTTATTGCCCTAGAGATGGGCATTTCCCCGACCGATATTCGTGCCATGGTGCTGGGGAGTCACGGTGATTTGATGGTGCCCCTACCCCGCTACTCTACGGTCAGCGGGGTGCCCATCACAGAGCTGTTGTCCTCAGAGGCGATCGCACGAGTGGTCGATCGCACCCGCAAGGGTGGAGCTGAAGTCGTAGAGCTACTGAAAACAGGGGGAGCCTACTATGCGCCTGCTTCCTCCACCTGCCTCATGGTGGAGGCTATCTTGCGTAACCAGCCGCGTTTGCTGCCTGTTGCCGCCTACCTGCAAGGGCAATATGGACTGCGGGACTTGTATATTGGAGTGCCCGTCAAGCTAGGCTGTGGCGGCATTGAGGAAATCTGTGAGCTAGAGCTAACTGCGGAGGAAACGTCAGCGCTGCATCAATCGGCGGCGGCGGTGCGTTCTAGTCTCGACGCTGCGTTGTTGATTTAATGCGTTGTTGATTTAATGCGTTGTCGATTTAATAACCTCTCTTGCTGCATACCCTCAATCCATCTGCTGGCTTGCTCATTAAAACAACCTTTTTAAAAATGGAATTCCTCATAAAGCTACTTGATCATTTGCGGTGATTGGTTATGATAGAAATGTAAAGTCAATCACATACATTGCTTAATCAGGATTTCTGATGCGGCGGTGGGCTTACATGGAAGGAGCTATCCAGGTGATAGATTATATTGAAAGAGCGCTTGAAAGACTGAAGGATTGGGCTGGTCGGCTCATTGAAGCCTTGCTCGGTCCTGATGCTCAACCTGAACCCGTTCCAGTTCCTGTACGCAATGACGAACGCCGCAGATCCTAGAGCTTCCAGCCTTGTATGGGACACAAGCGCTTCTCTGGCAGGATAATTTAGGTTGCAGCTGCAGTCTTCTAGTCTAGCCAAGAAGCTTTTAGCGGCTTTATATCCGCTTACAGGCAAGTCGCAGTTCGCACCGGAAAATACGTGAGTTGATTACTAGGTCTTCGGGGTTGTTTTAAATTGCTAAGCATTTTGGTGTTGCATGGGCCAAATCTGAATATGCTGGGCAGGCGCGAACCGGAAGTCTACGGTCGTCAAACTCTTGAAGGTATTAATCAGATTCTTGAGCAGCAAGCCGCTTCTCTTCAAGTCAACCTCTCGGCTCTTCAGTCCAATCATGAAGGAGCTTTAGTTGACTCCATCCATGCAGCTTTGGGGCAGCATCAGGGAATACTGATCAATCCTGGAGCTTATACCCATACCAGTGTTGCGATTAGAGATGCGATCGCCGCAGTCGCATTGCCCACGGTTGAAGTTCACCTCAGCAATATTTATCAGCGTGAGCCTTTTCGCCACCATTCCTATATTGCTCCGGTTGCGATCGGTCAGGTTAGCGGTTTTGGTGCAGAGAGCTATCGTTTGGGTCTAGAGGCTTTGGTGAGCTATTTACGTCAGGCTAAGAATTGATCAAGCTAAATAGATTGGGGCTACTCAAGCTGAGTCTAGACCGGATGCTTCTCCAAATTCGCTACGCTAGAGAGAGAATCCATCTACAACTGCCATGTTGACTGAAAAATTAGAAAGTCTTAGAGCGCTCTTTGCAGAAATGGATCGGGCGCTGATTGCCTATTCAGGCGGAATTGATAGCACTCTAGTGGCTAAAGTTGCCTATGATGTCTTGGGCGATCGCGCTCTAGCCATCACAGCCGAATCGCCCTCGCTGCTGCCTGAAGATTTAGAAGATGCTCAGATTCAGGCAGCTGAAATTGGCGTTCTTCATGAAGTGGTTCAAACCCATGAGATGGACAACCCTAACTACACGTCAAACCCGGTCAACCGCTGCTACTTCTGCAAAAGCGAACTACATGATACTCTCAAGCCATTGGCTCTCCGGCGAGGCTATCCCTACGTCGTCGATGGAGTCAATGCTGATGATTTGCTAGACTACCGACCTGGAATTCAGGCGGCAAAAGAACGAGGAGCGCGATCGCCCTTAGCAGAGCTGGGCATCAGCAAGCTAGAAGTTCGGGAAATCTCTAGGCATTTAGGTTTATCGTGCTGGGACAAGCCTGCTCAGCCCTGCCTCAGCTCCCGATTTCCCTACGGCGAAGAAATCACGGCAGCAAAATTGCAGCGCGTGGGCAGAGCCGAGCGACATTTGAGAACTCTGGGTCTAAAGAACCTACGGGTTCGATCGGTCGGAGATACGGCGCAGATTGAGCTAATGCCTGAGCAGATCAAAGAATTTGTTTTGACTACCGACCTCGCCGTTTTGACAACTACGCTCCAATCCTATGGTTTTTTGTACGTCACACTCGATCTGGAGGGATATCGCAGCGGCAAGCTAAATAAAGTATTGCAATTGGCTCAGACAAGTTAAAGGCTGTATTGATGCTGCATGGGTAATAAAAAGGGGGCGCAATACGCCCCCTTTTTATTAAGGTTTAAGTGATATTAGTCTTCGTCGATGTCAATATCTGCATCTAGATCGATATCAATTTCATCCTCTACGTCAATATCCACTTCATCCTCTTCTTCGTCCTCCAAGGCAGGTAACGCAAGGTCGTCATCCTCCAACAGATCAGGCACCTTGGCGGGGAAACCCAAACCAAAAGCCCCACCCTCCAGTCCAGGCGTACGAATGGGCGGGAACACTTCAAAGCCGCCTTCGCGATCGTATGAACGAGCCGTGCGATCGTCTAAAACCACATCGCTGAGGTCAAGATCATCCTCAAAGACGCTGCTCTCATAGATGGGATCAACTTCTACCATGCTGGTTTCTTCATAGGCGTTAAAGCCTGTACCTGCCGGAATCAAACGCCCGATGATAACGTTCTCCTTCAGGCCGCGCAGCCAGTCAGATTTGCCTTCGATCGCTGCTTCGGTCAAGACCCGCGTGGTTTCCTGGAAGCTGGCTGCCGAGATAAAGCTGTCAGTGTTGAGCGAAGCCTTGGTGATACCCAAGAGAATCGGCGTATACTGCGCCGGAGCACCCCCCGTAATCGCCATGGCTTCGTTCACCTGGTCAATTTGACGCAGCTCAACCAGCTCTCCCGGCAGCATGGTGGTGTCGCCGCCATCATCAATTCTGCCTTTAGAAGTCATCTGCCGGACAATGACTTCGATGTGTTTATCCGAAATATCAATGCCCTGGGAGTTGTACACAGACTGTACTTCGTTCACTAGGAAGGTCTGAACAGCCTGCAAACTCTTCAGCGAGGCTTCATGGATTCCCTCAGTTTCACGGTGATAGGTGAAGAAGGTATCTAGAATCTCGTGAGGATTAGCAGGGCCATCAGTTAGCGCTTCCCCCGCACCTACGTCTTGACCATCCATCACCAAGGCATTTTGCCCCGGCAATAGCGGATATTCAGTAGTCACTCCATCGGATTCAATTACCTTAATCTCGATCGACTCATCATCGCTGTAAACAACTTGAGCTGTGCCAGGACGCTTTGCCAGAATGCAGGCTTCCTTGGGCTTACGGGCTTCTAGCAGTTCTTCAATTCGGGGTAGACCCTGAATAATGTCTCCTGTCTTCGCCCGCTCAAACACCAGCAGCACCAAGTTATCACCCCGTTGCACCAAATCAGCATCATCAATGTGCAAGACTGCGCCGTTGGATACGCGGTAAGGACGCGCAATCCGCATCACGACCTGACCTTCTGAGGCTTCAATCACCTGCCCCGACTCTTCTAGAGGAACGCCCGGAGCAACCGGAAAACCTGCAACATGCAGTTCGCCCTGTTTGACGGTGGGCATTTTGCCGCGTGTATTCACCGTAAAGCGATCGGCATCCCGCATGATCAAGATCCGGCGGATCGCTTCACCCCCCTCACGAATACCCCGCACCTCACCTGCCTCTTTACAGAGAATTTCGGTACGAGCAACCACTGCCCCTGGAGCAATTTTTTCGCCATCCTCGACAAGCAGACGGGTCTGTGTACTGCCTTGAGTTTGGTCAGCCGCCATGTCTCGACGAATCACCAAAGATTCCAGAATCACGAGCTGTAAACGTAGGGTGTCCGGATCAGTTTCATCAGGAACTAGCTCAATATCGGCAGCAAGCTGAGGTGCATCCTGATCGATCTCTAGTACAAGCTGAGTCCGCAGCAGCTCCAGCCCTTCTACCGATTTCACTCGCTCTCCATCCTTGTATGCCATCCGCTGAATAGCGCGAAGCTGGATCGATCGCCCACCCGACTCTTCACGAGTAGAAGCCTGGCTAGGTACGGAAGGCACGTCTGGCACTGTAAACTCTGTAACAGGACGCAGTAAGATAGCGGGTCCTTCAGGAGACTCAATGTACTCCACATAGCGCAGCTCATCTACCGTCAGCCCCGGCATCACTTCCTGCCCTGGATTGACGATCGTCTCATGCTTTGACATGACTGCTTCAGGATTGTCCACCAGGTGGAGTTCACCGGGCTTGACGACAATCTCGCGCAAAATGTCATTCTTTTGAGTCACCTCAACCACGCCATTGCTTTGACAGAAGATGTCCTTGACGACCTCTGTGCCCGCCTCAACATACTGTCCATCTTCCACCAGCAGCAAAGAAATATCTTTGTTAACTTCATGCGCTTCTTCTGGAATCCACAGCAGCGTACCGCCTGTGATCACCTCATAGCCCTGCTTCGGTTTCCCTTTCTTGGCAACCTCAACGCCAGAGTATTTGATGATGCCACCTGTCTGGGTGTGGTAGCGATTGTCAATCAGTTCAGCAACCACTTGGCTATTCGTCACCTTTGTGCCGGGAGTTGCAATCAGCGAGAAGCGTTGGTTGTGCTGAGTCTCGATCGAATATTGCTCTCGTCCTTGCTGCGTTTCGCTCGTTACCTTTGCCTGATCCAGCAGCACCGAAGCGGTAATAATCTCAACTTCTCGTCCACCCTTATTGCCTTCGCTCTCTAGGGGAATCCGCACCATACCGCCATGCTCTGTCACGAGCTTGGACTCCGCCAGGATGCTATTTGCCTCAACGCGATCGCCGTTCTTAACCGTAGGTTCTGCACCGGGGGGCAGGTTATAAACCTCACCTGACAAAATCCAGATCAGGCCACCACGCTGAGCAATTCGCGTCGTGTTGCCCTGACGGTCTTTCTTCTCTTCTGGAACCACGTCAGCGAACTTAATTTCTCCTGCTAGGTCAGAGGCAACTTCTTTCGTCGCTTTCTCCGTCACCTTGCGAACGCGACCTGCTGCCGCCATTTCCACCAGCATTTGCCCCACCTTGACTGCTTGACCGTCTTTGACAAAGACGATCGAACCTGGGGGAACAGTAGAGGATTCTTTGCGATCGCCCGCTTCCACAATGATTTCAACGCTGACTTCTGCAATCTGCGCGTCTTCCCCGTGCCGGGTGCGGAAGGGGCGCGAACGGAACTGCTTAGGCTTGGTACGGGCAATTCCATCAAAAGTTGGACGAATTTGAGGAGCTACCTCACCTGTGAACGTACCGCCCGTGTGGAACGTCCGCATAGTAAGCTGAGTCCCCGGTTCGCCGATTGACTGAGCCGCAATGATGCCGACTGCTTCGCCCAGATCTACTAACGAGGCATGAGCCAAGCTCCAGCCATAGCAGGTTTGGCAAACCGATCGCGTTGCCCCGCAGGTCAGGGGCGATCGCACCATCACTTCTTCAACTTTGGCTTTGCCAATCAAACGCGCAATCTCATTTGAAACTGGCTCGTTGCGGGCAATAATCAACTCTTTGGTTTTGGGATGAACGACATCTTCAGCCACACATCTGCCCAAGAGCCGATCCTCTAGCTTAATCAGAATCCGTTCGCCATCTGTCATGTTGCGAACGCTAACGCCGCGATCGGTACCACAGTCAATCTCTCGGATGATCACATCTTGAGAGACATCCACCAGTCGGCGAGTTAAGTAGCCTGAGTCAGCCGTGCGCAGAGCGGTATCTACCAAGCCTTTACGAGCGCCATAGGACGAAATAATATATTCCGTTACCGTCAGCCCTTCTCGGAAGTTGGTTTTAATGGGCAAGTCAATGATCTGCCCCTGCGGATCAGCCATCAGACCCCGCATTCCGACCAACTGCCGTACCTGGGAGATGTTGCCGCGTGCACCAGAGAACGCCATCATATAAACAGAATTGAGCGGATCGTTGGACTGGAAGTGGCGCACCACCTCGTCCTTCAGTTCTTCACTCGTGCCGTTCCAGGTGTCAATTACCTTTTGGAATCGCTCGACCTCCGTGATTTCACCGCGCGTGTATCGAGTTTCGGTATCGCGGATCTGTTCTTCAGCCGCCGCCAATAGCCGTCTCTTGCTAGGCGGCACTTGCAGGTCATCCACACTAATAGACACACCTGCGCGAGTTGCAAATCGAAATCCCAAGTCTTTTAGGTCATCCGCCATTTGGGCAGTACGGGCAGTGCCGTAGTTCGTAAACGCCCAAGATACCAGTCTCTTGAGCTGTCCTTTATCGACGACTCGGTTGCGGAAAATGGTCTTCTGCTCGGACTTCTGAGTTGACTTTTGCTCTTCCGTCATTAGATCTTTGCCCCTCAATCTGTTTAGCCTAGTCCTGTTTAATCAGCTTTGATCTGCACTTAGCCCCGATATCTGCCCAGTATCTGCCGGATATCTGCCTAACCTCTGCCCAAACACTTAAAGTGCCAGCGCATCAAGAATAGTTTTGTTGTAGATAATGCGTCCTGGCGTAGTTTTGATATATTGAGCAATCAGGTTGCCGTCACTATCTTCGCGAGTTCGGCGGAATGCATACACTTTAGTAACAGTGCCTTCCTCAGTTGTAGTAACCTCAAGCGGTTCACTCTCAGAATCTGGCCCTTCTACTTCGCCTTCAAACCGCACCCAAATATAGGAGTGGATATCGACTTGTCTCTGTTCGTAGGCTACGATCACGTCCTTCATGCTAGAGAAGTAGCTTCCGGCGCCCAGAGTTGCCTTTGGATTTTCAGCAGTAAGGTAGTAGCAGCCCAACACCATATCTTGGCTAGGCATGACGATCGGTCTGCCTGTTGCCGGAGATAGGATGTTGTTAGAAGCCAGCATCAGCAAACGCGCTTCAGCCTGGGCTTCTAGCGATAGAGGCACATGTACCGCCATCTGGTCACCATCAAAGTCAGCGTTAAATGCCGGACAAACGAGAGGATGGATCTGAATCGCGCGTCCTTCTACTAGGATGGGTTCAAAAGCTTGAATACCCAAACGGTGCAGGGTTGGAGCGCGGTTTAGCATTACAGGATGTCCATCAATCACTTCCTCCAACACGTCCCAAATGCTGGGATCATTGCGCTGGATCAGCTTTTTGGCGGCTTTAATGTTGTTGACTAAGCCCTGACGAATCAAACGGTGAATTACAAAGGGTTGAAACAGCTCGATCGCCATTTCTCTCGGCAGACCGCACTGGTGAATCTTGAGCTTAGGCCCAACCACAATTACCGATCGCCCAGAATAGTCAACCCGTTTGCCCAAAAGGTTCTGACGGAAACGACCCTGCTTGCCTTCAATAATGTCTGAGAGAGACTTCAGCGGTCGGTTGTTGGCTCCTACTACCGTGCGACCCCGACGACCGTTATCAATCAGCGCATCCACCGCTTCCTGCAGCATCCGCTTTTCGTTACGGACAATAATTTCGGGAGCGAGAATTTCTTGAAGCCGCGCCAGACGGTTGTTGCGGTTGATGACTCGACGATAGAGATCGTTGAGGTCAGAGGTCGCGAACCGTCCGCCGTCTAGCTGCACCATCGGACGCAGATCGGGAGGAATGACCGGAATCACTTCCAGGATCATCCATTCGGGGAGCGATCGCGTGGCGATAAAGTTATCAATCACGCGCAGTCGCTTGATCAGCTTGGCGCGTTTTTGTCCCTTAGCCGTTGCGATTTCTTCGCGCAGAATTTCAGCTTCTTTCTCTAGCGCCAAGTCCTGTAAAAGCCGCTGTAAAGCCTCTGCCCCAATGCCGACCTCGACCCCAGTCAACTGAGAGTCTTCGCTGTAAAGCTGATCCTCAATTTCAATCCACTGATCTTCGGTCAACAACTGCTTGTAGCTAAGGTTCTCAGCGTTGCCCGGATTCAGCACCACGTAAGAGTTGAAGTAGACAATTTGCTCAACATCCCGCAAAGGCATATCCAGCAAAATTGCCATGTAGCTGGGAATACCCTTGAGATACCAGACGTGAGCCACCGGAGCAGCTAGCTTGATATAGCCCATACGGTGACGACGCACCCGCGACTCCGTCACCTCTACGCCGCAACGCTCACAAACAATGCCTCTGTGGCGCACCCGCTTGTATTTGCCACAATGGCATTCCCAATCCTTCGCGGGACCAAAAATCCGTTCACAGAACAAGCCATCCATTTCCGGCTTTAGCGTCCGGTAGTTGATGGTTTCTGGCTTGGTCACTTCACCGACTACAGTGCCATTCGGCAGGGTCCGCTCTCCCCACTGCCGAATCCGCTCTGGAGAGGCCAGACCAATCTTCACATAGTCAAACCGCTGCTCTAGCTTAGCCATCGCAAGTTATTTCCTCATACTCCTGGCAGGTATTCATCACCCTTCTGAAAGCTTCTAGAAGGCTGACTCCTAAAATCGGGTCTTAGCAACACAGTCTCTAGAAAACAGCGCCGACGATCGCCTCATTTTTAGCCGATCGTCAGCCTGAACTCTAGCGTTTAGTCCTCAACTTCTTCCATCTCATCGCGAGAGATAGATTCATAGGTTGGACGAGAAGGCGTGCGGCGATTGCCCACATCTGCCATCAGATCAACCTCAATATCGCGACTGGTGCCGTCTTCCTGAGTTTGCAGCTTGTGTGCCGCAATATCTAAACAGAGTGACTGAAGCTCTCGCATCAACACCTTGAAAGATTCAGGTGTGCCTGGTCGAGGAATCGCCTTGCCCTTCACGATCGCGTTCAAAGCCTCATTTCGACCCTGCATATCGTCTGACTTCACCGTCAGCAGTTCCTGAAGAATGTAGGCTGCACCGAATGCCTCCAGCGCCCAGACTTCCATTTCTCCAAAGCGCTGACCGCCTTGCTGAGCTTTGCCTCCTAGCGGCTGCTGAGTCACCAAAGAGTAAGGGCCTGTAGAACGAGCGTGAATCTTGTCATCTACCAGATGCACCAGCTTCAGCATGTAGGCTTTGCCAACTGTAACAGGGCGATCGAACGCCTCACCTGTACGACCGTCATACACCTGAATCTTGCCAGGGTTATCCGGGTTGAACACCCAATCCTGCCCAGTTTTCTCCCGCGCTTCGTCGATCTTGGCGTGAGTTGTCAGGCGGGAAGCTTCTTCCCCATACATTTCATCAAATGGCACGATCTTGAATCGCACGCCCAGGTTATGACCTGCCCAACCTAGCAAACACTCAAATACCTGACCCACATTCATCCGGGAAGGCACGCCCAAGGGATTGAGCACAATGTCAACGGGCGTACCGTCGGGTAGGTAAGGCATATCCTCCTTCGGCAAAATCCGGGAAATAATTCCCTTGTTGCCGTGGCGACCCGCCATTTTGTCTCCCACCTGAATCTTGCGCTTTTGTGCCACATAGATGCGCACCACCATGTTGGCTCCGGGGGGAAGTTCGTCGCCCTGTTCACGGGTAAACACCCGCACATCCACTACACGACCCTTCTCGCCGTTGGGTACCCGCAGAGAGTTATCCCGCACGTCCCTAGCTTTTTCACCAAAGATAGCGCGGAGCAGCTTTTCTTCTGGTGGCTGATCCGATTCGCCCTTGGGCGTAACCTTACCCACCAAAATATCGCTGCTCTCAACCCAGGCTCCAATTCGGATAATGCCCGTTTCATCAAGCTGACGCAAAGCGTCTTCACCCACGTTAGGAATTTCGCGAGTAATTTCTTCAGGACCTAGCTTAGTCTGACGAGCTTCAATCTCATATTTTTCGATGTGGATTGAGGTGTAGACATCGTCATAAACTAGACGTTCGCTAATTAGGATGGCATCCTCATAGTTGTAGCCTTCCCAAGGCATGTAGATGACTAGGACGTTTTGACCCAGTGCGATCTCGCCTCCTTCAGTCGCAGAGCCATCAGCCAGGATTTGACCCGCAACTACGCGATCGCCATGAAACACGATTGGACGCTGATTCAGGCAAGTATCCTGGTTCGATCGATTGTACTTCTGAAGCGTATATTCGATTTCCCGGTTGTTAGATGCGCTCCGAACTCGAATGCGATTAGCATCCACATGGGTGACTTCACCCGCAGTCCGGCTAACGATCACCATCCCGGAATCACGAGCAGTCTGCGCCTCCAGCCCTGTACCAACTAGCGGACGCTCAGGTCGCAGCAGCGGCACTGCCTGACGCTGCATGTTAGAACCCATTAGCGCTCGGTTCGCGTCGTCATGCTCCAAGAAGGGAATGAGAGAAGTCGCGACCGAAATGATCTGCACTGGAGAAACGGCAACGTAGTCCACCTCTACGGGGCTAGTCGTCGTGAACTCCTGGCGATAGCGTACGGGAACTTGCTCCCCAAGCAGATAGCCATTTTCATCCATAGCGACATCTCCTGCCGCCACCCGCATATCGTCTTCTTCATCGGCCGTCAGGTAAATTGGAGCTTGTGTCTTATCAACACGACCGTTTTCAACTCTAAAAGACGGCGTTTCGATGAAGCCGTAGGAGTTAACGCGCGCATGGGTTGCCAACGAACCAATCAAGCCCGCATTTGGTCCTTCTGGCGTTTCAATCGGGCAGATTCGTCCATAGTGAGAGGGGTGAATATCTCGCACCGCAAAGCCTGCCCGCTCCCGCGTCAGACCGCCCGGTCCTAGAGCGCTAAGACGCCGCTTGTGAGTCAGCTCAGCCAGAGGATTGGTCTGATCCATGAACTGAGACAACTGAGACGAGCCAAAGAACTCTTTGATCGCAGCAACCAATGGCTTTGGGTTTACCAATGAAGCAGGGGTGAGAGAATCGGCATCCGAAACCGTCATTCTTTCCCGGATAATCCGCTCCAAACGGTTCAGACCGACACGCACCTGGTTTTGCAGCAGTTCACCGACCGATCGCACCCGGCGATTCCCCAAGTGGTCAATGTCATCAATGCTGCCGATGTCAAATTCTAGGTTAATCAGGTAGTCAACCGCCGCCAAGATATCTTGTGCAGTCAGAACTCGCGTCGCTTCAGGAACGTTTAGCCGCAGCTTTTTGTTCAGCTTGTAGCGCCCGACGCGACCCAAATCATAGCGTTTGGGGTCAAAAAAGCGAGAGTCCAAAAGCTGCTGACCCCCAGAAACCGTGGGCGGTTCACCGGGACGCAGCTTCCGGTAAAGCTCCATCAGCGCCTCTTCTTCGCTGAACTGACCTTCTTTTTCAATCGTCTTCTGAAAATATTCAGGATGGCGCAGCGCGTCAAAAATCTCGCCATCCGTCAGCCCCAATGCCTTCAGCAGCACCTGAGCAGACAGTTTGCGGGTCTTGTCAATCCGCACCCAGACGAGATCGTTCTTATCGGTTTCAAACTTCAGCCATGCGCCCCGGTTAGGAATCAAGCTGGCGTTGAAGGCGCTACGACCGTTCTTGTCAATCTCTTTCTTGTAATAGACACCTGGGCTACGGACGATCTGGTTAACGATTACGCGCTCAGCACCGTTGATGATGAAGGTACCGCGATCGGTCATCAGCGGCAGATCGCCAATAAAAACCTCTTGCTCCTTAATTTCCCCAGTCTCTTTGTTGATCAGACGGGTCGGGACATACATTTGCACCGCATAGGTGCTATCTCGACGCTTTGCCTCATCTACATCATACTTGGGTCGTCTGAGCTTATAGTCTTTCCCTAAGAAATGAAGTTCCAGCTTGCCCGTGTAGTCGGTAATAGGCGAAAAGCTGTCAAGTTCTTCAATCAAACCCTCTTCCAGGAACCAGCGAAAGCTTGCTCGCTGAATTTCTACGAGATCGGGTAGGGTAAAGACGGGTGCGGATTGGGTTAGGTTACTCATGCGGCTCCTCAAGTCGATCGCGCCTGGGGCTAAATCCAGGCAATACAGCACTAAGAAATATATATTGACGACAAAACTTCAGTCCCCATGAAAATGAAGACTGAATACGTTATGTTGTCTTGTAAGGCTTGTGAGAGATAAGATTTGGGGGGAAAGTAACTTGAGAAATGTTTAGGAGAAGTTTCAATAGCTGCGGTTCTTTGCAAAGGCAGGTTACGGCAGAAGAGATCTTAGCCTGAGTGAAAAGGTCTGTCAACTCCACATCATTATTATGACGTAAGCTTTGCATTTTGTGTCTACTTTCTAGAGGAGTTAAGGCTAGAGAAGCTGAGGCACTTGCACCGAGGGCTGTATTGCGGGCAAAGGCAATTTGAATAGATGACAGGCGTTAGCGGTTGTTTCGATCGCCAGACTCTCCAAAGCCACTTGCCGGAGCTGAGCAACTTGCTCAGCCACATAGCAGACATAGGCAGGTTGGTTAGGTCGCTCACCCCGCTTAGGAACAGGCGAGAGAAAAGGACAATCAGTTTCCACTAAAATGCGATCGCTGGGCACCATCCGAGCCGACTCCTGCACCTGCACAGCGCTCTTGAAGGTGACAATGCCGCTAAAGCTGACATATAGCCCCAGATCCAGAAACCACTGAGTTTCTTCAGGAGTTCCGCTCCAGCAGTGCATTACGCCTTTGACTGCACCCTGAGATTGCCAGAACGATCGCATGATTTCAGCCATTTCAGCTGCCGCATCTCGGCAATGAATAATTACCGGAATATCAAGCCGCTGAGCAATTTCTAGCTGAGCGATAAAAACCTTGACCTGATGATCGCGGTTCTCAGCCTTGAAAAAGTCCAGACCCATCTCCCCGATCGCCACTACGCGCTGATCTGACTCAGCTAAACCTAGAATCTGCTGAGCTGAGCCAGCATCCCACTTGTCAGCATCTAAAGGATGGAGACCCACCGCAAAAGAGATTTCGGGGAAGCGATCGGCGATCGCCCGAATGGCCGCAAATTCAGACGGCTCAACGCAAGAATGCACCAAGCGCACAACGCCAGCCTGACGCCAATTGTGAGCAATGACATCTAGGTTTTCCTGAAGACCGTCAAAATTGAGATGAACGTGAGTGTCAACCCACATTGGCTTCGATGCAGCTACTGTCACAAGGGTTTCCGAAGAATTCACTGAATACAGCCTACTTGCATTTCCTTACTAACAGCGCCGAAAATAATTGACTCTGCTCTTGATGCCCATTCTTCAAGCTAAAACACTGGTGAATCTAAGCTTCAGGAATCAACGTCAGCAACCGAGGCTTGCTCGACTGGAGCTTGTTCAACCGGAGCTTGCTTGGTCTTGAGCAGTTTTGCCATCCGAGACTTCTTGCGAGCGCCATTGTTAGCATGGATAACGCCTCGCTTGATTGCCTTGTCAATTTTGCTATAGGCAGCCGACATGCGCTGCTGGACTTCCTGCTCTGTTTCAGGAGAAGGATTTGCTCCATAGGCTTCAACGGCAGCAAGATATCGCTTGGTCAAAGTTTTGACGGCAGATTTATAGGCTTTGTTGTGCAGACGGTTGCGTTCTGCAATTTCGACGCGCTTAATTGCTGACTTAATATTTGCCATAGCCTAGCCCTTAGATTAAAAAAACTTTTAGCAGTCTATTATCATAGCGAATAATCTAGAGAAAATGCCAGAGAAACTCCTTTACCGTCTTCATGAATCCATCAAAAATCCAGGTTAAGCTATAGGAGCAATCTGATTACGGTTCAGTATTAGGTCGAAGTCTAGCCGCTTGAGTAAATTTTGACCTATTGGTTTGACCTATCGGTTGGTTCAGCCTAGTCCAGCCGCCAACTTCCAAGCTGGCGATTTTTGGATCATTCGTTTTTTAACTCACACTCGTTTCAAATGTGGCGATGCTGCGAATTATTACTCAGCGGGCTGAGGCACTTATCGAACTACGGCGAATTTGCGATCGCACCCACGATGATCAGGTTGTCCACAAAGAGGCGACGGTTCGGGAAGTTTTGCAGGCCGTTAAGCGTCAAGGCGATCGGGCAGTTTTGCACTACACCGAAGAATATGATCACCTGACCCTAAAAGCGGAAGAGCTACGGGTCACTGGTACTGAGCTAGAAGCAGCCTATCATCAGGTTTCCAAGGATTTGCTGGAAGCTATTCGTCTGGCTTGCCGCCAGGTAGAAGCCTTCCATCGCCAGCGGGTGCCCAAAAGCTGGGTAAATTTTGGAGAGCATGAGGTTGTTCTGGGCAAACGCTACACTCCGGTCGATCGGGCGGGGCTTTATATTCCAGGCGGACGGGCGGCTTACCCTAGCACTGTGATTATGAATGCTATTCCTGCCAAAGTAGCAAAGGTGCCTCACATTGTCATCACCACGCCTCCCAGCCCGGATAAAACGGTCAATGCAGCGGTGTTAGTAGCTGCTCAAGAGGCAGGCGTACAGGAAATTTATCGGGTTGGCGGAGCACAGGCGATCGCCGCCCTCGCCTACGGGACAGAGACGATCCCGAAGGTAGATGTGATCACGGGTCCCGGCAATATCTACGTCACTCTGGCAAAAAAGCTGGTTTACGGTACCGTCGGCATTGACTCCTTGGCAGGCCCCTCAGAGGTGCTAATTATTGCGGATGGACAGGCCAACCCGGCTCATGTGGCGGTAGATATGCTGGCACAGGCAGAGCATGATCCGATGGCAGCCGCAATTTTGCTGACCACCGACTCCAATTTGGCAGCGCAGGTCGTGGTGGAGGTGAAGCAGCGGCTGCTAAATCATGAGCGCAAGCTGCTGACTGAGAAGGCGATCGCCCATTACGGCTTGGTGGTGGTCGTAGATTCCCTAGACATTGCGGCCGAGCTATCTAACGAGTTTGCGCCAGAGCATCTGGAATTAGAGGTTGCCGATCCCTGGAGTCTTCTAGAAAAGATTCGCCATGCTGGGGCAATTTTTCTGGGCAACTCTACGCCTGAAGCCGTGGGAGACTATTTGGCTGGACCAAACCACACGCTACCGACTTCCGGATCGGCTCGATATGCTTCTGCCCTCAGCGTTGAAACCTTTATGAAGCACTCTAGCCTGATTCAGTATTCTCCAACGGCTCTAGGGCAGGTGGCAAAGGCGATCGACACCCTGGCAACGGCGGAAGGACTGCCCTCTCACGCAGATTCGGTGAAGCTGCGCGTCCAAGATTACCTGGACGAAGGAAAATAGAAACAAAGAGAACGCGAAAGGGGACAGGCAACGTGAATTTTCAGTCGGTGATTTCGACGCTGCATCAGTTTTGGGGCGATCGCGGCTGCCTCATTGTCCAGCCTTACGACACTGAGAAAGGGGCGGGTACGATGAGTCCCCACACCTTTTTACGGGCGATCGGTCCTGAACCCTGGTCAGTTGCCTACGCGGAGCCATGCCGCCGACCGACCGACGGACGCTATGGCGAAAATCCCAATCGCTATCAGTCTTACTATCAATATCAGGTGCTAATCAAGCCTTCCCCCGACAACATTCAGGAAATCTATCTTGACTCGCTGCGGGCGCTTGGCATTCGTCCCGAAGATCACGATATTCGCTTTGTGGAAGATAACTGGGAGTCGCCGACCTTGGGAGCCTGGGGCGTAGGCTGGGAAGTTTGGCTAGACGGCATGGAAATTACGCAGTTTACCTACTTTCAACAGTGTGGTGGCATTGATTGCCGTCCTGTCTCGATAGAAATCACCTATGGGTTAGAGCGCCTGACCATGTATCTGCAAGAGGTGAATGCCTTTACGGAAATACAGTGGAACGATCGCGTCACCTATGGCGATGTGCATTTTCAGGGCGAGATCGAGCATTCGACCTACAACTTTGAGGTTTCCAATCCTGAAATGTTGTTCACCCTGTTTGGGCTATACGAGCAAGAGGCAGGGCAAATTGTGCAAAAAGGCTTGGTTTTACCTGCGCTGGACTATGTGCTGAAATGCTCACACACCTTTAACCTGCTGGATGCTAGAGGCGTGATCTCGGTGACAGAGCGTACCCGCTATATTGGCAGAATTCGCAATTTGGCGCGTCAGGTAGCACAACTCTACGCCAAGCAACGAGAGGACTTGGGCTTTCCGCTGCTGAAAGAAAACGGGGTGAACATCAAGAATTCACAAGCAGAGAAAGCTGCCTGACCGTCCTCAAAACAACGCTTTGCTTTTCTCCAGTTCGCGTAAAATACTCTTAACAATTCTTAAGAAATGCGGAGCTGAGAGAACACAATGTCATCTAATTTTTCGCAAAGCTTAAGTCAGCAGCTAGAGCCGATCGCCGCCTGGTTTCGGAGTTTTAATCTTCCAGAGCTGATTGTCCACTGGGGGCATCCGCTAATGATGGCGATCGTCATATTCGTCATGGGTAGCTTTGTCGGCATGACGGGCTGGCGAGGGCGATCGCTGATGGAGCCGGAAGCCGCTAAGAGCCGCATGGATCACCGTAAAATTGCGCCTCTCATGTTTCTGTTTATTGTCCTGGGTGCCGTGGGTGGCGTGTTGTCATTGGTGATGCACCAGAAGCCGATTCTAGAAAGTCCCCACTTTTGGACAGGTGCTGCTGCAATTGGGCTATTGGCAGGAAACGCTGCGATCGCGGCAACTAATTTTGGGAAGAATAATCCCATGCTGCGTACTACTCATGCCTATGTGGGAAGCGCAGCGCTATGTCTACTGTCTCTTCATGCCCTTTTGGGGCTGAAACTGGGGCTTGCAATCCAGGGGCATTAATCAAGTCAGGGTGTTGAATGGCTGCAACGAGCGCATGGATCTGTTTTGCCTACATTGTGGGCTTGCTGTTGACGGGAATTCCAGGAAAATTTCTAGGGATTTCCCCCGGAGCGATCGCCATCTTGATCCTAGGGGCGATCGCTTCTTTTGTAGCACCGCGTCTTTGGCGAGACAGCCCTCCTGCGCGTCTGTGGCTCTTGGCAGGTCTTGTGGGATTTCTGGCAGCTCTGCATTTTCAGATGCGGCTACCGCAACCTGCCGCCAGCGATATTTGTCGTCTTATTAAAAGCCCGAATGATGGCGTTTGTCAGCCGATCGCTACCGCTCAAACTCCTATTCTGGGACAGATTTTTGAGGTTGAGGGCGTGGTGAATAGCTCACCACAGTTGACTCGAAGCGATCGCTACCGCTTGCAGCTAGAAGCCACGCGCGTTAGCTCTAGCAATCAGGGTAAGACGCTCTTATCCGATCGCCCAACTGCTGGAACGATTTATGTAACCTTGCCGAAGGAGAAAGGTGAGGCGCTTTATCCAGGACAACGGGTAATTGTCTCAGGTTCGCTTTATAAGCCCCAGCCTGCTGCAATTCCGGGCGGATTTAATTTTCAAGAATATCTGAGGCAGACTGGGATTTTTACTGGGCTGGTGGCTCAAGAGATCCTGTTAGCCAAAGGATCACAGCCTCAGCCGCCCTTGCTGTGGTCAATTCGGCGGCAGATTGTTCAGGCACAAGAATCTAGCTTGGGTATTGAGGAAGGACACTTGCTCAGCGCGATGGTCATGGGCAAAGCGGCAGTAGATGTGCCGTATGAGTTGCAGGATGAATTTCGTCAGGCGGGTCTGGCTCATGCGCTTGCCGCTTCCGGGGCGCAGGTATCAATGCTGATTGGCGTGATGTTAGCTTTGACGCAGCGGTGTACGGCTCGAATCCGGCTAATTTTGGGCGGCGGCGTTTTGCTTTCCTACATTGGACTGACGGGAATTGAACCCTCGGTGCTGCGGGCAGGCGTGATGGGAGGCGTAGTTCTGGTGGCGCTGGTGGCAGAGCGTAAGGTCAAGCCTTTGGGTTCTCTGCTGTTTGCGGCGGTTGCTTTGCTGCTATGGAATCCTCTGTGGATCTGGGATTTGGGGTTTCAGCTCAGCTTTTTGGCGACTTTGGGGCTGTTAGTTACTGTGCCAATTGTCTCAAACTGGCTGGACTGGATGCCGACGGCGATCGCGCCTCTCTTTGCTGTGCCGATCGCTGCCTATCTCTGGACATTGCCCCTGCAACTCTTTACCTTTGGTATTGTTTCGCCCTACAGCATTGGCATCAATGTTCTGGTGAGTCCTTTAATTGCGACTATCAGCATTGGCGGCATGGTCAGCGCTCTGGCGGCGCTCATTTACGCTCCGATGGGCAGTTTCTTGGCGGGATTACTGCACTTTCCCACCTGGCTGTTCATCAAAATAGCGGAGGTAGGCAATCAGCTTCCGGGCAGTCAGCACGCAGTGGGCACCATTAATGCTGCACAGGTTTTGCTGCTGTATGGCATGGTTTTGCTGGTGTGGATGTGGCGGCGATCGCATCGGCACTGGTGGCTGGCGCTGGGGTTGGGCATCAGTTTGGTGGCAGTTCCCGCTTGGGCAACGTCCGCGAGCTTGCTAAAAGTGACGGTGTTGCCCACTAGCAATCCGGTATGGGTGATTCAGGACAAAGGCAAAGTGATCATGATCAACGGCAGCAGCGAAAAAGATCTGCGCTTCACGGTCAAGCCATTTCTAAACCAGCAGGGCATTAACCAAATTGATTGGGCGATCGCTCCCAGCCTACGCGCCGCTACCCTGGAGACTTGGCAGCAGATGCTAGAAGCTGTACCCATCAAGATGCTCTACGGTGCAGTCCATGACCAGAGCGCAGATGAAGCGATCGCCTTTAATCAAAATCGTGTTGAGCTATCAAAAAAGATTGAGGCGCAGCAGGGCAAGTTTATCCAGCTTGCCGATCGCCAGACCTTGCAGCTAGGTTCTGTAACCGTCAAACCGCTCAGACCCGATGCCTCAATTCTGCAAATGCAGATTGGTGCTGAGAACTGGGTGATGTTGAGGGGCAGTCCCTACAAGATCCGAGGTTTGCCCCGTGCTAGCGTGCTGTGGTGGTCGGGGCAAGAGCTAGATACCCAAATTTTGGAGCAGGTGAAACCGCGAGTGGCGATTGCCCTCAAGGTCGCGCCCGCAGATCAATCACCTACCCAACGATGGCTTGAACAACATCAGGTTAAGCTCTACATCATGCCTGAATCTGGCTCTGTTCAGTGGAGTCCGCAACAAGGCTTCAGCGCTACACTTGAGTCTGGACAACCGTTCTAGCGTCTAAAGGCGCTCTGTTTATCAACTTGTCCCATAGCTTGTATGGCATTACGTAATTGAGTTAGGACGAGTTATTTTTTGAGAGCCGCGCTCCGCGCGGCTCTCAAAAAATAACTCGTTGGATCTAATCGCATAGCGCTATACAATAGAAAACGGAGAGGTGGCAGAGTGGTTGAATGCGCTTGACTCGAAATCAGGTTTGGGGCAACTCAACGGGGGTTCGAATCCCCCCTTCTCCGTCCTGCAAGGCTGACTATGCAAGCGCTTGATATTCTGATTCTCTCGAATGGCCCCGGTGAACTCACAACCTGGGTTAGACCTGTGGTTCAGGCTATTCGGCAATGTATGGGAGACGATCGCCAGCAGATCCGCATTTCTCTCGTTTTGTCGCCTTGCCCCAACGCCAGCGGGCGGGAGGTAGCCATTGCCCAGACCTATCCTGAGATCGATCGCGTACAGGGCGCAAAGCATTTCTTCCCGTTTCTGATCGGGGGAAAAACGGCTGAAGGCTGGGACTGGCGCGATCGCGGTGTCGTGGTTTTTCTGGGAGGAGATCAGCTTTTCCCGGTGGTAATTGGCAAACGCCTGGGCTACCGCACCGTTGTGTACGGCGAATGGGAGACGCGTTGGCACAGTTGGATCGATCGATTTGGTGTGATGAAACCAGAGTTAATCGATCGCGTTCCACCCAAGTATGTGCACAAGCTGACTGTTGTGGGCGATCTGATGGCGGAAGCATCAGCCTTCCAATCAGAACAGCTCAAAATATCTGAACAGCTACAGCTCGGAGAAGGACAGGATTTGATTGGGCTGCTGGTTGGCTCAAAGCCTTCAAAGTTAGCTCAGGGTGTGCCCTTGTGTCTGGCGATCGCCCACCATCTTCATGCAGCCTGTCCACAAACACGGTTTGTGATTCCTGTGGCACCCGCGCTAGACCTGCCCGCGCTAGCAAAATTTGCAGACCCAGCTCAAAACACGATCGCCAGTGCGTTTGGCAACCCTGCCGCAGAACTGGTGCAAGCAGAGCAACCCTATTTGAAGACATCTGAGGGACTCCGGGTAGATCTGTGGACAGAATCTCCTGCCCATGACCTCCTGAGTCAATGTCGCTTATGTTTTACCACCGTGGGTGCAAATACAGCTGAGTTGGGATCTTTAGGAGTTCCCATGGTCGTGATGTTGCCCACCCAACAGCTTGATGCCATGCGCGCCTGGGACGGACTGCCAGGATTGTTAGCGAATCTGCCAGGGATAGGCACCGTCTTCGCCAAGCTGATCAACGCCTGTTTTTTATGGTATTCGCGCACTCCTCGGCTGTTGGCGTGGCCCAATATCTGGGCTGGAGAAGCGATCGTTCCTGAGCTATGGGGTCATTTGCAACCGCAACAGGTGGCAGAAGTGGGGATCGACTGGCTGGATCATCCTGAGAAGCTAGAGCAGATTAGCCGCAAGCTTCGCCAAGTTCGAGGAGAAGCTGGAGCCGCCCAAAAACTGGCTCAATTGGTTAAAGAAATGGCAGATGCTCAGCCTTCAATCTGATACCAATTTAAATGATCTGCCCTGTTCGGGTCTTACAGCTGTCGCCAGTTTGGTTTAGGACATTTTTGGTGGGGCGTGAAGCGCCCCACCAAAAATGTCCCCGTCCTAACCGCTTTGGCGGTTGCTATAAATTGGTATGAGAAGAAACGATCGAAAAAAATGTAGTGAAATTCGCGAGGCGATCGCCTTCTTTCCCAAGCTATGGTGCAAATTTGCAGGTTAAAACATTACCCACTTCAAAGATATGACTACACTTGCGAGAAAGTTTCCCTGGCTCTCTTTGGCGCTGCTCTTAGCTGCCTACGCCACCTTTAGCTGGTTTTTTACCCACGCCTTTACACAGGTGCTCACCTTTTCCAACACGGCCTATTTATCGTGGAGTCTTGTGCTAGCGTTTACGTTGCTGGAGGCGCTCCTCTTGACGACTCAATTTGATGGGCTGAAGTCCCTGATTGGGCGATGGCTGCGATCGGATATGGGGTATTTCACGCTAATTATTGCGGCTTCTTTAGGCGCAACCCTCGCTTTCATTTGGTCAAATGTCACGGGCTACTTTGTTGTGCTTATTGCTGCTGAAATTCTGGCGCGATTGGATTTGCAGAATGCAAAGTTTAGCCGTTTCCAGTCGTTCATTATTTTGACCGTGATCTCGGTGCTGGGATTGGCTATAGGTCTAATTGCCAGCCTTAGATTAGATTCTGCCCTAACTGGTGTTTAGCTGTAAAAGCCTATGAAAAAGCAGCCCTGATTGGACTGCTTGACATCAAGTGCGTGAGGAGTAACCTCTCTTGAGAATACAGGGTCAGAGATTAGCTGAAAGCCGAGTTACAGATCTTGATACAGGACTTGATACAGGGCTTGATACAAGAAGACTAAGTACAGAGAGAACCTGGCATCAGCTTCTCATCAGCTCTAACAGAGACTCATCTTGTCCCGACTGCCGTTTTTCAATGGGGATATAGGACTGGGCGTGGCTCCCAGTATAAATTTGAGTAGGGCGGAAGATGCGGTTTTCATTGAGCTGCTCTTTCCAATGCGCCAGCCAGCCTGAAGTACGGGCGATCGCAAACACGGGTGTAAACAGGTCGGTCGGAATACCCAGCTTGCGGTAGACCAGTCCTGAGTAAAAGTCTACGTTAGGATAAATGCCCTTGTGTCCTAGGCGCTCAGCAACCGCTCGTTCCATCGTAACGGCAATATCGTAGTATTCATCTCTACCAAATTTTTCAAAGAGTTGCTCTGCCAAACTCTGCAAAATTGTGGCGCGAGGATCTTTAACTTTATAAACCCGATGCCCAAAGCCCATGATTTTAGACTTATTCTCCAGGCAGTTGTCTAGGTACGGCTCAACATTTTCTACGGTGCCGATCTCTTCTAGCATCATGATCACTTCTTCATTCGCTCCCCCATGCAGCGGCCCGGCCAGAGTCCCAACTGCCGAAGCCACTACGCCATAGGGATCGGTCAGAGTAGAAGCCGTCACCATAGAGGAAAACGTCGAGGCGTTGATTGTATGCTCTGCATGTAGAGTCAGACAAATATCAAAGATTTGAGCAGCAAGCGGATCAGGTTCTCGCTCGTTGAGCATATAGAGGAAGTTTGCCGCGTAGCCGAGATCGTCGCGGGGCTGCACTGGGTCATTGCCTTTGCGCATGAGCTGAAAGGCCGCAACCATTGTCGGAATCTTTGCCAGTAGCCGCACGACTGCCGCTCGAATATACGCAGGATCATCCAGCGCCCGACGAGAGTAGAACAAGCCCAGAGCAGCAGCACAAGCCTGTAGAGCATCCATAGGGTGCCCACTCTCTGGAAAGCACTTCATCATGTCGCGGATACGGTACTTCAGCCGCCGATGAGATTGAATTTCGTGCTGAAATTCTTCCAGTTCACCCGCAGTAGGCAACGCTCCCCAGATCAAGAGATAAGCAGTTTCTACGAAAGTGCTGAGTCTAGCCAGCTCTTCAATATTGATGCCCCGATACTCTAGGATGCCATTTTTGCCATCCACAAAGCTAATGCTGGATTGCGTCACAGGAATCCCTTCCAGACCCGGTCTATATTCGCAAAACGTCATAATGTCACCGTATGCCCGAAATAATTTGTACTCAAGATTTTGTCCAAAACCTCCTGATGACCAGAGTAGGTTCTCTTTTATACCAATTTAACGAATGATAGTTACAGACGAGCGTAGATGGGCATCGCTCTTCAAGCTTTCTCGATCGCGTTTATTTTTCGGTATTGCTTGATAAGGGGATGATTTTTTGTTGAACAGGAGCGCACAGAACGCCCCTTTTCAGCAAAAAACCATCCAGAGACCAGCAACGCTTATTTTTCAATTGGGTATTAGAAGATTCTGGACAAGCTGTTAGTGGATAGCTCTCTTAGATTGGCATATTCTAGGGTTGCAGTTTTGTTAGTTTTGGATCAGTCTGCCCCGTTGATCGATCGTTTCGGAGTGGAAACTGTGTTTTGACTAAGTTTTCAGCGCTATCCCGATCGCCCACTTCCCCGTCCAGCGTTGCAGCCAGCACCCTTTCCAAGATCTCTTTGTATTGTTTTCCGGGTTTGTAGCCCATTGTTTTGAGATCATTGCCATTGAGCGGAGCCTGAACAGTCTGCCACTGGGCGAGATATTGCCAGATGGGGCGGCGTGCCGATCGCGGAGCCGTTGCCCCTAACAGAATTAGCGTAGTTCGATCGCAATCTCTCAATAATTTAACGACCTGACTAGGGCGATCGCATTGGCTCAGAGCCGGAAAAATTTGATCTTGTAGATGGGGAAGATTCTGTAGCCGATCGCCACTTTCTATTGGCAGCTGGAGTGTTTGGGTAGCGGTCAGGCGATCGGGTAGCGAGAGAGCAGACAGCAGAACTTCTAGAAGCACCTGCCAGTGCAGCGCATTCTGGGGATTAAATCGCTTCAGCCAGCGATCGGCTCGTCGCATCTGCTGCCACAGCGTATTACTGAATCTCAACTGAGGATGGATGCAGACTAATGCTCCCAGATCTGACAGCCACCGCATTGCCCTCTGCCAATAGACAGTCTGCAAAATGTACTTTAGCTCCTGCCTTAGGCGGGTTTGCAGGGCGGGGGCTTTGTCGATTTGCGCGTCTGCCTGAATACGTTGATAGATACCGCTAGCGATCGCATACCGGATGTAGCGCTCAGTTTGCGGCTCAAGCTGAAACTTCAGCCGCACCGCAAATCGCACGGCTCGAAAAATCCGAGTCGGATCTTCAATAAAACTATTGGCATGAATTACGCGAATCTGTCTTGCCTTCAAATCTAACCCGCCGCCGAAAAAATCTAGCAGTTCTCCCGAACCTGGAGCCGTGAGCCGTACGGCTAACGCGTTGATGGTGAAGTCGCGCCGATAGAGATCTTGAGTGATCGAGCTTGCCTCCACCTCTGGATTTGCTGCCGGATAAAGATAAAACTCAGTTCGAGCGGTAGCAATGTCTATTCCTAGAGAACCCAACGCCGGATCGTCTTGCCAGAGCAGCGCTGCCGTTTGAAATTGCCCGTGGATTTGCAGACGCACCTGAGGATAGATCTGCTGTAAAGCTTGAGCTAGCTCTACTCCTGCTGAGTCGATCGCCTGATGAAATCCATCCACTACCAGGTCAATATCCTGAAGCTGTAAAGGCTGCAGGTCTGCTAACAGCAAATCGCGCACGGCACCCCCCACCAGATAGAGCTGCCAGCCCAGCCGCTCTGCCTGATCTGCAATTGTCTGCAATAGTTTCCAGAGTGCTGGAGTCAGGCGATCGTGCAGCAAATGACTCATACCTTCAGGTATTGCCCTGCTTCGATGAATCTGCCGCAGTACATCTGTGCGAGTGACTATTCCTATCAGGCGATCGTTTGCTAAAACAGGCAACCGACCGATGCCGTAAGTCATCATCAGCGCTTCGATGTCAGGCAGCTTTGCCTCTGGCGTCACGGTTTTAAGCTCCGTCGCCATGTGATCTTTGACAGGGGCATCGCCAAAGCCATGACGCAGGGCAATCTCCAAGTCTCGACGAGAAATAATCCCCACTAGCCGATCCTCAGCATCTACCACACAGAGTCCAGAATGCCCGTAGCGCAAAAGCAGGCGCTGAGCTGTGGCGATCGTCGTTTCCGGGCAAACGGTGCGAACGGGAGAGGACATCAGGTTTCTGGCGATCGGTGGCGTAAGCATCGAATCCATGGCGGCTTTTCCTCTGGCTTTTCCCCGGCATTTACCCGGCTTTTAGCTTTGTCCTGCTTCTAGCCTTATCCTGTCACAAGGGTCTCAATTTCTGATAGGTTACTAATTAGGGAAAGATAGAGAGCAGATTGCTTGGTCAAGGCGCGATCGTCTAATCCTCTTCGCTGTGCTGGTTAGCTGTTGGCTGTATTTGGGAGGGAAAATAATGTCTGTTCTATTTCAACTGGCTTTGGCGGCTCTTGTCGCAGTATCGTTCATCATGGTAGTTGCTGTTCCTGTTGCCTATGCTTCACCTAAAAACTGGGAGCAATCGAAGCGGCTGCTATTTTTAGGATCAGGGCTTTGGACAATTTTGGTGCTGTTGGTGGGCGGTCTCAACTACTTTGTGGTGTAGCGCTCTATTTAACGCCTTAAGTTGATTGTCTAGAAAATCAGCCAAATCTCTAGAAAGGTAGTTTAGGCTAAAGTAGCCCCACATCTGAGAGCAGGCACTTCGTCTGAAAGTTTCTATCAGCCATCTTTTTAGCTCATTGGTATTTCTATGACAGTTTTTGAGGGCACGTTTACCCGCACAGATGATCTACGGTTTGCGATCGTCATTGGTCGATTCAACGACTTGGTGACAGGCAAGCTGCTCGAAGGATGTCAGGACTGCTTGAAGCGTCACGGCATTGATCCCGATCCACAGGGGACACAAGTAGACTATGCCTGGGTTCCGGGGAGTTTTGAAGTGCCGCTTCTAGCACGGCAGCTAGCTTTGTCGGGTCGCTATGATGCCATCATCTGTTTGGGCGCCATCATTCGAGGATCTACCCCTCATTTTGACTATGTGGCGGCAGAAGTGTCTAAGGGAATTGCTGCCGCCAGCTTCCAGACGGGGGTGCCTGTCATTTTTGGTATCCTGACCACAGATACTATGCAGCAAGCGCTCGAACGAGCCGGAATTAAGAGCAACAATGGCTGGAATTACGCCATGAATGCGATCGAGATGGCGAGTCTCATGCACCAGGTGAAAGCCAGCAGCCGAGACGTCTCTTCTGGTGGCGCAAATGGCGATTCAATATCAGGCTCAGCTCAGCTTTCGGGGGCAGGTCTTCAAACTTTGCCAGGGGCACTCAGGAGCGCTTTGCCTGAGCAAGTGGAGTAGTAAGGTAAGAGTTTTGGACGCTAAGGCGGTTCACTCAGGTTGACAAATTGGTTGAACTCTGGCACTATGATAAAAGTCTGAATTTTGCGGGTGTAGCTCAGTGGTAGAGCGCAACCTTGCCAAGGTTGATGTCGTGGGTTCGAATCCCATCACCCGCTTAATCTAAAAAGCCTTTTGAAGTTGAGCCTTCAGAAGGCTTTTTAGGTTTTCCCCAGATTATTAGAATAAATCCCTTGCAGATTGGGTGAGGTATGGCTCTCACCTCACCCAATCTGCAAATCCTAATTCATGAGGGGTCGAATGACGGATGAAAGAACAGCGGCATGGACGTGAGCTGTTCTTTTGTATTCTTTTTTCAATAAAGAGAGTGTTAATGATCGCCCTTGATACCAAGGTTTGAGCTAGATTGAGGATAGTGTTGATTGGGGCGAGGAAGAAGTTAAAGAGATTTAGGCTACGAGGGGCTTGCTTTTCAATAACTCTTTCTTCTTCAATTCCAGTCGATTGCTTCCAAATCCTTGCTCCAGACCATTCATCCGTGTCGCTGCGACCTGTGCAACATCCGAAAACCCAGAAAATTGACCTCAATAGTGAATATCCCTGTCCCTGTCGTCGTCGGGGTCGCCTAACTCCGATCGTCTTGACAGAGGCTTTCGGCTGCGATCGCTGTCAGCAAATTTTCGTGCTGCAAGAGAATGGCTATGTGATTGAGCAGCTATCGACGCACTATCCCTACAAACGGGCTTGGCGCTGGACAGGTCATCAATGGAACGCTGCTCATTCCAACCTGGGTCGAGGCTATTTCCCCCTAACGCTATTTATCATTTTTGGACTAATCTTTTTACTGCTGCTAACGACCCTCAACTCTCCCCTCAGCTATAGCATCACTTTCCGCGTGATAGCAGCTTTGGTTCTATCAATGCTGCTAGTCTGGATGCTATGGCTAGCCTGTAGACGTTAGTCAAAGTAAGGACAGAATTGAACGCTTCACCTGTGACCACCATCGCCTACCGAGGCTATCACTCAGCCTTAGAACTGGCAACCATGCGAGGAACCGATCGCAGTCGTGCCTTGCACATCATGGCAGAAGCTTTGATGGAGCGCCAGAACGACATTTTAGAAGCCAACACGCTCGATCTGGAAATTAGCCGTGAAATGGCAGTTCCTGACCTAGTTTTGGATTGGCTGAAGTTAACTCCAGAACGATTGCAGACGGCAGGACAGATCCTTCAGCGTCTGGCAGAGCTTTCTGATCCGATTCAGCAGGTTCTCAACATTCCGTCCTATCAGGTTGATCAGTGCCAAACCTATTGTCAACTGACGCCTTTGGGGGTAGTTGCTTTTATCTACGAAGCCTTTCCCGACATGGGGGCGATTGCCGCAGGGCTTTGCATTCGTACCGCCAATAGCCTAATTTTGCGGGGGAGCGCCGAGGCAAGCCATTCTAATCAGGTCATTGCTGAGACTCTGAAACTGGCTATTGAAGATGCAGGTCTGCCGGGTGACTGCATTCAGAGTTTGCCCCCAGAGCATGGCGACCAGATTCGAGAGCTGGTGGTTCAAGATCAGTTTGTCAACTTAGTCATTCCCTATGGGCGATCGAGCCTGGTGCAGCAGGTCGTACGTCAAGCAACTTGTCCGGTACTCAGGACTGCAATCGGCAATTGCTACCTCTACTGGTCGCCCTCTGGAAGTTTAGACATGGCTCGATGGATGATTTTAGACAGCCACCAGAGTGCGCCTGATGCAGTTAATGCGATCGAGAAGGTTTTGATTCATCGTCACCATAACCCTTCAACGCTGATTATGCTTTGGAGTAGTCTTCAGGAAAAAGGTTACGTTCTGCATGGTGACGATATTCTCTGTGCAGAGTTTCCGGAAGTCTTTACGGCTGAAGCCAAGCCCTATGAGTGGAGTCAGGCTTATCTGAACCGCACTATTGCCTTTAAGGCTGTGGAGCAATTGGAAGATGCGATCGCTTGGATCAATCGTCATAGCAGTGGTCATGCAGACTGTCTGGCAACAGAATCGTACCAGGAAAGCCGCCAGTTCGCATTAGGAATTGGCAGCGCTATGACCTACATTAATGCCTCACCCCGATTCTATCGGAATCCCAAGCGAGGTAGCCCGATCGCTCTAGGCATGTCTAATCAGAAAGGGCATCGACGCGGGCTAATTAGTGTTGAAACCCTCACGACCTTAAGACACATTGTTCAAGGCAACGGCGTGAGTTGAGCGCTTTTAGCCTAACTGACCTGATTTAACTGACCTGACGAATGATGGCTCCCCGAATGTCAGCTTGCTCTAAGTCAACATCCGTCAGAGTGACGTTGGTTAAATTAGCTTGAACCAGGTTGGTCTCAGCCAAGTTAGCCCCTGTCAGAACAGCATCTGTCAGATTGGCACGACTCAGATTGGTTCGACTTAAATTAGCCTTTGTGAAATTCGCCCCGCTAAAATTCGCCCCGCTAAGATTGATATTTCTCAAATTTGCCGCCATCAAGTTTAGGTTTCTAAAGTCTCTCTGCCCTGCTGAGTATCGGCTTAAAAGTTCTGGAATTTTCATTAGAATAACGTTGAGAGGAGTATAGAACCCAGGCTGCGAAGCGGATTCAGTGAAGCGGATTCAGCTTGAAGTATCGGCTGCTGCAAGCTAGTTGCGGAAGCTCTTCCTTCGCTGTTTGTGTCGAGCAACTGCCTTGCGCCGCCGCTTTTCGATCGGGGTTTCAAAGTGACGATACTTTTTCATGTCTGGAAAGACTCCCGCCTGGGAAACTTTCCGCTTAAATCGGCGTAGCGCTGACTCTATTCCTTCGTCTTCACCAAGAATTACTTGGGTCATTCCATCTTGCCTCATGAGTGATCAGGGAGAAGACCTCCTGTTTCCAGAAAGTCTCACAAAACTTCGTCCTAGCCACGCTCTGGCAGACTGCTACTGTATGGCAACCGCCTTGGCGGTTAGGGAAGGGACGTTTATGGTGGGGCGCGAAGCGCCCCACCATAAACGCTCTAAGCAAACTGGCGATAGCTATAAAAACATCGCCAAGAATAGCGCTTAGGATCGTGGATTAAATAATCTGTACAACCGATCTGCTGTAAGGGGTTAGCAATGCCAAGCCCCTACTGAGCTAAGCCCCTACCCCAAGAATTACTTAAAAAGGGGGAATAAAAAAGGGCAGACTGGAAGTCCGCCCCTCACTAAAACGGTAGAGTTTACAGACTAAGCCTCAGAGACTTAGTAACGACGAGAAGATCCGCCTTTGTTGCTCCAGCCGCCGCCGCCGCCGAAAGAACCTCTGTCCTCACGGGGTTTTGCCTTGTTGACCTTCAGGTCGCGACCCATCCATTCAGCTCCATCCAGAGCTTCAATGGCAGCAGTTTCTTCTGCTTCTGCACCCATTTCCACAAAAGCAAAGCCGCGTAAGCGACCTGTTTCACGATCGGTGGGGAGTTGCACCCGCTTGACCGTGCCGTACTCTGCGAAAATTTGGGTGATATCCTCTTGAGTTGCCTCAAAGGATAAATTACCGACGTAGATTGACATGAAAAATGATCTCCAGAATCAGAGAGTGTAGAGAGTTAGATTCGGAGAAATGCGCATAAAACGAATTACACAGCCGAAAATAATCCTATTACAGAGGTTAGCATAGTCACGGCAGTGTTGGTAGATGAGTGAGGCGAGGAAGCGTTAAGAAAAGTATAAAAAATAAGCCCACACCAGAGTGTGAGCCTCTATTATGACAGGGACAAACCTGCTTGGTCAATTTATGCTTGTTCTAAGCTTCTTCAATTAGCTTCACTTTCTTGGCAAGCCCCAGAAATTTAAGGGTCTGAATCATCATCCAAGTGGCATCAATCTCCCACCATTTGAGACCATGCCGTGCCGAGTATTGGTAGCTGTGATGGTTATTGTGCCAGCCTTCGCCGTAGGCCAGCAGGGCAACCCACCAGCAGTTGGTAGAGCGATCGCTAGAGTCAAAGGTGCGGTATCCAAACTTATGGGTGGCGCTGTTGACAAGCCAGGTGGTGTGATAGACCATCACCAGCCGCACGAATCCGCCCCAAAACAGGAAAGACCAGCCGCCAATCAAATAGAGCACAACGCCGAATACCGCCTGAATTGCCACAAAGTTGTTATCAAGAAATTGATAAAAGCGATCGTTTGCAATGTCTTTTGTAAGACGAGGAATCTCATACTCAACTGGAACTTCGTACATCATCCATCCCATATGGCTCCACCAGAAGCCTTTCGTGGAATCGTGATGATCGACATCTTGGTCAGAAAACAGGTGATGGTGACGGTGCAGCCCTACCCACCAGATGGGGCCACCTTGCATAGATAAGGTGCCACAGAATACTAAAAAATACTCTAGCCATTTGGGAGTTTGAAAGCTGCGATGGGTAACTAGCCGATGCCAGCCCAGCGTCACGCCCAAGCCACCCGTAACCCAGTGCAAAAACAGGGCAAGGGCAACCCCCTGCCAGCTAAAGAAAGCCGGGAGGAAAGCGCCCAGCGCCAAAATATGAAGGGCTATCATGAACACGACAACAGCCCAGTCATGCGTAAGTTTGGTCGAGTTTGCAATAGTCATGAAGTCATCTCAATGTGAACGATGTAGCCAGATCTGCGCGACAATGAACTCCGCGAGTGTTATGAACACGACTTGAAATACAGATGTAGCCTGACAGAGGCAGCCTGATGGGCATGCGATCGGCAACGCAATCATTTTCCAGGATTTGCATTTATTCTCCAAGATCAAAGTGACACTTAGATAACGAATCCTAGACAGTTGGCATCTTCAAACGGTTGGTAATTTGATGAGCAGCGAACAGCTTCAGCAAGCCGAACAGGCACTATTTCAAATTTTTTCTGGTATTGACGCGCAGGTCAAGAAAAATCTTCGCAGAGTTTTGGCAGCTTACCGTCATCACCAAGTAGGAGTTCAGCATTTCGCTGGGGTGAGTGGCTATGGGCATGATGATCTGGGGCGGCAGGTGCTCGATCGCGTCTTTGCAGAAATAGTGGGGGCAGAAGCGGCGATCGTCCGGATTCAGTTTGTCTCAGGAACTCATGCGATCGCTTCTGCGCTTTACGGCGTGCTGCGTCCGGGGGATGAGATGCTAGCCGTCACAGGCGCACCCTATGACACGTTGGAAGAAGTAATTGGACTCCGAGGAGAGAACCAAGGTTCCCTGAAGGACTTTAACATCCGCTATCGTCAGCTAGATCTGACAGAAGAGGGAGCGATCGACTGGCACGGGTTGTCTGAGGCGGTGCGTCCTGAGACAAAGCTGGTGCATATTCAGCGCTCCTGCGGCTACTCTTGGCGACCTAGCCTGTCAATTCAAGAGATTGAAAAAATTGTTTACTCAGTCAAACAGCAAAATCCTGAGACGGTTTGCTTTGTGGATAACTGTTACGGCGAATTTGTGGAGGATCAGGAACCGACGGCGGTGGGGGCTGACCTGATTGCCGGATCGCTGATCAAGAATCCGGGGGGAACAATTGTCGCGGCAGGGGGATACATTGCCGGAAGAGCTGACCTAGTGGAAATGGCGGCTTGTCGGCTAACGGCTCCAGGGATTGGTAGCGAGGGCGGTGCTACGTTTGACCAGAACCGTCTGCTGTTTCAGGGATTGTTTCTAGCGCCGCAGATGGTGGGGGAGGCGATGAAGGGCAATCACCTGACGGCACATGTGTTTCAACAGCTGGGTTATCCGGTGAATCCGCTGCCAGAAGCGCCGCGACGGGATGTGATCCAGGCGATCAGGCTAGGCTCTCCAGAGAAGATTATTGCCTTTTGCAAGGCGATTCAGCAGAATTCGCCGATCGGCTCTTATCTCAGTCCGGTACCTGCTGCTATGCCGGGATATGAGAGTGAGCTGGTAATGGCGGGGGGGACGTTTATTGATGGCAGCACTTCGGAGTTTTCAGCAGATGGGCCGTTGCGGGAGCCGTATACTGTGTTTTGCCAAGGCGGGACGCATTGGACGCATGTGGCGATCGCGTTAGAGGCGGCGATCGATGCTGTGGGTGAGGCTTAGGATATCTTTTATTTTTTGAAAAGGGTGTAGCTTTTCAAAAAATGAACATATGGAGTTTGGGGAACAGCTAACAGCCTTGGGGGTCTCCCCCAAACCCCCGGTGGAGGACGCGCCCGTCCTCCACGCCCCCTCCGCATGAGATTGTGGATGGGCGGGAGAGATCGCGTCGCATGGGTGGGCAGATAGGGGGGCTACTCGAATTCAAAGAGTTCGCTGATGCTTTGACAGTTAAAGAATTCCTTCAGCTTTAAGGCGGTATCGCAATCAATTCGAGCGAATTGGTTCTTAAAGAGGCTGCGAACTGTTCCAGGACTCAAAAATTCATCGTCGCACCCCAGACCATCGCACTTGAAACCTTGGGGTGTAATGGCGTATCTCGCAGTCTCTCACCGGATGCTTAGAGGTGCGATCGCAAGTTCAGGCAGGCAATCATGGAAAATTTTTAGGATTTGCTACCGCAATAATTCATGAACGCCATTGAAACATTGTCTAAGCCCAACTTCTAGGGCTTTTTTTGCTGTTCGTTGTCCATCGATTCTATGGCTTTCAACAGCAAGATTTCGATCGTGGCACTCACAGACCGTTTATCTTGTTCAGCCAACTGTGAGATCCGCTCACGCAGTCCTGACGGCAGATAAACGGTAATTCTGTCTTTGTCTGTAGCCACGTAGAACCAGATAACGTCAAAAGTTCATAAAGATTGTAGAACGCTGCCATCGCAATGTGATAGCGTTGTAAGACGTTAAACAACGTCAATTAACGTCAAAATAAAGGAGCTGCGTTTATGGTGCTGAGTGACGATGAAGCCGCTTTGATTAAAGCGATCCTGACTGCTTTGCGAGGAATCAAGATTCGAGACATTGATAAAGCCCTGGTGATTCTCAGTAAAGAAGAACGGCAATCGCAATGAAGAAAAACGGCGATCGCGTATCTCAAAGTCTTTTCTCAAAGTCTTTCGCTGGACTTTCAGAGGGGCGATCGCCCCAACCTAGTTTGCTTAATCTGCCTCCAGCAATTCATGGCGATCGTTTGAACTCGCGCTATCTTTAAGAGTGCTGTCAATCTGGCTAAGTTCGATCAGTGAGCCGCAAGCGTCACAAATTCGGGTTGCATTGGCTGCTGTCGCAAGTAGCTAATTTGGCGATCGCCTTTTTCCTCCTCTCAATTTTGCTGGTGCTGCCCTGGCGCTGGTTGCCGCTGCCAACCTCCAGCTTTATGCTGCAATCTATGTTTCAGAATGGGCGAATTCAGCCTTACAGTTACCGCTGGCAGCCCTACCCTGAGATTTCGCCGGATATGGCGCTGGCGGCGATCGCGGCTGAAGATCAGCGATTTCCTAGCCACCATGGATTTGACATTGACGCTTTGAAACAGGCGATCGAAGAGTCTCAAGCAGGCGGCGACTTGCGCGGTGCCAGCACCATTAGCCAGCAGGTTGCTAAGAATCTCTACCTTTGGTCGGGACGGAGCTTAGGACGTAAGATCTTGGAAGCCTGGTTTACGGTGCTGCTAGAGCTGCTATGGTCGAAGCAGCGGATTTTGGAAGTTTACCTAAACATTGCTCAGTTTGGCGATCGCCTGTTTGGCGTGGAAGCAGCAGGCCAGCAGTTTTTTGCCAAATCTGCCAGTCAGTTAAGTCGAGAGGAGGCGGCACTTCTGGCAGCCGTCTTACCAGGGCCAGAAATTTACCAAGTTGACCAGCCTTCGCCGATCGTGCTGCGGCATCAGGACTGGATTTTGCAGCAAATGCAGCAGCTTGGGATCGATTACCTGAGTAGGCTGTAGTTTAAAGCTGCGTGAAGATAAGGAGAAAATGGAGCCGTTAAACCAATCTAGAGCAGGAGCTGAAGTGGGATTGGATGCAGCGCAAGGAGCGCTTGTCATCATTGGGGGAGCAGAAGATCGGCACGAAGACCGCCAGATTTTACGGGAGTTTATTGGGCTGGCGGGAGGCAGAGAGGCACAAGTTGTGGTGCTGACGGCGGCAACTAGCGAACCAGAGGAGGCAGGCGAGACTTACATTGATGTGTTCGGGGCTTTGGGAGCTGCCAATGTGCAGGTGGTGGATACTCGCGATCGCGCTGATGCTAATCAGTTCAAGGCGATCAAAGCGATCGGCAAAGCCACAGGCATTTTTTTCACGGGCGGCAATCAGGCGCGGATTGTGGAATCGATTAAGCACACGCTGTTAGATGATGCCATCAGCAAGCGCTATCTGGAAGGCGTGGTGATTGCCGGAACCAGTGCTGGTGCAGCAATTATGCCCGAACGAATGATTGTGCGAGGCGAGTCGGAAACTAGCCCACGCGGCGATACGGTTCTCCTGGGACCCGGTATGGGGTTTGTCCGGGGCATGGTGCTCGATCAGCATTTTGCCCAGCGAGGGCGGCTAGGGCGGCTGCTGGCGGCGCTGTTGCTCGATCCGGCAGTAATTGGCGTAGGCATCGACGAAAATACGGCGATCGTCATTCAGGGCACTGAGTTTCGGGTACTGGGAGAAGGCTCGGTGACGGTGGTGGATGATTCGAGTGTCACCCACAGCAATTTAGAGAACATTACCGATCGTCAGCCAATGTCGGTATTTGGCGTGAAGCTACATATTTTGACCGAAGGCTGTCGGTTTGATTTGCGATTAAGGCAGCCTATTGCCAGGAACGAGGGGTTGCTGCGATCGTAATTCGTCTTGGATGAAAGCTAGCTCCCTTTTTTCAGAGAGGTACTTTTCAAACGATTCTACGATCGCCCTAATCTCTTCAATCAACTCCTGAGGCTTATCCTCATAAAAATAGGGCTGTCTCATCGCTTACATTAAGCTTTACCCATCATAACGACGAGCGCTTACCCTAAAACACAGGCTAGAATCGCCATAGAGTTCAGCGTGCTAACTCTTGCACTGAGTCTTGATAGTGAAAGGCTCAAGGTGCCAGTCGAGTATAGCTGTCGCCAGTTTGCTTAGGATATTTTGGGTGGGGCGCGAAGCGCCCCACCCAAAATATCCCCGTCCTAACCGCCAGAGCGGTTGCCATAACTGGAGCTTTTTGAAGAGTTCAACGGGGTGCCACTGCCAGTAAACACAATTGGCGAGCGGATCTCCTAATGGTTACACGTAGACAGATCTTACTTTTCCTTGGGGCACTCACAAGTCTGGTGCTAGTCTCTCAGCAATCTATCGCAGAGACAGTTCACGGTTATTTTCACCTAGTGGCTACCAGCACTCCTATTGCAAATTACTGTAAATCCAGCAGCGATACTGCTGAGAACGAGTATTTCAATGGAGTCATTGTTGCAGTTTGCACTGCAACGGCGAACCTTGACTCCGTCACTGCTGCCACTGTGCCGTCGGTTACACCTGACTACACAATCACATCACTGTCGCCCTATACACAAGTGCGAAACACGCCTGCGGCAGCCTCTACTTTGACATGGGTCAACCCTGGTTTCACACTTCCGGCTGACCCGACAGGTGCGGCTCAGGCATTTACGCCAAACTTTCAGCCACTGAATTCCACATGGCGACTGGTTAGAACTGGGTTTACCAAGACCAGCTTTGGGCTGAACATGTACCCCTATCTGGCTGTCAATCCTGATATCCCCTATCCGGCAGTGCGCCTATTTGTTCACTGGAGCAACATGGCTTCAAAGTCTGGCAGCAATCCTGTTGTCTATAACTTCGATGTGAAGTATGACCCCGCCACCGGATCAGAAACCTTCCGGCAGGCAATGAACCGTTTTTACAAGGCGGGTTCAAAGATCGATATTGTGTTGTTAGACACACCAGCTTATGCACAGCTAAATCCTTCTTCCCCAGCAACACCAGGCGGAGTACCTGGCAGTAGTTCTTTATTCTCAGGGCAGGACGCTGCTAATTTTCTGAAGGCGTTGATTAAGACATTTCCCAGCATGATCCGCTCGATCGAGCTGTGGAATGAAGCGAACCTTAAGGTCAATACTACAGACAATAGAGGATACTTCAGTGGCAGCATTGAGGACTTGGTTACGGTTTGTCGGGAAATGTATGAGGCGATCAAAGAAACGGATTCCACCATCACTGTGGTTTCACCCAGTTTCCTTTATCCAGGGGGTGCTGCTCAGTCTGGAGATGCCGATCGCTACATTGATGACTACGTTCGTAGATTCGGGGAGTTAGGCGGTTTCAACTGGTGTGATGTGCTGGCTTTGCATTACTACTTGAGCGACGCAACGCTAGCCGTTACGCCTAAAGGCTCAATTCCAGATAATATCCTGATCATCAATAACTCAACCTGGAATGTCTACAAAATGTACGGTGACATTTGGATCACTGAAGCTGGAACTTTAGGGGGCGCAAACAATTACTACAGTGCCGATCGCGCCCTCTCTCAGACTATCCAGAACGCCTTATTTGCATTCATCAATGGCGCAAGCCAGTATGATTTCTACAATTGGGTTGACGACAGCATGTCTACCGACGTAGCGGCGCGGATGCAGTCTTCGACCAAGCTCAAATACGGCTGGGCGCAGCTCATGCACGACTTGGATGGGTTGAAGCTTGTTTCTCGTCACGGCAACAACTTTGATGATTTGCAAGTTGTTAAGCTCGTAAACAGTTCCGGACAGAATTCCTACTTGGCATGGACAAATGGAAAGCCCTTCGTCATGAACAGCAGCGCTTTGACAGGGGTTACGAAGATCAAAAAATTGAACGGCACTGTTACTATAATTAGTGACAATGCCGTTCCGGTGACTGCAATCCCTGTGTTGTTGACACCCTAGAAGTTGACACCCTAGAAATAGTTTGCAGCGTTGATTCCACCTAAATGACGATCGCCTGAGGCAAAGTCAGTTCCAGTGACATCTGCAACGATGTCTGAGATAGGATTAACTTTCAACACCAATCGGGATGGCGGGATTCGAACCCACGACCCCTTCGTCCCGAACGAAGTGCGCTACCAAGCTGCGCTACATCCCGTAATGACGTTCCTGACAAGTTTTCAATAAACTAGCGGAATGCCACTGAATTAGTCTAGCGGGTAATAGACGACTTTAGCAACTTTGGCTGAGGCTATAAAGTCTCGGCTGTTTCATGACTGAAATAATTGTTGAGAACAGCTTGCCGCCCTGCGATCGCATTGCCAGTGCCAATATAGACATCATGAGTAAGTAACGGCTATGGCTCTACTCTGATTTCATTCAGACTATGATTGCCAATTTGGAGAAAAGTCTGGGCGATACTCTAGCTGAAAAATGATTGGCGTTGTATTCGAATAGGGTAAAGACAGCTATGAAATAGCTCTGAATACGAAATGATTGGGGATGCATGCCAGAGCGATCGCCTTCGTTAAAGCGCCAATAGCTGTATCAAAGCTCAGGTAATTCAACGAGAAGCACTGTCTTAGAAGAACTTAGGCAAGCCGAATTTTGATAGAGTCGAAATTATGAAGATAGTAAGAATTAGTTGACGTTGTAAACTACAACACCTGGATTTTCTGGAAGCCTTTGATAAGTTGAAGCAGCTTAACTTACTAACACTCACTTGAGTATTCAAACTAAGCTGCTTTATGAAACAAGTGCTTCAGCAAACTATCAACCGATTAGGCTATCGAATTTCTAAAATTCGTCCCTCTATTGAGCTGTCTTATATTGATGTCTTGGATCTAGTTTTGCAGAACTACATGCAGCAGAAGCCAGATATTTTCTTTGTGCAAATTGGTGCTAATGACGGCAAAACTGCTGATCCTGTTACAGAGCTAATTCATAAGTATCGACTGCGTGGTCTACTGGTAGAACCTCAGCCTAATATATTCAAACAGTTGGTAAAACACTATAAAGATCATCCGCAGCTTGCTTTCGAGAACTCTTTAATTGCCGCACAAAATGGTACTGAAAATTTCTATGCTATCCGTGACGATGGACAATACAAGTTGCCGATGTGGTGTTATCAGATTGCTAGCTTAGATCGAGAGAAGATGCTGGAGTTATTGAGTAGTCAAAAACAAGATTTGCATCTACCTACTGATATTGAATCTTTGATTGAAACTATTCCCTTGCCGGCGCTGACCTTTCAGACACTGCTGGAAAAACATCATGTCAACCAGGTTGATTTACTGGTGATTGACACGATCGGCTACGACTTTGAGATCATTAAAATGATCCCATTTGATGCAATTAAACCTGCCATCATTAATTTTGAACATTCGCTGCTGTCTCTAGATGATCAAAAAGAATGTTTCGCATTTTTGGCAAAGTTAGGATACAGCTTAATTCAAGTTTCAGTGGATACGATCGCCTATCTCCATGCGCCAACCCGCAAGGCGTTCTACACCTTTTAGTTTTTAAGCAGCCCTAAGCCTTGAACCGAGGAATGGTCACATCCAGCTCAGTCACCTTACCGTTCTCGTCAATCGTACTCAAGGGAGGCAGCATTGCGGCAGCATTGCCCACCACCAGCGTCACAAGCTGATCGGGTTTGAGGTGACGTTGGGCGGCTTGCTGAACATCGGCGATCGTTGTGGTTTCGACGGCTTTTTGATAGCGAAAGATAAAGTCTGGCGGATAGCCATAATATTCGTAGCGCATGAACCGTCCCAGCGTTTGTGCAGGTGTGGCAAACCGGAAGATAAAGGCATTCAAAACAGACTCTTTAGCGTTGGTTAGTTCTGTCTCGGTAATGGGGCGATCGCGCACCTGCTCAATCTCCGCCAAGGTCGATTGGATGAAGGGCACGGTTGCCTCCGATCGCGTCTGCCCTCCAGCAACAAATGTCCCTGGAAAGTCAAATTCTGGCGACCAGAAGGCGTAGACACTGTAGGCTAGACCTTGGCGCGATCGGATACTGTTCACCAATCTGCCGCCCAAGCCATTCATTACCTCATTTAATACCGATAGCGCCGCATAGTCTGGGTCATCTAGCTTGCCGCCCAAGTGACCTATCTGAATACTGCTTTGAGTCAGCTGAGGTTGATCGACCAAGAACACGCCACCCAACTGTGCCTGAGCAGCAGAGGGGATAATCTGGGATACAAGGGTTTTATCTTCCCAGTCTTCTAGCTCAGCTTTGATCAGCGATCGCATTCTAACGCTATCAAAATCACCCACAATACCCAATAAGATATTGCTAGGCTGAAAGGATTGCTGATAGAAACTCATCACGTCATTGCGAGAAATCTTGTCTAGCGTGGCGTATTCTATGGTGCGAGCGTAGGGACTTTCGGCTCCATAGATCAACTTCTGAAACTCTCGTCCTGCAATTCCCTCAGGGTCATCGTTGCGACGGGCGATCGCTCCTTGAATTTGTGTTTTGGCTAGATCAATTTTCTCTTGAGGAAAAGCAGGCTGACGTAAAACTTCAGCAAACAACCCAAACACTGCTTCTAGATCTTCGCTCAGCGTTGTAAAACTCGCCGTTCCAGAAGTTGTGTCAATACCTGTCTCTATGGAAGCCGCTCGCTGCTCTAGAATCAGATTCAGCGCCTCTGCCGAATGGTCGCGCGTGCCACCGCTACGCATGACATTTCCCACAATGCCCGCTAGTCCAGTTTTATCGCTAGGTTCTAAGCGGTCGCCCGTACGCACCATCGCCGAGCCACCCACCAGCGGCAAATCATGATCCTCCAGCAAAAACACCTGAATGCCGTTGCTTAGGGTAAACCGCGTATAGTTCGGAATCTTAATTTCTGGGGCTGGGGGCAACTGCAAATCTGTGTAATGGCGGGGTGTTGCCAAAGCGGGCGATCGCCCCCAGCCCACCATTGCGATCGCCAACAGCACCATCAATCCATACTTCAACATCCGACCCAGCTTTCCACGACCCTGCATACAGTCAACTTCCAATTTTAATGACCTAGATAATCTGCAAATCTCAGAGGTATCGCTCTAACACCTGACTAGCAAACAACGTTACCCGTACCAATGCGCCCATTCGCTTTACCGTTGCTAAGCTGTGCCTTACCAACAGCCTTGGATTACCATAGCATTGTTGCAATACAGCCTAAGCCGCCATCCAACGCTGTGTAGATTAATTAGCGAGAGCATTGAGATTTATGGGCGCGATCGGATCAGGGATTCTCAGATGCCAGAGACTCACATCTGCTAAATTCCGTTAAATTCCGTGACTTTTGCCAATCACCCAATGTCGTCGAAAAAACCGCGATAGACTGGACTCCTCTATCTGCAAATAGATGGGGCGACCATGAGGACAAGTGCGCGGATTCCGGGTGTTTTGCCACTGATCCAGCAATGTCTGCATTTCCTCTAGGCTCAGCGGCGTACCGTTGCGAATGGCAGTACGACAGGCGATCGCCACCACTGCCGTGTCCAAATCTCCCCCCAAGCTCAGTTCCATCAAAGCCTCTGCACAGTCACTCCGCTGTGCCAAAGGCTCTGGGGCTAGCCGCACCGCCCAGAGTCGATCGCCAAAAGGTTCTACCGGAATCCCCAAGTGCTGAAGCTGCTCGATCTGCGCAGGCAAAAGCTGATTTAAGATCACCGGAGGCTCTAGCGGAACCAGCTGCCAGCGATCGCGCAATTGCTCATACAGCACCCGCTCATGGGCGATGTGTTGCTCGATCAGCCACATGCCTTCAGGATGCTCTGCCAAGATATACATCTGGTGAACTTGGGTGAGGGCTTTGAGCGGAATCAGAGGAGCGATCGCTGCATCTGGGTCGAAGCCAGCATTGCGACTCGAATCTCCATACGTTCCTGCTGCTTCTGCCGCTCGAATCACTTGCCCAAGGCGGCTGTTGTACGCAGACTCTGAAACGCTGCCGGGGTTAAGGCGCAGCGCAGCATCAATCGCCGTTTCAATCTGCGTTTTCCAGTGATCCAATTGATGTAAATAAATTTCGGCTTTTGCCGGATGACGGTTCCAATCAATTTGGCTGGGTGGCAACCGCAGATGCACGAAACAAACGGGATGACGATCGCGGGGCAAAGTCCGGCGTAGCGAGGCGAAAATCACCTGCTCTAGCTCAGGAATTTTGACCACGCGCCCGTTGACCGCCACCTTCACCCAGTCGGGGCGATGACGATGGCAGCGATCGGGCAAACCCAGCAACAGGTATGTTGAATTGCTATGCCGCAGTTCTTGCAAATCGCTCGGCTGTACATCCCGTAGGAGTTGCGGCAAAATATGCTGAGCCGAAGTGCCGGATAGTAGCGTAAACCAAGGGCGGGTTTCATGGGCGGCTGAAGCGATCGCCGCTTGCTCAATTTGCCAGGTGACATGGGGATGACACAGAGCAAGCTGCTGAACCACCAACTGAATAGCGCGGAGCTGCTGAGCCGCAGGAGGCATACCCTGACGGCGCGGCATCCAGTTGGCAAATAGGTGAGATACGGTAATGATGCTGCCGGGAGCGATCGCCACTGCCTCTATGTGAATGGGGTCGCCCTGACTGCTGTACCGAATACGCCAACCTTCATTAACAGTTCCCCAACGGCTGCAAATTTCCAGATCAGCCAATTGAGCCAGACTATGAAGCGCTTCGCCCCGAAACCCCAGGCTATTAACTCTCCATAGGTCGGCGCTATTACGAATTTTGCTGGTGCTGTGGGGCAATGCTGCCTGCTCCAAATCATGGCGCTCCATGCCTCGCCCGTTGTCCGCCACCCGGATTCGCCATTGCTCCGCCCAGACCGAAATAGTAATTCGGGTGGCTCCCGCATCTAAGGCATTTTCGGCTAGCTCCCGCACGACAGCAGCCAGAGAGTCGATCACCTCTCCGGCTGCAATTAAGTGAACGACTTCTTCAGATAGGGTTTGAATCCCTGAAAGAACGCTTGCATCCATACCCATCAGTGTAGTGAATTTGTGCCGATCGGGTGATGCAAAGTGAGTCATTCGGGCGATCGATGGAGTATTGAGCGATCGCCCAACTAGGTGCTGCTGAAGGACGAAGTGCCATTTTGTCCAAAATTCTACGCTAAGGACAGATGTAAATCAGAGATACCGCCATGAGTAAGGAATTTGAAACCTCTTTCTATGCGGTCGAAGTAGAAAACGCCCTAGAACTCTCGACCGCTCAAATCTCCATCCAACCGAGCGATCGTTCCTCGATTCAAGAGGCTCCTATCCCAGAAAGTCCTATCTCCCAATCCTCAATCCCTAATCCCAGATGCGCTAGTTCGCAAAGGTGTCTGGCTCACTGTTGGCACACCGATCAGGAGTGGGAGCAAGGGCAGCGATGTCTGGTCGCCTGTTGGCAAAACGGCTACTCACAGGCTGAAATCTCTCTGTATCAGGTACCTCACATCATGTCTAATGACATGTCTAGTGAAATATCGAATTAGGTGCGATCGCACCTAATTACAGCCCTTTTCAATTGTGTACATCACAATTATTTTTTAGGAGCCTCACTCAGCGGAACCAGTGCCATAATTCTCATCCCACTGAAATGGTCTAGCAGGGCAATAATATATTTGGGCGGCTGGATGCTAGTAGCGAACTGGGGTGAGAGAAACATTACCTCATCTAGTTGGCTGGATGATCCTGGCAGACCACGTTCACAAAGGGCGCAACAGGAATGCGACTATACACTTCCACATTCTCTTCTTGAGCCTGACGCAAATCATACTGGGTTTGAAGATTTAGCCAGAACTGAGCGCTGTTGTTAAAGTATTTGGACAAGCGCAGAGCTGTGTCTGCGGTAATGCTCCGCTTTCCAGCCAAAATCTCACCGATACGGGTTTGAGCTACGCCCACATCTTTGCTGAGTCTGTAGGGCGTAATGTCTAGCGGTTCCAGAAAGTCTAGTTTGAGGATTTCGCCAGGATGGATATTTGGTAAGCGGTTGCTGTCCATGGCACGTTATTTACTTTGTCAGTGGTAGTCCACTATTTCTACCTGATCGGCATTTCCCTCATTTGTCCAGATGAAGCAAATTCTCCACTGGTCATTAATTCGGATGCTGTACTGCTTTTCTCGATCGTCCTCTAACTTCTTCAGCCGATTACCCGGTGGAACGCGCAGGTCGTTAATGGATACTGCCGCGTCTAGCATAAGAAGTTTTCGTAGAGCAACTGTCTGAATATCGGGTGGGTAGTGGGGAGACCTAAAGCCTTCGAAAATGAGCTTAGTTTCTTGAGATTTGAAACTTACGATCACGATAAATGCTAACGTATGGCGATAGTACTGTCAAGCAAGAGTATATTTGATTTTTTATTATGTGTCCTCTAGCTCAAAGGCGGCAATGACGTGGCTGACGTTGACGCTGGCGCGAGTGCGCGAAGTGGGCGCAATGATCACCTCTTGCTGAATGGTGTCTCTCCGCAGCAGATCGGTGTCTAGCAGCGTCACATCCATCCAAATACTGCCATCTGCCGCCTGATACACTTCGTCAATGCATTGAATTCCTAGAATCTTATTGCTGGTCGTGAGCAGCCCAAAATACCAGGAGTCACTCATCATGCGCACGATAAACCAGCCAGGGAGAAGCTTGCGGGCAGCTTCAATTCGGGCAAACAGCTCTTGTTCTTCAGGCTCTAGCCCTGCTGAAGCCAAATCTTGATCGACTAACAATTCTTCTACGGTGCCCAGGCTATCGTCTTCCTGCTGGCTATCTTCCGGATTGCTCCCCTGATTAGTGTCCATAGTAACCTTCATAAATCTTCAGCCGGATTTGATATTACCACCGGAAGGATCTCCCTCGAACAGCGCTCCAGCATTATGATAGAGATAGTTAAGAAACGTGAACAACCGTGACAACTGAGATCTCACCTGCTCTGGAAATGCCTCTGCCGATCGAAATTCTCACCTGGACTTGGCAAGATCATCGCATTGCCTATACGGTGCAGGGCGAGGGTAAGCCACTGATTTTGATTCATGGGTTTGGTGCGTCGATCGGTCATTGGCGACAAAATATTCCGGTTTTGGCTGCTGCCGGGTACCGGGTGTTTGCCCTGGATTTGCTGGGGTTTGGCGCATCTGAGAAAGCCCTGCTGGAGTACAGCGTTGAGCTTTGGCAGGAGTTGCTCAAGGATTTCTGGAGTGCCCATGTCCAAGAGCCTGCGGTGTTTGTGGGAAATTCGATCGGCGGACTGCTAACGCTGATGCTGCTGGCGGACGCGCCCCAAATGGCGGCGGGTGGAGTATTGTTAAACCCGGCAGGTGGGCTAAACCATCGCCCAGAGGAGCTGAATCCGCCGCTGCGGCTAGTGATGGGTGCCTTCACAAAGCTGGTGAGTTCTGAGCTGGTGGGAGGGTTTTTGTTTAACCAGATTCGCCGTAAGCCCCGTCTGCGGAACACGCTGCGGCAGGTTTACCATGACCAGACCGCCATCACCGACGAACTGATTGATATTCTTTATCAGCCTTCCTGCGATCCGGGGGCACAAAAAGTCTTTGCCTCGATTCTCACGGCTCCTCCAGGTCCTCGACCCGAAGAGCTTCTGCCACGTATTGCTCAGCCTTTGCTAGTGCTGTGGGGCGAGGCTGATCCCTGGACCCCGATCGCCGGATCAAAAGCATACCAGGCGGCTGGCGAACATCAGTCCATTAAGTTTGTGCCCATTCCCAACACCGGGCACTGCCCCCATGATGAGCGTCCGGCTGTTGTCAATGCAGAAATTTTGCAGTGGTTGCAAGAGGCTCAAGGGGGCTTATGGGATTACCCGTCGTAATTTTGCCGGGATACCTTGCCAGCGCCAGTCCCTACCAGGAAATGGAGGCGGGTCTGAAGACGCTGGGGTTTGCTGCCTACACGGTTCCTCTGCGGCGGCGAGATTGGTTGCCGACTCTGGGTGGGCGATCGATGGTGCCAATTTTGCAGCAGCTTGACCAGACGGTGCAGCGCGTCAGAGCGGAAACGGGGAGCGATCGCATTAACTTGGTCGGTCACTCGGCAGGCGGCTGGATTTGCCGAATTTACCTAGGCGAAACCTCCTACGACGTTCATCCCGGCGATGCGGACAAGGTGCGTCTCTGGAAAGCTTTCTCGCAGGTGCAGACCCTGACGACGCTAGGAACGCCCCATGTGAGCCAGGAGCGCTGGACAAAGCGCAATTTGGATTTTGTCAAAAATAGCTGCCTTCCGCATCCTGAAGTGCGCCATATTTGTGTTGCCGGAAAATCAATCTATGGCAAACGGCAGCTTGGCAATTGGTTTGCCTACAGTAGCTATGAACTCACCTGCGGGCGGGGTGACTGCTGGGGCGATGGCATTACGCCGATCGCATCTGCCCATCTGGAGGGCGCAGAAAACCTGACCTTAGAAAACGTGCTGCATTCTCCGCGATCGGGAAAACTCTGGTACGGATCGGCTGAGCCGCTAAAGGTTTGGGCGGCACATCTGGCGTAATCTCTCCTCTCTTCGTTATGGCTGTCGCCAGTTTGCTGGGGGCATTTTGGGTGGTTGCTATGCTTACCGCTGGCAAACGGAGAGGTGATGATAGTCATGAAGTTGAGGCGATCGGTTACATTAACGAAAGACGAATTACATCTAGCCCCGCCCATGCTAATTGAACTTTTGCCTTTCCAATTTAAAATTGACATCACCACATTGGCAGGCATCGGGCTGTGGGCACTGGCGCTGTACCTGGGCTTTTCCCCCGTTAGCGAATGGGTGATAGAGCAGTTGACGCGCTGGATGAATTTTATGGAGCGATCGCTCTACTTCTCTACGCAGGAGTATGAGCGTTCCCGCAAAGCCAGTGAATCGCTCAACGATCTGTTTGCTTCACTGCTGAGCATCATTCCCTTTCTGGTCGTGGGCGGATTGTGCAACTGGGGCGTTGATGCAGGGCTGGGACATAGCTGGACAATTAGCATGGGCATTATTGCCTGTATTAGCTGTGGTGTCTACGACCTGGGTCGGCGAGATGGGCAGTCGGCAGATTGAAGGGGATGTTTTTTGTTGAAGAGGGGCGCAGAGCGCCCCTCTTCAACAAAAAATCATCTTAGAGAGCGCAGTGCCATTGCTTCACCATTACCAAGCAGTTGCGTCGATCGACACGAGTATAGCTAAAGCCATCTGCCAGCTGTTCCAGCAATTTCAAGCCGCGCCCACCCGTTGAGGCTGTGTCTACTTTTTCGGGCAAACTCTTCACTTTTTGCAGCAAATCGAACGGTTCGCCGTAGTCCCAAATGCGGATTTCAAGCTGCTGATCTAGTAATTGCAGCTCAATATCGATCGGCAGATCGATCGCCTTGCTTTGATGGGCGTGACGCACCGCATTGGTAAATCCCTCTGCCAGAAGCGTCTGGCACTGCATAAAGGTTGTTTCTGGCAGCGATGACTGAGTAAACGCATCAAACCAGGTCAGGATCTGAACCAGTTCACTCAAATCGGTTTTCGCTCGAAAACTGCTTTTTGGCATTGTGGAGAACGGTCACAACGGAAGATAGGGAACGCGGCGGGATGTTAGCTGAACGTTGAGAGCGTGGCTTAATCTGAGTATGAATTTTTTGAAAGGCAGAGTACCCAGATCACTGTATCGTTTTGGGCATGATATTTCCAGAGGTGCTTTGAGCGCATCAAGCCTTAGCTCTTGAAGTCTCAGAATTATCATGGTTTAGAAATGGTTCAGATACTAATTGTTGACGATGACCCCGTCATCCGGATGATTTTAAGGAAAACGCTGCAAGCTCAAGGTTATCAGGTTGCGGTCGCAGAGAGCGGCGAGGAATGCATCCTGCAAGCGAAAGCCCTGCGTCCAGCGCTGATCATTTGCGATTGGCTGATGGCAGGCATTACGGGTCTAGAAGTCTGCCGTCAAATCAAAGCTGACCCAGACTTATCCAGTATTTTCTTCATCCTGCTTACCTCTCGATCGGGGGTCGTAGATCGGGTCATAGGGCTAGATGCAGGAGCTGATGATTTTTTGCCCAAGCCCATTGAAGTGCATGAGCTACAGGCAAGAGTGCGATCGGGACTACGGCTCCACCAGTCGGCACAAGATCTTCAGCAGCTAGTCCAAGATCTGCAAACGCAAAAGCAGCTTCTAGAAACCGAACTTGCCGAAGCCTCCGCCTATGTGCGATCGCTCTTGCCCCATCCCCTCACTGGAAAAGTCTCCACCACCTATCGGTTTTTACCCTCTAGCCAGCTGGGCGGCGATTGTTTTGACTATTTTTGGCTCGATCCCGATTTCCTAGCCATTTACCTGCTCGATGTTTCAGGACATGGACTAGGCTCAGCACTGCTCTCGGTGACTGTGCAAAATATGCTGCGATCGCAGTCTCTCCCCAGCGCCAATTTTTATCAGCCCAGCAATGTGTTGCGATCGCTCAACGAAATCTTTGATATGGATGAGCATCACAGCCGCTATTTCACCATTTGGTATGGAGTGTACAACCAACAGAAACGGCAGTTAGTTTATGCGAGTGCCGGACATCCTCCAGCGGTTTTGATGTCGGCGCAAGTCTCGTCATCTGCCGATATTCAGCTCCTCAAAACGCGGGGAATGCCGATCGGCATGTTAACGGAGAGCAAGTATCCCAGCGACTTCTGTGAAGTTCGCCCGGACGACACGCTCTACCTCTTTAGCGACGGTATTTATGAGGTGGCGCAATCAGATGAAGTGCCCTGGAACTTAAATGAATTTATTCAGCTCCTCAGCCAGATGCATGGTTCGCAGCCCGATCCGCTCGATCCCATTATTCAAGCCATGCAGTCTTTCAGCGGCAAAGGCAGCTTTGAGGATGATTGCTCTCTGTTGCAGGTGAAATTTGGCTAGAGTGAAAAGGCGCTAATAGATCGCAAATGAAAAATAAATATTGCTAAATTCCTCCGTTTTCGAGACTTGACCTTATAATCACAGCGTGCTTTTCGCAAATGCAAGGTTCAGTCAGGATTTTATGAAACTATCTAAGAAATGCAATGCCGTAACCGCTTTAGCGTTGCTAGCTTTTGCCGTTACTCCATCAGCCGCCTTAACCTCAAACGTAGTCCTGGCTCAAGCTGCATTCCCCATTCCAGCACCTCTGCCCCAAGGCACAACGGTAAAGATTGACGGATCTACCAGCATGAAGTCCATTAACCAGGCGCTGAGCGATCGCTTCAAAACTCAGTTTCCGGGTACGCAGGTAAATTCCGGCTACGGCGGCAGTGAGGCGTCGCTCCAGGCGGTCTTGGACGGCAAAATAGATTTGGCGGCGATCGGTCGTCCGCTGACGGCAGAAGAACTGGCGAAAGGCTTGGTTGCCGTCCCGGTTGCCCGCAGCAAGATTGCCATTTTTGTGGGAGCCAACAATCCTTTTACTCAAGGCTTGACGGGCGAACAGTTTGCCAGCATCTTTAGAGGCGAAGCTGTGGAGTGGTCGCAGGTGGGCGGAATCGATTTGCCGATTCGTTTGATCGATCGCCCCGATGCCAGCGACACCCGCCGCGCTTTGTCCAGCTATCCTGTCTTTCAAGCCGCTCCCTTCCAGACGGGCGCAAACGCTCTCAAAGTGGCAGAAGATAGTACAGAAGCCGTGATTCAGCAGTTGGGCAATGATGGCATCAGCTATGGCATTGTCGAGCAGGTGAGCAACAACCCGGCTGTGCGCGTTCTTCCCCTCTACGGAACCTTGCCCAACGATCCACGCTACCCTTTCTCACAGCCGTTTTCCTACGTCTACAAGGGCGCTAATCCTAGCCCAGCCGTCCAGGGTTTCTTGGGCATTGCTACTGCGCCCGATAGTCAGGCAGCCGTAGAGGCAGCCAGAATCGCTGCGGTCACGGCGGGAGCGATCGCAACGGCGGCAAGTCCAGCGGCGGCTCCAACAGCTCCTCCTCAGCTCAATGCTCCTAGCCCAGCAGTTTCGCCGGGAGCAGCATTACCCAGTGCAGCCTCGCCAGGAACAGCCTCGCCGAGCGCAGTTGCCTCAAGTCCCAGCGCAAGCGCTTCACCGGGTAATCTAATCGCTGACGTTGAAGGTGACGGTCTATTATCGCGCTGGTGGTGGCTGCTCCCAGCCTTAGGAGGATTAGGGCTTTTGGCATGGCTACTGCGCGATCGACCACCCGCTGACGAAATCAGCAGTGGAATTAGAGTGGAGCCAGGATCGAGGGAACCGATCGCACCTGCCACTGTTATTCCTGCTGCATCTATTCCTGCTGCATCAGAAGACACGTTTGCACCTGTACTACCAGTATCTTCAGCAGTGTCTAGCGTCCCTGACAGCCGCATTGTTCTTACCCCGCGCAACTGCAAATCTGCTTATGCTTACTGGGAAGTGCCCGAAGCCCATAAAACCTTGCTCAAGCAACAGGGTGGACAAGAGCTGACGCTGCGGCTTTACGATGTCACCGATATTGATGCCTACTACCAAACTCCCCATAGCACCCAGGAGTTTGCTTGCTCAGAAGCATCTCCAGATCTGCATGTGCCCATTCCTGTGGACGATCGAGACTATATTGCTGAAATTGGATACATGACGGCTGAGCAACGCTGGCTGCCCTTAGCGCGATCGCCCCATGTGCGGGTTCCGGTCTGCATTCCTTCAGATCAGAAACTCAGTTCGCCTACCGAGACTCCCCTCAGTTTCGAGGCTCCGCCTGTGGATGCGGTTGCACCCGTCGTTCTTAACACAGCTCCGGCCGATGCCCCTCTAGTTGACGCTCCTTCAAGAGAAACCGCTCATTCAAGAGAATCCATTCCTTCAAGAGAAGTCGTTGCGGCAGATCCTCCCCCGTCTAACATTTCAGCTGCCTCAGAAAGTCGGCTACTTCTGGTTCCCCGCAGTGCAGACGAAATCTACGTCTACTGGGAAGTTTCGGAAGAGCGTAAGCAGGAGTTGCGGCAGCAGGGCGGACATCGTCTGGTGTTGCGAATTTACGATATTACGGGCGTAGACTTGAGCGATCAGCCACCCAAAGGCTTACAGCAGTTTGAATGCAGTGAAACCGCTAACGATCGCCATGTTAGCGTTCCCTCCTATGGTGATTACATTGCGACGTTAGGCTATCTCACCGAAGAAGGAAGATGGCTCCCCGTAGCGCGATCGACCCCTGTACGCATCCGCTCTGCCAATGCTCCCACGAATGCTCCTACCCCCCGACAAACTCCGCACGATCGTTAAGCTATAAAAATAATGCCTATGCCAATTGCTTTACTCAGTAGTGCGAATCTTTAGTTCTTCAGGTATGGCAACCGCCAAGGCGGTTAGGATGGGGACGTTTTGGGTGGGACGCTGCGCGCCCCACCCAAAACGTCCTAAGCAAACTGGTGATATAGCCCTACGTAATTGAGTTAGGACGGGTTATTTTTTGAGAGCCGCGCGGAGCGCGGCTCTCAAAAAATAACCCATTGGATCTAAGCGCGTAGTTCTATAGCTATAAGAGAGGGGCGATCCATATCGCCCCTCTCTAGCATTTAAAGCATCATGACTTGAAGCTCTATGTACTCTGTATTCAGATTACTGAATATACAGATTGCGACTATCCAAATTACCGAGATGGATAATTACCGAGATGGATTCAGAAAGCGAGTTGCAAATTTCATGACATCGCCCAAATCAGTATCTCCATCTCGATCGCTATCTAGGAAAGCACTGAGCAGAGGATTGCCGCCACCACCCGGTACACCTGGCTTGTTGGCTCCCAGGTTCAAAAAGCCCAGCACCACAGGAATCAACATAGGCAGCATAGACTGCACCATGGTTGGATTTAACCCCGTTTTTTGCGCCACAGCCTGCGCTACTTGCTGCTGCATTTGAGCCGGGATCAAGGACTGGAGCGCCGCGCCCATGCCGCCCCCCATGCCGCCCCCCATGCCGCCCCCCATAGCTGCCGTTGCTGCCTGACCCAGCATTCCTCCCAGAGGATTGCCTCCAGCAGTCTGACCCAGCATCCCTCCCAGAGGATTGCCGCCCCCTGCGAGCTGACCCAGCATTCCTGCAAGCTGCGAACTCCCCATCTCCGAACTCTGCTGCTGCAAAACCGGACGGAGTGCGCCTCCCAAAGCTGAGATCACATTTTGCGTTGTACCCGCATCTAATCCAGTTTGCTGGCTAACCTGCTGAACTGAACTCAAAAGCGATCCCAATTGCCCTACACTGGCTTGCTGGTTGGGATTATTAACAGCGCTCAATACATCAAAGAAAAGTCCCATTTTTTTGCACCTTAGCTTGATAAAAGCTGGATAGTCTTTTCGGAGATATCTGCAACTCGATCGGCAGATTTAGAAGACTCATCTTTTACAGATCAGCCCCTCGTTAATGAATACCTCTAAATCAGAGGTTTTTACACTGATTTAATGGTTTTTTATCAAGCGGGGCTGATTTTTTATCAAGTGCAGGTCAAAACCCTCGTGGCGATCGCCTCCGTGCAGCCGTAGAATCTGCCATCAGCCAAGCGGCAACAATGCCACCTACAAAGCCAAACAGGTGCCCCTGCCAGGAAATGCCTAGCTGTCCTGGTAAAACGCCCCAGATTAAGCCTCCGTAAGCCAAACCCACGATAACGGAGAATAGAATAGAAACGAAGCTGCGCTCGAAGTAGCCGCGAGAGATCAAAAATCCCAGGTAGCCAAAAATTACGCCACTTGCCCCAATATGAACGGTGTTTGCGGGTGCAATAAGCCAGGTGCCCAGCCCACCAATTAGCATGGCGATCGCCGTCACCCCAAAGAAATCGCTGGTGCGCCGCAGCATCATAAACCAGCCCAGCGTCACGAAAGGCACGGTATTGGCAATCAAATGGGCAAAGTTGCCATGCAAAAAGGGTGCAAACAAAATCCCTCGCAACCCCATCACACTCCGAGGAATGATGCCAAAGCTGTTAAGCGCTCCACCCAAGAAAAAATCGACGATTTCGATCGCCCACATCAAGCCCACGGCGAAGACTAGGATGGCTACCTGAGCTTTGACTTCGCCCACCAAACCCCGAACTTCACGGTTTCTCCCAACTTCACGATTGCTCATGTAGGCACCAACTCACCCGGACGCAAGCGTACCCATTTACCGATCTCTTCCTTAAAGCTCAGACAGCCTACCACGTCATATTCTTTCTCGATTGCGTCATCTAAGACCCGAATATTGGCGTTAATTTCGGGTGCTGTCGCTTCAAAATCAGGAGACTCGGTTAGATGCCGCTGTAGATGAAGCTCTTCTACTGCGTGATAGGTCGTGCAGCGATCGACGTAGTGGCAATTGATGCAAATACACATGGGCAAACCCCTCGCTTTTGCTACTCCATACCCAATTCTAGAATATCCAATAATATTCTTGGGAAAACCTTTATGGCTATCGCCAGTTTGCTTAGGATATTTAGGGTGGGGCGCTTCGCGCCCCACCCTAAATATCCCCGCCCTAACCGCCTTGGCGGTTGCTATATCTCTTCTTGAAGGCTCTTTTCGAGTCCGGTTAGGATCGCGTACAAAAAAAGCCCAACAGGTTTTAGAAGGGTTGCAGGTTAATTTGCGATCGTTGGAAGAAGCTTACGAGGGCTGCGATCGCCTCGCGTTGATTAGAAAGCATTGACCTACAGCGGGGCAGATTCCTCCACGCTATAAGTCCCAAAGCTGGTGACAAGACTCGAACTTGCGACCGGCGGTTTACAAAACCGCTGCTCTACCAACTGAGCTACACCAGCAATTCGGATCTCAATATAACAAACTTTCAGCCGTTTCTATGCAATTCACAGCGCTTTGCGCTTAGTTAATTGTGGGTTATTTTTGTAGAAGCCGCGCAGAGCAAGGCTTCTACAAAAATAACTGTGGTTTATGCAATTGAAAATTGCTGTAAATCATGCCTCGACCAGCCACTATTGAGAAACCTGCGTTGGCGTAGCGACAGCAGCAGCGACAGCAGCTCCCAGCGGATCAACAGCAGTCCAGCCTTCTGTAGAAGGAAGCAACGTTTCAAAATGCAGGTGTGGCCCAGTAGAGCTGCCGGTACTGCCGACTAACCCTAAAACACTGCCCTGCTCTACGCGATCGCCCGGTCTGACGGCGATCGCTGACAGGTGAGCGTAAAGATTTTGCTGTCCTACAGAACTCGCTTCTACAATCACAGCCAGTCCGTAGCCCCCCATATCTCCAGCCGCGACCACACGACCTGCTAAGGCAGATAGTACCGGAGTGCCAAAGGGCGCACCTAAGTCAATCCCGCTATGAAAGCGGCGATCGCCCCCAATCGGGTGAGTTCGCCAGCCAAATCCAGAAGTCAGGGGAACAGGGATAGGCAACGGAAAGACCATGTCCCTCGCCAGTTGATTACTTTCAGAAGAGACGGTGATGCTGTCGGTCTGCAATCCGCCGCAGTTTGCCGCGATCGTTCTCCAATAGCCTGAAGTTGGGCTAGAAGTTGGGCTAGAAGTTGGGCTAGAAGCAGGGCTAACCGTCTGATTCACGGCAACAGATTTGTTAGGTGCGCCGACGCTAATTTTGGTTGCTTGTCTAGAGAGCTTAATTAACTGCGGCAAAGAGGATAGCTGAGATTGGGCATCATATACATCGGCTACATCGGCTTTGTCCGGAAGCCTGATAGCAGACGGGCTAGCACTGTACATCCAGCTCTCAAGGATAGATTGCAGCGTCGGTATTCCCGAAGGTAGAACCATTCCCAGGTCTTTTACGGTTATCTCAGCTTTTACCTTAGCCGCATTTACCCCAGTCGCATTGACCAGCCGATCGCCTCCAGTTGAGGCAATGCCAGCCGCCGGGGCGTTTGATAGGCTAACCTGCTGAGGATTTTTTTGAGGCTGAACCCCAAGAGGAATCGCCGCAACACGGCTGACCTTAACGGTTTGCATAGGAATGGGCTGTACTTGCTTTGCAGTCGGCTTGACGACATGAGTTGCCAACACCTCATCAGCCGATAGCCGCGCCGCAACTTGTTGACCAATCGGCAAAAAGGACGAGCTGCGTTTGGGCTGTGCTGCAACGAGTTTGCTAGATGTATCTCTCTTCGCAGGGACACCAGCCGCAGGGACACCAGCCGCAGGGACACCAGCCGCAGGGATACCAGCCGTAGCGCTGGAGGAATTCAGGCAGCGATCGCTCAAGTAGGGCTGAAGCAGTTCTGGCGTTGAAGGCACAGTCAGGTATCCGCCTTCAGGGTAGCTGCCAGCGATCGGCGTCGCGATCGGCGTCACGACGACTGCATCTTCTGGCGAATTAACCAGACTGGCGGTATTGACGATCGTTTGTACGGTTGCGGGCTGTCCAGGAACAAGTTGTCCAGCTGCCTCAGCCACTTTAGATCCAGACTGCTCAGGCGCAGAAACCGCAAGTTTCTCAATTTCTGCCAGCGTTGCAGCTTGTATTTCAAGAGACAGAGCCGGATGCTGAATAACCTGCCGCGCGTCTGCAAATTCACCCAGCTGAGCATAGTAAAGGGCAAGCGCCACCAGATTTTGCTGAAGCTGTGCTTCTTTGGAAAGGCGATCGCGGTTTACCAGGGCTGCCAATCGCTCTGAAACGGCTTGTCTAGAGGCGGCAAGGCGATCGGATGCTGCGGTGCCTTCCAGATTTTGCCTAACCTTATTTGCAGTTTCAGCAGTTTTCTCAGTGGGAATAGGTTGAGTTTCTGCATTTGAGGCAGTTTCAGGTGCGGCAGTTTCAGGTACGGCAGCTTCAGGTACGGCGGTTTTGGGCATGACAATTTCAGATGCAACAGCCTCAGAAATATCGGCTGCGGGTGCCAGACCTTCGGGTGCAGAGTCACTGGGCTTAGGAGAAGCAATTGTTTCTGGCGTGGCAACTTCGACAGCCGCCTCCGAACCAGTTGACATGCCGGGGCTTTGGATATCAACGGATGGGCTAGGGGAACTTGGGGGGTTAGATGCGCCGAAGATGGGCAGCATATAAACTTCAAGCACGGTTGAAGTCATAAGGACAGTCATTAGAGACTGACCGATAGATTTTTGAAAATGCTTCATCGGAACCTAAAGAACGACACGGCGTTGATCCGGCTAAACTTCTGAGACAAAATGTAAGGCAAAAGAATTTCCTTAAGCCCTATAACTTGAAAGATTGAAAAGATGGCGATTGATTAACCTGGTCTCTCAGGGCTGGGTAATTAGATGGAAATATCGCTTAAATCTTGCCATGAGATGATCCTCATGACCAGTGTTTTTACGGGGCTTCATCGACACTTAATTGGCTAAGCTTGCTTAATCTGCTATTCCACAGAGATAGCCAGTCAATCCGGATAAGCCAAGGTAACGCTGGAAATCTTTCCGCAAAGTGATGACTTGGACAGCATTCTGTAAAAATTCGTTAAAGCTCAGAAAATCTCCTCAGAACTTTCCGGTTCACAGCTCTGACTTTACTTAATCGGGGTATGAATTTTTTGAAAGGGTCGCTCAGCGACCCTTTCAAAAAATTCATACCTGAAATCAGCAGCGCTACAGCTTTTACCAGCGGGGTGATTGCGCGATCAATTGGGTGGCTTCCTGAGCCGCCAGCGCTTCTGAAAACAAAAAACCTTGACCAAAGTTACATCCTAGCGCTCGGAGTTGAGCCAACTGCTGACTGGTTTCAATGCCCTCCCCGGTAACATTCATACCCATTGTCTGGGCAATGTTGATGATCAGGGGAATGAGATCCGTAGTTTCTAAGTTGCTATCCATACGTTGAACAAAAGAGCGATCGATTTTTAGCGTATCAATCGGGAAAGCGTGCAAATAGCTCAAGGAAGAATACCCGGTGCCAAAATCATCAATGCTGAGCTGAATTTTTCTGGCTCGAAGCTGCTGCAAAACGTTGACTGCCGATCGGGCATTATCCATCAGCGCACTTTCCGTAATTTCTAGCTTCAAATATTGAGGATCGAGCTGGGTTTCTAGCAAGATTTGGTCTATCTCTTGCACTAAGTCAGGTTGGGTAAACTGACGGGCTGAAATATTGACACTCATGGACAGATGGGCATCAGGATAGTCTTTTTGCCATCGGTAGAGCTGCTGACAGGCTGCTTTCAATGCCCAGTTGCCGATCGCATAGATTAGCCCCACCTCTTCAGCCGTTGGGATAAATGCCCCCGGCATCACCAATCCTCGCTGAGGGTGCTGCCAGCGAATTAGCGCCTCAAACCCAACTATTTTGCCGCTTGTCAAATCAATAATGGGCTGGTAGTAACAGACAAATTCGTTGTGCTGAAGGGCGCGGCGCAGATCGGTTTCTAGCTGCAAAAGCTCTAGAGTGGCGGCATGCATGGCGGGTGCAAACACCTGATACTGAGCTTTGCCCGAAGCCTTGGCGCGATACATGGCGGTATCGGCATCTCGGAGCAAATGCTCTGGTCTGCTATAGCTAGAATCGCCGATCGCAACGCCAATACTGGCATTGATAAAAACTTCATGATGCTCTAACTGAAATGGATGGGTCAAAGCCTCCAAAATTTGGTCGGCAAGCTGAGCCTGAAGCTTAGAAATGTGAAGCGGGAAGCTATTGGAGCGATCGATCAAGATGGCAAACTCGTCACCGCCGAGTCGAGCCAGCGTATCCCTTGGAGACAGCAGCGTTGCCAAACGGCGACCAATGGCAATGAGCAGCTCATCTCCGGCAAGATGGCCGAGAGAATCGTTGACGAGCTTGAAGCGATCGCAGTCTAAAAACAGCACGGCGATCTGCCCTCCAGCGTCATCTTTAATTCGCTTTAACGCGGTTTCCAAGCGCTGCATAAATAGCGATCGGTTGGGGAGCTGCGTCAGGGCATCGTGGAGCGCCATCCGCATCAACTGAGTCTGTAAAAGCTGTCGTTCATTAATTTCTTGCTTCAGCTCCTGGTTAGCCAGTTCTAGCTGATGCGTCCGTTCCTGCACGCGCTGCTCTAGCTCGGCAGTCAGCTTTTGGTTCTTTAACTTGACTGACCTTAAGGTAATCTGCTGTTTTACCCGCGCCAAAACTTCCTCAAGCTGAAAAGGCTTGGTGATATAGTCTGCGCCGCCTACGCTAAAGGCTTTGGCTTTGTCGTTGCCTTCGCTGAGGGCGCTGAGAAAAATAACAGGGATCTGATTGGTTTGCGGGTTAGCTTTCAGATGTTGGCAGACTTCATAGCCGTTCATTTCTGGCATCATGATGTCTAGCAAGATCAAATCAGGCTGCACCGTTTGAGCTGCCATCAAAGCAATTTTCCCATTAATGGCTTTGCGCACTCCATAGCCCTGACGGATCAAAATAGTAGAGAGCAGACGCAGATTTTCGGGTGTGTCATCCACAATGAGAATATCTTCTTTGGGCGACCGCTCTTGTTGAGCAAAATGATGTTGGTGATCGAGGTACTGAGACATCTGAATCTAAGAAGCATCCAAAAAGCGGGGACGAGAAGCACCTGATAGAGCACAGTATTCCCAGGAAGGGAGCGCTTTACTCAGCGATTTTACTCAACGATTTTACTCAGCAGGTCTGTCAGCAGGTCTGTCAGCAGGTCTGTGCATGGGTTCGGTGAGAGCGACAATTTGGTCAAAGCGGAAGCTTTCAGTGAGATCAGTCAGAACGATCGCCAGATCAAGGTGCTCTTCAGGAATTTGATCGATCAAATCAAAAATGAGGCGATCGCTACATTGAGAAGCAGCGTATCGCAACTGATTCACCCAGCCAGAAGACATCCCTTGCAAGGCGGTCGGATTCACAGCTGGCTGGTCGAGCATAAGCGATGAATAGCGCTGCCCATTGCGGCCTGACAAACCCAGTGATGCTAGACTTTCAGACTTCTGTTGAGTTTCTGATTCATAGAGGAATTCCACCCCTAGATATTGACTCAATTTCAGCATCAACTCCTCTCTTTGGAAGGGCTTGCTCACAAAATCATCACAACCCGCTGCAAAAGCTGCCTGCCGCTGTTCTTCAAAAGCACTTGCCGTTAGGGCAATAATGATCGTATCTTGCCCTCTGGCAGAAGCCTTAATGCGTTGAGTCGCCTCATAGCCATTCATAATCGGCATCTGGATATCCATCCAGATCAGATGCGGCTGCCACTCTTGCCAAATCGCCACAGCTTCTTGCCCGTTGTGGGCTTCCTGCACTTCAAACCCCAGCGTCCTCAGCAACTTGACAAGCAGCAAACAATTGGTGAGGCTGTCTTCTACAACCAAAATTCGATAGAGAGGCTGATGGGTGGCTAAGCCTAGGATCTTTGGTTCGGTCGTCTGATAGGCGATCGCAGATGGCTCATGCCCCAACTCAACCTGAATCTCAAAGCTAAATAAGCTTCCCTCCCCCAATCGACTGCTAACCTTGATCTCGCCGCCCATAATCTGCACAAACTTTTGGCTGATGGGTAGCCCTAGCCCGCTACCCTCTGCCGATTGCAGCCCTGTCTTTGTCTGCTCAAAAGGTCTGAACAGCTTATCTAGCTCATCGGCAGCAATTCCAGAACCCGTGTCTTCAACCTCGAAGAAGAGGGTTCGGGAAGGGGCGATCGAGAATTCTCTCTCTTCCTGCCCTGGCTCATGCTGCCTAGGCTGCCCTAGCCTAACGCGCAGGATAATACTGCCCTGATGGGTAAACTTGACGGCATTGCCCAAAAGATTGATCAAAACCTGACGGAGCTTACTTTCATCGGCATTAATGAATTTCGGAACATTGGAGGCGCGATCGATTACGAGTGCCAGGGCTTTGGCTTTAACCCGTAGCAGCAGCATTTCCTCTAGGCTATCCAGCAGCCGATAGAAATTAAAGCTGCTCTTGTGCAGGGTAGTACGCCCTGCCTCAATTTTTGACATTTCTAAGATGTCATTAATTAGCCCCAGCAGATGGGCACCGCTCCGGCTAATGATGTCTAAGTATTGGCTATGCTCCAGGCTAAGAGAGTCATCGTGATGCATCAGTTGAGCAAAGCCCAAAATGGCGTTAAGCGGCGTACGCAACTCGTGACTCATGTTAGCCAAAAACTCAGTCTTGGCGCGATTAGCAGCATCGGCGGTTTCTTTCGCCGTTTTTAGCTCTTCGGCCTGCTGTTGGGTACGGGCAAATAGCTCTGCCTGCTGCACCGCAACGCCGAGCTGAGTACCAATCTGAGTCATCATGCGATTGTCTGCGGCTTCCCACTGGCGAGGTTCAGAGTTTTGGTAGCTTGCCAGTAGCCCCCACAGCTTGTTGCCACAGAAGATTGGAACGGCAATGTAAGCTCTCGCCTGAAAGGATTTCAAGCGTTGCAGGTAGCAGTCTTGAAATCCAGCCTTGTCGATATCAGGTACACAAAGATAGGGAGTACCTTTGCTAAAGCTGCCGCCTTGGGTTTCCTGAAGATAAGTATCTTGACTCAGCGTGGCGTAGGTGCCCAAGTTTTTGATGGCACAGCTCCTGCCTCCCGACAAATTTTCTGACAGGTGCATCTGCTGGAGGTGCTGTTGAATCAAAGGTACCCAGAGCGGTGCAACAGACTCAGCCACAAATTCGCCGCTCCAATCGGCATGGAAGCGATAAATCACCACCCGATCGCAGTTGAGGGCGCGGCGTAGCTCCTGGGTGGTAGTAGCAAAAATAGTGTCTAGATCCAGGGTTTGGCGCATCTGCTGAATCACGCGGGCGATCGCCTGCTCCCGTTCCACCGTTTTTTGCAGAGCCGTCTCTGCCTGCTTTTGGTCGGTAATATCGCTAAGAGTGCAGACAATACGCTCAACGCTACCGTCTAGCGCGAACTGGGGATCAGCATTGACCAAGAGCCAGTATCGGCGAGTCTGATAAGGCTCTATGCCAATCACAGCATCGTGAATAGGGCGACGCAGGGCGATCGCTTGCTGTACGGGCAGATCCGCGATCGCAAACGGCGCACCATTTTCTTGCAAAAGCTGCCAACCTACACCAAAGACGGGATGCATCTGCTTTTCATCAGAAGAGTTGAGTAGCCGGATTGCTGCCCGATTGCGAATTAGGATTTCGGCACGGTTATTGAGCAGCAAAACGCCAACCTGCATTTCTCGAATCAGCATCCTAAAACGCTTTTCGCTTTCTTGCAGCACCTGCTCTCGCAGCAGATGAACCGCAATGTAGCGATCGAATAGCGACACAGTCAGCGCCAGCATCAGAATCGCGATCGTACCGATGCCGATCGTGATGGCCAGCTGAGAAGGGTTGAGAAACGCGGTGCTGTCTGTGGAGTTGGGCAGGAGGATAGAGTCGGGCAGGAGGGCAGACTGATTTACCTTAGCGGTTTCTTCGACTAGCTCACTCCCCATTTCAGGCGGCACAAAATGTGTTGCTGCCATGCCAAGAAGGTGCGTGCTGCCCGTTGCCAATCCCATCATCAGCGCACTGCTCAGCCTCTGACGCATTAGCTTTCTAGCGCTCTCTTTGAGAGGACAAGCAAGACGCACCGCCACGAAGGAGAACGCTATAGCTGTGATGACCGAGAGGGCAACCCACACAATGTTGTACTGGATACGAACGGGCATCTGCATGGCTGTCAGACTTGCATAGTGCATCCAGGCGATCGCCCCTCCCAGACAGACCGAACTGCTAACAAACCGGAGCTGCCTCAAGCTGGACTGTCTCAAGCTAGACTGCCTCAAGCTGGATTGCCTCAATAGCCCTAAAGCAATTCCAGAAACCGCAATGCTGTGAATGAGCGACAACAGAATTTCCCAGGTTTTATAGATCACCCCTTGAGGCAGATCAAACGCCATCATGGCAATGAAATGCGCTAGCCAGATGCCAGTACCCATAGCGATCGCCCCTCCCAGCAGCCACAGCCAGCGCCTTCGGCGTTCGGTGGGAACATGCCCACGAGCTGCTAAATCTAATGCTGTGTAGGATGCAACAATCGAGAGCGCCAGCGAGAGTGCTACTAGGCTCAAGCTGTAAGCGTCAGGGAGCGTGCTAAAGGCGCCAATGAGGAATGCCGTTGTGGAGTTTGTAAGGGTCACGCGATTTTGGAATGCGGCTAGGCTTGAAGGTAAGGCGCTTAAAAGAGGCAAAAAAGGCGCACAGCGGCATAGATTGGGCTAGATTGAGCTGGGCTAATACCAATTTAAGACCCAAACAGGGCAGATGATTTTCGAGAGCCGCGCGGAGCGCGGCTCTCGAAAATCATCTGCCGCCTCATTTTAAAGTGGCATAACTTGGGCTGGTATAACTTGGGCTAGCTTGGGCTGGGCTAGCTTGGGCTAAAAAGCGTGAAGGTTAAATTTCTACGACTAAAATAGCGCCCGTCGGCTGATTTTCTTCTACGAAGATTTTTCCGCCATGAGCTTCGATCGCCATTTTGCAAAAGGCAAGCCCCAGACCCATTTGGGCAACTCCATTAACACAGTCCCCCACCTCATATTTGTCAAAGATAGACTGGCGTAGCTCTGCTTTTATGCCCTTGCCCTGATCGGCTACTTCTATTCGCACTCGCTGGGTTGAGGAGAAGCTAATTCTCAGCGTCACCTGGCTGCCGTAGGACGAAAACTTGATGGCATTAGACAGCAGATTATCCAAGACGCGCCGGAGCAAAGCCTCATCGACATAAACAGACTGGTGATGAGAAGGAAAATCGCTAATGAGATCAATCTGCTTAGCGAGGGCGATCGCTCGAAAATCGGCGAGGGACTGCTGCGCCAGCTCACAGAGATCCACAGACGATCGCTCTAGCACTAGCCTGTCTGCCTCTAGCTTTGCCATCAGCAACAGGCTGTCAATCATCGACTGAAGCTGTTGCCCTGCCTGAAGAATTTGCTCAACCTTATGCTGCTGCATTCCCTGTAGCTCGGTGCGCTTGAGAATGGCACAGGACAATATGATGCTGGTTAGCGGATTACGCAGATCGTGAATCACCATGTCGGACATATCTTGCCGGAGCTGAAGCGAGGCTTGCAGCGCGTCATGCTGTTTTTTGATTCGCAGCATCGATCGCACCCTTGCCCTTAGCTCTAGCGGGTTGACGGGTTTATCAATAAAATCATCTGCGCCCGTCTCTAGGCAGCGCGCCAAGACCACCTTGGAGCTGAGCGCCGTCACCATAATCACTGGAATATGCTGAGCTGAGCTAGTTTTAATCCAGCGGCAGACTTCAATGCCATCCATATCAGGCATCATTACATCGAGCAAAATCAAGTCGAGTAGGACAGTTTCTATGCGTTTAATCGCTGCTGCGCCACTTGATGCATAGTGCAGCTCATAGTTTTCGCCAAACAGGATGCCTTCAATAACATCAAATCCACTAGGCTCATCATCTACGACTAAAATGGAGTTTTTTTTGTCCACAAGCTCTGATTACCTATACGTTTTTACGCTTTAGTTTTTGCGTTAATTATGCTCTTTTATCCTATGCCTTCACATCCAAGCACTTTCAGGCATGGCTTAATCGGAGGATGAATTTTTATGTGAGAGGGGCACTTTTGAACAACAGGCTTGTACTCTCAGGGTGCCCACTTCGATAGCAAAACAGAGCTGTTTAATCTTGTGTTGGGGCGGGATTCAAATCTGCTGGCAATGGCTCAAGGTATTACTGAATTAAGATAGCGCTGGCTCAAGGTAGCGCTGGATTAGCTCAACAAGCTGCTTTAACCGAACTGGCTTAACTAAATAATCATTTGCGCCTGCCAAATGACACTTTTCTTGCTCTCCTGGTAAAGCCAAACTGGTCAAGGCAATGATGGGAACCTGCTTAAGATGCGATCGAATTTGGCGAATGGCTTCTAGCCCGTCTATTTCCGCCGCCTGACTATCTGCCGCGCCCAACATTTGCACATCAATTAGAACCAGATGCGGCGACTGAGCGATCGCCTTTTGCACCGCTTCGGCACTGTCATGGGCGAGGATCATTTGAAACCCTCGCATCTGTAAATAGTCTGTCAAAGTGGCGACCCCGTCCAAATCATCCTCCGCAAGCAGAATGCGAGGCTCAGTCACCAGAATGAGCTGAGGTTCTGGCAAATCTTCCAAGCAAACGGCTCCACTCCAGGATGACGGACTTTGGGGAGTTTTCCAGGGTAGCGTTACCCGAAAGCAGCTTCCTCGACCGACTTCGCTGGATACCGTGATCTGTCCACCGTGCAGCTCGACGATTTGTTTAACCAAGACAAGACCTAATCCTGTGCCTTCGTAGTGCCGCGAGAGGCTGCTATCAAGCTGCACAAATGTCTGAAACAGCTTGCTAATATCTTCAGGAGCAATGCCAATTCCAGTATCAGTAATGCTGAAACTTAGACTGTTTTGAGTAGGATCTCCCTCAACCTCTAGGGTGACACGCCCCCCTTCAGGCGTAAATTTTACGGCATTGCTCAACAGATTCAGCAAGACTTGCCGCATTCGACGCTCGTCAACCTGAAGGGTACCCAAGTCTTCAGTGAGGCAAACTAACGAGATATTTTTTTGGTGAGCCTGCTGTTGGATCATCGTCAGGCTGACCTCGCACAAGCTGTGGATAGAGGTTTCAGCTATCAGCAGGTCTAACATGCCTGCCTCAATTTTTGCCAGATCTAGCACATCGTTGATCAGCGCTAGAAGATGCTTGCCACTGCTTTGAATAATGATTAGAAACTGACGCTGTTTGTCGGTGAGGGTCCCAAAAGCTCCTTCCTGCATCACCTCCGACAAACCCAAAATAGAATTGAGGGGGGTGCGCAATTCGTGGCTCATGTTGGCTAAAAATTCATCTTTGAGGCGGGTGGCGCGGGCGAGTTCGGCATTGGTTTGGGCAAGCTGTGCGTTGGTGTGATAGAGCTGGGCTTCGGCGGCTTTGCGATCGCTGATATCCATCCAGGAGCCGATTCGCTCTAACGGATTGCCCCATTCATCCTGCACTAGCTTGGTTTGGTCATAGAGCCAGCGATAGCTGCCGTTTTTGTGGCGAAACCGATATTCGCAGGTGGCATAGCCCTGGTGAAGCATTTCTTGCTCAGCCGTCGTGAAGACGCTGCGATCGTCTGGGTGAATGCCCTTGAGCCAAAAATCGTTCTCCAGACACTCTTGCGACTCGTAGCCAAGGATCTGCATCACGTTGGTGCTAATAAAAGTCAGAGTTTGAGGTTGGTTTGGCGCACCGGGCGTTGCCGCATAGATAATGCCAGGGCTGGAAGACAGCAGGTGATGCAGCCGCTCTTGGGTGATAAAGAGCTGTTCTTGGACAGCCAGCAGCTTGTGTTCGGTCTGCTTGCGATCGTTGATATTTTCGACCATGCCCATCAGGTAGATCGGCTCGCCCTTAGCATCGCGGATGAGAGCACAAGTCAGGTTGCCCCACAGCAGCTCGCCATTTTTGCGGATGTAGCGTTTCTGCATTTTGAAATCGACAATTTCACCCGTCACAAGCCGCTGAACCTGTTGCAGATCGGCATCAATGTCGTCAGGATGCGTAATGGTTTCAACCGTTAGATCTGCAATCTCATCATCGCCATAGCCAAATAAGGTGCTGTGTGCCGCATTGTAATGGACATGGCGATGGGTGTGGATATCCACTAGACCAATGGCGAGCGGCGCATTTTCAAAAATTGCTCTGAGTCGAGTTTCGCTTTCACGAAGGGAGGCTTCTGCCCGCTTCAAGTCAGTAATATGGCGCACTACGACCAATACCGATTGCACCCTGCCTTCTGAGTCAAATTCAGGAATGAATCGGGCTAAGTCTGCCTGTTTGCCAATCAGGAGATCAATCTCGTACTCTAGGGCTTGTTCTACTGACGTTGCCAAGGTGCGTTCGATTGTCTCTGTCCAGCAAGTGGTTAACAACTCTGGAAAACCCAGTTCGCTGGGCGTTTTGCCGATAAACTCTGCTGCCAGAATGCCTGTTTCTTGCTCCATTCTCGGATTGACGTAACGGTAGCGATTTTGACGATCGAACCGAATGATCAGGTCAGGCGAGTTTTCGACTAAAGTCCGAAATTCTTGCTCACGTTGGCGCAAGGCTTCATCGATCGCCTTTTTTTGAGTAACATCTCGAAACGCCACTATACCGCCCGCAATCTGTTCAGTCTGGTCATAGAAAGGACGGATGGTGGTATCGATCCAAACGCCTTCCGGCTTTTGAGAATTGCGGATAAAAATCTCTACGTTGTCTGCCGCTTCGCCTCGGATAGCGCGGATCAATGGCAGCTGATCGAATGGGCAAAGCGTGAGCCGATCGCTGATATAAACGCCATAATGCGCCACCCATGCTTCGGGCGGGATGGCTTCAGCCCCGATTCCCAAGATTCTTTCAGCTGCCGGGTTAAACACCAAGAACCGCCCCTCTAAATCCGCCACAATTAAGCCGTCACCCACGTTATCCAGGACGGCTTGCAGGAGTCGGGCTTGCTTTTGCAGCTCTGTTTGAAACTGGGCAAGCTCCTGAGTGCGTTGAGCGACTCTGGTTTTAAGTTCCTGATTGATTTGGTCGAGAACTGTAGTCGATCGCTGGCGCTCTAGCTCGGTCGCGGCACGGGCTGCAAAAATTCTCATCAGCGCCTCGGTACGGGCAATATCGGCAATGGGCTTAGTGTCTAAAATGCACAAAACGCCGATCGGAATGCCAGCAGTATTGTACATAGCTACGCCCAGATAGCTCTCGGCTTCTGCTCGTTCTAAAATTTCGACATTTGGGAAAACTGCCCGAACCTGCCTGGAGCAGACATAGATGCCCTGATCTATTGACTGAACGCAGGGAGGAACCTTTGGCAAGCTGTAGCTGACTTTGGGCTGAAATTGGTCATCTGACCACCAAGCCAACATATCCAGGGTTTGTGCATCTTTCAGCTCGGCAATGCCCACATGGTAGACCCCTAATGCCGATACCAAACTCTGTACCAGCATCAAGAAAAAGTCTTCTCCGGTGACAAAGGCTGTTCCCTGCAAAATAGTTTTGAGAGCCGCTTCTGTGCGTTTGCGATCGCTGATATTTACCCCAATACCCAAGACTCCGTACTCTTGGCGATCGGGCAACCAGATGGGCTGTTTCTGCCATTGCAGCCACTCAATGCCTTGATGCTGGCCGCTATCCACCTGCTCTTCAGCGATGAACATACCCTGCTGATGGTCAATCACCCACTGATTTTGCTGGCGAAATAGCGCAGCTCTTTCGGGGTCGGAGCAGAAATCTTCTAGCGCTTTGGCCAAGAGTTCTTCTATCGGCAGGTTATGGAAGTCGGCAATAGCCTGGTTTGCCAACACATACTTTCCCTTTGCATCTTTAACAAAGAGCAGGTTGGGATTAGTATCAATCACCTGACGCAAAAATTCTTGCTGCTGCTGAAGTTGGGCTTGGCTGGCGGCGAGAGCAAGTTCTATTTGCTTGCGATCGGTAATGTCAATGATTAGCCCCATGACCTGTACCCATTCGCCTGCCTGATTGCGCACCCCGCGACCTCTGCTACCGAGCCAGTGCAAACTGCCATCAGAATATACTGCTCGATACTCCACATTAATATCAGAAGCGGTTGCTAAAGAGCGGGTCATTGACTGCTCAACCCCCTCGATATCCTCCGGGTAAACGCAGTCGCGCCATGCTTTATAGACAGGTTGATAGGTGCCAGAAACGAGTCCTAGCAGCCGCTCAGCATTTTTATCTAATGCCACTCTGCCGCTGGTAATGTCCCAAATCCAGCTCCCCACGTTGGTGTAGTCCAGCGTGAGCTGAAGTCGCGCCTCCGGCTGCAAAAGCTCTTCAGGCGGGTTGGGCAGCAGTAGTTCGGGGGGCAAATGGGTAGGCGGAGAACAGTCGTCATGGCTTGCCTTCTGCGATCGAATCACGAGCATTGTGCCATCTGCGTGAATCATCTTGAGCCAGAAGCAGCAATCGGTCAAACGAATTTCCTGGTGAATTTCATGACATTCAGAGAATGCTTTAGAATTAACGCCCAACGCAGAGGATTGGGCAGCGCTCAGAATCCGATCGATCGCCAGCTGAGGTAGGCGATCGAATGCAGGATTGCACCACTCAATCTGCCCCTGAGGATTGACCCAGGCGATCGCATCCTGAATATGTGCCAAAGCCAATTTCATTTGATTGAAAGCAGCTTGATTGAAAGCTGGGCTGAGGATCGTCTGAAGTGGATGCAGCCCAGAAGGTTCAGCAGTATCGTGCATAGTCGCAGGGTCGTCAGTCGCAGAGTCGGTCGCAGAGTCGGTCGCAGGGTCAGCCATTTTAATCTATGGTTTTAAGCTGTTTTGAGCAGTCATAGCCGTATCCATACTTTGCTTATGATTCAATGGCGCATGATTCAATGACGCATGATTGAATGACGCATTAAAGTGTGCCACCCAAAATGTCTCTGTCCTAACACCTATGAGTGCAGTCTTCTATAAAGCGAACAGTTAACAAGTCCATAGCAACTTAAACTCAATATAGAGCAGCTTTGCTTTTCGTGATTCCATGCCTTCAGTGCCTCTCATTGATTTAATTGCGGCAGCTCAATCGGGCGATCGTCTCATTAGCTTTCCCACAGATACTCTACCTGCCTTGGCAGTGCGCCCCGACCGCGCTAGCCTGATTTTTGCGGCAAAACAGCGGAGCTTGACAAAGCCCCTGATTTTGATGGGCGCAGAAGCGACCGACCTTTGGCAATATGTGCAGGGCAGCAGGGCAGACCGAGCAATTTGGCAGCAAATCGCCGATCGCTACTGGCCTGGAGCGCTAACGCTGGTGTTACCCGCTAGCGATCGTTTGCCGCCCGAAATGAACCCCACCGATCCGACCACCCTAGGACTCAGAGTTCCCTGCTGTGCGATCGCTTGCCACATTTTGGCTCAAACTCAGCCACTAGCGACAACGAGCGTCAATCGATCGGGAGAACCACCGCTGCAAACCGTAGCAGAAATTAATGCCCAGTTCCCTGAAGTTTTGACTCTACTGCCCCAAGATATCCCCGATGGAGATTCCAATCAGACTTTTCTCAATAAGTCGTCGAGTTTTTCTCAGGGACAACCCTCAACCGTTGTGAAGTGGACGGGCGAGGGCTGGACGGTATTAAGGCAAGGTCAGGTCAAATTTGAAGCTTGACAGGAGGATGGGCTAAGGAGCGCCAGCGCTAATTTTTTGAAGGGCTGCTCAGCAGAAAAGCCCCGCCTGAACGAGACTTTTCTACTGAGATCTAAATGAAACTGTATTTCAAAGTTAGATTCTAAAAATTAAATCTTAGGAATTCAGCTGATTTCCGCGTTTGTACTGGAAGTAGGCAGCTACAAACAGACCCGCTAGGGTAATAGGCACTAGACCCAACACAATCCCTACAAGTAAAGGCTCAACCACAGTGCATCTCCTTATTTGTCCCTAAGATCTTATCAAATTTACCGACCTACCCGTTGCTTAACGGTTTTTATTCTTTTATCATAATTCTCGATCGCCTTCTACTTCGTGTCTGATCTCTAGAAAAATTGGAAGAAGTTCTCTAGAATAATGAGTAGACAAGAGCTTTGGCGATCGATGATACGAGAAATTCTGGAGGCGAGCGCGCAGAAATGCTGCTACACCTCTTAGAAAGATTAAAATATGATGGGTTACAACGTTAAGTAAGTTAAATTCTTGGTCTGTCTTGTATCTCTAATCCCCTCCTACTTTGACTAAAGCGCTCTTGAACAATCAGGTTTCAGAAACTGGTGTTTTCCAAAGGGCTGCCCTAACGGTGATGGCAGTCGCGTTGGCGATCGCCCTAACTTGGGCAGTCACGCATCAGTTTTGGCGCGTCGATCCCTATACTCAAAGCGTCCTGTCGCTGAAGGGCGATTCATTGCAGGGACAAATTATTTTTCAGCTCAACTGCGCTGGGTGTCATGGTGTCAGCGCCGATGGTTTGGTGGGGCCAGATTTGCACCATGTGTCTTCTCGCAAGTCGCGCACTCGAATTATCCATCAGGTCATCAGCGGCGAAACGCCTCCAATGCCCCAATTTCAGCCAGGTACTCAGGCAATGGCAGACCTGCTGGAGTATTTGGAAGGACTGTAATAGAGTCTTGTGGGCTTACAGCAATGTTCAATTGCGTAAACCATAGTTATTTTTTAGAAGCCGCACTCCGCGCGGCTTCTAAAAATAACCCACACTCAACTAAGCGCAAAGCGCTGTAAAGTTGCGGGCTTGGGGAACTTGAGGCTTTTTCTGACGGTCTATTGGGATATAGTCCGAAACTGATTGATGCTTCTACCGCTTCTGACTTCTGGTTTTAACAAACTAGACCCTGGAGAAGTCGGTGAAAATCAACGGTTTTGTGCAGAGGGTGTAGTTTCAGCTGTGCATCCTCGATCGCCGCATTTCTTAAAAGAGGATTTTCCCATGACTCATGTTCGCTCCTGGCAGTCAGGTGCTGCTTTGCTAACCGCGCTAATGTTCACGGCAGGCGCAGCAGCTCCGCTCATCATTCAAGCTCCGGTTCAGGCTCAGGCTGTCACCTTCTCCGATGTCTCGTCTGACTACTGGGCAAAAGGATTTATTCAAGAACTCGCCAATCGCGGCGTTCTCAGCGGTTTTCCAGATGGCAGCTTCCGCCCCAATCAGCCTGTGACTCGCGCCCAGTTTGCCGCAATGGTGCGTCAGGCGTTCCGTAAATCTCCGATTCGTCCGGCGGTTAGCTTCACAGATGTGCCAGAAACCTACTGGGCGATCGGCGCAGTGCGCGAGGCATACACCACGGGCTTTATGTCTGGGTTCCCAGAGGGCAACTTTTTGCCGGATGCCAATATTTCGCGATCGCAAGTCTTAGTTTCTCTGGCAAATGGCATGGGCTACGCCGCTAATGGCTCTGTCAACAATACACTGCAAGTCTATAGCGATGGCAATGCCATTCAAGACTGGGCACGCCCCAGCATTGCTGCTGCCACCGAAAAACAGATCGTGGTCAACTATCCCAACGTGCAGACCCTCAACCCCAACCGGGATGCCACCCGTGCTGAAGTTGCTGCCGTCATCTATCAGGCGTTAGTTAGCGCTGGAAGAGTTAGCGCTATTGCTTCGCCTTATGTGGTGAGCCAAAGCACGGTGGGCAACCCTGCCAATGGTGGCAATGGCGGCAGCGGTCAGGCAGCCGTTCAAATTCCGGCAGGAACCACAATTCCCATGCGCTATGAATCCGCAGAAAAAATTCTGGTGTCTCTCGACGAACCTGATCCCGTTCCAGTGACGCTGACGACGGCGCGAGATGTGGTGTCGTCTAACGGCAGAGTGCTAATTCCTGCCAACAGTCGAGTCTCTGGCGAACTGCGTGTGGTGGATGGCGGGGCGCAGTTCTATGCCCAGGAGATTGTGCTACCCGATCGCACGCGGGTGGCATTGAGCGCCACTTCGTCGATTGTTCGCACTACCGAGCAAGTGCGCAAGAGCGCGAATTTGCTGGAAGTCTTAGCAGGTAGCGTCCTGGGTGCAGGAGCTGCTGCCGGGGTGTCGGCTGTGACCGGCGATCGCACCATTACTCCTGAAGAAGTTCTGGGCGGAGCGGGTGCCGGGGCGCTGGGCGGCTTGTATCTGGGTCGCAACGAAATTACGCTAATTTCCATTAGCCCGAATACTGATCTGGATGTAACTTTAGATTCACCGCTGGTGATTCGCTAGAGCGTCAGGAGTAAGGTGTGAGGAAATCGGGGGAGCGATCGCTCCCCTACAAAAATGAGTTCTGGTTAGATTTATAGCTGCCGCCAGTTTGCTCAGAGGACGTTTGAAAAGTGGTCGGCTGTGATTTTAAGCACCTGTTGATCCCTCTGCCCCCCTTAAAAAGGGAGAAATGAATTCAAAGTCCCCCTTTTTTCTAGCGCAGCGGCGCGATAGCGCGGGGATTGAGGGGGATCTGAAACGTTTCGCTATCCATAGTTGGACTTTTCAATCATTCTCTTAGGACAGGGACATTTAGGGTGGGAGATCTGGAGTTCAGTCTACGTAAGCCCTGCATAAAAGTTGAGCCGATCAGCTAAACCGACCTGAGTTAAGCTGATCGGCTTAATCTAATTTAATTCTAATTTTAATTTTCCTGGGATCAGAGTAAATACAATATACGGGCGACTGAAAGATGTCATTCATCCTGTATTTATTCTGTGAGGAGTACTTTGATGCTGAGGTTAGGTATTAGACAGGGAGCTAGAGCATTTCTGGCGCTGGCGACATCGGTGAGTTTACTAATTTTGGGCAGTGGAGCGATCGCCAACGAGAACGCTAGCATGGTCAAGATCTCAAATCTCCCTCAGATCGTCGCGAACTCTAGCTTTATCAGCCCGCTGGTTGAGCTGTTTGGCGACGTAGGAATCGGTTCACAAAGCTTTATTGCTGGAAATACAGTAGTTCGAGCCGATCCGGGAACTCAGATTTGCATTGGCAACGAGACAAATTTGCAAGACAACATTTTGTTTTTAGCGTCACAGGAAACGGCTGCTCCTGCGGCTCCCTGCGGCTCGGTTTCTAGCAGCACTGGCAATAGAGTTAGCATTGCCCACCAAGCTGTGGTCAAAAACTCGCGCATTGGCAACTTTACCTTTGTTGGTTTCAATGCTCACCTCAATAATGTGGTGCTAGAGGATGGAGCGTTTGTTTTGCACGGTGCCCAGGTGGAAAACGTCACGATTGGCAAAGATAAGCTGGTGCCCATTGGAGCCGTCATCACGACTCAAGCCGAAGCTGATGCTCTGCCTTCCAAAACACATGACAATGCTGAGTTTCAAGATGAGGTCTTGGAAGTTAACGAAGAATTTGCTGAGAGCTATGGCAAGCTGTACGATAGCGCTGGCTATGAAGCCGTGACAGGGGTTAGCCGTTCGCCCGTGACTTCCTGGAATGTCACTTCGGTGAGTCCTAGCTTGGGAGAAAATGTCCAGCTAGGAGAGTTTGTCCGCATTGTGGGAGATGTGCAGCTAGGAAAAGATAGCCGAGTGGGTCAGCGCACCTCTATTCGGGCCGACGAAGGCTCACCGATCGTGATTGGTGAGAATGCCCGCATTGAAGATCGGGTTACTTTTCATGCGCTGAAAGGAAGCGACATTCGGATTGGCGAAGATCTGAGAACCGCTGACAATATTGTGTTTCACGGTCCGCTGAAAGTGGGTGACGACTTGAATATTGGGGATGATGCTATCCTCTTCAGATCTACGGTGGGCAATAATGTCTCCATTGGTACTAGGGCGATCGTGGTTGGAGTCACTCTGCGCGACGGGACTCAAGTTCCGCCCAATGCCCACATCATTACTCAAGAACTGGCAGATAAACTTGAGGTTGTGCAGTAAGCGATCGCCAAGTCTGCGCAGCCGCAGAGTCAACCCCAATGCAGCGACTTTATTGACTTCATTCGTCACACCAATTTAAGACCCAAACAGGGCAGATGATTTTTGAGAGCCGCGCGGAGCGCGGCTCTCAAAAATCATTCATTGGATCTAAGCGCGTAGCGCTGTATTGCTGTATGAGCAATTTGGGCTTTTGGATAGGTTCTTAGAACAAGAACGATCGCACTTTAACCCTCACGTTCCGACCTCAGAACACCATCTTCCAGGGTCAGAACAGGAACGATCGCCCTTCAACCCTCACGTTCCGACCTCAGAACACCATCTTCCAGGGTCAGAACAGGAACGATCGCGCTTTTTGCTCGAAGTCTCTTATTTGTGACAAGAACGATCGCACTTTTTGCCCAAAGGGTGCTTTTCTCTCCTGCAACTCTTGCATTGCAGACTGAACTTTTTGAAGATTTTCACGGACAAAGCGGTAGGCTTCTTGAAATCGGGCGAGGCGATCGGCAGCGGGGATTGAAGAACCAGACATCGGAAATCCTGGGAGAAGCTGAGGGATTACAGCCTATCATCGCGTAATTTTGGTGCGATCGCTTCCCGCTAAGCCTCACTTCCCGATATCAGGCATTTTTAAAGCTACAGGTCAAAATGCCGACGAAAGCGGGGATCAAGGTGATGCTTTTTGCGGGAGTTGCAGGAACGGCAGAGGGTTTGAAAATTGCTGATGTCGTCAGCTCCGCCTTTAGCAAGCGGAATAATATGATCGATCGTCAGTTCGCCCTCTGTCGCCGTGCAGCCACAGCCTTTGCATTGAAAGCTGTCTCGCTCTAAAACATATTTTCGTACTTCAGGTGGAATCCGAATGCGTCGTAATTTTGCCATAGTGTTGTGATGGATTTACCGATAGGAAGCGATCGGTCAACTTGCCTCATTCAACATTTGCCGAATGTCGTCAAGCGGCGATTCTACTTGAGCATTGCTTACGGGTAAGTAGGGAATCTCTGGTTCATCAGGCAAAAACTCTACTAAGACAGTGAATTTGATTTTCCCTTTCTTCCAATCTCCTGAGCCGAGGCTTAAAACTTCACAATTAGTACCTTCAGTAAACCATTGATGCAGTGCAGGAACTTTCCACTTAGTTAAGTGTTTATTTAAGCCATCGAGCACTCCAAAACTGATCGCATCCTGAACAGCTGATCTAAAGCTATCAACTTTAAGGATGTCATTCCCGAAAGCAATAACATCTTTATCATTCAGTTCGTTCAAAGCTTCTAAAGCATCTCGCATCTTTAATTCCTTAACCTATTCATATCATTGATAGAATTTTGTAGGATATGTTAGGCGTTAGCTGTAACGCATCAAAGCTTACAAGTGATGCGTTACGCTGCGCTAACGGCATTCTACGCAGAATTTCACGCTAGTAAATCTACAATCCTTGCTATCTAAACTTCGACAAACTCGATCGCCTCAATTACTTCAGCCTCGATCGCTTCTTCTTCTGACTCAGCAACTGGGCTGACTTCAACGGGCACGATCGCCAAATCATTCTTGCTAATTTCGGGTAGCTTTTTGCGATCGAGCTGCATCATTTCTAGACAGGCATTAATCCCGGCGATCGCTTGATTGTAGATGGCAATCTTTTGTTCAATTTCAGCCTGGTTACGCTGGTTGCTGCGGATTTTCTCTTCGGCTTCTTTGTCCAGAACTTGCGCCAAATAGGCTCGCGCCTGATCATACTGTTGCAGAATCACGTCGGCTTGATCGGCGGCATTTTGCAGCAGGTGCACGTTGAGCGTTTGGTTGATGGTTTGCCGGAACGTCCGCAGCACCGTTTCCTTCACCTTTTGCTCAAAGTCCAGCTTCAAAAGCTGACGAATGGCGGGTTCGGCTTCCACCATGTTCTGGTAATCATAGCCGCGACAGGCTTGCTGCAAGGTCTGGCGGAGCTGCCACATTGAGGAAGTGCCCTCAGTGTAGAACTCAGGACGTTCGCGCACATAGCGATCGCACTCTGTCCGGGCTTCATTCACCAGCGCGTCAGAGACTTTTTGCTGGAGGCGAATTAGGCTAGCCTCAATGCCACCATCGTTGCCCAACAGGCGATAGAGGTTGCGGTAGTAGTCTTGCTGATGGACGCGATCGTTCAACGCCTGAAAAAAGGTGGCAATGACTTCCTGTGAGGCATCCACCAGCACTTCCTCTAGTCCGTCTGCCAGATAGTAAAAGGCTTCCGCCAAAATGCCCAGCAGGGGAACAACCGAATGGCGCTTGTGGCTTGCCTGGGCGCGTTTGTGAACCTCACCCACCGAAAAAGTGTTGAGCAACTCATCCAACCGGAGAACCATACGGGTTTTCAGCCTCGAAAAGCTGTTTTCCAAAGCTAGGTTGCCGTCGCTGGCGACCGCTTCGTTGACGGTTTGCTCAATATCCTGCCGAAAGCGATCGCCCACCTGCTTTAGCTCCTTACTGAGCTGGCGCAATTCCTGCTCTTTGATTGCGTTAATGTCTTGGGGCTGACTGCCCAAATGCTGCCATGCCTCCACGTAGGACTTTTTCAGGCTAATGCTCAAAGGCTGCAAATCATCGGCAAGATTGGACAGCAGCAGCGGGCGCTTCTCTGTGGTCAGGTAGCGGGTGATTGCCGTGCGAAATTCCTCAATGCCGCTGTCTTTAATCAGTTGCTCAATCAGCGGTGAACCCGTTTCGCTGAGAATGCGCACATAGTTTTCATTCGGCGACTCGTAGCTTTTGACATCAATGCGGAAGCGATCGGCAGGTAGCTTACCCGAACTAGCGCAGTAGCGGTTAAACTCGCTGACGAACTGCGGCGTTTCTTCCTGTCCTTCGGTTTGTCTCTCGACCTGACTTGCAGCAAAGAGCGTGTCTAGCCCAAAGCGATCGCCCCGTCCGGCAACCTTGAGCTGACTGCCAAAAAATCCCAGCAGACCGCTAGTTTTGTAAACTCGGCTGGAATCCCGAAACTGCTCTTGCAGCAAACGCTCTAGCCGCTGGCGAAGCTGAGTGTTGTACCAAGTTTCGTCAATGCGATTGAAGACATAGAAGACGCGATCGCGGATGCCGGGATTGGATTTGGTTTTCTCCAGCAGCTCAGTTTCCTCGGTAGTCATGTCGCCTGCTGCTGCGGGCTTAAGGACGCAGACAACAGCAGAGGTGTCTGGATTCTCGATCTTGGCGTAGGTTAGCTCAGCATCTTTTTTGACGGGCGCATCAATTCCCGGCGTATCCACCAAGACATTGCCGTCTCGGAGCAGCTCATGATGGCAGTAGTATTCCACCCGCTTCAGCACGGCGCTATTGGCTCCCCGGCGGGCATAGCTGGCAGCTTCCTGAAGGTTGCGGAAGTTGAACCGCTCCATGGAGAAAGTGTTGTTGTTGACGGTGTGAATATGTTCGCGATTGGCAACAAAGCCCTCCAGCAGAAATCTTAAGGCGCTAGCTTGTTTGGCGCGATCGGACTTACTCTCGCCTCCTTCCTGCTCAATAATCACCTGACAAGCCTGAGCCACTAAATCAATTACTTCTTGGCGATTAATGTTATCTCGTACCGTCAGCCCCAGCCGTTCGCAGAGCAGAGTTGCCTGTTGCCGAATTTCGGCTTCGCTGAGGAAGGTCAACACCACTCGCTCTTGATCTAGCTCTGCGTAAGCAATCTGGCACTCAGTTCCAGTAGCGTGCCCCTCGGCGCTGTAGAGTAATTCTCGCTCCAGCAAGGCGTTAATCAGCATCGACTTTCCGGCGCTAAAAGCCCCGGCAAAGACAATCTCGAAGGTCGGCGCGATCGCTTTCCGCAAGGAATTTTGAATGGCGGTCGTGTCCTGCGATCGCAACAAAGGCTCTTGCTGCTGAAGTTCTAGAAGGCTATTCACCTGCTCTTGAAGATTTTGGCACTGTGGAAAGGCTTGTGACATAGGTAAAGCGAGTTAATTCAGCAAAGGGGAATCTTAGAGGGCAATGGCTCGCCGCTAAAGACACGCTCTGAGGCGCGAGCAGAGCAAACCTAACCTAGCTTAGGAATCCCTATTTTGGGAGATGAAACGCACTCACCATAGATAATGTTCTAGGCTTGCACTAAACACTGGGGAGATGCGATCTATGTGGCGGGTAATTATTCAATGTTCTGCCGAAAGCTGGCGTCACCATGCCGAAGCCTTTAAGGCGATCGCCGCAAAATATCCCGGCACCCCAATTGCCTCCAAAAAAATGAAAGGCGACGAGCGTCGCATCATGGAATATCAGCTGGAGAACGTAGGCGATGCTGAAGAATTCATAGATGAATGCCTTACTCTAGAAGGCTTCACTGCTACCTTCGAGTCTCTTTAGCGCTAACAAAACTTATGCCTTGCGCGACTCAGGGCTGATTTATGTCGCTATGCGCTTAAGTCCAATGGGTTATTTTTTGAGGGCTACGCTCCGCGCAGCTCTCAAAAAATAGCTTGTTCTAACTCAATCTACTCAAGTGGAGCGAATCAAGTGGAGCGAACCTTTGACGCAGATGTGAGTACAGAGATGTGAGTACATAAATATGAAGCCCAAGCTTACAGAGCCTAGGATCAAGCCGTAGACATCTCAAGCCACAGCATCGTCACACAAATTTTTATAGTTTTGGTTACAATTTTGCTCCTGACAACTTACCATAGCGATTGCCTTCCCTCTGCATCCCAATTCTTCCGAACAATCACCCGCCGATTTACGTCTTTGAACCTCACGTTGCCTCCCCTAGTGCCCCATGATTCAAGTCGAACACCTCAGCAAAACCTACGGCTCTACATCTGCCATTCAGGATGTCACCTTTGAGGTCGAGAAAGGAGAAATCCTGGGATTCCTGGGTCCCAACGGTGCCGGAAAGACAACCACCATGCGAATTCTGACAGGATATCTACCCGCCACCAGCGGCACCGCCAAAATTGCTGGATTTGACGTGCATGAGGATTCGCTGGCTGTCCGAAAAAGAATTGGCTACCTGCCCGAAACGCCGCCGCTCTACCCCGAAATGACAGTCGAAGATTTTCTTCACTTCGTGGCGCGAATTAAAGGCGTGTCGGCAGGCGATCGCCCCCTCCGAGTCACCCTGGCGCTAAAGCGCTGCAACCTGCTAGACAAGCGAAAAGTCTTGATTCGTAAGCTGTCTAAGGGCTTTCGGCAACGGGTTGGCATTGCTCAGGCAATTGTCCACGACCCTCCGGCGATCATTTTGGATGAACCGACGGTGGGGCTAGACCCACGCCAGATTATTGATGTGCGCAACTTAATCAAGAGCTTGGCGGGCGAACACACCATTATTCTCTCGACCCATATTCTGCCGGAGGTCAGCATGACCTGTAGCCGCGTCGCCATCATCAATCGCGGTCAGGTCGTTGCCACCAATACCCCCGATCAGCTGATGGCGCAGCTCAACAGCGGCTTGGGCTACGAGCTAGAGGTAGAAGGCAATGCCGAGGCGCTGGCGCAGCACCTGCGAAACTTAGCGGGCATTCAATCCGTTCAGGTTTCTGGCGCTGACTTGTCTGACGGATTGCCTGAGAATCGGCGGAAGCTATCGATCGCCCTCTCATCTAGCAGTGACGATCTGGGACGACAGATTGCCGCTACGGTAGTCAGGGGCGGTTTGGGTCTGTATGAAATGAAGCGATCGCGAGTCAGCCTGGAAGATGTGTTTCTGGATCTAACAACCGAAGAAAAACCGCTGGAAGTGGAGCCTGAAGCCGAGCCACCGTCATCTGAGCTTTCTGGAGGAGAAGACTAATGGGCATCATTGCCGCCAACATCATCGCCATCTATCGCCGCGAACTGCAAAGCTACTTTTCTTCTCCAGCCTCCTACGTGATTGCCGGGACTTTCTGGCTGCTCAGCGGACTCTGCCTGTTCTTCATCTTGCTGAGTCCTAGTAGCCTCATCTCTCAGGTGGCGGCACGCGATCAGATGGGCATTACCACCCCTCCTGTAGATGTGGCATACGAATTTTTGAACGTGTTCCTGGGAGCCGTGGGCAACATCGCTCTCTTTGTGCTGCCCATGCTGTCGATGGGTCTTTACACCGAGGAGCGCAAGCGCGGCACCCTGGAACTGTTGGCGACTTCGCCGATCACCAATTGGGCGGTGGCAGTAGGCAAACTGCTGGGGGTGCTGACGTTTTTTATCGCCATGATCTTGCCCTTGCTGATCTATGAGGCGATTGTCCTGGGAGCCTCGAATCCGCCAATTCAGCCGACCACGATGCTGTTAGGGCATGGCGGTCTGGTGCTGATGGCGGGCGCAATCCTGTCGCTAGGAATGTTCTTATCCTCCATTACCAGCAGTACAGGGCTAGCGGCAATGCTGACCTATGCTCTCAACTTTTTCCTTTGGGTGGTTGATTATATCGCTCAGGGGGTGGGTGGCTCCATTGGCGCTGCTCTCAGCCATCTGGCGCTGCTCAAGAATTTTACAAACTTCACCCAAGGTATTTTCGACACCAGCAGCATTGTTTTGTTTCTCAGCTACGTGGTTTTGGGGCTGTTTTTGACGGCTCAATCCATCGAAGCCTTTAGATTCCAGCGATCGTAAGCCGTTTAGCGAAAGCGTCTGTCCTTTAACAGCCTCATGAAAAAAGTCCAAACCTTTAACTGGAAATTACTCAAATATCTCTTCTGGTTCGGGCCAGTGCTGATCGTCATGGGGCTAACCTCCGGATCGATCGCAGGCTGGGGAGTCGTGCCCACGGCGCTGATCGTGGCAGGTTTGGCGGTAACGGCGGTCTGGCTGTTTCTCGAAAGCTCAGCACATCCCGGATTTTGGAGAGCGCGATCGACCCAGGTGGGCACCAATGCGCTGTTGGCAACGCTGGCAATGCTGGCGATCGTCGGCATGGTCAACGTGCTGGCAGTCCGCTACCCTGGACGAATTGACCTAACTGAAAACCGGATTTTTACCCTCGCGCCGCAGTCTCAGGAAGTGGTGCAGAGCCTGACGCAGCCTGTCAAAGTCTGGGTGTTTTCGCCGAATGCCAATCCGGTCGATCGCGAACTGTTGGAAAACTACCGCCGCCGTAGCTCTCAGTTTAGCTACGAATTTGTTGATCCCCAGGCAAAACCTGGCGTCGCCAAAACTTTTAACGTCCAGTCAATTGGCGAAGTGTATCTGGAGACAGGCGGCAATCGGCGGTTTGTCCAGTCGATCGCCAGCGGAGAAGCCCTGTCTGAGCGCAGGCTAACCAACGGACTGGCGCAGCTCAGCTCTACCCAGCAACAAAAAATCTACTTCCTTCAGGGACATGGCGAACGCATTCCTGAAGCGACGGGTAAGGGCGGCATGTCTGCGGCGACGGGCAAACTTAAGGAAGTCAGCTATGTGCCGCTCTCCCTCAACTTGGTTGAAAATCCTAAAGTCCCTGATGATGCCTCGGTGGTCGTGGTGGCTGGGGCACAGCGTCCACTCTTAGACAAAGAGCTGGAGGCATTGCGCACCTACGCTTCTGGCAAAGGTGGATTGCTGCTGCTGGTCGATCCCCAGACCGATCCTAATCTTGACACGCTTCTAAGCGACTGGGGCATCAGGGTGAGCGATCGCCTCGTGATCGATCCGGCAGGACAGGCTTCAGGTCTAGGCCCCGGCGTAACAATCGTCAATCAATATGGCGATCATCCGATCACGCGCGGCTTCGGCAAAGGTATTTCGTTTTATCCGTTAGCACGTCCGCTGGAAACCTCCAAGATTGCAGGAATAGATGGCGCAACGCTTCTCTATACGAGCGATCGCACCACCGCTCAGCAAATCGACGAAACGGGCGAACTTAAATTTGACTCCGCCACCGATCCCAAAGGTCCTTTCAGTATCGGCATGGCGCTGACGCGATCGACTCAGCCTACCCCCACTCCCTCACCTTCCCCATCCCCCACTCCCTCACCTTCCCCATCCCCCACTCCCTCACCTTCCCCATCCCCCGCTTCCCCTCAATCCCAGTTTCGCCTGGTCGTTATCGGCAACTCCAGTTTCGCCACTGACGGACTGTTCGAGCAGCAGCTCAATGGCGACTTGTTTCTCAATGCCACCACCTGGTTAAGTCAGCGCGACGACGAGGTGCTATCCATTCGTCCCAGAGAAGTGACCAATCGGCGGGTTGTCCTCTCGCCTGAGCAGGTAATTTCAGTGGCGTTGATTTCCATGCTGTTGCTTCCCTTGGTTGGCTTTGGTACCGCGACAGCAGTTTGGTGGAAGCGGAGATAAACTTTATGAAACTCAAACCCTCAACCCTGCTTCTCATCCTGACAGCCCTGCTTTTAGGCGGCGTAGTGCTGCTGGTACAAACTCAGCCACCTCCCTCCCAAACCCAGGCCGACGAACCGCAAAACCTGTTTGCCTTCCAGGAGAGCCAAGTGCAATCCCTAACTTTGAAAACGCTGCTGCGATCGCTCAAATTTGAGCGCGATTCCAGCGGCAAGTGGCAGATGCTAGAACCTGAGAAGGCGATCGCCAGCGATCCCAGCCTTTCTTTTCTGCTCAATCTGGTGGCAACGGGCAAAAGCCAGCGATCGTTTACCGCTCCGGCAGGCGATCGTGAGCAATACAGCTTCCATCAGCCCCTTGCCACGATCGATGTCACCCTTGCCAACAAAGAAACCCATCAGCTGATCCTGGGCGGTTATGACTTCAACCGTACCAACCTCTACGCCCTAGTCGATCCACCGACCGACCCCAAAGCAGACCTAAAGGTGCTGCTGGTTTCCCCCAATTTTGACAATGCTGTCAACCGCTCTGTAGACGACTGGAAGCAGACTGAGTCGAAGCCATCCCCCTCTTCCCCTACCCCCAGCATTTCCCCTAGCTCATCTCCTAGCTCCCCTAGCTCATCTCCTAGCTCCCCTAGCCCATCTCCTAGCTCCCCTAGCCCATCTGGCGAATCGCCTGAACCCGAAGAAATTCCTGAAATTAAACTCAGCCCTTCATCTGCTCCAGAAAGTTCGGTCACGCCCCAAGCCAGTCCCTAACAAATAGCGCTGCGATCGCCCATCCTCCTACTTCTACCCCACTCCCCGTCATGCCGATCGCCAATTCCACCGATTCTACCGATCCCACTGCGACATTATTGATCTCCTGCCCCGATCAGAAAGGATTAGTCGCCAAAATTGCTAGCTTTATCTATTCCAATGGCGGCAACATCATCCATGCCGATCAGCATACCGATCGCCTAGCCAATCTATTTCTCACGCGGATTGAATGGCAGCTAGCAGGATTCAACCTGCCCCGCGAACTAATTGCACCTGCCTTCAGCGCGATCGCCCAGCCTTTAGAAGCCCAGTGGCGGCTGCGATTTTCTGATGACATTCCTCGGATTGCCGTTTGGGTCAGTCGTCAGGATCACTGCTTGTTTGACCTGATCTGGCGGCAGCGTGCCGGAGAATTCGCCGCAGAGATTCCGCTCATCATCAGCAACCATCCTAATTTGGGGGCGATCGCCGATCAGTTTGGCATCGACTATCACCACATTCCCATCACCGCCGATACTAAGCCTGAGCAGGAAGCCAAACAGCTTGAGATCTTGCAGCATTACAGCATCGATCTGGTGGTTTTAGCAAAATACATGCAGGTCTTGAGCAGCAGTTTCGTCGCCCAATTTCCCCAGGTAATCAACATTCATCACTCCTTTCTGCCCGCTTTTGCTGGAGCAAATCCCTATCAGCGGGCATATGAGCGAGGCGTGAAAATCATTGGGGCGACAGCGCACTACGTCACACAAGATCTAGACGAAGGCCCAATCATTGAGCAAGATGTGGTGCAGGTTAGCCATCGCGATCAAGTCGCAGATTTGATCCGCAAAGGCAAAGACCTAGAGCGGGTCGTATTAGCAAGAGCCGTGCGGTTGCATTTGCAAAATCGCGTTTTGGTCTATGGCAATCGCACGGTTGTATTTGCATAATATATGCCCAAAATGTCTCGATAAGGGCTACTGAATGCGGGTAGGATTGACCCTCGTCCCCAGATCCATTTCATAGAGAGAAGGAGCTAGCTCCTCATATTTTCTTTTCCAGGAAGAGGGCTAGGTTGAGGGTGAATTTTACGATTCATGCCTCAATTTAGCAATGCTGCCTCATCCATCAGTCTTGTTATATAGATTAAGCTACACACCAATCTTCCTTTGGGCATTCGGTAACTCAAGCATCCCCTCTCCAGCGCCAGACGAAAGAATGTTCATAGATTTCTATAGTTAATTGTATTGGGATATGTGGTTTTTCTTAAATTTCCTCTGTTGGGTTCAGAGAGTTTAGTCTCATTCACTCTCTGTTGTAAGGGACTTATGAACCAGAAGATGCCGAGAAAAGCTTCGTTGTATTGGCTGGTACAGGAAGGACGGCAATCGCTTTAGATAGTGAGAACTTTGCTAGACCGTCATTACAACAGATATTTCAGCGTTGCTAATTTCATACCTATGGCAGTTAGCCTACCGTTCTACAGCAAAGGATTGAAAAAATTAGGGGTGTAACCAGCTAGAGTTGCACTCCATATATTGGTTAGATCCTGTACTAGACGCGATCGTTTATGTTGCTGGGTATCCCACTTGCGAAATCATTGTGGATGATATAGGTCGTATTCTCGATCTCATGCGAAAACTCTCATCGGTCTCTAGTGGATATTTTGCTTACCCTCATTGGAGTAGATGATCAGTACATGAAAATACCCAAGCTTGAGAGTGATCTTAACAATCTGTACGAACCGATCGAACGTTACGAAAAATCACTAGGTGATTACAGCGATAAAACCACTCCTAGTTTTCTAAATCAACTCGATTCTCATCCAGCGGCAAAGCGAGAGGCGATCGCTGGAGTTAGCGCCCTAGCGCTGCTAGCAATCCAAGCCTCAAACGGTACAAAGTCCTAGTTCAATTCACGTCAGGAGCTAAAAACGGTGGAAATAATTTCTAGCAACAGCGACGAGCAGCAGCCCGCAAGCATTGGCGAGACTGAGCGTTGGGGTTCGCTAATTACAGGCGGCGCAATGGTGTTGATGGGACTGCGAGATCGGTCTTTGCGCGGTGCGTTGGTGGCATTGGCGGGTGGTGGGCTGGCTTATCACGGCGCAAAGGGAGAGAAATGTTTACAGGACAAAGTCGCGGAGGCAGCCAATTTGAGTCAGAGCATTCGCGTGGAAAAGTCGGTGACGATCGCCAACAAATCGCCCGAAGAACTTTATCGCTTCTGGCGTAGTTTCGAGAACTTGCCCACCTTCATGAAGCACCTAAAATCAGTCACGGTGATTGATGAAAAGCGATCGCATTGGGTAGCCACTGCACCTTTGGATGCCAGCATAGAATGGGATGCTGAAATCATCAACGATCAGGAGAATCAGCTCATTTCTTGGGCATCAGTAGCCGGAGCAGATGTCGACAATTCTGGCTTCGTGCGATTCAAGTCTGCACCTCAAGGGAGAGGGACTGAGGTCAAAGTGGTGATTGAATACAATCCGCCCGGTGGTGCAGTCACAGCAGCAGTTGCCAAGCTGTTTGGCGAAGAGCCAGAACAGCAAGTCGGAGATGATTTGCGCTACTTCAAAATGCTGATGGAAACAGGCGAGATTGCGACAACCGAAGGCCAGTCAAGCGGTCGAAAGTAAAAGAGCAAATTGGTTAAATCTCCGCTTCATTAATTTGCCCTCACATCTATCTATTCACATCCTTAGGCTATTCACATCCTCAGGCTATTTACATACTCAGGAAATTTTATCCTATGAAAGCAGTTTGCTGGCAAGGTACTAACAAGGTAACAGTTGAGACTGTCCCCGATCCAAAACTCATCAATCCGCGTGATGCAATCGTCAAAATCACGTCAACCGCAATTTGCGGCTCTGATTTACACCTATACAATGGCTTCAATCCCACCATGAAACAGGGAGATATCCTGGGTCATGAATTTATGGGGGAAATCGTTGAGCTAGGCAGTGCCTTCAAGAATGGTAATATTCATGACAAGGGCAAGGCTCTTGCAGTTGGCGATCGCGTAGTCGTTCCATTCACTATCTCCTGCGGTGGTTGCTTCTTCTGCAACCGCGATCTGTGGTCGCTGTGCGATAACTCTAACCCTAACGCCTGGATGGTGGAAAAGGTCATGGGTCATTCCCCATCGGGTCTTTTTGGCTACTCTCATCTGACGGGAGGCTATGCGGGCGGTCAAGCTGAGTATGCTCGTGTTCCTTTTGCAGATGTGGGTTTATTCAAGATTCCAAGTGACTTGACTGACGAACAGGTTTTGTTTCTAACCGACATATTCCCAACCGGGTATATGGCAGCAGAAAACTGTAACATTCAGCCAGGAGATACGGTGGCAATTTGGGGTTGTGGCCCCGTCGGGCAATTTGCAATCAGAAGTGCTTTTCTGCTCGGTGCGGAGCGCGTGATTGCGATCGATCGCGTTCCTGAACGTCTTCAAATGGCAAAGGAAGGGGGTGCGGAGATCTTGAACTTTGAAGAGATCGAAGTTGGCGAAGCCCTGAAAGAAATGACGGGAGGACGGGGTCCCGATTCTGCGATGGATGCAGTTGGAATGGAAGCCCACGGTATGGGGCTAGAAGGCTTTTATGATAAGGCAATGCAGGCAGTCCGAATGGAAACCGATCGTCCTAATGTTTTGCGTCAGGCGATCGTGGCTTGTCGTAAAGGTGGCACAGTGTCAGTACCCGGTGTTTACACGGGTTTCGTAGACAAGATGCCTATGGGTGCTTTCATGAACAAGGGTCTAACGATGAAAACGGGTCAGACTCACGTTCATCGCTATCTCCAGCCCTTAACTGAACGGATTCAAAAGGGTGAAATTGACCCGTCATTCCTAGTGACTCATACCCTACCGATCGAGCAAGCACCGCACGGCTACGAAATCTTCAAGCACAAGAAAGAAAGCTGTATCAAAATCGTTCTCAAACCTTGAGCAGATGATATCGCTCTACAGCGGTTAGGACAGGAGCATTTTTGTGGGGCGCGTCTCCACAAAAATGCCATAAGCCCTGATCACTGATGCGATCGCCCCTAGATTTGGGAAGTCTAAGGGCTAGTCGCATTTCAATAGAAGCTGTTATGGTCAGAAACCTAGGAAATACCTTTCAGACGGCGAAGCCTTTTCCAGTTAGTGAAACTCGTCGGACTATCAAGGCAGCTTTGACCTCACAAGATCAAATTGATATTTGGAAAATTAGCCCTAAAGTCAGAAGCAGCTTGGATGTAACGCTCAACGGCATTCGTAAAAAAGCCAATGCCGACATTGACCTCATAGATGCAGCAGGGCGGCTAATCAAATTCTCGAACCTGCGCGGTAACAAAACCGACACGTTGAGTAAAATTCCTCTAGAGGCAGGCACTTTTTATTTACGGGTTAAGCTTCAACGGCAGAGTCGCGATACGCGCTATGCGCTTACCGTGTCGGCAACTCCCTCAAATGACTTATTTGGCAACTCTTTCGAGACTGCGACTCAGCTCACCTCCGCAACAGGTGATGGAAAAGATTTTGTCGGCAATAGCGATCCCGACGACTTCCTAAAATTTGGGGCGCTGGTTGCGGGTCGATTTAACTTCAATTTAACGGGTAGTAACGATGCCAGTCTTGAACTTTATGACAACAGCCGCAACTTGATTGCTGTTTCCAACAGCGCGGGCACACTCAACGAAACCCTAAATCAACAGTTGACTGGCATTGCAGGCTCTACCTACTATGTGCGAATCGCTCAAGCGTCCGGAAAAGAGGCTAGCTACAGCTTCAACTATTCTTTTGCATCAGATGCGGTTACCAGAACGGCATCTGGGCTGCAATACATTGATCTGGCAACCGGAACCGGAGCCACGCCCCAAACGGGTCAAACAGTGACGGTAAACTATACCGGGATCTTGCTGAACGGCACCAAGTTTGATAGCTCCCGCGATCGCAATCTCCCCTTTTCATTCCCGATTGGCGAAGGGCGCGTCATTAAAGGCTGGGATGAAGGGCTAAGCACCATGAAAGTGGGCGGTCGTCGTCAGCTTATTGTCCCGGCAAATTTGGCTTACGGCTCCAGCGGCAATAGCGTAATTCCGGCAAATGCAACGCTAATTTTCGATGTTGAGGTCATTGGCATTAGCGGTTAACTGCTGAGTAGAATCATGAGCTGCTAGATCTTTGGATGATCTCTGCGTCTTCGGCAAACACCAAACCAAGACAAGCGCCACAAGGTTTCTGACAATACTGCTCAAACGCATTGCAGACATGACAACCGCCAAGCTGGTTAGAACAGAGACATTAGGGTGGGGCGCGGAGCGCCCCACCCTAATCTCCTAAGCAAACTGGCGACAGCTGTAGTTACGTGAAGAGCGGCAGAAGTGGCTGCATTTCGCCCAAAACTGTGGGAATAAGTTCAGATACCGTTGGATGAATGGGCACAGCCTCTTGCAATGTGCTGTAGGGCTGGTCAGCATTCATCGTATCGAGCAGTCCGTGAATTGCCTCATCGCCACCTATACCCAGGATTGCCGCACCGAGAATACGCTGAGTTTCCGCATCGACCACGATTTTTATAAAGCCCTGAGTCTCCCCCTTCTCGATCGCGCGACCAACTCGCGTCATCGGTCTTGTGCCCATGAGCAGCGGACGACCGGAAGCTCGCGCCTGCGCCTCTGTCATGCCAACGCGTCCCAGTGGCGGATCGATGTAGAGGGCATAGCCAGGGATGCGATCGCTCACCCGTTTTGCAGCACCGTCCAACAGATTAGCAGCGACGATCTCAAAATCGTTGTAAGCCGTATGGGTGAATGCACCCCGACCATTGCAGTCGCCCAATGCCCAAATACCAGGTACATTCGTGCGGAGCTGATCATCGACCGTGATGTAGCCATGTTCATCAGTTGCGACCCCAGCGCGATCGAGACCCAGATCGTCGGTATTAGGCTGTCGCCCGATCGCCAGCAAAACATGGCTACCGATCAGTTCGGGTTCCCCCTCAGCGCAGTTAGCACGCACAGCCACGCCGTCAGGATGGGGCGCAAAGGCAATGCACTCAGACCTTGTGCGAATCTGCACACCTTCGGCTTCAAGAATATCTCGGATGGCGGTAGATACATCCTCGTCTTCGCGGGCAACAAGGCGCGGACCTTTTTCAATTACCGTAACTGCTGCACCAAAGCGACGGTAAATTTGAGCAAACTCCAGCCCGATGTAGCTACCTCCTACCACTACTAAATGGCGTGGGAGACTATCCAGCGCCAGCATAGAAGTATTGGTCAAATAATCAATCTCTTGCAGACCGGGCATCTCAGGCACCCGCGCCCGTCCCCCAACATTGATGAAAATTTGCGGCGCGGTGAGGAGTTCGTCGCCGACCCGCAGCGTGTTCGCGTCCTCGAAGTAAGCCTGCCCTTGGAACACCGTTAACTGTTGCATACTGCGAAGCCAAGCCTCGACACCATTCCGAGAGTTTGCCGCAACAGCGTCAGCCCGCGCCTTCACTCGCTTCATGTCAACAGCGATCTCCCCCGCGATCGTCACGCCATAATCGGCGGCGCGGCGGGCAAGATGAGCGGCATAGGCACTAGCGACCAGCGTTTTGGTGGGTGTGCAGCCCGTATTGACACAGGTGCCGCCAAACAAATGTCTCTCAATCAGCGCTACCCTCATCCCTGCCGCAGTTAGCCGTCCCGCTAGCGGTGGGCCTGCCTGACCGGCACCAATAATCAGAGCATCAAAGGACTGACTCATCGCAACATCCCCACTACTACAACTGCGCTAATGATGGCGATGGCATCTTCGATCAGCGCCGCTGGCAGGTCACGCCCCAAAGCAGTGGCGAGCCGAGAACGTATTGCTGCCCCCCCCAACGTGCCAATCGCTGCACCGACAATGCCTGCCACTAACCCGCCTAAGAGCGCGCCACCATTGACCCCTACCATGGCTCCTGAGAGCGCACCACTGATAAGGCGAGCGCCAAACTGAACAGGTACTTTGCGGCTGGGTGTGGAAGGCAGCTGATCGGTCACAAATTCGCCCAAAGCCAGTACGGAGAGAATCCATGGCGTGAAGCGGTAGCCCATAAAAGCGAGCCAGCTCCCGTCAAGATTGAGGTAACCGAGATAGGCTGCCCAACTCATCGCAGCGGGCGCAGTCATGGTGCGCAGACCCGCAATAATGCCTATAACCAGAGCAAGAAGATAAACCATTGCACCCGTTTAGATTTGTGCTGTACCGCCATCGACAAACAACTCAATGCGTTCAAGCTAAGGAAGACTGCCCGTAACATATAGCGCTTCACTCGTGACTCAGGCTAAATCAGAAAACACGAAGAAAACGATGGCAGGGACGACGTAGCGCTACGCGCTTAGATCCAATGAGTTATTTTTTGAGAGCCGCGCGGAGCGCGGCTCTCAAAAAATAACTCATCCTAACTCAATTACGTAATGTCATATCCTGCGGCTGTCCGATGTGACCCAGTAGGGTTAGCGATCGTAACTCCTGGTACCTCTATGAGAAATCCTGAATTATTCCTTGTGTTCCTAGGCAATTAGGTGCCCCTTAGCCTACTCTCTAAAGTAGAACCCAAAAAATAGCTTCAAGTGGGCTTACTGGGGTTCAGTCTAGCCTTCACGAGAATGTATGCAGGTCATCCCCGACAAAGTTATCACGAATAAAGCTATTGCGAACAGGGGCATTACAAACAGGGCAACTACTGACGCTACAGGCACACCCGCCCTTGAGACTATCACCTTAGATGTGCATGGCATGAAGTGTGCAGGCTGCGTTAGAGCCGTAGAAAATAATCTGATGCAGCAACCGGGCGTAGTTGCCGCCACCGTCAATTTAGTGACTGAAGTGGCGATCGCCGATTGTCAACCCGGCATTGATCCGGCAATCCTGGCGCAGAAGTTGACTGAGGCAGGTTTTTCGAGTCAGCCCCGCCCTCTGTCTGGCGAAGCCCACAACGAGGACAGTGCGTTTAGCGATCGCCAGCAGCAAGAAACTCGGCAGCAGATTCGTAGAACAGCGATCGCCCTCTCCCTACTGGCGCTCTCCGCGATCGGGCATCTGGTGCATTTTGGCTGGCTAAATCTGCCGGGACTCGGCAACATCTGGTTTCATTGGGGGCTTGCCACCTTAGCGCTGCTGTTTCCTGGGCGATCCATCATTACAGATGGCTGGATGGGGCTGAGACGCAATGCCCCTAACATGAATACGCTGGTGGGCATGGGTACGCTTACCGCCTACGTTACTAGCTCCATTGCGCTGGTGTTTCCCAACCTAGGCTGGGAATGCTTCTTCGACGAACCCGTGATGCTAGTAGGATTCATTTTGCTAGGGCGAACCCTGGAGCAGCAGGCGCGTACTAAAGCCGCCCATGCCTTTCAATCTTTGCTGGCTCTGCAACCCACGATCGCACATCTCATTAGAGAAGCTCATCCGCTCGAAGACGGCAAGCCTCAGATTGCCACGATCGCCGATGCGATCGCCATTCCTGCCAGCCAGGTCAAGGTAGGTGAGCTACTGCGGGTGTTGCCTGGAGAAAAGATTCCTGCGGATGGTGAGATCTGGGCAGGGCAGACCATGGTGGATGAGTCCATGCTGACCGGGGAAGCTACGCCTGTCCTTAAGCAGGTAGGGGACGGGGTGAGCGCCGGGAGCCTCAATTTGTCTGGAGCGATCGCCCTCAAAACTACCCGTATCGGGAAAGATACTACGCTAGCGCAAATCATCGCCTTGGTCGAAACCGCCCAAACCCGCAAAGCTCCGATTCAGGGACTTGCCGACAAGGTTGCCGGATACTTTACCTACGGTGTTATGGCGATCGCCGCACTCACCTTTCTCTTCTGGTACTTCATCGGACTGCCGCTGTGGGGTGATCAGATTTGGGGCAAGATCTTGGGTAGTGCGGCAATGGGAATGAGCGAACACATGATGAGTGAGCACATGGCGATGCCCGCGATGCCGCCCTCGCCGCTATTGCTCAGCCTGAAGCTGGCGATCGCTGTCCTGGTAATTGCCTGTCCTTGCGCCTTGGGGCTGGCTACACCCACCGCAATTTTGGTGGGTTCGGGTCTGGGTGCCGAGCGTGGACTGCTGATTCGCGGGGGCGATGTGTTAGAGAACGTGCATCGGCTTCAGACGATCGTCTTCGACAAAACTGGAACGCTGACCATCGGGCATCCAGAAGTTACGGACTGCATCTCCCTACTGAAAAGTATGTCTGAGACAGATCTGCTCCAGATTGCCGCCTCTGTGGAGAGCGGCGCCCAGCATCCGCTGGCTTATGCTATTCAGGACTATGCCAAGCGTCTCAAACTGGAGCTGCGATCGGCAACAAATTTTCACACAGAGCCAGGATTGGGGGTTTCAGCGGAAGTTGAGGGTCAGCCTGTCGTGCTAGGCAATGCAGATTGGCTAATACGGCAGAGCATCCCGATGGAGAGCATGCAGATAAAGAGCATGCGGATAGAGAGCATCCAGATAGAGAACATTCCCAACTTCGAGGCAACGGACAAAACCCTGGTGTATGTGGGCATATCTGGACAGTTAGCCGGACTCATCACCGTACAGGACAAGCTGCGTCCAGAGGCACAACAAACGCTACAAGATTTACGGCAAATGGGGCTGCGGGTCATGCTGCTGACAGGCGATCGTCCTGAAGCAGCGGCAGCAATCGCGCAGTCCCTAGGTTTATCCCCTGAAGATATCCGCGCTAATGTCCGACCGGATGGCAAGAGTCGAGTCATTGCAGAGCTACAGGCGACTGGGCAATCTGTGGCCATGGTGGGCGATGGCATTAACGATGCACCTGCATTAGCTCAAGCAGATGTCGGTATTTCGCTGCATTCGGCAACTGATGTGGCGATCGAAGCGGCTGACATCGTGCTGATGCGCGATCAGTTGAGTGCTGTCGTGGAAGCGATTCGCCTCAGCCAAGCCACTTTTGACAAGATTCAGCAAAATCTGTTTTGGGCATTTGCTTACAATATTCTGGGAATTCCTGCGGCTGCGGGTCTGCTGCTACCCAGTTTGGGAATTGCTCTGAGTCCAGCCACAGCCGGAGCGTTTATGGCGTTTAGTTCCGTCAGCGTTGTCACCAATTCACTGCTGCTGCGCCGAGCGTTTGCTTGCCTTAGCGCTGAATCGATCGCCAAATCGGGAATCCTATAAACTTCATCCCAATTAAACAATGCCCAATTTTTATGAGGCAACTTATCATAAGCAGATTAAATACTGGCTTAAAGGGCGATCGCCAAGGGTAATGTTGTGACCATGGGCGTACTCAGACTGTTAACAAAATCAGATTATTTGCTGCGCGAAACGCTGCTGGGATTGCGACGGGGCGGCTGGATGAACTGGGCAGCCGTTAGCACTGTGACCGTGCTGCTGTTTCTATTTGGCGTGAGTTTGCAAGCTTCCTGGCAAATGGAGGGATTGCTCCATCAGTTCGGCAGTCAGCTCGAAATATCGGTGTATCTAGACACGGGTATTCAGGCAAAAGACTTAGAGCCGATGATGATCGCAATGCCCGATGTCACGGATGTCACAGCCATTTCTAAGGAAGAATCTTGGGCGAAGTTGATACGTGACATGGGCTTATCGGATATCAAGGGCGTGACTGAGCAGCTTGATGGCAATCCGTTGGTAGATGAATTGCGGGTAAAAGCCGCCACTTCCGAGGTTGTGCCCGCTTTAGCTGCAAAAATCAATCAGATGCCGGGAATTGACCATGTGCAGTATGTCGATGAAGCTGTGAAACGCATTGCGCAACTGAGCCAGGGACTTAGCTGGGTGAGTTTAGGCATGACAACACTGCTGAGCCTGACGGCGATCGCCGTTGTCACCACCACCATTCGCCTGATTGTTATGGCGCGGCGGCGCGAGATTGAGGTGATGCAGCTTGTAGGAGCCACGACGACCTGGATCTACCTGCCGTTCATTCTCCAGGGCTTGGTTTTAGGAGTAGTGGGAGCGATCGTTGCTTGGGGATTGATCGTAGCGCTTCAGAGATTTATTCAAGATCTGCTGGCGCAGCAGCCTGAATTTATTCAGTTTCTCACTGACAGCATGCAGCTTTCAGCCAGAGAAACCTTTCTGTTGCCCTCGGCTCTGCTAGGGTTGGGGCTATCGGTAGGGCTAATGGGGAGCTTATTTGCCGTACGCCGATTTACAACACGCTAGGAAATCCAGAATTCTGCTCTCTGCGTTAGACCTCTTGCAGATTAGACCTCTTGCCAGAGGTCTATTTATGAGAAAGCGCAGTTGAGGGAGAGCGCTTGTCTAAGGAGCTTGTCGTAGCTACGTTTACTGACCACATAGGCTCCAAAACGGGCGAGATGCGGGTTCATCATTTGGGCATCAAAGAGATGAAAATGGCGCGATCGCAGGTGTTCGACTAGCTTCACCATGGCGACCTTAGAACCTTCGGGAATGTTGAAAAACATGGATTCGCCGATGAAAGCGCCGCCGATGGCGATCCCCAAGATTCCTCCGGCAAGCTCGTCACCCTGCCAAGTCTCGAAGCTATGGGCATAGCCAGCCTGATGCAGCTCCCAGTACAGCTTTTTCAGCTCCTCAGAGATCCAGGTGACATCGCGATCGGCGCAGCCCTCGACCACGGCTCCAAAATCTCGGTTGATGGCAACTGTAAAGCGATTTTGATTGAGGACGCGCCGCAGAGAAGTGGGATAACGAAAGCGATCGTCTAGGGGAATGAGCGTCCGCTCCTGGCTAGAGTACCAGCCTAGATTTTCGCCATCGTCATCTGCCATCAAGAAGAAGCCCTGAGCGTAGCCATTGAGGATGGTAGGAATATCGTATTGCTGAGTCACGGAGCCGCTACATCCTCACCTAAATACCACGCAGAGGATAGTCAAAGACATCTTTGATTTTGCTCAGGTGAACGGGGTTTTGTCGTTCTTGGCGAGCTTCTAAAAGCTTTTTGGCAACGTCGCGGGCAATTGCTAGGGTTTCTGCGATCGTTCTTCCTTGAGCGACGAGTCCTGGAATATCGTCTGATGTAGCTAGGTAGCAACCTTCAGGGAGCTTTTCGATGTGAAGTGTGGCGATGTGTTCCATGATTGCTCTGGGCTTGCTAATGGATCGTGCTGATTTTATCGTAGCCTTCTGAGAGATTGGAACTGTTGAGCGATCGCAGAGCCACTGAAGCGTCATTACGATCATGGGTTCAATCTTTTCTTTAGCGCATCCCTTGCCGATTTTGCCATCGCATGATCGGGAAAGACCGTGAGGAAATCTTCTAAATCCTCGATCGCTACCTGAATTCGATCGCTAGGCGCACCCCGATCGATCGCATCTCGGTAGAAAAACCGGGCTTGCTCAATGTTGCCGATCGTCAAATAGTAGAGAGCAAGATTGAAAATGACTCTCCAATCTTCAGGTTTTTTGGAATATTCCTGTTGCGCCAGCCGAATTGCTTGCTTCAGATCGTTTTGCGCTTCAGGAATTTGATTGAGAGCCTGGTAGGAGAGCGCTCGTTCGTATAGATACCAGTCGTCTTCAGCATCTAGCTCGATCGCTCGGTTGAAGTCTAAGATTGCTTGTTGATATTGTTGAATCAATCGATAGACTCGCCCTCGGTTTAATATCGCCCAGGCATATTTGGGATTGAGTTCAATTGCTAGGTCAAAGTCTCTGAGCGCTTCTTGATATCGTTGCATTAGATGGTATGTTCGACCCCGATAGGCGAGCGCCCAATCCAGTTTAGGATTAAGTTCAATTGCTAGGTCAAAGTCTTTGAGCGCTTCTTCGTATCGCTTCATCGATCGGTATGTTTGACCTCGACTGGCGATCGACCAAGTGTATTTAGGATCAAGTTCAATTGCCATATCAAAGTCTTTGAGTGCTTCTTCATAGTGCTTCATTCGACGGTATGTTCGACCCCTAAGTGAGAACGCGCGGTTGTCTTTAGGGTTGAGTTCAATTGCCAGGTCAAAGTCTTTGAGCGCCTCCTCATACCGCCCCATTAGATGATACGTTCGCCCCCGATTTGCAATTGCTGAACCATACTTAGGATCAAGTTCAATCGCTAAGTCGAAGTCCTTGAGCGCTTCCTCATAATGCTCCATCAATTGGTAAGTGTTACCACGCCAAGCCAGCGTAATATGCTGCCACTGCGCTTCTATTTCAGGGCTTGCCAACAGTGCCGAAAATAGCTCAAGCGATGCTTTACAAGGCCCCTCATCATAGGCTTGCAAACCTTCAACCAATCGTTTGCCCCACTGCCGGATTTCGGACTTTTCGCTATCTCGCCCTGCCCGAAATATCTGGTTTGCCCACCGCTCAGCAAATTTGCGTTGCTCCTTCAGCGCTACCAAAAACTCATTCAGGGCGATCGACAAATATTTCTGGGGCGCTTGGCAAAGACGATGATACAGCAGGGTCAGCGTGTGCCGCTGCCAGTCTGCATCCTGGTGTAGGCTTGCCTCCGGTAGCTGCAACTGCGTTCGCAATGCCTCCGCCTCATCTGCCAGCCTGCCATGCCGCTCTGCCCATTCCTTCGGCGACTCCTGCCGCTTGTAGCGCAACATCTGCGATCGCACAATCTCGTGATACACCCACCCTTCCGATCGCGCCTCCACAAACGGCATTTGTTTCAGCCAGTCAAAGAGGGCGATCGCCTGCTCCTCTCCCGCCAGCACCGCCACCACATCCCGATTCAGGAGCAGAGGCAAGGCCCCATCCAACGCCAACTGTCGCCGCTGCGGGTCGGTTTCCCACTGCAAAAACCGCTGCACCGCCGAGCCGCTACAGTCGCCCACCTCAGCCGGATCAGTAGGACAATTGCTTGCCAATAGCGCCAGCAGCACGGGCAGGCGATCGGACAGCGAAAAAATCACCTCAATCACCCGCTCATCCGTGATGCCCTTCTGCCCCAAAAACTGCCGCGCCTCTGCCTCCGTAAACTGCCCCAACGGCATCTGTGCCGGATCATAGTCACTCCAATGCTGCGGGTCGAGTGGATTACGTCCGGCGATCGTCACAATCAAATTTTCTGGCGCAGCCCCATAGCGCCCCTCACACAGATCCCGCAGCCAGTCATCCAGCACATCTGCCGTGCGCTCATAGGTATCAAAAAACAGCGCGATTCCCCGTAGCTCGGCAACTTTGGCGATCGCCTCCAAAAACAGCGGCGTCAGCACCTCGACGGGTTCCTGCACCAGCCGCACCTCATCCTTATTGGTCAGCTTCTTCGCCACATAAGCCGACCACTCACTCACCTGCGTCGTCAGCCCATCCTCATCCACAAACGGCATCACCGCCCCGCTGCCCGGAATCTGCTTCGCCAGCCCCAAACCCGCCTTGGTGAGCGATCGCCCCAAAAACGCCGAAAATCCCTGGGGAGCCTCCGGATCGGCCTCTAGCTCCTGCTTTTTCTGGCGGTAGGTTTTGTAGCTTGCGCTAAACGCCAGCTTCACCCCCGGCTGCTCCAACTGCGCCACCAGCCGCCCCATGATTTCTGGCAGGCTGCGATCGTCCTCATTCACATAGGCAGTCACCCAGTTTGCCGCCGCCGCAATCTTGATAAATTCCTTACTCAGCGTCGTTTTACCTACGCCGCCCTGACCCCAAATATTAAAAATAAAGCGGCGGTTCTCCAGCGGCAGCCCCAAATTTTGCTGAAACCAGCTCATCTGAGCCTCGCGCCCTACGAAACTCGATCGCTGACGCTGCTTCAAACGATCCTGAAAACTCGGCTTGGGTGCATTCATCTAAACGCAGCAAAAACAGCTACGTTAAATCTAACGCCATTATGTTGAATTCTAGAATCCAAACGCCCGATCGCTCTACCTATGCAACGCGACCTCTCCCGCCCCTCCACAATCTCGTGCGGAGGGAGTGTGGGAGACGGGCACGTCCCCTGCTAGGGGTTTGGGGGAAACCTCCAAGGCTGTTCTAGGCTAGAAACTGTTCTAGGCTAAGATAGGCAAGACCTTTTATCTCAGATGAGCTATGACCCTAAAGACTGGAGAATCCCTTCAGAACAGCAAATACGTTGTTCAATCCGTCCTAGATCAAAGCGACTTCGGGATCACTTACAGTGCCAAACACACGCTACTCGACCAGCCTGTCCACCTACAAACCCTAAACGAAGTTGTGCAGCAACGCATCGACTTTGCCCAGCTCAAGCAGCAATTCCTCACCGAAGTCCGATCGATCTCCCAGCGATCGGATGCCCTACGAGTCCTAGACTGCTTCGAGGAAAACGCTCTGCCCTACGTTGTTCTACAGGCAACATCCAGGACACCTCACCTCAGCGATTGGCTAACGCTGCCACCAGAACCCCTCACGCCAAGCCCATCTAACTCTGAACTGCCCAAAGCCCTGAAGCCCGAAGCCTCAAAGCCGGAAGTCCCTGAATCCGAAGTCCCTAAGCCAGAAACAGTCACCGTTCCCATCAATACTGTCGTGCCGATCGCACCTGAACTCATGCGAGAGGCTGTGCTGCCACAAATAGATAGCGCTGCAAACAACGGCACCCCAGACAACGGCACCCCAGAGCGATCGCCTCAAAGCATTCAGCCTCGGCGTATTCCCGTACCTTTTCTCATGACTCTGGTTGTGGGTCTGGGTTTGGGTGCAGGCGCAGGATTTGCCCTACGTTTTCAGCCCACGGGAGCAACCGGACTCACCCCCAGCTTATTTGGTCAAGAGCAGACTTTTCCCGCTCAGGGTGACTGGCCTATTACCGAAATGCCTGACTCCCTGAGTGAAGAACCCAAGATAGAGGAACCGCTCTATCGCACAAACGTTCCTGATTACTCCAGCACTACTCCTGAGCCGCTTTACAGCCCCAGAACCGATTTCAATAGCCCACCGTCTGCCTCCTATCCATTGCCTGAGGTAACATCCGATCCCGCCCTCGACAATCTTCCAAGTCCTGAACCATCGGACAACTTTTCTAGCCCCGTACCCCAAGAACAGGCGATCGACTCTATTCCCAGTTCGCCATTGGACGAGTTTAATTCAATTCCCAACATCCAGCCTTCTGCGGCTCCCGCCAATCCAGCCCCCGCAGCTCCTATCGCTCCACGCAGCGCTCCAGAGTTTTTTCCCAGAACTGCTCCAGAGCGATCGCCTAAGGCATTCAAGCCGCCAGTCATAAGCCAGTAAACTTCATCAAAAGTCTACGCCGCGCTTCAAGTCAACTCCCTTCTCGGCATAGTGTTTGTGGCAATAGACCTCTGAATGAGCGCTAGCTAGATCGAAATAGTCTGGCGGATTTTTGCAGCGCCCCGTAATCACGATCTCAGTATCGCGGGGTTTGCGCAAGAGCGCCTGCACAATCGGCTCTTGGGGCAACAGCTCCAGATCGACCGTAGGGTTGAGTTCGTCTAGAATAATGGTCTTGTAGAGTCCCGAAGCGATCGCCGCCTTGGCAATCTCCCAGCCGCGCTCCGCCTCCACATAGTCCAGCTCTTGCTGCTGTCCTCGCCAGACGATCGCATCCCGACCGCAGCGCTGGTGATCCACTAGGTTGGGATAGCTCTGGTTGAGCGCCGCGATCGCCGCATCCTCGGTATAGCCGCCACCGCCCTTGAGCCACTGCAAAATCAGCACCCGGTGAGATTTGTCCTGACTAATCCCCTTGCCGATTGCCTGAAGCGCTTTGCCCAGGGCACTTGTAGATTTACCTTTGCCGTCCCCAGTGTAAATTTCGATACCTTCAATGCCGTGGGCTAAAGCATTGGGATGATCCTGCGGCTTCATTTCTGAGTGCAGATCGGCAATATCTAGCAGCCCATGGGGGGCACCTCGCCCCGTCGCGATAATCTCTAGCTCTTCCGGCTTGTGCGCCAGCGTTTTGACAACCTCCTCCACCGAGAGCAGCCCTAGGTCGAGAACAGGATTCAGTTCATCTAACACCACAACGGAGTACAGCCCAGAGGCGATCGCCCCTTTCGCCACATCCCAACCGCGCTGAGCTTCCAGGCGATCGAATTTGGTGATTTCATCTACGCCAAAATACTCGGCTCGCCCGGTGCGCACTTGGTCGATCAGGTGAGGAAAGCCACGTCGGAGTGCCTCGATCGCCGCATCCTCGTCGTATGTCCGTCCAGGCCCTTTGAGAAATCGTAATAACAAGATGCGAGTCTGGCTTCCGGTGTTGATGCCTAAGCCAATAGACCGCAAAACGACACCCAGAGCCGCTTGAGACTTGCCCTTGCCTACCCCGTCATAGACATGGATTTGCCCAACTAATCGCTCATTCCGGCTCTGAGCCGTGCGAATACCAATGCCAGTCCTTACCATAGGGTTTACGGGGTGGGTTTGAGGAAAGTTTATAGAAACCTAGAGAAGCGCTGAGCCTAGAATGCCCAGGAGTTGATCTTAGCGAAGGAATTCGCGAGGTGCTGACTATTTGACGTTTTTACGCCTTAATTTTTGTATAAAAACGCTATTCGTGGCGCACGGTCTCCAAAGAGCGGCATCTTTTATTCTATCTATAGTGTTATATCCGTCTAGCTTGACTAAAATTAGCGAGAGTCATCCTGACTCAGCCGCTTTTCAGCCATCGCCCCGACCTATTCAGGTTTTCGGTCAGGAGCTACCGTCATGTTTCCCGATTCTTTTCCCAATATTGTGCCGCTACGGGCGATCGTGCTCCAAAGCCTATTTTTGCTGATGGCGATCGCCATTGAGGCAACGGTCATCCACCGACAGCTCAAAATGGCTCCTAAACCCAGCATTTACTACGCTGCTGCCATTAACCTCCTCTGTGTCGTGCTGGGCTGGCTGGCGCTATTCATTTTTTTGGACATAGCCGATATTCTGCCTCCAGGAATTCAGGTGCCGCTGATCAGCTTCATCTTTTTTGATCAATGGTCAAGCGAGACGGCAACATTGCTGATTGTGGCTTGCTTCATTATTTTCTTTGTCAGCATTGGGATCAAGCTTCTAGGTCTGTTGGGGCTAAGGCTCTTATTAGAATTTGATAAGAAGCCGGATGAGAAAAAGCCGGACGAGAAAAAGCTGGATGAACCGCCGCCATTGGCACTAGAAGAAACGGCTCCAGAGGCTAAACCGAGTATCTTCCGAGAGTTGCGACAAGAACCCAATCCCTTCCGGTCTGAAATTGCGACGATCCTATTTGCCAATGCCTGGAGCTATAGCGCTATTCTGCTAACTCTGATGATTCGACAAGCCCTCCTGATAGCCCCCTTATAATCCTCGTTAGATTAAGTAACCGTTGGACTAAGTAACCGTCGTGGTCTTCATCAAAAGAGTCTTAGAACAGATCCAAAAGCAGTTGGAGGGCATCAAGCCTTTCTCATGGCAGGTTGCCCTACTGCTTAGTCTATTTTCCTGGTTTACCTATTTGCTGATTCGAGATCCAGCCGTACGACAGTTTGTGTCGCTGTTTGGCTGGTTTTTTCTCATTATCGGCACCGAATGGGCGCTGATCAAAGCGGAGTTTGTGGTTCCAGGCTTAAAGCTGAAAATTAAGTATGGCCCTTGGATTACGGGAGCGATCGCTAGCTGTGCCCTGTGGAGCAATCGCATCATCATTCAAGATGCTCAGGGTGCATTTGAGTGGTGGCCTTTGCTGTCGGTTGGGTTCGCGGCTTTTCCTAGATTTCTCAAAACGGGGCCATCTTTCAAACGACCCGATGCCGATGCCCGCCGCGATCTGGTGATTCTGACGCTGGTGGGGCTAGTAATGAGCTGCTGGTTCCGGTTTCATTTTCTGCTGCAAGATTTTCTGGTCAATTATCCTAGCCTTGCTGCCGACAATATAGATCGCAGTGCGTTTGTGGTGCGGATTAACCCTAACAGCGTGCCTGTCTCCAGCGGGGTTGCCGTGCTTGATGCTGCCGAAACGATCGTCCGAAGTGAACTCACCCAGCGATCGTGGGCTGATGGTCAGCGTTGGCTGAATAGTATGCCTACACAGGCGACTAATTTGGGCAGTCAGGCATTGATTTCGGCGTACCAGACTGCACCCAACCTCAAAGAAGCAAACCTTTGGCGATTCACGGCGCAGTTTTCCCCCAGCATCCCCACAAATCTGTTGCGAATGCAGACCATCTGGCTAGGCCCCAGTTCGCAGGTCGGCGGCTATAGATTGGAAAAAAATTGTTCCATTAGCGAAGCCCCTGTGCAGCAATTCGTTAACGGGCTGGCGGAAGCGACTGGAGCGACCACACCTCCGACTACACCCCTGACTCCCTATCGCATGGATTGTGGCGCGATCGAGTCCTCTCCGCCCGGTGTAAATGTCATAAGACCCGAACCGCTGATGCAGCAAACGGGTAATTTCTTTGAACGGCTGATGAATGCAGTTCTGACCTTAATAAAGGGATTTGTGGATCTTTTGGGCAGAATTTTGGGTATTGGTAGGCAGTAGTGTTGTAATGCGGAGATCTTGTAGTGAATTTGACTCGCATCCTGGTCGTTGCCTCCAATGTGTTTCGTGAGGTCATCCGCGATCGCGTTCTCTATTTGATTGGTTTTTTTGCGATCGCTTTAATTGGAGCATCGGTGCTGCTGCCGGAGGTGTCGGGCGGCAGTGGCGACAAGATTATTCTGGATTTAGGGCTTGCCGCCATTAGCCTTTTGGGGCTGGCGATCGCCATATTTATTGGTACTGGGCTGATCAGTAAAGAAATTGAGAAGCGCACGGTTTACGTGATGATTGCCAAACCCATCAGCCGTGCTGAGTTTATTATGGGTAAGCATTGGGGCTTGTCTGCGGTGCTGGTAGTGTTGGTGAGCGCCATGATGGTGATTTATCTGGGAGTTTTGACGTTCAGACAGGTGGCATACCCGCTGGATAGCTTGCTGTGGGCGGCGCTGTTTCAAATTTTGGAGCTATCGCTGATTGCTGCCGTGGCTCTGTTGTTTGGGGTGTTTACCAATTCTCTGCTGGCGATGCTGCTCACGGTGGCGGTGTATTTAACGGGGCACTTTAGCCGCGATTTGCTGTCTCTAGGCAAGCTAGCTAAGGATGCTAGTCTGCAAACGATCACGGAAACGCTGTATCTGATTCTGCCTGATTTGGCGCGGCTCGATCTGAAAAATCAGGCAGTCTACGGTATGTCGCTGTTGCCGTCGCCGCTAGAGCTGGTTGAGAATTTTGCCTATGGGGTGATTTATATTGCGCTGCTGCTGGCGATCGCCACCTTCATTTTCTCGCGGCGGCAGTTTTAGAAGATAGTTTTGCATAACAGGTTTGATGGGTTTGCTGCTAAGGGCAGACAGTGGCAAAATGATCCAATTGACTCAACTTGCTGGATCTAGAAATACCCATGATCATGAACTCTTCTCTCCAATCTGCTTTTCAAAAAAAGAATGCTCTGAAGGTAATTAGCGGCTTGATGAACTTTGATGCCGATCGCGTTGCGGCTGTGGTGAAGGCTGCTGATCAGGGTGGGGCAACTTTTGTCGATATTGCCGCACAAGCTGACCTGGTTCGCATGGCAAAGCAGTTGACCCATCTGCCAATTTGCGTGTCTGCGGTAGAGCCTGAGAAGTTTGTGACTGCCGTGGCTGCGGGTGCAGATTTAATTGAAATTGGTAATTTTGATGCGCTCTATGCTCAGGGCATTCGCTTTGAGGCAGCGGAGGTGCTGGAGCTAACGCGCAAAACGCGATCGCTGCTGCCCAATATCACGCTTTCGGTGACGGTGCCCCACACTTTGCCTCTGGATCAGCAGGTGCAGTTGGCGGAGGCTTTGGTGAAGGCTGGAGCCGATATTATTCAAACGGAGGGCGGTATGAGCAGTCAGCCTGTCCATGCCGGGACGCTGGGGCTGCTTGAAAAAGCTGCGCCGACTTTGGCGGCGGCTTATGAGATTTCGCGGGGGGTGAGGGTGCCTGTAATCTGTGCTTCGGGGTTGTCGAGCGTGACGGCTCCTTTGGCGATCGCGTCTGGGGCTTCGGGGATTGGGGTAGGCTCTGCAATTAATCAGCTCAATAGCGAGGTGGCGATGGTTGCAGTTGTACGGAGTTTGGTGGAGGCGATGGCTAGTCGAGTGAATGTGGGGATTTTTTAGGGTATAGCGCTACGCGCTTAGATCCAAATGAGTTATTTTTTGAGAGCCGCGCAGAGCGCGGCTCTCAAAAAATAACTCGTCCTAACTCAATTATGTAGGGCTATATAACGCGTTTGGGGAACTAACAGCCTTGGGGGTTTCCCCCAAACCCCCTGCTGGGGACGGGCACGTCCCCCACACCCCCTCCGCATAAGGTTGGGGATGGGCGGTAGGGATCGCTTCGCATGGGTGGAGCGGATCGTGGGTTTGTGGAGTAGCTTACGGGGCTACGGCGGTTCTGAGGCGGTTGATTAGCTCGTAGAAGGGTTGCCAGTTGTTTTCTATGGCGATCGCTTCCCAAACGGCTTCGATCTCTGGGCGGATCAGGACGGTGGTAGGGTTATGTTGGGCGAGGTGAAGGGCGATCGCTTCTAGGTCTGTTTCAGGTAGGCTGAGCAAGATTTGATGGTAGAACGATCGCCACTGCTCGAAGATGTTAATGGCGGCGTCTGACGGCTCAAGGGTGGGGTCGAGGGCTTCGCTGAGAATGTTTTGGGCAGATTGCCGCCAAGGCGGGGAAAACTGCTGCCGCAGGGTGGCAAAAAAGTCGTGATAGCTGACTTTGCTTTCCCAGAGAAGCTGGAGGGTGAGCCGCAGGAGGCGATCGCTGACTTCATCTGAAAGCTGATCTGGCTCAAATCCTAATCGATAGAGCATCCGCTGACGATAGGCGGCAAGATAGTGGGCTTCAAATTGCGTGAGGGCTGCCTCCATTTCAAAGGGGTCAATTAAGCCTTTGAGGGGAACTTGCAGCATCTGTAGATTCCAGGCGCAGGCGGAGGGCTGGTTTCCGTAACAGTATCGTCCGTAATGGTCAAAATAGGCGGCAGTGAATTTGGGATCGTATTGGGTGATGAAGGCGTAAGGTCCATAGTCGAAACTTTCGCCTGTAATTGCCATGTTGTCGGTGTTCAGCACGGCGTGGCAGAAGCCGACTGACATCCACTGCGCGGTTAGCTCGGCGACGCGCTGGACTAGCTCGGCATAGAATTGGGCGTAGCGATCGTCTCCCTGCAAGTGCGGGTAATAGTACGCAATCACATGATCTAGCAGGGTTTGGGTCAAATCTTTTCTGCCGAGGAAATGCAGCCGCTCGAAGGTGCCAAACCGGATGTGCGATCGTGAGAACCTCACCATGACGGACGATCGGGTAGGAGAGGGTTCGTCACCGCGCCAGAGCGGTTCTCCTGTCTCGATCAGGCTGAGGCAGCGGGAGGTTCTTACGCCTAGGGTATGCAAAGCTTCTGCGGCTAGCACTTCGCGCACGCCGCCTTTTAGGGTCAGCCTTCCGTCGCCACCTCTGGAGTAGGGTGTAGTGCCTGAGCCTTTGGTACCTAGGTCATAAAGTTCGCCATCTCGCCCTCGGAGCTGTCCGTACAAAAAGCCTCTGCCGTCCCCTAACCGGGGGTTGTAGTCGCCGAACTGGTAGCCATGGTAGCGCATAGCTAGCAAGTTCCTTGGCGGCTGGCGATCGCTAAATTTCCCAAAGGCTTCCAGGAAATCCTCGTCGCTGACGGCTACTGGGTCTAGACCCATTTGAGGCAGCAGTTTATCGTTGCGAAAGCGCAGGAGATACTGGGGGAACTCAGCCGCCGCCACGATATCGGCATAATCTTCGCCTAGCTGCTCGAAGGCAGGTTCGTAGGGCAGGGTAAGGAAAGGGTTGGGCGATCGCATGAAATCAGATAGGGGCTTATAGAATTCCAATCCATTTCAAGTCTAGGGGCGATCGGGTCTTCTGGGGACTGTCGCTCTGCGGAAAGCTCGAATCGTATCGAAAATCAACTACGGCTATTGCCAGTTTGCTTAGGACGGGAACATTTAGGATGGGGCGCTTCGCGCCCCATCCTAAATGTTCCCGTCCTAAGCAAACTGGCGGTTGCGATAGAAATAGGACTTACGCAGTTTTGCTGTGTGTGGTAGGCGTAGCCTACCACACACAGCAAAACTGCACTACAGCTAAAGGGCTTGCGTAAGTCCTAAGAAAGTAAAAATGGGAGAGCTGTTGAACAACTCTCCCAACCATCAGGGTGCATCTACATAACACAGTATGACATGGGATAGGTGAGGGGCGTAACCCCCTACGAAAGTTTTTTTGAACATTAGTTGGCAGAATGAGGTCGAAATCCTGTTAGTAGCGCTCTAACAATAGCTTCACTTCTTCCTCTAAAGTCTTTTCCTGCAAGGCTTTCCACTCCATTTTGCGTACCGCTAAAAAGGCTTGCGATAAATCTGCGCCCAAAGCCTCTAGCAAAGTTTTGTTGCACGACAAATGCTCGATCGCCACTCCCAGGTTCTCTGGCAAGCGATCAATGCTCCGTTGTTGCCGCTCTGCCTCGGATAAATGCCCTGGATCGATCGCCATTGGCTCACCGGGATCAAGCCCCTGCCGAATGCCGTCTAGCCCTGCGGCGATCGTTGCCCCTAGCGCCAGATAGGGATTTGCCGAAGCGTCCACGGTTTTCAGCTCAATATGAGTCGGGCTAGGAAGCTCAGGATTGCTGGGCACTCGCACTGCCGCTTCGCGATTATCCAGGCCCCAGCAGCGGTAGGCTCCGCTCCAAAAATGCGGCTGTAGCCGACGGTAGGAATTGACGCTGGGGGTCGTCAGCGCCATGAGGGCAGGCAAGTGGTGCAAAATGCCGCCTACAAAGGCACGGGCGATCGCCGATAGTTCACCTGTCTCGCTTGGCATCAGGTTTTCTCCCTGTCGCCATAGGCTCAGGTGCAGATGACAGCCGCTACCTGCCTGGTCGGCAAAAATCTTGGGCAGAAAAGAGGCGCGTAAACCATGACGCAATGCCACGCCTCGCACAGTCTCTCGAAACACGATCTGCCAGTCGGCAGACTGCAAAGCCTGGGTATAGCGGATGGCAATCTCATGCTGCCCTCCACCCGACTCCGGGTAATAGCGCTCGACCGGAATGCCTTGAGCCAAAAGCGCTTCAGCAATATCATCAATGACGGCAAGGTTCAAATCCATTGCCAATGTCGAGGCAAATACAGTCTCATCCACAGGAACGATCGCCCCCCGATCGCTTGTCTGCTGCAACAGATAGAATTCGTTTTCAAAAGCCGCCAAGACCTGCAATCCTTCACTTTCCGCTTTGGCAATCATCCGCTTGAGGAAACCTCGCGGACAGAGCGCCCAAGACTCGCCGTTTCGCACCATATCGCCCATGACTCTGGCATGACCAAGGGCGTAGGGCAGAGCATTGTAGGTTGTCCAGTCGGGCACGAGCCAAGCTTCGCCCACAGGACTTAAGCCGCTGTCGGGAGCCACTGCATCATACATGACAGGAATTGCCTGTTGCGCGATCGCAATGCTGATGCCCCGATGCTGATGCTCTGCCAAAAAGCCTGTGTGAAAAGCTTTGCCGCGAATCACGTTCGCATTGTCGCACCATAACACCCGTACAAATCGAATATTCTGCTGCTCAAGGGTTTGCCGGAGTTCGCGGTTCATCAAAGTTTTTCTAACCCAACGCTAATAGATCTCTTGCAAATTAGGATTTTGAGATTGGATGGGGTGGGGGCTGTGCCCCCACCCCATCCAATTTGCAAGAGGTTTAATGTTTGTTCCACTTATCTCTCAGCGCGCTGTCTAACTTTTCTCTCAAGGTAGCGTCACCAGACGGTTCAGGGACGGCAGGTAGCTCTGATGCGGCTCCATCGGTCTGGCCATATGAGGCATCAGGGATAGGCTGGGTTTCCACTTGAATGGGGCTACTGTCCGATAGCCCTACCTCAGCCGAGCGATCGGGCTGATTGACCTCTACCTGATCCATCTCTACCTGATTGATCTCTATCTGATCCATCTCTACCTGATTTATCTCTGGCTGATTCGTTTCCAGCAGAGACGCATCTGGAGAAAAGGTATTAGAAACCGAAGGCTCTGTGCTGGGGGTGGGCACAGCAGAATCACTGGCGGGAGTCCAAGGGGCAGGGGTGGCAAAATAGCGCTGCACCATGGTGGAAACCACAGCAGTTGCCGTAATTGAAAGAATTCCCATAAAAGCCCGAACCAGCAAATTTCCCGAACCAGAAGAATTAGAGTGTTGTGCCATAGGAGTTGCGATCGATGAACTAATCGTTAAAAGAGGCTGGCTCCAGATTGCCGAGTCATGGCGCTCTAGATGCATCCAGCCCACTAGACACCTCAGTCGCGCCTGTTGTTGCCTAAACTGAAAAATTGCCTAAATCAAAGAATTGCCTAGTGAAGAATGACTTGAACTAAAGGCTAGCTGATATCTTCCTTTAAGGAGTCTGCCATTGGGACACTTTTCCTAGGACACTTTTCCCAGGACACTTTTCCCAGGACACTTTCCCAGGACAGATTGCCCAGACTATCTCAGATGTTCTGTGAACAAATTGTTACAACCTGCTTGTTACAATAGGAATCAACTAGGGAAACCTATAGCTGGCGATAAGGAACGTAAGCAATGTATCTCACCTGGCTAGACAATAATTCTTGGCTAATTGAGATAGGAGAACAGCGCATTCTTCTAGATCCTTGGCTAGTTGGCTCCCTCGTTTTCGGCAATATGCCCTGGCTATTCAAAAGCACTCATACTCAGCCGTCCCCCATTCCTGAAAACATTGACCTGATTCTCCTATCCCAGGGGCTAGAAGATCATGCTCACACGCCAACGCTGCAACAGCTCGATCGCTCCATTCCAGTTGTGGCTTCTCCTAATGCTGCTAAAGTGGCTCAAAAATTAGGGTACAGCCAGATCACAGCCTTGGCGCATGGTGAGAGTTACGCTTCAAACAACCGGATGGGCGATCGCCTCACTATTCAGGCAGTGCCAGGTGCACCCATTGGACCGCTTTTGGTGGAGAATGGCTACCTGCTCACATTGGCTAGCGGCACCAGTCTTTACTACGAGCCTCATGGGTTTCATTCAGCCACCCTGCAAGCTGTAGGTTCTGTGGATGTGATCATTACGCCACTGATTAGTCTAGAAATTCCTCTCTTAGGTTCTGTGATTCAGGGCAGCAAGACGGCGCTTCAGGTAATTGAGTGGCTGAAGCCTCAGGTTGTTGTGCCAACCGCAGCTGGAGGCAACGTGCAGTCTGAAGGATTGCTAACCTCGGTATTACAGGAAAAGGGAAGCATTGAAGCGCTGCGAGCAACCCTAGCGGATCGCCAGATCGCAACCCAAATCATGACTCCAAAACCGGGCGATCGCTTTCAGCCGATCGCAGTTCCTAGAAAAGTCGCTTTTTCCTGACCTTGCAGCCTTAGTAAATTCGTCAAGGTGAAGCTCGTTAAAATTTTGTTAGAAAAATTAGTTAGCCTGGAAGACCTGATAGTTTTTAAAGCCTAAGCAATTCAGCATCTGCCCTACCCTGCTTTTTTACAGTAACTTTGCTCTTTCGTAGCGTGTTTCTAGCTTACTCTTCTAAAAATCCTCCTGATTATAGAGAGATTGCCTTTTGTACCCCATCACCCAGGTTTATCAGGATTTATTGATTTATTTCTGCCTCACTGATAGCTCAGCGAGGTTGTTAGCATGTTATTTCAAGTTGCTGCCAAAGGTTGGGCACACTGAGAACATGACTCGCCCATTGCCTTACCAACCGTGGCACGCTGGCTACGCTGCATAACTTGCTCATTTCATCATCGGACAGACCCTGCATGCTTTCTTCTTTTCAAGATGAATCGCCTAATCTTGAGGAAACCCCCAGAGTGAAGGGTCTTGAGACCTGCGAATCCAATGTGGCGGCGATGACTACCAGCGCCCAGCATCTGATCCTAGATTCCTTCTTTGCGGCTGCTTCAGCGGTTTCCGCTGGGCTGTGCATTTACGACGCTCAGCTGCGGTTTGTTCGCATCAATAAAGCTCTGGCAGAAATCTATGGTTTGCCTGTGGAGGCGTACCCTGGTAAAACCATGCAGGAGGTGATCCCTGAATTTTCTACGGCTTTGGAGCCGATCTGTCGGCGGGTGCTAGACAGGGGCGAACCCATTGCCAATGTGGAAGTTCATGGAGAAAGTAAGTCTCAGCCCGGTATCGCTCGCTACTGGATGACCTCTTGCTTTCCGGTGCCGCTACCCCAAGGACAGGGTGTGGGCGTAATTGCCTTAGACAATACTGCCCGAAAACAGGTTGAAGAAGCCCTGCGCATGCAGCAATCAAGGCTCTATCAAGAAATTCAGCGCCTAAATGATGACTTGGAAAGCGAGGTGGAGGCGCGCACCGCTCAGCTTCAGCTTGCCTTTGAATTTGAGGCAACCCTGAAGCGAATTACCGATCGCGTTCGAGATAGTCTAGACGAAGATCTGATCCTGCAAGCCGCCGTGCGTGAACTTGCTACCGTCATTGGCGTGAGCGGCTGCAATGCCTCGCTTTACGATATTGAGCAGGGCACCTCGACGATCTGCTATGAGTACACCCACTCCATGTCGCCCTATCAGGGACGGGTGTCCAAGTTCTCCACGGTTCCAGAGCTTTACGACCAGATTCTCAAAGGGCAGTATTTTCAATTCTGTACCCTGGTGCCCAACCCAGAGCGGGGATTGGTAGCAACGCTGACCTGTCCTATGCGAGACGATCAAGGTGTAATTGGCGATTTGTGGCTGATTAATCACAAAGACTATTGCTTTAGCGATCAGGACATTCGTTTGGTAGAGCAGGTTGCAAACCAATGCGCGATCGCTATTCGCCAAGCCCGTCTCTACGAAGCTTCTCAGTCGCAGGTTAAGGAGCTGGAGTATCTCAACCAGCTCAAAGACGACTTTCTCAGCACGGTTTCTCACGAGCTTCGCACGCCGCTTTCCAACATGAAAATGGCGATTCATATGTTGCGCAACGCGCCTCCTTCCGCCCGCCGCGATCGCTACATGGAAATCTTGGAGGCAGAATGCACCCGCGAAACTGAGCTGATTAACGATTTGCTTGATCTTCAGCGGCTTGAGAATGACTGCTACACGATCGCCTTCGAAACTATTGATCTACCGACTTGGCTGCCCAATATGGTTGCCCCATTTCGGTCGCGGGCGCAAAATCGCCAGCAAACCCTTGAACTTAATCTGCCTGAGCATATTGCAACTGTGGTGAGCGATCGCAAGAGCTTAGAGCGGATTTTGGCAGAGCTGCTCAATAACGCCTGCAAATACACGGCTCCTGGGGGTGCGATCGCGCTCAGGGTGGAGTCCAATTTGGACAACAGAGGCGGATTAGTCATTTCTCAGCCGACGATTACCTTCAAAGTCAGCAATCAGGCGCAGGTTCCGGACACAGAACTGTTGCGTATGTTTGAAAAGTTTTATCGCATTCCCAAGAGCGACCCCTGGCAGCAGGGCGGCACCGGGTTGGGGCTAGCCTTGATCAAAAAGCTGGTGGAGACTCTGCGAGGAGACATAGAGGCTTCCAGCGGCAAAGGCTGGACAACCCTAACGGTAGAGTTGCCGACTTTAGCGAAAGTTGATTAGTGGTTAGTCAAGTAATTAGTTGGCGGGTGGATGGGTAGATGGGTAGATGACGGCTTCCATCTACTCATCCACTCGTCTACATCAACACTTCAACTAATAATTGACATCATACCCACGATCGCCAATCTGCCTCAGGGCCGCCTCTAAATCTTCCGTCAGGCGTTGGGCGTTTTGCTTAACCGATCCCTGCCTGTAGGCGCTGACCTCCAGCGGTTCCCCGATCGTGATATTCACCTTACAGCCCAACCGGGGAAAAGGTTGATCGTACTCTAGATGGATGGGCACCACCTTAATACCTAGACCGGGCTTACTGGACTCAGCTTGTAGCGCAAGGCGCGCCAAACCGGGCTTGAGAGAACGTAACTGCTGATCCCGAAAGATATTGCCCTCTGGATAGATCACCAGCATCTCTTGATTTTGCAGCACCTCTACGCCGTAGCGGAGACTCGCGATCGCCGGATGGCAGGGATTGACCGGAAAGCCGCCCAAACGCCGAATCAGCCAGCCCTGCAACCCCGTCATTTCGTTTGCCGACACCATGAATCGTAGATCGCGCCCAGTGACAAACCGCCCCACGGCATAGGGAACCAGCAGAGAATCCCAGCGGGCGCGATGTGTTGGCGCCAGAATTACAGCGCCCTCTCGCGGCAAATTTTCTTGACCCATTAATCGCATCCGAAAATAAGTGGGTAGCAGCAGCGCACCCAAAACATAGGCAATTGGCGTCAGCCAGGATGAAATTCGGGAGTTAATGGTAATAATTGGCTCGGTAGCTGGAGAGTGATTTGTAGATTGAAGCTGAGCTGCCGCAGTCACCCGATCCGGCTCAATCAGCGACTCGGTCAGCAACTTGGACTGAGCACTGGACTGAGAACTCGACTGAGCAAGAAACTTAGTCAATGGAACGAATGGGCGCGATCGCACTAGGGCAGACAGTGGGTGACTCTTCCAGGGACTCAGCGAAACCATAAAATACTTACTAGGAATCAATTAACTACAGCATTAGATGAGGGTGGCTAGGCTTACACTCTGCCCGTCTAGCGTTTCACCCTCGACATCTACTCATACAACATAGGAGATTTGGGAGCGCTGTTGCTTAGAAAAAGGACAGTTCTAGTGCTGTCTATAGCAACCGCCAAGGCGATTAGGACGGGGACATTTTGGGTGGGGCGCGCAGCGCCCCACCCAAAATGTCTTAAGCAAACTGGCGACAGCTCTGTTCAGCAGCCTACCGCCGTTGGGCAAACCAGGTCTGCAACTGCTGACGACAGGTAGATTCCAAAATCCCTCCTAGCACCCCAAGGCGGTGATTCGAGACAGGACTATCCGGCAGATTAATTACGGTGCGAATGGCTCCAGTTTTGGGATCATCTGCACCATAAACCAGCAAGCCTATCCGCCCATGAACGATCGCCCCGCTACACATCGGGCAAGGCTCTAGCGTCACATAGAGCGTACATCGCTCTAGATGCCAGGTCGCTAACGCCTGTCCGGCTCGTCGCAGAGCAATGATCTCGGCATGAGCCGTGGGATCGTGATCTCGCTCCCGACGATTTTCTCCCTCAGCGATCTTTTCGCCTTGACTGTCCACCACCACGGCTCCGACTGGCACTTCACCCGCTTGACCTGCCGACTCCGCTAGGGCGATCGCTCGACTCATCCAGTGGTAGTGCCGCAAATACTCTGGGTCATCAATCCAAGGGGGCGGGATATTGAAACTCATACGGCTAGATTAGCTTTCCGTCAGCCTTGGCTTTCCATTAGCCTTGCGTCTAGCTGTCCAGCGCGATCGAGCGCATACAGATCGTCGCAGCCGCCAATGTACTGATGGTTGATAAAGATTTGGGGAACCGATCGCTTTCCGTTGGCGCGTTCTGCCATCTGGGTACGGGCGGCATCGTCGCCGTCAATCTTATATTCTGTGAACTGAACTCCTTTCCAACGCAGCAAAATTTTTGCCCGAATGCAGTAGGGACAAGTTTGCCAGGTATAAATTTCGACGATCGCCTTAATAGCTTCAGGATGGCGATTAAACCAGGCGTTAAAAGTGTTTAACATAGCTTCTCAAAAAGTGGGTCAGAATAGGGTTTCAAAGCTCTTGAGCTACTGGCTGGCTTCTGGATTGGGTAGACTTGCCGCACTCTGACCTGGAGAAAAAGTCTTTTCCTCTACTGCGCCTGCTGCACCCATGGGCTGCGGCTGTCCGCCATTGTAAGCCACCATAACGCCCCCGGCATTGCCTGCTCGAATCCGCACCTGATTGTTGGCAGCCCAAGTACGCTCTGTGCCTTCAGGTAAAACCTCAGCTAGTTTGACTTCACCATCCACCTCAACTTCAATCCAGGATTGAGCCGTCAGTTTCATGTCAATCTGGACAGGTTTATCGGGCTGGGCAGGTTTATCGGGTTGAGATCCGGTGAGGGGCTGAGCCAAACTGCTAGATAGCCCGATCGCCGCTTTGTTTGGACTGCCAATCGAAGGCTGCTGCGCCGTCTGAACTTGTCCACCCATGCGCGAATTGGGTGAAGAGGTAGTGCCCGGAGCCGATCGCCCCACAATAAAAGACAGCAGACTCACCGATGCCATAATCAGCGCCACATAGGCAACATAGAGATGAAGTGGTCGCAATTGAGCCGCAGGGCTATCTTTCCACGAGTCTTGTTGGGGAAGACGCAATATCCTTTCAGTTGGGAAAGCATCTGCACAATCTGTGCCATCTAGCCCCAAACTGTCGGCATATCGCTTAATAAAGCCTTGAACATAGACGGGTTCAGGTAGCTGATGAATCTCGCCCGATTCGATCGCCCGCAGCAGCCGAGGTTGGATCAAAGTTTTGGCAGAGACTTCATCAAGAGACAAAGCCTGATCTTCTCGCACTTGACGCAGATAGGCTCCAATTTGCATCAAGCGATGCACTTGCTCCTGTTGGGTGAGGATTGTTTCTCTAGTCATGATGAGTCGCCTTTACTTTCTCGCGCTTGCCAGTCTCTGGAGCCTGCTTCTCTAGAGCCTGCTTCTCTGGAACTTGAAGACCCGGAGCTTGAAGACCTGGAGCCTGAAGACCAGAGGAAACTTGCTGACGCAGATACTCTACTTCTGCCGCCATCAAGGAACGATATTGACCGCTCGGCAATTGTCCCAGATTTATTGCCCCGATCGCCACTCGATGTAGCCGAACAACAGGATGACCTAGCTGCTCAGCCACCCGACGAATCTGGCGATTTCGCCCTTCCCGCAGCACTACCTCTAAGTTAGTGTGTTTTGAGGCGATTCGTAAGTCTGGATAACCACCCTGCCTAGAATCCAAAACCTTCACCTCAGCCGGGAGCGTCAGCCGCCCCTCTAGCCAAATTCCCTGCCGCCATTGTTGCAACACCTCTGGCGAAGGTGAACCTTCTACCTGCACTTGGTAGACCTTATGAATCTGATGGCGGGGATGGGTAAAGCCCGCAGTTACCTCACCATCGTTGGTCAACAGCAACGCCCCTGTGGACATGACATCTAGCCGTCCTACGGGATGAATGCCTGTGTCCTGCCGCAGCGAGTTAGGCAGCAGGTCGAGCACGGTCGATCGCCCCTCCGGATCATCACAGGTCGAAACGACTCCAATGGGCTTGTTCACCAATAGGTAGAGGCGTTGCGGACGATCGCTCATCTGCACCCGCTGACCATCTACCTCAATCTGGTCAATGGCTGGATCGGCTTTTTCACCCAACTGCGCGATCGCCCCATTCAGCCGCACTCGCCCCGCCAAAATCATCTGCTCAGCCTGACGGCGCGAGGCAATCCCCCACTGAGATAGGATTTTTTGCAGTCGTTCAGCCATAGGATTAGCCACTCGTGTTAGCCACTCGTTCATCAGCTACGGTTCGTCGGATGTTCAACAGATGAGGCAGACATTTGTTGCGGCAGACGCACCTGTAGCCATGCGCCTCCTGTCTCCGGATGATTGCTGGCTCGAATCGAGCCTTGATGGACTTCCACAATCTGTTGAGCGATCGCTAGCCCTAGCCCATTGCCTCCCTGAATCTGCGCGTCAAGCCCGTTGGGCGAATTCACCCATGCGCTCTTTGAGGAGGGAACGGTGAAGCCAACCCCAGAAGGCTGGCTTACAGAAGGCTGGGTAGCAGAAGATGAGACAGCAAGCCTTGCCCTAGAAGGATCTGCCCGATAGAATCGCTCAAACACATGGGGTAAATCTTTCTCTGGAAAACCTGACCCGTAGTCGATCACATCTAAGTGAACTGAGGCGTAGGACTCAGGAATCTTTGAATGACTGGCGTTCTGATGACTGGCGTTCAGAGAATTTTGAGGAGGCTGCAAGCTAACCGTGATCCGAATCGGGTGGTGAAAAGGACTGTACTTAATACTGTTGTCCAGGAGATTGACCAAAAGACGGTGAAATCGAGACTGATCGATCAGAATGATCAGGCGATCGGGACCTGAATACTCTAAAGTCAGATCCCTCTTGCGAGCCAGAGGTTCCAGACTATTCCAGACAGAGTGGATCAATTCTACCAAATCGGTGGGCTTCAGCTTCAGAGGAGAGGATGATCCACGCTCAATGCGGCTCAGATCTAGCAGATCTTCCACTAGGTTGCTTAGACGTACAGTTTCGTTGATGAGGCGATCGACCCAACCTTTGAGCGGTGGCTCCAAGCGCGATTGCAGCGTTTCAGCCACCAGCCGAATTGAAGTGAGCGGAGTCTTTAGCTCATGCGCCAGATCAGAAGCCCAGCGATCGTGCTGCTGCATGATGCTCATTGCTTCCTGGCGATTTTCCAGAAAAATGCCAGTCTGGTTTTCTCGGAGCGGTATTCCATAGCCGCGCAGGGCATAAGTTCTCTGAGTGGCAATGTTGAGCGGATCGGCGCTCACCGGATAAAAGATCCACTCACTTTGGCAGGGTTTACCCGTATTGCGGGTCTGCTCGATGAGGTCGTCTAGCTCATAAGAACGCACCAGCTCCAGGAGAAGCCTAGGCTGAGTTGGGTAGGTTTCTGGCTTGATGCCCAACAGGATTTGAGCCTGCTGATTGCACCAAATAAACCGATTTTCATCATCCACCTGCAAATAGCCTACGGGCGCAACCTGGACGATTTGCCGATAGGTTTCAAGCTGTTGCTCAAGCTGCTGCTGCACCTTCTGCTGATGACCGATCGCCAACGCCAGCTGAGCGGTAGAAGAGAATGGCAAGTCACTGACATTTGGCTTGAACTTACGAGCCAGATTATCCAATCGGGCATGGAAACGCGATCGCTGCCACCAGAGCAACGATAATCCAATGCCTAATCCTGAGAAAAATTCAAGGACTGCCACGAGCGGAAACCTTCGAGGGACTAGCGCTGCGCCATGCAACCAGCACTCCCCCTTACTCTACAGCAACTCAATCTGAACGGTCAGTATTGCCTAACGCAATCCGTTAGCCCCTATTAGCCCTTGCTAGCCCCTATTAGCCCTGATTAACCAAAGCGGTATCCAAACCCCCTGACAGTCAGCAGATACTCCGGACGGCTAGGATCGCTTTCCAATTTTTCGCGTAGCCAGCGGATATGGACATCCACTGTCTTGCTGTCGCCCATAAAATCAGGTCCCCAAATTCGCTCAATCAGCTGCTCTCTCGACCAAACTCGTCGAGGATGAGACATGAAAAGCTCCAAGATCCGGAACTCTTTGGGCGAAAGGTTAATCTCCTCATTGCGCACCGTTACCCGACATTCCTGCGGATACAGCATGATGTCCTGGAAACGCAAGGTCGATTCTTGGGTCTGAAGCTGCGTATGGCGATGGCGGCGCATCAAAGCGCGGCACCGGGCAACCAGTTCTCGCATCCCAAAGGGCTTGGTTAGGTAGTCATCTGCTCCCACCTCCAGACCTACCACGCGATCGGTTTCACTACCTTTAGCGCTCAGCATCAAAATGGGAACGCTATTGCCTTCATGCCGCACTAAACGGCACAGATCTAACCCGTTGACGTAGGGCAGCATTAAATCAAGAATGATCAGATCGAAAGGGATAACGTCTAAAGGATATCCAGATTCAGCAGACTTGCAGACCAAGTTCAGCCCTTTACGTCCATCTTCAGCCGTCACCACTTCGTAGCCTTCTTCGGCCAGCGCCAGAGCGATCGTCTCTCGAATCAGTTCTTCATCCTCAACCACTAGAACGCGTCCTAGCTTCACGTCTCTCTGAAGTTTTATCGCGTCTGGTGTGAGTGTTAGTGCCATAGGAATTGACCGTGTCTCAGCGCTTCACGGATATCTTATCAGAAGGGAATTGGCTAACTTCGTGAAAAAAATAAGAAATTCTAATTATTTATGTTCGCGCTGATACGGAATCAGAGATTTATGTAGGTAGCGATACAGAATAATGGATCTATGTGAGCTTCATCTGTTCAAGAATTATTCTTCTGGCTCCGGTCAACGCTGTTTAATGCCCACAGCAGCGATCGATCCCCAAGCTGTCTAGCAACAGATCGCTAACGGCATTGGCAACAGCAAACTCGCTATAGAAGCTTTTTGAAAAGTCGAAGCCTTGCATCTCAACGATCAGCGCCAGTACCAGGGAAGATAAGTCGTTTTCGCCTTCCATCCGCTGCCGGACAAACACCTGAGCGGCGCGCTCGGCGATCGTCTGGTTAATAGATTCTGGAGGAAATTCTTCGTCGAGCCAGCGCTGTAGAGCAGTCCTCAGCCACTTGCCCTCTTGTTGAGGATCACGGACAGGAGGCAAGGTAATTGCCTGGATGGGTTCAGCCATGAAACCTATCTCCATCAGAGGTTTTTGGATCGATCGCCTGTAGGCTTATCCGCCAATCTGTATCTGCCCACATTGCTTCTTTTAGAATATCGTTAGACTGCTCAATGTTGCCTCTCTCAATCATTGCCTTTCCTGAGGTTTCCTCTTGTAACAAGCCACAAAAATTCATCTCTAGAATCATCAACGCTGAAATGATTAACAGGTCATGAAATTAAGCTTGGGTTTTAAGCTTAGGGGTAGTCCTTACCTGAATACCACTATCAAATCCTTACTCTTCAAGGACTACCCTAGTCTGCTCTCTCTTTACTCACCGAGTGACCGATGCTTTGCCCAAAATTTCTTCTAGCGCTTGTTTGAGGGTTGGATATTGATACTGGAACCCAGAGGCTTGAGCGCGTTTGGGCACAACTTCCTGCCCTTCCAAAACCACTTTGGCGGCTTCTCCCAGCAGAGCTTCTAGCGCAAAGTCGGGTACGGGTAGCCACGAAGGACGATTCAATAGTTGCCCCATGGTCTGACATAGCTCACCCATCCGTACCGGGTTGGGAGCCGTGGCATTGTAGACTCCTGCCATTTCTGGCTGACTAGGAGCTGGCTGAGTCAGAGCAGCCACGATCAGGTTCACCAGATCTTCACGGTGAATCCAAGAAAACCACTGGCGACCTTTGCCCAAAGGCCCTCCGGCAAACAGACGAAAGGGGATGAGCATCTTGGCGATCGCCCCCCCCATGCCCAAGACAATTCCGGTTCGCAAAATCACTAATCGGGTGTCAGAGTCTTTCACCTTTTCAGCTTCGGTTTCCCAGTCTACGCAGACCTGTGCCAAGAAATCCTCACCGGGAGGGCTAGTCTCATCGAAGGTAGCGGTTTCGCTGGTGCCGTAGTAGCCGATTGCCGAAGAGTTGACGAGCACTGAGGGTTTGGGGTTAGCTTGAGCGATCGCTTCCACAATGCGTTGGGTGCCCAAGGTGCGGCTTTCCAGAATTTCTCGCTTACGTTCGGGTGTCCAGCGGCTCTCGGCGATCGGCGCTCCTGCCAGATTCACCACGCCATCGCAGCCAGAAATTTGCTGCTGCCAGTCGCCTGATTGCAGCGGCGAGTAGGCAATCACTTCCACCTTGGGAAATGCGGCAGTGGGGAAAGCCCGTCTAGCGCGATCGGCATCTCGGCTCAGTACCAGAACCTCGTGCCCTGCTTGCTGGAGGCGATCGACCAGACGACTGCCCACAAATCCTGTTGCCCCTGTGACTGCTACTTTCATACTTGCTCGATGCGAGAGATTCAACGTACTAGGTATCAGTATAGAGTTCTCTACGATTCATCCGGTGCCAGCTCATCCGGTGCCAGCTCTTTGAACAACTGACTGAGAACCACATTAGAGAACAGAAAGCCCTCTGGATCAGTTAGCTTCAGGGCTTGGTCGGAAACCTCAACCCAGCCTCGCAGTTGAAAAGGCTGCAAACAGGTCAGAACTTGCTGGAGCGATCGCTCCCCAAATGCCGCTAATTTCTCTAACCTCAGCCCCTCAGATAATCTCAAGCCCAGCATCAGCGTATCTAGAAGTCTTTCGGTAGGCTCTGTGATCGGACAATCGATCGCGCCGTTGTCCACATAATCCTGCACCCACTCAGCATAAGCCTGACGAGTGCGCGGTCGGGTAAAGCGCTGGTGCCCCACATAGCTAGCCGCCGCCATGCCAAAGCCATAGTACGATCGGTTCTGCCAATAAACCCGGTTGTGGCGGCATTCGTAGCCCGGTTTGGCGTAGTTAGAAATTTCGTAATGTCCGTAACCTGCGCCTGCAAGCTTCTGTCGTGCCACGCGATACATTTGGGCGGTCATTTCGTCGCTGGGCAAAGGCTGAACTCCCGGCTGGTAGCGGCGATCGAAGGTGGTACCTGGCTCGATCGTCAGATCGTAGATGGAGAGGTGCGTCGGAGAAAGGGCGATCGCTTGTTCCAAAGAGTCTTGCCAGGAGTCTAGAGTGAGATGGGGCAGTCCTGAGATCAAGTCCAGGCTGAAGTTGGTTAGATTCACCTGATGGATCATCTCAACGGCTGCATAGATATCTGCTGCCGTGTGGGTGCGTCCACAGCTTTGCAGCAGCTCCGTCTGAAAGGACTGTACCCCCAAGCTGACGCGATTGATCCCGGCACGACGGTACCCTTTCAGCCGATCGAGATCGAAAGTATTGGGATCAATTTCCATCGAAATCTCGGCATCGGCAGCAATACCAAACTGGCGATCGAGCGTTTGCAGAATCTGCTCAAGCTGCTCTGCCGTCAACAACGAGGGAGTGCCGCCGCCCAAAAAGACGGTTTGCAGAGGTTCTGAATGGCTGCGGGTTGCTCGGATTTCCTGGCAGAGGATTGCAACGTAATGGGCGATCGTCCCAAATTCGACTTGTCCCTGCTGCCATTGAGGAGGGCGATCGCCTACCACGGCAATAGGAAAGTCGCAGTAGTAGCACCTTCGCCGACAAAAAGGGATGTGCACATATGCCGCCGTTGGACTCTCTGTTAGAGCAGCATTAGAAGCTGCATTCAGCGCTGTAGCGAGGGTATTCATCTAAGCACTCATCTAAAAACTGAGTCAACATATAGAAATGCTGCCAGATAACGGATATCAAGGCAGAACGATATAATGAACCTGTATAAATCTAGGAACTGAGCCTACCTTCAGGCATTGCTTGGTCTGGCGACCCGCCTGTCTAGCCAATAGTCTGATAACAGTCAAAAGTGAATTCTTTGAAAAGGTCTTGCCCCATCAAAGATTAATCCGCTCCCAGATCTGAAGTACACCCAGACCCAGAGGGATTGGAACCATGATCGACGCAATTATAATTCTTTCATTCATCATAGCAGGGGCAGGAATCGGCTTTTACGGCGTTGACTTGCTGCCACCCGACACGCTGAAGCAGGTCAATAGCTTGGAAGGCTTGAGCTTTGCAACAGGCGGCTTTGGGGCGCTGTTTGGTTTGCTTCTAGGGCTGGTGGCTCAAACAACCTATCGGCGGGTTGAGCGGCAGGTTCGGGATATGCCTGTAGATATGCTTCTGAGTCGATCGGTGGGTCTGGTTTTGGGTCTACTGGTGGCAAATTTGATGCTGGCTCCCATTTTTCTGCTGCCAATTCCGAGCGAGTTTGCCTTCATCAAGCCGCTGACTGCCGTTTTGGGAAGTCTCATGTTCGCTATCTCTGGGGTCAACCTTGCCGATGTTCACGGGCGGACGCTGCTGCGGATGCTGAATCCCAACAGCGTCGAAACCATGCTGGTGGCTGAAGGCACTCTAAAATCTGCTACGGCAAAGATCTTAGACACGAGCTGTATTATCGACGGGCGAATTGAAGACCTGCTCAGCACCGGGTTTTTGGAGGGTCAAATCCTAGTGCCCCAGTTTGTTTTGCAGGAGTTACAGCGGATTGCTGACTCCTCAAATGACCAAAAGCGTGTGCGCGGACGGCGTGGGCTAGATATTCTCAATCGAGTTCAGGAAACGTTTCCCGATCGCATTATGATTCATCCGGCAGACTACGAAGACGTGCCGACAGTCGATGCCAAGCTGGTTCGCCTAGCGCAAGACATTAACGGTTCGCTGCTAACGAATGACTATAACCTCAACAAAGTTGCCAGTTTCCAAAAGGTGTTTGTGCTGAACATCAATGACCTAGCCCAAGCGATGCGACCTGCCTATCTGCCGGGAGACACCATTGATCTGAAGATCGTTAAGCAAGGGAAGGAGCCGGAGCAGGGCGTAGGGTACTTAAATGACGGCACAATGGTAGTCGTGGAGGAAGGCGGTAGCTACATGGGTGATGAGGTTTGCGTGATTGTGACTGGTGCGTTGCAGACCTCAGCAGGACGCATGATCTTTGCCCGTCCAGAAGCTTCGGTCATGGCGTAGCGCAACAGCCTAGGGAGATACCTATGGTACGTACCCCTCGATCGAAGCTTTGTTCGCAATGCAGTCAAGAAGCTGCGGTGCTGTATCGATCGCAAATTGATACCTCTTGGCAATGGCGCTTCATCTGTGTCGCCTGTTTCCCTCAAGTCAGTCAGAACAATCCCTGCTATCGCTACGGCGGCACCTGGAAAGCTGAGAAAAAGCGATAGGCACGTTGATTTCGTCGTCCCCCAACTGTGTTAAAATCCGTATCAATTATGAACTCGTGTTGGAGAGGTTACCCCATTCATGGAAGCGGCGCTGTTAGCAAAACTACCCGAAGCTTACGCCATTTTTAATCCCCTGGTGGATGTTCTGCCTGTGATTCCTGTCTTTTTTCTTCTGCTTGCTTTTGTTTGGCAGGCTTCTGTCGGTTTTAGATAAGAAAGTTTTTAGCTTATATCTGTTTTAGTGAAAGGGGCGATCGCCCCTTTTTTTTGTCTAGCTATCTTATGTGGCGATCGCTAAAGCGGTTGGGATGGGGACATTTTGGGTGGGATGCGAAGCGCTCCACCCAAAATGTTCTGGGCAAACTGGCGACAGCTGTACCAACTTAAACGGGTCATGAGGCAGATATCTTTTGAGAGCTTTAAAGCGCTATCGGCAGCTAGGCAGCTTGCAGCTCATCCAGTCGGGCAAGCACTTCAGCGCTGTGAATTGCAGGACGAACTCCTAGAAAGCGCTCTCGCATCATCCCGTCTGGATCAATGAGATAGGTGTGCCGCAGGGCAGAATAGCCTAGCCAAGAGCCATAGGCTTTGCTGACTTTGCCATCCACATCCGCAAGTAGGGGAAACTTCAACCCTTCTGAATCACAGAATTCGGCATGAGAATCAATATCGTCAACGCTAATGCCTAAAATCTGAGCATTCTTCGCCAGGTATTGGGGTAAATCCCGCTGAAATCGCTGGGCTTCCAGCGTGCATCCCGGCGTAAAGTCTTTGGGATAGAAATAGACCACAACCCACTGCCCTCGATAGTCTGCCAGAGAAATTTCGCCATCTCCAGAATTAGTGGGTAGCGTGAACTCAGGTGCGGGTTGGTTCAGTGGCGGCTGTTCGCCTCCCATAGCGATCGCCTCTGCTCCGCTACCGAAGGCGGTGAGCAAGATTAGGCAAAGTATCCAGAAGAAGCTGAGAGTGCGACGCAAAATAATCATGGGGGAAGATGTTGAAGGAGTAACCATTAGTTTTAATATAAGTTTACAAAGGTTTAGTGACTTGTTCTAGGTCAAAAACTAAGCCGGAACTATTTTGATTTTTGGGCTACGTCCAAAATCTAAACTTTCACCTACGAGCGCTGACGGTTGAACCACTCACTCAGGAGACGACAATGTTAGAGCTTCATCAATTTGAACTATCTCATTACTGCGAGAAGATTCGCCTGATTTTGGACTACAAGGGATTGCCTTACCGCAAAATAGAAGTGACTCCCGGCATTGGGCAAATTGATTTGTTTCGTCTCTCAGGACAGCGTCAGGTGCCCGTTCTTAAAGATGGTGCTGAAGTGATTGCTGACTCCACCGCGATCGCCCTCTATCTCGATCGCAAATACCCTGAGCGCCCCATTATTCCCACAGAACCCAAGCAACGTGCCCTCTGCCTGTTGATGGAAGAGTGGGCAGATGAGTCGATCGGGCTAAACGGTCGTAAGGCAATGCTAGGCGCATTTAGTCAAGATCCAGCTTTCCGTTCGGCGCTGCTGCCCTCCTCGGCTCCTAGCTTTTTGAAAACGATCGTTGAATCAGTTCCAGGCGAGGCTCTGAGCATTTTGGGTGCAGGGGCAGGATTGGGCGCTGATGCGGTGAAGGCGGCACGCAAAGCAATGCAGCAAAATTTGGAGTCGCTCAACACGCTGCTGACAGACAGCCCTTACCTGATCACTGACCATCCGACTCTGGCGGATTTTGCGGTCGCAGGGCTAACAATGTACGTTAAGTTTCCGGCAGGGCTATATCTAGACATCCCGGTAGCGCTGAAGGGCAAGGGCGTACCGGGGCTAGCAGACAATCCGCTCTACGGCAACTTCTGGGGCTGGCGCGATCGCCTTTACAGCGACTACCGCAAGCTGTCTCCTTCGACGAGTGCCCCTTCTAGTAGCCCAACCTCTATCAACATTGATTGAAGTATCAATGCCTTAAATACAACTCGACGGCAAAGGCTGAAGCTTTCCTCATAAGAGAACTTCAGCCTTTGCTGCATTTGAGAACCACCTTTAAAAGCCGATGGGGAGATTTGAACTCCCGACCGCTCGATTACGAATCGAGTGCTCTACCACTGAGCCACATCGGCAAGCGTTACTAAACTGCGTAACCAGCCACCCATTATAGCAGTCGCGATCGCTAGTCGAGTAGTTGAAATGCGTAAAAATTGCGCTGCTCATTTAGAAGTTGCCAAGGGATTAACTTAATGGCTTACCCAAGATCATCAGAGCTTTGTCAATCTTCCGAATAAATCGACTAAACGGATTAGCCGAGCGAATCTCAATCAGCAACGCCTTCAGGTAAATCACTTCATCAGGGGATAGCATCATTGTTGGATAACTCCAGAATAGTTTTTTGCAGCTATACGGAGTTTTCCGTCAATAGGCAAGATCCGATTGGCATCTTTTCTCATGGGATGATGAAGACGGAAATGTCCAAAATGTTCTGAGATGACTGCTAAGCCGCGTAAGGACGAAATTAGAGTAAACGTCCAGCCCGAAATAACCAGGCTACTCAAGACAATTGCAGGCATTAAAGATACTTCTCTCAACGCCTTGGTCAATCTGGCGATCGAGAGGTTTATTGAAGACGAGGATACACAAGAACTTATCAAGCGATTTAATCTCGATCGCCTTGAAGATCTGGATGAATGACCAGCTCTACCAAATTTAGTTTAGAAGTCTAGTTTGACTTATCCCGATCAATCTTCTCATTGACTATCTCCAGAACCTTTTGGGCAATCCTCTGGTCAACGGCTTCAGTAAAGTGCCCATCGCCTACGAAGTTGCTTCCATCGGTTGCAGGGGCAATCTCGTGGGTGCTGACGAAGGGAATCTGATTTTGCTCTAGCGTGGGCTGCAATAGCCGATAGAGGTGGTCATCATAGCCACGATCGTTGAACAACAAAACGATCGGCAACTTGCCATCTTGCTTAGCCGTAGTCGCAAACTCCTGAACCATCTTCTCCAAAACAGGCACCTGCTCCCACTCAGGGTTAAATCCAGATGGCGTATGAATTTGGCTGGTGATATTGTCTTGATGAGACTTTGCCAAAGCCCGTCGCAGCATCCGAACGATCGCCGAAGCATCCAGCCAGCTTTTTTCAAATGTGAAGGAACTAAAAAATTGGTCATGTTCTTGGAGCTGCGCTACAAATGCATCCCGTTTAGGACGATCGCCCATCGCAACCCGTAGATCAGCCAGAGATTTAATTTGGGGCTGCACTGTCTCTAAGCGTTCCTGTTCAATTTTGTACTTCGGGAACGTATAGGGTGCAGGCACCTCGGCTCCCCAAGTCATCCCGGTCATGGCTCCCATGCCTTTGACGCTAGAGGCAAGGATGCCTAACATTACGACATTTGCTTGATGATTTCTGCGATCGGTTTCGTAGGCAGCAAATGAGAAGCTAGGAGGTGCAGAAGGTCCAGCAATAATACGCAGCGTCAATTTAGAATCTAGCTTCTCCATTGCCTCTCCTGTCCGAGCAGCAAACGACATGCCGTAGATGGCGACCAGCAAATCTTCTCCTGGAGCGGGCTTCACGGCTTGTCCTTCTCCCAGACGAGAATCGAGCCATCCGGGTCTAGCAATCGGAGCACTTGTTTCGTCTGTAGCTCCAAGCTGGCGAGTGACTTTGCCCTCAATCGATCGCCCATAGTCAAAATACAGATTCATGGCTCCAGGTGACGTGTTGAGCGGATCGGTAGGATAGGGAAACAGCAAATTGATTGCCACATCCAAAGCGGCTAGCGTTAAAACAAATCCCAATCCTGCTGTAGCAACCCCTCGGACTCTCTTGCTGTACAGAGCTTTAGTGAAAACATTGGGCATAGAAGCTTCAGAATTGGAAGTAGATAAATTGGGCTGGCGCATTGCTTGTCCCCATCAAGATCAGCAGAGTTAAAATTGCGTAGAAAGCGCCGCGTAGCAGGGCAGGGTACTGGCGGTAAAAATGCACCCTATTGACGCTGTATTCAGCAAATTCGTAAATAATCAGAACTGCCAATCCCAGTAGCCCCGAAAGGTTAGGTTTCGGCATCGTTAGCGAAAAGTTACCAAAATCTGTAAACAGAATTTGAGTGAATGACACAATCTGCTCTAGAGAATTGGCGCGAAACAGCAGCCACCCATAACAGGTCAGCCCAAAGAAGATCAAGGTAGCTGCCGTCGAACTCAAGAATTTTTTGAGATTAAATGCAGGCTTTTCAGACTGAGAAGATTTTCTGGGATCGCGAATGCCTAAGACTCGATAAATACAGAGTAATGCGCCCTGATAGAACCCCCACAGAACATAGTTCCAAGCCGCTCCATGCCAGAGACCGCCTAGCACCATGGTGGTCATGAGGTTGCGATAGGTATTTAAGTTGCCTTTACGATTTCCCCCCAAGGAAATATACAAATAATCTCTTAACCAAGTGGATAAACTAATGTGCCAGCGCTGCCAGAACTCACTCGGCGTTCTTGAGAAATAGGGCAGATTGAAGTTAACAACTAGCTCGACTCCAAACAGCTTAGAAACGCCCCTGGCAATATCCGTATATCCTGAAAAGTCGCAGTAGATTTGAAAGGTAAACAGCAGCGTTGCCGCCACTACATCGATCCAGGAAACTGTGCCCGTCGAGTTATAGACCGCGTTTACCGAACCCGCCAGACCATCCGCGATCGCCACCTTCTTAAACAGTCCGAACAGAATTAGATACAGTCCCCGCAGGGTCTGATCAAAGGTAATTGTCCGCGGCAGAATAAATTGCGGCATGAGGTCTGTCGCCCTAACAATCGGACCTGCAACCAGATGCGGGAAAAAGCAGACCGAGAGAGCAAAATCAGAGAATTTCTGGGCAGGCTCTAGCTCTCTGCGATACACATCGAGCGTGTAGCTCATAGTCTGAAACGTGTAGAACGAGATGCCTACTGGAAGCAGAATATTCAGCGTCGTGAAATCTGCTGGCAAACCAACAGATTGCAGCAAATCCACCGCGCTTCCTACAAAGAAATTGAAGTATTTGAAGAAGGCAAGAATCAGCAGGTCGATCGTGATACTTAGCCCTAGGCAAACATTCTTGCGCCGTCGTTCGGGCAAAGCGATGAGCTTAGGGTAGAAAAAATTGGCGATCGCCACAGCCCCGATCGATCCCCAAAATACCAACCATCCTGTCCCAACCGGAGGCAGCAAGCGGCTCCAGTCCACTATCATTACCCAGGGATTGAGGGAGAAACGAATGGCTTCCCATTGAACCGTGACACAGAAAAATGCAGATAGGATGACTACCCAAGAGGGCAGCCGTCTTTGGGTAGCCGTTAATTCACCTTGTCCGATGATCAGAGCCGAACAAAAATCCAGGGAGGTAATTAAAAGAATTAAAAATAGGAACTGCTTGTCCCACCAACCATAAAAAATATAGCTGGACACCAACAGCATCAGGTTTTGCCCCCGAAAAGGTAAAACCCGATATAAGGTATAGACGGTAACCAGAAACACTAGAAATTCTATGGAATTAAATAGCATCTATGATTCCTATGATCTTCAAAGCGGTAAGTTTCACACAATATATAGCAGGTTTCTTGTGAAAGTCTTGATTAGATTCAAACAAGACTTTGAGATCTTCACACAAACTACACAAGCCTAGTAAAGACATTGCCATAGCTCTACTTAAGCCATAGCTGTCGCCAGTCTGTTTTTAGTGGGGCGCGAAGCGCTCCACTAAAATGTCCCCGTCCTAACCGCCTTGGCGGTTACTGTAGATATCACAAGGCCGATTTCACAGACCGCCTAACAGCAAAGCAATAGGTTGAAATCAGAACCTAGCTGCTTTAATTTTTGGCGGTGGTATTTAGGTAAGGATTTTTGTTGCGTAGGCGTTGCTCACGCGACGAAAATCCTTGCTCATTAAAGTTGCTGGATTAAAAGAGCGAACAGCAAGGTGCTCATCTTTCAATTGAATTAATTGTCTGCATGGACTCTATATTTTCTTTAACAGCCGGATTGACAAGCCCAACTCGGCTCAGTGCGCTAGCAACCTTGCGTGAGAAGACGTTGAGATTCATCTCTTGTTCTGCAAGCTGCCGTGCTTTAGCGCCCATTTGATGAGCCGCTTCAGGATGATTGATAAGATACCCCAAGGCTTCTTGCCAGCCGTTTACATCACCTGTGTCAACCCATAAGCCGATACCTTCAGCTTCAATATCTACGACATAGCGGCTCAGATTGTTGCGGGTCATAACGACAGGTTTTCCCATCGCCATTGCCTCAAGCAAGTTAGTTAATCCAACAGCATTCTTGGGCTTATTGCGCTTATCTGCAAGTGGAATAGCTACGGCATATGCCTTGCGATACCTCTCCAATACTGCTCTCCAAGGCAGAACTTCGTTGTAAAACACTGCGTTGGCTGGAAGCGTTAAATCCCTTCTGACTTCTTGATAGGCATGGCCACAGATCTGCAATTCACAGTTCAAAGTCTCGATCGCAGCCAGCAACGTTGGGTAGTCTCTGTAGGTCTTCCCCGCCGATAAGATAATAGGCTTGCTGTGAGATTCATTCGCTGCTTCTCCAATTGGATAGAACGGCAAATCTCCACCCCATTCAGCAACAGAAATTTTGGCTGGATTAATATTAAAGTCTTGAATTAAGTCATCTTTCAGCTTTTGGCTCAAGCAAATGATTTGATCATTACCATCTACACACAACTGCGTAAATATATTGCCCCAAAAGCTAGGATTCATTGACTGATAGGCAATAGCAACCACAGGCGTTCTGAGAATTCTAAGCTTTCTCAAAGCTGCTAACAGGGGTGTAGTAAGATGATGCGCCGAATAGATAGCATCAATCTGTGATGTAGAGCAAGTCAAAATGGTTCTTAGCTGCTGATCAAGATCACCCAAAATCTTGATCCCTTTGCTGAGATTTTTCAGGGGCTTGTACTTTTCAAAGGGGAGTATTTCTACGTCAATTCCATGTTTACTTAGAGTTGTTGCCCCCCACAAATGTTCTGCTCGCGCCTGTTCTCCCTCTTTTTTCCAGCTAGCGTGAATTCCTGAAATGTCTTGGTTGCTCAGTATCAATACTTTCATTTTCTGTAATCCTAAATATTGTGTTCAAGCTCTCTAAGTTCGCTAAGATTATTAAATCTTGATTGAATCTTATTCACAGGGTTATAACCCGTCAGCAAAAAATGAGATTCTGAAGTAGAAAGTATTTCAACCTGGCACTGTCAATAAAACTGTTACGAATAAACGTCTACTTCAGAAAAAAAGTTAAGAACGCCTCGCTAAAGAGTTTTTGCTCATTTCGCAGATACTCAAGCTGACATGCGGGGAAACAGTCCAGCTCTTTACTGATAGAAAATGTTTTCAATGCTCAACTACAGTGGTTCACTCTTGATTCCATATGATTAATTTTGTGAAGGCTATGTCTTCACAAAACACCTATGTCTTCAACCATCAAACCCGTTTAAATCTCGGCAACCCTGAAGTGAAAAGTGTATTCTAACCCTGGGGGTGTTAGAAACCTTAGTCCCAATCTTATACGGTGCTTCAAATTGAATTGTATAAATTATGTAAATATTGTATGTAGATATTGTTTTTTTACTATTCTGAAAAGAAACACATGAGAGCTACTTTTTTATGGCGATGCTATTAAGAGATTCCCGTCTTGAAGTTTAAAAACTTATATCTTAAGGAGTTTTTACATTCGTAAATCTATCTACCTCGCATCTATTTCCCATCATCTAATCAGTAATTTATAGCTGTCGCCAGTTTGCTTGGGACATTTTTAGTGGGGCGCTTCGTGCCCCACTAAAAATGTCTCCGTCCCAGCCGCCTTGGCAGTTGCTATACTATTCACAGACTTTTCCCGCCTGCGTTGCTTTTCCTGCACACGCCATTAGGGGTTAAAAGAGTTGAGTCAGAGAATCGCCTGAAGTAACACAAAATTTCAGCCTCAATTCATAGGCAAATCAACCAACATGATCTGAATTGTTTCACCTGTAGCTTTAAAGGTTTCACCCACAGGTAAGACTGCCAGACTATTAGTTTGTGCCAGGTTAATTAGATTTCCAGAGCTGGAAGATCCACCTGCCAAGTGAAACTCGTATGATCCATCCACGAGATAGGTTTGTCCCCATAGATAACTTTCTCGCTTGCCATCCGATAGCAAATCTTGCTGCGATCGTCCCTTCACAAATAGGGGTCGCCAGGAGCTTGATAGACCAGAGAGCTTGCGCAAAGCAGGCAGGACAAACCGCCAAAAGGTCACTAAAGCCGAAACCGGATTGCCAGGAAGCCCAAAGTAGAGTGCTGAAGGTAATTCTGCCGTTGCCAATTCCGTCCTTGCAAATGTGGCGACTGTCAGCGGTTTTCCCGGTTTCACGGCAACAGCTCGAATATGAATTTCTGCGCCCAGCTCTGCCAGAATGCGATCGACATAATCATAGTCTCCGACCGAAACGCCTCCTGACGAGATCACCAGATCTGCTAGAGCGATGGCTTGGGCGATCGCTTCCTTTAATTCCTCTGGTCGATCGGGCACAATGCCTAAACAAATTGGCTCTGCCCCAGCATTGGCAACCAGAGCCGCTAGAGCATATTGATTGGAGTCAACAATTTGTCCAGGCTGGAGCGATTGATCGGGCGATACTAACTCGTTACCCGTCGATAAAATTGCCACACGAGGACGGCGAAAGACGGGAACCTGCATACATTGTGCTGTTGCCAAAACCGCCATTTCAGGAGCTGACAGACGAATGCCCAGCGGCAGCAGCGGGTTTCCAGCCTGATAGAATTCGCCCTGATGACGGACAAAAGCATTGGGTTTGGGCGCAGTCGTGAGCGTGACGCGATCGCCCTCTCGCCGCGTATCCTCCTGAATGACGATCGTGTCAGCTCCCGCAGGCATCATGGAGCCTGTGAGAATCCGAGCTGCTTGACCGGACTGGACTATTTTCTGCGGCTGATATCCAGCAGGAATTTCCTCAATGATTTCCAGCGTCACGGGCTGTTGAGGGTCACAATCTTTTACGTCAGCATAGCGAACGGCATAGCCATCCATCGCCGAATTGTCCCAATGCGGCACATCTGAAGCGCCGCTGACCGCCGCTGCCAAAATCCGCCCGTTAGCGAACTCTAGAGCGATCGTTTCACTATCTCGCTGTGGGTCAAGAGGTTGAACTAGGTCTAAGATTAAGGCTTCTGCTTGTTGGGCGGGCAGCATCGCGGCTTTACCAGAGAAGAGAACTTTACAGGAAAAAGGAATAATGAGAGAGGCTCCTTTCATCCTATGATGACTTCGCTAAACACCAGCGCCTAATATGATCCGACCGCCCGACTCCCTGCAAACTCCCCACAGCGGCTATCACTGGGAAGGCTCAGACCGCCGCTTCTTTGAAGGCTGGTACTGTCGTGTGACTTTGCCCGATTGCGGAGAGACTTTTGCTTTCATGTATTCCATTGAAGATCCGATTGGTGGCGCAGCCCACAGCGGCGGCGCAGCGCAGATTTTAGGCATTAACGATGAATATTTCTGCCGCACCTTTCCCGATGTGCAGCATTTTTGGGCATGGCATAACGCCTTGGGACTGGGACACTGGCGGAAAAGCGCCAAATTGCAGACTAAGCTACCGCCCAGATATTTAGAGCCTGAAGAATTCGATCGCCTGGTGTTAGAAGACCAAATCTCAGACGGCTACCAGGCAACTGCCACTTGGCATCAAGGCAAGCTAACCGATCCAGGGTCGGGGCAGACGGTTCGCTGGCAATATCAAATTCAGCCTAGGTATGGCTGGGGCAATCGGACAGGTGTGCAGCAATCTACAGCAGGCGTTCTGTCACAGCTCCAGATTTTTGAACCAGGCTGGCAGATTTTGATGGCGCATGGTCTAGCCACAGGCTGGATTGAGTGGCAGGGTCAGCGTTATAGCTTTTGCAATGCCCCTGCCTATGGCGAGAAAAACTGGGGAGGAGCCTTTCCACAAAAATGGTTCTGGCTAAACTGCAACGTGTTTGAGGGTCAGTCTGATCTAGCCCTGACAGCGGGTGGCGGTAAAAGAAGCGTATTGGGTTGGATGGAGTCAGTAGCGATGATTGGCATTCACTATGGCGGCAAATTTTATGAATTTGTACCGTGGAATGCCCAAGTGAGCTGGGAGATCCATCCTTGGGGATACTGGCGGATGCATGCCAGAAATGCCCAGTATGAAATTGAGCTAATCGGCACGACTCATCATCCCGGAACGCCCCTACGAGCGCCCACTGCGGCAGGTTTAACATTTTGCTGCCGAGATACGATGAAAGGAAATTTAACGATGACGTTACGAGAGAGGCAGGGGCAGTCTGTGGTTGTACAAGCTGAGAGCCATCTTTGCGGGCTAGAGGTAGGAGGATCACCTTGGAAAGAGCCTTGGCGATCGCAGTCCTAAAGCTTGCCCTGAGCTAGCGACGCGCCATAGCACTAACTCTTATGAGGGGCTGAGTTAGAGTATAGTCAAAGAATTAAACAGGCTTAGAGGCTGTTGGCTGATCGGGGGCTGGGCAACGGAGCGATCGCTTCAACAAAGTTGGTCAGATAGCGCTGGGTTAATAATGCTAAGAATATGGCACTGGCTCGGTACTTTAGACAAGGTCTCTGGAATTGCGTAGGCGAATTAACTGCCGCCGCATCTGTGGAGAAGCTTCCATGTCGGATAATTCCTGCGTTTTCACGTCAGCGTCCATGGGTTCCATGTACTCGTCCGCACCGTAGGAAAAAGCGTCCAGCAGTAGCTCTAGAAGCTGTTCGCGGGTGCGAATCACCTGCTTCTCTTCAATGAGCCTGAACTTAAGATGGATCTCACAATCGTAAACAGCGAACTCAGGATTAACGGCTTGGCGATCGAGGTTGGAATTCATATCAGGATGTAGCAGGAGAAGGTGGATACCAGGAGATCTATGCTCAATGACTTCGGGTAAGGTTATTTTGCCTTGCCGGAGTTTATTGAATGTAGCCATCAATTTCTGAAGGATCGTTCGCGCTTTTAAAAGATCTATCGCTAAAACTATCATTCCCCGAAAACTAACCAAATCCGCTAGTTAGCTGAATTAAGAAATAGATAGTTAAATCCTTCAGTTATCTATAGATAGCACTACTGAAGAAGCCTCAATAGTGTTTTGTTTAAAGTCTCTGTAAGGAGTTGAAGATACCTTTACAGAGGCTTCAAACCATCTACCTGCTTGATTTGTTGTTCATTATTGAACCGCAGTTCTACTGAATCTTCTATTTCTTCAAGTCGTTATCAGTAGTTAATCTAGCTTCAAGCTGGGTTGGTTTCTTAGGTCTAAACTACGCAATTTCACATCTTATTTGTACATGAGAAACTCAGAGGATACAGGGCTGATTTCAACGAATAGAAATATAGAAAGCCTCTGATCCTTACGGCAAGCGAGTATCAAGTTTTATGAGAAAATGATTCAAGCTTAGTGCATTACAACCCTGTGATATTTGTTATACCGGGGTAGAAGCTGAAAAGAAACCGATCGCCTACGTTTGAATGTAATGAATGTAACGGTGTGTCTCTGTATAAACTCGTCTTTAACGAGCATCTTAAATGCTTGATGAAATCCAGTTAAAATACTGAGATGGAGTGCTGTTTTTTTACGTTCAAATAATGTGTTAAGCGATGTATTCAGTGAAAAAGGAAGTCAACAGACTTGGGGAGCAAAGAAAAAAATTCTTTCTGTGTTGCCTCTAAAAGTAAGCTTCATTTCTTAGGAGGCTGAAGCACCTAATTTTCCATAGTTGTACTGAGTCAGGATCAATTTATTAATACCAACTCTGTCAAATTGAGCATTATTTTGAAAGTCTAGTGAGTAGTGAATACCTGATAGCTTGTGAAGTCAGAGATTTATAGAAGCGATCGCTCCTCTCAGTAGAATCCGCCTACTCCAGTAGTTTTTCGCAGACTTTGTGTAAATCTAAATCCAGGCGGTAAAGTCTCGCACAAAGGTTTCGAGGGATAACAGGTGAATTCGGTCACTCTGACGCGCCACTTCGCGATCGGCTTCGGTGTTGTAGCCCCAATCTGCTAGATAGAGTTTGACGGCAGCTAAGTCTGGCTGAGGTGCTATATTGTGTAAGGTTTTCAGCCGATCTTCTACAAACCAAACCGTGACGGATTCATCTAATTCTTGGGTAAATTTTTGAATCAGGGCACGTAGGGTATCTGCCTTCGGCTGCTTTGCCTCTTTACCAAAAATTCGTGATTCTGGAATCTCGATTTGCTGCTGCTGGAGCAACTGCCGTACAAAGCGCTGTTCCTTGGTAGTGATAATAAACAGCTGTGTTTCACTCTGTATGACCTGCCGCAGACGATCGACAACACCAGGATAAAAGCGTTGCTGCGCCAGCCAATCCTCGGCATCGGCATTAATCCAGGCATCTCGCACTCCATCAAGCTGTGCGGCAATCTCGCCAGGAGTCAGGGCTAGCTTCTGCAACTGCTGTTGGGCAATAGTTGCCCAGTGGGCGAATAGCTCAGCTTCTGGGATGTCTTCGAGCAGCGATCGTACTAAGAGCGGCATTTCCCAGCCTGTCTCAATCACAGGGCGCAGATGATAAAATCGCTCAGCCAATCCTGGAGGCGGAACGTCATCTACAGGTTTCCAGATCTGGCAATAGGTCAGCCATGAGGTTTGAAAATATTCAATCAAGCCGTCGCATACAACTCCATCAAAATCTAATGCCAGAAGGGTGGGCAGGTTCGGCATGGCAGGTTTCCTCAACGGCTAATTTTTTGGCTAGTTCTCTTGGCTAATTCTCTTGGCTAATGCGGGGGCAGAATCAGGTAGCAGTCCTACTCAAAGCTGCACATTCTTAACCGTGCCATAAATGTGGGCAAAGTCTGGTTATCCACACTACAGCCCCCCCGACCAGAGCCAAACCCGCCATTTTGCAGTGCTTTCCACCAGGGCACCGTCCAGAACCAGAGCGCTGGTAAATGTCCTTGGGGTGCCTCTAGGCTAAAGTTGAGCTGATTGTAATATTTAAGAAACTCTAGGTGATCGGTCCACCACTCCATTTTTCTAGCAAAATCTAGCACCTGATCTTGGACAACGCGGGAAGGCAGGTTATTGGTAAAGCTCGTCCGAGATCGCTTGGGAATGGGATAGGCTTGCCACTGTGCTGTAAAGCCAAACTTGCCGCCGCTATAGTAGCTCCAGAGGCGATCGATCGTATGTAAATCAAGGCAAGGAAGCTGGGTAAGAGCATCGGCATTGAGCCAGCCAGCCGCAGCGCGATCGGCTGCTTTGAGCATGACGACAAGGGTTTCTCGATCGGCATCTAGCCATTTTTGCTGCTTCAACAAATCCCGCAGAGTCGTGTAATCTATGCCTTTTTCAGAGCGGAGGTTTATGGGTTCAGCATCGACGGATTTTGCTAGAGCTGCGATCGGTGGCGCGGTCGGCGGTAGCTCAGGCGGAATCTCTTGCCTAGAGATGAAAGAGGCTGATTCCGTAGGAGTTGCCGTAGGAGCCATCTGAGCATAGGCAATGCCACCGGGCACGATCAGAGTGGGGGGAGAATCTATGGGTTCAGGCTGATCTAGACCCTGTGCTAAATTTAGCGAGCTTGAAGGCGTTGGAAGCTGAGTCAAATGTCGGGAGAGCACCTGATCTTCAATGACCGCAATATCGCTGCCTTGAAGTTTCAAGGAATGCTGGAGCCTGACCAGGCGATCTTGAACAGATTGACTAAACGGTAGTCCGAGAGCGATCGCTTGAGTAAATTCTTGCTCGTATCGCTTGAGCTGCGCCTGATAGTCTTGCGCCTCAGGCTCTAAATTCGGTTGAGGTTCAACAGGGCGAGCTTCGCGGGGCGGTTGAGTGGGATTGGCGACTATATCATGAGTCAGTGCGGCACTGGAAGCGCTATTTGCCTGGAGTGAAGAGACACGCTCACCCGATCGATCCGCAGAACCCGCTTGCGCCAGAAGTTCCAGTACGCGCCGTTCGATCGCTTCAGCTTCAGCAGAGGTCAGCTTGAGCTGAGTCTGCTGTCGTTGCAAGATAGAGCGATTGACCGCAGCAATCTCGCCATTGCGAGCATATTGCTTGACAAAAATCGCGTAGGATCGAGCGGTTTCAGGCGTGATCATAACTAACAGACCGATCGCGGAGGTAACTTCTCGCATCCTACGCTAGATCCAAGCTTCCGTAAACTGTTCCGATCGCGTTTTGCTCTGTCTTGCATCGGTCTGGTAGTGACAAATCTGGGCATAATTTTTTGGAAATCCGCGCTCTCTTCAAAAAAATCACACACATAGCGCTACGCGCTTAGATCCAATGAGTTATTTTTTGAGAGCCGCACGGAGCGCGGCTCTCAAAAAATAACTCGTCCTAACTCAATCATGTAATGCTATACCACTAGCAAGGTTCATCTATTCCCAATCTTCAATATCTTGGGTTTCAGCCTCGATCAAGCCCTGCCTCAGATCTGCCCAGACCATCTGTTCGGCAGATAAATCTTGAACCAATTTGCCTTGGCGCAAATGCAGAACATGGGTACAAAACTGCTGCGCTAGCTCAAGCTGATGGTTCACCATGAAAATTGTCATCTGCTGAGTTTGCGCCGTCTGAATCAGAGTTTCAATTAGATGATGACTGCGTCCGGCATCCAGAGCTGAGGTTGGTTCATCCAGTAAAAGCACCTTGGGCTGAATTACCAGGGCACGAGCGATCGCCACTAATTGCCGTTGCCCTACAGAAAGCTGTACTTCGGTGCGATCGAGCCACTCGTGAGGAATATGAAGCTGCTCAGTCCAGGTGCTGATCCGCTGCTGAGCCTCTGATTTCGGCATTCCCCGTAGCGATAGAGGATATGCCAACGCCTGCCGTACCGTCATGCCCAACAGCTTCGATTCCTGGGAGACTAACGTGATTTGCTGGCGCAGTGGAATCACCGGAATTTGACGAATGTCCTGCCCTTCAAAAAAAATCTGTCCCTGACTGGCTTCACTGAGACGATTGAGCAGCCGCAGCAAAGAGGTCTTTCCGGCTCCAGATGCGCCTACAACGGCAACGCGATCGCCCTGAAATACCTTACAGGAGATATCTTGCAGTAGCCGCTGGGCACCTGCGTTGAGGCTGACGCGATCGAGCAGGAGTTGGGGAGAGGGCATTGAGTGAACAGTGAGGGAGCGGAGATTCTAGAGGGCGACAAGTCCTAGCGAAAGGGCTGTCCAGATTGTCCAAGTGTCGATCGCTAATAAAAATAGCGTCAAGACCAGCAGAATTAGATACATCCAGGGTTGAGACAGCGGCTTGACATCGGTAGTATCGATGCCCGTTTTGGCTTCAACCTGTTGCACGAGCCTAGCAAATCCGGCTACCCGCATCGGCAAGAGATAACCCTGTCCCGACTGGCTGAGGAAATAATAGACAATGCCGCCCTGCCCTGTAGAACGAGGCTTGAGAGCCGTGATTTCAGCCCAAGGTAGCGACCAGCCTTTGCGCCAGAATTGCGGTACCCAGTTGGGATAAGTGACTCGAATTTCCTCATCGTCCAGAATTACCCGCTCGCAAAGAACGGCATAAAGGGCGATCGCTCCTAGCGCCAAACCCACTGACAGCCAGAGAGGAGGCACCGGAGCCTGAGTGACCTTTGCCAAAAAGGGTAAGGGCAGCGTTAGAGCCACATACAGCAGCAGCAGCGTCAGCCGAATCAGTGGAGAGAGCCGGAAGATCTGGGGTGAGATAGGAGCAGACACGGAAAGATTGGCAGGTTGGAAAGACACAGAGGGCGCTTGATTAAATTGATTAAGGGGCTTCTACTAGGGTAAATGCTTTCCAGCAAATGCTCTGACCAGCAAATGCTCTGACCAGCAAATGTTCTGACCAGCAAATGCTCTGACCAGCAAATGTTCTAAGGCAGGTACTTTTGCACCACCAGCCAACCTGTAAACGTCACGAATGAAAAGCCTAGAAAAAGCGCGACATTCAGTCCCACATGCAGCGGTCTTGCCCAAGGGCGTTTGGGGCTAATTTGGCTGGCGCTCCAGGCGGAGGCGATTGTCAAACTCACTACCGCCAGACCTGCGGGTAAATGCGCCGAATGTCCTAGGTTGCCATAGTAGCCGATCGTGCCCATCAGACCTACTGCCAGCAGTAGCAGCACTAGACCTACCATTGTGCCGCCAATGCCGTAGTGTAAAGGTCGCAGCCATCGAGGACGAGGCTGCCCCTGCACCCGTGTCAAAGACATCCATCCGCCCGTCGCTATCAGCAAAACATAGGCAGTCAAGGATAGACCCATTGACCAGGCTGCAATCCGCCAGAGCCAAAGAAAGGAAGGAAGATTCACAGGAGAATGAAGTAAGTTATGCCTTTATTCTCCCTCTTCTTCCGGCAAAATTCGTAGCCGAATGGTACGTGAAAAACTGCCATCTGGATCGCCAAGGCTAATCTCTACCGTTTCGTTGGTGAGCGGAGTGAGGTGAGAGAGGAGCGATCGCAAATTTGGCGTACTCACACCACTATCTAGATAAACTCGCTCAGATAGAGTATTCATACGCTTCCAGGTCGTGTAGAGCTTGGCGATCATCTGCTCTAGCTGGGCGGCTTGGCTCACGAGTTCGGCAGTGCTGTTGAGACAGCCGATGCGTAAAGCCTCCTCTAGGGCAGACTCCAGATCGAGCGATTCATGGGCAAGAGACTGTACCTGACCCGCAGCGTTGAGGTATTTCGCCAGATAGCGTGCCTCAGCCGTCACCTGCTTAACGGTATCTACATCAGGATTTTCTGCTACCTCTGCCCGCAGAAAAGTCTGATGCGATTCGGGAAGCTTCTCCATTTCACGGACAAGCGGGGTCAGGTATCGAGCTGGAATGGTGCTGTTGGCTGCCTTCTCTTTGATTTCGATCGGCAATAAATCTGACGTAACCGCCGTCCATTCATCCACCAACTGCCGCACTTCGCGTTGAGTGACTCGCGGACTAGCGTTGTTTTCCCTCAGGCGATCGCTCACCATTTGCTGCACTTCTGGAGCCGCCTGAGCCGTGGCAATGAAGGCGCGCTTGCTAAAGTGGCTAACTTCTTCGGAGTCTAAGATGCCGTCCTCTAGTAATTGATCGGCGCTGGTTGCCAGCTCAATTAGTGAATATGCCTGAGTTTTGCTGATTTCTCGGTCTTTTAGCCAATTGAGAAAGCCAATGCCGTGATCGCTGCCGCGCTTCTCACGATCGCGTACTGCCCGCAAAATCCGTCCGCGCCAGATATCTGTCTGTAGGTCAAAGCGATCGCACACCTGCCATGCGGTTTCTACCTGCTGCTGAAACTCATGCTCCGAAATCTGGTCATCTTCAGGATCAGGCACCTGGAAATCTAGCACGGCATTTGTGCCTAAGTCTTTAGAAAAATTGGGCAGAAGCACATCGGAACGGGTGTTAAAACTGCCATCTGAAAACTGGACTGCGTGAACCATTCAATGCTTTGGAGTAACAGCCGACATATTATGCCATGCTCTCTGGCGATCGAGTTGGCAAAGTTTGTAGCTTAAAGTTCGTGGCTCACGGCAAGACGATCGCGTTACTTAGCAGCGTTTCGTTAAACATCCTACAGACTGGAGATTTTGGGATTAGGTTTGGTGGGGGCGCAGCCCCCACCAAACCTAATTTGCAGGAGGTCTATTAGCTAGCTAAATAGGCTCGGACATTTGCTTTGCGACGACGAAGATGATCTAACGCCTGACGCTCTAGCTGACGAACCCGCTCACGGCTGATGTTCATCCGCTGACCCACCTTGGCAAGAGATAGCTCATTACCATCTGCTAAGCCAAACCTTAAGACCAGAACCTCTCGTTGTTGAGGCGTTAGCTCAGCCAACATACTCTCTAGATCTTGACGGAGAGACTCTTGAGTTGCATAGGTTTCTGGAGAAGCATTTTCGTCTTCCAACAGATCCTGTAGCTCAGTGTCCTGATTATCCCCAATTCGCAGCTCCAAAGAGACGGGCTGCCGTGCCATCATGAGATACTCACGAATTTGGCTTGGCTCTAACTCAAGCGCCTCTCCAATCTCTGCTGGATTAGGACTTCGTCCAAGCTGTTGGGTTAGCTCTCGCTGAACTCTCTTAATTTTGTTAAGCTTTTCAGTGATGTGAATGGGTAAACGAATCGTGCGAGCTTGCTGAGCGATCGCTCTCGTAATTGCCTGCCGAATCCACCAGTAGGCATAGGTCGAGAATTTGTAGCCCCGCACCGGATCAAACTTCTCAACACCGCGTTCCAGACCTAGAGTACCTTCCTGAATCAGATCTAGAAACTCTAGATTTCGCTTCTGGTACTTTTTGGCGATCGCAACCACTAGCCGCAGGTTTGCAGAGATCATCTTTTGCTTGGCTCGCTGCCCCAAACGCAACGCTTGAGTCAAATCAGCTTCGCTCATTTGCACTTCAGATGCCCACTCTGCATGAGCTGGTTCACGGTCTAGCTTTTCAGCAAGCTTATCCTTAGCTTCTAAAAGCGCCATCAACTGCTGAACCTGCTTACCAAAAACAATTTCTTGCTCATGGGTCAACAAAGGTACACGACCGATTTCATGAAGATAGGTGCGCACCATATCTGCGGTAAATGCTGGCTTGCTGGCTTTGCCCTTGGTGGTTTGAATATCGATGTTTACAGTTGGCATAGAGCGACAGAGAACTCCTTATAATCAGGACTAATGGGAATACGGTGCCCCGGAAACCTTAGTTTCCTAGAAACAAAAATAGTTAGGCGGTTAACGGTTTAAGGTTTACAAAACTAGATCAGCGCCATGGCTGTGAAGCGAGAAGATTGTGGGAGAGCAGTAGGGTGAAATCTGAGGCGATAAATGCTTGCGCAGGTTAATGTTTGCTAAGTGCGTCTTGAAATTTTTTAGCTGCTTGAGGCTCTCTAGCTGCAACCTCGGAAGCAATTTCTAGTAGGAACAATCCTTTGTGGCAAATGTTCACTAGGCTGAGTCTGCTGAACCGTGGAATACGTCCATCAAGTACGTTTACCAAAGCGGTGAGCTAGGAGATCCTGGAGTGATGACGATCGTTCCTGAAACTGGCAAACCAAAAGATGTACTAGCAATATCGTAGATGAGGTGTATGAAAGCCGGAATCGTTACCAGTTTGAATTGCTTACAATTGTATTACAATTTTAAGGTTCCGTAAAGAGGTCAGCTCTCATCCGATCGGCTGAACTTGTGTAAGATTTTCTTTGCTGCTTCATAGAGTGCTTCATTAAACCAGTCGCAAATTTAGAAACGAATTTAGGAGAAAGAGGCGCATCCTTTCCCCGTTCTAATATGATGCAAGATTATCTTGAGGCAGAAGTACGGGAAACCTAGAGGGATAACCGAACTGTAATATTTCTACTAAAACCCTAAATCCGCTTTGGCGGCTTCAGCGGCTCGAAATAGCGGCTCGTTGGGCATTTCCTCCCAAGCGCGATCGCCAATTTCGGCATAGAAAGTCTCGTCGTAGGGGCGGGTGCGAACCACGACAGGCATCGGCACCGCGTGACCCAGAATGAGAGCCTGCTGCTTAGAATCGAGCTTTGCTAGAACCGATCGCAATGCCTGACCGCCTGAAACGCCTGTGAAAATAGCGTCGATGTCTTTTTCGTCGTTTAGCAGCGCCGTAATCCGCGTACCGACCTGAGACATTACCTCGTTATCAATGCCAGATGGACGTTGATCAACGACGAGGAGTGTAACGAAGTATTTGCGCATTTCACGGGCGATCGTGCCAAAAATAGTTTGACGGACGGTGCTGGGATCAAGGAAGCGGTGAGCTTCTTCGATGGTGATGACGAGCTGATGGGGGCGATCGCTGGGGTTTTTCGTCTGTAAAAACTTCTCAGCTTTGTGGACATAGCTGGCGTGAATCCGACGGGCAATGACGTTGGTTGCCAACATATAGGACAGCATATTGGACTGAGAGCCAAACTCGATCACCACATGCTTTCCGGCTTCTAAAGACTCCAGAATCTGTCCGACGTAGTTTTTGGGGCAAGTGTTCCGCAGATACTTCAAGTCGTCTAAGCGAGTCAGCTTGCGCTGGAGCGCCATGATGGAAGACTTGCTCCCCATCTTCACCTCACAGAATTCCTGAATCTCCTCATTGCTCATGGACATCAGGCGGGTAATCCAGGTTTTGCCAAACTCGTTCCGGAGGATGATCGCATTTTCTAGACTAGCTTCCGAGAGGTTGAGTTCGCCTCGCACCAGCGCCAGATCCTCTACGTCAATTTGGTCATAGCTGATGTAAAGCTCCTGGGCATCCCGCACGCCGCGCCGCTTGGTGGATTCGGGATCGAGGGTGTAGACCTGGACGCGATCGGGAAATAACTGCCGCAAGCCTTTGACGGTGCTAAATTGCTTGCCTTCTCGCGCTGCCTCCCAGCCGTATTCTGAGTGCATATCAAAGATCAGGTTGACGGCAGCACGCTTGCGAATAATGCCGGAGAGCAGCAGTCGAGTTAAGAATGATTTGCCCGTACCCGACTTGCCAAATATGCCGTTGCTGCGCTCGACGAAGCGATCGAGATCAATGCAAATGGGGACATCCATGTCGATCGGCTGACCGATGGCAAAGTTGCGGCGATTGGGGTCATCCTCCCAGCCAAAGACGGCACGAAAGTCTCGATGGGCAGCGTCATACACCTGGCTAAAGTGGCTAGGAATGGTTTTGACGGGCTGCAATTCTACGTCGTTGGTCTGCGCTTCGTAAGAGCCAAGCTTTCCAGCAGCTTTCTTGGTTTTATTTTTATCTGAGGTTTTCCCCGAATCTGGGCGATCGCGATTAGCAGGCGTAAACATCAGCATTGGGGTCAGGTTGATGGTGCCATAGGTTCCCGTTCCGGCAAGCACCTCCTGCAAAAATAGGTTGCTGGGATCAGGCGGATTGGAAAGGATACGCGGACTAGAAGTGCCCAATGCCACATCCGTTAACATGCAGAAGAAGCGCGATCGCACCCCTTGCACCACCAAAAATTTGCCAACCCGCATGTCTTCTACCAGAACATCCGCATGAAGTCGCACCTCTAATCCCTGGCTGAGGGAACCTTGAATGACGGAACCTAGCGGCTGCTCTGGATTCATGCCTGAATGTATATGCCTAGATAAAAATTAGTGAATCTGCGAGTTAATACGCCTGTCCTATTATGAGTTAATACGTTCGTTCTATCAATTGATACAGACGTTCTATTCACAAACTTATGCCATCTGAGCTAGCTGCTATTCTCTGTAGCGTTGCTTGGCAAAGATTTGAGCTATGGCTCCAATAGCGGCAGTACGGAGTTGGCGAAAATGGCAGCTTGGGTGCGATCGCGCAACTCCAGCCGTCCCAAGAGATTTGTAACGTGATTTTTGACGGTGCCCTCAGAAATGTAGAGCGCTTTGGCAATTTCTCGATTGCTTGCGCCTTGGGCAATCAGCTTCAAGACTTCACGTTCGCGAGGGGTGAGTTCGGCAAATCCGGGTGGCAGGTCGGGCGGCAGGCTAGGCGGCAGGTTGGGCGGCAGATCGGCAGCAGCAGCCTCCGGGGGTTTAGCAATCAGCCGCTGCAAGATGCCCGGTGCAAACTGAGTGTAGCCTTTGTGAACCGTGCGAATTGCGTTCGCCAGCTCTTCGGTAGGCGTGTCTTTGAGCAAATATCCCACTGCTCCCTGCTGGAGGGCTGCGGCAACATATTCGTCTTCATCAAATGTGGTGAGCATTAGAATTTTTACGGCGGGGAACTGCTGGGCGATCGCCGTTGTCGCTGCAACGCCATCCATCACAGGCATTCGCACATCCATCAGCACCACATCCGGCTGCAACGCCTCAACCTGCTGAACGGCAACCTGTCCATTTTCGGCATCGCCGACGATCTGCAAGTCCGGCTCTAGTTGCAGCAATGCCTTTAGCCCCTGCCGGATAATGCTTTGATCATCAACCAGTAAGACTCGAATCATAGGGGTTTTCAGCCAGAAAATTGAAGGAGGGGAATCTGAACTGTGATGCAACAGCCTTGACCCAGCTGACTATCAATTTGCATTTGTCCGCCTAGAGCGATCGTCCGTTCTCGCATTCCTTGCAGTCCAAATCCGGTTTGGTTTTCAGCAATTTGGAAGCCGTCGCCATTGTCTTGAATCGTGAGATGCAGATGAGGCGCGATCGCCTCTAGGCTGATATTCACCTCAGAGGCATTAGCATACTTGCGGATATTGGTAAGCGCCTCCTGAACGATGCGACATATGGCGCTACTGACTTCATAGGGCAGCGACAGAGCTTGAATCTGGCAATGGGGCTGAATGCCCGTGGTGCGATAAAAGTCCTCGGCTAGGGTGGCGATCGCCTCCAGTAGAGGCATCCCCTGAAGGGGATCAGAGCGCATGGCAGACACCGATCGCCGCACTTCTTGCAGAGCCGTTGAGCCAAGTTGCTTGGCATCGCGCAAAAAGCTATGCGCCTGATCTGGATTGGAGTCCCAGAGCTTCAAAGCGCCCTCCATTTGCAGATTGAGTCCGGTCAGTGCGTGACCCAGAGAGTCGTGAATCTCACGGGCGATCCGGGCGCGCTCTTGTGCCATTGCCAGATTTTCGACCCGCAGGGCATATTGGCGGAGCTGGTCATTGGCGATCGTCAGCTTTTCCCGACTTTGACGCTCGTTGATCAAGGCATTTACTAGCAGCAAGATTAATACCAGAACTAGACCTAGCAGCAAGACAAAATTGAACAGCAGGGGACGACTGGGAACTTGCCAGCGCAGAGGGGCTTGAATTTCGACACGCCGCATAAACCGAGTCACCATCAGCAGAAACAGACTGAAGGCAATGCCCATGACCACCAGCCGCCCCGGCATTCTAAAAATTAGGCAACTCCGAATCATTAGCACCACATAGAGAAACGGAAATATGCGTGGATTTTTGCCCGCCGCGGCTGCCAGCACGATTAACCCAATCTCTAGAGCGGTGTAGGCAATTTTGTAAGCTGTTTGTGGGCTAGCTTTCTGAGAGGACGAGTAGCTAGGCAACTGTAGCCCCATCAGCCCAAATCCCAGCAAGCTCAGAAAATTAAGCAACGGAAATCGCTCGCCTAAGCGAGGTACTGAACCCGGCAGAAATTCCCCCAGCAGAGCGATCGCTAGCAGCCCCCACTCTAAATACAGCAGAAACGGAAACGGATGCTTCTGGATGAACCGGGGGCGATGCATAGATTAGCTAGAGAAGTCCCGGAACTTTCTGATAGAGATGGGCGATCGGGCAATGGAAATCAAGGCTAGAAAAACTTATCTCCTCACCTGCAAGATAGGTTTGCCCTATCCAGTCCCCTACAGAACTGAGTCGATAGCACTCCACCTGCATTTGAATCTGGTCTACCAGAACATACTCCTTCAAAGTTGGGCAAGTTTGGTAGTCGGCAAATTTTTCACCGCGATCGAATGCTGCCGTAGAGCTTGACAGGATTTCAATCACGAATGAGGGGTAAAGAATAAAGTCTTCATTGCCGTTGAGTTCTCGCTCGTCACAAGTCACTGCAACATCTGGATAGTAGTAACAATCTGTCGCCTCTAGTCTCACCTTGATGTCGGAAGTGAAGACTAAGCAAGGAGTCGCTGAAAGATGATTTCCTAAAAGCATGACAAGGTTACTCGCTAGAACCAGGTGAGGTTTCTTGGCTCCCATCATGGCATAAACATGACCCTGCCGATACTCATGCTTAATCGGGCTGACCCGCTCTCCTACTAGATACTCTTCTGCGGAAATATGGAATTTTTTCTGACCCGCAACCATAGATACCTCAGTAAATGGAGAAGGAGCTGAGAAGGAGCTTAAAACCTTTACGTCGATTATAGTCGGCTGTCTCAAAGCGGCGAACATGACCAAAGTCATGGGTAAGGTCATGACGATTTGTTCAGGTAGTTCAGGCGCGAAATTTCTACGATCGGACTATCGAAAGCTAAACGCTAAAGCGGTTTTCAAGTTCACATCATTCTAGGAAACTACCCGACATGAAATTTAGTCTCAAAAAAGTTCTGGTGGGTGGCGCTCTTGTAGGGGCGATCGCGCTTCTTCCCCTCATCGCTAATGCCCAAAACCAGCCCCAAAGTGGAGAAGGCAAAATGCCCAGACTCCATCAGGCAATGCGCCAGCTTAACCTCAGTGACGATCAACAAGCGCAAATCCAACAGATTCGTGAAGCTGCCCGGACTCAGATGCAGGGTATCCTCACGGCTGAGCAAAAGCAGCAGTTGCAGGGGGCGATCGCTCAGGGCACTCCTCTACCTAAAGCCCTAGATGCCCTCAATCTAACCGAAGCTCAGCGCACTCAGGGACGGGAGATTATGCAGACTTCCCGTGAGCAAATGCAGGGTATCCTCACGGCTGAGCAGCAGCAGCAAGTTCAGGAATTTCGCCAGTCTCGTCAGGGAAGGCGGGGGGCAATGGGTCGCATTCCTCGCGAGATTGCCCAACGGCTGAACCTGACCGAAGATCAGCAGGCAAAGCTCAAGCAAATTCGCGAAAGCACTCGCACTCAGATGGAGAATGTGCTGACGGCGGAACAAAAGCAGCAGTTGCAGACGGCGATCGCCCAAGGTGAAGATAAATCTGCCGCCCTCAGGGCGCTCAACTTGACGGAGGCTCAGCGCACTCAAAAACGCGAGATCTTCGAGTCTGCCTACGAGCAAGCCAAGGCTGTTTTGACGGCGGAGCAACAGCAGCAAGTCCAGGAATTTATGAGTTCTCGTCGATCGGCAATGTTCCAGTAGCGGGTTTCAGTGGGGAGTTCCCGATCGGCACCTCAAGACAGGGGAACATTAGCGAGTCATCCGAAATCGTTCACCCATCTAACTATAGAACAAGTGTTAGGACGGGGAAGTTTTTGTGGGTGCGCGGAGCGCACCCACAAAAACTTCCTAAGAGGATCTTTGAAAAGTCCAATTATTTAGTAGCGAAACGTTTTAAATCCCCCTCAATCCCCGCGCTATAGCGCCGCTGCGCTAGAAAAAAGGGGGACTTTGAGTTCGTTTCCCCCTTTTTTAAGGGGGCAAGGGGGGATCAAGAGGTGCCTAAAATCACAGCCGACCACTCTTTAAACATCTTCTAAGAGTAATGGCTATAGAACAAACTGCAAGGAAATCAAAATCATGGCGAAGGCAAAATCCATTGTTTCCCAAGAACAAAGACAGAACATCAAAACGTTGCTGACCGATGTCAAAAATAGTGTTGAGAACGCACCCTCAGACACAACAGTCACGCAGCTCAAGGCTGACGTAAAAGCGGCACTGAGCGATCGCAAGCTCACCCAGTCTGAATTTAAGACGATCGCCAATGACGTGCTGAATGTGGTCAGCAGTGCTGGAGTCACTGCCGAGGAAGCCCGCACAATCTTCTACGATCTACAAGACATTGCAGAAGCCTCGCGCTTTCCTAAAACCAATGACGACTTGACCGGGACGACCGGAAATGACGTTCTTTGGGGCGGGCTGGGACGCGATCGCCTCAAGGCAGCAGGCTCAGATGATGCAGGGAAAGGTGAAATTGATGTCCTTTGTGGCGGCGGCGGTAAAGACACCTTTGTGCTGGGAGATGCGGCTACAGGCTTCTATAATGACGGCACATCAGGCACTCTGGGACTTCAGGACTACGCCACGATTCTGGATTTCAACAAAAAGCAGGACACCATTCAGCTTCATGGCAGTGCTGCTGGCTACACCATGGGCGCTTTGCCCTCAGAGCTTTCGGTGAAAGGTACAGGCATTTACCAAACAACCGGAAGCTCCCGTGAGCTAGTGGGTGTAGTCGTGGGAGTTAGCCTCACCGACCTTAGCACGGGTTTTACGTTCGTTTAATCAACCTTTTGCACAGGCTGTGGCAATGAAAACAACCTGTGCAAAGCTCCATAACACTGAATTCCGAAAAGGTGACCATGCAATCTTCTTACCCAGCTACCCAGCCCAATCCTAAAATTGCCCGATTTCTCAACGCGATCGATCGCCTTTCTGATGCGCTAGGAGTTAGCGTACCGCCCATTGTAGATATTCAGGTGCTGCGATCGCTTCCCCTCGGCACTTTCGGTCGAGCCTGGGGAGATTCCCTCGATCGCCACAATCTGCAACCTTTCACGACAGGGCCTCGCCGCAAACAGCTTCATGATGGCGTGCATGTCTTGACGGGTTACGGCACAGATGCGATCGGTGAAGCCGAAGTTCAGGCTTTTCTTTTGGGAGCCAAGTTTCGTTTGGCTCACGTTATTTTGGGATTAGGGCTTTTGCGCCAGGTAAAACAGCAATCAGGTCTTTCTAATGGGATGAAGCTAAGGCTACGAGCAGCCTATCGGCGGGGTCGGCGTTCTCAATTCGATGCAGACAGGTGGCAACCTGAGCTGATGTGGAGCTTGCCGTTGGGTGAAGTGCGATCGCGGTTAGGCATTGATTGAAAACCTAACGCTAATCGTGATCTTGATCGGGACTAAAGTCCTGTTTTCATGGAACTAAAGTCCCGTTCTCATGGGACTAAAGCCCTATTTGAGATCAGGACGATCGCCTCATGTGCTTTCAGAGCAGAATTTTTAGGATTGAACCGTTGGAGCTAAATCGAGCTTCTAGCGAGTCTACCTAAGGAGATTTCCTCAAATGAAACTCAAGTTCAATGCCATTCTGCTTTGTGTCACTGGCGTGGTTATTTGCCTGTCTTTCCCAGCTCAAGCACAGTTCCAAGGGCCTCCAGAAAGAATGCCTTCAATGCCACAGGGCATGCCTCAAGAGCAGATGCCGCGGCGCTCTATAGATCAGAGCAATCTCAGCGAGGAGCAGCAAGAAAAACTGCGTGAGATTCAAGAAAGCGTCCAAGAGGAGATATCAGACCTGCTGACAGATGACCAGAATGAGCAGCTAGAGAGGGCGATCGCATCCGGCAAAAATCCGCAAGAGGCGCTGCGATCGCTCGATCTGGACGAAGATCAGCAAACTGAAGTCAGAGAGCTTTTACAAAATGCTCAGGAGGAGATGCACGCTGTTTTGACGGAACAGTAGCCCTTTTCCTCCTACCGTATCAGGAGTCATTCATGCAGCTTGAAGGAGACTCACCATGTCAAAAAAATCGCAGAACGGTAAAAACAGCAAAAAGACCCAGAGCAGCTCCATCACAGATGAGCAAAAGCAAATCTTTGAGACATTAGTGAGCGATGTCAGCAGTAGTTTTGAGGATTCCGCCTCAGACACGAGTGTAGGCCAGCTTAAAACAGATGTTGAATCTGCCTTGAGCGATCAAACCGTGACCCGCTCTGAGCTTAAGACGATTGTCAAAGATATCTTCACGGTTCTAGACAGCGATGAAATTAACGATGAGGAAGCCCGTACCATCTTTGATGACTTACAAGAAGTTATCGCAGTTTCTACTAGCTCCCAATCAAATGATGAGCTGACTGGGACTGATGGAGATGACATTTTGTCAGGAGGAACCGGAAACGATCGCCTCACCGGGACAAGCTCTACCCAGGCAGGAAAGGATGAGATCGACCTGCTAATCGGCGGTAGTGGCAAAGATACATTCGTTTTGGGCAACGCCTCTAAAACTTTCTATGACGATGGCAAGAGCGACACCCAAGGCTCAGCGGACTATGCCGCAATTTTGGATTTCAACCCAAAAAAAGACACGATTCAACTCAAGGGTAGTTCAAGCAGCTACTCGGTGGGTGCTTTACCAGACAACCTCAACATTACGGGAACCGGAATCTACTATCAGAGCAGCGGCTCTGAATCTGAGCTGATTGGGGTGGTGGTTGACGTCACCCTTAGTGACTTAAGTAAAGGTTTCACCTTTGCCTAAAAATCTTTAATCCGGCGTTGCTGATTTTATGGGCAAGTTTTTTTGAAGGAGGGCGCAGAGCGCCCTCCTTCAAAAAAACTTGCCCAGATTATCCAGATTGCGTCCATTTACAGTAGCTTATAGAACAGTGCAATGATTCTGCTGCTGTTATGTCTGCGATCACCCCTAAGCCTCCACTGTTCAATGCTTCCAGTCGTTCCCCTTGGTTCTGGATAGGCATGGCTGGGATTTTTCTATTCTCCCTTGCCCTACGATTTTGGGGGCTGAGCCGCTTCAATACCCTGGTGTTTGATGAAATTTACTACGCCAGATTTGCCAGCCACTTTCTCAAGGGCGAAATTATTTTCACCGGGCATCCCCCCCTTAGCACTTACATCATTGAGTTTGGCATTTGGCTAGGCGAAAAAATGCCCTGGGGCGATCGCACCCTCAAGAATGGATTGGCGGGTTTGCTGATTTCTCCCTTCAGCTACCGCTGGCTGAATGCTCTGACCGGATCGGTTTTGCCGCTGGTGATGGCGGCGATCGCCTATCAGCTCAGCTATCGTCGCAGCTACGCTTTGATTGCCGGACTACTGCTCTCCATGGATGGGCTGTTTTTGGTGGAATCGCGCTATGCTCTCAACAACGTCTACCTGCTGCTGTTTGGACTATTGGGGCAGCTCTTTTTTCTGATCGCACTCCGTGCCCAGGGCTGGCAAAGATGGCTCTGGCTTGGCTTAGCCGGAATTGGCTTTGGGGCTTCTGCGGCGATCAAGTGGAACGGACTCGGATTTTTGTTGGGAGCCATTTTGATTTGGTCAGCGGGCTGGATTTTGCAGTGGGTGAGGCTGAAATCCGCTAAAGGTGAAGAGGGCGATCGTCTCCCCACAAATTTCTTTAGTAGTCAAACCCCCTTTCAAAACCTGACTCAGCTTCATCTAGGACATGCCTTTGTCTGTTTTGCCGCAATTCCGCTGCTGGTTTACTACCTGTGCTGGCTGCCCTACATGCAGATCGATCCTTCAGGAGACAGCTTTTGGACGTTGCAGGTCAAAACCTACGACTACCACAAGCGAGTTGGAGGCGTGAGTGCTCATCCTTACTGCTCTCTATGGTTTACCTGGCCGCTGATGCTGCGTCCGATCGCCTATTTTTACAGAACATCCAACAGCGTCAACGAGCTGCCATCTGTTGTGGGGCCACCCTTGCCGCAAGCTGCGGGGAGCGTCATCTATGACGTTCATGCCATGGGTAATCCTTTTCTGTGGTGGTTTTCCACAGCAGCGATCGTTCTCTTGTTTGGGCTGTTCGCGCATCAAACTTGGCAATGGCTGGCACGTTGGGTTAGTGAAACATCTCTGACCGCTAAATCTGGGGCTGAGTCCAGTCCCGGATTCAGTACATCTGCAGCTGGAAATCCTTCGGGTCTGAATACCCAGAGCTGGCTCGTCCTTTACCTGGCGCTCAACTGGTCAGCCAATTTGCTGCCTTGGCTAGAAGTGACGCGCTGCGCCTTCTTGTATCACTACATGGAATCGTTAGTGTTTGCGTTGCTAGGCTTAGCGCTGGTGGTCGATCGCTGGCTGCATAGTCCACTTCGTGCCCGCAGAAGGCTAGGCTTTGGTATTCTTGCCCTGATTTTTATCGCCTTCATTTTCTGGATGCCTATTTATCTGGGGTTGCCGCTTTCCCCGATCGAAATTCAGATGCGCCGCTGGCTGCCGTCCTGGATTTAAGGCGGCATTCTCGTCTTTCTGTGTTTTCATTTTCTTATAAAGACCGCCCGGTATACAGGCTCTCCGCGCAATAGCGTCGATTGCTCCCGCTCTGTAGGCACGGCTAGGGGATTGATCTCTAGCCACTCAGAGTCTTTGCGCACAGAGTCTTGGCGAGCGAAGGCAGGATGCTCCTGAAAGCGATCGCACATTTCTATCTCTACGTCCTTCACGTCAGACTGTAGAAAAACCATTCCACCGGGCGCTAGATGGAGTGATAGCTCTTCGACTAGCTCAGGCTGTACTACCCGCCGCTTTTGGTGACGCTTCTTAAACCAGGGATCGGGAAACTGGATGCTGATTCTATGCAGAGATCTTTCAGGGAGAGCGGAGAGAAGCGATCGCAGTGAATTATTGACGTTGCAAAAGATGTAGTAAAGATTCGTGAATCCCGCCTCTTGCGACCGGAGATTGGCTTCCAAAACGAGCGGCTCTCGAATCTCTAGCCCCAAATAGTTCCAGTCAGGCTGCTCTTGAGCCATCTTGAGCAGAAAAACTCCCTTGCCGCAGCCAATATCTAAATGCAGTGGCAGCGATAAATCTGCATAAACTTTTGTCCAATCTGGCGGAGCTGCCGACTGTTTGTACTTCTGACTGAGTGGGTTAACATGCTGCCGCACACGAACGATCGCCAATTGGGACTCCTCTCTGCTAGAACCTACCAGAGTAAACACACTTTACTGCTTATTACAAATCAAGTTGCAAATCAAGGTGTAGCGTAGGAGATATGGGCATTCTTACCCCAGATATTCTTACTTTGCTTTTACCTTTTCCCCATGACACTCAATTTTCGGTTCGCTATCCTCAGCGATCCCCATATTGCTCTTCCCCATACCATCTGGGATCATCCTAGCCGCTTCCACTTGGTTGAGTTTAGTATGCAGGCGCTAGAAGTTGTTCTGCGAGAGCTGGAAACACTCCATCTCGATTTCTTGCTAATCCCTGGCGATCTGACTCAGCATGGAGAGCCAGAGAATCATGCTTGGCTAGCGGATCGCCTGACTCAGCTTCCCTATCCAGTCTGTGTCATTCCTGGAAATCATGATGTCGTAGAACAGTTTCCTACCGATCGATCGATCGGGTTGGCAGACTTCCCGCTTTACTATAAAAAGTTTGGCTATGGGGAAGGCGATCGTCCTTACTACAGCCGAGAAGTTTTGCCGGGGGTACATATCATTGGTCTTAACTCCAACGGCTTCGATAGTTGGGGCAAGCAGATGCCTACAGGATATCTAGATCCAGAGCAGCTTTCCTGGCTCAGGCATACGCTCTCTCGGCTGCAAGGGATTGTGTTTGTTATGGTGCATCATAACGTCATCGAGCATCTGCCCGACCAGTCTCATAGTCCGCTAGGTCAGCGATACATGCTTGAAAATGCGGCTCCCCTATTGCAGATGATGCAAGAATTTGAGGCTAACGTCGTATTTACAGGGCATTTGCATATTCAGGACGTTGCACAGCATGAAGCGTTGGGGCATCAGACTATTTTTGAGGTTACAACTGGCTCTCTCGTCACCTATCCTCACCCTTATCGGATTCTCCACTTCGAGCAGACCTGTCAGGGAAATCGGTTGCAAATAGAGTCTCGGCGAGTTCTGGCGGTACCAGAGCAATCAGACTTGCAGCATTTCTCACGAGAGTGGATGGGCGATCGCTCTACTCCCTTCGTGACTAAGTTACTCACCCAGCCACCCCTTAGCTTGTCTCTACCCCAGATCGAGGCGCTGGTTCCGGCACTCCGCTACTTTTGGGCAGACATTGCCAGTGGAGATAGCAAATTCAACTTTCCGAGCTTTCCTGAAACAGTCAATCAGTATTTCGCCAGATTTGGCGCGATCGATGCTCAGGGCAGGTATAGCCCGATCGATAATACGGTCAGTCTTGAGCTGGAGAATAGGCGCGATCGCACTCGTTCTCTAAGTTTTTGACATAACTCTCTTTACATAACAAACACAAATTGACAGAAACCCAATAAAATCGATATAGTTGAAGACTGTGAAAAGTTAAAATTAACTAATCCATACCACCCGTCAAGACCAGAGGCGAAATTTGCTCTAAGTCATGCCAACGATTCAGCAACTCATCCACAACGAACGTAACAAAGCCAAGAAGAAGACCAAATCTCCTGCTTTGAAGAGCTGTCCGCAGCGTCGCGGTGTCTGCACCCGCGTCTACACAACCACACCTAAGAAACCAAACTCTGCTCTCCGTAAGGTGGCGCGGGTTCGCCTCACCTCAGGATTTGAGGTGACGGCCTATATCCCTGGCATTGGACATAACCTACAAGAGCATTCCGTCGTCATGATTCGTGGGGGTCGGGTTAAAGACTTGCCAGGTGTCAGATACCACATTATTCGCGGAACGCTAGATACAGCCGGAGTTAAGGATCGTAAGCAAGGTCGTTCCAAATATGGTGCGAAGCGCCCCAAAGCTGCAAAGTAATGGACAAACTCTAGAGCAGCTAGGCAGGTGATTGAAACCCGCTAGCTGCTCTAAAAATGCCTTCATCGACTTAGCTAAGGCTTGGGCGCAAGAGCTTCAAGATTCAGATTCTCTGAAATCGAAAGTTCATGGGTTTAAGCCGAGCAGGCAAGATTTAGGTTTGACCATCTAAGAACGCTGGCACAAGAATTTCCGGCATACTTTTGACACACTGTATCCTGCCCACTCATTAGACATTCCTGTAAAGATTTATTTCTCAAGAGCTAGCCTATGTCTCGCCGTACTGTTGTCCAAAAGCGCCCAATTCAACCCGATCCAGTTCATAACAGCCGGGTCGTCACCATGATGGTGTCTCGGCTTATGAAGAGTGGAAAGAAGTCTATTGCCTATGGCATTATCTATGATGCTTTCAAGATGATAGAAGAGCGAACAGGTACAGATCCTCTGGAACTGTTTGAAAGAGCCGTCAAGAATGCGACTCCGCTAGTTGAGGTCAAAGCCAGACGAGTAGGTGGTGCAACTTACCAGGTTCCTATGGAAGTCCGTTCTGAGCGGGGCACAGCTCTGGCTCTCCGTTGGCTTTCTCAGTTTGCCCGTCAGCGTTCTGGCAGAACTATGGCAGGGAAGCTAGCAAATGAGCTGATGGATGCAGCTAATGAAACTGGCAGCGCCATTCGCAAGCGCGAAGAAACTCACCGTATGGCTGAAGCAAATAAAGCATTTGCTCACTACCGTTACTAAGACGCTGTTACCACACTGTGCGAAGTTTTTGGGTTGAGTCGCTCTGCCGTGCCGTTGGTAGGCGACTGCCGATAAGTTTGTGAAAACCACACGTTAGCCATAAATAAAGTATAAAATCTTAACAGACGCAGCCTTTGTCAGGGAGGCGCTGCGGCATAAATCAAGGAGGTAGCTGTGGTACGTACTATTCCCCTCGAACGGGTACGTAATATTGGGATCGCCGCTCACATTGATGCGGGCAAGACAACAACGACTGAGAGAATTCTGTTCTACTCTGGCGTTGTGCATAAAATTGGCGAAGTCCATGAAGGAACAGCAGTTACTGACTGGATGGAGCAGGAGCGAGAGCGAGGAATTACCATCACGGCGGCTGCGATCAGTACCAGCTGGAACGACCATCGCATCAACATTATTGATACCCCTGGTCATGTAGATTTCACCATTGAAGTAGAGCGCTCCATGCGCGTCTTGGATGGCGTAATTGCAGTCTTTTGCTCTGTGGGTGGAGTGCAGCCTCAGTCTGAGACGGTGTGGCGGCAAGCCGATCGCTACAATGTTCCTCGCATTGTTTTCATCAATAAGATGGATCGGACAGGTGCGAACTTCTACAGAGTCTATGAGCAGATTCGCGATCGCCTACGTGCCAACGCAGTCCCTATCCAACTGCCTATTGGCAGCGAGGATGTTTTCAAGGGCATTGTCGATCTGGTCAAGATGAAGGCGTACATCTACGTTGATGAGCTAGGCTCTAAGCCCGAAGAAATCGACATCCCTGAGGACATGAGGGAGCTGGCAAATGAGTATCACGGCAAGCTGGTAGAGTCGGTTGCTGAAACGGATGACGTTCTGATTGAGAAATACTTGGGCGGTGAAGAACTCACAGAAGCTGAGATTCGTAGGGGTCTTCGTATTGGCACCGTTTCAGGAAAGATTGTGCCTTTGATCTGTGGCTCTGCCTTCAAAAACAAAGGCGTTCAGCTCCTGCTAGATGCAGTGGTGGATTACTTGCCTTCTCCGCTAGAAGTGAAGCCTGTTCAAGGAGTTCTTCCTGATGGCAGCACTGCCACCCGACCTGCCAGTGACACTGAGCCAACGGCTGCCTTAGCGTTTAAGATTATGGCTGATCCCTATGGTCGCCTAACTTTTGTTAGGGTTTACTCCGGTGTGCTCGTCAAGGGCAGCTATGTCTACAATGCCTCTAAGGACAAGAAAGAGAGAATCTCCCGCTTAATTATCCTGAAGGCAGACGATCGCCAAGAGGTCGATGAGTTGCGGGCAGGGGATCTAGGCGCTGCCCTAGGCTTGAAAGATACCTTTACAGGTGACACGCTCTGTGACGAGGCTTCTCCCATCATCCTGGAATCCCTATTTGTTCCGGAACCTGTGATCTCGGTTGCAGTTGAGCCGAAAACAAAGCAGGATATGGAAAAGCTCTCTAAGGCATTGCAAGCCCTATCTGAGGAAGACCCAACCTTTCGGGTTAGCGTTGACTCGGAAACTAACCAGACAGTAATTGCCGGGATGGGTGAGCTGCACTTGGATATCTTGGTCGATCGCATGAAGCGAGAATACAAGGTGGAGGCCAATGTAGGTGCGCCTCAGGTCGCCTATCGGGAAACCATTCGTAAACCCGTTCGCGCTGAGGGTAAATTTATCCGGCAGAGTGGCGGCAAAGGTCAGTATGGTCACGTTGTGATTCAGATTGAACCCGGTGAACCGGGCACTGGGTTTGAATTTGTTTCCAAGATTGTCGGCGGTACTGTGCCTAAAGAGTACATTGGTCCTGCCGAACAGGGAATGAAGGAAGCTTGTGAGTCTGGCATCCTGGCAGGTTATCCTGTCATTGATCTGAAGATCACAATGGTGGATGGTTCTTATCATGATGTAGACTCTTCGGAAATGGCGTTCAAAATTGCTGGTTCAATGGCAATTAAGGAAGCCGTGATGAAGGCTTCTCCAGTCTTGTTAGAGCCGACCATGAAAGTTGAAGTTGAAGTTCCTGAGGACTTCATCGGCAACGTTATTGGCGATTTGAACTCTCGTCGAGGGCAAATTGAAGGACAGGACACTGAGCAAGGCACTGCCAAGGTTATTGCTAAAGTACCCTTGGCGGAAATGTTTGGGTATGCTACCGACATTCGGTCAAAAACTCAAGGTCGTGGCATATTCTCAATGGAGTTCAGCGCTTATGACGAGGTACCTCGCAACGTCGCTGAAACCATCATTGCGAAGAGTAAAGGGAACGCATAGTCAGTAAAGAGGAACAAATAGATAAATGGCACGCGCAAAGTTTGAACGGACTAAACCCCACGTTAATATCGGCACCATTGGTCACGTTGACCATGGTAAAACGACCCTAACTGCTGCGATCACAATGACGCTGGCAGCATTGGGACAAGCCCAGGCGAGAAACTATGATCAGATCGATGCTGCGCCTGAAGAAAAAGCGCGGGGTATTACGATCAACACTGCTCACGTGGAATATGAAACCACTGAGCGCCACTACGCCCATGTGGATTGCCCAGGTCACGCTGACTATGTGAAGAACATGATCACGGGTGCAGCTCAGATGGATGGCGCAATCTTAGTGGTTGCGGCAACCGACGGTGCGATGCCTCAGACGAAAGAGCATATTCTGCTGGCGAAGCAGGTGGGTGTACCTAGCGTTGTGGTCTTCCTGAACAAAATTGACCAGGTGGACGACGAAGAACTGCTTGAGCTTGTGGAATTGGAGCTGCGGGAACTTCTGACTGATTACGACTTCCCCGGTGACGATGTGCCGATCGTTCGTGGTTCAGGTCTGATGGCTCTGGAGCAGATGCAAAAGAACCCCAAAACCATCAAGGGCGAGAATGAGTGGACTGATAAAATCTACGAATTGATGGAAGCTGTGGACTCTTTCATCCCGACTCCTGAGCGGGATATCGACAAGCCTTTCTTGATGGCGGTAGAAGATGTCTTCACCATTACAGGTCGGGGAACCGTTGCTACAGGTCGGATTGAGCGCGGCAAGGTCAAAGTGGGTGAAACGGTGGAAATTATCGGCATCCGCGACAGCCGGAGCACAACCGTGACCGGAATCGAGATGTTTAAGAAGAGTCTTGATGAAGGGATGGCGGGTGATAATGCAGGTCTCCTGCTGCGGGGTATTCAGAAGACTGATATTGAACGGGGCATGGTAATTGCTAAGCCGGGTTCAATTAAACCTCATACCCAGTTTGAGGGTGAGGTATATGTGCTTCAGGAAAAAGAAGGCGGACGCAAAACCCCCTTCTTCCCTGGCTACAAGCCTCAGTTTTATGTCCGAACCACCGACGTGACGGGCACGATCGCTTCTTTTACCGCGGATGATGGTAGCGAAGCGGAAATGGTGATGCCGGGTGACCGCATCAAAATGACGGTCGAACTGATCAACCCGATCGCAATTGAGCAAGGGATGCGTTTCGCCATCCGTGAAGGCGGTCGTACCATTGGAGCGGGCGTGGTTTCCAAGATCCTGAAATAGCGGGATTTCAGCTTGCAGTCAGCAGCTAGCATTAGACACTAGCTGCTGATTATTTTGTCTCAGTCGTCTTACTCTGAACCTAGAAAACTTAACCTTGGCACTTAAATGGCAACTATTCAACAGCAGAAAATTCGGATTCGCCTCAAGGCTTTCGATCGCCGCCTCCTAGACACTTCCTGCGAAAAGATTGTAGATACCGCTAACCGCACCAATGCCACAGCTGTAGGACCGATTCCGCTCCCCACAAAGCGTCGGATTTATTGTGTCCTGCGATCGCCTCACGTAGACAAAGACTCACGGGAGCATTTTGAGACTCGTACCCATCGCCGCATCATTGATATCTACCAGCCTTCCTCAAAAACCATTGATGCGCTGATGAAGCTTGACCTACCCGCAGGCGTAGATATTGAAGTAAAGCTGTAGTGAATTTCGGACGTCTTGCCTCGGCTAGACTATGGCAATACGATAGACTATTAAGAGTAGCTTAACCCTTTAGGTCAAGCTACTCTGATGTTTTAAAGACCTGCTGTTTTTAGGCTGGTGTTAATAAGATAATTCTCAGATTAGTCCTTAAGTTCAGCTTCTTCCCACGGAAATTAGAGTTGTAATGACATTTTCTTCATCCGTCGCTGTCCGCGAACTTCCCCTTTTTCCTCTATCTGAAGTTGTTTTGTTTCCAGGTAGCCAATTGCCATTGCAAATTTTTGAGCCTCGCTATCGCATCATGATGAATACCATTCTGCAAAGCGATGGACGCTTTGGAGTGCTAATGGTTGATCCGACACAGGGACGAATTGCTAACGTGGGTTGCTGTGCCGAAGTTGTGCAGCATCAGCGCTTGCCTGACGATCGCTTCAAGGTTTTGACGTTAGGGCAGCAGCGCTTCCGAGTTTTAGAGTACGTGCGTGAAAAGCCTTACTATGTAGGTCTAGTCGAGTGGATTGAAGACCAGCCCACCGACAAAAATCTGAGTGAACTTGCTGATGAGGTTGATCAGCTCCTTCGAGACGTAGTGCACCTCTCGACCAAGCTGACTGGACAGGAGATTGTTTTGCCGGATGACGTGCCTGAGCTACCTGTCGAGCTTTCCTATTGGGTTGCTGGAAATTTGCATGGCGTTGCTCAAGAGCAGCAGCTCTTGCTAGAAATGCAAGACACTGCGGCTCGCCTAGAGCGTGAATCGGAGATCCTCACCTCAACGCGCAACCATCTAGCAGCGCGTACCGCTCTTAAGGGTGTATTCGAGTAGTCTGTTCTACAAACGCTCATTCGATAGATAAGATGTCGTAGCTGCCCAGAATCTTGATAGTTTCTGTGCAGCCTTGGAGTTCCGCTAGAGCTGATTGCACCATAACAGACTCTAGGTTAGCTTCTAAATCGATAAAAAATAGATAGTCTCCAAGCGATCGCTTGGTTGGTCGGGATTCAATTCGACTCATGTTAATTTGGCGCTGAGCGAAGATTTGCAGAGGTTTGAGCAGGGCGCCGGGCGTGTTCGCCGGAAGGCTAAACGCTAGAGAAGTCTGGCTACCGCTCTGGGGCGGTTCTAAGCTCAACACCCAGAAGCGAGTACAGTTGTCAGGGTGATCGTTGATCGGATAAGCGAGGATGGGTAGTTCATAGAGCTGTGCTGCTCTTTGAGAAGAGATCGCCCCGGCCTGAGGATTAGTTTTGAGATACTGTAGGGCTTCTGTGGTCGAATTGGTAGGAACTAGCGGCACGGCTGGGAGATACTGCTCAAGCCATGCTTGACATTGCGCTAGCGCCTGGGGATGAGAGTAAACTACTTCGATCGCGCCAAGGTCTGGAGCGGTAGACAGCAAGGCGTGGGCGATCGGCAAGATTAATGCCTGCTGGATGTGAAGTTTATCTAATTGCCATAGTGTGTCAAGGGTAACTGTGACGCTGCCCTCGATAGAGTTCTCAACGGGAACGACCGCCATCTGAGTTTCACCCTGAGCGGCGGCTCGAATAGCCTGGGCAATGCTGGCGTAGGAATGAAGAATTGAAGAGTTGCCTGTGGTCTTCTCAAGCCATGTACTGTAGGCTAGCGCCGCGCTCTCGGCATAAGTTCCGGCGGGTCCCAAATGAGCGATCGATATGTCCATAGGGCAGGGCTTTGATAAAGCTTTGATAACGAAAAGACTGTATGGCAAGAAAGCTGCTGCAAATCAGTGGATCAAGCCATATGGCATTACTTAATTGAGTTAGGACGAGTTATTTTTGAGAGCCGCGCGGAGCGCAGCTCTCAAAAATAACTCATTGGATCTAAGCGCGTAGCGCCATATATCAAATTACAACATTTCATTACGTAGATTCAGATGTATTGATGCAGGCAAGTATAAATACTGAAAGAATGCCTTGAAAGCTGAATTTTGTATTGTCAAGGTAGATTCCTTGGAAAAAATGTAAAATTTACTTAATCGCTTCTTATTTAATTTCTTCTTAGCTAACTTTTTCAGCTAATTGTTTCAGTTAATTGTTTCAGCTAGCTATTTCAGCACGATCGCTTCAACCTTCAGATCGACGATGGTAAGCCCCGTATGCCCACCTGCTTTTCTGCTTCTCAAGCTGTCGAATTAGCCATTCCAGAACAGCCTATCCCTATTCAACACTACTTGCGACAGCCCCAGCGCTTAATTGCGGCATTGGTCGATCCGAGTCGCATAGAGCCATTGGGAGCTGACGTATTTCGGCTGAAAATGCGCCCCCTCAGCTTCCTGACGCTGAGTATTCAGCCGACCGTAGATGTGAGAGTCACAGAAACAGAGGGGTCGATTTGCATGGAGTCGATTGCCTGTGAAATTCGCGGCATAGAATACATCAATCAACGCTTTGGACTGAAGCTAGTGGGACGACTTACCCCTTCAGTAATAGATGACATTACCTATCTCAAAGGCAAAGCCGATTTGCGGGTTGAGGTTGAGATGCCGCCTCCACTATGGCTCACACCCCGCCCCATTTTAGAAGCAGCCGGAAATGGACTGCTCCACAGCGTGCTGCTTACTATCAAGCAACGGCTGATGCATCAGCTTTTGTCAGACTATCGTCAATGGGCTGCCTCTCAGACACAGGCTAGTGGTGATCCGTCCATGGTTGAACCCACACTCCTCTCGTCCAATAGCCCGATCGCCTAATGAGCGCTGAGCCAGTCAATGGATTGGGCATTGTTTCCTGAATCACCCCCCGAATTATTTCCTGAGAGCCTACAGGGACTAAAGGAGCAGCGGTGCTGGGGAGAAATACCCTGCTGCTGCAATGCCAATCGGTGCTTGGCAGTCCCGTAGCCCTTATTAGCGCTGAGATCATAGCCGGGGTAGCGAGCCGCAAGCCGCATGATCAGGTCATCTCGCCAAACTTTTGCCACGATGCTGGCTGCCGCGATCGCCACAGACTTTTGGTCGCCTTTGACGACGGTCTTTTGAGGAACCAGCAGGCCCGGAATCCGCTGGTTGCCATCCACTAGACATAGCGCTGGCTGCGGCTGCAATTGCCTGATGGCGCGCTTCATGGCTAGAAATGTCGCTTGCAAGATATTAAGGCGATCGATCTCTCGCACAGAAGCCATACCGATATGACAGGCGATCGCCACTGCTCTAATTTCTTCAGCCAACTGCCTGCGCCGCGCCGCCGACAGCAGTTTGCTATCAGTTACTCCAGCACTGATCAAGGGGGCATGAGCCGCGATCGGCAAGACCACAGCAGCGGCAATCACGGGGCCGAATAACGCTCCTCGCCCTACTTCATCGACTCCTGCAATGGGAACCGCCTCATCTGCTTCACTGCCAAGCAGTTCTGATAGGCTCAGAAAATCAGGCGGTTTCATCGCAGCACTTTTTCTTTCCAACATTTACCTGCTGTAGCCTAACCTGCATCCGTATTAGTGTCTGCATCCGATAGGTTAACGGATGAACGACGGCGACGGCGACGGCGAGGAGCATCGGTATCAGAGAGGGTATCCTCAGCCTCAGCCCCTTGATTGCTCACCTCAGGAGCGTTTTTCAGGACAACAGGCTCAGAAATTTGAATCTCTGCAAAGGATTCGGTAAGTGGCTCTCTATCCTCAAATTCTTCTTCTGCGAGTTCTTCAGCATCTAGCTCTAACGCTGGAGTAGAGTCTGAGAAAGATACGTCGGCAGAGCGAATACTTTGCCCCGGTAAAGTCACAGAAATAATGGCAGACTTTGGATCTTTAATAGGCTCTGTCGCCAATACCATTGGAGAGATACCCATCAGAGCATAAATTTCCTGCTCTTCGGGGGTCATTTCCACAGAAATGACTTGAGGCGGTTCAGCTACAGGCTTTTCTCGGCGTGCAGCGGTGCGTCCCCGCTCAGGCTTCTCAGGTCGAGGTTCCCTCACATTGCGAGGGACAGGAGCAGGCTCCTCAATCACAGGCAGCGGCAGCGGCTCATCTTCGGTCTCTATTTCTGACCTCAGCGTAGGTGCAACGCTTCCACGAATTACAGGTTCACCCACCTTGAGGCGAGTCCGACGACGACGACGGCTATCCTTACTACGCTCTTGGTAATTGGGGTGGTTGGTTAAATCTAGCTCCTGCAAGTCGGCAGAGGCGTCTAAATCGAGATTCTCTTGCTCAAATCCCGCTCTTTCGTGGGTTCTTTCGTTAGATCTTTCAGTGACTCTCTCACCCGATCGCTCCCAATTGTCCCGCAGGGCAGGGATGCGAGATTCTGCGGCGGTAGCTGTCCGTGAAGCTTCTATTGGCTCTGCGATCTCATGATCCATCTCGCCAGGGAGATGAATAATCAGACCCGTACTGCTGCAAGTTTGGCAAGGGCGACCAAACAGCTCGTAGATATTTTGTCCTTGGCGCTTGCGGGTCAATTCGACCAGACCTAGCTCAGTCAATTGGGCAATTTGAGGACGGGCTTTATCTGACCTCAATGCCTTATTAAACTGCTCCAAAACCTGAAGCTGATCGCGGCGGGCATCCATGTCGATGAAATCGACGATGATGATGCCTGCAATATTGCGAAGCCGCAACTGTCGAGCAATTTCGGTGGCCGCCTCAGAGTTTGTCCACAGGACGGTTTCACGTGCCGTTGCGGAACGGGTGAATGAGCCTGAGTTGACATCAATTACAGTCAGAGCCTCAGTCCGCTCAATAATGATGTATCCCCCAGAAGCCAGATCAACACGGGGCTTGAGGGCTTCTCGAATGGCGGCGTTGACTCGGAAATACTCCAGGATGGGCTGGCGATCGCGGTGGTGGTCAATCAGCACGCCCTGGGGCGCTTTGCCACCACTCCAGTTGACTAGGTGCTGCTTAACGCGCTTCAGCCCGGTATGGGAATCTACGACAATGCGGTTGACATCGGTGCTGTAGACATCCCGCAAAACCCGCTGAATGAAATCATCATCTCGGTTAAGCAAGCTAGGCGGACGGGTTGTCAGCGCCTCTTGCTGAATGTTTTCCCACTGCTTTTGCAGGGTTTCCAGGTCTTCAATAATCGCTTCTTCAGGCATTCCCTCTGCTTCGGTTCGCACCAGCAGCCCCATGCCAGGAGGCTTAACTAAGATAGCAAGTGCTCGCAGACGGTTGCGCTCGGCTTCGCTGCGGATGCGTCGAGAGAGATTGACGCCGCGACCAAACGGCATCAGCACTAGATAGCGACCGGGCAGACTAATGTTTCCGGTCAGTCGGGGCCCTTTGTTCCCCGTTGGCTCCTTCATAATTTGCACCAGAACCTTCTGCTGAGGAGCCAGCAACTCGGTAATGGAGGCGGCTGACTTTCTCAGCCGCACAGGTCCTAAATCGGTAACGTGAATAAATCCGTTGCGCTCGCTGTCTCCAATGTTGACGAAAGCAGCATCAATTCCAGGGAGAACGTTCTCAACAATTCCGAGGTAAATGTCGCTAACCTGATGGTTTCCCTTTGCAACAATAAGTTCTTGAATCTGATCTTCGGAAAAGACAGCCGCGATCCGGTGCTGTTCGGCGATAATAATTTGCTTTGACATTCAATTTCCTCAAAAACGGTCAGCCCCAGAGGCAATGGCTTCGTCCGTGCCGTCTGTGCTGGGCTTAAGCTTGGGTAGGTGAAAAAACATGATGCGTGGAAGCCACAGATCCGATCTACCTGAAGTGGATGCTTAGATAGATCTAACTCTGGATAAAAACGGTTTCATCGCCACTGCTTTCTGAATATTTCAGTTAGTCTGAACGCCTCAGTTAGCAGGATGCGAGAATGAGCAGTTGAGTGAACGATCATCACTAGCTTTTCGACAGGCCCCTTCCACAAAGACAGGAACCTAACGATCGAAAGTAAGTTAAAAGCTTTGCTGAAGCAGACCCGGATCAGCACATAGTGCCGATTTAACCACTGGCAACCTGAGAGACACCAGTCTGCTACGGCTTCTCTTGATGAGAATTATAGCGTGGACAACTGACTCTGCTCTGTTTATTGGTAAATATTTTGTAAAAATTAGGAAATTTGCAGAATATTTCTTTCCCAGAAAAAAGCGATCGCGCTCAATCCATTCGCTGAAGTAGCGTAATTTTGGGATCGAGGATTTTTTGCCCAATGCCGGGAAACCTGACGGCTAGACAGATTTTGTTGCCTGCCCCGAAAATATGGGTGACTTTGCCCTCGCCAAAGCCCTTGTGGAGAATGCGATCGCCCACGTTCCAATCATCCTCATGCATTCCGGGGGCATCGGCGACCTGCTGCTTGATTTCTCGAATAGGGGTGGTCATGCGCTTGGGGATGGCTCCGCTAGCGCTACCCAGCAACAGCTCTTTCGGCAGTTCTCCCAAAAACAGCGACGGGCTTGCCGACTCGCGAGAGCCATACAGCCGTCGCTCACGGGCATAGGAGAGAAAAAGCTGCTCTCTGGCGCGGGTAATGCCAACATAGCAAAGACGGCGCTCTTCCTCCAGCGATTTGGGGTCTTCCATGGCTCGATGGTTGGGAAACAATCCCTGCTCCATGCCCACCAGAAAGACGACCGGGAACTCTAGCCCCTTGGACGAGTGCAGCGTCATCAGCGACACTTTGGACTGCTGCTCTTCATCGAGGTTGTCCAGATCGGAGGCGAGAGAGGCATTTGCCAAAAATAGCAGCAGGTTTGCCGCCTCGTTTTGCTCCTCAAATTGCAGGACGGCATTGTATAGCTCCTGAACGTTTTGCAGGCGATCGAGGGCTTCATCCGTGCCTTGGGTTTTCAAGTCATCCACATAGCCTGACTCGTCCAGAATGCCCTGGACAATCTGAGAGGCAGGTGCTTCTTCAACTTGAGCTTGCCAGGATTGTATCATCCGCACAAAGCCAAGGACGGGCTTGGACGATCGCCCTGCGAGAGTCTGCACTGAAGTATCGTCGGTCAAGATTTGCCAGAGCGAGACATTTAGCTCACGGGCAGCGGTTTCCAGGCGATCGATTGTGGCTTTGCCGATGCCGCGCCGGGGGGTGTTGAGGATGCGCTTAAGGCTGATGGAGTCTTCTGGGTTGGCGACCAGCCGCAGGTAGCATAGAACATCCTTGATTTCTTTGCGATCGTAGAACCGCAGTCCACCCACTACCGTGTAGGGAATTGCCTGCTGCACCAGCACTTCCTCAAACGATCGCGATTGAGCATTCGTCCGGTAAAGAATGGCAAAGCTGCCCCAATTTAGCTCTGGGTTAGTCAGCTCCATCTGACGCAGCTGATTGATGACAAAATTTGCCTCGGCGGTTTCATCTTCGGCACGATAGCAAAAGACCGTCTCTCCAGAACCGCGCGTCGGGCGCAAAACCTTGTCGATGCGCTCAGTGTTGTTCTCAATCAGCGCATTGGCAATTTGCAGAATGTTCTCGGTAGAGCGATAGTTTTCCTCCAGCTTCACCATGGTACGGGTGTCGTCGTCGGGCAAGCCGTCCCCAAAGTCGTTCTGGAAATCCATGAGGATGGTGAAATCTGCCGCCCGGAAGGAATAAATCGACTGATCGGCATCGCCTACGACGAGAATCGATCGATGCTCCCAGTCAGCAAATTTGCGCGAGTCGGCTCCGTTAGTGACAAGCAAGCGAATCAGGTTGTACTGCGTCCGGTTAGTGTCTTGATATTCATCCACCAAAATATGGCGAAAACGGCGATGCCAGTAGTCTAAGACCTGTTGATTTTGCTGGAAAAGCTGCACAGGAATTAGGATTAGATCATCAAAATCCAGGGCATTGTTGGCAGCTAGCGCCTTCTGATACTCGGAATAGACATTGGCAATCACCCGTCCTTTAAAGGTCGGCTGATCCTTCTCAACATCTGCCGGGGTAAAGCCCTGATTCTTGGCGTTGCTGATGGCGTAGCGCATCGATCGCGGGTCAAACTTTTTGTCATCCAGATTGAGCTGCTGGGTGACGATGTTTTTTACCAAGCTTTGCACATCCGACTCGTCAAAGATCGAGAAGCTCTTTGTCCAACCGCCGTTTGCCCCTTCGTATTTCTCAATGTCGTAGCGCAAAATCCGGGCACAAAGGGCATGGAAGGTGCCGATCCACAGCTCTTTGGTGATGGTTTTGTAGACCTGCGATCGCAGCCGGGTTTGCTCGATCGGCGAGAGGGTTTCCAGCCGCTTGCCGTATTTTGCCTCAGCTTCCTGCTCAGCAAACAGCTTTTCAATCCGCTCTTTCATTTCTCTGGCGGCTTTGTTGGTAAACGTCACCGCTAGAATGTTTCCGGGATCAACGCGATGGGTCAACACCAGATTGGCAATCCGGTAAGTGAGGGCACGAGTCTTGCCAGAGCCAGCCCCTGCTACGACCAGCAAAGGACCGCAGTAATGTTCGACGGCGCTGCGCTGAGAGGGGTTGAGGTGGCTGAGGAAGTCGGCAGGCATGGCGGGGAGTAGGGGAATGAAGGGATGGGGTGAGGGGGCGATCGTAACACCTTCACGCTGCATCTTTATGGTAAAGCGTATCGTATCTGCCGTCTTCCTGGGTTAGATCGCATTACTTTCAAGAGATCTGTCGAAATTCGATAGAATGTTCAAGGCTAACGTTTTTGCTCAACACTACATACCGCCATGGCGATCGCCCCGTTAGCTCTGTCGCCGCCAGCCCAAACCCACTATGCCTAAGACTTCTGACCTGCACGTTGTTGAAACTCGCCCACTCATCACGCCTGCGACGATTCACAACGAGCTTCCCATTACCGACACAGCCGCTTCACTGGTGGCTCAAACTCGCGATCGCATCCGCAACATCATGCAAAACGAAGATCGGCGCTTGCTGGTCATCGTTGGTCCTTGCTCGATCCACGACATCAATGCGGCGCTGGAGTATGGCGAGAAACTGGCGGCGCTGCGAGCTGAGCTAGCGGACGATCTGGAAATCGTTATGCGGGTCTATTTCGAGAAGCCTAGGACGACGATCGGCTGGAAAGGGCTAATTAACGATCCGCATCTAGACGGCAGCTATGACATCAATACCGGGCTGCGTCTAGCTCGTAAGCTGCTGGTGAGCCTATCTGAAATGGGACTCCCAGCGGCTACCGAGCTGCTCGACCCGATTATTCCTCAATATATTGCGGATGTGATTGCCTGGACGGCGATCGGTGCCCGCACGACCGAGAGCCAAACCCACCGCGAAATGGCATCGGGTCTTTCCATGCCCATCGGCTTCAAGAACAATACGGATGGTAGCCTTCATGCTGCTGCTAACGCCATGCTGGCTGCCAGTCAGCCCCACCGTTTCCTGGGCATCAACACGCAGGGTTTGGCAAGTATTGTGACGACAACGGGCAACCCGGATGGGCATCTGGTGCTGCGGGGCGGCAAGCAGGGTATCAACTACGATACCGATAATGTTCAGAAGGCAGCTGGTACCCTAGCGAGTTTGGGCATTAACCCCCGTGTGATGGTGGATTGCAGCCACGATAACTCTAGTAAAGATTACAGTCGTCAGACGATCGTGATTGAGGATGTCGCCGCGCAGTTGGCAGCAGGTTCTAGACACATCATGGGCGTGATGGTGGAAAGCCATCTGGTGGCAGGCAAACAGGCGATTTCTAAAGATCTCTCCCAGCTCACTTACGGTCAGAGCATCACCGACGGTTGTGTAGATTTCGCAACAACGGCAACCATGCTGCGATCGCTTGCCAAAACGGTCACGCAGAGCTGCATTTCCCTCAGCTAGCTAGGGGCTGAAGCTGTTTCTCAATTTCATCACAGGCGACCTGCGCCCCTGCTTCTGTCTGCATAATCTGAGCTACGGCAACTGCTTGAGCAGCGTAGCCCGGATTCTCCAGCAGGGCATGCAGTTCTCTGACGGCTCTTGTCGCCTGGTATTGCTGGCGAGCGATCGTGCGGGACGTGCCCAAACGCTCTAGGCGAGCGGCATTATCGGGTTGGTCATGGCTGTAGGGCATCACCAGCGTCGGGCGACCCGATCGCAGTGCCTGTGCGGTTGTGCCAATGCCGCCCTGATGAACGATCGCGCTGGCATGGGGAAAGATCTTTGAATAGGGAGCATAGTCCCAGGCTATGATGCTCTCTGGCAAATTGTCTGGGGGCAAATTCTGCCCCATGAGCAAGACAGCTCGTCGGTTGAGCTGCTGTGCAGCCTGGATGCTGTAGCGATAAAAATCACCCGGATCAAATACGGCGGCTGAACCTAGCGTAAACACAATGGGCGGTTCACCTGCCGCTAAAAAATCTTGCAGCTTTGGGGCAAGACCCATCCCTTCAAGGGTGCCGTCATAGAAGGTGAATCCTGTCACCACGGTATTGGGCGGCCAGTCAATCTGAGGGGCAGCCAGCACCGATGAAAAAAGCGCAAGCACCAGATGGGGCGAAAACTTATCATCTATGAGGGGGTTGCCAATGGGCGGTAATCCAACTTCTCGCCGCAATTGATGCAGTGGATCAGCCCAAGAGCGCGTTGCCAATCGGGCGAGATTCTTGACCCCACGATTTACAAAGGGGAGCGATCGAAATTTCGTCATTCCCTCCAGCGTTGGCAGCACAGGGGGATCGTAGATAGAGAACATAGAGGAGGGAGAAAGCGCACAAAAAGCCCAAGGCATTCCCAGCTTTTCGGCTACGAGCCTTGTAGCATAGACTACCTCGCCCGTCAGGATAAAATCTGCTCCTTGGGCGATCGCCATGAGGTCAGCATAGGTCTGCCGCAGATTAGCAAAAATGTAGTCCCGCAGCAGTCGCTCCGTCCCTTTTTTCAGATCCATCATCCGTGCGATCGTTTCGGGGTCATCGGGTGAAACTTGGTCGGGACGAATAGGCTGCACCTCAAACCCTAGCGCCTGGATTCTGTCGCTGAACTGCTTGACAACGGCAAACACAACATCATGACCGCGCTCTCGCAAAGCTAGACCGATCGCCAGCATCGGATGCAGATCGCCCAACGACCCGATCGTGGTTATAACAATTCGGCTCACGCTGCCCCCTGTAGTGTTTTATGGCAACCGCCAAGGCGGGTTAGGACGGGGACATTTAGGGTGGGGGCGCTAAGCGCCCCCACCCTAAATGTCCTCAGAAAACTGGCGATATTCATAGATTTTAGATTAGGCAAAATTTTAGGCGATGCTTCCCCGTTTCCGAGCCTCTTTGTAGGAGGTACCTACGTTTCTCAACCCGGCTCGAATCATCTGCTGCTCCAGGAGGGCAAAGAATCGAGCGCGATCGCCTCCCCTTACCACCGCCTGGTTGTGAGCTTCTGCCAGAGCTACCGGGTAGCCGTAGCCCTTTTGTACCTGGGTCATGGTCAGGCTCAGTGCCGTCTCCAAGAGATCTCGATCTTCTGCTACCCATGCTGGAAACTCGACACGGGCAATCTCTGAACCCATGTGAACATAGCAAAAATGAATCGCATGGTCGCCGTAAGATTCCAGAATCTTTGCCGAACTGCGCCAGATTGCTCCGCGCTGTCCGGGTTCTAGAACTAGCCCCCAGAGCGCAGTATCCCGTAGCGGAGCAAATACTTGGCAGGGAGCTTGCTCCGTTTGTCCCTGGCAATGGGTCATGCAGTCTGGAGCCAAAAAAGGGCAGGTGTGCAGCCGCAAAAAGTTCAGCGATTCGCCACTCCTGGCTGCGCTGATGTAGCCCACAAGGGGAATTCGTGCGGCCCGAAGCTGATCCCAAGCCTCTAGGATGGGTGGCAGAATACAGTTGCGGGCATCTGCGGGTAGCGGCTCTAGGAACCAGTGAATGAGTGACCCATCTACCATGGCAAGAGTGTTGGCAGCAGATGAATTTAAGCTGCCCGTCACGGAATCTGTGACGGAATCTGTGACGGAATTTGCTAGAGAATCTGCTACGAAATCTGTCGCCAGTTCTGAAAGGACGATCGCCTCAGATACGGTGCGACGATAGCCCATCCATTCTTCTGTTCGAATGCCCCACTGCCGAGAGACGTAGAGATCTTCAGGACGATAAAAAACTTCGGGCAGGTTGTCCAAGAGCGGATGGCGATTTTGTCCGTAGTGCAACGCAATTCGCCCGACGTTGATCAAATAACAGTAGGCAATTTCGTGATGGCTAGGAGCAATCTGGGAACCGTCTGTAGCGAGGACGGTATGAATCGGCGGAGCAGGCGTAAGATCAATTTTTGTATCTAGCGGTTCTAGAGGTGCGGCGGCGGCAAAGCCTAAGCGATCGCGCCAAATTTGCTGCTGGGTCACGAGGTCATCTTGATGCTGACGAGCTTGCGCCAATAGCTGCTGAGCCAAGCCTAGGCGCTGACGGGTGGCGGCGGCTTCGTGAGTCAGATGTTGACCGATGCCCTGCATCTGACGGGCAAGTTTAATCAGATCAAGCATAGGATAATGACAGACAAATGTACTGGCTGTCATTATCCTATGCGATTTTTACAGACGTCTAGCGATCGCGCTTCAAAGTTGTTTATTTTTTGAAAGGAGCGTGCCCTTTTCAAAAGTAGGCATTAAGCAGCTTTCAGTTTCACCGAATTTATTCATGCCATTAGCTGATCCCGTCCTACCCCTCAGACTCCCTAGCGTGGTGAAGGTATCACCGCGCAACCCAAACAGGGTGCTTGTAGCACGTCCAGAGAATCGCTATGTTGACTACTTCATCATCCACTTCATTATCCCCATCAACGTATCCCTCAATATCTCACCCGTCGTTAATGTCGTGAGCTGTTAGAGGATATTTTAAAGGTCCAACTATGGGTGGCGAAACGTTCCAGATCTCCACTGTCCCCTTTTTAAGGGGACAGTGGAGATCATCCAGGTGCCTAAAATCGCAGCTGACCACTTTTCAAACATCCTCTAATGTCGTTGCCCCCTAGCTCTGCTAGAAGTAGCTTCATGCTATCTTCCCTGCAGATGGACGATTCATGTTCAGAAATTACGCTGTCAATGCTTTGCCTAGGTTGCGTCCAGTGATTTGATCGCGATCGCTGATGTCAAAAAGTAGCTGCCGATATGAATGCGCTGCAAAGACTTCCCACCCCACTCTATTGACTGTCCTTGAACGGGCAGCAGCAAGAAATACAGGTCGGAAGCTTGGGAAGAAATCTTGCTAACAGATCACCAATCTCTATTTACTTGACATCAATTCTCATTTAAACTCAATATTATGGTTCAATTTAAATAAAGGAATATTTCTATCAAGACGCTTCCGTATATGGTCGATCCTTTCATTATCTTGTGCCGCACAGGTATGATGACGGCTCTAGTCTCCTCTGTAGCTGCTCATTGCCTGGTGTCAGAGGCTGGGGCTGAGTTTGCTTACGCCACTACAATTTGTCTGCTAGCTGCCATTACTTTGCAGGCAATGATGGAAAAGTTATTTCAGCAGGAATCATTTGCAAAAATTTTTACCGGATTTTTCTTCTCAAGGACGCTGTTCTGGATGAAGCAGATGGGGCGATCGCCTAAAAACACACCGCAGCTAAAAGCCTCCCGCCAAAAAAGCCCTGAGTCCAGAGTTTTTTCTACAGGAGGCGTTAGGAAGCGAAGCGTTATCGGCTCAGCACAAGCGTATCAGGCGCAAGGAAGTGAGCAATGTGGTAAGCCCGTTCTTCTGTTTTTAGCAAGATCTTCTCGTACAGATAGCGGGTGGCGCGATCGCCCAAACTCTCGGCTTGAGCAGCCTGACGACGCAGCAAACCAATAATGGACTGTTCTGCCACCAAATCGTTCTCTAGCATTTGACGACAGTTGTATGCCCCATCCGGCTCAGGCGCAAAGCAGCACAACTCTGCCAGTTTGGTAAAGCTGGCGGCGGGTACTCCTCCCAATCCATCTAGACGTTCCCCAATCTCATGAGTATGGTCTTGAACCTCTCCGTAGCTGTCCGAAAAGAACTGATGCAGCGAATAAAACTCTGCCCCTTCCACCACAAAGTGATGCTTCTGGTATTGCAAGTAGAGCGCCTGAAAACTCGCCAGGACTCTGTTAAATCCTTCACAAATTGGCTCAGTGGTCGATCGCTCCAGCGCAATTGGATTGTCAACAACCTGACCAAACGATTGAACCAGCGTTTGAACTTCAGACATAGTGTTCTCCTGAAAGCGAGTTAGATGTACCAACAAACCCTAGAACTCAAGATTATCAAATTTCAGAAATATTTTAAGCGTTTTTTATCTGGCTTTTGCTAGATGCTAAATGATAAATGGGAAATTCTATAGACTGTTCTAAATCAAGATTTTCATGAGAAGCGATAGGAATTTATCAGGGTCAGTCAACGCTGCACAACAGAAGTATGAAATGTCCCAAATGTGGATCAGATCAAGTGAATCGAAATGGGCATAATTATGGCAAGCAAAACTATATTTGTAAGCAATGTGGTCGCCAGTTTTTAGAAGTTTATAAATTAAGAGGCTATTCTGAAGATGCTAAAAAAATCTGCTTGAGAATGTATGCAAACGGCATGGGGTTTCGCGCCATTGAACGAGTGACAGGGATTAGCCATAATACGGTAATCAATTGGGTTAAGCAGTCAGATATGGGGTTTCTAGATATCTCTCAACCTCCAGAAAAATCAGATGCTAATTCTGAGGAGTCTGAGCTTGATCAGTCAAAAAAGTATTTGGCTCAGGAAACTTCTCTCAATTGGATGCGACCTGATTTATCTGTTCCTAAAAGTGTTAATTAAAAACAAGTGTTAATTAAAAACTTTAGTCGTTCTTCTTTCTCTTTTACTTAAATCATGAAATGGTTGTGCAGATTTTTTGAGAAAGCTGTTAAAAAATGCGATCGATATCTTGAATGCTGGCAAATAATTTCAATAAGATGCCCTAAATATTTTTACTAACAGGAGTTTTTATGAATCCCAATAAATCTGATCTTCAGACCGAAGAAATGATTGAAATTCAATGCGAAGATCGCTGGCAGGTCTACCAACGATTGCAAGAGTTAGACATTTCTTGTCAATGTAGCTATCATCAGCCTTTGAAAGTTCAAGTGAGTAATGCTGTGACAGCTGTTCAGGTTTGGAGTGTTGCCAAACAAGTCACAATGCCTCGACAAGCGCTAGCAAACTGGCTGGAAAGCTGCTGGAGGGTTCGTAGCTCCTCTAAAAGAAACCGTGAACGAGGAGAGATGACGAACGGGTGAGCCTAAATTTTCCAGAGCGCATATCCTTAATTCTTAGAAAACCAATAAAAACAGCTAACCTTAAATACGCGCTAAAAACTTGGCACCCTATGAAAGAACTAGATACCGCAAAAACGATTCATCTGCTCAATGCGATCATGGAAGCTGAACTCTCTGGTGTGGTTCGCTACACGCACTATTCGCTCATGGTAACGGGGCCTAACCGGATTCCGATCGTGCAGTTTCTCAAAGCTCAAGCCAGTGAATCATTGCTTCACGCTCAGCAGGCAGGAGAAATTCTTACGGGATTAGACGGACATCCCACGTTGAGTATTTTACCGATCGAAGAAACTGACAAACATACGGTTTATGATCTTTTGCTAGAAAGCTTGAATCACGAAAAGGCAGCGCTGAACCTGTACAAAAATCTGCTAGATGTCGTTACAGATGCCAGCGTTTACCTGGAAGAATTTGCTAGAGGAATGATTGGGCAGGAGGAACTACACGGTATGGAGCTGAAAAAGATGCTGCGTGACTTTGACCCCAAAGTATCCAAAGCCATCTCTTAGAGTCATCTCTGGAACTTTTCCCTCCCTTCAATCTGTAGCCGTGGGCAAAGGGACAGGACATTTTTGTGGGGTCAATGCCCTTATCAAATTTAGCCTGCAAAACGGCTGGAGGCTTCGCAGTGCCTTTCACTATGTCCGACAAGACTACGATATTACAGGTGTACCCGAAAGCTATTTTTGATTTCCCATGTGCTGAGCCAACTGCTGCACAAAAGCGTGATGCTCCGGTGAATCCAATCCTTGCTGTAACACCGATAGAACGATCGCCATTTCTGCGGATAGTAATGCCGAAACTGCCAACCACAATCCTGGAAATACGTTACTCCGAATAATGCCCTGCTCATCGGGCAGTTGTGCAACATACTCATCTGCCTGTAGGACAAACCAATCCACCTGATGATCCAACGTCCGCCAGACAATATATTCCCGAACTCCACTACGACGATAGGCACGTTTTTTATCATGCAAATCGATCGCTACACTACTTGCCGCCACCTCTACCACCAGTTCAGGCGCACCTTCGATGTAGTCATCTTCACCCACTCTTGCTTGTCTACCTGGCACCAGCAACACGGCATCCGGCTGAGGTTCATTCTCCAAATCCAGCCTCACCGTTGGTTCAATGCCCAGAATAACGCCTGGAGTTGCAGTTTTATAAGTCCAGAGCCAACCAACGAGATCCCCATGCGGTTCGCCATGACTTTTAATTCTCAGCGGCGATGCCATATAGACTACTCCTTCCACTAATTCAGCCTTCCTCACCTGCGGCATTGCCTGATAGCGGCGCTCAAACTCGAATCGAGAAAGGTGATCACCATTTTCTAAAGGTGGAATTGAAAGCCTGATCTCTGGAGTCGCAACCATGAGTCCTCCTTGAAACACATCCTTATTCTAAGTCCTTCTTATGAATCCCAAATCGTATGAATCCTAAAGGAATCTGAAATTGAACATTCCTCCCGTACCGCTATATTGGTTTAGCTGGTGGCGATCGCCCCTTAACTGAGTTGCGCAGATGAGCTAATCAAAGAGGAATCGCGATCGTGTGTGCTGAGTCTTGCAGCAGAGATTCCTTACATCAGTAAGATAGAGCATTATCTGACCAACAGATTGATACAAAGATTAGTCTAGCGATCGTGCTTCTGGTAAATCCCTTGATTATCCACTACTGCTGACCCTGAAGTTATTATATCTGTCTCCTGAAAGAGGACTTATATATCATCTTCTCCATCCTCTATCCAGGCAAAGCCGCCTAAATGTTCCATCTTCTTTGATCGCGTAAAATCGAGATTTCTTTATCGCTTGCTTTGGTGCCGTTGGCGGTTTACCTATCTATACCCTCTGGGTATCTTTCGGACTTTCTCCACCGATCCTATTTATCATAGGCTTTATCCTGTGGTGTGCCGTCGGCGAGTTCAAGGCGATCGCTTCTAAAAGAATAACTTCACCTACTCAACCGCAAGACTCTGCAAGTGGCATTCACGTCATGATTTTCTGTTGCTGAGGCAAAGTCTTAGCAGCAGAAAATCATTATATTTTGAGCAGTACCAAAACTTTCGCAGTCGGCAATCACTGACCACAGAATTCCTAACGCTGTAAAGATATAGCAACCGCCAAGGCGGTTAGGACGGGGATATTTATGGTGGGGCGCGAAGCGCCCCACCATAAATATCCTAAGCAAACTGGCACCAGCTATATCACTGCTACTCAATCGAATATTTACTGCGCTAGAGCTTTGCATTTACATGAAGAGGCTTGACAAGCTGCGCCAATAAGGCATATTGTTTTTGAGAATCTTTATCAAAAAGGACTCTGTACAGTGCAACAGCACAAGCTGGCATTGGCAACAGCAAGTGAGAGGTCTAAAAGTGAGAGGTCTATATGTTTATTATTGATTTCTTTGCTGCTGGTGAGATTGTCATGTATCCGCTGCTGGCATTTTCAGCTGTGGCGATCGCCCTGATTATTGAGCGCTGCCTATTCTGGTATGGCATTACGTAATTGAGTTAGGACGAGTTATTTTTTGAGAGCCGCGCGGAGCGCGGCTCTCAAAAAATAACTCATTGGATCTAAGCGCGTAGCGCTATACAAAGTCGATAGGCGGCATAAACGAGTTGTGTGAGAAGTGTTGGTAGCTCACCGAAATAGTTCTGATAGGCAACAAGCCAGAAGTATTAGCGGTAAGCAATGCCGATACCAAGGTAGAGCGTGGTCAAGTCGTTGCTGTGATAGATCAGTTACAAATGCTATGGAGTATAAAGTTGAGAATTTCTATGAAGAAAGCAGCCAATTAAAAGCATCTCGCTGAAAATAGTTCTTTAATTAATGCTTGTAGGAAGATGGTTTATTCAGAATTTGTTGCCCAACAGCGAGAACGTGAACGCAAAGGCTTGAAAGCACTTTTGCTTCAAACGCTGGTTGCGTCACTTGCCCTACATTCTGGGCTGATGTTTCTCAACTGGAAGGCGCTTTGGAAACCGCAGCCGCAGTCGGAAGATGAGATCGCGATCGTGGTGACTGAGCCGGAAGTATCAGAAGCGGAAGAAGCAAATCTGTCAGAACCAGAGGCAGAGAACACTGACCTGCTGACGAGTGAAGAGGGCGGCGGCGGCGGCGGTGCGGCAGCAGCGGCTGGCTCAGTTGAGGCAATTCCAGAATCCATTGAACCCACTCTCCAATCTACCGCCCAATCTACCGCCCAATCTACCGCTAAGTTAGATACAGCCCAATCGCGCTTACCTGATTCAGCAACCTTCCCAGATCCAGAGGTTTCTCCGTCCATTACGCCGCAGCCCAGCGCTCCTCCAGTTGCCGCACAGCCTTCTCCAGCCGTAAACTCACCCAGCTTGAGTAATTTGTTTGATCGCCTGCGCCGCGATCGTGAAGCCCGTCAGAACCAGGGTCAAAGAAATCCGACCGCAGCGGTAGGTTCGGGAGGTTCGGGTACAGGCTTAGGCACTGGCTTAGGTACTGGCTCTGGATTAGGATCAGGTTCGGGCACAGGTAGCGGCTCAGGTTCCGGATCGGGTTCGGGTAGCGGCTCAGGATCAGGTTCCGGATCGGGTAGCGGCTCAGGTTTAGGGACTCGCTCAGGCAGTAGACAGGAAAGCGGACGTAGTATTAGCTGTCGCGATTGTCCGGAAGTAAACTATCCGCAGGAAGCGCTGCGAGAGCAGATGGAAGGGACTGTGAAAGTGATGGTGGACTACGATGAGAACGGCAATGTCGTCAGTGCAATATTGGTAGATTCCAGCGGACACACAGTGCTCGATGAAGCCGTGCTAGAAACCGTTCGAGAACGCTATCGTCTGCGTGATACCTCTGGCTCAGGTAGCACTGTTCTTAGCGTTGACATGACGATCGATGGCTCTGAGTTTAACCGTCAGGCACAGGAACGAGGGGATCGCCGAGAGGTCAACGTTCCGCCTCCAGTTGCGGCTGAGGAAGCGCCAACCAATGAAGCCGCCGCCCCGATAGGAACACCCCTTCCAGCGATCGCCCCTGCATCGAACGAGGATATTCTTAGAGATGTGCCGCCGGAATCTCCGTCAGCACTCCCAATTGAGTCACCTAGTGCGCCGGAATCTCCATCAGCACTGCCAATTGAGTCACCCAGTACGCCCATACCTGATGCAATGACTGCACCTAGCCCTGTCGCGCCGCCAGTGCAACCTCCGTTGCCGGATGCGCCTGCTGAACCCGAACCCCCTTTACCTGCCTCTGTGCCGTTCTCCCCATCTGCTGAAGAACCCTTGCTACCGCCCACTCCTGAAGCGCCGCCCGAAGCTGCTCCGAATCTAATAGTGCCTGCTGCACCCATAGAGCCATAGAGCCGATTTTTAGGTCTCTTAATTCCTTCTTAATCTGCTGTCAATGTGGAACTGCTAGAGTTCTGGGCAAGTATCACCGCACTTGGCTTAAACGCAATCTAGATCCTGTGACTAAGAATTCTTTGAATATGGCGATCGCCCACTCTGTCCGACGGCGGCTTCCTGTCTACTTGCTGCCCCTTTGCCTATTGACCTTAGTAGGCTGCAATCCCTTAGATGTGCGAAGTCTAGAAGCCAAACTCAAGACTCAGATTCAAGAGCAGGGTAACCTCAACATCAAGTCTGTTACCTGTCCTGAGAGTGTTTCCAAAGAAGCGGGTACGTCATTTCAGTGTGAAGGAGCCTTGGAACCCGATGGCAAATTCATCATTCAGGTGAAGCAAGAAGACGACAAGGGACAGACTAGCTGGGAGGTGCCTAACTCTAAAGGGATGCTAAATCTGGCGCTGCTGGAGACTGAGCTTGTAAAAGAAATTGCCAAAGATACTAAAGTCGAACCCGCCGTTAGGTGTGGTAGCGATCGCTATCGGGTCAACCGTCCAGGTGATAGTTTTGATTGCCAGGTGAAAAACGCAACATTGGCTAAGGCGAAGGGGCTGATTGAAAAAGTAACGGTGACGATCGACACAGATGGCAACGTCGCATGGCAGCAAATTCGTCGCACCGCCAGCGCAAATGCTACCGCAGCTACGACAGCAGCTGCGACCCCAGCGGCTACGACCCCAGCCACGTCTCCAGATAACGCCTCCAGCTCTGAAGCCTCTCAACCCACTAGCTCCCCTCGACGAGTGCGCCCTCGCGTATCGAATGCGCTGGATTAAAAAAATCGTGACCGATTAAACTGTGACCGATTAAACTGTGACCTATAAAAAGAGGGAGGAGCGATCGCTCCTCCCTCTTTTGTAAAACTAGCCTCATGCCATTAGCTTAATGCAGTTATGGCAACCGTCAAGGCGTTTAGGCTAGGGACATTGGTGGGGCACTTCGCGCCCCACCAATGTCCCTAGCAAACTGGCGACAGCTATAACTCAATGCAATTAGCTCAATAGGGGACTATTTCACAAACAGCATTTCCTGGTAGGTGGGCAGAGGCCAGAAATCATCTGCCACTTCCCCTTCTAGCCCGTCAGCATATTCCCGCACCTTGTCCATCAACGGACGAATCGTTTGCGCCATGTACTGCATGTGGTCTTCTGTCGTCGCGAAGTCATGCTTACCCATAGCAGCACTCAATTTGCTGACCGTATCCATCATGGGCTTCACCAGTGCGGCAACTTTTTCGGCACTTTCTTTCTCTAGCTCAATCCCAATCTCCTTGAGGCTGGCGATCGTGGCAGAAAGCTCAGATAGATATCGAATCGCGGCAGGATAGATGATAGTTTTCGCTATGCTCACCACCAGCTTCGCTTCAACTTCAATGGACTGGATATACTGCTCGGCGTAAACGTCGAAACGGCTTTCGAGTTCCACTGGAGTTAACACGCCAACGCGATCGAACAGCTCCTCAACGTAATCTGCCTTGAGTACAGGCAGCGCATCAGCCGTGGTGCGCAGGTTAGCCAAGCCCCGCTCCGCCGCCATTGTGTGCCACTCTTCCGAATAGCCATTGCCGCCAAACACCACGGCACTGTGCTTGTCCATCACTTCCTTCAGCACTGCATGAGCTGCTGTCTTGAGGTCTGCACCCGCCGCCATTTTGCCTTCCATCTCATCGGCAATCCAGGTGAGAGAATCCGCCAGGATGGTATTCATTGCGACTAGCGGCCCTGAAACCGACTGACCCGATCCGACCGCCCGAAACTCAAAGCGGTTGCCCGTGAAGGCAAAAGGTGAAGTCCGGTTGCGATCGCCCGGATCTTTAGGGAACACAGGCAGGGTATCCACCCCCAGATCCATCACACCAGCGTGATCAGAGCTTTCGGGTTGCCCTTGGCTAATTTGCCCATACACATTCTCCAGCTGCGATCCCAAGTAGACAGAGATGATTGCCGGGGGCGCTTCGTTGGCACCTAAACGATGATCATTACTAGCAGTCGCGACTACCGCCCGCAGCAGCGGCCCATATTTGTGAACGCCGCGAATCACGGCACCGCAGAAGAGCAAAAACTGCATATTTGCGTGGGGTGTATCGCCCGGATCAAGCAAATTCCCCTGAGTCGCATTGCCTACTGACCAGTTGACATGCTTGCCCGAACCATTCACGCCCGCAAAGGGCTTCTCATGCAGCAAACACACAAAGCCATGCTTCTTTGCCGTGTTTCTGAGAATTGTCATCGTCAACTGCTGGTGATCGCTGGCTACGTTTGCTGCCTCAAAGAAAGGCGCTAGCTCAAACTGACCAGGGGCAACCTCGTTGTGTCGGGTTTTTGCCGGAATTCCCAGCCGATACATTTTTTCTTCCACATCCTGCATAAAGACTTGCACTCTCTCTGGAATCGCTCCAAAGTAGTGGTCGTCAAACTGCTGACCTTTTGCCGCAGGTTTGCCGAACAGGGTTCTGCCCGTCAGCAGCAAGTCAGGACGATTGTGGGCAAAGTGCGCGTCAACCAAAAAGTATTCTTGCTCTGCACCGCAGCTAGAGTTTACCGTGGATACTTCGGTATGCCCCAACAGCTTCAACATGCGAGTAGCAGCTTTGTTCATGGCTGCATTAGAGCGCAGTAGCGGCGTTTTCTTGTCGAGGGCTTCCCCTGTCCAGGAGATAAATACTGTGGGAATGCACAGCGTCACGCCGTTGTCGGTTTCCATCACATAGGCGGGACTGGTGACATCCCACGCCGTGTATCCCCGCGCTGCCGGAGTAGAGCGAATGCCGCCATTGGGAAACGACGAGCCATCTGGCTCACCCTGCACCAAAACTTTGCCCGTAAACTCGGTGATCACCGATCCGTCACCCTGCACGGAGACAAAGCCGTCATGCTTTTCGGCAGTGGCGTTGGTGAGCGGATAGAAGACGTGGGCATAGTAGAGTGCGCCCTTAGAAGTCGCCCAGTCTTTCATGGCAGCAGCTACCGCGCCTGCTACGGATACATCTAGCTTGCCACCCGTTTGCAGCGTGTGCTTCACAGATTTGAAGACATCCTTGGGAAGGCTTGCCTGCATTTTGCTCAGCGTAAACACATCGGTTGCCCACAGAGCCTCTAGGCGCTGCGGCACTTTAGAAGGCAGAGGCTTGCGATCGGTGACTTGAGAGATCGCTTGAACGCGCAATTCATGACTCATAAATGATGCTCTTTCTGGTTAGGGGGTACGAACGGATTGACTGTACTTAAGTTCTAGTACAATACCTAAGCCTCAATAGACTTGGGGGACAAAAAACTGCTCATTTTGGGGAGGACGCACGTAGCTATGAGCGATTTTGCGCGGGGGCAATTCTAGGGGTTCAGGAGTCATATCCACGTAGGGAATCTTGCTGAGGAAATGACTGATGCAGTTGAGGCGAGCGCGTTTTTTGTCGTCTGCTTCTACTGTAAACCAGGGCGCTTCAGGGATGTTGGTGTGGGAGAACATGACGTCTTTCGCCTGAGAATACTCTACCCAGCGATCGCGCGACTCCAGATCCATCGGACTCAGCTTCCAGCGCCGAGCCGGATCGGTCGTGCGAGATTGAAAGCGCCGCTCCTGCTCTTCATCGCTGACTGAGAACCAGTATTTCAGCAGAATAATGCCAGACTTAACCAGCATTCGCTCAAATTCTGGACAGGATTGCATGAATTCGTCGTACTGCGCTTCGGTGCAAAATCCCATGACATGCTCGACCCCAGCCCGGTTGTACCAGCTTCGATCGAAGCAAACAATCTCACCTGCTGCTGGAAGGTGGGGCACATACCGCTGAAAGTACCATTCGGTCTTTTCGCGATCGCTAGGGGTGCCCAACGCTACCACGCGACAGCCTCGCGGATTGAGCGGTTCGGTAATTCGCTTAATGGTGCCACCTTTACCTGCTGCATCGCGCCCTTCAAACAGCAAGACTATACGAGTGCCCGTATGTTTTACCCAGTACTGCATCTTCACCAGCTCTACCTGGAGTCGAGCGAGTTCTTTATCGTAGTCTTTGCTAGAGAGGTTAGAACTATGCTCTCCTTCAGACGTGTAGTGCCTAGTCTTTAATTTTGAGGTTTTGAGCTTAGCTTTTTTCTTTGATTTCTTCTTGTCCTTCCTTTTAAGGGTTGATGGCTCTGGGTCAGGGGACTCTGCGATCGCAAAGCCTCCGTTAATGCTTTCAGTTTCCATAGGTGCCTTTGACAGATGCTTTGGAATCGCTCGGACGGGGAGAGCAATAATGACCTGGAGTAAACGGGTGTAGAACTTGCAGAAGTTTGGCGATGCGTCTAGAAAAAGTACACCCTTCGAGTGAACCTACATAAGGTGATGCCATGCGAGATAGGCTCGAAGTCATGCCTACGCCTGAACTCTTGCCTAGACCTGTCACTCTACAAAACCTTGAAGTCGTAGAGATTTACCCGAGGGATGTAACAAGAAGCGCCAGTCAAAACCCTGAGCAACATTTAATCAACGTTGACCAAGGTATTTGCACTGACACGATAGTAGGAACAGATAAGTTGAATATTTGTATCGAAAATCACTAAGCGCAGTAAAAGTGGAGAACTTTGCACAAGTTAACAATTCAATCTTAGAAGTCCAGGATTAGCCGAGAATTCAGAATAATTACGGGCTTCTGAGTATAAGTTATGAGTATAAACTATTGGCGCAATTATGGTTGCTGATGATTTGCAGGAGCGGGAGATTTGGCAACGGCTAGAGCAAGGGCGAAAAGTTAAGGCTGCCCAGGGTGGCTATGTGGGCTACGGTTCGCCAGCGTTTGGACAACACGCGATCGGCGGAGAGTTGGTCGAAAATCCCACTGAACAGCAGATCATTGACATTATTCGCCGCCACCACAAGTCGGGAAAATCTCTTCAACAGGTCGCAGACTGGCTGAATCAAAGGGGCTATAAGACTAAGCGAGGGCAGCAATGGCAGCGCATCTCGGTCAAGCGTGTGCTCGATCGCCTGTACGAACGAACCTCTAGAGTTTCACGGTTAGAACCGCAAATTAGCCCAGAACTGCAACGCGAAAACTCTGAAAATGACTACATTTTTTGATAATTCGCTTGATAACTCACTGGGCGTTTCCTTCATGCCAATGCAATGCGATCGCAGGATGGCGATCGCACTGCAAGCGCTTGTTGAAGGGCGACAACGGCATGGGATGAGATGCGATCGGATTGTTGAGGGTGGCGATCGAATGGGGAACTCTTGAAACCAAGATGCGATTAACTGCCGAAGGATTAAGGGTTTGAAAATTTATTGTGCGAAATTTGGTGAGGCGATCGAGTTTTGAGGACAATAAGCGATCTGCAAAACCTTGCAGTTTCAGCCTCCGATCAGGACTGATATAGGTAAAGTTATTTTTTCTATAAACTATATTTTGGTCATAGGAAAGCTGAAAATATGTGGAATGTTTCTATCTATTCACCCAAATTAGTATTCTTATGTAATGATGCAGAATATCTCAATTTATCTATAAAGTTAAAAGAGATTAGCAATATTTATGACCCCTTAGGTTAGCCGAATTGACTCAGGAGTGAAGTAGTACCAGCGAATCACCTGTTGAGAAGCAACCTGTATGCATTGAGAGAAACTGACTAGCTGATCCTGTGGACACTCTTCTCCAGTAGGCGCATAGTTCGCTTTTGCATGAGCAATCTCATTACGTGTTGAATACAAGCTTTTAGCAAGAGCTTCTAAAGCTTTAGCTTTATCTTGCTGATTACTCTCGCTAGAAATATGCTTAAAGTCTTTAAGAAGAAAAGAAGGTGCAAGTTTAGCTAGTTCGCTTACCTCACAACATATCAAAATCGTTTGTCGAATTGCTTCTCGATCTTTCTTGAAATTTCGCTGAGTTTCAACAAGATTTTCAAGTTCTGAAATGTATTCAGCATCTGGTTGTAGTGCTCTTGGACTAAGAAGCTTTGCTCTGATAGCCTCATGAGATTGGATGCGAACAACTGTTTGAGATACATACTCTACAACTTTAGTAAAGTATAAAATTTGAACATCTGGATCATTAGAAGCAGTGGCTCGGTTATAAAGCTTTAATAACTCAGATAAACCTTTTCCTAGAAGAAGAGGTCGAAAACGAGGATCTGGAATATAGTTATCGCAGCGTTCATCTAGCCAAGATGTTTCAAGATAAGGACGAGGTGAAACCGATACGCTAATGTTAAGAGAGCTATTCAGCTCAAATAAATAAGACTCAAAAATCTCCCAAATCTTTAATTCAGAAACTCTCTGATTGAATCTAATCTCAATGAATAGATCTGCATCGAGAATTGGAGGAAAATATTTATCATATTCTCCAATTGAAGAAATTAAGATGCCAAAAATAGTGAATCCTTTGGTTAAGGAGCAATGAACTTCGGCACCTTCCAGGATAATACTTTGAAGACAGAATCTTTGAGTGCTTTTTTCAAGGCTGTCAAATAGTTCTGCTTCCTTCTCTCTTTCCAAATTCCATTCTTGAATTAATTTTCCTCTTAATGAATCACTAAGCTCTAAATTATCAGTTTTTTGGCTAAGGTGTAAGATTTTCTCTCTCGCCTCTACTATATTTTTTCGTGTTTCTTCTTCTTTTTCATTCTCTGCTGATGGAATTGCATGATGCAAAAATTGTGAGGCAGCTTCGTTAGAAGGTTCCACTCGAACTAATAGGCGTTTGTTTGATAGGCAAGTTTTATTCTCGTTAAGCTTAGCAACCTGTAGCTCTTCCACCAAATTGATGAATTCTTCGCAAGTAATAACAGCTATTTCATCCCATCTAAAAAGTCCTACTTTTAAAGTGGAATTAGGTTCTACAATTTGATCCTCGTATGTAGAAGCATCAAATGCATCTGATTCAGCCATGTCATATAGAAAATTAGGTGTTTCTGGTGGGTCTAACTCGAACTTGGTAGTCCAGCATATAACTGCTTTAATGAGTTGATCTTGCAATTTAGGTGGTTGAAAACTCAGCATACTGTTTTTGCCTAGCTTATGAATTTCATGGTGAGCTTTCTAAGCAAGATGATTAAGCTTTTGCACTGAACTTAGAAAGTTTTTTAGTGAATTTATGAAGTTGTCTGTAGCAGGTGATGCACTTCAGATTTGAATTGGCGAATGCTTTAACCGCTAGGATCGTCCTCTAGGTTATGACGCTCTATCAATTCTCTACTACTATCTGATTCCAAGAATTGATCGATCGCCTCATTCAATACTTTATTCAAGCTGCTCTGTTTTACCCCTGCAAGTGCTTTCAAGAGTCGATAGACCTCTTTGTCTACGATCGCTCTTACCTCTTGCTTGTCTTTTGCTGTGGGGGACATTAATGAAGGTCTAGACAGAACCCCGACATTATGCCGTATAGTAAACGCTATTACCGTCAATACGACATATGACGGTAAAACTAATGTACCAAAAAGGAGATGCCCATGGTTATGCTTTCTGATGACGAGATCGCCCTGCTCAAGGCGATCCTCACGGCTCTGCGGGGAATCAAGGTTCGGGATATCGACAAAGCCCTCGTGATTTTGTCCAAAGCAGAACAGCGGCTCTGAGCGGTTTCGCGGCTGAAGGGGTGCGTCAAGGTGTATGTGCAAACAAATACCCGAACCGCCCCCTACATCCCCCAGTTCTGGGGGACTGTGAACGGAACCGGGTCGAAAGTCCCCCAGAATTGGGGGATTAGGGGGCGAATGCCGCAGATCCGCTACTTCCCAATCAAACCCTGAGACACTTTATGAAACCTCTGCCAAGAGTCAGCCCGAAAGCTTCAACAGGCTTCTGGGATAAGCTAGAGTGATTTCTATATAAGCCGCATTCTGCAAGCCGTTACAGCGCCCTAGCTATGACCCACACCTTCCTCGATCGCCTCCATAGTCCCGATCGCCCTGTGCTTGTCTTTGATGGCGCAATGGGCACCAACCTTCAGGTACAAGACCTGACTGCCGAAGATTTTGGCGGAGCTGAATATGAAGGGTGCAATGAATACTTAGTCGTCACCAAGCCGGAAGCCGTTGAGAAAGTCCACTGCGACTTTTTGGCGGCAGGGGCAGACGTAATTGAAACGGATACCTTTGGCGCAGCGTCGATCGTCCTCGCTGAGTATGATTTGGGCGATCGCGCCTATGAGCTAAACAAGCTGGCGGCTGAGCTGGCAAAGCGCTGTACGGCAAAATTTACTACACCCGAAAAGCCGCGATTCGTAGCGGGTTCCATAGGGCCGACAACCAAGCTGCCGACCTTGGGGCATATCGACTACGACACGATGAAAGCCACTTTTGTGGAGCAGGTTTTGGGGCTGTATGACGGCGGCGTAGACCTTTTATTAGTCGAAACCTGTCAGGATGTCTTACAAATTAAGGCGGCATTAAACGCGATCGAAGAGGTGTTTACCCAACGGGGCGATCGCCTGCCCTTAATGGTTTCCGTGACGATGGAGATTCAGGGCACGATGCTGGTCGGCTCCGATGTCAGCGCCGTGCTTAGCATTTTGGAGCCTTACCCGATCGATATTCTGGGGCTAAATTGCGCCACCGGACCCGATCGCATGGCGGAGCATATTCAATATTTGTCGCAGCACTCGCCCTTCGTGGTTTCCTGCATTCCCAACGCCGGACTGCCTGAGAACGTCGGCGGTCATGCCCACTACAAGCTGACTCCAATGGAGCTACGGATGGCGCTGCTGCGCTTCGTTGAAGATTTGGGCGTGCAGGTAATTGGCGGCTGCTGCGGCACCCGACCCGATCACATTCAGCAGCTTGCCGAACTCGCGCCCACCCTTCAGCCGAAAGAGCGCCCGGTACGGATTCCTCGCTGGGAGCTAAACGGCAGTGCAGACTCCCTCGATCCGCGTCCGGCGCTGCATTACCCCCCGGCGGCTGCCTCCCTCTACTCCGCGCAGCCCTACGATCAGGACAATTCGTTCCTAATTATTGGCGAACGGCTCAACGCCAGCGGCTCGAAGAAATGCCGAGACTTGCTGAATGCCGAAGATTGGGATGGGCTGGTGGCTCTGGCGCGATCGCAAGTTCGGGAAGGGGCGCATATTCTGGATGTCAACGTGGACTACGTAGGACGAGACGGCGTAAAGGATATGCGCGAACTCGTGTCTCGCCTCGTGACCAACGTCACCCTGCCGCTGATGCTGGACTCAACCGAGTGGCAGAAGATGGAAGCAGGGCTGAAGGTTGCCGGGGGCAAGTGCTTACTCAACTCCACCAACTATGAAGATGGGGATGAGCGCTTCTTCAAGATCTTAGAGATTGCCAAGCAGTACGGCGCGGGGATTGTTGTAGGGACGATCGACGAAGACGGCATGGCGCGGACTGCCGAGAAGAAATTCCAAATTGCCCAACGTGCCTATCGGGACGCGCTGGAATATGGCATTCCGGCTCACGAAATCTTCTATGACACGCTGGCGCTGCCGATCTCGACGGGTATTGAGGAAGACCGAGCCAACGGCAAAGCCACGATCGACTCGATTCGGATGATCCGTGAACATTTGCCGGGAGTACATATCGTCCTAGGGGTTTCCAATATCTCCTTCGGGCTGAGTCCGGCAACCCGCATGGCGCTGAACTCGATGTTTTTGCATGAGGCAACTCAGGCGGGCATGGATGCGGCGATCGTCAGTGCGGCAAAAATTCTGCCTTTGGCGAAGATTGACCCGAAACATCAGGAAGTCTGTCGGCAGTTGATCTACGACGAGCGCCAGTTCGACGGCGATATTTGCAGCTACGATCCGCTGATGGAGCTAACCAAGCTGTTTGAAGGCGTTTCGGCAAAAGAGGCGCGATCGAGTGGATCGATTACCGATTTGGCGATCGAGGAGCGGCTAAAGCGCCACATCATCGACGGTGAGCGGATTGGGCTAGAGGATGCCCTGAAGCTGGCGTTAGAACAGTATCCGCCGCTGACCATCATCAACACGTTCTTGCTCGACGGCATGAAGGTGGTGGGCGAACTCTTCGGCTCCGGACAGATGCAGTTGCCCTTCGTCTTGCAGTCTGCCGAAACCATGAAATCGGCGGTCGCCTTCCTGGAGCCGTTCATGGAAAAAGAGGATTCTAACCAATCCAAGGGCGTTTTCCTGATCGCCACGGTCAAGGGCGACGTGCACGACATCGGCAAAAACCTGGTGGATATCATCCTCACCAACAACGGTTACAAAGTGGTGAACCTGGGCATCAAGCAGCCTGTGGATAACATCATCCAAGCCTATGAGCAGCACAAAGTGGACTGCATTGCCATGAGCGGGCTGCTGGTGAAATCAACCGCCTTCATGAAGGAAAACCTGGAGGTGTTTAACCAGCGCGGCATCACCGTACCCGTGATTCTGGGGGGAGCGGCTCTTACGCCCAAATTTGTCTATGAGGACTGCCAGAATACTTACAAGGGTCGAGTGATTTACGGCAAAGATGCCTTCTCAGATCTGCACTTCATGGACAAGCTGATGCCCGCGAAGCAGTCAGAAAACTGGGATGACCAGAAGGGCTTCTTGGATGAACCAGAGGATGCAGCAGCGATCGCCATCGAGGAAACGGTAGAGGCTGCCCCTAAGCCGATCGCGGAGCCATTGCCGGAAGACACGCGGCGATCGGATGCAGTCAGCCTAGATATTGTTCGACCAGTGCCGCCTTTCTGGGGCACACAGGTTTTGCAGCCGCAGGACATCCCGATCGAAGAGCTGTTCTGGCATCTGGATTTGCAGGCGCTGATTGCCGGACAGTGGCAGTTCCGCAAGCCCAAGGAGCAGTCTCGTGAAGACTACGATGCTTTCCTGCAGGCAAAAGTCTATCCGGTGCTGGAAGAGTGGAAGCAGCGCATCATCAGCGAAAATCTGCTCCATCCCCAGGCGGTCTACGGCTATTTCCCCTGCCTCTCGGAAGGAAACTCGCTGCATATCTATGATGCGCCGACTCGCCCGCTCTCAGAACCTGTCGTCACGTTCAACTTTCCTCGGCAGCGATCGCTCCGGCGGCTCTGTATTGCCGATTTCTTCCAGCCAAAAGAGGCTTTCGAGTCGGGAGGGGCGATCGATGTCTTTCCCATGCAGGCAGTAACCATGGGCGAAGTGGCGACCCAGTTTGCCAAGACGCTGTTTGAATCCAACCAGTACACCGACTACCTCTATTTCCACGGCTTGGCGGTGCAAATGGCGGAGGCTCTGGCGGAATGGACGCACGCCCGGATTCGTCGAGAGCTAGGCTTTGGCGACCAGGAACCCAACAACATTCGGGACATGCTGGCACAGCGCTATCAAGGCTCCCGCTACAGCTTCGGCTATCCGGCTTGCCCAAATATGCTAGACCAGTACAAACAGCTCGACCTGCTCAAGGCTCAGCAGATTGGCCTGTTCATGGACGAAAGCGAGCAAATCTACCCGGAGCAGTCTACTACAGCGATCGTTGCCTATCATCCAGCCGCTAAATACTTTAGTGCCTAGAGTTTTGGCACATAGAATCTACTGAAGTCTGGCAAATCAGGAGGGACTCATGGTGTCTAGCCGCAATTTAATTCATTGGATTACGGAAGATCGGGCCAAGCCGATCGCCCAGGAAGATCCACCGCGATCGCCCAGGGAAACTTTGCCGACCATGTATGATTTGCCCAGCGAAGACCCGGAGGAACCTGGTTTGCCTGACGTTGGCGCTAGCCCGTCGAAAGACGTATTTCATGACTTTCAGCCCCAGTTGCTGAGCCGAACTCTAGCGTTGACAGGCTACAGCCGCACGGATTACTTCACGGCATCTGACCTAAATCTCTACTACGATGTCCATCATCCGCTGTGGCATAAGCGTCCAGATTGGTTCCTGGCGGTGGGGGTGCCGCGCCTGTACGATGGTCATGACCTGCGGAACAGCTATGTTCTGTGGCAGGAAGGCAAGCCGCCCTACGTCGTGGTCGAATTTTTGTCACCCGGCACAGAGGCAGAGGATTTAGGGCGTTTTTATAGCAAAGCTTCTTTAGTTCTAGATGCTCAGGCATCAGACCGCGAGGCCACTCCCTCGGCTTCTGAAGCTGCTGTGTCTGAACCTCCTTTGGGGACAGGCGAGAAGAAAGTTAGAGAAAAACCGCCCGGAAAGCTACGGGTCTATGAAGAGTATTTGCGGGTGCCTTACTACCTGGTCTACAGCCGCTACACCCAAAAGCTACGCTGCTTCAAGCTAGATGGCGGACATTATCAGGAGCAATCTCTCAATTCAGAAAATCCGCTGATTTGGCTGACGGAGCTAGAGATTGGTCTGGGCATCTGGCAAGGCGAATTTGAGGGCGTGACGGCAGCATAGCTGCGCTGGTGCGATCGCGCGGGCAACTGGTTCTTCACCGATACAGAACAGGCTCAGCAGGCAGCAGAACAGGCTCAGCAAGCAGCAGAACAGGCTCAGCAAGTAACAGAACAGGCTCAGACCCAACTGTTACAGGCGGCTCAAAACCTTCTGGAATCAGGAATGGCGAGGGAGCAAGTGATCAAAATGCTGGGTTTATCGGCAGAGCAAGCGCGATCGCTGCTGCCGTCAGTCTAGTAGATCTCCTGCAAATTAGAATTTTTAGATTGGGTGTGGTGCGGGCTATGCCCGCACCACACCCAACTTGCAGGAGGTCTAGCTTTTTGAGGGGTAATAGTCTCGATACCAGCGCACAAAGCGATCGATTCCTTCCTCGATCGTCGTACTGGGCTTGAACCCTACGTCTCGCATCAGATCATCTACATCTGCATAGGTTGTTGGCACATCTCCCGGCTGCATGGGTAGAAAGTTCTTTTGGGCTTCTTTGCCGAGCGCCTGTTCCACCACTTCAATAAATCGCTTTAGCGTCACGGGTTGGTTGTTGCCGATGTTGTAGAGTTTGTAGGGAGCCTGAGTCAGGGCATCTTCTCCGGCAACAGGAATCCTATGCATCACGCGCACTACGCCTTCAATCACATCGTCAATGTAGGTAAAATCGCGCTGCATATCGCCATAGTTATAAACATCGATCGCCTGACCTGACTCGATCGCCTTGACAAACTTGAAATAAGCCATGTCAGGTCTACCCCACTCGCCGTACACCGTGAAGAAGCGTAGTCCGGTCGTAGGCAACTGAAACAAATGGCTATAAGTATGCGCCATCAGCTCGTTGGCTTTTTTGGTGGCGGCATAGAGCGAGATCGGGTGGTCAACATTGTCGCTGGTGGAAAAAGGCGTTTTGGGGTTGACTCCATAGACCGAGCTAGAGGAGGCGAACACCAGATGCTTGACGGCGCTGTGGCGGCAGCCCTCCAGCAGATTGACAAATCCTGTGACGTTGCTGTCTGCATAGGCCAGCGGATTTTCTAGCGAGTAGCGTACGCCTGCTTGAGCCGCCAAATTCACCACGCAGTCAAACTGCTGGGTTTCAAAGAGTGTCGTCATGGCTTGGCGATCGCTCAGATCCAAATACTCGAAGGTGAAACCAGTGTGCGGAGTCAATTGTGCCAGCCGAGCTTTCTTGAGATTGACATCGTAATATTCGTTGAGATTATCGATGCCATACACCTGGAATCCTTCTTTCAAAAGGCGCTGCGCCAGATGATAGCCAATGAATCCTGCAACTCCAGTCACCAATACATGCATAATCAATGCTCTCTATCGAGTTAATGCTCTCTACGGCGTTTAGGCGATCGCCTTGGACTAGATAGTTTAGCTGAATCCGCAGCCTAAAGAGATCTAAAATACAGAGTTCCCAAGATGACGCCAAATCATCAGCGTGAAACAGAGTGCGAAAAAAGCCCGCCGCAGACGGGCTTTTTTCGCACTCCCCGATGTGAAATCTACAAATGAGAACGGTTGTCCTGTAGCGTAGCAACTTGCATTTTTGGGATAAGGCTTGACAATTAAAGATATAGGCTGATTCTTAGGTCACAGATATGGTGCATTCTCAATCGGATCGCCCTTCAGAATTGACGGCAGAGCTGGCATCAGCATCGATCGCTGAATTAGTAGCTGAAATAGAGGCTAAGACCCCAACCGAGACAGGTCAAACGATCGAACAGATCGAGAAAGCGCTGAAAGATATCTACTTTGTCAGCGGCTTGGGCGCAGATGAACGAGTCTTCTATCTGCTGAAATTGGAAGGTTACCAGCCAATTCATATTCGCTGGCTCAAACCCGAACCCGATGAATCGATCGCTGACTATGCCAAACGCCTCACTGCTCAAATTAAGTCCGATCGCCCAATTATTATTGGACTGTCGTTTGGTGGCATCATTTCGATTGAGATTGCCAAGCACATTGAAGTTGAGAAAGTAATACTCATCTCCAGCGCCAAAACCGATGCAGAAATTCCGCTTTACTTTAAACTGTTTCGCTGGCTGCCCATTCATCGCGTGTTTCCCTTCAAGACTTTGCTGTGGACAACCTACAGACTTGCTTACTGGATCTTCAGCCTGGAAACGCCAGATGAATGTCAGCTCTTAAGGGCAATTCTGGTCGATACTGACGCGGATTTCCTCAAATGGGCGCTCCACAAAGTCGTGACCTGGAAAAATCAGACCGTTCCTGACTGTCTGCACCATCTACATGGAACGAGCGATCGCATTTTTCCCATTCACTTTGTGACACCCCATGCAAAAGTTGAGCAAGGGGGACATTTTATGGTGATCAATCGCGCGACTCAAATATCGAGCCTCTTGGAAGGGATTTTGAAAGTTATCTAGAAGACAATAAGGAACATTAAGAACATCTAAGTAGTGTTAAGAGAATATACGTCTGAGGGGATAGATTTTCGCCATTATTGTGACCTTGTTTGACAATCCTACGGAAAATATAAAAATGAAGTCGTGTTTTTGGTACATTGATTAATCTCAACACTCAGAATCTATAGCTCAGCGGTTTTCTGTCATGAAATCAATAGAAAGCTTGACAATACTGTCAGTAGAGCTTCTCCAGTAACCTCAGCACGGTATTAAAACAGGATTTGATCAACAGGAGATAACAATGTCATATACTGCAACACCTACTTCCGCAGCAATGGCGAAGACGGGTGCAGATGTTCAATTGATTGCGCCCTTATCGGGTCGTTTGGTGAAAATCGAAAATGTGCCCGATCCGGTCTTTGCAGAAAAGATGGTGGGCGATGGCATATCGATCGATCCCATCAGCCAAACGTTAGTTGCGCCCTGCGACGGGGAGATCATTCAACTTCATCCCTCCCACCACGCGGTCACGATCAAATCCCCTGAAGGGATAGAAGTGCTGATGCACATTGGGTTGGATACGGTAACGCTCCGAGGCGAAGGATTTGTGCCTCACGTAAAAGTGGGCGATCGCGTCCGGTCAGGCGATGCGCTTATTGACTTTAATGCCGACTATGTAGCAACTCACGCCCGGAGCTTGCTCACACAAATTGTGATCACCAATGGCGAAAAAATAGCTCAGTTTTTGCCCCAGTCGGGAGACGTGATTGCCGGACAAGATTTGTCTTTGACGCTGGTGCTGGCAGGAAATACGCAGGCGACGACCGCTCAGAGTGGCAAGCTTGTGACTTCTGAAGCGATCGCCATTTCCAACCCCACAGGACTACATGCCCGACCTGCTGCGGTTTTGGTGAATTTAGCCAAAAAATATAAGTCCGAGATTCGCCTCAACTCTGGCGATAAATCGGTCAACGCCCGCAGCGTCGTGGCGATTATGGGTCTGGAAGTCGGCAATGGCGATCGCGTTCACCTTACCGCCAAAGGGGAAGATGCCGAAGCCGCGATCGCCGAGCTGAGTCAGGCTTTACAGTCGGGTCTGGGAGAAGAAGGTTTGAAGCCAATCGCGGCTTCGGCAAGTGGGGCAATGCTGGATGCCGCACCCCGGATGCGATCGGATAATCCTAATCTAATTTTGGGCGTCTCGGCTTCTCCGGGTGTAGCGGTCGGCAATATTTTCCGGATTACCCACGAAGAAATCGCGGTTGCCGAAACGGCGCAAAGCCCTAACGAAGAGCGCCGCAAGCTAGAAAAAGCGGTAACTCAGGCAAAGCTAGAAGTTGAGGCATTACGCTCTAAGGTTCACGGTCAGGCAGATGCGGGCAAAGCCGCCATTTTTGCCGCCCATCAGGAGCTACTTGAAGACCCTGAGCTGGTTGATGGTGCCACTAGCGCGATCGATCAAGGCAAAAGTGCCGCCTTTGCCTGGAAGCAATCCTACACATCTCAGGCAACGACCCTCTCTCAGCTTAAAAATCAGCTTCTCGCCGCACGGGCTAATGACCTGCGGGATGTAGGCGATCGCGTTTTACGGATACTGACAGGCGCGGCTATTGCCTCAACTGACTATCCAGCCAACTCAATTCTGGTGGCAGAAGACCTCACCCCCTCCGATACTGCCACAATGGATCGCGGCAAGGTCTTGGGTTTCTGCACCGTCGGCGGTGGAGCCACCTCCCATGTGTCAATCTTGGCGCGGGCAATGGATATCCCGGCGATCGCGGGTGCCGAACAGCGCATTCTTGATCTGGCAAACGGTACTCCCGTGATTCTTGACGGCGGCAAGGGCACCCTGCGGCTCAATCCTGACCCTGCCGAAATGGAGCAGGTACGGCAACGACAAGTCCGACTAAAGGCAAGACGGCAGACTGAGCTAGCGGCAGCCGAGCAACCCGCCATCACTACAGACGGGCACCGGATGGAAATTGTTGCCAACATTGGAAACAAAGCCGATGCCGAAAAAGCCATGACCCTCGGCACTGAGGGCGTAGGGCTACTGCGATCGGAATTCATCTTCCTCGATCGGGCAACTGCCCCGACTGAGGACGAGCAAACCGAGATTTACTCTGGCGTGGCGAAAGTGTTAGGCGATCGTCCGTTGATCATCCGCACCCTCGACATTGGCGGCGACAAACCCCTCGCGTACCTGCCTATGCCCCACGAAGAAAATCCTTTCTTGGGCGAACGGGGAATTCGCATTGGTCTCGATCGTCCCGAAATTTTCCGGACTCAGATTCGTGCCATCCTGAAAGCTTCTCAGTTCGGCAACGTCAAAGTCATGTTCCCCATGATTGCCACGCTAGATGAAATCCGGCTGGCAAAATCCATGATGGAGGAAGAACGCCAGAAGCTAGGTGTTTCCCCCATCTCAGTCGGCATCATGGTAGAAATTCCAGCCACAGCTGTCATTGCTGACCAGTTTGCTAAAGAAGTAGATTTCTTCTCAGTCGGCACCAATGATCTGACCCAATACACCCTAGCCATGGATCGCGGACATCCTAAGCTCGCTCCCTTCTGCGATGGCTTAAATCCGGCAGTCTTGAAGCTGATCGGCATGGCGGCAGCGGCATCCAACCAGCAGGGCAAATGGACAGGCGTTTGCGGCGGCATTGCCAGCGATCCACAGGCTATCCCAATTCTGATTGGTTTAGGCGTAAAGGAACTCAGCGTCAGCGTTCCTACAATTCCTAGCGTCAAAGCCCAAGTGCGCCAGCTGAACTTGCAGCAGTGCCAGGAGCTTGCTCAGAAGGCGATCGCCTGTGACACGGCAGCAGAAGTCAGAGCGCTGTATTCGCCTCAAGAAGACTAATTTTAATCCTCCGTCTATTGGCTATTCGTACATTAGGTAAAAGCGATGTGGAAAAAAGCGTTTTCGTTATTGCAGCAGATGGGAAAGTCCCTGATGCTGCCAGTTTCGGTTTTGCCGATCGCTGGGCTTCTCTTAGGTTTAGGCAGCGCCAAGTTTAGTAAGCCCGAAACTTTCTTCTGGATGCCAGAATTTTTGGCGCAGATCATGAAGGTTTCGGGAGATGCCATTTTCGCCAACCTGCCGCTGATTTTTGCGGTATCTGTGGCGATCGGTTTCACGGGTAATGATGGCGTTTCGGCGCTAGCGGCAACTGTAGGCTTTGCGGTGTTCGTGGCGGCTTTGGGTGCAGCTTCGGTGACGCTTTGGGGGGTCGATCCCAAGACTCTCGATACCGTTATGGGCATTCCCTCGCTGAATACGGGCGTGTTTGGCGGTCTGATCATGGGCTGCATTGCGGCGTATTTGTTCAACAGGTATTTTAGGATTCAACTGCCGCAATATCTGGGCTTCTTTGCGGGCAAGCGGTTTGTGCCGATTATTACTTCTTTGGCAGCGATCGCCTTTGCCATTCTCATGAGTGTCATCTGGCCTCCCATCGGAGCCGCCATCAAAACTGCGGCAAATACGGCGGCGGCAGGTGGCAACGTTGCCTTTACTGCTGCGCTTTATGGCGTAGTGGAGCGATCGCTCCTCCCCTTCGGACTGCACCATATCTGGAACGTGCCCTTCTTCTTCGAAATCGGCTCCTTTACGGATGCGGCGGGTAAAGTTGTTCGTGGCGATATTACGCGCTTCTTTGCTGGAGACAAGACTGCCGGAATTTTGGGCGGGGCTTACTGGTTCAAGATGTTTGGGCTGCCTGCGGCGGCGATCGCCATGTGGCACTCGGCATACCCCAAAAACCGTAAAGTGACGGGCGGCTTGATGCTGTCGGCAGCCTTCACCTCGTTTTTGACGGGCATTACCGAGCCAATCGAGTTCTCCTTCATGTTTGTGGCACCGGGTCTGTATGCCGTTCATGCGCTGATGGCGGGTTTCTGCGACTGGCTGTTCCAGATTATGGGCGGCAAGATGGGCTTTACCTTCTCTCACGGCTTCATCGACTTTGCCTTGTTCAACACGCTAGGAACCAAGTCCTGGCTGATCATTGCCTTTGGCCCGCTGTTTGCGGCGCTCTATTATTTCGTCTTCCGATTTGCCATCAAGCACTTCAACCTGAAAACGCCGGGTCGAGACGATGAAATTGAAGATGCGGCGGTCTTTAGCGGCGACAGCGCCGGATCGGACATGGCGAGAGAGCTGGTGAGAGCCTTTGGCGGTCGCAAGAACATCGCAACGCTGGATGCCTGCATTACCCGTCTGCGGATCACCGTCAACGATATGCAAAAGGTTAACAAGCCCAGGCTAAAGGCGCTAGGCGCATCGGGCGTACTTGAAGTAGGCAATAACGCGCAGGCTATCTTTGGCCCACGATCGGAAAACCTGAAAACCGACATGATCGAATACCTGAAAGGGGCAGGAGCAGAGGCCGATGAAGGCTATGTGTCCCCGGCAGTAGCGACGGCAGTGGCTTCGGCAGCTGCTAATGGCGGCAGTCTGGATACCGCTAATCTAGATACTGCTCCGATCGCTTCCCAGCGCGATCCAGATGCAGCCCGACGGATGCAAGACGCGATCGCGGCCTTGGGAGGCTCTGCCAATATTCTGAATGTCCAGCCCGCTGCCCTAACTCGTTTGCGCGTAGAAGTTGCTGATGAGAGTCAGGTGGACGATGCAGCGCTCCGAGCTAGCGGCGTAGAGGGCGTGATGCATCTACCCGACCATTTGCTGCACCTGCTGGTGGGCTTAAATGCCGATCAATATGCAGAGGAAATGAACAGACAACTGGTGAAATAGTCAAAACTACAGCCCTTTGGGCAATGATCCAAGGGGCTGTAGTTTTGGAACTGCTGAGGCTCACGATGCCAATTCCGTCAGGGTACCCTGCTGGTTTCTTGGAATTTCAATCCAAAACTCTGTGCCCAACCCCGGTTCCGATACACACCGAAGAGTTCCCTTATGTTTTTCAGCAATAATTTGATAGCTAATAGACAATCCTAGTCCTGTGCCTTTACCGACTGGCTTGGTTGTGAAGAACGGATCAAATAATTTTGCCCTCACGGTTTCTGTGATTCCAGGTCCATTGTCTGCAATTCGGATGGCGACACTGTTTATTCCTTGAACCTCTGTTGTAATCGTAATTCTGCTGGGATGGCGGCGAGTTTCCATAGCCGATCGCTGGCTGTTGTAGTCATGCAGCGCATCGATCGCATTGCTCAGAAGATTCATAAAGACCTGATTGAGTTGCCCCGCAAAGCACTCTACTAAAGGCAAATCTCCATACTGTTTAATCACCTCAATCGCAGGATGCTCAGCTTTTGCCTTCAGCCGACTCTGCAAAATTAGCAGGGTACTGTCAATCCCCTCGTGAATATTAACTGCTTTCATCTCGGACTCATCCAGACGAGAAAAATTGCGCAGTGAGAGCACAATCTGACGAATCCGATCTGCCCCTAATTTCATTGAAGAAATGATTTTTGGTAGATCTTCAGTTAAAAAAGCTAGATCGATGGTTTCACTATGCTTCTCAATTTCTAGGCATGGATTGGGATAGAACTGGCGGTAGAGATGCAAAAGCTCCAGCAAATCCTGCGTGTACTCGTTGGCGTGCTTTAAATTGCCATGTATAAAGTTCACAGGATTGTTAATCTCGTGAGCAATTCCAGCCACTAACTGCCCAAGACTCGACATCTTCTCAGTCTGGATCAATTGAGTCTGGGTTCGCTGTAGTTCCCCAAGCGCTTGCTTCAGCTTTGTCGCCTGAGCTTCAGCAATTTCAGCTAAATTCTCTTTAATTTGCAAGGCGCTTCGTAATTGTGCCTGCTGCTGAGTTAGCTCTTCTGTTAACTTTTTTGTGTCAGCTAGAGCTACGTTCTTGGCTTGCAGCAAAAAAAGAAAGTCAACAACCGGATCGTGGGTTGCAAAATCCTTTAGCTTAATCCCCAAAGGAGTCAGGCTAGCCGTGTCAGTGACCCAAGGCGATCCCAGGAAGAAAATTATATCCTGGTCTTCTACACACATCATCTGCCCCTTGATTTGCATCCCGTTATGGAGAGACTCCAGGATGAAGAGGGAGCGAGATTGTTTCTTAATGGCATCAAACTCAAATTCAATGGTTGGACGATTGATTTGAAAATGCTCCTCGATCTGGCTGCCCACCAACGCTGTAGGAACAACGCGCCGCAGAACTTCCCCAGCCTGTAGAACTTCGCGATCGCGGTTGAGCACCAAATGAAACGGAAAGGCATTGGAAAATAGCTGCGGCGGCAGACAGAGAGAAGGAGAACCCATGATTATTCAGGTTTGCTTATACTTGATTGAAAATTCATCGTGCTCAGCACCTTCCTCTCGACTTTGAGTTTGAGTCACTTCAACCTCTGTATCAAAGCGAGTGCCCAGCCCTTTAACCAACCCCACCACCATTGGGGCTAGTCCTTCTCGGCTAGAGTGATAGTGAAGGTTTAGAGCCTCTCCAGTTTGCTGCGTACAGTCAAAGGAGGGGGGGTTAAGCTGAGGAAAAATAACCCCAACACGAGCATGGAGATTGTCCAGGTTTTCTAAAAACTCTGGCAGATTATCGCCACTCATTTCCATCATTTCGCCGTAGCCTTCCTGAGCCGTGTACGTCACCCAAAACTCGCCAAAAGCCTGCATGATTTCTGAAGCAGATAAGCCTAAAACTTCGCTGGCAGCTTTGACTAGCTTGTGGGTTACATCATCGGGATACCCTTCCATACTGATAAAGGTATCCATCTCTAAGTTTGCTTTTTGCTTAATTTCCTTCCAGGTATTTGCACCAAAATGACTGCATACCATGTCTTCGATTGCTTTGTTCACAAGTCCGTACATATAATCCTCCGGCTGATCTAACAGTTGGCTTTTATAATTAGTCGCTTTTTTAGCCGCTTTTACAGTTAATCTAAAATTCCCCGTTTTCTCGCCATAGCAACAATTCAAGCTATTAATTCCGCTGTTAGCAGTTTCTCAGTCATCTTGCTATCCAGAGGAACAGAGAAAAAATACCCCTGTCCGCTTTCGCATTGCAGTTCTCTCAGTCGTGCTAGTTGCGGGGCAGTTTCAATTCCTTCAGCAACGGCATCCATCCCTAAACTTTGAGCAAGCAACACAACGGTACGAATGATCTCTAGCTTTTCAGCATCTGTATCCACACTCTGAATAAATGAGCGATCAATCTTCAATGTATTCACAGGAAAGCGGCTGAGATAACTCAAGGATGAGTAGCCAGTACCGAAATCATCCATTGACAACTGAATCCCCAGCGCTTGAAGTTCCAATAAAGTACTTGTTGTAAACTCTACATTTTCCATCAGAATGCTTTCGGTGATTTCCAAGTTCAATCGGTGAGCATCCATTCCAGTTTCTTGCAGAATTTGTTGAATTTGGACAATGAAATTCGTCTGAGAAAATTGCTTACCAGAGATATTCACACTGATGGCTAAATTATGAGCAACCGGAAATTCCTGTTTCCAATGTTGCATTTGGCGACAAGCCTCCTGCAACACCCACCCTCCCAAGGGAATAATCAATCCAGTCTCTTCAGCTACAGAAATAAACTCTCCAGGAAAAATAAGACCTCGTTCTGGGTGAACCCAGCGAATTAGCGCCTCGAAACCGATAATTTTTTGGCTTTCCAACGCCACAATTGGCTGGTAGTGTAATTGAAACTCCTGGCGCTCGATCGCTCGGCGCAGATCGGTTTCTAACTGTAGCAGTGCTACTGCCCGCACATGCATTGCGGTATCAAAGATCTGATACTGGGCTTTACCCATGCTTTTAGCGTGATACATGGCAGTATCCGCATCGCGCAGTAATTCTTGAGGATGTTCATAGCCTGTTGTATTGAGAGCAATGCCAATACTGGTACTGGCGAAGATCTCATTCCTACCTAGGTGAAACGGCAGCATTAGCTCTTCTTGCAATCGCTCAGCTACTTGAATGACGTAGGAACTATCTTGGATATCTTCAAGCAAAATGGCAAACTCGTCACCCCCCAAGCGAGCGATCAGATCGCCACGACGCAGACAGTTCTCTAATCTGCGGGAGATGGCGATCAGGAGTTGGTCACCGATAATATGACCAAGACTATCGTTGATGACTTTGAAGCGATCGAGATCCAGAAAAAGAACGGCGAATAAACAGCCTTCTTGCCGTTTTGTTAGGGCGATCGCCTGCCCCAGTCGCTCCATAAATAAAGCCCGGTTAGCTAAACCCGTTAGCCCGTCATGTAAGGCATCATGAATGAGCTGCTCTTCAACCCGTTTGCGCTCAGAAATATCACGACAAACAATTACGCCTCCTCTGAGCACCTCGTTTTTATCTTTGAGCGGTCTTCCGGTCGCTGTAACCCAAACACCGTCGGGTGTTTGAGCATGGCACACAAACATTTCGACATCATTAACCTTCTCGCCACGAATAGAGCGCTCTAAGGGTAAATCTTCAACGTTAAACGGAGTCTGGCGATCGGGGAGATAGAAATTTAGCGTTTGTGAGCATTTAGTTGCAACTGAGTGATTTTCAACTGAGTGATTTTCAACTAAATGTTTGGCGGTCGAGCCAAACATCCGTTCCGCTGCTGGATTAAAGACCAGGAAATTCCTGTTCTCATCCGCAACGATGACCGCATCACCCATGCTGTCCAAAATTGATTTCAGACTTTCTGAAATTTCTGTTTGCTTCAGCAGTGCTGCTTCGATTTGCTTTCGCTGGTTAAACTGCCCTACCTTGATGCCAATATCAACCATCATTTCCAGCAAGTTATCGTCGGGCTGACAGGACTTATGGCTAAAAAACTCAAGCACCCCGATGACTTCAGTGCCATTTTGGATCGGTAGCCCAAACCCACCCTGGAGCTTTGCCTCGATCGCATGGAGTCTACAGGGCGAATTGGAATCTGTGACGATATTTTCTATCCAAATCGGTTCACGCTCATGCCAAACACAGCCCGCTAGACCTATTCCCATGGGCAGAGTCAGCATCCGAGTCAACAGCTCAAATTCTTTGAAATGTTCCGGAACCGCAGTCCAAACTCCTTGACACTTCAAGACATTGGCTGATGGATCAACTAGCCACAGCACACCCACCTGCCAATCTAATGCAGTACCGATCGCCGCCAAAATTTTGATTGTTGCCTCACCAAAGGTTGCCGATTCCGCCAGGATGTGGGTTACAGCATAGAGGGTAGACAGCCTTTGATTGGTCTGACGGAGTTCTGATCGTTGCCGAGTCAATTCATCCGTCAGTTTCTTAGCGTCAGATAAAGCCGTGTTTTGAGCTTGAAGTAAAAAGAGAAAATCAACAACTGGATCATGAATTGCAAAATCGCTAAGGGTGATTCTGTAGGATTTTAATGAAGCAATGTCCGTTACCCAAGGAGAGCATAAGAAAAAGAGAATATCTGACTGTTCGACATACACCATCTGTCCCTTGAGCTTCATCCCATTTTGCAGCGATTCCAACAGGAACAGCGATCGCGTCCGCTTGCGGATCTGATCAAACTCTATGCCGATATTAGGGCGATCGACACGGAAATGCTGCTCAAGCTGGCTTCCTGTAGATAACTCAGGATAGATTTTCTGTAAAACGTCTCCAACCTGAATAATCTCGCGATTACGATTGAAGACAAGATGAAATGGAAAAACCTCCGTGAATAGATCGGGGATTAACTTAAAGCAGGATAACGATTGAACGCTTTTAGGTTGGGATGAACTAGATGGCGGTATGATTGCACTTAACATTCTTTTTCCTGCAAACCCTTCACAGCGTGATCAGCAATGAGATTTGTCTCTGGTCATACGGAAAGAAGCTGAAGTGATTTTGTTGGATAAATCAGTGTAGATGTTTGGCGTAAAATCCCGTCGAAGAATCGCACTCTTGCATTCATAGCATCTAAAATTGCGCGGTTCACATCCATCGCAACTTCAGTGCTGGTAATACGAGGTTCGATTAAAGCCGCTAACTTGGCGGCGTGACTATCATCTACATCAATATGAACATCAAAAAAGATGAGCGCTTCCTTGGATAAGAATGCTGCCTCAGCAATCCCATTTTGAATCTGAGTGTAAAGTGTGCTGACGATCCCTTCTGAAGCAAAACAGACGGCTCCTAAAGCTGCCAGATAATCGTATTGATGCGGCAGGTTTAGATAGGTGTCGATTAAGTGGCGGGTTTCGGGTTCAGTTGGCAAGGCTGCCAGCGTCTGATCATCAATACCCAGTTCGCGTGTGAAGTGCCGGAACAACTCTGGATGGGCGAGCTTAGGGTCTCCCTGACCCATTTCATCAAATAAGTTTTCCAGAATCACCAGTTGAGCCGATTCATCCGGACAGCAAGACAAAATACCTGCCAAAATGCGGTTAAATTCTTTAGAGAACTTGTACATCTGAACAGCAAGCATCTGCACTTCTGCTAAAGTGAGCTGACTTGTCTGACAACGGATCAAAAACTCATGGCTCCAGAGAGGATGATCGGCGGTCACTTCGTGGAATGTTTGCATGACGGAAGAAGAGAGTGAATTCATCGGGACACCTGCACAGCTAAATGAAGTGGATAGTCAATCAGGGGGGTAAAAAAAGAGGGATCAAGCGCCACATGCTCTTGCAGCACCCGCAGTTCCCGCAAGGTTGGCATGGTATTAAACCCAGCGGCTTTCAGAGCGTCGAAGTAGTCTTCTAGGGTTTTATGGACAAGCTGTACATCTAGCCAAGAGCCATCCCGTTTCCAAATTCGTCCGGGAAACTGGCGATCGCGCTGGCTAAAATAACCTGCTCCATCAACTTGAAAATAGAAGGGATATTCTGGCTGCCGCATATAAGGAAATGCCGGATGCGGCACGCTGAAAATAAATCGTCCACCCGGTCGGAGAATTCGGGAGACCTCCGCCATGCATTGCTGAGTCTGCTCAGTGGTTAAGTAATTGAACAAAAAGACGGCTACTACGAGATCGAGCTGATGATCGCCAAACTGCGACAGGTCAGTGGCACAGCCGACCTCATACTGGATACCCAAGCCCTCTTGAGATTCCTGCGATCGTGCCGCCTCGATCATGCTCTGGGATAAATCAATGCCCATTGCCTCGGCTCCTCTACGGCGCAGCTCTCGGCTGCAATAGCCCTCGCCACAGCCCAAATCAAGGACTTGTAGCCCAGCAACTGGCTCACACAACGCCAAAATTGCCGGACGCGCCGTAAAGTCTGAGAGGGAACTGGGTTCTCCCCGTACCCACTTAGGTGCCGTATCGTTGTACAAATCTCTAGTTGAATGAGTGTGAGTTTGCATGTGTTGCTGAATTCATGAGGAGTAGTGGTCAGGACAAAGCCCTAACCTGAGAGAAAATCTAGCCGGATTGGCTGAGCGTTACACCCTGATGCCTGGAGCGTTAAAACACACCCTGATGCCTGGAGCGTTAAAACATCTGGACGGTACGGTAATCCCTGGTATAGAGGGGAACCGCACCCGAATTGTTTTTCCTGGCTTTAGCGGCTTCGACAGACTCATCGAACACAATCAGTGAGTCTGTGCCCACCTTCAACCAGTCTTCATAGGGCACACTCATATCTGTTTCCACGCCGCCGCCGCTGGGAGGCACCATTGCCCTGTAAGCTTCGTTAAATTTTCGACGGAAGCGAAAATCAACGGAGATTCGTACGCCATCGGAGACTCGTCTCACGGTTTGGTGGAGTCCGCGCGCATCGTTGAAGTACATCGTGCCGTGCTGCAAGCTGGCATTGTCGTAGGAGACTACCATGGGGATGTCTCGCCCTTCGCTAAAGTCGGACATCACTCGCATCGAGGGCAATTCCATTTCGCGGGGCATTTCTCCCGCTTCAATGGTGATGTTTTCGATGTCACCAAAGAGAGGCAGAACGACCACTGTGGCATCTGCCGCCACCCCAGCCCAAACGTCGCTGTGGCGCTTGGTGCTAGTGAACGGCAGCCGCAATTTATCCGCAGCCATCTTGCCATAAACAATACGGAGATTGACAGGCAGATCGACGGCATCGATCAGGTCATTGGCGCCTAGCTGACGGAAGGCGTTAGCCACGCTTTTTTGAAAGGTATTGAATTCTAGAATATGCTCACGCTTAGGCATGAGTAGCCCAGTTCCCATGTAGTTAGGAATTGTGCCTTTAGCTTCTAGAAGCCGTTCCAGCATTTCTGCTTCAGATAAGATAACGGGGCTGTTTAAACAGGCAGAAACATAGCCAGCGGCAGCAATCTGGATTTGCTGAAATAGCTCAGGTTTCAGCGTGTGTTCAAAGAGTAGGCGATAGTCCCGGCGGGTGGCAATTCTGGAGGCTAGCTCATCAAAAAGCCGATCGCCGAGTTGAGAAAAGGCGATCGCCTCCTCCTCTGTGACTTGATGAGCTAGCTTTGTTCGTTCTATCAGTCCCCTAACCATTTTTCTGTTCCTTACTTTCTAGAGGTGGCGATCGTTTTTGCTACTTAAACTCCAATACTTAGAGATCACCATCGAAATGGAAATCATCCTCATCAATCAATTCGTTAAGTGGATTGGTGAAAGTTCAATAAGTTGTTTTAGTCTGGCAATGTGTCCTTAAGACCTATTCTTCTTTAAGTCCTAAAACCATGTTTTGGTTTTAGATAATCTTCGTTGCTAGATGATTTTGTTCTAACAGCTAAGTTTATTCATTGCAATCGTTGAAAATACAGAGATAGGATTCCAATTAATTGAAAATAAAGGCGTTTATTTTTTTCAAATATGCTGCTAGCAATCCTTTTAACTATTCAAAGCCTTATCTAGCCGTTGATTGATGAATAGACTACATTGCTTCTTTATGTAGATAAAAAGCATCTTCATATAGAACTTATTTAGGTTTTTTGTATTCCTGATTCATTAGATTAGAGAGGTATCAGCAATTTTAGTGATGTGAGTTCAGCTATTTGGCTGAGTCCAATATTTTGAGTTGTAAAGAATTCAGTATTGGTGATTTCTATAACCAGGCCTGAGCGGATGACATAACTCAGTTAACAGTCGGGGCGTGCAAGGAGCGATCGTTAACTGAGTTATATCTATTTCCAGTATTTTGAGTTCAATTTAGCCTTTGTAGCAATTCAGCCAACACACGCTTGAAAAGTGTCGTGGGCGGGCGTAACCCGACTGAGCGATAATGCATTAGGTTTTTATGGACAGCCCTGATGCGAGTTCTCTTCTTGCACACCAATTTTCCAGCCCAGTATCGCCATGTTGCCGCCGCTCTCAGCCAAGATCCCAAAAATCAGGTTGTTTTTGGCACCCAAAATCAAGATGTGACGCTTCCGGGCATTCGCAAAGCGATTTTTCAACCTAGCCGTCAGCCCTATCCCCAGACACATCACTACATTCAGCCTTTGGAATCTGCTGTTTTGAAGGGACAGGCAGTCTTTCGGCTAGCGCAGCAGCTAGAGGCGAATGGATTTGTGCCCGATGTAGTTTGTGCCCATTCGGGTTGGGGAATGCCGTTGTTCATTAAAGATGCGTTCCCAGATGTGCCGCTGCTCTGCTACTTCGAGTGGTTTTATCGATCGCGCGGTGCTGATGTGGGCTTCGATCCGGCAGATCCGCCTAGCCCAGACGATGCGCCGCGCTTACGGATCAAGAATGCGCCGATTCTGGTTGACTTATATAGCTGCGATCGCGGTCTTTCTCCCACGGTTTGGCAAAAGTCGCAGTTCCCGCCAGAGTACCAAGATAAGATTTCGGTGCTGCATGATGGTGTAGACACTGACTACTTTTGCCCCAAGCCCGGTGCCAAGCTGGTCTTACCCGATCTGGGTTTAGACCTGTCCCATGTGGATGAAATTGTCACCTACGTCTCGCGGGGAATGGAACCCTATCGCGGCTTTCCCCAGATGATCGAGGCGATCGCCCATCTCCAAGAGCGCCGTCCTCTCTGCCATGTGGTGATTGTCGGTTCTAATCGCGTCTGCTACGGGGCGGCATTGCCAGAGGGGCAAAACTACAAAGATCTGATGCTGCAACAATTTCCCCTCGATCTATCACGGGTTCATTTCACTGGATCTTTGCCCTATGGTCAGTATCGCCAAGTGATTCAAGCCTCATCGGTGCATGTTTACCTGACAGTACCCTTTGTCCTGTCCTGGTCAATGATTGAAGCTCTTGCCACCGGATGCTTGGTTCTGGGATCAGATACGCCTCCGGTCAGAGAGATTATTCAAGATGGAGAAAATGGACTGCTTGTCGATTTTTTCTCGCCCCAGGGTATCGCAGACCGAATTGAGGAGGTGCTAGATCATCCCACGGGCATGGCAGAGATCCGTGCTAACGCCCGAAAAACAGCTCTAGAAAGATATGCCTCAGCCGATCTTTTGCCGCAACATCTGCGGTTAATTGAGGAGATGGCTCAGGGTTCTGCCTAGATTTCTTGTGGAATTTGTGCCTTCGTCTTGTAAGTGGCTAGATATTCTGAGAGCAGCTTCATCGCCTCGGCTTCCGAAGGCAGCCGATAGCGAATCATGTACAAAAAAGGTTTTACTCTAACCTCATTTTTAACAGCTGGCTCCCAGATGCTCAAAATCACTCCCCCTTCAACGGGGGAAATGTTGTATTTAAGCAGATAGGGCATGTAGGTAGAATGCGTCGGCACAGGAAGCACCACTGAGGTCAAAGAAGCCATTGGATGATTAGCCGCCTGCTGCGAATAGTGCCATCACTAACACAGACAGCAGCAGTCCGGGGCTGAGCATCAAAATCAGTGTTCCAAGTTCATGAAGTTCCATGGCTTATTTTCTCTTTAGCTAAGGGGCGATCGCTACAAGATTAACCTAGACAGAACCCTTTCATAGGGAACTATAAGAATAACTCTAGATGGTTCCCTCGTAGAAGGTGTAACGCCCCTCATGGCTGGGTAAAGTGACTGACAAAGTAGCTAGGCAGAGTGCCTGAGCAGAGCGGCCAGACAGAGATTTCTTGGAGACAGGACAAGAAGGTATGGACTGTCTCAAGATTCAGCGTTCTGGCTGAACGGCTAGTTCTAGGTCGCAGCCATAATAATCTACATGCTCTACAAAATTTTTGCTTCAATCTCATCTACAGCAACCGCCAAGGCGGTTAGGACAGGGACATTTTGGGTGGGGTGCTTCGCGCCCCACCCAAAATGTCCTAAGCAAACTGGCGCACAGCCATAACGCAGGTGCAAAATGGGCTTCCGTGAATTTTACTAGGGTCAGTTCAACAACCTGAGCTAATATTGGTTTATGAGGCTTGTTCTGGTCAGTTTAAGGTAGAGTTTCCTCGGCGCTCAACCATCGGTAGCATCATGATACACCACCGTGATACGACAATCTGCAACATAGCTTGTAACACAGCAAGATACTCAATTACTGAATATGCTCTGCATTGTGAAACACCCTGCTAGCTAGGTCTTGACAATTTTTTCTACGCAGACTGGACACATATGTTTAGACGACATTTGTCTGCCCAGTAGAGTAAATTGGTGCAAAATTGGGGGTTCATCCAGTTCTGTCTTGATGCTCAAACTATTTTTAGAGACTGTGTTTACTAGACGGTGACAGCTTTATCAACTCATTGCCTTGAGTCTTTATTAAATAGCCAACCTTAAGTTCTATCTAGATTAACGGCTTTTCCCTTATGAGTTACGACCATCTTTCTGGAAATGCCAAGCTTCCTGCTCCCTGCATTGTTGACAATGGCATTATTGTGAACAAGCAGGATATGCAAAGAGTTTTGGCGGATCTGAATCGGGTTCATTACCGCTATAGCCAGGATGGTCATCTGCTGGCAGAGGACGAGGGCTATGTGATTGAGGTGTTTGCTGATGTCCAACGATCGACCCTAGTTGCTAATCACACGCTTTACATCAACGTTCAAAGCTTCGATTATCTGGAGCTGAAGCGTTCTCCAGAGAAACAGGCCTATTTTGATTTGGTACAAGACCATAGCCAGCTCAGGCTCATTCCAGTATCAAATCCTCTGCAAGAGCAGACGGCTCGTAGCCTCAATGTTGCAGCTCTAGAGGCAGTCGTTGCCGAGGTGCTGTCGGCAGGGTGGGATGTCCGGATGGATGATGAAGAAAACTTTTCGATGTAGTCCAGTTGGAACAAGGCAAGCCCGATCGCGGCATTTTTAAAAGCTCTGCATTTTTAACGCCTTTAGAGAGAGAATAGTTCTTAGAGAATAATTTTAGGGTTCGAGAAGCCATTGACTGTTGGATTTTCCTTTGAGTGTCAGGCGCACTGTAGCCAGACGGCAGCCAGAGCGGGTGTTTTTGTCACTCCCCATGGCGCGATTGCCACCCCACGCTTCATGCCTGTAGGTACCTTGGCAAACGTCAAGACCGTTACGCCAGAGCAGCTTCAGGCAGCAGGGGCGCAAATGGTTTTGGCAAACACTTATCACCTACATCTGCAACCGGGAGAGGACATCGTTGCCAAGGCTGGAGGTCTACATCAGTTCATGGGCTGGAAGCAGCCGATTCTGACGGACTCCGGCGGATTTCAAGTCTTTAGCCTCAGCGAAATCCGATCGATTGCTGAGGAGGGTGTCACCTTTCGATCGCCCAGAGACGGGCAGATGATTCACCTCAGCCCAGAGCGATCGATTCAAATTCAGAATGCGCTAGGTGCGGATGTCATTATGGCATTTGATGAATGTCCGCCCTATCCCGCCACCCGTGAAGCGGTCGTAGAGGCGACAAATCGCACCTTTCGCTGGCTGAAGCGCTGTATGGCAGCCCATGAGCGATCGGATCAAGCGCTGTTTGGCATTGTGCAGGGTGGCGTTTATCCAGAACTCCGTCAAAAAGCGGCTCAAGAGCTAGCGACGCTTGATTTGCCAGGGTATGCGATCGGGGGAGTTAGCGTCGGCGAACCTCCTGAGCTAATTGAGATGATCGTGCGAGCCACTACGCCTCTGCTGCCGACTGACAAACCTCGCTACCTAATGGGAGTCGGCACCTATCGAGAAATGGCGCAGTCGATCGCGGCAGGGATTGACCTCTTTGACTGCGTTATTCCCACTCGTCTTGCACGGCATGGCAGCGCTCTGGTGCAGGGCGATCGCTGGAATCTGAAAAATGCCCGATACCGCGAGGACTTTACGCCGCTGGATAGTGATTGTCCCTGTTATACTTGCCAGACCTTTACACGGGCTTATCTTAGCCACCTATTGCGATCGCAGGAGCTTTTAGCCTACACGCTTCTGTCGATTCACAACATTACGGAGCTGATTCGGTTCACCCAGCGGATTCGGGAGTCTATTTTGAGCGATCGATTTGTTGAGGAGTTTGGAGAGTGGTTGAAGCAATAGAATGGTGAATTTCTATCCCCTTGCGCTAACTGGCTCTAGGCTGCGCCAAATCTCTTCAAACTCTGGCTGATCCAGCACAGAATTGGCAAACCAACTCTTGACCCCAAATCCGATCGCTCGTTCTGAAAGAGGTAGTGAGGGGATCAGTGTGTTGAGAATATATTGCCGCGCGATTGCCGTTTCAAACGCCGAAGACCAGACCACATCTAATTGACACTCCTGACAAATTTGCCGTAGCCGCGTAGGAGAACCCGCGATCGCCGCCTTAATCACAAAAATGCCGCGCCAGCCCTGCTGATGGCAGAATTCTAGCTGATCGAGGGTTGTTACCGACTCATCTAGGGCGATCGGCGTGGTGTAGCGATCGCGCAGTTGCAGCATTTCACTAAGCTGATCGGGGGGCAAGGGCTGCTCTAAAAACTCGACAGGGTAGCGATCGCAAACTTGAAGCCATTCACAGGCTGCCTCCCAACTTAATCCGCCATTGGCATCTAACCGAAGCTGCGCTCCAGCAGGCAGAGCGCCAAACAAATTCTCCAGCAGGTTCAGCTCTTCGTTGAGGGGCGCTACGCCAATTTTCCACTTGAAGGTACGTGCCCCGGCCTGCCAGAGCGGCTGCCAAGTCAGCATAGCATTGGCTCCAGAGGGCAGCAGGTGGCATTGGGTAAAGTCATGGGCGATCGCTCCATTTGTCGTCAGCGTCTCCCAGGCAGATTCTAACCCAAATTGACAGGCAGGGAACTCACCGGGAATCTGCTCAATTAGCTCAGGCGTAATCTGGGGAAGCGATCGACAAAACTGAATCGCCTGCCCCATGCTTTCGGTGCCGAATTCAACAATTGGCGCAATTTCACCCCAGCCGACTCGCCCTTCGTCATCCGTTAGCTTTAGCACAATCCCTTCGCGCAGGCTCCACAGCCCGTGATAGGTCTTGAGAGGTTGGCGGAAAGGACGACGATACGATCGCAGTTCCAGTCGAGCAGAATGCATGAGGTTCTTCCCTTAAAGGGCATCAAAATCAGTAGGCATCTGAATAGGAATCGACAGGTTCACGACCGCCTGTTTTTGCCTTCTCTTTCGCCTTGGCTGCACTCTTCTTTAGGGCATCCAGCCGATCTTCATATTTCTTGCGCTGCTTTTTCTTGGGCGTCTGTTCAATCAGCACCTTCAAGGCGCTACCCAAACTCTTATAAGCGTTGGGTAACGTGTAGCCAAAGCGGGTCGCCAGCGCGATCGCCCGTTCGTCAGCATCGATCGCTTCCTTCAGGGTCTTCATGCCGTTGTTGCGCTGATACAAGCGCCAGCCGGACACGCCGCAAAGCCCCAATGCCAAGAACAAGAGCAAGCCATCCTGCACCCAGAGTTCTCCGACTGCGCCGCCTAGACCGATCGCCAATGCCGCCATTTCCCAACCGTCTTTAGGGATGGTGTCATTTTGAATGCGCGCTACCTCATGCCAGAACAGCAGATTTCGCTGATCGAGCGCCAGCATTTCCCACTTTGCCAGATCCACCTGAACTTCAACTTGATCCTTGCCGATTTCTTCAGAAGTAACGAGCGGCGGATTTACAGCCGTTGCTGCCTCAACTGTGACCCAGCTCTTGAGTTCAGGAGGTAGCAAGGACTTAAGCCGACGCAACTCGCTCAAATCCGATCGCGCAGTAGAAGTGGCATATGAGGTCATGGATATAGCCCTAGTCGCATCAAGTATTAAAACACTTTTGAGGAAAGTATAGCGGGGTTTCACCCTCTCTTCTCTATCTTAGAGGTTTGATTTTAGGACAGGGAAAATTTTGTCCAAAAACAGCCAGATTTTGAAGTTGCATAATCCAAAATCTAAAATCAATATAAGCCTACTCAATGAGTAGTATTGCTTATTAGAACTTTACAAAAGTTAGGTCTACGACCCCATAATGAGAAGTAGAGAAATATCTTAATAAAGCATTTTTAGGAGGGTTAGGTATGGTCGCACTTGCGGAACGCTCTCTCAGCCGATTGACGCTACAGGTTCAGGAGATTGCAGCCGACACCACCACTATTCGATCGCTTGACTGGGATCGCGATCGCTTTGATATTGAATTTGAGCTGGAAAACGGCACGACCTACAATTCTTTTCTGATCCGAGGCGACAAGATTGCTCTTGTAGACACCTCTCACGAGAAATTCCGCCAGCTCTACCTGGAAAAGCTGATGGATCTAATCGACCCTGCCGAAATCGATTACCTGATCGTTAGCCATACTGAACCCGACCACAGCGGCTTAATCAAAGATATTTTGCAGCGCGCCCCTCATATTGTTGTTGTGGGTTCCAAGGTGGCAATGCAGTTTTTGGATGATCAGGTGCATCAGCCGTTTGAGCGAATGCAGATTAAGAATGGCGATCGCCTAGATCTGGGTAAAGGGCATGAGCTGGAATTTGTCTCGGCTCCTAACCTGCATTGGCCGGACACAATTCTGACGTTTGATCACAAAACCAGCGTTCTGTTCACCTGCGATGTGTTTGGGCTGCACTTCTGCGATGACCACACCTACGACGAAGACCTGGAAATTTTGGATGCTGACTACAAGCTTTACTACGACTGCTTGATGGGACCCAACGCGCGATCGGTGCTAGCTGCCCTAAAGCGAATGAAGGAGCTGCCTGAAATTAAGACGATCGCCACTGGACATGGCCCTTTGCTGCACTACAACGTTCCTGAATTGGTGGGACGCTACCGGGATTGGAGTCAGGCACAGGCAAAAGCCGAAACTACCGTTGCTCTGTTCTACGCCAGCGACTATGGCTATGGGGAGGCACTCGCTCAGGCGATCGCCCAAGGCATCACCAAAACGGGCGTGGCGGTGGAACTGCTAGACCTTAAGTATGCAGAGCCACACGAAATCAGCGAAATGGTCAGCCTTGCGTCGGGTGTGGTGATAGGAATGCCGCCCCAGACGGGCGAGTTTGCCAACGCTACAAGAGCGGCGATCGGCACAATTTTGGCGGCAACCAATGCCAAGCAAACGATAGGTTTGTTTGAAGTGGGCGGCGGTGATGATGAATCTGTCTACCCCCTCCGCAATCAGTTTCAAGAAATTGGTGTCAGGGAAGGCTTCGCGCCCATCTTGATCAAAGAAACCCCCAATAAATCGACCTTCCAACTCTGTGAAGAAGCCGGAACCGATCTAGGACAGTGGCTAACCCGCGATCGCGCCGTCAAGCAAATGAAGTCGCTAGACAATGAGCTGGATAAAGCCCTGGGTCGGCTGAGCGGCGGATTGTATATTATTACAGCGATGAAAGAAGGCGTGTCTAGCGCCATGCTGGCATCCTGGGTGTCTCAAGCCAGCCTCAAGCCCATTGGCTTTACGATCGCCGTGGCAAAAGATCGGGCGATCGAGTCCTTTATGCATGTGGGCGATCGCTTTGTGCTTAACGTGCTGGAAGAAGGCAACTATCAGCCACTGATGAAGCACTTCCTGAAGCGATTTGCACCGGGAGCCGATCGCTTTGCGGGCATTAAAACCTACGCGGCGGGCAATGGCTCTCCCATTTTGGCGGATGCGTTGGCATACCTGGAGTGCGAGGTAGTGAGCCGCATGGAATGCAGCGATCACTGGCTCGTCTACAGCACGGTTGATCTGGGTCGCGTTTCTAAGATCGACGGGCTGACCGCCGTTCATCATCGCAAGGTAGGCAATCACTACTAGGTCTTAAAGCAGTTAGACCTTAAAGCAATAAACTTAGGCAGTGTTGAATCTGGGTATGATTTTTTTGAAAGGGTCACGGAGTGACCCTTTCAAAAAAATCATACATAAAACCAGCAACGCCTAAATTTAGAGCGTTAGCCCGATCGCGTCTCTGGGCATCCTAGCGGGTGAAGGCTTGCCACTCGGTGAGTCACCCGCGAGGTCTAGTCATGCTCAATCCACAGATTTCCGCGATCGTCTGTACCCACAACCGAGAGCAGTATTTAGGAGCCGCAATCGATAGCCTTTTGGCTCAGGAATTTGCTGGCGACTTTGAGGTAATCGTGGTGGATAATGCCTCCCGCGATCGCACTAGAGAAGTAGTCGGCGAACGCCTGTCTGAAAGTACGCCGGACGATCGCTTACGCTACGTTTATGAAGCCACTACCGGACTCTCGATCGCCCGCAACACAGGCGCAAGATCAGCGCGAAGCCCCATCCTGGCATACCTGGATGACGATGCGGTTGCTAGCCCCCAATGGCTACAGGTTTTGTACGAAGCCTACCAGCAAGACGAAAAATTGGCGATCGCTGGGGGCAAAGTTACCCTACTGTGGGCAGACGGTACTCATCCGCCCCTCTGGCTTTCGCCCGGTTTAGCCAGCAACTTGGGTGCGTATGATTTAGGCAATCAAAAAATTTTCATTACCCAACCTGGACTCACGCCTCGCGGATTAAATTATTCCATCCGCCGCAGTTTTTTAGAAAAGGTGGGTGGCTTCGATTGCCAACTCGGTCGGGTGGGTAAAAATCTGCTCTCCAACGAAGAGCTGCATATGACCGAACTAGCGCTGGCACAGGGCTGGCAAGTTGCCTATCTGCCAGACGCTCACGTTGCCCACAACGTTGCCCCAGAGCGGCTGTATCCCCAATGGTTTCTCGATCGCGGCTGGTGGCAGGGCATCAGCGAAAGCTACCGCGAACAGTTGGCTCGCCCTGTCGGAGTCCGGCAGCTTTTCCATGGCGGTGAAAAGCTGTTGCGCGGAGTATGGCGATCGCTAAAACACTGGCATGATCCCGCTCAACGTTTCGACAACTTTGCCTATGCCTACGGACAAGTCGGCTATCTCAAAGCCACAGTTCAAGGAATGCTGAAGCACAGCCTCAAGTCTATAGCTCCCACTCCCTACTCCCGTTCGGCTGAATACTCACGTCGAAACCCACTTTCCACCCCCCCTCTCCCTATGTCCAAACTTCCCATCTCCGTTCTCATCCCTGCTAAAAACGAAGAATCCAACTTGCCAGCCTGTCTTGCCAGCCTCATCCCTGCCGATGAAGTTTTTGTGGTTGATTCTCAAAGCAGCGATCGCTCCATTGAAATTGCCGAATCTTACGGCGCGAAGGTGGTGCAGTTTTGCTTTAACGGACGCTGGCCCAAAAAGAAAAATTGGTCGCTAGAAAATCTGCCGTTTCAGAACGAGTGGGTGCTGATTGTGGACTGTGATGAGCGGATCACGCCGGAGCTTTGGGAAGAAATTGCGATCGCCATTCAAAACCCAGATCACGCAGGCTATTACCTGAATCGTCGTGTCTTTTTCCTGGGACAGTGGATTCGCTTTGGCGGCAAATATCCTGACTGGAATCTGCGCCTGTTTCGTCATGCCCAAGGACGATATGAGAACCTTCACACCGAAGAGATTCGCAATACGGGTGATAATGAAGTGCATGAGCATGTGATGATTTCAGGGAAAATTGGATACCTGAAAAATGATATGCTGCATATCGATTTTCGCAATCTATATCACTGGATAGAGAGACATAATCGTTACTCAAATTGGGAGGCGCAGGTTTACTATAATCTGCTGACAGGTATGGGAGAAAGTGAAACGATCGGGGCAAACTTCTTTGGAGACTCCGTGCAGCGCAAGCGGTTTCTTAAAAAAGTCTGGGTGCGGCTACCGTTCAAGCCCTTCCTCCGCTTCTTCATCACCTACATCCTGCGCCTAGGGTTCTTGGACGGCAAAGCAGGCTATATCTATGCGCGTCTGCTCAGCCAATATGAATATCAGATTGGCGTAAAGCTGCATGAACTCCGGTTTGGCGGCAGCCTCAACAAGCCGCAGCCCGATGCGCCTGAAATCACGATTGATGGAGCGATCGCCCCTTAAACACAGATAGAAATGTCAGTTTCAACTAACGATACTCTTCCTAATGTTCTAGCCAATGCTCCAGCCCTGGTTGATCTGAGTCGTTACGACCAATCAAGCTTCGATCGCGGTCGTCCGGGCTGGACAATTTTGCTGTGGTGGCTGGTGCAGGGCATCGCCTTTCCACTCACGCCCCACTTCGCAAATTCTACGCGCGTCTGGTTGCTACGCAGATTTGGCGCTCAGGTGGGTAAAGGCGTAATCCTTCGCCCGACGGCTCGAATCACCTATCCCTGGAAAGTTAGCATTGGTGACTTTAGCTGGATTGGCGATGATGTAGTGCTATACAGCCTCGATCGTATTGACATTGGGCAGCACTGCGTTATTTCGCAAAAGAGCTACCTCTGTACTGGCAGTCACGACATTCATGACTCGGCTTTTGGGCTAAAGACGGCAGCGATCGTCATTGGCAATGGAGTCTGGGTCGCAAGTGACTGTTTTATTGCCCCTGGAGTGGCGATCGGGGCAAATGCGGTGGTTGGCGTTCGTAGCCTAGTGACGAAAAATTTGCCAGATCAACAAGTATGCTGGGGCAATCCCTGTCGTCCGCAGTATTTCAGAGAGTTATAGCAATCGCCAAGGCGGTTAGTACGGGGACATTTTGGGTGGGGCGCTTAGCGCCCCACCCAAAATGTCCTAAGGAACATGGATTTAACAAGATGTAATTCTTGGGGTAGGGGCTTAGCATTGCTAAGCCTTTACGGCAGATCGGTTGTACAGGTTATTTAATCCACGATCCTGAGCAAACTGGCGACAGCCATAAGACAGAAACAGCCATAAGACAGAAACAGCCATAAGACAGAGAGTGACAAGATAATGAGCGTCAGAAACAGTCCTGATTATTAATGGTTTCGTCGGGCAGGGTGGTTTTGCAAAACCGACTCGTTTTCAGATCGACTCCTGTGACATCTGCATCGGTGAGGTTGGCGCGTTTTAGGTTAGCACCTGTCAAGTTAGCGCCCCGCAGATTGGCACCCGTCAAGTTAGCCTTAGAAAAATTTGCGCCGCTCAAGTTTGCCCCTCGCAGGTCGGCGTTGCTCAGGTCTGCTTCGCCCAGATAGGTGTTTGTCAAATCAGCCCCCCGCAGATCTGCTCTCGTGAGGTTGGAGTTGCCTAGATTGGCATCCCGCAGCTGCGATCGCGACAAATTGGCGCGCGTCAGATCGACTCTAGATAGGTTGGCTCGCGTTAAGTTTGCGCTATTTAGCCTTGCTTTTTGCAGCATAGCCCCCCCCAGATCTGCCCTAGGCAAATCTGCGATCCTTAAGTCGGCTCGGCTCAAGTCAGCATTGCTCAGATCAGTATCCCGCAGATTGGCGTTGCTCAAGTCTGCCCGTGCCAGATTAGTATTGCTCAAATCTGCATTGCTCAGATTGGCATTTTGCAGCGTGCTGTCTCCCAGGTAAGCTCCGTTAAGGTCTACCTCACTCAAATTGGCATTTTTCAAGATGCTGCCGTTGAGGATTGCTTCCTCCAGCGTTGCGTTACTCAAGTTGGCTCCAGTCAGGTCAGCTTCGCTAAGAATTGCTGCCGTCAAGTTTGCCGTTCGCAAATTGACTTGCGAGAGATGGGCGCGTCGAAGGGTGGTGTCCTTCAGAACTGCTCCTTCTAAATTGGCGTTTTCTAGATGAGCATCATCCAAATCGCACTTCGAGCAAGATTTGCTGTCGAGCAAGCTATTCAGGCGATCGGTTTTTGCCGCATGGCTAAAAATTCTGGAACCTGCTAACGCAATCAATACCCCAAAAAACACTGCCAGAATTGAGAACGCCCGCAGATCGCGTCGATCGATTCCCAGTGCCGTCATTTGCTTGAGAATCGTCATTTTGCTTGAGATTCGCCATTCTAGCGATCCGGTAGGGGACAGCACCAGTCTACTGAATTTAGATGCACCATTAAAGCCTGAAGATGCATCATCAAGGCAGGTTAGAGCGATTCATCGGTTTCCATTCGCTTGAGCATTTGATGGCACAAATCAAGCAGTTGCATGGCTTCTGATTGCTGGAAGCCAGTCTGCCTAAACGCTTCCTTTGTGACCGCCTCCCCTTGAACAGCTAGAGCTTTGCCCTCGGTCGTCAGCACAATCAGCTTTTGGCGATCGTCTGCGGGTGAGGCTTCGCGCTTCAACAGCTTTTTATCTTCAAGTCGTTTAAGTAAGGGAGTCATTGTAGGTAGCCCCAGCTTTGTGCAGGTTGCTAGATGCGTAATGCACACGCTGTCTTGCTCCCACAGCGCCATCATCACCACAAACTGTGGATAGGTGAGATCTAGAGGCTCCAGTAGCGATCGGTAGGTACGAGTAAGAGTATTGGAAGCAGCATACAGAGCAAAGCACAATTGCTCGCCTAATCTAGGGACATTTGACAAAATTACGGGTCGCAAATAGACAAAAGTGTCCCTATTATATTTCGTTCACGAACCAGTTGACAGGGATCATGAAAACAACCTATATTGACTTCGTTGACGAATAGTTCGTTCACAAAGTTAATGTAGGCCGTCTCATTTTTGCAGGATTTACAAGATATGGCGCAACTTACGGTTTACGGTACTCCTGTGAGTGTCTATGTCCGCATCGTTCGGCTACTGCTGGAGGAAGCAGGTGCAGCCTATGAACTCAAAGAGGTTGATATCTTTAATGGTGAAAACCAGTCGGCGGAGTATCTCGCCAAAAATCCGTTTGGTAAGGTGCCGACCTTGGAAGTAGACGGGGCGTTTATCTACGAAACGACTGCCATTATGGGCTACCTAGATACGATTTTAGCTAGCCATAGGTTTAGCTTCTCTGAGCCATTGCAGCAGGCTCGGATGCATCAGATCATGGGAATTGTGGACAGCCATCTCTACGCACCCGCGATCGGGTTAATTGCTATTCAGCGGTTGATTGTGCCCAGCCAGGGAGGTGAAACTGATGAGGACAAGGTGAAAGCTGCCATTGCTCCAGTCAAAACAGCGCTAGAGGCGATCGAGTCTCTGACGGTAGGCAGTCCATATTTGCTGGGTTCCGAAGTTAGCATCGCCGATTTCTACCTGATTCCAGTCTTCACCTACCTGTCACAGACTCCGGAGTATGAAGCGACGATCGCTCAGACTCCGAAACTGCGGGCTTGGTGGCATCAGGTCAGTCAGCTTCCCAATGTGAAAAAAGTGTGTGCATAGCGCTTATGCCTGATCTTTGGGTAGCGCACTAAGCGCCCCACACCGTTGACAAGACCTGATCGGGCGAAATGTCTGCAACTCTGCCTGTCTCAGAAGCAATAACCGCCAGTTTGTCGCTTTGAGGCAGCGGAGTTGCGTTTGCAGAATTGCGCAAGACGACAGTATAAACCTGAAGCGCAACGGCAAGGTTCATGGGCGCACTTTCGGTACATAGCATCAAATTTGCTCCGGCAATCATGGCGGCAAGCTTGCCTAGATCGCCTGGATCTGTCACCTTGAGTTCAGGATAGTCTGAAGTTAGCGCCGTCGTTAATTCTAAATATTCGCTGGATTGAGCAATCACGATTGGCAGATTAGGCTGCTGTTGTCGGAAGCTCTGGACAATGCTTTTCCAGCGATCGATCGGATACGCTTCGCCAGATCCATCGTGAATCAACACATAGCCACTGCCCTTGATGCCTAGCCGCTTTTGCTCACCCTCTGCCCAATCCAGATCTTTTTTGGGAATGGCGATCGCTAAATCAGGAGTTACCGTCGAGATATTCACCCCTTGCAGCAGGTCATGATAACGATGAGCCGAATATTGATTAGATTTATCAGGCACAACATCGGTTAAGAATCCCTTGCCCGCGCTGCTGTCATAGCCTACCCGTGTCGGAATCCCGGTCATCCACATCAGTAGCTCTACGCCCCAGCCTTGCCCAGCGTAAAGTGCAACCGTGTAGTAACGATCGCGCATCACCCCCAGAAGGTTAGCCCAATCTGCCGGACTGTTGCGATCGCCATAGTCAAACAGCAGCACGTCATCTACCGACTTACAGAGCCGATAGGCAGCTTTTGCCTTCGGCTCTACCACCACATCAATTTCGGCATCTGGGTAGTTCTTTCTCAAATCATCTAGGGTTGGGAAGAACAGAACCTGGTCGCCAATCCCGCCGGGAACAAGAGCTACTATGCGCATATATATTCCGTTACGAATACGGCTACTAAATCTAATGGGCTTTTTAAGACTCTACTAGGCTTCACTAAGAATCTACTAGGTTTTTCAGAAGAGGAAGTGTATTCCCTCATGCAACCCTGATTAACTTATCAGTTTGCAGGGCAAATTCTCAATATTTTGGCAAAATCTTGGTTGAAGCAGTAGGTATACTAAACCTTCCTGGATTAAAACTGCGTCAGCAACCAGGCAGTCCCCATGAGGTAATGATTTTTTGGGGTGTGGGCAAAGTCTACACCCCAAAAAATCATTGCATGAATACTACCCCAGGCTCTATTGAGTAGGAGTAGAACAGTTAAAATCTTCTATGCCGCTAGCCGAGCTGGTTCAGCATAACAGGTTGAAAATTGTTTGGAGCACAATACAATCTTGGCTGCGGAACGGTTGAAATTACTGCTTGGGACGATCGCACAACCCTTCCCATCGATTGTCCCTTAACTCCCTACTTGCCGCTGCTTTGCAGCAACGCAATCACCCAGGCAATGATCCCAGCATAGGAGAGTTGCACAACGCCCTGATAAAGCCATGCACTATTATCGGCATCTGTAGAAATTTGCGTTGTCTCGACGGTAGAGTACAGCCTAGCCGTTAACGAGGAATTGACTGAGGAATTGACTAACGGGGTCTGACTCCTCTGGGAGGGAAGCGCTGCCACCCGATCGCCGCTAATCAGCACTGCCGAGCAAGTTGCTGCAATACCCAAAGCTAGACCTGCTCCAATCGATCGCCGCTTTTGTCTGGGCTTGAGCGACTTTTGAGCGAATTGAAAGGAAATTGATTGCGACTCCTCCTGGATGACCATTGCCTACTCCTTAATGAAAATGAACGCCGGACTGAACGCTGCCGAGGGTGGGTCCATTCAATTATCCGAGAAAAGTATCTGGTTTCCGTATAAAAACATCGGCATGGCTCAATCAGGGGATGTTTTTTGCGATCGACTACATCTGCTATGGCTCCTAGGATAAACCGCCCCAGAAGCGATCGCTTCTAGGGCGGTTGTGGGGACTATGAAGAACCTATGGCAGGACTATGAGGAAATATGTGGCCTATGTTGTTTAGCCTATGTTGCTCAGGATTAGACTATGGTTATCTAACCCGCAACTACTGAGATATCGCTGTAGCTCATTGCAGCTCTGTTAGATAGTGTTGCAACTTGAACCTGAGCTGAGCTGCCCGATCCATCGCGATCGAAGAACAGCGCTCCAGTCGATCGGTTGTAAACGAAATAGTCGTTAGAATCTAGGGCTTTAGCACCTAAGCGGAACTGCGTAGAACTAATCGTTCCCACTGACAGGCTAACGTCGCCAAATAGGAATCCCTTGACCTTAAATCCAGACTGCACGACGCTGATGTCATCGCTGTAGGAGCTAAAGTCAGTAATGGTGTCAACGCCTTCGTACTTGTTAACGAACTGAAACTTGTTGAAGCCACTGCCGCTTGTCAGCGTATCGTAGCCATAGCCACCGATGAGGGTGTCATTACCTGCGTCGCCCGTCAGCGTATCGTTGCTATCTCCACCCCAAAGGTAGTCATCGCCCTCTCCACCTGAGAGGTAGTCATTGCCTGCACCGCCATACAGGTAGTCATTGCCTGCTTCGCCATACAGACGGTCATTGCCTGCTTCACCATACAGCGTGTCATTGCCCGCACCGCCATACAGCCAGTCATTACCATTGCCAGCCACCAAGTAGTCGTTTCCGGATTGGTTGACGTTCAATCCGCCGTATAGGGTGTCATTGCCTTCGCCGCCATAGAGAGAGTCGTCTTGGTTGCCGCCGTACATGAGATCATTGCCGCCAAAACCATAAAGGCGATCGTAGCCATCGTAGTCGTTGAAGCCAGAGCCAGCTCCAGAGGAAGGATAGCCATAGATAGTGTCGTTGCTGATGGTGCCGTACAGTTCGCTATTGCCGTATAAAACGTTGTCGCTAAATTGAGTTCCGCGAATAATTGCCATTTGAATTGCTCCTGAAGTATATGCGTGTCTTACAGATGCGTTGGGTTAGCTAGCGTTTTGCTTGGCTTTCCGGCTGCATGTAGAGATATCGGCAGCACTGCAAAATGTTATGCAACGGTTTTCAGAAATTTTGTTGATTTCAATGGCTGTTGATTTCAATGGCTGTTGATTTCAATTGCTACAGCCTTTCGATTGCTACAGTCAAAGAGAACAGAATGCAGGAAGAAGCAATGAAGAGTCAGCCCAATTGGCAGACGACAGTATTTTTGGGGTTGCTGGGTGTCCTGGCGATCGTCGGGCTAAATTCTTTCGTGATCATAAATCCTGGCGAGGCGGGCGTGCTGAGCATCTTGGGGAAAGCCACCGATGGAGCGCTGCTAGAAGGCGTTCACTTTAAGCCGCCTCTGGTTTCAGTCGTAGATATCTATGACGTAACGGTGCAAAAGTTTGAAGTGCCAGCCCAGAGTTCTACTAAAGATTTACAGCAGCTGACAGCCAGCTTTGCCATTAACTTCAGCCTCGACCCGCTTCAGGTCGTGACCATTCGCCGAACTCAAGGTACTTTGCAAAACATCGTCTCCAAAATCATCGCGCCCCAGACTCAGGAATCTTTCAAAGTTGCTGCTGCACGGCGCACGGTCGAAGAAGCCATTACCAAGCGGGAGGAGCTAAAGCAAGACTTTGACGTGGCATTGGGCGATCGCCTCAACAAGTACGGCATCATCGTCTTAGATACCAGCGTTGTCGATCTAACCTTTTCTACCGAGTTCTCAAAGGCAGTCGAAGAAAAACAGATTGCTGAGCAGCGGGCACAGCGTGCCGTTTACATTGCCCGTGAAGCGGAGCAAGAGGCAGAAGCCACCATTAATCGCGCTAAAGGACAGGCAGAAGCTCAGCGGCTGCTGCGGGAAACCCTGACCGCAGAGCTATTGCAGAAACAGGCGATCGAGAAATGGGACGGCAAATTCCCACAGGTGTTGGGCGGCAATGGAGCCGTGCCGTTTATCAACATTGATCCGGGTGAGCTACAGTCGGCTCACTGATAACCCAGCTCGTTTCAAGCATTGAGATGGAGCAACCGCCAAGGCGGTTAAAACGGGGACATTTAGGGTGGGGCACTTCGCGCCCCACCCTAAATGTTTTAAGCAAACTAGCTACAGCTACAGCTACAAAACATTAAGAGGGTCGCGCCGCGACCCTCTTAATCAGCGGAAACGATTCGCTCTAGCGTCGGCGACGATCGCCTGAAGAGGTTGAAGGAGCAGGGGGCGCAACCCGAAGGCGGGGCTTGCTGCCCTCAGCAGGCTTATCTCGATTGTGAGATGACTGGCTGTGAGACGGCTGGCTGTGAGATGACTGGCTGTGAGAAGACGATTGGCGCGGAGACGACTGACCTCGCCCCATCTGCTTCCGTTGATTGCCGCCATTGGGGATCGGCTCAGGTCTGATGCTGGGATCAGGCTCAAAGCCAGCAACTACTTCTTGGGGGATCGATCGCTTAATCACTTTTTCGATGTCTGCCAGCAGCTTATTTTCATCAACGCAGACCAGCGATAAAGCCTCGCCTTCTGAACCTGCTCGACCCGTGCGCCCAATCCGATGCACATAGTCTTCGGGCACAAAGGGCAAGTCAAAGTTGACCACATGGGGCAATTCCACAATGTCAATACCTCTGGCGGCGATGTCAGTAGCCACCAAGACCTGAAGGCTACCATCCTTGAATTTTGCCAGAGTGCGAGTGCGCACCATCTGACTCTTGTTGCCATGGATCGCCATCGCCGGGATACCATCATTGGAAAGCTGCTTCGAGAGTCGATCGGCTCCATGCTTTGTGCGGGTAAACACCAACACCTGATACCAGTTCTTTTGCCTAATCAGGTGTGAGAGCAAATTGTGCTTCTTTTCGCGATCGACCCGGTAAACCTTCTGTGCCACCAGTTCGGCAGTGGCATTGCGCCGTGCCACCTCGATCAGCACAGGCTGATTCAGCATTCCTTCGGCAAGCGCCTTAATCTCGTTGGAGAAAGTTGCCGAAAACAGCAGACTTTGCCTTTGCTTGGGTAGCAATGTCAGGATGCGACGAATATCTCGAATAAAGCCCATATCCAACATGCGATCGGCTTCATCTAGCACCAGGATCTCAATACGCGACAGATCCACTGTCCGCTGCTGCACGTGATCCAGCAGTCGTCCGGGAGTCGCCACTAAGATATCCACGCGACCCTTGAGCTTCTGAATCTGCGGGTTGATATTAACGCCGCCAAAAATCGTCATGGAATTGAGGTTGAGGTACTTGCCGTACTCGCGCACGCTTTCCTCAACTTGCGCCGCCAACTCGCGGGTGGGAGTCAAGATCAGCGCCCGTACAGGCGATCGCCGAATCGGTTCGTTCCGGGCAAAGGGTTTCGAGAGCAGTTGCAGAATAGGCAGGGTAAAACCAGCTGTTTTCCCCGTTCCGGTTTGGGCGCCCGCCAAGAGATCTTGACCGGACAGAACAGCTGGAATGGCTTGGAGCTGGATGGGGGTAGGTTCGGTGTATCCGCGTGCAGTAACAGCACGAACAATTTCATCGGACAGACCGAGGGCAGAAAAAGACATAGGACTCCAAAAATAGCATCGGTCTGTCGCCGTCAACGGCACCAGTCTGGGGCAGACGGATGAGAACTGTAAAGATTCAGCGGCGCGCAGACTGGAGCGAATGCCACAATTTCGTATTTTAGCAGCAGGATCTATCGATTTTGTGGACTCTTAAGGGTGTTTTCAGGACACGCACTAATTCACAAGACCATTTGCGGCATATCTAAACAAAAGTCTAAACCTTACGAGCATGGAGGGACTCGAACCCCCGACCCTCAGGACCGGAACCTGATGCTCTATCCACTGAGCTACATACCCTTATTTATTTCAACACTATAGCAGACATCAACTGAAACCAGCCGGATTTTATCTGTGCTGTCGCATCTCCAGGTCAGGTAATCTTAATCCTGAAAAGGCTCAAATTGAGTTCTATGCTCATTTCTAAGGCTCTTCTTGCTCTTCTCCATTGATCTCGTCCAGGCTGTGTTTCTCAATCAAAGACTGGATTTTGTCTTGCTGCAAATAAATTTCGATCGCCTCATTAATCAGCTGAGAGAGAGATATATCTTGCTGCGAGGCGATCGTGCTTAGCAATTTAGCTAGCTCAATATCCGCATAGGCTCTAATTTCCCTTTTGTCACGTTTTTTTTGCATGACCCTTCTGTACTCTGAAAGTATGCCCCTTCTCTAGTCTGCCTCTAGTTCCTATGGCTCATCCTTATAAGTTGCTGTTCGTTTGCTTAGGCAACATCTGTCGATCGCCCTCTGCCGAAAACATCATGAATCACCTGATTCAGCAAAGAGGGCTACAGGATCAGATTGTCTGCGACTCTGCCGGAACTTCCAGCTATCACATTGGCAGTCCGCCCGATCGCCGCATGGCTGCTGCTGCCGCTCAGCAAGGCATTGTGCTGAAGGGAGCCGCGCGGCAGTTTACCCATGGTGGTGTTGAAGCCAGCGATTTCGAGGCATTTGACCTGATTTTGGCAATGGATGAAGACAATCGCGCCAATATGCTGCGGCTCGATCGCGAACAGCTTTACGCCGACAAGGTAAAGCTGATGTGTGAGTTTTGCCGTACCCACAGCGATCGCGAGGTGCCCGACCCCTATTACGGGGGTGAAGCAGGATTTCGCTATGTGATTGATTTGCTGATTGACGCTTGCGGAGGTTTGCTAGACTCTATTGAGAAAGAACTGAAAGAGCTGAAAGCCAATTAGCGGTTACCGTTGCTCAGAAGATCGCCCCTTGCGTTTGCGGAACACCCAAACTCCAAAGGCGATCAGGAGCGCCAGTAAGACTAGCTTGGAAACCGGGGCAAGATACTCATCAACGCGATCGTAATTGTCTCCCAGCAAATATCCGGCAAAGGTGAGGAGACTCACCCAGGCGATCGTGCCCAGCGTTGAGTAAATCAAAAACTTCGACATCGGCATATCGCTGAACCCGGCAGGTAGAGAAATCAGCGTTCGGATACCGGGAACCAGCCGTCCAAAAAAGACTGCCTTGCTGCCGTGCCTGTAAAACCAGCGCTTGGATTTATCAATCTCATTGGCAGAGATGCCTAGCCAGCCGCCATAGCGATCGATCCATTGCTTGATCCGGTCTTCACCCAAGATTTTGCCAAGATAATACCAGGGAAACGCCCCTAGCATGGTGCCAATCACTCCGGCAGCGATCGCAGGAGCCAAATCCATTTCACCTTTTGCAGCTGTGAATCCCGCCAGAGGCATGATTAGTTCAGAGGGAATGGGGGGAAATAGGTTTTCCAAAAACATCAGCAGGGCAATTCCCACATAGCCCAAAGACTGCATCAAATTCGTAATCCATTCAACCATGAGCAGATTTCCTTAAGGGATGTTACAAGGGGGGCTACGAAAAGGTTCTATCGCTGTCACCAGTTTGCTTACGTCCTAACCGCCTTGGCAGTTGCTATACAAAAGCTTCGCGGATTAGAACGCAAAACAGAGTAATTTTCTGCTTAGTAGAGCTTAACTTAATCGATCGATGAAGCCCTGAAAAAGCAGGGAAGAAATCTTCCCTGCCAATGATTACCTAAACCCTACGGCATGACCTAGGAATTTAGATTTTGGATTGAACCTAAAATTACAGCAATTTTCAATGGCGTAACCCACAGTTGGCATAACCCATAGTTAACCAAGCGCAAGGCTCTGTATCAGGTTCCTGATGTCCAAGAGTTCATGTAGTCAATCTGTGAAGAAGTGAGGGTATCGATCGTAATTCCCATCGCCTGCAGCTTGAGACGAGCAATTTCTTGATCGACTTCAACCGGAATAGAGTAAAGACCTGGCTCCAGCTTGCCTTTGTTCTTCACCAGATATTCACAAGCCATGGCTTGGTTTGCAAAGCTCATGTCCATCACGGCGCTGGGGTGCCCTTCGGCAGCAGCTAGGTTGACTAGGCGACCTTCGCCAATCACGATGATCGACTTACCGCTCTGGAGGCGATATTCTTCGGTGAAGTTGCGGACAATTTTGACTTCAGAAGACAGCTCTTTCAGGGCTTTCAGGTCGATTTCAATATCGAAGTGACCTGAATTACAGACGATCGCCCCATCCTTCATGCTCTCGAAATGCTCTTGGCGAATGATGTGCTTGTTGCCCGTAACGGTAATGAACACATCGCCTACAGCCGCAGCTTCAGCCATTGGCAAGACGCGATAGCCATCCATGGCTGCCTCGATCGCCTTAACGGGATCAATTTCGGTGACGACCACATTGGCACCCATACCGCGTGCCCGCATAGCCGTGCCCTTGCCGCACCAGCCGTAGCCTGCAACGACGATGGTTTTGCCAGCCAGCAAAATATTGGTGGCGCGGATGATGCCGTCTAGAGTCGATTGACCCGTGCCGTAGCGGTTGTCGAAGAAGTGCTTGGTATCCGCATCGTTGACGTTGACTGCCGGGAAGGTCAGCACGCCGTCCTTCAGCATGGCTCTGAGTCGAACGATGCCTGTCGTGGTTTCTTCGGTGGTGCCAATCAGATCAGCCAAAAGCTCTTGGCGCTCTTGAATCATGGTGGCAACCACATCACTCCCGTCATCAATGATGATGTTGGGCTTATGGTCTAGGGCAATCCGGACGTGGCGCTGATAGGTGTCGTTGTCTTCACCCCGGAAAGCGTAGACTGCAATGCCGTGATCTGCAACCAGGCTGGCTGCTACGTCATCCTGAGTAGACAGCGGATTGCTGGCAATCAGGATAGCATCTGCACCGCCGCTCTTTAGCGCGATCGCCAAGTGAGCGGTTTCTGTAGTGATATGGCAACATGCAACTAGCCGAACACCTGCAAACGGCTTTTCTTGGGCAAATCTTTCTTGAATTTGTTTCAATACGGGCATTTCTCGTCCTGCCCATTCAATCCGCTGCTTCCCTAAAACTGCAAGGGAAAGATCTTTGACATCGTGTTTTGCTTGAGTCGCTACCATTTATTTTTTAGATCCGTTATGTCTGGATAGGCATTCACTAGCTTAACCAGAGGTTACGTAAAAGTCGATTTTTATTTTCTGGGTATGAAGGAATTACAAAGCGGCTCTGGCAGCTCAAAGCAGCTCAGCGATACATTTTGCCGCGTCGCCATTGGGCATCTGCCTTGCGATCGGTACGAATTTCTAGCACTCGAACGCCTTGAGCAGGAAGTGGGTTAAGCCGTTGCACAAACTGTTGCCAGGATTGCATCACTTCATGCTCCACGTTGTAGGTAGCGCAAAGCTTGGCAAAATCGATCGCCTGGGGAGTAGCGAAAAACTCTTCAAATTCTTCTAAGGGCGGGTCAAATTGGGCGATCGGCAGAGATTCAAAAATACCGCCACCGTTGTTATTAATCAGAACGATCGTCAGATGTCCGACAAACTTGTGGCGGATCAAAAATCCGTTGGTGTCGTGCAGCAGCGCCAAATCTCCGGTCAGTAAAACGCTGCTGTTCTGCTGCCGATGCGCCACGCCCAGTGCCGTAGATAGCGTACCATCAATGCCATTGGCTCCCCGATTGAAAAAAGGCTGGATTTGAAGATTGCTTGGCTTCCAAAAGCACTCCATATCTCGTATGGGCATACTGTTGGCAATAAATAGCGGCGTTGCGGGCGGCAGATGCTGAGACATCAACCAGGCTGCTTTGCCCTCAAACCAGTCTGTTGTCTCACTGAGGGTACGATCGATCGCCTCTCTTAACTGCTGCTCGGCTTCACACCACAGCGATCGGTAGGCATTAGATCGGTAGGCATTAGGCTGATGCGCCAGGGGGATCATCATCGCCAATTGTTCCACCGACAGTCGCAAATGTGTGGTTTTGCCATGTAGAGGGTCAAGATTGCGATCGCCTCCATCTACTACCCACTGCCGAGGCTGAGTTTTGGCGAGCCATTGCCGCAGCTCTTTACTTGTCGGCATTTCGCCTACACGGATCACCCAGCCAGAGGCAAGCTTGTCTGCAAGCTCTGTATCTCGTAGCAACAGGGGATAAGTTGAGATCAGGTAGGGATTGAGGTCTGCAAAATTGCGCAAGGGCGAAAGAGCTTCTGCCAGGACGGGTAGCCCCAACGTTTTACAGAGATGAGCGATCGCGGCACAGTAGTTTTGGGAAGAGTGGGGCTGGGCGACCCCAGCGATCAGAATACCGCGATCGGACTGGAGCCATTCAGGGGGAATAGAAAAGGAGTGGGGAGTGGGGAAGGAGGGGGTGATTTCGATCGCTTCAAAAAAGTCTGTTGGAAAGTGATCTGAGAAAGCTTGAGTCTGGGCTTGAGGTTTTGGGGCTAAGGGATCGCGGAAAGGGAGATTGAGATGTACAGCTCCAGCAACCGGATAGAGGGCGCGTTCCCAGGACTGTAGGAGGACTTGTCGTAGATAGGGAAGTAGATCTAGCGAGGGCACTGCCAACTCGCTATACCAGTTGGGATAGGAGCCGAATAGCTTTTGCTGATCGATTGTTTGTCCGGCGTTGCAGTCTCGCATTTCGGGGGGGCGATCGCCCGTTAGCACCAGCAGCGGCACCCGTGATTCTCTGGCTTCAATCACTGCCGGATAGAAGTTTGCGCCTGCTGTACCAGAGGTGCAGACCAAAACCACAGGTAAATGCGTCTGTCTTGCCCTGCCCAGAGCAAAAAAAGCTGCCGATCGCTCATCTAAGATCGGGATTGCCTCAATCTGCGGATGCTGGGCAAAAGCGATCGCTAGCGGCGTTGAGCGTGACCCAGGGCAAATAATTGCGGTGGTCAAACCCAGGCGATACAAAGTTTCTGCCAGCACTGAAGCCCAGATTGCGTTGGTGTTGCTGAAATTAAGGGTCATTCGAGATTGGGGTCGATGCCCTGCGATCGCAATAACCCCATGAGCCGCTCCGTTGGAAGTTTTGGCTGCTCCCGGCACGCTCCTCGAACACAAGCGTGCCATCCAACTTCGGCAGTTGCGTATGGTCGGGAAGGGGTTTCAGATCGTCAACATCAGCAACTAGATTAATTGAAGTCATAGCGGTGATTTGAAACAGCGCATCTAGAGAGGCGATCTCCAGTCTAAATGAACGGGTTAAATTAACGCCTGCAATAGCGCCTGAAGCTTTAGCCTCACTTCCGCAAACTCCCGTTCTGGCTCGGAGCCAGCAACAATTCCCGCCCCGGCATAGAGACGGGCACGGTTGCCTTGCAGCAGCGCAGAACGAATACCGACGATAAATTCAGCGTTGCCCTGGGCATCAACCCAGCCCAAAGGAGCGGCATAGAGCGATCGCTCAAACTGTTCATATCTCTGAATTTGTTGACAGGCAGCGATGCGAGGCATTCCGGCAACGGCCGGAGTCGGGTGCAACGCCGCCAAAATTTCCAGCGGATGCCGATCGGTAGGAAAAGCCGCCTGAATAGGCGTGTGCAAATGCTGAATGTTAGACAACGGCAGCAGCACAGGGGCGATCGCCCGTTGAGGAACCAGCCCCAGAGCCGCTAGCCGTTCCGTGATAAAGTCTACAACGACCCGGTGCTCTCGCTGCTCCTTGTCGCTACTCATCAACTGCCGTGCAAACTGCCGATCTTCGTGAGTTGTTTTACCCCGCGGAGCCGAACCTGCCAGCGCATCTGTGGTCAGCAGCTGGTTTTGAATGCTGAGCAGTCGTTCTGGACTGGCTCCAATAAAACTTTGCCCTCTACCGTTTCCGGTGGAAAACACATGACAATCAGGGTAGCGCTGCCGCAGGTTGTGCAGCGATCGCCCAATTTGAAAGGGCAATCCCGAAACGACATCGATCGCATGGGCGAGTACCAACTTATGAAAGTGCTGCTGCTGAATGTCAAGTAGCGCCGAGGCAACAGCCGTTGAGAAAGGAAACGTATCAATGATTTGCCAGCGCTTTAAGGCTTCAGACCTATTGAGTAGGTCAAGCATAGGATGGGAAAAATTGAACGGATGCGAGGGCGTAGCGCTTATAGCCTGAGCTTGATGCCAAATAGCTTGGGTGACATCCTCTAAATTCGACTGAGGATGAATCAAAAAATTTGCCAAAATTGCGCTGCGATCGCGCCAACGCATCACCTGCCACTGAGGCAAGAAAGCGGTTGCTGGAGCAAAAGCTGGGGTAATTTCAGTATGCTCTGCATCCTGCGCAGCTTGATCGAAGAAAGCAAAGCTACAAAAAAATCGCGGGACGGCTCCAGGAAAATTGCTGGTGCTGCTAGCAATGAGCTGATTGAAACAGGTTTGAACAAACTGCTGAACGGCTAAAAACCGATGGGAACCAGAAACCTCAAAGGACATTGCCGCATCGATCGCCGCGATCGCCCACTCCTGTTCTCGATTCTCAAAGTAGAAGTGGAGCTGATGAGGTTTGCTCCATTGATCTAAAACAGCCAGGGGATCGATCGCATCAATTTCTAGAAAAACGCTAGCAATCTTTGACTGCTCGTCTTCAATCGATTTACGCTGGCAAAAGTCAAGGAACTGATATAACTGTTGACAATCTTGAAAGAGGCTGAGTCCAGTGAAGGCAGATTGACATTGCATCGAGCGCAAAAAGATCCTGACGTACAGCTAGCTTCTGAAAGCTTAGCTACTATCATCTCCTAATTTGTAATTTGAAATCAGAGCAGCGTAGAAGGGTTTAATACTTGTACAAATTTTCTGGCAGCCAAAAATTAATACTCTTGTACCATGTCGCGGATCAGCGGCAGTCTAGAGTCAATATAATCACTCAGAATTGCCGCTTCACGGGTATCAAACGTGCCCTGAACGGTAACTTGGCGAATTAACCATTGCCCTAAGCTTTGATCATCTAACGATAGCGGCATATTTACTCGGACTGCCTCAATCAGCGCCCAAAACCGCTGCATCATCGTGGGATTCATAGTGACCTCGCTTTTTAAGGTTTTCTTCATATTTACACCATACCCTGATTTCTCTTGATGGCAACCCCCCCTAAACATAAGACGAAACAACAGTTACATCGGCTCAATCTAGAGACAAAGATCTCAATAAAACGACTTATTCCTTCACACTCGCTACTTTCCAAATTCAGAATGGTAGCTAGAGCGCAGCGTAATCTCATGAAAATTTTGGTATGGCTGCCTCCAGTCTGCTTAGGACATTTAGGGTGGGACGCTTCGCGCCCCACCCTAAATGTCCCCGTCCTAACCGCCTTGGCGGTTGCTACAAATTCAGATTCGCAGAGCAATGAATCTCACTCTATAGCCATATTTTTTTGAGTCCTTCCGAGTCAAGTCCCGATTAAAGTAAAAAGGTAGAGAATTTGAATGAACTGTGACAGGCTGCCGCCATGCCGCTGATCACAATTCTGACAAAATTCTGACAAAATCAAGACTCTGGATTGTGGAACGAGGGCTGAGAGATATGGAGATTAAGCAAAGTTTTGTAGATGCGATCGGCAATACGCCCCTAATCCGGCTGAACAGCTTCAGTGAAGAAACCGGGTGCAACATCCTAGGCAAGGCAGAATTTTTGAATCCGGGCGGCTCCGTCAAAGATCGAGCCGCGCTCTACATGATTAAAGACGCTGAAGAACGTGGCTTGCTAAAACCAGGCGGCACGGTAGTAGAAGGCACGGCTGGCAATACAGGCATCGGGCTGGCTCACATCTGCAATGCCAAAGGCTACAAATGCCTCATCATCATTCCCAACACCCAGTCTCAAGAAAAGATTGATCTCTTGCGCACTTTAGGGGCAGAAGTGCGTACAGTTCCGGCAGTCCCCTATAGAGATCCCGATAATTACGTCAGGCTATCTGGGCAAGTGGCGGCAGAAATGGAAAACGCCATCTGGGCAAACCAGTTCGATAATTTGGCAAACCGCCGCGCCCACTATGAAACCACAGGAGCCGAAATCTGGCAGCAGACGGATGGCACGATCGACGCCTGGGTTTCCTCTACGGGCACGGGCGGCACCTATGCCGGGGTGGCAATGCTGCTCAAAGAGAAAAATCCTGACATCCGGTGCGTATTGGCAGATCCGATGGGTAGCGCTCTCTATAGCTACGCCAAAACGGGAGAAATTTCTATGACGGGCAGCTCCATTACAGAAGGCATTGGCAATAGCCGCGTCACGGCAAACATGGAAGGCGCGCCGATCGACGACGCCTTACAAATAGAAGATCCCGAAGCGCTGCGGGTGGTCTACCAGCTCTTGCGCAAAGACGGTTTGTTTATGGGCGGCTCGGTAGGCATTAACGTAGCGGCAGCCGTTGCCCTGGCTAAGCAAATGGGGGCAGGACACACGATCGTCACGATTTTGTGTGACGGCGGTGCTCGCTATCAATCGCGGCTGTTTAACCCAGAATGGCTGGCTACCAAAGGGCTGATGATTCCCTAAACGCCCTAAAAGCATCTTTGAGTAAATCAAGATTCCTTTGGCGTATGGCGATCGAGCTTTATTTCCATACTCTTTCCATACTCTTTTAGTATGAAAATTCCGTTGAGCCACTGCCGATCGCGACCTGTGCGGGTTAACATAAGTGTTAGCGATATCTGGCAACGCTCAGGTGTCGATGTTGAATTGATATTTCTCATGGACCATAGTCCATTACCCCACAGTCCGCTAATCCATCATTATATTCACTCTCTAGCCTGACGAGTTTTGTTTCAGTGAGCTTTGCGCCTCGTTGAACCCTGTCTCTCAGCGCGAGAGAGACAAGAGGAGGTCGTCATGCTTACTCAGGAAAAACAGTTTTACCTGACAGAATTGGCTGGTCTAAATCAAATGAAGTGGGAGCTAACCAAGCTTCCAGCCATTGATTTGGGCGATTACATCGTGGAACTGCCACCCGAACAAAGAGCGATCGCCTTTCGTCTGCTGCAAAAAGACAAGGCTACGGATGTTTTTGAGTATCTGCCACCCGATATTCAGGAAGAGCTGATTAGTTCGCTTCATGCTGCGGATGTGCGGCAGTTGATCGACTCCATGCGCCCAGACGATCGGGCAGAGCTATTTGACGAGCTGCCCGCTCGGATTGTTCGGCGCTTGCTGCAACAGATTAGCCCCACAGAGCGCGAGGCAACGGCAATTATCTTGGGTTATCCCGAAGGCACTGCCGGACGGGTAATGACAACCGAATATGTGCAGCTACGCCAAGGGCTAACGGTAGGGGAAGCGTTAGAAAAAATTCGGCAGACCGGACAGGATAAGGAAACAATTTACTATGCCTATGTGACGGACGACCAGCGGAAACTCGTGCGAGTAGTTTCTCTGAGGCAGCTTTTGTTCTCCATTCCATCTGCGCTGATTCGAGACATTGCCAGCGAACGAGTGCTGAAAACCTACACCGAAACACCCCAGGAAGAAGTGGCGCAGTTGATGAAGCGCTATGACTTGATCGCTTTACCTGTAGTCGATCGCGAGGATCGGCTGGTGGGCATTGTCACCATTGATGACATCGTAGACATTCTTGAAGAAGAAGCCACTGAGGATATTCAAAAATTGGCGGGGGTCAGCGGCGGAGACGAAGCTGCATTATCTGCTCCAGGAGTCACTCTCCGCAAGCGGTTACCCTGGCTTGTGGCAAACATGGCGCTGTATATTGGAGCCGCCAGCGCGATCGCCCCTTTTCAGCAGGTGATTTCCTTAGTTCCGGTTTTGGCGGTCATCATGCCAATTTTGTCGAACGCCAGCGGCACTGTCGGCATCCAGGCGCTCTCTGTCACCGTGCGGGGCTTGGGCATCGGCGAAGTGACAGTAGCCGATACATTCAAGATTCTCCGCAAAGAGCTGCTGGCAGGTATGGGAACTGCGATCGCTTTGGGCTTGGCGCTGGGGCTGCTCTCTCTCATTTGGGCAACCCCATCGGAGCGTTGGGTAGCCCTAATTGCGGGTGGCGTTATGATGATCAACGTCGTAGTCGCTGCAAGCCTAGGAACATTGCTCCCTATGGGCTTGAAACGGCTTAGCCTCGATCCAGCGCTAATTAGTGGTCCCTTACTGACGACAGCGCTAGACTCAGTGGGGTTTCTAACCTTTCTGAGCCTAATTTCGCTGGCGCTTAAGCTCTTAGGCTAGTCTCATAGGCTAACCCAAAGCCGCATTATTTCTCGCTGGGCTTAAGCGTCACGACACTGTAGGCATCTGGCGAGAGATACTGCTGGGCGGCAGCTTGTAGATCAGCCGTGCTGAGGGACTGAATATGCAAGGGATAGTCGATCGCCGGGGCTAAATCGCCAATTACAGCCTGGTAATAGCCGTAGAGTCCAGCCCGATCGCTAGGCGTTTCGTTCCCAAAAACATAGCGGTTTGCCACCAGAGTCCGAACACGCTCAAGCTCATCTTCAGAAACTAGCTCGGTTTGAAGACTGCCAACATGCTGAGCGATCGCCGCTTCCACAATCGCCAGATTTTCGCTAGGCAACTGAGCTGAGATATAAAACACGCCCTGCTGGGTGTAAGTCATGTTGCTCACTGAAATTGAAGACACGAGACCCCGATCTTCCCGCAGATCGCGCACCATCCGAGCCGTGCGTCCTCGCCCCAAAACAGAGGACAGGACATCCAGCGCGTAGGTCTGCTGAAGTTCTGCCATGCCTGGAACTCGCCACATCATAACTAACCGAGCCTGCTGAAGGCTATCGTCAATGTACTCATAGCGAGTGATTTGGGTGAAAGGCGCTTCTGGAGAAGCGTCCGGCAGTTTTGCAGGTGCCACAGCGCGAGAGCCACAGGATTGAGCTGCCTCAAATCCTTCCGCAACAATTGCAATTAGGCGCTCAACGGGTAGATTACCCACAACCGCAGCCGTCACAGACTGTGGACGATACCAGGTGCTATGAAAATCCCGCATTTGCTGAGGTTGCAGATTTTCAATCACCGCAGCAGGTCCCAAAACAGGACGACGATAGGCAAGGCGATCGAAAGCGGCTTCCATAGAGCGATAGAACGTGCGTCGGCGAGGATTATCCTCCGATCGCCGAATCTCCTCTAGCACCACAGACCGCTCTCGCTCAAAGGCTACATCTGGAATAGCGGCATTCAGCACCACTTCAATTTGGTGGGGGGCAAGCGCCGCAAAATCTTGAGGAGCTGTCGTGATGTAGTAATGGGTATAGTCCTGGCTAGTAGCGGCATTAGTAACAGCGCCGCGCTGCTCAATTTTCTGCTCAAACTCACCACTTTGCAGCCGTGCCGTGCCCTTAAAAATCATATGCTCTAAGAAGTGAGCCATGCCGTTGATCTCGTCGGTTTCAACGGCTGAACCTACGCCAAGCCAAAGGCTGAGATTGACGGCTTCGACGGGCATTTGTTCGGCAACAATGGTCAGTCCGTTGGGCAAGCGATGCAGCGTTGGCGCATTGAGGCGAGAAGGAGACTCGATTAAGGTAAAGGTCATGAAGTTATAAGTTGACCGAAACTTTCTTCACCTATCTTAATCGTTCTGCTCCAGGTTTTGCTCAATGCTCATAGGGGACTAGGCATTTCGGCTGTCATGCGTGAAGGCTTCTAGCTAGAAGTTTCTGGAGCCTGCGCTAAGGCTGAGCCATACTGCTCAAGAATTTCCTTCGCTTTAGTCAAATCTTCTGGCTGCGAAGCCGTGATAGAAACCAAAAATATCGGAGCGAGTGCTGAGGTTTCGGCTCCTGCCTGATTCTTCACAACATTTACGCCACTCATGGCTGCAATGAGACTCATGCCGATCGCCCCCACTAGGCTTCCAGCTAAGACGATGCCGATCGTGTCGTTTACGGGGTTCGTGCTCCCTGCAACCAAAAAGACTTTTGCATAGCTAAAGATTAAGCCTACAAGTCCTCCAGCGATCGTTCCAACGATCGCACCTTTGCCGCCGCTTTCCTGAGCTTCCGTTTCAGACACAGGTGGCGTTTGAGAGGTAAGCGTCATATTTTCCTGTGGAAACCCAGCCTCTTGTAGAGCGCCAAGGGCACCTTCTGCTGTTTGCTGCTCCGAAAAAGTAGCCACAAGACTCTGATGGGGTTCTAGGGAATTAGGTTCTAGGGCGTAGGTCATGATTTGGCACTCAAAGCTTCTATTTTCACAAACTAGCTCCGATCGCTTGACTTAGCTTCCCTCTCTAGGAATACCGAGCGAACTATGGCGATCGCTGCTTTGCCCAAGAGATTTGCTCAGGAGATTTGCTCAGGACAAGAAAGGTCGGGTAGAGCGATCGCCCCCTCCATAAATTTTCTGTAAATTTCCGAAAACTCACTCAAATTTTCGTCGGATATGTTGTTCTGACGACTGGAAGACTTGGAGATATAGCTGTTTGCTTAGGACATTTTGGGTGGGACGCTTCGCGCCCCACCCAAAATCTTCCCATTCTAACCGCCTTGGCGGTTGCCATAGTCAGCGTGTCTGCCTCATCCCTAAGTTGCTCGACGGAGATTATACTTTTGCCCATGCCACGCATCGCAGATTGGTTTATTCCCCCGGCTTCCTTGGTTGGGCTAACGCTTCTTGCTTCCGTAGCAGCGTCCCCTGTTTCAGGTCAGACTTTGCCTAGTCAGACTTTGCTTAGTCAGTCGCCGAGCCAACCGCTTCCCAACCCGCCGCGCTCAGCAGCTTATGTGCAGCCAGAAACGCCTTACACCCTGGGAGCAGGCGATCAGATTAGCGTCACGATCTTTCAGGTTGAGCAGTACAGTCTTGCATCCACTGACGTGTTGATTGATGGGACGCTCAATCTCCCGTTAGTTGGCAAGATTCCGGTTGCTGGCTTGACGCTTGATCAGGCAACTGCGGCACTTTCCGCAGCCTACGCCCAATTTCTGCGCCGACCGATCGTCACCCTAAGCCTCTTGACCCGTCGCCCCATACAAATTGGCATTGCTGGAGAAGTGGGCAATCCCGGCTCGTACACCATCAAGCAAGAAGCAACAGAATTTCCCACATTGACAGGACTGTTGAAAACCGCAGGAGGACCTACCGGAATTGCTGACGTGCGTCGTATTCAGGTGCGTCGCCCTCAGCAGTCGGGTCTTGAGCAGGTGATTAATGTGGATCTTTGGGAGTTTATCCAGACAGGCGATCTGCGCTATGACATGACCCTGCGAGATGGAGATAGGGTCTATATTCCAGCCACTAACGTTAATCTGGCAGAAGCCCCGATCGTCGCAGCCTCTAGTTTTGCAGGTCAATCTGACAAGCCTATTAATATTGCGATCGTGGGCGAAGTTTTTCGACCGGGCACCTATGCAGTAGATGGGCAAACGGCTCGAACAGCGCAAGCTGGAACAACGGGAGAAACCAACGATACAGGCAGTAGTTTACCCACCGTCACCAGAGCGCTGCAAGTAGCGGGTGGCATCAAGCCCTTAGCAGATATCCGCCGGGTGCAGGTGCGGCGACTCACCCGTGCTGGAACTGAGCAAACCTTTGAGGTCAATCTCTGGAACCTTTTGCAGAATGGCGATTTGCGGCAAGATGCCATTTTGCAAGAGGGCGATACGATCATGATTCCCACGGCAGCGCAGCCCTCAGCAGCGGAAGCTAATGCCATTGCCAGCGCTAGCTTCTCTCCCGATCAAATTCGGGTGAAGGTCGTTGGCGAAGTGAATGCGCCTGGGGAAGTGCAAATACCGCCCAATACGCCCCTCAATCAGGCAATTTTGGCGGCAGGCGGCTTTAATAGACGGGCGCGTTCAGGTTCAGTAGAGCTGTTGCGTCTGAATCCGGATGGAACCGTGTCTCAGCAGAGAATTGATATTGATTTTTCTCAGGGTATTAACGATGCAGCTAATCCGGCTTTGCGAAACAACGACGTAGTGGTTGTGCGTCGCAATGGGTTGGCGACTGTCACCGATGCGGTAGGAGATGTCTTGAGTCCGTTCAATGGCGTACTCTCAATCTTTAATATCTTCAGGCAATTTTAAAGAGATTTTGTTGTAGCCATATTCAATTTCTTTAGCAGGACTTACGCAGATTGAAGCGAAATCCGCCCCCCAACCCCCAATTCTGGGGGAGCCGGAGTTCAAAGTCCCCTAGAATTGCGAGATTTGGGGAGCAGATGCGTAAGTCCTATTTAGAACATCTTGGGTGGCGCGCTCCGCGCGCCACCCAAGATGTTCCCGTCCTAACCTAGGTGAATACAGCTATATATGGGGACTGCTAAGACTGGATGTACTCCTGAGAATAGCAGCGCTGTTTCTCTGTAAGTAGGGCACTCTGCACCAGTTGATACTCTGTTTCTATTTGAATCACTTGCTCGGTTTTATTGGTAAGAACTTTATCGGTCAGAACTTTATCGGTGAGAGTTGCCTCATGCAGTTCTTCGTCCAACCGCTTGCAGAGATCAGCCAGTCGGGGGGCACCCAGCGTCGCGCTGCTTGCCTTGAGCGAGTGAGCCACACGACGCAACAGCTTGGCATTGGCTTGGGCGATCGCCTCGTGCATGGTAGAGAGCAGTTTGGGCGTTTCTTCCAGATAACAGTCAATAATGTCGATCCAATCTTCTGGGCGATCGGCTCCTGCCATTTCACGGATTTCTCGTAGCGCTTCTGAGGAGAGGAGTGCAGGAGATGGCGGGGAACTCAGCATAGGAACGGATACAACCACAGATTTTTTAATTCCAGTAGAGAGATTCATGTTTCTTGAGTGACCGTTCAACCTTTGACTCAATCCTTGGCTCAGAGGGTGGCATTTCTCTAGAGCTTGGGCTAGCTCATTAAATCGAATGGGTTTGGCAATGTAGTCATCCATGCCTGCCTCCAGGCAGAGCTGGCGATCGCCCACCATAGCATTTGCCGTCATGGCAATGATTCGCGGACGAATTTGTCGCTCTCGACAAATCTGGCGCGTAGCGGTGAGTCCATCCATTTCAGGCATTTGTACATCCATCAGCACTACGTCATAAGACTGGCGTTGCAGAGCTGCCAAAACTTCCAGTCCATTCCCCACAATGTCGGCACGGTAGCCCAAGCGCTGCAAAATCAGCATCGCCATTTTTTGATTCACCGGATGATCCTCTGCCAGCAAGATCCGCAGCGGATGCCGCGAACCGAGGGGAATCAATCGAACGGCGGCATCTATGCGTTGCGTTAAGGAAATCTGACCCTTCAAAGCCTGAACCAGCACTTGAGGAATCTGGGTATGTTTCAGGGGCTTACTCAGATAGGCGGAGATTGGAATGTCTTGGATACCAATGCTAGATTCGGATTTGCCGATCGAGGTAAGCAGAACGATCGGGATCTCCTGGCAATGGAGCGTCTGACGGATCTGCGTTGCTAGGGTTAGACCATTGTTATTGAGCATCTGCACATCCAGAAGCATCAGATCAAACGATTCTTTTCGAAGCAGTTCTAGCGCCTTTGTTCCAGATGCGACTTGGGGCAGCATTCCCCAAAATTGGGCTTGCAGCATCAGCACCTTGCGATGAGTCGGGTTGTCTTCTACGATTAGCAATCGCTTGTTTTGCAGTAGCTCTTTCCAGGCAGGCAAGACCGGATCGGCGATCGGCGAAGCAGCAGAAACCACGATCGAAAAATAGAAAGTCGACCCTTTGTTGATCTCGCTGTCTACCCAGATGCGTCCGCCCATCAACTCCGTCAGGCGCTGGCTAATGACCAGACCCAAACCCGTACCGCCGTAGTTGCGGGTGATGGAGGAATCGACTTGGGTAAAGGGACGAAAGAGGCGATCGAGCCGTGCGGGTGAAATGCCAATGCCCGTATCTTTAACAGCAAAGCGGAGCGCATAGGTTGGCAGTTTGGGTAGATTAGGCGACTCTTCGTCTGGTTGACTGCTCCCTTCCTCTAATGCCCGGACGGTCACAAAAATAGTCACCTCGCCTCTAGGCGTAAATTTAACGGCGTTGCTTAGCAGGTTAACCAGAATTTGTCTAAGGCGAGTAATATCGCCAACGTAGAGGTCAGGAATTTTGGGATCAACCAGATAAGCCAGGTCTAGCCCTTTTTCTGTGGCTTTAGAGACAACCAAGTCGAGGGATTCTTCAATGCAGGTGCGGAGACTGAAGGGATGCCGTTCTAGCTCTAGCTTGCCCGACTCAATTTTGGAGAAGTCTAGAATGTCGTTGATGATGGTGAGTAAGGCATCGCCGCTGGTGCGGATGGTTTCAACAAAGCTGGTTTGCTCTGGATCAAGCGGGGTATCTAGCAGCAATCCCGTCATGCCGATCACGGCATTCATGGGGGTGCGAATTTCATGACTCATCATCGCCAGAAATTCGCTCTTGGCGCGATTGGCTTCTTCGGCAGTGCGCCGCTCTTTTTCTAAAATAAAGTTCTGCGTGGTCAGCTGTTCTCGCTGCTGAATTTCTTGATCGAGCAAGCGAGCCTGAGCTAAGGCAATGCCCACCTGGTCAGCAACGGCTTCTAGCAGCTCAATTTCATCTTCTGTCCACTGCCGAAAGCGATCGCACTGGTGCAACCCCAAAACGCCGTTGGGCTGATGCTGGTAGGAGGTGCGAATTGCGAGCATCGACTTTAGCCCCAGCTGATGACAGATAGACTTAATGGGTACTAACAGCGGCTCAGCGTAGACGTTTGCTGAGGCAATGGCTCGGTCTTGCGCCAGAACGGCAGTGACATGGGGATTGTTGGCGATTGGCAATTCCCAATCCAGCAAAGAACAATAGCCCGGTTGCAGGTACTCGGCAACGCAAGGAATCTGAGGGAAAGCGGCATCCGGCTTGACATACCCCAGACTAGAAGCAAACACCTCTGTTTCACCGACGATATAGGTGTGCAGCAGGCAGCGATCGACCCCAAAGGCTCGACCCAACTGCGTCACGGTTGTCTGAAAAACCTTTTGAGAGTCGAGGCTTTGCCGAATCTCTTGGGTAATTTGCTTCAGCAGCAAGCCACGCTGCACCTGCTGCTGCAAGATTGCTTGAGAATGCTCTAGCTCTGAGGTTTGCTGAATGAGAGCGGCTTCTGCTTGCTGCCGTTTGATGAATTGCCCAATTTGGCTACCGATCGCCTGCATCATCTCAATCAGCGCTGCATCAGTCGGCTGCTGCTGACCCCAAAAAGTCATTACGCCTAACGCTTCAGTGGTCGAGAGGGGAAAGGCGATCGAGGCTTGAGGTTCCGGAAGGTCAAAGCCTGGAGCCGGAGATGCTAAATGGGGCGCTTTGTACCAAGCCTGGACGCAGTGAGAGGGTTCTAGCAGCCATTCGCCCCGGTAGCAGTTCAACGACTCACACAGGAGGGGCAAGATCTGCTGCATTGCCGTCTCTGTGTTCACGGCCTCTGAGAGGATTTGGGCGATCGCATGTTCGACCCGCATCCGCTCCTCTACAGAACTGCAACAAGTCTGTGGAGAAGCGATCTCTCTGAGGGAAACTTGTGTCACATCCTCTAGCAAAATCAAGATTGCAGCATCGGCATCTGTTTGATTTAGGTCTGCCTCATCTGGGTCTGCCAGGACAGAGAGATTTAAGTGAAGCACCTCCCCATTGCTCAGAGTGCGAACTGCCTTTCTCTCTACACTGCTCTGACCGTGAAGATATTGCGATACGCCCAACAATTCTGGAAACGCTAGGCGACAATCTGTATCCCGAATCAAGGGAGCGATCGCCAAACGCGCAGCATTCTCAGAAAAGTCCATTACTGTCCAATCCTGCTTCACAATCAGGTACTCCGTTTGACGCAGGGTAAGGAAAGTTTTTAGCAGCGAGTTCATGGAGGTTGATGAGCCTAGAGAGGTACGCAGATCATCTTAGAAACAGGCATTGCTTAATCTAGGCATAAATTTTTTTGAAAAGGCGCTCCCTTTCAAAAAAATTTATGCCTGAAATCAGCGGCGCCAAAAAGCAGACCAGCACGAGAATAGAATTAGCAAACGTCTTTTCAATAATTACCGTTTTGACAGTTGCGTCTCCAGCTATAGCGCTACGCGCTTGGATTCAACGAGTTATTTTTTGAGAGCCGCGCTCCGCGCGGCTCTCAAAAAATAACTCGTCCTAACTCTATTGCGTAGGGCTATAACAATTACGTCTCTAGCTAACAATTACATCTCTAGCGTTCCCCAGTAAAAGAATTTGGCTTCAGGACGCTCAATATTTTTGGGCTGGTTTTTCGGTAAGAGGATTTTGTGTGCTTCAGCCGGATCATGCCTGAGCAGAGGTGTATTGATGTTAAAGGGATCAGACTCTGCTCAGATTCAAAGCTTGAACGGGTTGTCATGCGAAAGCGCGATGGTCACCCCTACTATCTAGCATTAGGTAGTCCTCAAAAGGTAATAATTTTTTGTTGTGGGGACGAAGCCTCACAACAAAAAATTATTACCTGGACACCACTACTCAGGCGTTATTCTACCGCAAACAAAATTTATCCTTGCAGCAGCGAGTTGGGAGCGGCGAGACATGAGTCGATTTCGGATGAGAAATGTGATACTTCCTGCCGTCCTTGTGTCGAGCGGTGTTTTTTCAGTTCTTACATTTCCCTTTGTTCTTAACAACACTGAGGTGGTTGAGTTCGTGCCGCCTCAGTTTTTAGAAGACTCCTCTCAGCCTTTTTTCAATCGTGAAAATAAAAGTGCTGCCATTCGCTATGTGGGTGGAGCGATCGTGGTGAGCGTCGGGGCAGGTGTGGCAACCATCGAAATCCTCAGACGGATGCATCCGGCAAATCAGCTTTCTAAGTTTCAGAAAGATGCCCTCAATTCCCAAATTCGTCAGCTAGAGGCAGAGGGGCAGTCTGATCCACTATTGCTCACAGAAAACGTAGAAACCGCCATCGCGGATTTTTTGAATTCGCAGGAAAGCGTTGGGTCATCAGAACAAAAGATATCTTTTACCAGTTCTGGTCTACCGAACTTTGAGCCAGAAAGCTCAATCGATCAGTTTTCTTGGGAAGAATCCGCCCCAACTCAGCAAGCCTTGAGTTCAATTCTAGAGTCGGGCTGGATCAGCTCAGAGTCACTCCAGGTAGATTCTGAAAATATCACCTCTCAAAACTTGATCCCGATCGCGGTATCCACCTCACATCAATCTTTTGAGTTAATCGGCTCTGCAAACGCTGTGCCAGGGCAAATGAGCTTGCCTTATGAAACCTATCGAATTCGGGTGCCTCACCGTCAAGATACGCTGTTCGCCATTCTTCTAGAAGGCGAGTATTACAGCCTAGTGCGCACCCACAAGAGTCAGGAGAAAGTCTTAGAACTTGCGACTCGTCTCTATCAACTTGGCGATCGCGTCGTGATCACCTCTGTGGGTGAAAGATATGCCGTGTGGGCGTTGCAGCCCGAAGCCTACTTAGAGTGGGTGTCTTAGAGCGGGCGGCTGAGAGCGGGCGGCTGAGAGCGGGTAGCTCAGAGCTGGCGGCTCAGAACAGGTAGCTTAAATTGTGGCGATCGACCTAGAGAAGGCAACTGGCATGGACGCAAATGAACTGGTGCAGAGCTATGGAGTCGGCGAAAAAGACTTTAGCGGGGCAATTCTGACTCGTGCCGATCTTCATCGAACCGATCTCCAGCAGATTGATTTGTGGGGAGCCGACCTGTCCGAAGCAAATCTAAGCAGCGCCGATCTGCGCAGTGCAGACTTGCGTGGTGCCACTTTAGAATCGGCAAATCTCTCCCATGCCAACTTGAGAGGAGCCGATCTGCGAGGCGCAAACCTGTTGCAAGCTATCCTTGAAAGCGCCAATTTGGAAGGCGCAATCATTGACGAAACCACGCAATTCCCAATCGGCTTTGAGCCATCTCAGCTACATCGCATTGCACCCGGTGCAATATTGGAGGGTATCGATCTGAGGGGCAAAGATTTGAGCGGCGTAGATCTGAGTCGGGCTGATTTGAGTGCCGCTAACTTGACAGGGACTAATTTATTTGGTGCCGACTTGAGTCAGGCGAACCTTAGCCAAGCCGATTTAAGCCACGCGGATTTGTTAGATGCTAACCTCGATCGCGCCAATCTCAATGGAGCCAAGTTACATCAGACTAACTTATGCCGCGCTAACCTCCAGGCGGCAAACCTATTTGATACGGACTTACGCCTTGCCAACTTGCAGGCAACAGACATTCAGGGTGCGCTTTGCAATGCCAAAACTCAGTTTCCAAAAGATTTGAATCCCTCACAGCTTCAGGTTTACTGGATTGTGCCCGGAGCCTCTCTACAAAATGCCAACCTCAGCCAAATGAGTCTAATCGGTGCCGATCTGCGCAAAGCCAATTTGACAGGGGCTAACCTGACAGGAACCGATCTCTGGGGCGCTGACTTGAGCGAAGCCAATTTAACAGATGCCGATCTCACGAATGCTAACCTCTGGGGTGCCAGCCTGTCTGGGGCTATCCTCGATGCGGCGATTTTGGTGGGCACTAATCTAGACGAGTCTGATTTGAGCAACACGATTTTGAGCGATGCAGTGAGGAGTCAGGAGCCAGAAGAGCAGGAGCCAGAAGAGCAGGAGCCAGAAGAGCAGGAGTTAGAGAGTTTAGAACAAATCGATCGCAACAAAGCTGATTACCTAATCTAATGTTGATACAGCCTGAAAATGTATGACTGTCGCCAGGTTGCTTAGGAACATGGATTTAACAAGATGTAATTCTTGGGGTAGGGGCTTAGCATTGCTAAGCCCCTACAGCAGATCGGTTGTACAGGTTATTTAATCCACAATCCTTAGGACATTTAGGGTGGGGCGCAAAGCCCCACCCTAAATGTCCCCGTCCTGACCGCCTTGGCGGTTGCCATAACTTATCCCTACTGCAAGAACTCGTCTGGCATCGGCGGCGCATTGGTTTGTCGATCGCCTGGAAACTGCAAGTCGTAGGGATTTTGAGGCTCTTGAGGGATTAAATAGCGATCGCCCCAGCCAAAGTTGGCTTCATCCGCAGAGGTGGGCGGTGCCGTCTCGCCAGTGGGCAGGGCGATCGCCAAAGATTGATTGACCTGCGCATAGCGCTGCCCTTCAGATGTGCTACGCACTGTTCCAATGGCTAATCGCATTCCCTGCCTTGCTAGCCGCTGCTCTAACGCAGACAGATCATCTGCGGGGGGCAAGGTTGCCAAAAACATCACTTTTTCAGAAGGCTTGAAAGAAACCCCCAGGCGAGACTGCTCTAGCTGCCAGCTTTCTTGATATTTTCCGTCTTTAGCGACCTGCCAAAGATCAAGCTGTGTCTGCCATTTGCCCTTTGTCACCTTGGCAGGTTGATACGCCAAGATGGAATAGGTGGGTGTTGGGTTAAATTGGGTAGCATTTACCAATAGACTATTTGCTGGCAAACTATCCGTTGGCAACTCATCTACCGCCAAATACCGGACGGCTGCCACGGTGATCTGCGTATTTTCGGGAAGGCGGGTTTCTCCAGCGATCGCATAAACGCCTGCATCCACAGGGGTAACGCGCATTGTTAAGGGCAGCTCGGATAGCTGAGACATCCATAACCCGTTGCAGCCAGCGCTGATCAGGAGCAGCGGCAGTGCTAGGCAGGAGATCAAAATCCGGCGGAGGGGGAGCAGGAAGGGAGAGCAATTCATCGAGCAAGTTACCTGGCAGTCGTAAAACTCTACTACCGCTTTCAGGCATTCCCGACCCGTATCAGGACACAGCAGCCAACGATCCCAGCGTATCGCCCAACTTGTCGGCAATGCCAGCCACCCAGTTTTCGTCTTGCTGAGTATAGCTGCGAGGAGCATTTGCCCCCAGAATGAGCACCCCCCGATCGCCGATCGGCTGGCAGATCACGCCCTGAGTGTTTTCGGGCAGGTAATCAAACTCGACGCGACCCGGATACAAATCGAGCTTGACCAGATAAACGGGCTTCTGGGTAGACAAAACCCTCTGGACGATCGCCCCTGGCTTGATCACAAGATCCACGCCTTCTGGTTTAGCCCTCAAGATACCGCGCCGCAGCAACACCCGACCGTCGTACCAAACGATCAGCGATCGCGTCACGGTGTTGGTTAGCAGCAAGTGTGATGCCCAAGCCAGCTCAGTTTTAAGGGCATCCGGCAAGGCGGGCGCAAGTTCAAAGCCTTCTTCACCCACTAGATCCACGGCATCAGGAAGCTGCGGCTGGATGCGTTGCCATAACAACCCTGTCAAAATCAGCAGTGCGCTGAGAATGATGCCCAGAGCATCCGATCGCGCCTGAGATGCAGTCAGATCGGGAGTAAGCAGACGATTCAGCATCAGCAGCGAACCCGCGATTATTCCCACAGCGATCGGCAATTGTCGAAGAACTTGATTTTGATCGGGCTTAGCCATTTTTGAGCGAGGTATGTACTATATCTACTGAGGGCATGTTCTGACTAGAATTTATGTCCTGACTGAAATTATGCGCTGAGCGAGATTATTTGCTGACTGAGATTATTTGCTGACTGAGATTCAGTCTAAAGGCGGTACTTGTGCAAGATTTATTGGGCGGACTGCTCTCTCTACTTTTTAATGGTACACCTGAGACAGAAGCTCTGCGGACTATGAACTGGTCAGGCTGGCTCGATTCCAGCCTAGTGCAAACCTTGACCACGCCCATTCCCGATCCGGCGGCTGAGGCGGCAATTCAGCAGCATCTAGATGCCCTCAAAGCCATGGGTTTTCCACCAGAGAATCAGGCGGTTTTGATTCAGATGGGCAATCAGACTTTGGCAGAGCATCAGAGCAGCACTCCGCTTTCAGCCGCCTCTCTGACCAAAATTGCCACGACCCTTGCCGCCCTGACCACTTGGGGCCCTGACTACCAGTTTGAGACTCTGGTTAGCACAAACGGCACGCTGAAAAATGGCGTACTCAACGGTGATTTGATCGTATTAGGCACGGGCGACCCGTTTTTTGTTTGGGAGGAGGCGATCGCCCTTGGCAATGCCCTCAACCAGGCTGGCGTTCGACAAGTCACGGGCGACTTGGTGATCACGGGCAACTTCTCCATGAACTTTGAACCCATGGCAGCGTCTGGCGATCTGCTGAAGCAAGGACTAGATGCTGATCTATGGTCTGGAGAAGCAGCCGCGCAGTACGAAAAGCTGCCTGTGGGCACTCCTCGCCCGCAGGTAAAGATCATGGGCGCTGTCCGGGTGGGAGCGATGCCAGGAGCGACAAGCCAGCCGTTGATTCGTCACCAGTCGATGCCGTTGGCGACCATTCTCAAGTCCATGAACATCTACAGCAACAACCCCATGTCTGAGATGCTGGCGAACTCACTGGGTGGGGCGCAGGTCGTTGCGCAGAAGGCTGCTGAGGCTGCAAACGTGCCGATCGCCGAAATTCAGATCGCTCGCGGTTCGGGACTAGGAGTAGAAAACCGCATTTCCTCTAGGGCGGTCGTCGCTATGTTGATCAGCATCCAGGACTATTTACAAAAGCACCAGATGGATGTTTCCGACCTGTTTCCGATCGCCGGACGAGACGGCGGCACCTTGGAGGGTCGCCTCACGCCAGAATCTGCCGTCGTCAAAACCGGAACGCTGAACGAAGTGAGCGCCTTTGCCGGAGTTTTGCCCACCCGTGATCGCGGTCTGATCTGGTTTGCCATCATCAATTTGGGCGCAGGAGACATAGGCGACTTTCACGATCAGCAGGATCGCTTGCTAGAAAACTTGCAGGCTTCTTGGGGAAAGCCCGTGCGGCTACCCGCAGAAGTGATACCGGGCGATCGCAGCCGCAATCCAATTAACTGGCTGGGCAATGCTAGCCGCAATCAAGTGCTTTAACCGAATTTAGTTTAAGGCTTCAGTTGAAGTCTTCGGGCACGATCTCGGTTACGACTCTGCCATCACCGCCCTCTGTGCCGCCGCTGACAACCATCGTATTGTTATCTAGTCTGCCTAAAGCTCTAGCGCCTCGCAAGGTGGCGGGTGGATCATTCTGATTGTAGGTAATGTTGCCATCCGCATTCATTCGCTGAGTCGGCATATCCCAGACTAAGCGATCGGTAAATAGCTCCGATTGGTTTTGGGGATTAACGGCGTGAACATTGCCGTTGAGGCGACCGATCTTGGGTGTTAAATCCATTTGCCCAGCGTTTGCGGTGACGGTGATTTGCTTCTGGCGATGCAGAATGGTTACAGGCTGATCGGCAACTAGGGTTTGCTTACTCAAATCCCAAATCAGAGAATTTCCGGCAATTTGCAGAGGTGGATCGAACAAGACTAAGTTCGCATTTTGCTTTAGCTTGATAATCTTTGTGGTGAGGTTGGCTTCGGCTTGCTGACCTTCAGCTTGGTCGATCGCCCGATCGCCCTGAATACGCTGCACCTGAACAGGGCGATCGCTCGTCACCAGATCTTTATCCATCTCCCAGATCAAGCGTTCGGACTGCATTCGCGCCTTTGGCTCCTGCTGCGTCAGGGCAATCACCTGACCCGATAGCTCCATGCGGCGCTGCCTATTCATCAGCTTCGCCTGATTAGAGGACATTTTTAGCTTGGTGTGCGTGCCGCGCAAATTGCCTCTAATGGTCATGACATCAGGCTTGGGTCGCCACTCTAGCTCGTCTCCGCGCAAGACCGCGCCACTCTTGAGATCGGTCGCGACCACCTGACCCCGCAGAAAAATGCGATCGCCATCCTTCAACACTTCGCCCCTTTGAGCTTGCACATGATAGATAGCTTTACCGTTTTGGTAAATATCGCCATCTGGACTGATCACATTCGCAATCTTCTGGTCAGGGCTATAAATTGCCTGTTTGGCCTTAACCTTCCAGAGTATCTGCCCTCCGTCGTCCGCTTGTTCAAGGGTAATATTGTCGAACGTCAAATTCGAGCTGGCTTGCTGTGCCGCAGAGCTATCTTCAGCGAGTTTCTTAGTAGCTTGGCTGCCCTGCCGACAGCTTGTGTTCAGCGTTAAAGCCAGCACTAGCAGCAAGAGAGCAGTTTTTCTTTCAGCCATTTTTCCTCAATCCAGATAAATAGGACTGTCGCCAGTTTGCCTAGGACACTTATGGTGAGGCGCAAAGCCCCACCATAAGTGTCCCCGTCCTAACCGCTTGGGCGGTTGCTATGCTGCCGATGTTTCAACAAATCGGCTGCCAAAATCTCGCCGGATTTAGACCGAATATTAGACGCAGAAATAGAGTAAATCCTTCCCTGATTTTATTCTCGGCATCTCGAAGTGGAGTTTTAGGCAGAGCGATCGCTTCACCCAAAACTTCATTTCTATAAGAGCCTACTCGTCGCCCACCTCATCCACCAAACCAATGCCTGACAGCGGTCGATAGGTGTAGCTCTGACGCGGCGTTTTCTGGATATCTTCTTTGATGTAATCCAAATCAATGTAGCGATCGGCAACATTAATCAAGCTGTCGCTGGTCATCGATCGCAGACTCACGACCTCTACCCGTACCCCCCGGTAGCTGACGGCATCCACTGCATAAGCCAAATCGCCATCGCCGCTGACCAAAACCGCCGTGTCATAGGCACCCACCAGCGCCATCATGTCTACTGCAATCTCTACATCCAGGTTGGCTTTCTTAGAGCCGTCTGGGAGCTGCACCAGATCCTTGGAAATGACTCTGTAGCCGTTCCGCCGCATCCAGAGCAGAAAGCCCTGCTGCTTCTCATTGGTGCGATCGACTCCTGTATAAAAGAACGACCGCAGCAGTCGAGATCCGGCAGTCAGGCGGCAGAGTAATTTCGTGTAGTCAATTTCAATCCCAAGCTGAAGCGCCGCATAAAACAGATTAGAGCCGTCGATGAAAATCGCAACACGACCTCGATTTTCTAATACCTGTTCTGGCGTGAACAGAGAATCGCCTTCTATGGGATGACTGCTGAACATGATTTCTCAAACCTCGTTTTTATTATGAAAAAATTAAACAAAAAAATCAAAATACTTAGGCTATCCTAACTAAACTGAGCGAGGCTGAACAAAACTGACGGCATCAGAGTCATCCTTGAAATCATTTTTGACTCCAAACCGCGATCGCCTATGTGGGCGGAGCGGGCAGCTCAAGTCTTTGAAACACAGGCATTGCCTCCCCTAAAGTTTGTCCTGTCGGCAGCGCTCCCCACAGAGAATGGGTCTCAAATGGAGCAGCCGCATCCTGCTGATTGAAATCAACGCTATATCCCAACTGCTGATAGATGGAAGTGCTGACATTAGGGATAAGCGGCGAGAGGAGATAGGCTGCCAGACGAGCGGATTCCAAAACGCCATATAGCACACGCTCTAGCTCCACCTGCTTGCCCTGCTTGTAAAGCGTCCAGGGAGCTTGTTCATCCACATATTTGTTGCTGGCTCTCACTAAAGAGAGAATGGCTTCACAAGCTTGGCTAAAGGCAAGCGCCTGATAGGCTTGAGTTACTTGCTCACCCAGCATTTCGCCCTTAGAGCGCAAAATATCTTCAGCGGGGATTTCTGAAATGGCCACGGTGGGCACCTGGCGATCGCAGTATTTGTACACCATCTTCAACGTACGATTGAGCAAATTCCCCAAATCGTTCGCCAAGTCAGCATTAAGGATGTTGATAAAACGCGCCTCATTAAAGTCGCCATCTCGCCCAAACTCAATCTCCTTCAGAAAGTAGTAGCGAATGGCATCTGATCCATAGCGCGCCACTAGATCTACGGGATCGATGACGTTGCCAAGGCTCTTGCCCATTTTCTGCCCATCCTTCGTCAAGAATCCGTGCCCAAACACCTGACCGGGAAGGGGTAGATTTGCCGACATCAGCATTGCTGGCCAGTAAACCGCGTGAAACCGCAGGATATCCTTGCCAATGAGATGGATGTCCACGGGCCAGCCACCGCTAAGGGCGTTTTCCAAAGTTGGCTCTGCCTCCAGATCTACACAGGCAGTCACGTAGCTAAGCAGCGCATCAAACCAGACATAGATTGTGTGGTCAGGATTCACGGGCAGCGGAAAGCCCCACTCGACATTTACCCTAGAAATCGAAAAGTCTTGCAGTCCTTGACTGACAAAGCTAAGAACCTCATTCCGACGGCTTTCAGGCTGGATAAAATCTGGACGATCGCTATAAAGCTGCTCTAGCGCCGACTGATACTTGGAGAGCCGGAAAAAATAGTTCTGCTCATCTCGCCACTCAGCAGCTTTGTTAGGGTGCAAAGGGCAGTGGTGGTCGTCTAGCAGCTCACGCTCTTCTTTGAATTCTTCACAGGAGACACAGTACCAGCCCTGCTGCTGCCCCATGTAAATATCGCCACTCTCCCAAACGCGCTGAAAAAACTCGTAGACAATTGCCTCATGTCGCGCTGATGTGGTGCGAATAAAGCGATCGGTCTGGATATTCATTTTTTCCCAAAGGGAAACGAAGGCAGCAGCATACTGGTCGCAGTGAGCTTGGGGCGATCGTCCTGCGGCTTCTGCCGTTCTTTGGATCTTTTGCCCATGCTCATCGGTGCCCGTAATCATCAAGACAGACTTGCCCTTTAACCTGTTGAATCGAGCAATGGCGTCGGCGGCGATCGTCGTATAAGCACTGCCCATATGCGGCAGATCATTGACGTAATAAATAGGGGTAGAAATTGAAAATCGGCTTTGTATGGCTTTAGAACTCATGAATCATTAAAATTTTTGAACCTCATCCTTGCCTAAGCGGGAGAGCCTAGCTGGAGTACTCTAATTTTTTTAGAGCTGTTTAAAGTGTTGATGACTTAAATGGATTTGGCTTGATTCACCATCACCTTATGAACAGCTTCTTAGAACAATTTGTGTAAATATTTTAAACCTTATGTTAGATAGACTCAGTATAAATAAACTCAGCGACCTTTGACCAGACAAATTCTGCCTCCCAGCTAACTTACCTCTCTAACTGACTGATTGAACATTCATAAGGAGCAGCGTTTACCTCAGTAGGTATAAACCTTAGTTTGCTCAGGATACTCACAGGAGAAAAGTTTCAGTCTTTGTTAACCTTCATCTAACTGATTAATTTTAGTTATTAAATCAATCCTTTATGTGTATGTTACGTTGCATTTCGCCATGAATTTGCTAACTTTAACTTCAGCGTTCCGAGCCTAGCATTCAGCTATCCCTAATCCCTTTTTAGCCTGAGATATCTTAAGATTCTCCTAATATAGAATTACCTACCCAAAATAAGCCTGACTCAAAATGACTGCCTAGAGTGGCTGCAGATCTTTTGTCCTTTCAGTCCTCGCTCCTTGCTTGTCGTATAGAAAAAGAGGCAAGTTATTCTAGGGCAGCGATCGCACCCCAGCGGATTCCTTCATCATTTCTTCCCTATGAGGTGGAGAATGCTATCTAATAAGGTTGATTCTGAGAACGATCGCTCAAAAAGCGAACTAAGATTAAGAAAGGTTACAACTTAAGGTACGCAAGAGAAAAGGGTTGATGCAGAGTCCGCTGTTCATTTCCCAGCAGTTGCTTCGGCTGCTAGGTACTCGTATGTTTTGTCATCATCAGGATCGTATCCCCCAGGATGGCGCAGTGTTGGTAGTGAGCAATCATCGTAGCTTCATGGATGCTCCTCTGCTGATGGCAGCAGTCGAACGTCCGATTCGGTTTGCTTGCCACCATTACATGGGGCAGGTGCCTCTTATGCGAGAATTTGTCATGCGCTTGGGATGCTTTCCGCTGGATACACCCGATCAGCGTCAGCAAAGTTTCTTTCACCAGGCAATCGACTTGCTCCAAACTCGCCAAATTGTGGGGCTGTTCCCAGAAGGAGCAGAGCCTATGATTAAGCCAACTCACCCTAGCGAAATGGGTGATTTTCAGCGTGGTTTTGCCCATCTGGCGCTCCGTGCCCCGGTGAAGGATCTGGCGATCTTACCTGTGGCGATCGCTTCCCACACCGAAACGACAAACTCTGCGGTGCCCTTACAGCTTTTGAGCTTTTTTGATCCCTCAGAGCCACTGTTTCAACAGTCGGGATGGCATCCTATGGTGGTTTACCAGCGGGTTGATGTGCTGATCGGTCGCCCTATGTGGATTACGTCTGCCCAGCGCGATGGTTATAAGGGTAAACAGGCGAAGTCAGTAGTATCGGATTTGAAGGCTGAATGTCAGTCTGAAATTGCGGATTTGCTTCGCTATGGGCAATAGCTGAGCCACAGGAAATAACTGTTACGGGCAAATAACTCGAATGCGTGATGCTTACTCTCCTCCTTATTTTCGTGTTCCTCGTCCACTTAATCCCCAAGCGCCTTTATTTATTTATTTGCCAGGAATGGATGGCACAGGGCAGCTTTTAAGTCGCCAGCTTGCAGGTTTAGAGCAAGCTTTTGATATTCGTTGTTTGACTCTACCACCCAGCGATCTAACGCCTTGGGATCAGCTAACGTCGCAGGTGGTTCGTTTAATCGAAGCTGAGTTAGAGCATGGTGCCCAGCAGCCCGTTTATCTCTGTGCTGAATCTTTCGGCGGCTGTCTGGCACTAAAAGTTATGGAACGATCGCCCCACTTGTTCGATCGGCTCATCTTGCTAAATCCGGCCACCTCTTTCAAGCAGTCCTTTTGGATCTACTGGGGATCGCATCTGATACAGCCTGTGCCCGATCTGGTTTATCAAGCTTCCTGCGTTGGATTTTTACCTTTTCTTGCTGCCTTAGAACGTATCGAAGCCAGCGATCGCCGTGCCCTGCTGGATGCCATGCAGTCTGTCACTCAAAAAGCGTCAATCTGGCGGATGTCGCTACTCCGAGAATTTGAGTTAAGCGACACAGTTCTTCGCAACATTCACCAACCTACATTAGTGGTAGGCAGTCAACGCGATCGCCTCTTGCCCTCTATGGATGAAGCGCAGCGATTGGTGGGCCTCATGCCCAATGCACAGATGCATCTTTTGCCAGATAGTGGTCATGCCTGTTTGCTGGAGTCTGCTGTGGATCTTTACGACATCTTAAAAGTTAATCAGTTTCTTCAGCCGTCTCGTAACGCCAATGGAAACGCCAACGAAAACGCCGATGAGAGGGTGAACAACGGAGCAGTTCTAGGCAAAACTCTCTCGTAGCCTTGCGGATTAAAGCGTTTACGGACTAAAGCGCTGTGAATCGATCGGTTGCCTGAATTAAAGCGCTGCGAATTCCAGGTTCGGTCATGGAATGTCCGGCATCGGGCACAATTACAAATTCTGCTTCGGGCAAAGCTTGATGAAGTTCCCAGGCAGAAGCCATTGGGCAAACCACGTCATATCGACCTTGAACAATCACTGTTGGCAGGTGACGAATGCGATCGCAGTTTCGCAAAAGCTGATCTTCCGTCTCTAGAAATCCTCGATTCACAAAGTAGTGACACTCAATTCGCGCAAAGGCATCGGCGAACTGATCCTCACCAAAGCGTTGCTGCAAGTCCGGATCTGGCAATAGCTTACTGGTGCTGCCCTCCCAAATCGACCAAGCACGAGCCGCCTCAGCCCGAACGGTGCGATCGTCGCTAGTCAAGCGTTTATGGTAAGCCGCAATCAAATCATGCCGCTCGGCAACAGGAATGGGCTGCAAATAGGCTTCCCATGCGTCTGGAAAGATATAGCTGGCACCTTCCTGATAAAACCATCGCAATTCCTGCTGACGCAGCAAAAAAATTCCTCGCAGAATCAGTCCTTTACAGGCTTTGGGGTGAGTTTGGCTATAGGCTAGCGATAGCGTACTGCCCCAACTCCCCCCAAATACAACCCACTGGTCAATGCCCAGATGGGTACGTAGCTTTTCAATATCGCTAACTAACTCCCAGGTTGTGTTCTCCCGCAACTCGGCATGAGGGGTGCTAAGTCCACAGCCCCGCTGGTCAAATAAGATAATCCGCCATTGGTGAGGATCAAAATATTGACGATAAATTGAATTGATACCGCCCCCCGGCCCACCATGCAGAAAGACAACGGGCTGACCTTGGGGGTTGCCTGCTTGCTCAAAGTAGATCTGATGCAGGTTAGAAACCTGAAGAGTATCTGCGTGGTAAGGGGCGAGCGCCGGATAAAGCTCTCTCAAAGACATACTTGTTAGGCTCAAAAGCTAGGCTCAAATGATAGTTCAGACATCAAGATTAACGCAGACTACAATTGAGGAAGTTCGCACCTATGCAAGCTCACCTCCATTTGAGCCTGTATCTACCTGAGCAGATACCTATTCGAGAATGAGCTTTAAGGCAAAATTTCAATCCTCACAGATCGTTTACTTAGAGTGTCAGAAGACCCGTTTGTATGCGGAGGTCATCCAAATTGTTGAGGATAGACAGCTGGCGTGGGTGCGCCCCATAGCATTGGTAGACGCATCAGGTCTGGTGGATGATTTGAGCAAGAGCGACGATCGCCACTTGGACAACCAGCCCCTCCTCTACGACTTGCGAGAAGGCGCCGACCTACTTTGTCCCACATCGCTCTTTCAAGCTGCTCTGGATACACAGGTTATTCCCATTTTGACAGAGCTTGAAATCTCTAAAGCGGAAATGACGAGGCATCAAGCTGCCTTTTCACAGACGGTTCCACAACCATCCGCATTGCATCATCTACTTCGGGCATTTATTCAGAATGTCTGGCAAACCCATCCTGAAGCCTTTCAGCCCTAAGAATACATTTCAGACATGAACCTGCCCAAAGCCAAGAAATTTTAAGGACTGGGAACCAGGTGAATGCGACCTGCATCCATCTCAGACATTAGCAGTTCCAGCGCTTCATAGTCTGTATCTGAGATATGACCTAAGCGGGTCAACTCATAATTGATCTCATTTTCAATATCGGGGGTGAGTTGCTTAATGTGCAAGGCCTTAGCAACAAGCTGCCGAATTATATGGGAGGGTTTCATAGTAAATCGGGTCGCGACAAATCGAGAGGGCATTCCATAGCCCCAATCTTCTTGTAGTTATTCCCATATGCACATGATCCAGACCGCTGATTAAGAGTGATCTTAATCACAAATTTCTATGTCTTTAAAGCAGCAGGTGATGCCTCATCAGAGGAATTATGACATCGCCAAGATGTTACTAATCGAACTTGTCAAAATGTAGCGTTGTGATACTATTCGGCAATAGAGTTCTTTGAGCTTCGTGTCTCCTGAACTTTATTTCCTAAACTTCATCATGGGAAAACCGCTCGACATCCTTCCTTGAAACTGAATCTGCTTGAAATTCAATATGCCTGGAAGCTCTAGAGATCAAGTGTGAAGAAACATCTGTCTTAAATAGTGACCCTGACGAGTTCTACTTACGTAAATCTACTGATACTTGAGTCTATATTTGAGCGATCGTTGCAATATCCGATTCATAGAATTTAATGCTATCGTCCCTCAAAGGTTGCGAATAGCACTATTCTGTTACACAAGATACATCCTTGAGATGCTTGACAGTTCAGGAATACGAACTAATCTTGTAAAGTCAAAGGGAGCTGATTAATGCCCATATTTTAAGTAGGGTTAAGATAGTGTAAACTTATGTGTAAGGTGAGTGATAAAGCACATCCAACCTCTGCAAAGTTAAAAATTTGTATTCATGGACACTCTCTCGTGAAATCACTTACTTAAAACTTTAACTGTAACGCTAGGTTGATAAAGATTTCGCGAAACTGTCCGGACTAACTGGTCGGCAAGAGAAATTCAAAGCTATTGTCGGTTACATCCCAGGAGCGTTTGTTCAAATACTTGCAGGCTATTCAACCTCAGCTATTAAGCGCAGTCCTCAACGCACTCGTTCACTGATAATCAATCGTTCGCTGACATACACAAGGATTCGGACAATGCAAAGCACTTTCGTTCACACCGCTACAGTTGTTCAGCCTTCTGGTCACATCAATTTAGATAATGCAGAAATCCTGAAACAGCAACTGACAGAGACAGTTTCGTCCAAAGAATACTCTTCTCTGTGGGTAGATATGAGTCGTGTGGAATCTCTAGATAGTCACGGTTTGATGGCTCTGGTGTCCACTCTGACCCTGGCACAGCGGATGAATAAGCAGTTTGGGTTATTCGGTATTTCTCCTTCTGTCCGAATTGTGTTTGAACTAACTCAGCTCGATCGCGTGTTTAATATCTTCGATCGCCATCCCGCTGAGCTAGACGTAGCTGCCGCCTAAAAGCCGGGTTGAAGCTTTTGGGGTTGTTTCGATTGTTGCTCTGAGACCTCTATCAACTGCAACTTTGTCGTGCTGCCATCCTCGTCATAGCTTGATTGGGTTGGGTCGCAAGGCTATAGCGATACTGTCGCCTCAGGTTTGGGAGCTAAGTTTGAGGCGGGGTCTGCACGCTTTGCTAAGTTATCCAGTTTGAGCTATCCGGTATAGTGGACTATGAGTAAAGCGGATTGTGAAATCCCTCTAGCCACTGGAAAAATTGCCGTGACCGTCTCCCCCTCTACAAGCCTGGTTGATCAGCTGCTGATCCCAGACATTTCTCGTCCAGCGCGATATTTAGGTAATGAGCTGGGAGCCGTCCACAAGCCTTGGGATGCGGCAACCGTTCGGTGGGTGCTGACTTACCCAGAACTCTACGAAGTTGGGGCATCTAATTTAGGGCACATCATCCTCTATAGCATTCTCAACGCTCAGCCTCAACAGCTTTGCGATCGCGCCTACCTTCCTGCTGCTGACTTGGCGGCAAAACTGCGATCGACCCAAACACCGCTGTTTGCCGTAGAGTCACGTCGTTCACTGACTGATTTTGAGATTTTGGGTTTTAGCCTCAGCTATGAGCTAGGAGCCACCAACATTCTGGAAATGCTGTCGCTTGCAGGGATTCCCCTCACCTGGCAAGAGCGGCAGGCTTCAGGTCGCTGGGACGTTGAGCAGGGCAGCTATCCCTTAATCTTCGCAGGGGGACAAACTGCAACTTCTAATCCCGAACCCTACGCCGATTTCCTGGATTTTGTGGCGATGGGTGACGGGGAAGAGCTTCTGCCCGAAATTGGGCTGATTATTCAAGAAGGCAAGCTGGCAGGCTTGAGCCGAGAGGAACTTCTGCTGGATCTGGCGCAGGTTCCGGGCGTGTATGTGCCTCAATTTTATGAGATGACGGCAGAGGGAAACGTGCGCCCCATTCGCCCTGACGTGCCAGAACGAATTTTGCGGCGGGTGGCGACGCCGATTCCGGCTTACTCTATTGGGCTAGTCCCGTATGTAGAAACCGTACATGATCGCCTGGTGATCGAAATCCGGCGGGGCTGTACAAGGGGCTGTCGCTTTTGCCAACCCGGAATGCTGACCCGTCCGGCGCGAGATGTGGCACCAGAGCATGTGGTAGAGGCGATCGAGCAGGGAATGCGCGCCACGGGCTATAACGAATTTTCGCTCCTATCCTTGAGCTGCTCGGACTATTTGGCGCTGCCTGCGGTCGGCATGGAGATCAAAAATCGGCTGAAGGATGAGAACATCACGCTGACTTTGCCGAGCCAACGGGTCGATCGCTTCGATGAAAATATCTCCCATATCCTGGGCGGAACGCGGCAATCAGGGCTGACTTTCGCGCCAGAGGCAGGCACACAGCGACTGCGAGACATCATTAACAAAGGCTTGACCAACGAAGAGCTGCTTCGGGGCGTGAAAACGGCTTTTGAGCAGGGCTGGGACAAGATTAAGCTCTATTTTATGATTGGGCTACCGGGTGAAACTGATGCAGATGTGCTGGGCATCGCGGAGACGATGCGATGGCTGCAACGAGAATGTAGCGGCAGGGGCAGAAAAAGACTCAGCTTCAATGTGACCATTTCCAACTTTACGCCCAAGCCCCATACTCCCTTTCAGTGGCATTCTGTTTCGACGACAGAATTTAAGCGCAAGCAGTCGCTGCTGCGGCAGGAGTTCCGAACCATGCGTGGGCTAAAGGTCAACTTTACGGATGTGCGCATTTCGGCAATGGAGGATTTTGTGGGACGGGGCGATCGCCGTCTTGCCCCTGTGGTGCGCCGCGCCTGGGAGCTAGGTGCCGGAATGGATGCCTGGTGGGAAAGTCTCGATCGCGCTTTTGCCGCCTGGACTCAGGCAATCGAGGAGTCTGCCCTTACCTGGAAGTATCGCCAGGTTGAAAATGGCGAGTGGAATGTAATGGCTGGGCTAGAAGCACAGGATCACCTGCTGCCCAATTTGGATGCGCCGTTGCCGTGGGATCACCTGGATACAGGCATTGACAAGTCTTGGCTTAAAGATGACTTACAGCGTGCTTTGGAGGCGGCGATCGTCCCAGATTGCTCTTTTGACGGCTGTTCGCACTGCGGCGTGTGCGGCACTGATTTTGGTCATAACGTGGTGGTGCCGCCCCTGCCGATTCCCAAATTTGACGGGGAGTTTGTGCCCAACCAAAACCGAGTTCAGCGTCTGCGGGTCTGGTTTGGCAAGCTGGATAATATGGCGCTCATTAGCCATCTGGACTTAATTCGACTGTTCGATCGCGCTATCCGCCGTGCCTCAATTCCGATCGCTTTCACAGGCGGCTTTCATCCCACTCCTCGGATTGCGCCCGCCAGCGCCCTGCCCTTGGGCGTGACTAGCTCTGGCGAAATTGTTGATTTTGACCTGACGCAGACGGTGGCGATCGAGGAATTTCGCCAAAAGCTTGCGGCTCAGCTGCCCGCAGAAATGCCGATTTATCAGGTGGAGGCGATCGACCCCAATGCGCCCTCAGCAACGCAACGACTCGATCGAGCTGAATATTTGATTAGAGTTAACGCGGTCGATCCCTCAGAAGAATCTGTCTGGGAAGCCTCGGTTGACGACTGGCAGACCTGGATAGCCCAAATTAAGAACAGCTCCGAGATTTGGATGCAGCAAACTACGAAATCTGGACAGATTCGTCAGGTCAATTTACGCGATCGTCTGTTTGAATTGGCAATCGCAGAAGCTGCGCTAAAAACGCCTCATCCTAGCGCTGAAGGAGTCACCTTACGCTTTGTAGGTACCTGTCATAATGATGGCAACCTGCTACGCCCAGAGCATTTGGTTTATATGCTGCAACAGGTGAGCGATCGCGAATTTCAGCTTCTGCACATCCATCGTCATCAACTCCATTTGCTCTGAAGGCTTGATCTATCTATAGGTTGATGTTCTTAGCAACTGAATTTGGTCAACTTATAGCAGAAGCTACTCCAGAGGCAAAGCGATGCGTAAACTTAATATTGGTTTGAGTGAAGAACAGCGGCAGGGCGTCATTGAACTCCTCAACAGAGATTTGTCAGATGCATATCTACTGCTGATCAAAACCAAAAAATATCATTGGGATGTGACTGGACCTCAGTTCCGTACCCTGCACCAGCTATGGGAAGAGCAGTATCTGGCTTTGACCGAAAGTGTTGATAGCATTGCGGAGAGAGTTCGTACCCTTGGTGGATATCCTGTAGGCACAGCCGAAGGATTTTTGAAGATGGCATCCATTAAAGAACATGCAGGCGATGTGCCGACTGCAACTGAAATGGTGGCAAATCTTGTAGAAGATCATGAGCAAATTATTCGTAATTTGCGCGGTCACGTTGGTCAAAGCAGCGAAGACTTCGGCGATGAGGGCACCGCAGATTTCTTGACGGCTTTAATGGAAGCGCATGAGGAAATGGCATGGATGCTGCGATCGTTTATTGAAGGCGAATCGCTTGTATCTGATGGCAGCAAAACCAATGCCAAAATCAAGTCACCTGTAGGTGTGTAGAGCGAATCGCGTCTGAGATTCGTTTAGTAGAAGATTCCATAAATTAGGTTGAAGAGGCGAACTAATTTAAAGAGGCAGAAACCTAGGTTTCTGCCTCTTTGCTTGTCAAGCATAATGGTCGCCAGTTTGCTTAGGACATTTTGTTATGATACCGATTTAAGCGAATTTGTGGGTACATCGAACCTCAGAAGGGGCTTGGCATTGCCAAGCCTGTACCGGGATCTGTCGCGGTTCCAATTTAAATTAGTATGACATTTCGGGTGGGGCGCGAAGTGCCCCACCCGAAATGTCCTTATCCTAACCGCCTTGACGGTTGCTAAATTAGATAAGTTTTTTTGAGAGGGGCATAGAGCGCTCCTTTCAAAAAAATTCGGTTCCAGCAGCAACACTTTCTATACGTTACCGATCCTATACATTACTGATCTGATGACCTGCCGCAGTAACCAGTTGCTTAAACGTGGTTTCAGAAGCTTGCGATTCAACCGTTACTGTATGTGCCTCTATATCTATGTCTACCTTTGCTTCAGGCTCAGAGGTCAGAATGGTTTCTCTCAAAGATTTTGCAGCTTCAGGAGTGCTCAGAGTTGGAACATGTAGTTTAAGTGCCATATTTTTCTCAATGTGTGAATTCAAGCTTATTGTCTACTTTTGCTTGAATTCACGCATTGAGCCATGGGCGGAGCTTATGCATCCTCAAGACAGAGGGCAATAGGTTTCAATCTTCGATCGCTTCTGTCTCTGAAGACGGTGAGTAATAACTAGCCACCACAGCAAGCATTAGCCACCACAGCGTATTCACCTGTGGGCGATACCAGACAGTATCTACCAAACCATGAGATAGCATTCCCATCATGGATGCAACGGCAGCTATTAACCAAAAAGCTTCTCGGTTAGCAACCTGTCGCAGTTTCCGAATTTGCACCCAGCCCTGATTAAAAGTAACCAACAAAATCCATAGGAAGCAGGTTAAACCCACCAAACCTGTCTCAACCGAGATTTCTAGCGGAATCGAATAAGCGCTAAGCGCCGTATATCCTGCCTGTTGGTAGCGCGGATAGACTTTGTTAAAGGCATCATTCCCTGGACCAATCCCTAAAATTGGGCGATCGCGGATCATCTCAATCACTGCCATCCAGACATTGAGGCGAAAGTTATTGCTGCTGTCGTCCCGCCCTGCAAATATGCTCATGACGCGATCGCGCAGGGGATCAACAGCTCCAACTGCGAAAATGACCACTGCCGCAGAAACTCCCAGGGCGATCGGCAGTGACCACAGTCGCCAGAATCGAGGCAGATAGCGGCTAAACCAGTAAATTAGCAGCATCAGCAGGACAAAGCTAGACACCACAAGACCAATCCATCCACCTCGGCTGTAGGTCAGAATCAGGCAGGAGGCGTTGATCATCCACATGCTGAGCGCTAAAGCTTTGGGCAACCAGCGTTTCCAGGCAAAGAAAGCTGCCGCGCTAAACACGACTGCGGGTAAGAGGTAGCCCGCTAGCAGGTTAGGATTGCCCAGAAAACTGTAGACCCTGGTAGTTCCCACCATCGTTGACCCTTGATCAACCCAGGTAGCTAGCGCCGTTGCGCCAAAAAACCACTGCCGTAGCCCTACCACGCTGACCAACAGCGCCACCAGTAAATAAACCAAAATCACGACAGAACGAATGCGGGGCGATCGCAGCACCCGCGCCATCAGAGCAAACAGCATCATGTACAGCGTTAGCTTCGTCCATCCCTCAAACGCAGCTGCTCGGACAGGCGACAGGGCTGTTGACACCGTCGCAATTCCCCAGTAGAGCAATACCAGCAGATGAATCGGAGTAGTATAACCCGCGATCGAGTTGCGAACCCCTGTACTCGTTGCATCATCCGCTCCTGCATCACCTATATCACCCATATCATCAGAGAGCGTTAGCAGTAGCCAAAATCCAGCGCAAGCAATCAGCACAACTCCGGTCAGTCCATTAGAGACAAACGGAGACAACCCAAAAACGAGTGCCACCAGCAGTGCCCCCCACTCGTCTGCCCACTGCATAAACCAACTGTCCTTGCGCCAATCTTTGAGCAAGCCCACCCAACGATGAAGGTAGCTCGATTGATTCCACTGCGGGAGAGGAAGATTTATCAAGGTCAAGTGCTGCCAAACTGAACTCATAGGGCTTCAATCAGAGATTAAGTGGTTTTACTGTTGTGGGTGTTTGAAAATGAATCAAGCAGCAAGGCTCTGCGAAATTATACTCAAAAATGATGAAGTTGACCTTGGCGATCGCCACTCTTCTGACTCATTAGAATCACTGAAACATTACTCAATCTTTGGGAAAGTTAGCTATTTTTAGCTCGAAAGCGCCAATTTATTCCTGATCAATTTCATCAATCAATGTATCTGGGAATATAACCGCTGATCTGGAAATTTCCCATGGCTTTCAACATCGTCATTATTTCACAAAGGCTGCTTTCTATTCTCGAATATTCCTACATTCAAACAACAAATCTTACGGATGGCTTCATCAACTCATTCCAACATCGCGGGAGCGGACGACGTGTGAGCAATAGTCTAGTATTGGGCTGTTAGCTTTTAGCTAAGCTGCTTCTAGACTATATTGCATTAATGATTTTTCAAAAGACTAGCGAAGATAAATCGTATAATCTAGAGAATATGCTATTCAAAACTTGATTATGGTTGCAAGTTTTAGTAGCAAAAAACCGAGCTTAAAAACAGCATCAATCCTGTATTTTTATCAGCCTTGCTGAGTTTAAATAGATGCTATCTATATTATTTTGGGCGAGAGAAGTATGCTGATAATTTGAAGCCACAAGAACGAAAGACTAAAACTACAAGCCGTCTGAAATCCTGGTTTGTAGTTGTTCTATAGTCGTATTAATCCTATTAAGAGCTAGGTATGAAATTATTACTATTAATGCTCTACCTCAGTTTTCAGATACCCAGAACTTGATTTTCAAGACTTATTAGGTTAGAAAAGGTAAGAATTCATTGCTTAACTATGTCAATATAGCTAAGAATAATCTATGCTACGAGATCTTTCCTTACCAAGACTTGCTGCACCAAGACTTGCTGCTCAAGTAGAGGAGAGCTAAAACATCGCCAAGGGATATTAGCCTTGTCGCAGCTTGCCAAAAGTAGAGCTATAGTAACAGAGTTTTTTGTCGTTTTAAGCCACCTGACTGCCTAATAAGAATGACTACCGACAGCGATCTGATCAAACAGTTAAGTCCCAGCGCCATGGATCAGATCATGCTATACCTGGCTTTTAGCGCCATGAGAACGGGTGGACATCGGCATGGTGCATTTCTAGATGCTGCTGCTACAGCAGCAAAATGCGCCATCTACATGACCTATCTGGAGCAGGATCAAAATCTGCGGATGACGGGGCATCTGCATCACATTGAGCCAAAGCGGGTCAAGGTCATTGTTGAGGAAGTTCGGCAGGCAATTACTGAAGGCAAGTTGATGAAGATGCTGGGCGCTCAGGAGCCGCGCTATCTGATTCAGTTTCCCTATGTCTGGCTAGAGCAGTATCCCTGGCAGCCTGGGAGATCACGTATCCAAAGCACGAGCTTAACCCTAGAAGAAAAGCGGCAAATTGAGGAAAAGCTGCCGCCCAACCTGCCTGACGCGCAGCTGATCAACTCTTTCCAATTTGTAGACATTATTGAGTTTTTACACAGCCGATCGCAGGAAGATCTGCCTTCCGATCGACAAATGGCGCTCAGCGAGGCTTTAGCAGAGCACATTAAGCGGCGGCTGACCTACTCTGGCACGGTCACCCGGATTGATTCCCCTTGGGGAATGCCCTTCTATGCTCTGACCCGTGCCTCCTATGCTCCGGCTGACGAAGAAGAGCGAACCTACACCATGGTTGAAGATACAGCTCGCTTCTTCCGCATGATGAAGGACTGGGCAGAGCGCAAGCCCAAGGCAGTACGAGTGCTTGAGGAGCTGGATATCTCACCCGATCGCATAGACACAGCCCTCTCTGAGCTAGATGAACTGCTCAGAGCTTGGGCCGATCGGCATCATCAGGCAGGCGGTAAGCCTTTTGTGCTGCAAATGGTGGCAGGGCTGAGTGAAGAGTAAGTAGCCCATCTTTACACAAAACGCATCAGTCTCAAGACAGGTCATTTATCATTTGTGAAGATAGTTAGTAATCTTGAGCAATTCACCGACTTGCTCTTGCTAAACTTGTCGAAACAATATTCTGTAGCTTTGGCTCTGTAGGCTCTGGCTTATGAATTTCAGATCATGGATTTTAGCTCTATGGCTCCTGCCTTGAAACAGCGGTGGCTTTGGCGTTGCTAAAATTACCGTCTCTGGGTGCGCTACAACTTGCTGACTTGCTTACCCCCAACTGCCTAAGTTCAACCGATATGACTCAACCCCCTTCTCTGGTTCGGTTTCTACAAGCCGCTTTCTTCAGTGGAGCCATTACCACAACGGCAGCTTTGATGAGTTCACCCTTCATTCCGGTGGCTCAAGCCGCTTTTCAAGATAGCCCCAAGGCTGTCTTAGACGAAGCGTGGCAAATTGTCAATCGAGATTACGTGGATGGGTCATTTAATCAAGTGGACTGGCAATCAGCTCGGCAAGAGCTTTTGAAGGGAAGCTATACCTCTACTCAGTCAGCCTACACTGCCCTACGTCAGCAGTTGGAGCGTTTGGGAGATCCCTACACGCGATTTATGGATCCTCGACAGTATCAGTCTTTGACCAATCAAACTTCAGGGGAGCTGTCAGGAGTAGGCATTCGGTTACAGGTTGACCCGGCCACCCAGATCTTGACCGTTGTTTCGCCCTTAGAAAACTCGCCCGCCAGCACTGCTGGAATTAAGACCGGGGATCAAATTGTGGCGATCGACGGTAAGACTACAGCAGGAATGACCGTTGAAGATGCCTCTAAGCTTATTCAGGGTGAAGCCGGAACGCCCATTACGCTTAAGATTGGTCGTGAGGGTAAGACACCCTTTGATTTGCCGCTAGTACGGGCGCGAATTGAGGTTCCCAACGTTCATTCGTCAGTGCGGCAAGAGGGCAACGCCAAAGTCGGCTACATTCGCCTGACAGAGTTCAGCAGTCACGCACCTGACCAGATGCGCCGCGCGATTCAGGGTTTACTAGATCAGAACGTGAATGCCTTTGTTTTAGATTTGCGGGGAAATCCAGGTGGGCTACTATCCGCAAGCGTCGAGATTTCGCGTATGTGGATTGACAATGGCAAAATTGTTCAGACCATTGACCGCGAGGGCGACAGTCAAGACATTGCAGCCAACCATACTGCCCTCACGCCGCTACCTCTAGCAGTGCTTGTAGATGGCAACTCTGCCAGCTCTAGTGAAATTTTGACGGGAGCACTCCTCGACAACCGCAGAGCTGTAGTGGTGGGCACACAAACCTTTGGTAAAGCTTTGGTGCAGTCGGTGCATCCGCTCTCAGATGGATCAGGTTTGGCAGTAACGATCGCCCATTACTACACCCCCAACGGCACTGACATTAGCCATCGCGGCATCACGCCCACGATCGAAGTGGGATTAACGGAGCAACAGCAGCAAACGCTATCAGGCAACCAAACCCTGATTGGTACTAATGCTGATCCGCAGTATGCCAAAGCCGTTAATGCGCTGCGATCGACCGTTGCGATCAACCAAACGCCTTCAGGTACAGTCCGTCAGTAGCTAGAAGGGGTTTTATGCTACTGATTCCAGGCATGAAATTTTTTGGAAGGAGCGCGGAGCTCCTTCCAAAAAATTTATCCCCAGATTAATCAATACCGAGCTTTCTTAAACTTCAAAGGCATCGGATGCAAAAGTTTTGCATCCGATGCCTTTACAGCATTACGTAATTGAGTGAGGATGAGTTATTTTTTGAGAGCCGCGCGGAGCGTAGCTCTCAAAAATAACTCATTGGATCTAAGCGCGTAGCGCCATACCGGATGTCTTCACCGAAATCCTAGCGATTTGCTGAGGGTAAGGCTCTTTGTCCGGGGATTCTATTTGACTCTGGCGATCGCATCTCCCCGCCCTGATCCTGCAACAGAACCTCGCGAATCAGACGTGCTGCCGCTCTTTGCGCCAATCCACCCACAATTTGCTGCCCCATCTGCTGCACCTTAGAGTTGACTAACAGCTTGGGAATCACAGGCAGCAACTGCGAGGGATCAAACCCTGGAGTTTCACGCAACAAATTCAAAATTCGCACAATGTGATCGAGATTGCTGGGCTGAGGCGGGGCTTGAACGAGGGAGCGATCGCCGTTCATCCCGAACCAGCTCCAGAAGTTTTGCGTCAGCTGATCGACAGCGTTGCGGGCAGAAGCATCGATGCCCTGCACTACACCTTCAACCAAATACTCTCGGATGAATGCGCCTCTCTCTGATAGAAGAAAATCTGTCGTTTGCTCAACCACCTGGTTAATATCGTAATCCTGATTATCACGGGCGTTGCGCAGCAGGTTCTCCAGACGATTCCACCGGAAGCTGCCGTCCTTGAACAATAGCTCTTGCAAGGAAGTTCGCAACTGATCGGACTGGTCGGTTAGCAGTCGCTTCGCTACGTAAGGATAAGCTTTGCTCAGCACCTTAAAGGTCGGATCGACGTTGATGGCAATACCTTCCAGAGTGACGAGCGATCGAATAATCAGCGCATAGTATGCCGGAACCCGGAAGGGAAAGTCGTACATGAGCTGAGAGAGTTGATCAGTCATGCTCTTGAAGTTCAGCTCTGCCACCGTTGCGCCTAACGCCTGATTAAACACGTTTGCTAGAGCCGGAACGATCGGTCGCAGATCGGTATCAGGGGTCAAAAATTCCAGCTTCACGTAGTCATTTGCCAGACCTTCAAAGTCTCGGTTGACGAGATGGACGATCGCCTCAATCAGACCATAGCGCTGATAGGGCTTGATCTCGCTCATCATGCCAAAGTCCAGATACGCCAGCTTGCCGTCGGGCGTGACCAGCAGGTTGCCGGGATGGGGATCGGCATGGAAAAAGCCATGCTCTAACAGCTGCCGCAGCGAACACTGCACCCCCATTTCAATCAGATAAGTGGGATCAATGCCCTGATCGCGGATTTCTTGAGGCTGAGTCAGCTTTGTGCCTACAATCCATTCCATAGTCAGCACTCGGCGCTGAGTATACTGCCAGTAAATTCGGGGCACGTAGATGTCGGGCAAATGACCGTAGAGTTGGGCAAATCGCTCTGCGTTGCGTCCCTCCTGGTTGTAATCCATCTCTTCAAAGATGCGAGTCCCGAACTCGTCCATAATGCCCACTAAATCACTACGGACGCGCGTAAAGTTATTAGAAATCCAGGCAGCTAAGCGTCTGAGAATAAACAGATCGAGCGTGATCTGGTCTGCCAGTCCTGGGCGCTGCACCTTGACGGCAACCGTTTCGCCACTCTTGAGCTTGCCTTTGTAAACCTGACCCAGAGAGGCAGCGGCGATCGGTTGTGCAGTCAGCTCAGCATAAATTTGGTCGGGGGGAGCGCCTAGCTCTTCTTCGATAAACTGAAACGCTAGCTCATTAGGAAAGGGGGGAAGCTGATCTTGCAAGCGCGTTAGCTCTTCCAGATAAAGGGGCGGCACTAGATCGGGACGAGTAGACAAGGCCTGCCCGATTTTGATGTACGCGGGTCCCAAGCCTGTAACGATCTCTCGTACTTTAATAGCTCGCTTTTGCTGATTAGTTTCTACCTGACCTGTCTGACGATCCCACAGGACTGAAATTGCAAACAGCAGAAAAGTCCAGACAATCCCAAACATGCGTCCCCAAACCTGCCAGAAGCGATGGCGGTATTGGGCAGCGATCGCCTCTGGATCGTATTGCAGCGCCGCCGTGCGATCGCTCATCTGCACTGACTTGAGATGCTCCTCTGGAAGAGGGTGCGGGTCGCTTTCAATCACAACGCCGCGATCGATCATCAAGTCATCTGGAGGAGTCAAGGTTTGCATGGTTGGATCGCTTCTTTGAAGGTGGGAATCAGGCAAGATGGGAATCAGGCAAAAAAGTTGAGGAGTGAGAATGCCCTGAACGGCGATCGATTTGCCACTTAAAAGTTCTTTACGGGCTTTTTACCAATCTACCCGCCTCAAGTAGGTTTCTACCCTCTAGAAAGGCAGAGAAAGCCGATGGTTTCAGTCGTAATTGCCAGGATTTTTGCAATTGTTAGCCAGCTATCTACCGACTCGCCTCAAAAATTAATCCGTAGAACTTGATCCGTAGCAAGGGAATGCTTGTATCGAGTAGATTCAATATTAAGCATTGTAACAGTTGATTATCAGTTAAGGAGAGTCACGTTTGGGTTTGCTGTAGTACTATAGTTCGGTATTGAGCTGGTTTTTTCTGCGGATCGATCGCCTCGCTCAATATACGCAGTCATTCCCAAAGCATTCCACCTACAAGACATTCCACTCGACCTATTTCAAAGACCCGCTCACAGCTACTAGACTGATGATAAGTAAGCTTGCTTTTAATTCCTGGTCAATTGCGGATTGTCTCCATGCTGATCTCCCTTCAAATTGAGAATTTCGCCTTAGTCGATCGCTTAGACCTGCCGCTAGGAGCGGGATTAAATGTTTTGACAGGCGAAACGGGAGCCGGAAAGTCAATTATTCTAGATGCACTAGATGCGGCTCTGGGTGGCAAAGTCACGAATCGAGCGATTCGGACGGGCTGTGAGCGATCGCTGATTGAAGCTACTTTCGACCTTGATCCTTCGCTGATTACCTGGCTTGCCGAGCAGCAGATTGAGCTAGTAGACGATATGTCTCTAGTCTGTAGCCGCGAACTCACCAGCAGCAAAAACAGTATACGGAGCCGATCGCGGGTAAACGGCGTGCTGGTCAACAAGCCGCAAATGGACGAGTTGCGCGATCGCCTACTAGAAATCACGGCTCAGGGTCAGACGATGCACTTGGGTCGCCCCAACCTTCAGCGCGAGTGGCTGGATGGCTTTGGCGGTGCGGAGCTAATCGAACGCCGCGAGGTGGTGACAGATGTGTACGTCGCTACGCAGCAGGCATTCAAGGTGCTGGAGAAACGCCGACAGTTTGAGCAACAGCGGCTCCAGCAGCTCGATATTTTTGAATATCAGGCGCGGGAACTCAATCTTGCCAACCTGGGAGAACCCGATGAGTTAGAGCAGCTTGAGCAAGAGCGTCAGCGCCTCAGCCACAGCGTCGAGCTTCAGCAGCAAAGTTATCAGGTCTATCAGGCGCTTTACCAAAACGATCGCGACTCCGAAGCCTGTGCCGATTTGTTGGGCAAAGCTGAGTCGGCTCTGCTCGATATGCTGCGCTATGACAACCAGCTTCAGCCCATTCTAGACCTGGTGACGGGAGCGCTATCGCAGGTCGAAGAAGCCGGAAAAATGGTGAATGCCTACGGAGCCGCGCTGGAAACCGATCCCGATCGCCTTCAGGAAGTGGAGGATCGCATTGTTCAGCTCAAGCAAATTTGCCGTAAATATGGCCCGACTCTGGCGGATGCGATCGCCCATAGTCAGCAGGTTCAGCAAGAGCTATCAGAGCTTAGCGGCAGCGGGCAGTCTCTAGAAGTCCTAGAAAAAAACTATCTAGAGCGACAAGCAGAACTGATTGAAGTCTGTGCCCACCTGACGGAGTTGCGGCAAAAAACGGCGCAGACCTTGGATGCCCTGCTGATCAGCGAACTCAAGCCTCTGGCAATGGACAAAGTTCAGTTTCAGGTGAGCATCACGCCCTGCCCTCCCACGGCAACCGGAGCCGATCGCATCAGCTTTTTGTTTAGTCCCAACCCTGGCGAACCATTGCAGCCCCTGACCGAAATTGCTTCAGGCGGCGAAATGAGCCGATTTTTGCTTGCACTCAAAGCCTGTTTCTCGCAGGTCGATTCAGTCGGCACAATGGTGTTTGACGAGATTGACGTGGGCGTGTCGGGACGGGTGGCACAGGCGATCGCCGAGAAGCTCTATCAACTCAGTCGGCGGCATCAGGTGCTTTGCGTTACGCACCAGCCGATCGTGGCGGCAATGGCAGACCATCATTTCCGGGTGGGTAAAGAAGTTATTGATTCGGGTGAGTCAACTTCCGGTAAGAAAGGGCGCAACAACGCCAAAACCGCTGAAAGTAACGGCAATGGCGCAAAAAACGGCAATGGCGCAAAAGCTGGCGCAGACGATGTGCGAACGGTGGTGCGCGTGATTCCGCTAGACGAACATCAGCGTCGAGAAGAGCTTGCACAGCTTGCAGGCGGTAAATCCGACCAGGACGCGATCGCTTTTGCCGATTCTCTCTTGGCTCAGGCAGCGATCGCTCGGCTTGCGCAAATGCCCGTCCCCTCTGGGGAAGCGCCGCCCAAAAAAGTGAAGGTGAAAACAGGGCGATCGAAGTAGAAGATGAGGCGGTTACGACTTAGGCGCGACACTCCTAAAAAACTGTTGGGTTAATTTGCGATCCTCAGGGGCGAATCAGAATAGAAGTGCCGATCGCCACCTGGTTATAAAGCGTCTGAATGTCAGCGTCGCGCATTCGGATACAGCCGTGGGAAACTGCTTGACCGATCAAGTCATCTTGGTTGGTGCCGTGCAGCCCAATCTGATGCTTGCCATCTGTCCAAAAGCCAATCCAGCGGCTACCCAAAGGGTTGGCTTCTCCAGGTGGAAAAACCTCGCCTGTGAATGGATGCTGCCACATGGGGTCAGATTGCAGGTTCATCACCTTAAACTGACCTGTGGGTGTTTCCCAGCCTGCTTGTCCGATAGCAATCTCGTAGCTTGCTACCTGAGTGCCGTCCTGAAACAGGGAAACCTGGCGATCGCTCAAATCTACAATCAGCCCAGAACGTTTTGCTAAAGGATTGGGATTGAGGGCGGTTTGCAGATTTAGCCCTAGCCCCGGCAAGAGGGCGATCGCCTGTGAACTGGCTCCTGAGTTACCGGACTGACTGGCTTGAGGGGGGCGATCGGGAAAGGCAATAAACGAGGAAGTAAACGCAGGTGACTCAGCAATTTTTTTTTGGGTAGACTGCGCCAAAACGCCTTGCAGCCGCACAAAAGCTAGCAGTGCCGCCGTTGCAAAACTCAAGCACATGAAAGTGCGCGAAAAAGATTCATTTCTGCCGATCATGATCGAACCGCGTTCTAGCAGGATAGAAGCTTGCAGCACAAGCCTCTAAGCACCATCCTACTTTGATGCCCGCTATCTCGTCATTCTCTCGTCATTCAAAGTCTTCAATTACCGCTCTCAGCCCGTTTTGGTTAAGCATTTGCACGGCAGATTCTGCATTGTCACGACTGCTAAATGCGCCAATTTGCATCAGCGATCGCCCCTGTTCGCGGACTAAGAAAGCACCCGGCACAACAGACTGCACTAGCTTTTGGAGCCGATCGCTACTGGCTTCCACCAAAACGCGGTACTTTAAATCGGCTGATGGACGGGTAAAGGCAGTTTGTTCGGCACCGCGAGAAGAGCCGCTAGGAACATTGACGGTAGGCAGATCTCCAATATTGCCAATGGGCACCTGCTCACTGGGTACGGGCAAAAGATCGGCTTGTAGAATCGGCGTAGCTGGAGCGGGCAGGCTAGGGCTTTGCGGCAGCGATCGCGGCTGCGCTGGGCGCGGCACAGGAATATCGATTGCAGATGCTGTCTGAAGTGCTAAAGGCTGGGATGCTAAAGGCTGGGGTATAGGAAACTGAGGTGCTGAATGACGGGCTAATGCGACTGTGGCTTGAGGAGTTGATGAAAAGCCTGATGGCACCGCTGAGCTAAGGGCAACAGGCGGCAGTTGATTGATCAAAACGGCAGCGGCTGGGGTCGAGCCAAGGGGGATTTGCTCGGCAACTGACGCAACCATGACAGAATTAGAGGCTGATAGAACGCCTACCGTATCGATTCTGCCCGTGACCCGATCGCTCAACGTCGGATTGCCGACCGCAGAGATAATTTGCTGATTGGCAGAGGCATTGATGTCGTGGCGATCGTTATTTCTAAAAGTATTGTTGCCGGGTTCTGAAGCAGTGCCCAGATTAGGCAGAGAACGGGCAATTGCCGCAATACCGTCTTCTCGACTTTCCTCAATTAAATTGCCACGAATCACGGGCTGAGCGTTCTTCTGAACCAGAATACCGATGCGATTTTGGCTAACCCGATTGTCTTGAATTAGCGGAGCTGCCTGGTCAGAAATATTGATACCAAAGCCAGTTTGCTCAAAAACGTTTTGCCGCACCTGAGGGCGAGAATTGCCAAAAATAGTAATGCCATTGGCTCCGTTGCGCACAAAGACATTGCCCTGAATCAAAGGCGCACTGCTGCCCACGGTCGAAATGCCGTCATGGGTGCTGCCCGTAAAGGTGTTGCCTAAGACGATCGGGCTGCTGGATTCCGTCCACAGCCCATAGCCGCGCGGATTAGGATTGGTCAGCGTCACGCCAGCCAGCACAGCCTGATTAGCTCCCAGCAGGGCAATATTCTGACCTGCCGACGTGGGGCTGAGAAATAATCCGCCTCCCTGAATCACGAAGTCCTGCCCAGATGTGGTCGGGTCGCCCTGAATCGTAACTTCGGGCTTCATCACGAGCGGAAAAATCTCTCCCGTTTCGGTGCTGTAGGTGCCCGCTGCCAAAAGAATAATCGTCTGAGGCTGGGCAGACTGAAGCGCCCGTGTAATGGTGCGAAAAGGTAAAACTTCGCTGCCATCTGCCTGGTCGTTGCCCGTCGCCGGGTTGACATAAACAATGCGCTGCATTGCAGCAGCAGATACCGGAGCCGTTGAGGAAGGGTTTGAGAGAGGAGCTGTTTGAGCGATCGCTCCTTCTATCCCCACCGAAACCAGCGCCAGACTAACGGCGATTTGCAGCACAATTGCAGGAGCCATCAGGACAGAGTGAGTATTGCAGGGCAGAATCAGACGCATAACGTTTTCCTGACACCAGAACAACCAGGGTTTTGAGTGGGACGATCGCCCATTTGAATAGCGTACTTAAATCCTGGTTAATCCAGGCAAGCGCTATATGTGGCGAGGTTCTGAATAATATTACTGAATAACTTCGCCTTTGGATGCGATCGTCAAAAAGATTTTGGTGTCCCCATCTTCCTCACCCTTTACCCTTAACCCCCTACCTTTTGCTCTACCCCAAAGCCAACTAGCCCGATTTCTTGTAGAGCTTCACCTTCGTCAGGACGGCGATAGTTGAGGATTTTGCGGATACGAAGATTAGGGTTGATCAGCGTAATGGAATCGACAGAGACGGTTCGCGTGTAGGTTGTGGTCATCAGTAGCTCCCGATTTTCAGGATTGAAGCGAAAGTGAGAAACGATCGGTCGAGACTCTTCGTATGCCCGATCGCGCAAATAAGCCCCTGTTACGATCGCCCCCTCCTGCCGCTCTGGCACAAACAGCATATTTAATGCCTGATTGACGCGATCGCCCTTTTCTGAAATTGTTGCAAACTCTAGATGATATCCCGGCAAATTTTCTAGGCTGGGCTGCTCAGGAAATTGATTATCGATTAGAACTTGAGCTTTGCGATCGAGCGCAATCGGTTGAATGATGAATTCGGTGTGCGATCGCTCAACCTCTTGCTGGGTCAGGTAATGGTAGGTGCGTTCAGTCACCCAACTGCCGACACAATCATCAAAGAACTGTTGGAAATGGGATTGGGAGTTCATGGAGGTGGATGGGTGGATGGGTGGATGGGTGGATGAGTATGGCCCAGGCAAGTGAAAACGGCTGTGGTGAGACGGCTGTGATTATGAGATAGCTCCCGCTCGGATCAGCAGCTCTGTGGCTTGTGCCGATCGAAAAGATTGGCGGGCTTCGCTCAGCGCCGTTGCCCCCCAGCGATTTTGAGGATTAAAGTCTGCGCCCTGATCTAGCAAGATTGCCATAGTTTCTAGGTCGCCTCTCGCCGATGCCATCATGAGAGCAGTCCAGCCGCCTAGATTTGCGGTATTCACCTCGCCACCCAGGTCAATGAGCGCCTTAACGGTGTAAGAATGCCCGCGCTCTGCCGCCAGATACAGCGCCGTATCGCCAATTTTGTTTCTGGCATTCACCTCTGCGCCCATTGCCACCAGCCGTTGCACAATATCGGTCTGACCTTGCCGCGCCATGATCATGAGCACCGTCTCCTGATAGGGATTGCGATCGCCAATGCTGCTCCCCCGATCGAGAAGCATCGAGACAATGTTACGGCGATCGCCTTCAGCCGCGAACATGAGCGCCGTGTAGTTTGACGAATTTTTGGCATTCACCTCCGCACCCCGCGCCAGCAACAGCTCGACGATTTCAGCATAGCCCTCGGCTGCCGCCCACATCAGCGCCGTATTGCTGGCTCCTACAGGTGTAACTCCCCCCGTAGTGTTGGCATCTGCGCCTTGAGCTAACAGACTCTCTACAGCAACAGCATCGCCTCTGATGATCATGCGGATCAGGTCATCGTTGAGAGAAGGCATAGATAAAGTTCAATCTTAGAGTTCAATCTTAAAGTTCAATTTTGAAAATACTGTCAGCAGGTTTTTGAGCAACGGTAGTTTCCCAAGCGATCGCCTGCAAAAAGTCTTCACCTGAGCGAGTTTCTACCACATCGACGCCCCAGTCTCCAGGCTGTAGTGCGTCAGGGGAATCGCTGGTGGCAGGCGTGATTTTGATGCCGCCTAAAACCAGAATTTGAGGAAGCTGATCTTTTTCTACCTGCCGCTTTTCTGCCTGCCGCTTTTCTACCTGCCGCTTTTCTGCCAGAGCTTTGGCGCAGAGGGTGCCAACTTGCTGCGGCGAAAATTCTGAACTGGGGAACAGTATCTCGACAATCCAGTGGGGATTATTGACCTGTCTGCATTGGAGAGGTTCAGGAAGGCTCGATCGAAAGACTTCAACAAACTCTTCTCGGCTTAGGGCCGGTACGATGTCTGGAGAGACATCAAAGTTATGGGAAAGCAGCATCCGCCCCTGATTTTTTCTTTGATCTTGCTCCTGAATGTCGTGAGTCAAAATTGTAGTGGTTTTAAGATCAGTATTTTTAGTTTAGAGGATCATCTGCGTCGTGCTTCAGAGTCGTGCTTCAGAGCGATCGCAACAGGTCAAAGTACAGAACATTTCATCAAACACCCCTATCGATAATGACTAATTTTCTGGCGTTGGATTTTGAAACCGCTAACCGTAGCGCCAATAGTGCCTGTGCCATAGGATTAGTCCGGGTAGAGAACGACCAGATTGTAGAGCAAAGCCATTTTTTGATTCGACCGCCGCAGCGCTGGTTTGAATTCACGAATATTCACGGCATTTGCTGGGAGGATGTTGCCGAGCAGCCAGATTTTGGCGAACTATGGTCAGTGCTTGCCCAGCACCTCAGCGGCGTTGATTTTATTGCGGCTCACAACGCTCCCTTTGATCGTCGGGTGCTTTATGCCTGCTGCGAAACCTATGGCATCAGCAAACCTGCCCAAGAATTTCTTTGCACCGTGCAGCTGGCGCGGCGGGTCTGGCAGATTCATCCGACGAAATTGCCCAACGTTTGTGCGCGGCTCAATATTTCGCTCGATCACCACCAGGCGTTATCCGATGCGTCGGCTTGCGCCCAGATCGTCATAGCGGCTCGTCAAGTGACGGGTTCCTCGATCGCGGGTGCCTCTTCAGCCTTACCTTCGTCTTTTAACTCATCTCTAAACTGAGGATGGAAGTAGTCGTAAATCTGCTGCGCCATCTTCGCGCCAATGCCCTGAACTTCTGCAATCTGCTTGGCTGAGGCTTCTCGCAGATAGTCGATAGATCGAAAATGCGCCAAAAGCTGCTTCTGGCGATGGTGCCCCAAACCCGGAATTTCTTCTAAGCGAGAACGCTTCATGCGATCGCTTCTCTGCTGCCGATGGAAGCTGACTGCAAACCGATGGGCTTCATCTCGTAGGCGGCGCAAAAGCTGAACTCCCGGCTGCTCAGCAGTGGTGGCGATCGGCAAAGATTCACCCGGCAAAAAAATCTCCTCGCGCTGCTTGGCAAGACTGACGACCTTCACCTCCTCTAGCAGATTCATGTCTCGCAGCACCTCCACGACCGCCGACAGCTGACCCTTCCCCCCATCAATCATCACCAAATCCGGAAAATCCTTATCGGGCTTCGGCAGCACCCCCAACTCCTGATTCCTGGCTCCTGACTCCTGACTCCGGTCATACTTCCTAAACCGTCGCCGAATCACCTCCGCCATACTGGCAAAGTCATCCGAGTGACCCGATCGCACCGTAGCGTCTTTGATTTTGTAGTGCCGATAGTGTTGTTTTGCGGGCAATCCGTCAATGAAAACCACCTGAGAGGCGACCGCATCAGAACCCTGAATATGGGAAATATCGTAGCCTTCGATCCGGTGGGGCAGATCGGGTAAATCCAGGGCTTCGGCTAAATCTAGCATTGCCTGGTTGTTGCGATCGGCAAACCGCTGGGTTCGCGCCAGTTCATACCCGGCGTTGCGCTCCACCATCTCGATCAGGTCGGCTTTGCTCTGGCGCTGCGGCACAAAGACATTTACCTTCCGTCCGCGCCGCTCAGACAGAAACTCTGCCAGCATCTCACCTTCGGGCAGCTCATGCTGAGTATGAATTTCGGAGGGAATCTCCACCGATTCGACCGTGGAATAATGCTCCTCTAACACCCGCTGCAAGATTTCTCCTGGCGTACCCGACTGCGCATCGGCAACAAATCCCAGCCGACCCACCAGCCGCCCAGCCCGAATCTGGAAAAGCTGAATGCAAGAATGCTGATCGTCAGACATGAGGGCGATCGCGTCTCTCGAAACCGTGTCGTCCGGCAGAGCCACCTTTTGCTCGGCTCCGAGGGACTGCAAGCCGCGAATTTGATCGCGCAACCGCGCCGCATATTCGTAATTCATCTCTTCTGAAGCTTTCTCCATCTGCTTCAGGAGCATATCTTCCAGTTCTTTGGTACGCCCCTGAAAGATCATGGCGATCTTGAGGATAATCTTGCGATACTCTTCGGGCGTAATCAGCTGCTGACAGACTCCCGGACAGCGCCCAATATCGTAGTTGAGGCAAGGGCGATCTTTAAACAAAGGCTGCGGTCGCTGTCGCAAAGGGAACAGCCGCTTCACCAAATGCAGGGTGCTACGCAACACATGCACATCCACGTAAGGCCCATAGTAGCGATCTTTGATTTTGCCCGATCGCCGCTTGCGGGTAATGAAGATGCGGGGATATTCCTCGCTCCAGGTGATGCAAAGATAGGGATATTTTTTATCGTCCTTCAGCAGCACGTTGAAATGGGGCTGATGCTGCTTAATCAGGTTGGCTTCTAGCGCCAAAGCCTCGGCTTCGGTATCTGTGACAATGAACTCAATCTCGGCAATCTGCATCACCATGAGGGCGATCCGAGGATTGAGTTCATGCTTGTCGCGGAAGTACGATCGCACCCGTGACCGCAGTTTCTTGGACTTGCCGATATAGAGAATGTGATCGGTGACATCCCGCATGAAATAGACTCCCGGCTCTGGCGGAATCTCCTTGAGGCGAGTTTCCAGGCGATCGGGATCTTTGACGAGGGGCTGGGGTTTGGAGGAGATGGGCTGAGGGGAACTGGGTGGAGGGGAGGGGGTCACAGGCTGCCGGGGGTTTAGTACAGCGATACCTTTAGGATACTGTTTTTAGCTGTGCTATGGGCAGCAAGCCGTTGGTGATTCTATGCTGAACATTGCTCTTCCAGACCAAGTCGCAGCCTTTGTAGAGGAACAGGCTACAGCGGCTGGCTTCAATACTGCTAATGAATATGTCTATCACTTGATTGTGCGGGAGCAAGAGCGGCTGGCTGAACAGAGGCAGGTCGAAGCGCTGCTGCTAGAAGGATTGGAGAGCGGAAGTCCAATTGAAGCAACAGACGACTGGTGGAACCGCAAGCGCAGCCAACTGATCAAGCGGGTTCATCAGCCAGAAGTAATTCCTCGATCGCCGCACTGAAGCGTTAGAGAACTATGAACAGGCGATCGACATCTATCGTCAAGTCGGGGATCGACTAGGGGAAGCGAATACGCTGGCGGAGTTTGGCAACCTTCACTTTGCCCAGGGTGAATATTCACAAGCCTTGGACTTTTAGCAGCAGCGCCTCGCCATGATGCAGGCAATTGGCGACCGATACAGCGAAGCCGCCGCCCAATACTACATCGGCAGAACCCTGGCACAGCTCGACCAAACCCCGGCAGCAATTCAGGCATACGCCAGCGCCCGCGATATTTTTGCAGACATTCAGCTAGAGAATCTTGTGCAGCTCTGCCAGGAAGCCATTGACGCTTTGAGCCAATGAATCTAGCTTCTGGGATGGGACGCTTTAGCGATAGCGTCACCTCTATGGGCGTTGGGTTTCATCCCTTAGCTCAACTTACATCAGAGACTCGCCGTTGAGACTCAAAGACTCGCTGTTGAGGTTTCAGGGTTCAGCGTCGATGCTTTTCAGTACGTCGTCGATACTTTTCAGTACGCCGTTGATGTTTTTCAGTGCGCGGTTGATGCTTTCCAGTGAGTTGTTGATACTTTTCAGTGAGTTGTTGATGCTTTCCAATGAGTTGTTGATACTTTTCAGTAAGTTGTTGATACTTTTCAGTGAGTTGTTGATACTTTTCAGTGAGTTGTTGATACTTTGAGCTTCAGCGTTGATACTCTGGGGTTCAGCGACGATACTCTGAGATTCAGCGTTGAGGCTTTGCGGTTCAGCAACGAGTGTATAAGCAAATCCTATGACGATCGTTACACCTGGCAGCCCCCTAAATCCCCCAATTCTGGGGGACTTTGAATTCCGGAAGCCCTCCAGAATTGGGGGGTTGGGGGGCGAATGCAGCAGAGTAGCGGGTACTCTACAAAAGTCTGTGATCTCTTGACTCTAATGAAATCTAAGCGCATTCGGGGAACTGCTCCCCAGATCGTCGCTGCTGCTCAACAACTGCGGCAAAATCTTACCCCTGCTGAACAAATTTTGTGGCAAGCTCTCAAGAATCGACAGCTTAATGGATTGAGGTTTCGCTGTCAGCATCCAGTCGGTTCATTCATCGTGGACTTCTATTGCCCCCAATGTCGATTGGTAATTGAACTTGATGGAGAAATCCATCAGCAACAGCTTGAGTATGATATCGATCGCACCCAGCAACTCAGTCACTTCGGCTACCGAGTCATCCGATTTACCAACCAGGAAGTAATAACAGATTTAGACAGGGTTCTCAAGCAAATTCTAAAAGCTAGCCACCCCGAAACCTAACTCTACCTCTCAAAGTCCCCCAGAATTGGGGGGTTGGGGGGCTGAGGAGCTTGAAACCTAGCACAGCAACTTGTGTAGAAAGGGCTGGGAGATGAGAGTTTTAGGCAGCATCCCATCCAAGATCTACTCCTCCGGCGGCTCAAAAATCACATAGAAATAGCCCTGCGGCACCCGGCGAGTCAGGAAGCGCACCAGATCTTCCGCCTCCGATCGATTCGCAGTCCGAGTAATGGCTTTGGGCTTGTGTCCAGGAAATTGGGCAATAACAATCCAGGGGCGATAGTGATTCATTGTATATACGTCTATTTTTAGAATTTAAAAAATAACACGTATATATGTGTTTAGATCGGAATACGGTAATTTAGAAGTGCATTCGCTATGAGTTCAGCCAAAAGCCGTGATCCGCAAAGCCAAAGCCAAAGCCAGAGACGAAAACAAGGTCAAACTGACTTTGACAGTGACCCCAACCGCACGCCATCTCCTCGCAGAGATGGCGGAACTATTCGATCTCAGCCTCTCCGAACTGATGGAGCGCATTGCCCGGAAAGAAATTGGCATCGATCTGGATCGACAGCTCTTGGGGGAATCCTAAGCGAGTCGATCGCCGAACTGGACGATCAACTCGCTGAACTTGAAGCCGACCTCCAGTTCCTTCAGCGCAAACGCGATCGCCTGCAAACCCGCCGCGATCGTGCCGTCCATCTCCACGCCGAATTAGAGCGATCGGGCGGTGAGAGTGAACCCCAACAGCCTTAAGTCCTGTCAGGCATAGCTGCCGATACACTGATAAAAATAAACCTGACGAATCCTCTAATTTCAATGGTCATGCCCTTCAATACCCAACTGTTAGACGAAGCCCTAGCAGAGCGACAAGAAAATCACGAGCAAGAACGCCGGAAAGTCTTGCAGCAGGTTCTAGAATGGCTACAACGATCGGGCGACCAGTATGAGATTCACAGAGCCTATCTTTTTGGTTCGGTGACGCAGCCCATGCGATTCCACGAAGGTTCAGATGTCGATTTGGCAGTTGAGACAGTTGATTCTGTCAAGCAGATTGAGGCGATCGCCGATCTATCAATGGTGCTACTGCGAGATGTCGATATCGTCAATTTACGCCATTGCCACTTTGCCGATCGGATTCGAGAGAGAGGGCTGCTATGGACACGCGACAGCTAGCCGTCTTTACTGCCGATGTCCAATCCCAAATGCAGTTGATTCAGCAGGTCGCCCAGTTGGTTGAGTTGAGGGCGCAAGGTTTGCAGCGAGAGGATGCAGCACGCCTAGAGAGTGTCGCCTATCAAATCCATAACTTCTACAATGCTGTTGAGGATTTGTTGAAAACAATTGCTGTTCAATTTGAAAATCAGATTGCCGATACTTCCCGCTGGCATCAGCTGATTTTGCAGCGCATGACTCAGGAAATAACCGCAGTAAGACCTGCTTTTCTCTCTCAGAGAAGTTTTGCGGCGCTGAATGCTCTACGAGGGTTTCGACATTTCTTCCGTCATGCTTTATGGAGTGCCGATCGATTACGAGCACAGCTCATAGCCAACTTAAACCGTTCCAGAGAAGTTCTTCCGCTATTGGAGCAGGATGTAGCAAAGTTTCTGCAACAGCTGCGATAGCATCTAGCATTGCTTAGGAACATGGATTTAACAAGATGTAATTCTTGGGGGTAGAGACTTAGCATTGCTAAGTCTCTACAGCAGATTGGCTGCACAGGTTATTTAATCCACGATCCTTACAGCAATTTTCAATTGCATAACTCACACTTAACCAAGCGCAAAGCGCTGTACTCTGAAGATAAATTTTTTCTGAAATACTTTGGTTCAAACCCCACAAAAATTCCCCTGTCACCAGACAAGGGAAAAGCTTGTTCTAGGGGTTCACCGCAGCGCCGTCTTACCTCAGTTTTTGACCTGGACGAATCCAGGTGGGCACCTCTGCCCCAGTTTAAAGTTTCCGAGTACAAGCTCGGTATACTGCCACTGGAGTCAATTGGGTTCCCTTATAGACAAAGCAAGATCATAAAACATTATTGGCAGTCACCAACGCCGCAGTAGAACCTGTCCTCATTGTAGCGGCTGAGCCTGCGATCGCAAGTCTTGACATAGGCGGAGAACCGGACTAAAGATCGCGATCGCCTCCTGCCGACTGCACCTGAGTCAAGCCATACTGGATAAGATTAATTCAGGCATAATCTGCTCCATTAGTCTTGATCCAAGAATTATGCACCTTACCGGATGCAGCCCTATCCCAACCGTATGCTTAGGAAACGCTCGGATAAGAATCAGCAATTAGAATCGATGAACACTGCAAAGTTTCAGGGCGAGCTAGAGGCTTTGGGGGAGCGTCTTCAGCAGACGCTACTCAGACTTTCGCCCTTGCTACAGCTTCAGATTCGGTGTGGAATTCGGCAAGAAACGTTGCTGATTCTGGTAGAACATCTGCTGCATATTGAGCCAGATCCAGAGCAAACTCTAGGAGAAATTAAGCGATCGCTCACAGAGATTGCCCCCGACCTCTTCCGATCGGGATTAGTTCACCATGCTACCGGACAAGGTAACTCCTTACCAGTCCGAGTTTACTTGCGTATCGTCGGCTACCAAGAGCCTTACCAATCTCAGGCGTTTACTTTGGAATCGCTGGCACCCGCTACAAAACCTGCTGTGAAACCAGCCGCTCCAGCGCGTCTTGCCGCTCTGCCCCCTCCAGTTCCTGTCATTTTGCCGCCTTCCCCTCCATTGCCTTCTACAAGGGCGGATGAGGGAAGGGTGGATGAGGTTGTTCTGCCGTCGATCGCCGATCGCATCGTTCAGCAACCGGAAACTCAGCCACCCGCCCAGCTCAATGAAGAGCCTGAAGCCTCTGCAATATCTGAAGCTGCCCAGCTTCCTGAAACCGCTCAAGCAGATGAGGAAATTCTTGATCTGAGCTTGGCTGAACCTCTAGAAACAGAGGTTGCCGAAGAAATTGCGGTTGCCAGAGAGATAGAAATTGCCAAAGAAATCGCAATTGCCGAAGAGATAGAAATCGCTAAAGAAATTGCGGCGACTGAAGAAATCGCAATTGCTGAAGAGATAGAAATTATTGAAGAGAGAATTGCCGAAGCTGAGGCGCATCTTGTAGCTGACTTGCCTATTGTCATGCCTACCGCCACGCCCATTGTCTCAGAGCCGATGGCGACCGCGATCGACATTGATGAGATTTCCCATCCCGAAATTTCGTCCTCTGAGCTGACTATTTCTGAACTTGCCGAAGCTGAAAGTACGCAAGCTGGAAGTACGCAAGCTGAAGAAGTTGAGCCGCTTCCTCTTCCTGAACAGCCCGAAACTGAAGCGATCGTTGAAGCCGAAGCGCTCATTGAATCTGAGGAGTCAGTCGAAGCCGAAGAACCCATTGCCGAAGAATCAATTGCCAAAGAACCAGTTGAATCTGAAGAGCCGCCTGCTGACTGGGCAACGACTGAATATCAGCCGCACTTTGAACCGATCGCCGTGGTTGCTGAAGTCACTGAAGTTGCTGAAGCTGAAATTCACGAACCGATCGCCCTTCAAAAAGCGAGTATTGAGCCTGAGATTGCAGAACTTGAGATTGCAGAGCCTGAAGCGATTACACCTGAAGCAATTACACCTGAAATTGCAGAAGCTGCGATTGCAGAACCTGAAACAATTACCCCTGAGATTGCAGAATCTGAAGTAATCACACCTGAAGCAATTACCCCTGCGATTGCAGAACCTGAAACAATTACACCTGAGATTGCAGAAGCTGCGATTGTAGAACTTGAAACAATTACACCTGCGATTGTAGAACCTGAAGCTACAGAACCTGAGATTGCAGAACCGCAAGCGACTCTATCTGAGCCTGCGATCGCGGCTGAATCCTCAACCCCTGTACCTTTGACAGATGGATTACCTACAGCACCCCTTCCGATTCCTCCGGCTGCATCTCAGCCGATCAATCCTCCCGACCAACATCCCAACAAACCTTTTGGAACGCGATTCTCGCTCTCAACGCTGATGTTAGGGGGATCTGTTGGGCTGTTTCTCCTCGTCAGCGGCGCCTATTTTTTGACTCGTCCCTGTGTGGTGGGAGCAGTCTGTGAGCCGCTACAAAAAGCACAGCAGCTTGACCAGAATGCGACTCAGACGATCGCCACCACCGATTCTGCATTAGCCGTCGTTGAAGCCCACGACCAGCTCATCGAAGCCAGCTATCTGCTTGGGAGCATTCCATCCTGGTCGGGGCACCACCAAACCGCACAGACCTTGCAGGCGACCTACGAGAGCAAATCAAAAACAGTTGGGCAAGTTGTCAAAGCCTTGAAACAGGCAAACGCAGCCGCGCTCAAGAGCCAGAACCCGCCCCATCCGCTCCCCAAGTGGCGGCAGATTCAGTGGGATTGGCGAGAGGCGATCGCTACCCTAGAAAAAGTGCCGCCCGATAGCCCGGTTTTAATGCTGTCTCAAAAAAAACTGGCTGAGTACAAAGTCAATCTTGCCAACACCGATCGCCGAGTCTTGGCAGAGCAGAATGCCCAAGATAAAGTCGCAACGGCACGCAAAACCGCAGCAGTTGCCGAAAATCGAGCAGCGATCGCCATCACCTCTGAAAGCTGGCAGCAGGTTTATCTCACCTGGCAAGCTGCCATCGATCTATTGCAGCAAGTGCCCCAAGGCACTATGGCCCATGCGGAAGCTCAACAATTTATTAATCTTTATCAGTCTGCAATGGCGAAAGCCGACAACCAGCGCAACCAAGAGCAGGTTTCCACAGGCTCTTACCAAGAAGCCGTCAACCTAGCAGAGCAAGCTCGAAACTGGGAGCAGCAAAGCCAATGGACACAGGCTGTGGGGCTGTGGCGCAAGGCTGTCATCAATGTTCAGCAGATTCCGCAAGGCACCGCCTACTATAACCAAGCTCAGCCCCTCATTAGCGAATACCAGGCGGCATTGACCCAAGCCGAAGCCAATCTCAACCGATCGAGCGCCATGCAAAGCGTTAAGCCAGACCTCGATCGCGCCTGTTTGGGAACGGTTTCAGCCGCATCTAAATGTACCTATACCCTGTCATCTGATGGCATTCGTATCCAAATTACGCCGCAGTACGATCGAGCCGTAGAAAATGCGATCACCCGTGCCCAAACTCAGGGAAGCGCTAGCGCCCGGACAGCCGTGACAGCTCAGGTGAACGAGCTACTTCAAAATTTGGCGGAGATTGGCAAAACGGCGCAAGTCCCGATCGAGCTTTATAGCTCTGATGGCTCAATCTTCGCCAGCTTTGCGCCAGACCAGTCAGGTTATGTGGCGGAATAAAATCAAAGTAGATTGAAGGGCGCTGCTGATTTCATGTATGAATTTTTTTGAAAGGAGAGCAGAGCAACCCTTTCAAAAAAATTCATACCCAGATTACGCAAACTGGCGGTAGCTGTAAATGAAGATTGCTTTTGTGACCGATCGGCGGATTCTTTGAAAGACTGAGAGGCTGATAGGATTGACCCATAAACTCCCAGGACTCGGCTTCCTGAACTTACGCTATGAGAAGAGCTTTAGGATTGTGGATCATACCAATCGCTTCGTTGATGCCGATCGCATCGCTGATCATGCCAAGCTCTGCAACGGCTGCCACGCGTATCACGGTTTCCTATGGGTTGCTAGAGCGATCGATTTCCGTTAGCTCCTTGACAACTTATGCCCAAGAGGGCACGATCACTGATGACTTTAGCCTCTACACCCGCTACTTAGATGAGGCTCAGCTTCTACAGCTGCGCCAGTTGCTCCGCGCCAAGTCCAACCTTTCGCCTGTTGCAGTCTCTCAGTTTCTCTACACTCAACAGGGCGAAGTGCTGCTCAATCGCTTGGGCGATGTCATTCGCACTGAGTCTAACCTGCCCGGCTTTTATTCTCTGCGATCGGCATTGATTTTGGCGGCTGGTCAACCCGACGGACTCACGGTGCTTAACGTGCTGGAGCAGTTTCCGATCGACGGCATCCGCGTTGACCTCAGCCGCGCTTTGGGAATCTTAGGCGACCTAGAGGCTTTGGTACGTCAAACCCAAGGCGCAATCTCTTTAATTCAGCAACAGTCTGCCCTAGAAGCCCAGAGTGGAACACCAGTCTCTCTGCTGACCTCACCTGACTTGCGATTGCCAGGAACCCTGACCTGGGACACCTATACCCTCAACCTGCGCGATCGCCAGCGGGGTCGGAGTTTCCTCGCAGATGTGTATGTGCCTGAAAGTCAGGTGTCCGCACCCTTGATCATCATTTCCCATGGGCTAGGCTCCGATCGCAGTTCCTTTGCCTATCTGGCGCAGCAGCTTGCCTCCTATGGGTTTTTCGTAGCGGTGCCTGAACATCCGGGCAGCAACGCCGATCAGCTCCAGGCATTAATTTCGGGCAGAGCCAATCAGGTCGCAGAACCTGAAGAATTTATTAATCGTCCCCTAGACATTAAGTTCTTACTCGACGTTCTAGAACGCCGCTCAAAAACCGACGCTCGGTTTGCCGGAAGAATAGATATGCAGCGCGTTGGAGTCATCGGGCAGTCTTTTGGCGGCTATACCGCTCTAGCTTTGGCAGGCGCCAAAATCAACTTTGAGCAGCTGGCGAAGGACTGTGCGCCCAATGACACCCTCAATCTGTCGCTATTGCTCCAGTGTCGCGCCCTAGAGCTGACGCGATCCATCCCTGATTTGCAGGACGATCGCGTCAAAGCCATTATTGCCGTTAATCCGATCGGCGGCAGTTTGATGGGCGAAAAAGACTTTGCCGCCATTCAAATTCCGGTCATGATGGTCAGCGGTGGAGCCGATACGGTGGCTCCGGCTTTAATGGAACAGATTCGCCCCTTTACCTGGCTGCAAACTCCCGACAAATACCTGGTGCTAATGGCACGAGGCACTCATTTTTCGACGATCGATGTTCCCAATGGCGACAGTCAGGCAGTGCCACTGCCACCCAACATCATTGGGCCAGATCCATCGCTAGCGCATACGTATTTGCAGGCCATTAGCGTTGCTTTTTTCGGTACCTATGTTGCGGGTGAGCCAAGCTACCGCCCCTATCTCGGAGCGGGCTATGTCGAAACGCTGAGCAGACCTGTGTTGCCCATTAGCCTAATCCAATCGCTGACCTCAGCACAGCTTGCTGGCGTTCGAGGGCGACCTGTGGAGCCGATCGCTTCTCCTGAAGCAACCCAGACGGGTAGGCAACCGTGACCCAAAACCCTCAAAACCGCTTGAGCTGTTCGATGAGGCGATCGTAGTAGGGAGCCAGAGTTTCCTGTTGCTCAGATGCCACTCGCGTTAGGCTAGCTGTCTTAATGCCTTCCAAACCTATGACCATGGCATCTAGCGGTACCTGCAATTCTTGATAGAGCAACTGCATAGCCTGTAGTCCTTCGGCGCTTGTGTAGTCAGTACGCTGTCCGGCAATGCCGTACGTAATGCAGCGCAAAAAATGCCAGAAATCGCGCCAGCAAGCATCGGCGCGATCGGCAGGGTAAAGCCCGCCACCGGGCTGCGTGATGTTGGGAAAAGTCTCCAAAACCTGACCTCTGGCTTCAGTGATAATTTCATTGACCCGATCGCGGAGCATTTTCACCGTGTCAAGCTGGGAAGAAATAGGAGAAGGAGCGATCGCCTGAATCTCTACCAAATCTTCGTCGGTCAAATAGCGCCCCTGATCGTCGGCTGCCTGAAATCGTTGCAGGATCTCTGGAGCATAGGCGGATTGCCAGGTGGCGAAGCTGACAATTCGGGCTTTTTTAATCAGTTCAAGGGTTTTTTCACTAAGCTGTGGTTTGGTCATGAGAAAGCTTTTCTTAAAAATCTAATTTTCAAACATCTTAATTGACTCGATACTCCTGAATCCAGGTGACGCTGCTCCAGTTGCCCTCGCTATTGTAGCGGCGGATTAGTCGCTGCCGGACACCCGGTGATTGCAGCCAACCTGCCTCCAGAAAAAAAGGCTGCTGGGCATGAATCTGCATCGGACAAGTTGAAGAAGCTCCGTCAGGCAAAAGCACGGTTCGATAGGGCTGTTCATACCAGCTAAAGCTGATGGTGGTGTCTTGGCAGGTGGCGATCGCACTGTGAATCGCATCGTCTTCAGGACTATAAAACTGCTGCAAAAGCTCGCCTTCAGACACGCGATCTAGGCTAAAGAAAGCGTCTGAAATCTTAGGTTCAGGTAGGGATACGTGAGGATGTAGGGTCACGGCTTTACCCTGCCATTCCCCTAATAAATCTTCCAGCTTCAGGCGGGGCTGTTCGGGCGCAACAGATCCGGTGCGCTTCTCTCGAATCAACGTCAGCTGATGCTGGCGACCTGCATTAAAAAACTGCACGAGGCGCGATCGCCGTTCGGCTTTACCCTGGATCTGGTCTTCGCCATCCAGCAAACAAAATTCTGCAATAAATGGGCTGTGAGGTGAAAAATGAGCTTTGCCCTCTGAGAAAGCGCCGTTCTCAAAAAACAGTGCCCCTGAGCCAGGAGCGCTGAAGTCCATCACCAGCTCTTTGGGCTGTAATTCGGCAGAGCCTGGAATAGGGTAAAACCGTTTGAGAACCAGATGAATAGCTTGATTCTGATGAATTCCTTCTAGTGAAATCACGCTGGGAATATCTTGCAGCATCTCGCCTTGAGCCGAGAAGTGGGTAAAAGAACCCTGCCATTCTCCTAAGTTTTGTAGAACGCAGTCCCACTGAGATTTCATGACAGATTGCCACCGAATTGCTACAGATTGTTAGAGTTTACTCCTGCCCTAAACCCCCTAAACCCATAGAATAGAGGCAAGCCAACGAACTTAAGCCAACGAATGATGAGTTCCCTATCTCAAGCTTCTTGCCTCACCCCCCAGCCAAACCGACTGAAAAAACTGCTGCTTCGGGTTTTGAGCTTAATTGTGGCGATCGCGCTAGCCCTTCTCTGGGTCGCACTGGAGGCTGAACCCGCGATCGCTGCGATCGACACCGTCAACTATAACAACGCTAACATCAGCAATCAAGATTTCTCTCATGCTGATCTGAGTGGCAAAGCCTTTGTGGGAGCAGAGATGCGCAACATTAATCTGCAAGGGGCAAACCTTAGCAGCAGCATGATGACCAAAGCGGTGCTGCTCAATGCCAACCTGAGAGATGCCAACTTGACCGATGCTCTGGTCGATCGCGTGTTTTGGGTCGGGGCTGACCTCACCAACGCTATTTTTGAAAACGCCACGATGACCCGCACGAGCTTTCAGGATGTGACCGTGACCGGAGCGGATTTTACCAACGCCATTCTCGATCGCTACGAAATTGCCTTGCTCTGCAAACGGGCTGATGGAGTCAATCCGGTGACAGGCGTAGAAACTAGAGAAAGCTTGGGCTGTCGGTAAAAATTAGGCTGCCGCTATCCAGGGGTGAACAGCTTCCCAGTTGAGGAAATCATTCAGCAACGCCCCGTATCCCATGCTATTAGGATGAAGACCGTCTGAAGAAATTAGCGATCGCCAGCTGTCTTGTCCGAGCCACTGCTCCCAAATATCTAGATAGGGAATTTGGCGATCTAGGCAAGCCAGCCGCGTCGCTTCTTTATAGCGCTGCTGATCGGCATGGCTGTAGTACAGAGAATTGGCGAACGGCATCCGAGCTTCGTCTACAGGTGTCATGCCTACAAAGAACACGGAGCAAAGCTGCTGAGCCTGATCAAGCAGATGGGCAAGATCGTGCTGGAAGTCCTCAAACGCCGTGAAGTTTCTCCCCTTGGCGTGACCCAATCGTGCCGAGTCATTCATGCCTACCGATAGGACGATCGCATCAGGCACACTATGCCGCAACTCCCCTCGATGGCGAAACTCTTGCTCTAATCGCTGGGCTACTTGCCGTACCCCATCTCCTCGCACCCCCAAGTTATACAAAACATGCCCTGGCGTTTCGGGTGTCATCCAGCGCCGACGCAGCCGCTCAACCCAGCCGCCTCCCTCTGGATCGCCAAAGCCATAGACAACGCTGTCTCCCAACGCCACAATTCTCAAAGGCTGCGCTTGAGTGTGGGCAAAGATCAGTTCAGGCGATCGCTGCCGATTCGATTCAGAAGCTAAAGTTTGCATGTTAGGAAGGGGACAAACCTCAATTCAATCAACAAGTCATCTAAGTCAACAGGCAATTAGTCAATAGGCAATAAACCAACAGGCAATAAGCCAACAGGCAATCAAATTTTTGCATTAAAGTTTCGACTGGCTTTATGGGACTTTATCACCCTCGGTACAGGTTAGCAATTCTTTGCACAAGTCCGTGAAAATTTACTGGGAAGCCAGCGGAAAGGGAGTCCAGAATTCAGGATTCAGAATACCTTCTAATTTCCCGTCTCCTGTCTCCTGTCTCCTCTCAATTCCGCTTTAGTTATACTCAATCGTTCCCGATAGCAACGAGCTTTTCCCGATAGAGGCTAACAATCTTGGCAACAACTTCATCAATGCTAAGGGCATCGCTTTGAATCTCGATCGCGTCTTCTGCTTTCCGCAAAGGCGAAATGCGGCGTGTGCTGTCCTGGTGATCCCGATCGGCAATAGACTGTTCCAGCTGCGCCAGCGTCATGTCGGTTCCCTGCAAATCTTGAAACCGTCGGCGCGCCCGTTCGGCAACAGAAGCCGTCAGAAAAATCTTCAGCTCGGCATCGGGAAACACTTGAGTGCCGATGTCTCGCCCATCCATAACCACGCCACCCTTACGCCCATAAGCCTGCTGCCGTTTCATCAGCTCTTGCCGGACGGCGGGCTGAGCTGCGATCGCTGAAACTTGCTCTGTCACCTCTAGGCTACGGATTTCCTGCGTCACGTTGTGACCATTGATCCAAACCTGGGGAGTCGTCCCTAGCTCTTCAGTGCCCAAAACAATTTCACACTGGTTGGCAAGTTCAGCGATCGCGGCTTCGTCGGTGACGGCAATACCGGAATAGAGCGTCAGCCAAGTGACAGCTCGATACATGGCTCCGGTATCCAGATAAATCAATCCCAGAATGTGAGCAACCTGACGTACCACAGTCGATTTTCCGGCTCCGGCAGGGCCGTCGATTGCCAAAATCGGCTGACGGTTGCGTAGCAGCATGTTGTCAATTAGGCGAGTGGAACCCACATATGCGGCGATCGCCAGTAATCCAAGATCTTCGATTTGTTCTAGGGGAGCCATAGTATCGGGGTGTACGAGGTCAATATACTGAGGTTTGACTTGTGGAACGGTTGAGAGTTCCTGCTGAAGAATGCCAAGCAGATCTCCGCGCAATACTTTACCGTCTTTTAGCGCCTGTTTAGCGCGGCGCAGGCTCCGATAAAGAACGGTGGCTTGCGATCGCTCTTCCTCAGATAGGTAGCGGTTGCGAGAGCTGAGCGCCAGACCGTCAGCTTCCCGGACGATCGGGCAGCCAACTACCTCAACGGGCAGGTTCAGATCGACCACGACGCGGCGCAGAATGGCAAGCTGCTGGGCATCTTTTTGACCTAAGTAAAGGCGATCGGGTTGGATGATGCCAATCAGCTTTGTGACCACAGTGGCAACTCCCGGAAAATGATCGGGACGAAACGCCCCACAGAGCGTTGCCATTAGAGAAGTCGGGGGAGTCACCTGAGTCAATTCACCACTGCCATAGAGTTCGGCGGTGCTAGGGGCAAAGATCACGTTTACCCCTGCTGCCTGACAAAGCTGTTGGTCTGTCTCTAGCGTCCGAGGATAGTGCTGAAAATCTTCATGGGGCGCAAATTGCAGCGGGTTAACAAAAATGCTGACCACGACAAGGTCATTTTCTTGTCTCGCCTGCTGAATTAAGCTGAGATGTCCTGCATGAAGTGCGCCCATAGTTGGCACTAAACCTACGCGGGACAGGTTGCCTATCAATCGATCGCCCCTAGAAGGCTCCCTGCGAGACAGGTTACTCAGGGCGATCGATTGTGTGAATCGATGCAGGTTCAGATAGCGGCGCAACCCCGCAATGGTGGTAAACAGGCGCACCAGAATCTCCCAGGCTTAAAGGGTGTTGAGTGACTGTATTCAGGGAAACTATTTGACGAATAAATAGGGAAAATCAGGACTTCGTTTAGTAGTGTACAAAATTCCAGCGAAACCCTGCTCCGATCGCGCCAATCTGCGTATAACTCGATCGTCATTGAGTCTTCAGGTGCAACCTCATGGCTGAATCTTATTGCTGATACCCACCTCATACCGCTTTAAAGTCTAAACGGGGCAGATATTTTTTGAGAGCTGCGCGAAGCGCAGCTCTCAAAAAATATCTGCCCCATCACCAGTTTAAATTGGTTAGGACTTACGCAAGCCCTCTAGCTGTAGTGCATTTTTGTTGTGTGTGGTGGGCGCAGCCCACCACACACAACAAAAATGCGTAAGTCCTATTGGTATTAGATGAGGCGGCGGATGATTTATTGGGTAGTCCTCAAAATGTAATGATTTTTACGAGGTGGGCTAATCCTGCCTAATAAAAACTATTGCACGAATTACCAGCACCTATTACCGATACCCTGCTGCCTGTAGGGCAAACAGCTTGGCATACTGTCCTTCTACCTGCATCAGCTGCTCATGGGTGCCCTGCTCCTGAATTTCGCCATTCACCAGCACCACGATTTGGTCTGCCATGCGTACCGTCGAGAAACGGTGAGAAATCAGGATTGCCATCTGGTTTTGCGTCACAGCCCGCAGCTGATTAAAGATTTCCACTTCGGCTTCGGCATCCACGGCAGAAGTGGGTTCATCTAGCACCAAAATATCGGCTCCAGTGCGCATAAAGGCACGAGACAGGGCAATTTTTTGCCATTGCCCGCCTGACAGCTCTCGTCCGTCTTTAAACCAGCGACCCAGCTGCGTCTGAAATCCATTCGGCAAAGTGTCAATAAACGATCGCGCCGTTCCTTTCTGAGTCGCATCTTCCCAGCGCAGCTGATCTTCAAGATGCTCCACGTCGCCCACGCCGACATTCTCACCCACCTGAAACTGGTAGCGAACAAAGTTCTGAAAAATTACGCCAATCCGCTTTTGCAGCGTTTCAATATCCCACTCCTGCAAGTCGCGTCCATCTAGCAAGATTCGTCCTGAGTCTGGCGGATAGAGGCGGGTGAGCAGTTTGATCAGCGTCGTTTTGCCAGAACCATTCTTGCCGACGATCGCCAGCTTCTGTCCTGGCGGCAGATGAAACGAAACCTGATGAAGCGCAGGGATTGCACTGCCAGGATAGGTAAAGGAGACTTGCTCAAACCGAATACCGTCCTCCGGGTGTGCGCCATATCGGGCGTAGCCTATGGACTCCGGGACTGGCTCTTCTAAAAACTCGTAGAGGTTAGATAGGTAGAGCGAGTCTTCGTACATGCCGCCAACTGCCGTTAGGATCGAAGCAAAGGTAGACTGCCCTTGACGAAACACAACCAGATACAAGGTTAGATCGCCGAGGGAAATGCGGCTGGCGATCGCCTCCAGCACAATCCAAACATAGGTGCCGTAAAAGGTGACGGTACTAATCAGACTTAGCCCATAGCTCCAAAGACTTCTGCGAATAGTGAGATCGCGGTCTTCGGCATAGAGGCGATTGAAGATGGCGCGGTAGCGATCGAGCAGCATATCGCCGAGTTGGTAGAGCTTCACCTCCATGGCATTAGATTCGTTGGAAATGAGGAACTCTAGGTAGTCCTGCGATCGCGCTTCTGGGGTGCGCCGCCGGAACAGACGAAAGGCAGTCTGGGAGAATCGAGTTTCGGCAACGAATGCTGGGATTGCCGCCACCATTAAAAGCAGCACAGCCCAACTTGAAAACCTTAACAGCAATGCACCATAGGCAATGATGGACAGCGTATCTTTGATTAGCCCAAATGTCCGAATCACCAGACCCAATGGACGGGTTGAGGCTTCCCGTCTGGCGCGACTCATCTTGTCGTAAAACTCCGAATCCTCAAAATGCGCCATATCCAGGGTCAGAGCCTTTTCGAGAATCAAGACATTCACCTTTTGCCCTAGCAAGACGCGCAGCAGTGACTGACACAGCGAAGTCATCTGCTGACTTCCTGAAAGCAGCGCCACGGCAATTGCCTCAATGCCCAGATATTCCAATACCCGCCAGCGATCGCTTTGGAGTCCCGACTGAGTTGCCTGGATCACGCCATCTACAATGAGCTTGCCGAGATAGGCGATCGCGCCAGGTAAAAGCCCCGATAGCAGGGTCAGGAGAGCGAGTCCGAGCGTGAGCAGACGATGAGTTGTCCAAACCAGCCGCACTGCACGGCCACAATATTGAAATAAAGATAGAGGACGAGAAAAAGTCTGTAGCAGGGATTTTGATGAAGAAATGCGCATACTCCAACGATAGCGTTTTGAACCGGAAGGTCGGTTAGGGGATACGCAAGGGTTTGACCCATCAACAAAGCGCTCTGACACGCTGCAATTCGTAACGTTTTTTAGATTTTCTTAAACTATGTCTTTACAATTGAAGGGAATTCACTATCGGCTCTCAATTAATCTATGGCAAGTTCAGACGATCGCAAAAAGCGCATCATGGAGCATTTAGCTCGCAGCACCAACGACTTTTCTAAGCCCACCATCAAGATGACTGAAGAACGTAAGCAGCAAATTCAGGATCACGTCCGCCGAACTACGGGCTGATCAGCAGCATTCTGAAATGTCCATCTAAATTGAGGGTGAGGCAGTCATTTTGTAGAGGTATTGAAACGTGCCGCTTCTACGAAATGATTGCCTCACTTTTTTTCATCACGAACCTTTTTCGAGAATTCCAGTCAATTAGATCTATATTGGTCTGTTGATGCTCATTCACAGCCGAAGAGTAGTCGAAGGCGATCGGAAATTCTTAAAATTAAAATTGCTTTCAAGATTTAATTAATTCAGCTTTCTGATTAACAAAATTTGGTGTCTGGGCTTGGCGGCTGTAGGACTGTGTGACTAGAGGCTGTGCAACTAGAGGCTGTGTAACTAGAGGCTGTGCGATCGAAGCATGACGCGTGGACAGAGGTAAGACATTGATGGAGGTAAGACAAAGCGGTGAATATTTCTGACCTGTTTGCTAGGGGCGGCGTCGCCATGTGGCCCATGCTGCTCCTTTCGTTTCTGGCGCTCAGTACCATTATTGAGCGAGCTTGGTTTTGGTCAAAAATTCTCACCCACGATCGGGAAATTTCGGGTCGGGTGCTAGAGGCGGCGCGGCGCGATTGGGATGCCTCCACCGAAATTGCCCGAAAATCCAGCAATCAACCGATCGGGCGCTTTCTCTATTCAGCGCTAGAGCTAGAAAACCCTGATCCAGAGGTTTTTCAACTTGCTCTAGAAGCCTCAGCCGATGAAGAGCTTGCGGCTATGCGGCGGGGCGAAAAGATTCTAGAAGCGACGATCGCCATTGCGCCGCTGCTGGGGCTATTAGGAACTGTATTAGGACTCATTGGCTCTCTCAGCTCAATTCGGCTGGGAGATGTGAATACAGACTCTACTACGGGTGCAACACTGGGAATTGCTGAAGCGCTGATCAGCACAGCCGCTGGTCTGATTGTTGCCATCACGGCGCTGGTATTTTATCGGCTCTACCAAAGCTTTGTGGGTGGGCAGGCAAAGATCTTTCGTCAGTCGGGCAATGAGCTAGAGTTGCTGTATCGCAAAGGACGCATGTGGCAGCGCGATCGCCAACTTGCCCCTGGCACCCTGTCTCCGTCTGTCCCAGAGGAAACTTCATGAAAATCCCTAGTGATTCCCACGAGCCTGAAGTCCGGATCGAGATTGTCCCACTCATTGACGTGATCTTCTGCATTCTGACGTTTTTCATTCTTGCCGCCGTTACCCTAACTCGGCAAAACGCCATCAATGTTGATCTCCCTAGAGCAGCAACGGGCACGACCCAAATGCGCAAGCTGCTCATCGTCACCGTTGATCCGATCGGGCAAACCTACGTCGAGAAGCAGCCCGTCTCCAGAGAACAGCTTTATCAAACCTTGCTCAACTTCCGCACAACCAGTCCTGAAGGCACAATGGTGCTGTACGCCTCACGGGCAGCCAGCTACAACGATGTCGTGCAGGTTCTCGACCTACTGCAATCGGTGGGAGGCGATCGCGTGGCGCTAGCGACTTTACCTGGCTCTACTTCAGCAGAATTGACTTTACCGAGCACAGGTTCAAGTCCTCTGCCGAACTTAAACAATCTGCCGGGTTCAAATAGCCTGCCCGACTCCAGCGGCTCATCTACTCCTCAAGGTTCGCCCGCACCGCTACCCGCATCCAGCGCTCCTTACAACTTGAATCCGTCAGGTTTAGCGCCAAGTCAGTCCACTACAGGCGCTTCGACAGATGCAAATAAAGCTCGCTCAATTCCTAGTAAGCCCTAATTCACAGGGTCTTAGATTCATTCAGATTAGTCACTTAATTTTGACTAGATGTATAGCGATCGCCAGTTTGCTTAGAAAATTTAGGGTGGAGCGCTTAACGCTCCACCCTAAATTTTCCCGTCCCAACCGCCTTGGCGATTGCCATACTTCAGTAAAATCACTGCCTTATGTAAAACTTACATGAATTTAATATAAACATTGCATGGTCTGAAAAGTTTTGTTTCACCACGATACAGGCTATTTTGCGTAATTAGGGCACACTATGTCTGATGTATACCCTCAAGCGCGTGATGGACAGCCAAGCACAGGTTAGCAAGCAGCCGAGATTTATTCTCCAAGCATTCACTGGCAACGATTTTGACTTTGACCTGTGGGCACTCGCCGTCCGGCAACAAATGATGGCTACCCTTAAAAAAAGAGAGGGAAGCCGCAGTAATTGGGGACGCATTCAGCAGCACTGACTGTAGCAATTTCCAATTGCATAGACCATAGTTATTTTTTGAGAGGCAACGCTCCGCGCGGCTTCCAAAAAATAACCTATCCCTAACTAATGCAAAGCCTGTAACCAGAAATTTAGGTCAGAACTATTTCAATCAAGCTGAGGGAACAAAGTGTCGAACCCTCAGCTTTTTTGTGCCAATTTTGTGCCAATCTTTTGTGCTAAACAGCTTACTAGCTACGGTTCGTAACATGCTTTTAACACATAGATACCTATTTTAACGAAGCGATGCGACAGATAATTACTGCAAATAATTGCTGGAAACGCTTGCACCGGGGAGATCTTACCGTCTAAGATTACAAATCTAAAATCTAAAACGTCAGGGCACCCAGAAGCCGCGTTAATCTTTCCCTCGAATTGAATTAGAGTGAGAAAATAGTAAATAGCTTAGAAAAACTCAAGTAAAACTCAAGAGGTATCTGCTCTGTATGCATCTGAGCGAATTAACCCACCCCAATCAATTGCACGGCCTTTCAATCCAGCAGCTCAAACAAATTGCGCTCCAAATTCGAGAAAAGCATTTGGAAACCGTTGCAGCCTATGGTGGACATTTGGGGCCTGGTTTGGGAGTAGTAGAACTCACCCTAGGGTTATATCAAACATTAGATCTCGATCGCGACAAGGTAACGTGGGATGTGGGGCATCAGGCTTATCCTCACAAGCTGATTACTGGACGTTACAACAGCTTTCATACGCTTCGCCAAAAAGGCGGTGTGGCGGGATATCTCAAACGCTGCGAGAGTCCGTTTGATCACTTTGGTGCAGGTCACGCCTCGACTAGCATTTCATCGGCTCTGGGCATGGCGATCGCTCGTGACCTGAATGGCGACAAATTCAAGGTTGCTGCTGTCATTGGCGATGGGGCACTCACAGGCGGCATGGCACTGGAAGCCATCAATCACGCCGGACATCTGCCCAAGACAAACTTGGTGGTGGTGCTAAACGACAACGAAATGTCCATCTCGCCGAACGTAGGCGCAATTCCGCGTTACCTCAACAAAATGCGCCTCAGCCCGCCTGTGCAGTTTCTCACAGACAATCTGGAGGAGCAGCTGAAAAACCTGCCATTTGTCGGCGGCACCTTGCCGCCTGAGCTAACTCGGATCAAAGAAGGGATGAAGCGTCTAGCCGTTCCCAAAGTTGGAGCCGTGTTTGAAGAATTGGGCTTTACTTACATGGGCCCGATCGACGGTCACAATTTGGAGGAACTGATTGCTACCTTCCAGCTTGCTCATCAACAGCAAGGCCCCGTATTAGTGCATGTCGTTACCGTGAAAGGGAAGGGCTATGCGATCGCCGAGCAGGATCAAGTCGGCTATCACGCTCAGTCGCCGTTTAATTTGACAACAGGCAAAGCTGCGCCCTCTAACAAGCCCAAGCCCCCCAGTTACTCCAAGGTTTTTGCCCATACCCTTACCAAGTTGGCAGAAAATAATCCCAAGATTATTGGGATTACAGCAGCCATGGCAACAGGCACCGGGTTAGACAAGCTTCAGCAAAAGCTGCCCAAGCAATATATTGATGTGGGTATTGCGGAGCAACATGCTGTCACTCTGGCCGCAGGTTTGGCTTGCGAAGGAATGCGTCCGGTCGCCGCAATTTATTCCACGTTCCTGCAACGCGCCTTTGATCAGATTGTTCATGATGTCTGTATTCAAAATCTGCCTGTTTTCTTCTGCCTCGATCGTGCGGGTATTGTTGGCTCAGATGGCCCTACCCATCAAGGCATGTATGACATTGCCTATCTCCGCTGCATTCCCAATCTCGTGCTGATGGCTCCCAAAGACGAAGCCGAGCTACAGCAAATGATTGTCACAGGTGTAGAGCATACTGAAGGCCCGATCGCCATGCGCTATCCTCGCGGCAATGGCTATGGCGTGCCTCTGATGGAAGAAGGTTGGGAACCGCTTCCCATTGGCAAAGGGGAAATTCTTCGGAATGGTGACGATTTGCTGATGCTGGGCTATGGCTCAATGGTCTATCCTGCGCTGCAAACCGCTGAGATGTTAAGCGAACACGGCATAGAAGCGACTGTGATCAACGCCCGCTTTGCCAAACCGCTAGACACAGATCTGATTATTCCATTGGCGAAAAAAGTGAAGCGGGTGATTACGTTAGAAGAAGGCTGCCTGATGGGCGGCTTTGGTTCAGCGATCGCCGAATCCCTCCTTGACCATGAGGTAATGGTGCCACTGACCCGTATTGGTGTCCCTGACAAGCTAGTTGATCACGCCTTGCCCGAAGAATCCTGGGCAGACTTAGGTCTTACTCCGCCCCAGATGGTCGATCGCATTCTCAAGCTATTTACCCTACAGCCGTTAGAGGTATAGCTGCATTTACAGCAGGTAGGACGGGGACATTTTTGAGCACGCTCAAAAATGTCCTAGCTTGATGATTATGGCTACAGAGCTGCTGCTCTCCATACAAAAAATCCCCCAGCTCTTCATCTGTAAAGCTGGGGGATTAATTATGTTGCTAAATGAACTTTATTAAGTTCATTTAGTCAAACCCTAGAACCTGAAGTTGGTTCTGATCGCTCCCACAAAACTACTGTCGTTGTCGGAGCTATTGCTTGGAGAATCCAGATAAATCAAGCTGGGCGTGATAGCAATATTGTCGTTGACGTTGAAGGTGTAGAACACTTCAGCAACAAAATTGTTTCTCTGATTAATACGGCTGTTGACCACAGAATCAGTCGGAACTCCTGCTGCGTAAGGCGCAATTCCTGCCAGGATACCCAAGATGTTGCCTTCTCCACCCAAGTCTCTGAAAGCCAGAGTTCCCTGGAAGCTCCAAACATTGTAGTCGCCCTCACCAATCCGACGAATTGGAATGTAGGTACCGCCACCTCCAATCTCAATTGCTCCGAACTTGAAGTTAACTTGCCCCGCATAAACGTTAGCAACTTCAGGATTAGCTGCGTCGGCAGCATCTCTAAAACCGAAGAAACCACCGCGTCTGTAGGTGTTGCCGTAGGTCAGAGCTGCATCGAAGTTAGGACTCAAGAAGTTCAGCTGCGCAACGGCACTGTAGGTGCCATCGAACAAGCCATTCTTGGGCAGAGTGCTAGCAGAAGAGCTTCCCGAACCACCACCGGAGTAGCCAAGGTCTAGACCAAAATTGTCATTGAACTTGAAGAAAACCGTAGCTCCAGCGTTGCCGCCAAAGAAGTCGTACTGTGGGGGTCTACCAAATCTCAGCAAAGAACCTGATCCGCTGTCGCGGAATGGGCTGATTCCGGTGGAAACCAAATCAGTGTTTCCCAACGAGTTTGCCCAGATGCTTACCCGCGCTGGACCCACAGGAAATCTGTAGAACAAGTTGTCTATAGTGACATTGCTGCTGCCTGTTGCGGTTGGAGAGGTCGAACTCAAAGCCCATTGAGTCGATCGCGTGCCGCTGCCAAAAGCGCTGGGGTTGTTGAAATCAACAGCCTGTAGACGTGCTCTCAGCAAGTCATCGCCCGTAAAGCTAGTATCCAAGTTCAAGCGAACCCGGTAGCCAAGGTTGACCTGGTCATCCGGCGCATCGACAACACCGTTTTCAATGGGGATGCCAACTACGAAGACGCTTTCGCCTCTAAGCTTGGTGGTGGTGGAGAACTGATTAGCTTCCAGTTCAGCCGTCCGAGCTTCTAAAGAATCAACGCGACCGCGTAAGGTTGCCAATTCAGCTGCAAACTCTTCTTGCAGGCGCTGTAGGGTTGCCAAGTCTTCTGCGGTTGCCAGGTCAGCAGTGCTGGAAGCAATCAATTCGCTGATGCGATCGAGACAAGCATTCATACCTGCCGCGAATTCATAGCGAGTCATCGCACGGCTACCCTTGTAGGTGCCATCGGGATAACCTGCAATACAGCCATAGCGCTCAACGAGAGACTGAAGCGCTTGAAACGCCCAATCTGTAGGCTGAACATCAGAAAGCTGAGAAATTGAGGTGACTTGAGCCTGAGTGTCGTCTACCCCTTCGCCGCTGTACTGAGCGACCTGTGTAAGAGATGAAGCGCCTGTAGCGGGAACCGCTTGAATAGGTGCAGTCTGAGCAATTTCTTCAGGAACCTGCTGCGAGGAAGGTTCAGCAGCGATCGAAGCAGGAACTGGCTGAGTAGCTTCAACTGGGCTGATTTCAGCATTAATTTGTAAAGGAGCCGCTGGAGCTAATTCGCTTGCAGTCAACAAGCTAGAGGAGACTGCAACTTCACTAAGCAACGCGTCAACATCAGACTTAGACTGCATCTCCGCAGCAGTTGCGGAAGACGAAACAATGAGAGCCGCACCCAGGAAAGCAGGTGCCGTTAAAAGAGACTTCCAAAGAAACTTGGATGACATACCTGAAATTCCTCACACTTAAAATCTACGATTTCTTAAACCACACAAGCGTAATTCTAAGCTGGGAGATCGCAAAAAGACAAGAAAGTAGCGAAAGATGCTGATTTTACTTAAGACTTTTAAGAATTCAATATTCTCTTGTTAATCTTCTTAACCATTCCTTGAAGAACTGCCACTATTGCTTAACCGGGAGATAAATTTTGTGCGCTAGAGCAGCCTCTCCACACAAAATTTATTCCTGGAACTTAGTAGCTCCAAATTGCCCCATGGGAACTTCTTAAAAAGAATGCTCAAGCTCCACAGGAGCTTGAGCATGAAAGTTATCAGATAAACAGGTTAAAGGGTACTTGAGCCTTTAACCACATCTCTAGAAGCTGAATGTTGTTCTGATAGCACCTACAAAGCTATCGCCATTCGCATCATCGTTGCCAGGATTGGTGATGTAGATCAGACCGGGTGTGACAGAGATATTGTCATTTACCTGGAATCGATAGAAGCCCTCAACCTGGAACGCATTGTCTTGATTGAAGGTACCGCTTAGAGAACCAGGAATGCTGGAGCCATAGCCGGGAGTACCCGCCAGAAGACCTAACAGGTTGCCTTCACCACCCAGATCGCGAAGAGCCAGCGTACCTTGGTAGCTCCAGATGTCGAAATCCCCAATACCGATGCTGCGGATGGGTATATAGGCTACACCACCACCCACTTCTAGAGCGCCAAACTTAAAGTTGACCTGCCCACCGTAGGTATTTGCGACTTCAGGACTGCGATCGAAGATGAATCCACTTGCATTGTAGCCGTTGCCATAGGTGAGGGCAGCATCTACAAAACTGCTCAAGTAGGTCAGCTGAGCAACGATGCCATAATCGCCGTTGAACAAACCTGCACCTGGTCGGGTGCTAGCAGCCTCAGATGCAGAATAGCCGAAGTCAAGACTCAAGTTATCCGTCAGTTGGACGATCGCACCTGCACCTGCATTACCAGGCATGAAGTTGTACTGCGAAGGAACACCAAAGCTGGTTAGAGCACCGCCGCCGTCATCGTCAAAGGGGCTGATGGTACTTCTCACAAAGTCAGAGTCAGAAACGCCTCTGGCGGCAAAAGTCAGCTGTACACGATCGCCAACCGGGAAGGTGTAGAACAACTTCTGTAGGATAACGGTGTTGCTGCCTCCAACAGGGTTGCCATCACCAAACTTCCAGGCAACGCCACCCAAAGACTCCTGGCTACCAAAGTCACGAGCCTGAAGACGTGCTCTCAGCAAGTCATTCCCTGTGAAGCTAGTATCCAAGTTCAATCGAATCCGGTAGCCCAGGTTTGCCTGAGGCTCATCCGTTCCTTCTACACCATTTTCCAGAGGGATGCCAATACCAAAGATGGTTTCACCCTTGAGCTTGGTGGTGGTGGAGAACTGATTAGCTTCCAGTTCAGCCGTCCGAGCTTCTAAAGAATCAACGCGACCGCGTAAGGTTGCCAATTCAGCTGCAAACTCTTCTTGCAGGCGCTGTAGGGTTGCCAAGTCTTCTGCGGTTGCCAGGTCAGCAGTGCTGGAAGCAATCAATTCGCTGATGCGATCGAGACAAGCATTCATACCTGCCGCAAATTCATAGCGAGTCATCGCACGGCTACCCTTGTAAGTGCCATCGGGGTAACCTGCAATACAGCCATAGCGCTCAACGAGAGACTGAAGCGCTTGAAACGCCCAATCTGTAGGCTGAACATCAGAAAGCTGAGAAATTGAGGTGACTTGAGACATTGAGCCAGCTTGACCGCTGCTGCTGTACTGAGCAACTTGCTCAAGAGAGGAAACGCTAGTCGTTGCGGGCGCTACCTGCTGGGGCGCACTCTGTGCAATTTGTACAGGAGCTGTCTCGATCGCAGCCGCTTCAACTGCGGGCGCAGTGGCTTGCTGAACAGGAACAGCACTAAGTTGCGGTGCTGCTTCTGAAGACAAAGGCTGAGCAGACAACAACTCTAAACTTGATGCAGAAGCTTCGCTGAGCAACGTATCAGCAGCAGCCTTGGGTTGAACCTCTACGGCGATCGCAGAAGAAGAAACAAACATAGCTGCACCGAGCAAAGCAGGGGTAGCTAGCAAAGACTTCCAAAAAAACTTGGATGACATATTTTTAATCCTCACACCTTATAACCTAATGGTCTTTGACTTCAAAACCCGGTCTGTACAATTATAAGCACTGAGCCTGACAAGGATCAAGAGCAGAATAAAAGCAGGTTAAGAAACCCTCACCTTAAGACTGCTGAATGATCTCAAAAGTTCCTGCTTTGCGCTACTGTCCCCTAAAGTGCTGTCTAGGGACATAGAAACATTCTCTTGCGTGTTTCTTGTAGGGCTGTTTAAAAAACTATCCGCCCCCACAGATCGGCTTTCGGAGGAATCCTCAGCTAATCTATGGGGGCGGTGTAGCGGGTCTTCAAATTGAAACTAGACTGCCAGGAGGAACCCTGGCTTACAAAATCTTAGAGACGGATCTCTAGATTTAGCTCCTAGAGAGCAGCCCCGGCGCACAGCCAGCTTATATCAACTTGACGACCCGTGAATTTACTACTATCTTGCACAGGCATCACCTCCTCTTTCCTAGACGGTTAGTTACTAGAAGGGCAGAACACTCGGCTCCGGGTGTTACCACCTGATACGTAGAATAGCACAGACAGTATGCCTTGTGTACTAGCTAACGCCTTCATAATTGTTAGACATGCTTTTCAGAAAAGCTTCTCATATCAATCTAAGACCCAAACAGGGCAGATGATTTTCGAGAGCCGCGCTCCGTGCGGCTCTCGAAAATCATCTGTCACCTCATCAATTTAAATTGATATAGCCGTATTCAATTTCTTTAGAACCTTTTGGGTGCCGTGCTCCGCGCGCCACTCAAAAGGCTCCCGTCCTAACCCAGGTGAGCACAGCTATATCAGAAATCCAATGCAAGAAGCAAATCCAGTAAGAACACAGCACAAGACTCAAACGGAGTCCCCGCTTTAAAGCAAGGACTCCGTTTGACGTAACCCAGTTAAATGCGTGAGCCGCGATTACTAGAGAGCGTTACCCCGTGGCAATACCTCTTCGGGGAATACAAATTTTTCGTGAATCTGGTCTTGAGGAGCCATCCAAGCGCGGATGCCCTCGTTCAACAAAATGTTCTTGGTGTAGAACGTCTCAAACTCTGGGTCTTCAGCCGCACGTAGCTCCTGAGACACAAAGTCATATGCCCGCAGGTTCAGCGCCAAGCCCACAATCCCAATGCTCGCCATCCACAACCCTGTGACAGGCACAAACAGCATGAAGAAATGCAGCCACCGCTTGTTGGAGAAGGCAATGCCGAAAATCTGCGACCAGAATCGGTTTGCCGTCACCATCGAGTAGGTTTCTTCAGACTGAGTCGGGTTGAAGGCGCGGAAGGTGTTCGCTTTGTCCCCATCTTCGTACAGCGTGTTCTCCACCGTTGCACCGTGAATGGCACAAAGCAAGGCTCCACCCAAGATGCCTGCAACACCCATCATGTGGAAGGGGTTGAGCGTGAAGTTGTGGAAGCCCTGGATGAACAGGATGAAGCGGAATATCGCCGCGACTCCAAAGCTGGGGGCAAAGAACCAGCCTGACTGCCCCAAGGGGTAAATCAGGAACACTGAAACGAAGACGGCAATCGGGCCAGAGAACGCCAGCGCGTTGTAGGGACGGATGCCGACGAGTCGAGCTACTTCAAACTGACGCAGCATGAAGCCAATCAGTCCAAAAGCGCCGTGCAGGGCAACAAACGCCCACAGTCCGCCGAGTTGGCACCAGCGGGTGAAGTCCCACTGAGCTTCGGGACCCCACAAAAACAGCAGCGAGTGTCCTAGGGAGTTAGCAGGAGTAGAAACTGCTGCGGTCAGAAAGTTGCAGCCTTCCAGGTAGGAGGAGGCGATGCCGTGGGTGTACCAGGAGGAGACGAACGTGGTGCCAGTCATCCAGCCGCCCAGTGCCATGAATGCACAAGGGAACAGCAGCAGACCTGACCACCCGACAAATACGAATCGATCGCGCTTTAGCCAGTCATCGAGGACATCAAACCATCCTCGCTGGGCTTGCGATCGCCCCATTGCTATGGTCATAAATCTAATCTCCAAAAAGATATAAAGGCGTTGGCAGAACTTACTTGCCACTCCGTGGGATTGAAAAATCTGCCTCTCAAGTTGAGCAGAAGTACAAAACGCCACGGAGTGTGAGACAAGTTTACGATTCTTTACTTATTGCTCATTATACCGATATCTTTCGGAGTTTTTCAGCCCAGTGAATCTAAAATTGTTTAGCTTTGCTTAAATTTTTTGCGGGCTTATCGGCGCTAGTGACAGACATGGTGACAGATGCGATGACCTGAAAGACAGGAGATTAAGGACGATCGCCCTTAATCTCCTACCAATTTGAGAGACTGCCTGCCCATTTGAGATACTGAAGAGAGACAATAGACAAGTCATGCCCTGCTAACGCGAAACTCCATGTTCATTATTGACGTAACCCTGAAAAATACTCCCGTGACGCTCTCGGTGCAGCGCAAATCAGATGAAGATGCCAAAGCCCTTTATCAACAAGTTCTAGAGGCTATGCGTTCAGGTCATCCAGCCACCTTAGAACTCACCTGTGAACAGCAGACGGGTAAAATCGTCGCAATCTTAGTCAACGAGATTTCAGCCGTACAGGTATCTGAAAAATCTGGTGCTGGATCTGCCTCTGGAAGACCGCCTGGATTTTTCTCGCTCACGGCTCCAGCAGAGTAAAAGAACTTTGGCAGGGAGAGGCTTTTGGAAAGCGTGCGCTTTCCAAAAGCCTCTCTTATTTTGGACTCAGTTTGATATTAGGCGTCAGTTTATAAAAACCCTGTGTGATGGAAAAGTCTGCGATCGCCGTCCGCGAGCTATGCTTCAACTGGTCTGAAGAGGCTCCCGTTTTGAAGTCTTGCTCATTGGAAGTACCCAAGGGTGAATTTTGGATGCTGCTGGGAACGAACGGCAGCGGCAAATCCACTTTGCTCCGTCTTTTGATTGGGCTGCTTCAGGCTCAGTCGGGTGAAGTAGAGGTGCGATCGCCTGTAGGGTTCGTCTTCCAGAATCCCGATCATCAGCTGGTTATGCCCACGGTCGGAGCCGATGTCGCCTTTGGGCTAGTTGAGGAAAAGCTTTCTTTTGCAGAAATTCACCAGCGAGTGGAAGAGGCTCTGACCGCCGTAAGTCTACAAAACCTACAGCGTCGCCCTATCTATGCTTTGAGTGGGGGGCAGAAACAGCGGATTGCCATTGCTGGGGCGATCGCACGTCACTGTGAGGTGCTGCTGCTAGATGAGCCTACTGCTCTATTAGATTCTGAGAGCCAGCTCGCCTTGGTTGCCCAGGTGCAGCAGCTTGTGAAGAATCGAGGCATGACGGCGCTGTGGGTGACGCATCGCCTTGATGAATTAGACTACTGCGATGGCGCTTTTCTGTTAGAGCAAGGTCGGGTGATTGACCAGGGCGATCCGGTCAGGCTCAAGCAGCGTTTGATAGAAAGTTTTGATGCTGCTTCGGATCGGCAATAAGCTATCTCTAGCTAAATAAGTGGGATAGTTTGAGATTGCTTATAGACAGAACTTAATAAAGACAGTCATTATAGAGGGATGGACAACGAGACATAAACATCCTAAGCATTTTGAGCCATGCCATCCTCCGCCTCTAAAGCAATTCTTCTAGTTGATGGCTACAACATTATTGGAGCTTGGCACAGCTTACAACAGGTTCGAGACGAACATGGGTTAGAAGAAGCCAGACGAGAGTTGGTGAATGCCTTGGCAGGGTACAGCGCTTACCAAAACTTTGATACTCAGGTTGTATTTGATGCACAGTATCAAGACACTCCAGGCAGTCGAGAGTTTTTAGGCAACATCTGTATTTGCTACACAGACCATAGGCAGACCGCAGATACTTATATTGAAAAAACCTGTGCCCTGTTTCGCAGAGACATTCGCAAGTTCGACCATCGTCTGATTGTGGCAACCTCCGATCGCGCTCAACAGCTTACAGTGGTTGGCTATGGCGCAGAGTGGATGTCTGCTGAGCAGTTGCGCTCTGATGTAGAGAACGCCAATTTGCGCGTGCGTCGAAAGCAGCAGATGCTTCAAAAAGGACGATCGCCCAATCGGTTTCTCTCTAATGCTATTGATCCCGTTGCGCGTCAGCGTTTAGCTGAACTGCGCTTGGGGAAAAGCCTGGAGGAGTGATCTGCGCTTCAGTATCTTCAGAAAGACTTGCCAAAGTGTCTCAATCCTCGCTATCATGAGACTCGCAATCCTCAGTAGCTCAGTGGTAGAGCGATCGACTGTTAATCGATTGGTCGCTGGTTCGAATCCAGCCTGGGGAGTTTTAAGGCGCTAGGTTGTAGAAGGTCAAAAGTTGTCACGATGACTCGCTACTCAGAGCCGCCTGTAGAAAGTTTGAATACTGGTAAAGGTGCTGTGGTAGGTCAGAATTGGCGATCGCTCTGGTCGCTCGATCCTAAAATTACGTTCCTAAACCACGGATCTTTTGGTGCTTGTCCCCTAGCTGTATTAGAACGGCAGTGGGTTTTGCGATCGCAGATGGAGCAAGAGCCAGTCAGATTTTTTGCGCTGGAGCTAGAGCCACTGTTGGACGCAGCTAGGCAAGATCTGGCGACGTTTCTAAAAGCCGATGCTGCCGATCTAGCTTTTGTTCCCAACGCGACTACTGGCGTGAATACGGTTTTGCGATCGCTCTGTATTTCTAATCCCGATCGCGCATCGCTTCAGCCTGGAGATGAGCTACTAACCACCAATCACGAATACAACGCCTGCCGAAATGCTCTTGATTTTACAGCCCAAATAACTGGGGCAAAAGTTGTGGTGGCCGAGGTGCCTTTTCCGATCGAGGCTCCAGATGAGGCGATTGCTGTCGTTCTTAATCAGGTTTCGCCTCGGACGCGGCTGGTGTTACTTGACCATGTGACAAGCCAAACAGGGCTGATTTTTCCTTTACAGTCTTTAATCCGCCAGCTGACAGATAGGGGGATTGAGGTTTTGGTAGATGGTGCCCATGCGCCTGGAATGATTGATTTAAATCTAAAGGCTCTAGGAGCAACGTATTACACAGGCAACTGTCACAAATGGCTCTGTGCGCCCAAGGGAGCTGCTTTTCTGTACGTTCAAGCCGATCGCCACAGCCACCTGCGCCCGCTTACCATTAGCCATGGGGCAAACTCACCCCGGATCGATCGCTCTCGTTTTCGGCTAGAGTTCGACTGGACGGGCACCGCTGACCCTACGCCCTACCTTTGTATTCCTGATGCCATCCAATTTATGGGTTCTTTGTTGCCTGGAGGATGGGATGCGCTGAGGCAGTACAACCGGGCTACAGTTCTGACGGCAAGAGCCGGACTGTGTAAAGCTTTAGATGTTGCACCACCTTGTCCAGACTCGATGATTGGCTCTATGGCGGTAGTCCCTCTGCCCGACGGCTCTGCCGAACATTTACAAGCTTCGCTGTTCCAACGGCACTTGGAAGTTCCAATTATTCCATGGCAGGGTTCAGTGAATCGGTTAATTCGTGTTTCTGCTCAAATTTACAACACGCCAGCAGATTATGATGTTTTGACCGAGGCTGTACTGTTGCTGATCAAAGAAGAGAAGGGTATTTAAGGGCATGGATGGGGTTGTTGCGCTGCTGGATCATCAACACTGTAAAGCGATCGACTGCTTGAGAGATGAATTCAGAAAGTTGGATATTTCCATTGCTACCTGTCCTCACCTTTCTTTTCAGGTTGCCGAAAAGTATGATGTGTCGGCTTTGCGGCTGATTATGAGTCAACTCAGCCGAGATTGCCCTCCATTGCAAGTTTTAACTTCAGGACTAGGATTTTTCACTGGAGATCAGCCGATTTTACATATTCCAGTTGTGCGGAACCGTACCCTAGCAGATTTTCACCAGCGGATCTGGGAAGCTGTAGCCCCTGTGAGTTCAGAAATCTCGCATCATTATCACCCCGATACCTGGATACCGCACATCACGCTAGTCTATGGCTTGGCAGCGCCACAGCTCTCTGAATTAGTCGGTTGCCTGAGCGATCGCTGCTTCAATTGGACTATCAAGCTCGACAATCTTTCGTTGCTCTGTGATGGAGGCATAGAGCGGTGGCAGTTAGGCTACGGGGAGAAAGCATGAAAAGCCCATATGCCTTTGACCTGTATACTTCTAACCTATGTCTCCTTAAACAGTGTGCCCTTAAACAGTGTGCTCTCAAACAGTGTGCTCTCAAACAGTGCAGACCCTCTGAGATGGGAGGCGAAACAGCATGAAAGCATCTCGAAGTCGTCAGTTTCATCTGCTGCTGCTGTCGCTTTGGACGGCGATCGGTTTGGGGCTGCGGTTCGTCAATCTCACAACTAAGCCCCTCTGGACAGACGAGTTTTCTACGATCGTCTTCAGCCTGGGCAATAGTTTCCTGACGGTTCCTTCAGATCAGATTCTGACCGCGATGCAGCTGCTAGAGCCACTACGACCCTTACAGAATGACATTGGCTCTGTTTTCACCAATCTGTTTACCGAGAGTAACCATCCGCCGCTCTATTTTGTATTGGCGCATTTTTGGCTGAAATTGTTTCCGGCAACTGCCGAAGGGCTTGTTTCACCAGAGGCGGCTCGCTCGCTTCCGGCCTTACTAGGCGCTTTGTCTATTCCTGCGGCCTATGTTCTGAGCCGATTTGCCTTTCGATCGCCCTTGGTGGGGCAGGTTGCCGCTCTGCTCACCGCAGTTTCTCCCTTTGGCATCTATCTGGCTCAAGAAGCCCGACACTATACGCTGTCCGTGCTGTGGGTGACGGCTTCTCTTTGTTGCCTTGTGCTAGCAGCTCAAGCCATTCGCGATCGCACCCCCCTTTCCTGGAAAGTTTGCGGCATTTGGGTGGTTGCGAACGGATTAGGCATTGCCACTCACTATTTTTTTAGCTTGACTCTGGGAGCCGAGGCGCTGGTGATTTCGGCAATGGGCATGGTGCAAAGCTGGCGAGAGCGGGGCATCTGGCATCCGGCGACCCATTGGCAAAGAATTTGGGCGGTGGTGGCTGGCACGCTCGTCACTGGGTTGGTCTGGCTGCCCATGCTGCAAGAAATTCAAGATAGTGAGCTAACCCGATGGATTCGGCAGGGCGATCGCTCCGGTACGGTCTGGTTAGAGCCATTGGCACAGGCAGCGGCAGGTTGGGTGACGATGCTCTATCTGCTGCCCATTCAGGTCAAATCGCGCCCTGTTGTAATTGCATCCGGGGCTTTACTCATTTTCATGGTGCTATGGACGCTGCCCAAGCTATACCGTGGGCTAAAGGTGCAGAACCTAGAGCGCAATCGACGGCTAGGAGTCTGGAGCCTTTCTAGCTTTGTAGTGGGAGCGATCGCCCTCTTTTTCATCATTACTTATCTCCTGAGCACCAATCTCACGAGCGCTTTTCGCTATAACTTTGTCTATTTTCCGGCGGTCATCGTGTTGGCAGGAGCAGGGCTGGCGAGCAGTTGGGATGTTGCCATTCGCGTGGCGACCGCCCCAGCCGATCAGGTGTCTCCAGTGCTGCTGAGTCTGGCTCGCACTAGCAGCAAAAAGGTTGTGGTTTTAGTGACTCTCTTGAGCTTAGTGGGAGGATTGACGGTTATTTTCAATTCGAGTTACCAAAAAACTCACCTTCCTGACAGAGTAGCCCAAAGCATTCGCGAACGCTCTGAAGGGGCGGCTCTGGTGGCGATCGCTCATCAAACCCACGGACAGACGGGCAGGCTTATGGGCATTGCCTGGGATCTTCAGAATCCCGTTAATTCAACCTTTACAACTGATTTAGTTCAGCCTCAAAAAGAACGTTCTGCTACCCTAGACCCCTACTTTTTGCTAGCTCACCAAACTCAAAATCCGCGATCGGTCGTGACGGCTCTGCGTAAGGCGATCGTTCAGCTTCCTAGTCCTCTAGACGTATGGCTGATCAACTTTCAGGATGTGCCTGAGCAGCCCCTGGATGACGTGTTGAGTCAGCAAAATTGCCGTGCCGAAACCAAGAATTTGTACAGCGATGGCTATCGCTATCGGCTCTATCGCTGCAATCGTCTGGAGACACCGCAACTCAATTCAATTTCAGACCGCTACCCTCAAGAAAAAGGCAGCCGATAGGGCTAAAAATGGTGGTATGCAGGTCATGATTTTTGTGGTGTGGGCAAAGCCTACACCACAAAAATCATAACCGCTTGAGAGCTATCTAAAAAAGTAACGTGTAGCCAGAGGAATTAGCACTTAGGGGGATCATACAGACGATCGCTGCCCCCTTCAGTCGCTATCATCAAGGATGCGTCTATCCTTGGATCTGCCATGAGTCTGTGCATCAATCCTCGCTGTCTTCAGCCCGACCATCCCGGCAATGATGGGAGTCAATTTTGCCAGAGCTGCGGCTCTGATCTGCTGCTGCTAAACCGCTACCGGGTGATGCGGCTACTCAGCGACAAGAGCGGCTTTGGCAGGGTGTTTGAGGCATTCGATCGCACCACGCCCAAAATCCTCAAGGTCTTGAAATCCAACTTCAGCCAAAATGCCAAGGCGGTAGCGCTGTTTCAGCAGGAGGCTATGGTGCTCAGCCAGTTGCCCCATCCCGGTATCCCAGCGATCGAACCCCAGAGCTATTTTCAGTTCTATCCGCGCAACAGTGCAGAGCCGCTCCACTGCATTGTGATGGAAAAAATTGACGGGCCCAACCTACGTGAGTGGATGCGGCAGCAGGGCGATAATCCTATCAGCGAAAAGCAAGCATTTAACTGGCTAAAGCAGCTCTCTGAAGTTTTGCACCTCGTGCATCAAAAAAACTATTTTCACCGCGACATTAAGCCTGAAAACATTATGCTGCGATCGAATGGACAGCTTGTGTTGGTGGATTTTGGAGCAGCGCGAGAAATGACTTACACCTATCTGGCGCAGTTGGGTAAATCGGGAGAAATTACGCGCATCAGCTCTGCTGGCTACACCCCGCCTGAGCAGGAGAAAGGACAAGCCGTGCCGCAGTCTGATTTTTATGCCCTCGGCTGCACCTTCATCTATCTCCTCACAGGCAAATCGCCTACCGACAGCAGAATCTATGACTCTCTCAGCAATGAGTTTCACTGGCGACCCTATGCGCCGCAGGTGTCGTCGCCCCTTGCGAGCTATATCGACAAACTCGTTGCCCCTAGAGCAAGCGATCGCCCTAAGAGCACACAAGAAATGCTGGTCACTTTGCCGCAGTTGGAAGCCGCCTCACAGGTTCCACCGCCCACTCGGATTGGCAGTCAATCCCTGAGTCAGTCCCTGAGTCAAGGGGTTTCTCAGCCTCCACACACGGTCGTGCAGGGCACATCAGGCACCCGTCAAGCGGGTCGAACAGGAGGCGCAGAAGTTAGTCAATCTGAAGTCGGGAAATCTATCCACTCCAGCTCAAAACGCTGGCTATGGGGTGGGGCGATCGCACTGCTGGCGCTGCTGGGCGGCGGCTATGCTTGGCAAAACTACTACAATCCCTCTGTTCAAACCATTAAGCAGCTTGCGCCTCTCCGGACTTTGCAAGGACATACGAGCTTTGTCAATGCGCTGGCGATCTCTCCCGACGGCAAAATTCTGGTGAGCGGTAGCGCTGATCAAACCATCAAAGTTTGGGATTGGGCAACAGGAACCGAACTGCGGACATTGGCAGGACATACAAGCTTTGTGAATGCATTGGCGATCGCTCGTGACGGCAAAACTCTAGTGAGTGGCAGTGCCGACCAGACCATTAAAATCTGGGACTTAACGACCGGAAAAGAACTTCGCACCCTCGCCGGACACGCAGGCTTTGTCAACGCACTGAATATTAGTCACGATGGGCGTATCTTGGTCAGCGGCAGTGCCGACCAAACCATCAAAGTTTGGGACTTGCCTACCGGAAAAGAACTCCGCACCCTTGCTGGGCATACAGGTTTTATTAACTCACTAAACATAAGTGCGGATGGGTATACGCTGGTCAGCGGTGGCACTGACCAAACTCTTAAAGTTTGGGATTTGACGACCGGAAAAGAGTTGCGCACCCTTGCCGGACACACAGGCTTTATCAATATGGTCGTGATTGCCCCTGACGGACAAACGGCAATCAGCAGCAGCACTGACAAGACGATTAAAATCTGGGATTTGGCAACGGGAGAGCTGGTACGCACCCTCACCGGACATCTTAGCTTCGTCAATCCGCTTGCTCTCAGTGCCGATGGGCAAACCTTAATCAGCGGCAGTTCTGACAAAACCATTAAGGTCTGGAATCCCGGTACGGGAGAGGCCATCTACTCGCTCAACCCCGGCATAGATGTGAAGCATTTTGTCATTAGCCCTGACTGGCAGACGATCGCTAGCGGCAGCGGCGGCAACACCATTAAAGTCTGGCAGCTCCAAAAATAACTGTCTCTTTTGTTGAGCTAATGCTATGCACATTGAGACGATCGTGAAGTGCCAAGAGCGCTCACTTCTTTCAACTCGCCTCAACTAGCTGCCTCCGTTAGCTTGGAGGAAAAGTAACCGTTTTGCCTACCAATCCCAATCGTCATCCCAGGACGTGAGACTCAGCGTAGATTCATCTAGAAGGCGATCGTCCTGATGTTCCGCCATAGTCTGAAACTGCTGATCCCAGCCCTGACGCACCAATGAAACCGGGCGCACCACAAGCTGATTTTCCTGCACCTCTAGCTCCACTTCCCCATCCCAGTGCAATTGCTCCAGCAAAGTTTTGGGAATACGGATGCCCTGAGAATTCCCAATCTTGATCACATGGGTCTTGATGCTAGCAACCATAGCCTTCCCATTTCTGTAATTACAATGTGTCTACATTAGCACATTTATAGCTGTCGCCAGTTTGCTTAGAACCTGTATGGTGGGGCGCGAAGCGCCCCACCATACAGGTTCACATCCTAACCGCCTTGGCGGTTGCTATGGGTTTGGCGGTGTTTGATTTGTTTTTGAGAAGCTCGCTAAAGAAGATGGATTTAACAAGATGTAAGTCTTGGGGTAGGGGGTTAGCATTGCTAACCCCCTACTGGGAACACTTGAAATTAAATAGTTTTAGCGCTCTTCTAGCTCGATTAGATTGATGAAAATTCTAGAGCTAACGCCCCACCGAGTTTTGCTCCGCGATCGCGCCATTTCACTCTGGTTCAGTGCTGTGGGTTTTATCGTCGCTGGGTTAATCATAACTGCGTTGGGTGAACTGACTACGCTAACCTGCCACCGAGGTCTTTCTCCCCAAAGCCAATGTCAGCTCAGCAGATTTGGGATGCTGGGTATTGGCTCTAGCCAGGAGCAGTTAAATACCTTACAGGGAGCTAGCGTCGATAGACATTACAGCCGTAAAGGCAAAGTAACCTATGCCGTTGTGCTTTCGACAGGTCTAGGAAATGTCCAGTTTAGTAGTCACTATGGCGGCGATCGACAGCAAAAAGAGACGATCGCCGCTCAAATCAATGCTTTTGCGAATAATCCCAATCAGCTATCGCTACAAGTTCAGCAAGACGATCGCCCCTGGATGCTGCTATTCGGCGGTCTACCCTTGGTTTTGGGCGTTGTTCTTGGGGTAGCCGTGTGTCGAGTCACCCGTTGCGATTTAGACAAAACAACGGGAAAACTGCGTATTGCCCGATGGGGTATCCGAGGAATACAAGTTAGCGAATATCCGCTGCACCAATTGGTTGCAGCCGACTTGATTACCCGCATCAGAAGATATAAAGGGAAGCTGCACACGACCTATCGCATCAGCTTTCGTCTGATGAATGGGAAGCAAATTCACTTAAACTATTTTTTTGCTGAAGACAAGCAGCGAGCTAAGGTTGCCTCTGCGCTCTCTCAGTTTTTGGCAATTCGCTCACCTACTGGAGCAACAGAGGCGATCGATCCCCCATCTGACCCTCATCTTGATAAGGCAGAAACCCTCTATCGTCTGGGCATGGCGCAATATCGCCAGCACCAGACACAAGAGGCGGGTAGTAACCTGAAACAGGCGAGAGATTTGTTCAGCACACAGCACAATGCCCAGCGAGTGATGGAAATTCAGACTGTATTGTGGCAACTCGGTTTGGAGTAGGGGTACAGGTGATGTTGTACAGGTAATGATCTTTGTGGCGTGGGCAAAGTCAACGCCACAAAAAATCATTACCGCTTGAGGACTACCGGGGTATGAAGTGATTAGTTGATACTTTTGAGTACTCTACTACTCGTGACAAACGAGATCCCCTGATTTCCTACTGTATTGATCATGATTGCCTCAATTACAGGAGCAGAGACTTTTTGTTGTGCAACCCACTCTACGATAAAAGCGGCTCCCGCCCCGCCGCTCACATCATCTTGATTCACTATAAAATCCGTTGAGGATAACGATCCGAGTTCTATAGGCTGTTCTAGATACTTGCGAATTAATTTACCCTGAGTATCGTAATAATTCACCGAAGTTACGATGATTGGATGAGCCAACTCGGTATTGCGAACACTCAGAGTGGCAGTCAAGTCCCAGGTGCGGCTCCGTTCTACCGTATAGATATGGGAGTAGATTGGGACATAAACGGTCTGACCCGCAACTATCTTTACCGTGTTATCAAGGGTGACAACTTTCAGCGGAGCAGCATCAGGCGGTTGTGGCGCTGGCAACGATGTGCAAGCTGCAAGAGACGTAAGCATCATAATTAAATGACCATACAGGTATCGCTTCATGACTTCATCAGAAGATAGGGGCTAGGTAAAGTATCTTGCATGGAGTCTCTATGCCGCTGACCTAATAGTACATCTACCCGGTGGTGATACTCAGGTCATGGTTTTAGCCATGAGGCGCTGGTTTTAGCCATGAGGCGCAAATGTGAGTATGCTGAAAGACGGGAATCGTCAGTATACCGATGCGTTATCTTCAACAAGTTTTTTGTTTCTTGCTGCTGCTAATAGCCTTTCTCACAGGCGCTGCTTCTCCAAGCTGGGCTTTTGTAAGTGGCTCTATTCAGCCCTATATCGATCGCGTAGAAAGCCGCATTAGCGAGTTTACGCTAGACAACGGCATGAAGTTCATTGTCATGGAGCGGCATCAGGCTCCGATCGTCTCCTTCATGACCTATGTGAATATTGGCTCTGCCTACGAGCAGCCTGGAAAAACAGGCGCGGCGCATTTTCTAGAGCATTTGGCTTTCAAAGGCACAACCCGCATCGGCACAAGCAATTACAGCGCTGAGAAACCTTGGCTCGATCGCCTGGATGCTCTGTCTACTCAAATTCAGCCCACTCAAGGTCAGCCCGCGCAAATTCAGTCCACTCAAATTCAGTCCGCTCAAGGTCAGTCACCTTCACAGGCAAGCGCCACCCAACAGCAAGAATTTGAGCAGGCTCAAGCTAAGGCTTCTAGCTACGTTAAGCAAAACGAGTTTGGGCAAATTGTGCAGCAGGCGGGTGGCGTGGGGCTAAATGCTACTACGTCAGCCGATGCGACTCGTTATTTTTATAGTTTTCCGGCAAACAAACTAGAGCTTTGGATGTCTTTGGAATCTGAGCGATTTCTAGAACCCGTCTTCCGGGAGTTTTATGAAGAGAAAAACGTGATTCTGGAAGAGCGGCGGATGCGAACAGACAATTCGCCGATCGGTAAAATGGTGGAGAAATTTTTGGAGGTGGCGCTACCCGGTAATCCTTACGGTCGTCCGGTGATTGGCTCTGAGGCTGATATTCGGGGTCTGACCCGCCAGGATATTCAGGAGTTCTACGACGCTCACTACATACCTAGCCAAATTGTCATGGCGATCGTTGGAGACGTGAATCCTGTCGAAGTTGAGTCTATGGCGCGATCGTACTTTGGCAGATTTACTGCGCGATCGCCCGTTGCCGACATTCAGGCTACGGCTTCAACACAAACTGCACCGCAAGAAATTACGCTAAAGCTGCCTACTGAGCCTTGGTATCTGGAGGGCTATCAGCGTCCAGCCCTTACCCATCCTGATCACGCGGTATATGAGATGATTGGCGGCTTGCTCTCAGGAGGGCGGACTTCGCGGCTCTATCAGGGTTTGGTAGAAAAAGAGTTGGCTCTGAACGTGGAAGCTGCGGATGGTTTTCCGGGCGATCGCTATCCTAACCTGATGCTCCTCTATGCTTTGACTGCGCCAGGACACAGCGTTGAAGAGGTGGCTGCCGCTCTAGAGGCAGAAATTACTCGCCTGAAGACTGAACCTGTGACAGTGGAAGAACTCGATCGCCTCAAAACTCAGTCTCGATCGGGGCTGCTGCAAACGCTGGCTTCTAACGAGGGCATGGCAAGCTTGCTGCCTGAGTATGAGGCTAAGACGGGAGACTGGCATAACCTGTTCGAATCGTTGAAGGCGATCGAGGCGGTGACGGCAGAAGATGTGCAGCGCGTCGCCAATGATCTGTTTCAGCCCAAGAATTTAACGATCGGGAAGTTGTTGTCGGATAGCAATTCTATTTAATCTCTACGGGTAGATTCCCCGCCGCTTGCGGCGTAAGTCATTAGCAAGAAAAGTTGGCTGTTCATACTCCGTCCGCTCGCGGCGGAGTTCTTGATTGAAAAAGCTCTTGAGCTAATGAAGAGATTTTGCTAAGCCGGAAGAACAACGCACCCAGACTTTAGCTTAGAGCCAGACATTCTCAATGAGGTTTTGTTGGAGACAATAATCTGGATTTTATAGCTGTCGCCAGTTTGCTGAGGACATTTGTGGTGGGGCGCGAAGCGCCCCACCACAAATGTCCTCGTCCTAACCGCCTTGGCGGTTGCTATACTTCGATGAAATGATGATATGCAGATCGATCGCCTTGACCATCTAGTGCTGACGGTACAAGATATCCAGAAGACCTGCGAGTTCTATACACAGGTTCTGGGAATGCAGGTCGTGACGTTTGGTGATCAGGCTAACCCACGCAAAGCGCTGAAATTTGGACAGCAAAAGCTCAATTTGCACGAAGTCGGCAAAGAGTTTTTACCCAAAGCACAGCACTCCACTCCTGGCTCGGCAGACCTGTGTTTCATTACAGAAATTCCTCTAGAGCAGGTAATGGAACATCTGCGAAGCTGTCAGGTCGAAATTGTCGGCGAAGGCATAGTGCAGCGGACGGGCGCTAGGGGGGCGATCGCCTCACTCTATATCCGCGATCCAGACGGCAACCTGCTCGAAATTTCTAACTACTGAACTCTAGCCAGAGATCCAATTATCAGGTCAGCAATTGCTATGCCTGCAATGATAGTAAACTGTGATTCGTAAAGAAATTCGGCGCTGCTGATTCCATGCATGAATCCTTTTGGAAGGGGCGCGGAGTAATCCTTTCAAAAAATCATATCCAGATTGAGCAATACCAAAAATTCTTTAGCCAAGCCCTGCGAATGGAGAGATAGGATGTGGTAAAAAACAAATGGTCTAATCCTGTCTGGGTCGTCATCTTGCCGATTGCCTATGTCATTATCTACCTGCTAGTGGGCAGCAAAAGAGGCCCCTACTACTGGACGCCTAACCAAGACCCTGACTATGCCTATCTGTTAAACTCGCTAGTTCTGGCACTCTTCAAGGTTCCTACGCATACCGATCATCCGGGTACGCCGCTTCAGGCTTTAGGGGCGATCGTCCTTTGGGTCAGCTACCTGGTTCAGCTACCGTTTAATCCTGCGCTTAAAAAGAATCTTGCAGACGAGGTTCTGACTAATCCTGAGCTTTATTTGCATCTGTTCAACGATGCGCTGTTGTTTCTGACAGCCTGTTCGCTAGTCGCCGTCGGATGGGTAACGCTGCAGCTCACCAGAAATCTACTCCTCACTCTAATTTTGCAGATTACGCCGCTGCTGATGTTCAGAACTTTCCTGGGGGAAGAGCCGAGCCGCGTTGCGCCTGATGTTTTGGTGGTTTGCATTAGCCAACTCATGGTGCTGGTGCTAGTGCGCTATCTGTACGCAGAGCATGGGAATTCAGAAAATGGGGAGCGATCGCGGCATTTCATCATCAGTTTGGGAGCCGTATTGGGATTAGGAATGGCAACCAAAGTGACCCTTTTGCCGATGGCTCTGTTTCTGCTGCTGCCTCAAGGCTGGCGTAGAAAAGCTCTGGCGCTGGGGGTAGCGATCGTTGCTTTTGTCCTTGCCACGCTGCCCATTATCACGCGATATGGCAGAACCTTGAGATGGATGACGGATCTGGCTACCCATACAGGCCCTTATGGCGGTGGTGAGGTGGGTCTTGTGGATACCTCTAGCCTGGGCGACAAGGCTCAGCAGCTCTTCACGCACAATCTAGTGTTTTTCACGATCTTGTTAATTGCAACAGCCGCTTCGATTGGCTTTGCGCTTGTCTGGCTGCTGCAGGGGGAGCGTTTGCGAGGCGATTGTTTGCAGGATGATTCTTTGCAGGACGATTCCTTGCAGAACTTCAGCAGGTCTTCTAGCTTCAGACCTGATTTTAGAAAGGTCTACTTTTTGCTGGCACTCACGACTTTGGTGACTTGGGGGCAGGTGCTGCTGACTCTCAAACAGCAGCCGCAAAGCCGCTACCTCAATCCAGCCGCAGGATTGATGGGTTTCCTGGTTTTTGTGCTGATTCATGCTTGTTGGATTGTGCTGCCTATGGCGATCGGCAGAAGCATGAATATTGCTAAGCTGAAGCAGGCGATTCCGGCGATCGTCCTAGCGCTCTGCGTAGCGGTCTGCATTCAGCAAATTGACTATTCTGCCAATAAGATTGCGTCAGGTGCCAATAGACGGCTGAGGGAGCTGACTAAGATTGAAACTTTTCTTCAGCAAGATGAATATAAATCCTGTACGAGAGTCGTTTCGAGACGAGCTTCTACGCCAGAATCTGCTCTCAAGTTTGGAGATTTCTGGGCAGGTAGGAAGCTAAAAAGTCAGCTGATTAATCTTTTCCCTGATCCCGTATTTTATATTGATGAAGCCAAGGGCTATGAGACCTACACTCAGCCTGTTAGCTTCGCTGAGTTACAGGAAAAAGGCAAAGGCTGCGTCTTGCTACAAATTAATTCTATGCCGCTTCACGATTGGAAAGCCAAGTATCGACCCAAGCAGGGAGTGGACAAGATTTTTGAGGGCAGGCTAGAAGCGCTTTATCGCATCAGAACGAATTAAGCTAGTGAAGCCGTACAGGAAATTTTTGAAAAGCACAAATTTGCGATCGCTCTCCAATTTCTCAACAAAGAGCTTCAGGATTCAAGGTTATGGCAACCGCCAAGGCGGTTAGGATGGGCACATTTAGGGTGGGGCGCGCAGCGCCCCACCCTAAATGTCCTAAGCAAACTGGCAACAGCCATAAGGCTACGATCTGGAGGAATGTTGGCTGATTTTGAGGATATTTCGGCTCCGGCAGCTTTAGCTCCGGCAGCTTTGGCTCCGGCAGCTTTAACCGCCACAAACACTTTTCCGCAGATCGAAGCCAGTGAAGCGATCGCTCCCCATCCCTCTGCTTTAAAGTTAATCTCTGTCGCAAAGTTAACTAAAGATGCCGTTCGCACCAGCCTACAGGCTTCGACCCTAGACAACGTTTTCGCAACGCTGTTTTCCAACATCACCACTGGGGTCTTACTCACAAATTTTTTGCTGGAACTGGGAGCCAATACCTTAGAGATTGGCATACTCACCGCCATTCCGATGTTGGCGAATTTGGTACAGCCGATCGGCGCTCATCTTTCCCAAAAGACGAACAGCCTCTATACCTATAACTTTTGGCTGAATGGAACGGCTCGACTCCTATGGTGGGTATTGGCGATCGGCATTGCCTACTCAGTTTGGTATGGTCTAGATGCTCAGATTTTAATTGAGCTAACGCTAATAACGGCTCTAGTTAGCGCCTTACTTGCAGCCTTGAGCAGCGCCTCCTGGCTAAGTTGGATGGTGATTTTGGTACCTCGACGGTTGCGAGGACGCTACTTTAGCATCCGCAACAGCGCTGCCAATCTTACGAATCTAATTGCGATTCCAGCAGCAGGGTGGCTGGTGGCTCAATGGCGGGGCGGCTCGATCGAGGGCTTTGGCATGGCGCTGGTCTTGGCAACGATCGCGGGATTGCTTAGCTTAATCTGTCAGGGGTTCATGACAGATGTTAATCCACAGGCAAACGGCTCTCAGCTAGGGCGATCGCCCTCGTCAATATCTGCCGTGCCTTCGTTCGATCGCGCTCTGCAACCCAATCGGCTCATCTTTCTGATTTACATTAGCCTTTGGCTATTTGCCGTCAATATCGGCACCCCGTTTTATAACCTGTATATGCTGGATGTCTTACATATTGACATTGCCAAAGTCTCTGTCTACAACAGCTTCACAGCCGGAGCGAACCTAGTGCTGCTGGTGGGGTGGGGCAAGCTGGCCGATCGCATTGGCAACCGCCCTATCTTATTGGGAAGCGGAGTTGTGGTTGCCATAATTCCGCTCTGTTGGCTAGGTACAGATACCAGTTCGCTCTCCATTTGGCTGTGGCTACCTTGTTTGCACCTGCTCATTGGTGGCACTTGGGCAGCGATCGATCTTTGTCTCAACAACTTACAAATTAGCGTGGCACCGATTCACCATCCTGCCCGCTATTTTGGCATAGTGGCGGCTATTTCTGGCGTAGCCAGCGCTCTGGGAACTTTGACAGGCGGTTTTCTTGCCCAGTCCTGGCATCCCAACGGGCTGAGCGGATTGTTGGGCGTATTTGTTCTATCGAGTTTGTTACGGCTGCTTGCCATGCTGCCTTTGCTGTGGGTGCAAGAATCCGATCGATCGCCAGCCTCCGCCTAAAAATTTCTGGCATGGCTTGTTCTGGGTGTAAAGTCAGCAGCGAAGTTTCTCTATCCTTGTGAGGGTTTTACCTAGAGCGTTGCAAGGTATGTTTTCAAAGGTTTCGACTTTATCAACCTTATGCTTTATCAACCCTATGACAGACAACTTTAATAGAAGCGCAGAGCCAACTCCTGAAGAACTGGCAGCGATCGAATCAGACCTGGCTGTCAATCTTGACTCTGGCGATCGGGTCAGCTTGAGCGATAGCGATACCGACGAAAGCATTGAGTTACAGGATGTGCCTACAGACTTGGTGGGAGATCAGGCTATTGGTGGAACGGCTCCTACCCCCGATCAAGACTTGGTCGATGAGATGGGAGCAGCTGTGGGCATAGAGATGGACGATCGCGCCTTCTTGAGAACCACCGAAATTTTAGAAAGTCGGGACGATCGGCGTTGGGAGCTAGAGCCAGACTCGGCTGAAGAGGAGCATAGAAACCGCCAAGGCGGTTAGGACAAGGACATTTTGGGTGGGGCGCGCAGCGCCCCACCCAAAATGTCCTCTGTAAACTGGCGACAGCCACATTAATAAAGGAAAGGGCTAAATCTTGCTACCGTTCCCTGAATTCAACTTCATTCTCCCGAATCGTGACATCGTAGCCTCCAAAAAAATCATGTCCTAATAGCCCAATACCCAACTCTGGTCCGGCAACTGCCACCAAAACATTTTGAGCAGTGATTCCCCCGACGCTAATGGAGCTGACATAGCCTAGAGGCACGGTAACGTTGCGTTCGCTAGCCGTATCTACGTTGGCTTGGGCTACAGGGATGACACGCAGTGCGTTTGCCATGGTGCGGGTAATCAGCGTACCGCTGGCTCCGGTGTCTACGATCATCTCGAAGGATTGACCGTCGTTGAATGTGACGCTGACCACAGGCGTACTGCCTGCTCGTCTGACGATTGGTGCTGAGAACACGCGGGGTTGACTGGCTTGCGATCGCGAGAGAGCGGCAGGAAGGCTTTCCGGTGAATTAACGGTTTGGCTAAGGCTAGACGGAGCGATCGCTATTGACCTGAGCGGCAAAGCAGGGCGAGGCTGAGGCAGTGGCGCGCTAGGCTGAGGCAGTAGCACAACGCCTCCAGAGCTGGGCAATTCGGTGGAGCGACGAGTTTGCTGCTGTGCGTAAGCCAGATTGCGGCGATATTCCGTCAACTTCTGCTGAGCTTGAGCTTGGCGACTGTTAGTTTTTGGCACCGCGCCCATGAGCCGGATTGCTTGCTGCCAGCGATCGGCAACCAAGCGCCAGTCGTCCTGAGACTGAGCTGATTGGGTGATAGAGGCCGCAGCAGTGGCTCTGGCGATCGCCTTTTCATAGTTGCCATCTTTCTCGGCAGTGCTGCCTTTCCCAGAGTTAGGAGCAGCTTGAGACGCACTTGTTTTGACTATAGCTGTCACCGTAGGCGTAGCCGCAGAGGGACTCACAGCGACCGCATCAGATTGCTGAAGTAGGTTCACCTGACCGTCTCCACAGGCGGTCAGGGCTGTCACCAGACTTCCTACAAGGAGAACAAGCTGCTGATATCGGAATCGCTGGGTCATAGCCTGTGGAGTGACGAAGGATGATGTGATCCAGTTTGCCCTTAAAGTTCGATCGGGGTGACAGAAATCTGACCTGAGAAACAAACCTCTACATCTGAGCCAGGATCGCGTCTACGCTGGCTGTAGTCTCCAGCATAGTGGAAATGATCTGCCTCTAAACGATAGGCAACAGGCAAAGGCTGTGTACAGAGCGGACAGACAACGATCTCTGGCTCTGGGGAGTGAATGTCTAGGTGGGGCAAATTGACGTTCCAGTAAGTTCCTGGCTGGGGGGGAAGGGACATCAGCTTGTCCAAAACTTTTAGAGAAAGCTGAGCGGCTAAATCCCAGTCGATCGGTCGCCTACGCTGAATGTAGTGAGAAATGGCGATGCCTGGAATCCGGTGTAGTGCCGCCTCTCTGACGGCTGCCACGGTGCCTGAAATATAGACATCAGCGCCTAGATTGCCGCCCGGATTAATGCCTGATAGCACCCACTCTACCTCATCTGGAAAGAGATGGCTAACGGAGATCCGGGTACAGTCAGCTGGAGTGCCATCCACTGCAAATTCAGCCGGACTGCGGCATTCCAGCTGAAACGGGCGATGGGTTGTCACCTGATGACCACAGCCTGAATGGGGAAGTTGAGGCGCGACGATCGCTACGTTCATCAGCTTCTTGGCTGTCACCTGAAGGAGCGATCGCAGTCCGGGGGCATCAATACCATCATCGTTGGTCAAAATAATCGTCATGACTAACGAAGAGTCCGCTGCAATTCATCAGCCAGCCCTGCTTCCTGAAGGCAGACTGCATAAATCTGAGGAGAACTCATAGCTACGGCTTGCTGAATTTTCTCCAGTGACGTACCCGGAGCTTTGCAAAACTGGCTGACGACTTGGCTGTATTGTTCAGGTGCGCCTAACAAAGTCGTCAAGTTGTCTGTGCTTTGCACCGCAGGCAAGAGACGCTTCATCACCTCATCGGCTAGAAGACTGGGAGAGGTCGGAGATTGGGTTGAGAGAATGCCTACCTTCCCTAATAGGTCAGTCAAAGCGTTGCGAAGCGGAGCCGCTGATTGCGGACTAGAGAGCAATTGAGCTGCCATTTCGGGCTTAAGCCGTGGGTCAGACAAAAAGGCAACCCGCATTCCCAGGAGGGTACTCGCCGCCATGAGATCCGAGAGGGTGCTGAGATATTGGGTGTACGCAATGTCAGATACTGACGAACCATCTCCACAAGTCACTAGACCACTCTGACTAGAAGCTAGGTCTACGCCTCCCTGTCCTTGCTGACAGGCGTTTAGCACTGCCCGAATTTCTGGAGAGAACATGGTTTGCAGCCGCTGCATGAAGGGCGCACTTGGGGATACCGATGCGTCAGAGGGCGACGGGCTAGTGGAGGACGGAGGAGATTGAGGCGGCTGGGCTTGAGCGATCGCCTCTCCCGCCAAAGCCGCTCCTGGCGCGGCCACACTCAAGGAGGTTACTAAACTGATGCCGATCGCGACTGCACTATTTCCTGCAAAACCAAGGCAGCCTCCTGCAAAACCAAGGCAGCCTCCTGCAAAGCTAGAGCGGCGGACTGAGGCAAAAAAACGGTCAATCATACCGATAAATAAAATCTGTAAAGTAATGAATTTCTTAACTTATCGCGGCTCTGGCGCTTAGCGCCCACACAAAACCTGCCGCATCTTTTGCATATTAGCAGGTAAATCTAGCCGCATTGCCTGCTGAATGAACTGGCTAGGAATAGGCAAAGTTGGCGTTGCTTGAACCGTGTAGGTGAGTAGTGTCCCCGATCCAAAATCTTGTAGATGCAGGTTGGCAGCAAAATCATGGAAATTACCCTTTTCCATTTGAAATTGAATTTGTTGCCAGGTGGTTTGCACCGATTCTCGTACCTTGAGATAGATCTCGACCTGAGCTGTCAGCAGGAAAAATGCCTTACGTGCGACCTGACGGAGGCGCTTGCGACCTTCCAGGCGATCGATCACCTCACTTTGCACCAGATCAGGAAAGAACTGCACCCAGCGGGGATAGTCGGTAATCTGCTGCCAAACTTCCGATCGCGTCAGGGGAATATACATCTGAGCCGTGACTGCGCCACCCCAAGAGGTGTGCGATCGCGTTTCCAGCAAAATTTCTCCTTGCAGCAGCTTGCTCTGTTCATTCAGCTTATCTTGCGTCACCAAGCCACAGCCAATCTCATAGCGTGAGGCATTCGCCGTATCCAACGAAGGGACAGATATTATTCCGGTCATCTCAGCAGCTCCTAATCGCACAAACTCATACACCAACCAGAAAGCCAACCCATGCAGCTTGTTCCAGTTGTAGCGGCAAGTTACTAAAGATATAGTCTGCGATCGAGGGCAAAAATGTAAAGTAATGAACAATTTTGCAGGCTGTCAACCGTGAAAGTCTCTAAAATCTAAAATTCAAAAGGGGCTTAATCCAGCGCTAGGGTCTTCATCTGCGGCAGTAGAGCCTGGAAAGCCAGTCCTCGATGACTAATCTCATGCTTTACGTCAGCGGGCATCTCTGCAAATGTCATCTGCTGCTCTGGGACGTAGAAAATCGGGTCGTAGCCAAATCCGCCTACGCCACGGGATTCGGTCAAAATTTCGCCCTGGCAAATGCCCTCGGTTTGGAGAGCAATCGTCCCATCTGGACGGGCGATCGCCACGGCACAGATAAATTGCGCCTGTCGATTGGTTTCTCCTTCCAGCTCTTGCAGCACTCGCTCAATTCGCAATTCTTCAGTTGCCGCATAGCGCGCCGAATATAGACCGGGTGCGCCGCCTAGGGCATCGATCGCGAGACCAGAATCATCGGCGATCGCCCACTTGCCTAGCGCGATCGCCACCTGAGAAGCTTTCAGACAGGCATTTTCCATGAAGGTTTGCCCTATCTCTTCAATCTCCAGCTCTTGGGGCTTCAGGACAAGCTGCCAACCCAGAGCAGGATCAGTGAGGTAAGCCTGCATTTCTTTGAGCTTGCCGGGATTGCTGGTAGCGACAACGAGTAGAGGCATGAGGGGAAAATTGAAAGACTTCACAGAATTTTAACGGGTTGTGCGCCGCGCTGAAGCGCACAACCCGTGGGAGTCCTTAAGGGGTAAGGATTTTTTGTTGCGTGGGCAAAGCCCACGCAACAAAAAATCCTTACCCAAATACCACTACCCAACCCGTGTTTCTGGACTAAATAGAATTTGCCCAATCCTTTGCCCATGCGAGATTACGCCGCACGGTTTCTGGAGTTAGCGCTTCGGAATAGAGCCGTAGAACAGGTTCGGTGCCGCTAAATCGAATGAGCAGCCAGCTGTCGTCAGCCAGCTGAAACTTGTAGCCATCGATCGTCAGGCACTCCACCACAGACTGTCCGGCAATTTCGCTAAGGGGATTGCTTTGCAAGGCATCGATCAGGCGCGATCGCACATCCATGCCCGACAGCGGTAGGTCAATCCGATCGTATGCTGAGGCATAGCCTGTCTTCTGTTGCAGGTCGGCATAGAGATCGCTGAGGTCTTTACCAAACTGGACGATCGCCTCCAGGACATAGAGCGCCGACAGCAGGGCATCCCGTTCGGGGATGTGATTGCCGTAGCCAATGCCGCCCGACTCTTCGCCGCCCAGCAAGACCTGAGATTCCAACATGCGATCAGCGATGAACTTATAGCCAATCGGCGTTTGATAAAGCGGCAGACCGTACAGTGCAGCAACCTTGGGAATCAGATTAGAACCGCTGATGGTTTTGATTACCTCACCGCTAAAGCCGCGATGGGTTGCCAGATGCTCAATCAAAATGGGGATCAGCACCTGTGAACTGAGGAAGTTGCCTTGTCCATCGACAGCCGCCACGCGATCGCTATCGCCATCAAACACCAGACCGACTGCTAAACCCGCGCCGCCCTGATGCCGAAATTCCTTGATGGTTTGAAACAGCAGCGGCAAATAGCGAGGCAGAGGCTCCGGCGCACCGCCACCAAACAGCGGATCGCGGTCACTATTCAACTCTCGAATGGAGGCGCCCAAAAGCTGCTCTAGTCCACCTGCCGCCGCGCCATGCATTACGTCTGCAAATACGGTCAGCTTACCTGAAGCGATCGCCTCCTGAATCAGCGGAATGTTCACCTTGCCTCGCAGCGCCTCACAGTAGCTCTGCCAGGGATTGAAAGTTTCTAAGGTGCCAGGTGTTGCTGCTGGAAGCTGAAATCCTTCCTGAATCATGCCCTCAATTTTTTTCGTCACCTCTGGCGGCACCGAACCCCCAAATCCTCCTTTCACCTTTAATCCTGAATAGATGCCGGGGTTATGGCTGGCGGTAATGACGATTGCGCCCAAAGCTCCATGCTGATTCGCCGCCCAGCTAAAGGCGGGTGTAGGTGCATAGGTATCTGACAGCAATACGTTAAACCCGGCAGCCTGTACTGCCTCAGCCGCAGCCTGGGCAAATTCTTCCGCCAAAAAACGGCGATCGTAGCCCACAACAATCGTTCGGCTGCCTCCATAGGCTTGCTCTAGGGCGATCGCTGCCAAAGGCGCGACCTGGATGACGCGCTCAAAGGTGAAGTCGGCGGCAATTACGCCCCGCCAACCGTCTGTGCCGAAGGTGATGGGCTTTGCGGTCAAGGACGCAGGAGAAATAGAGACTGCCATATGCTGTGTCTGGGAGGAGAATAGGGGAGAACGTTTCTAAAAAAGCTATGTCGAAAAACCCTGAGGCTGTTTCGAGTCTACTCGTCTGTTAGGCTAACTGAGCAGAGTGAATAAAAATATCGTAAGGTCGATGACTTACCGCTTCAATGACTCATCGCCTCGTCTGCTCATTGCCATTGACTCATCTTGTTGCCGTTGACTCATCCACTCTGCAAGGCTGATATTCAGGAATTCTGCAAAAACTATTGCAGAATTCAAATTTAGACTCGCACTTTGTAGGGTTTCAGCAAGATTTTCCGCAAACTTCCGGACTAGCTCTCATTTCCCAGCCTTGATGGCGACTCTATAGCAACCGCCAAGGCGGTTAGGACGGGGGCATTTTGGCTGGAGCAGCGCCCCACCCAAAATGCCCTAAGCAAACTGGCGACAGCTACATCACCTGAACCCGATCGCGTCCTTGACGCTTTGCCTCATAGAGGGCTTTGTCGGCACGTTGCAACACATCCCAGGCTGTGCGATCGGTGGCGGAGTTTTGCTGAGCGACCCCAAAGCTTGCCGTAATGTCTAGCTCTCCCGCCTTGGTCGGCATGGACTGACCGCGAACCGCACGCCGGAGCCGCTCGGCAACATCGATCGCTTGGTCTAAGGGCGTTTCCGTCAGAATTACAACAAATTCTTCGCCGCCGTAGCGGTAGGCTGGAGTGCCGCGTCGGAGCTGATCTTGAACCCGTTTTGATAGCTCAACCAGCACTTCATCACCTACCAAATGCCCATAGGCATCATTCACCATTTTGAAATAGTCAATGTCGCAAACAATCACGCTAAAGGGCGACTGAACTGTCCAGACTGCCGCCATGCTGAGCTGCTCTAGCTCCCATTCTAGCGATCGCCGATTCATGAGCTGCGTCAAGTCATCTCGCAGAATTTCTTGTTGCAAGGAATCATTCTGCATCCGTAGCTCTACCTGCCGTCGCCAGAGACGCTGATAGTTTTGAGCGTTTGTCAGCGCGATCGCGGCTTGATCGGCTACCTGCCGAACGGTTTGCAGCTCGTCGAGCAAATATGCCCGCTCCTGCTGATAAGACAACAGCGCCACCGCCCCAAAAAACTCTTCCTGGATAAATAGCGGTACCAGCAGCACTGACATGACTCCGATCGATCGCATCCAGTCTTGCAGCAAGTCGGCTTCAGGAGCATGCACTCCCATTTGCAGGTACGATGCTCCGCCCTGCATAAATAATTCAATAATGTTTTGCCAATACTCTCGGTAGATATGACGCTCCTCTAGTGCCACCATCTGCCGTTCGGGATAATCCCATACGGCGAGGATTGTGGCGGGGCTGTCGCGCAAATCCACCAAGATAGAGCGATCGCACTGCAACCCATAACCCAGCTCAGCAACAATTCGCCCGACCACCTCATCGGGATTTAGCGTGGAATTGAGCAGTCGTGAGATCCGTCCAATTAGAGCCGCCTGTTGGCGCGATTGCTCTAGGCGCTCTCGCCAGTAGAGGGCGCTGTATGCCAGCCCCACATGGCTACAAACGACCTCAAGCGACTCCAGCTCTTCCACATTCCAGCCTTGAATAGGAAGAGCGGCTGTTTCTTTTCTGAAAGGAAAGGAGGATAGCGGAGAAGGAGGCGCAAAGACGGGTAACCCTGCGAACGATCGCCGCAGTTGCAGCACAAACTGAAGCGGATTTGCTACCGATACGCGCCCTCTAGGATCTTCCAATCCATTTCCCCGGCTCGAAATAGGGATGATCAGCTCCCCCGTTTCTAGCTGAATAATCTGCGGTGAGTTTTGCTGATCAAGCAGCCAGGAGGGTAAGGAGCGCGGCACAAAAGGCTGGACGGAATCAGGCTGAAAGGGGCTAGGGCGATCGCTATCCAGAGGCGGCTCTACTGCAAAATTGGCGGCATATTTATTGACCACCTCTGACAGACCATAGACGCGGAGCGCATCAGAGACCCCCATCTCTAGTCCTGCCCAGAGCAGGCATTCAGCCTCATAGACCGACGCAATTTTTTCTACCACCTGTCTCAGTAGAGAATCGACAGATTCTAGGTTGAGTAGAGCGGTCTTGATCCAAGGATAAATTTCTTTCCACGTAGGTTGCATAGATATCCTTTGGAACAGGTTGAGAACACACAGAAAAATATGCGACTTAGAAACATATGACTTAGCACAGCAAGCTTAGATTTCTCATCAGCTATTGTGCTGAAAAGTCTTCTCGCGCCCACCCAGCAAACTGCCTCCTGCCTACTCCTAAATCCTACTCTCCTTTCTCAATCTCGCGATCGCTCAATCCACTGAGGAATATAGCACCAGGCTTTATTCAGTTCCGCGTCATGAAACCGATAGTCTGGGTCTTTTTCGCCTACTAGCGACCAAAAGCGCTCGGAGTGATCCAGATGCACAGTATGACAAAGTTCGTGAATGAAAACATAGCGCACCAGGTTGGGCGGCAGAAACAGCAGCTTGTAGTTAAGGCTAATGTTTTTTTTGCTAGAACAGCTTGCCCAAATGGTTTTTTGCCCTCGCACAGAAATAGCGCTGCAAGGTAAACCCACATCCTGACTCACCTGACGCAGCCAGGGACTCAGATGGAGTTCTGCCTTGCGGGTCAGCCAATGCTTGAGAATACGGTAGCAAAGGGGGCTTTGCTGGATCGCCCCTGACACTAATAGATGGTGGGGTTGGGCGGGGTCTGTGGTCAGTTTCCAGGTCGGCATGGGCTGATAGCCGATCGTCCAGTCTTCGGGCAGCGATCGCAGACTCAGGTGGATAGGCAACTCCAGCTCAGTTTCTGGCTCCGCTCCAAAAGACTGTCGCTCGGCAACGATGCGTTGAGTCGTTTTGGCAATCCAATCTTGCCGTTTTTCTAAAATTTCGGGCAGCTTGCGGCGATCGAAGCCTCTGGGGACGACAATTTCGACCTCGCCCAAATGAGAGATTTTGATGCTGACGTGCTTTGCCTTAGTGCTCTCTCGAATGCTATAAGGCTGGAGCTTTTGAATAGGGTGCTGAGATTTTACCTGTGCCATTCTGGTTTGGTTTAGATTGCCGATCGCTCATGGCGCTCATAACATAACGCTCATGACATAGCGCTCATAACATAGCGCTCATGACATTGCCTGCTGCTGAATGAAACTCAGCAGAATTTCTTGATGCGGCTTGCCGAGCGGATAAGTTTTTCCCATGCGATCGGAGTAGCGACTACCCTGACGGATCTCTTTTAGGGTCGCGAGTCCGAGATCGCATCCTTCATTGAGTTCTAAAGTTTTTAGCTCCACAGTCAGCGGCGCATGAAAGACGTAACGAATAAAGTGCGGATCTTGCGTATTGGTCTCAAATGGGAGCAGGTTGGGAGGGGCATAGCCAATTTCTTCGATTAGCTCTCGCCGCATTCCTTCCTCTGGCAATTCTCCTGGCTCCAGATGTCCACCAAAAAATGCCCAGCACCCAGGATAGGCAATTTCAGGCTTTTCTTCCCGTAACTGCATCAAAAACTGGCTGTTTTGGTAGAGTAGGGCGATCGCTACAGCGGCACGAGAATCATCAGGCGTACTCATCAGCAAGCGTCCTAAATTTCAAGAAGGGTAGCGATTTCAAAAGAAGTAACCTAACTCAGGATAACCGTTCAATTGGCGTTGCTGATTTTAGGGATGAATTTTTGTGTGAGAGGGGCGCGGAGCGCCCCTCTCACACAAAAATTCATCCCCCGATTGAGTCATGCCCCGTTCAACCCTTTGAGTAAGCGGGTCAACTATCTGAGAGACTAGAATTTTACCGAAGAACTTTAGGCAATTTTTTTGGCACTTTCCCATTAATCGAGCAAAATTAATAAGTTCGGTTGGTCACGCAAAGCTAAAAGTATGGCTGGTTTACTAGATGGCGCAGGTTTACTGGATGGTAAAGCCCTTGCCGCTCGAATGCAAACAGAACTGACTGAGCAGGTGAAAACACTTCAAGCTCAGTCGGGTCGCGTACCCGGTTTGGCGGTTCTTATGGTGGGCGACAATCCTGCTAGCGCGGCATACGTGCGAGGCAAGGAGAAAGCCTGCGAACGGGTGGGCATTGCCTCCTATGGCACTCACCTACCCACAGATACCTCCCAAGCAGAGCTGGCACGGAGAATTCAGGCTCTCAATCAAGACGATCGCGTGGACGGCATTTTAGTCCAGCTTCCCTTGCCCGATCACCTAGACTCAGTGGCGCTGCTGAATCAAATTGACCCGGATAAAGATGCGGACGGACTGCACCCTGTTAACATGGGGCGACTGGTGCGGGGTGAAACTGGGCTAAGAAGCTGTACACCCGCCGGGGTAATGCGGCTGCTGGAAGAGTACGCGATCGCTCCCCAGGGCAAACACGCGGTTGTGATTGGGCGCAGTATTCTGGTGGGCAAGCCTTTGGCGCTGATGCTGCTAGAAGCCAACGCCACCGTAACGATCGCCCATTCTCACACGCCCGACTTAGCGGCTGTTGCCCGCAGCGCCGATATTCTGGTGACGGCGATCGGCAAAACGGAGCTAGTCACCGCCGATATGGTAAAACCCGGCGCTGTAGTCGTTGATGTCGGCATTAACCGCGTGACCGATGCTAACGGCAAATCTCGTCTGGTAGGAGATGTAAAGTTTGATAGCGTTCAAGAAATTGCTGAGTGGATTACTCCGGTTCCAGGTGGGATTGGACCAATGACCGTGACCATGCTGTTGCACAATACAGTATGGAGCTATCGCCAACGTTTAGCGCTCTAGGGGAGATGAGGGAGATGACGAGTACGACCGATCAGGGCAGGGTGCTGACTACCGCGCTAGCCCATGAAGCTGCGCAAATTTTTGACTTGCTGGGCTATCTAAAGCAGCGGCAAATTCAGGTAGAATCTGCTTTGGAAAAAGCGATCGCCGTCACCTATCCCGAAAAGATTTATGAAGCCATGCGCTATTCTCTGATGGCGGGTGGCAAGCGACTCCGCCCGATTCTCTGTCTCGCCACCTGCGAGCTGGCGGGCGGCACAGTAGACATGGCTATGCCTGCCGCCTGTTCTCTAGAGATGATTCACACAATGTCTCTGATTCACGATGACCTGCCCGCGATGGATAACGACGACTACCGTCGGGGCAAGCTGACCAACCACAAGGTCTATGGCGAAGACATTGCCATTCTTGCCGGGGACGGGCTGCTAGCCTATGCTTTTGAATTTATTGCTCTGCAAACGCGCCAGGTCAACCCTGCGCAGATTTTACAGGTGGTGGTGCGGCTAGCCAAAGCCGTAGGAGCCGCTGGCTTGGTGGGCGGCCAGGTCGTGGATCTGGAATCTGAAGGCAATCCAGATGTTACCCTAGAAACGCTGAGTTTTATCCATCGGCATAAGACAGGAGCGCTGCTGGAAGCCTCGGTGGTCTGCGGTGCGATACTGGCAAATGCCCCTGACCCAGATCTGCAACGGCTGTCTCGCTACGCCCAAAATATTGGTTTAGCCTTTCAAATTATTGATGATGTCCTTGACATTACTGCCACTCAGGAAGAGTTGGGCAAGACGGCAGGTAAAGATCTTCAGGCTCAGAAAGCTACCTATCCCAGCTTTTGGGGCATTGACGAGTCGAGGCGGCAAGCCAATCAGCTTGTTCTAGAGGCAAAAGCCGAGATCGCTGCCTTTGGCGAAAAAGCTGTGCCGCTGATGGCGATCGCCGACTATATCACTGCCCGGAAGCATTGAGATTGCCAGCTTAGATGACAAACCTGGGTTTTAACTTCGGGTTGAGAGGACGCAATGCTGCCTCGATCCCTGCTCTTGACTCGTGCAGCCTTCTCTTCTTTTCTAAACTTTTCCCTTTAATTTCTGAGCCGCACCATGCAGGATTTTCCCGATCTCCTGAATAATCACATTTTATTCATTGCAATTTTTTCCAGCCTCTTGGCTCAAGTCCTTAAGGTCATTGTTGAGCTTGTGTGGCATCGCAAGGTCAACTTTCGCACGTTAGTAGAAACTGGGGGGATGCCTAGCGCTCACTCTGCTCTCGTGACTTCTCTGGCAACAGGTATTGGGCAAACGTCAGGCTGGGCGAGTGGCGATTTTGCCATTGCCTTTTGTTTTGCGATTATTGTCATGTATGACGCGGCTGGCGTGCGTCAAGCAGCAGGTAAACAGGCGCGCATCTTAAACCAAATGGTGGACGAGCTTTTCCATGAAAATCCTACTTTCAGTGAAGCGCGGCTCAAGGAACTGTTGGGGCATACCCCCGTACAGGTGATTGCAGGTTCTGCGCTGGGGGTAATTGTTTCGTGGATCGCCGCACCCGCTTACTAGAAAGTAGCTTGAGGGGAATAGTCTAGGGTAGGGCTTAAGTAGGGCTTAAGTAGGGCTTAAGTAGGCAGATTAATTTGCCACATTCCGTTTGAGCAGCACTACCCGACGACTGTCTACCATCACAGCCGTAAAGCCCCGATCGCTCAGTGTTCTCAGCATACTGGCAGCACTGGTTTCGCTGTTGGTATAAATCGCTAGCAGGTAAGGGTTCTGATTGTAGGCGACCAAGCCTACTGCGCCAGCGGTAATTTGACCCACATCAGCGGCGGCTTCAGGTCGATTGAAATAGTTGACTAACACCGCATAGCCTGTGCCCAACGGCTGAGGGTTGTAGGCTTCTGGAACTGAGCGGGGAACGCCCTCAGTGGAGGTTGGGGCTGAGGTGGGGAGTGCGGTTGGAGCTTGAGGCTGAGCTAAAGATGGAGTGGTCACGATCGCCGAGTTTGCTGAACGCGCCACAAAAGCCTGAAGCCCAATGCGATCGTTGATATATTTCGCCCAGGCATTGGCAATCTCGGCGCTAGAAAAGCCCTCCACTCGCACGACGCTATTGCTGAGGTAGTCGCAGGGAGTCAGCACAGCGCTAGCGGGAAGGAGCTGTTTGAGCTGCGTCTGGGTATCCGATCGCTGATTCAGCACCAGCAGCAAAAACTGATTTTCTTGAGGAGGTTGGCAGGTGGGCAAAGCCTGAGCGATCAGGGATGGCGGCATTAGGGGCTGCGGCATTAGTGGCTGCGCCAACAGATCTTGAGAGATTCCCAGCACCATCCCAAAAGCTGACAGGCTCATGGCAAAACCCGCGATCGAATGGAACCCGCGCCGATGTGGTAGTAGCAAACTGTGCGATAGCAAACTGTTTAACAAAGTAGTCTGTTGTAGGTGTTGAAAAAACCATCGAGAGCAAAGACCCATAGCATTATTCCTTAGATGGGAGAGTAGTGGCAGACTGCAACCCTGGAATAGTTATGGTAAAGGGGAGTCAAGGCGCCAGACTCAGAGGCGGATAACACATTGCCATTGATGCTGCCTATATTGATGCTGCCTATACTGACGACAGAGAAGCTAGCGGATCGGGGATGGCATCTGTAGGAGCTTGAAACTGACCGATCGCCACATACTCTAACCGCAGCTTCAGCCAAGTAATAAACTGTTGATTAGTAGAAACGATCGCCACCGCAGGCTGAGGACATTTGGCTTTGACGGTTGCCATTTCTGCCGCTTCCAAAAAAGCAGGCTGATGCACTAGCCAAAAATCAATTTCTTTTTCCTGTTCCCGGTAGTTGCGGATGCGCTCTTTCAAGACTTCTTCAGTCGGTTCATCTTCCAAGATATATCGCCGACTGGCTAAGGCATAGTAGTAGGTTGGCATGGGTCAGAGTCGTGAAGGGATTGAAATTGTGATGGGGAAATAAGCTGACGGAAGGCTTTGCGGCGATCGCATCCGAATTCATACCGTCTAGAATTTCCGCTCTTGATTTTAACCCGAAAGTCTTAACCTAGAAGTATTCTTCTCTAGCAATGAGGTTCAGCAGGAGAGTTTGTGGAAGCGATCGCTCAATTTCGAAAAATTTCTGCTACCATTGTCTACTGACCCACGCGGATGTGGCGGAATTGGTAGACGCGCTAGATTTAGGTTCTAGTTTCTCACGAAGTGAAGGTTCAAGTCCTTTCATCCGCATTTAATTGATTAAATAAACAAATTTTTTGAGCAGAGAGCTACGCTCTCTGCTCAAAAAATTTGTGGGTGAGAATCTGCAACGCTGACTTCAGTCGAAGGGTTGCAAAATGCAAATGTTAAACGGCGACAAAACTGGATGGAACCAGTTGATTAGCCGTTACTCCAACCAACAGCGCTAACGTGTCAGCGCCCAGGCGAATTGCGGCACTGCCGTTGACATCGGCAAAGCTCAGTTGACCGAAGCTCAGTCCCCCTGATAGGCCAATCTGATCTTGTCTAGGCGCAAAGTCCTGGATTGTGTCGGTGCCGTTGCTACTGCCAGCAAGCACGAAAATATCGTTGCCATTGCCACCGTTAAGCGTGTCGTTGCCAGCTCCGCCATTGAGGATATCCACCCCGTTTCCGCCCACCAAGGTGTCATCACCGCCATTGCCTATGAGGGTGTCTTTGCCATTGCCGCCCTGCAAGAGGTCATCGCCAGCGGTGCCCGTTGCGGTATCTTTTCCATTGCCAGTATCAATGGTTTTGCCCACTTCCAAAGTGACGATCGCCTGACTCGTCAAGCTCCCGTCGCTCAGGGTGTATTTGAAGCTGGCCGTACCGCTGGCGTTTGGCGTGAAAACCACGTTACTGCCGTTCAAGGCAACGCTGCCGCCCACAACATCGCTAAATCCGTTGGCCAGAATAGATAGCGTTGAGTTGGCATCTGGGTCAGTGTCGTTGGCGAGCAAAGCAGCAATCGGAATTAGCTTTGCCGCATTTTGGTTGGCTGTGAAGCCGCTGTCATTATTGGCGATCGGGGCGCGATTCGGCGCAGTTAGATTAAAGCGGGCAATAACCGGATCATGGTCACTGATCTGATCCGCAAACTCAGAGTTGATATGAACTACATCAAAGCCATCCAGGTTGCTGCGCAGATTGCTGCTCACCAAGATGTGATCCAGCACCTGAGCATTTCCCTGAAAGTTATAGGTATAACGCTCGTTCGCTGGCAGAGTTTCGACCAGCGTCGTCAAGCCACCGCTCTCTAGGATGCTGAGCGGATTGGAAAACTCGAAGTCATTCAAGTCACCTGCCACAACCACATTGGCGTTGGCATCGGTAGCTATAATTCCTTGCACGAAGTCTTTGACGATCGTGGCCTGCTGGTTGCGTTGCGCTTCGCTACTCAAAACCGGAGGCTGGTTCGGGCCAAACAGGGGTTGATCTCCCCCTTTAGAGTTGAAGTGATTGCCGACAACGGTTACATCCTGTCCGTTGAAGACAAATTTGCCGACCAGAGGTTTGCGGCTGCTGGCAAAGGCATCTCCATCCGCCAGATTGGCATCGGTCAAGCGTTGCAGCGATCCTTCCACAAAGCTGACCCGGCTGGGATTGAACAAGAAGCCCACGCGGATATTGCCGCCCGGTTCGCCGCCATCTTGATTATTGACTGGGTTGAGCTGACGGTATTCATAGGTAGGCCCTCCGGCGGCTGCGATCGCATCAATCAGCGTTTGCAGGGTTACGTTGGCATCCACCACACCATTATTGGTTGCCCCGTTGTTGTCCTGAATTTCTTCGAGGTTAAGGATATCGGGCGACTTCAGATTGCCCACAATCACACTGGCCAGTCCATTAAACTGAGCTGCGCCATCGCCAGGGTCGAGGTTTTCTACGTTGAACGTGGCGATGGTGAGCTGGTTTGCGCTAGCCGTTAAGTTGGTGACTTCTTTCTGTAGGGACGAAGCTTGCACGACCGTAGGAACCGCCGAAACCAAAACTTCGTAGTTATTGAAATCGTAGCTGACTACGCCTGTAATCGTGCTGAGCTGTGCCCCAACGTTCACGCTGGGTAGCCCCAAAGAATTGTTCAAATCATCAATCTGAATCCGCTCTGGATTGAAATCGCTTGACGTAATCAGGCTGCCTCCCTGGCTGGTGCGGCTGGTTGCATTGGCACCGTTATCTGCCAACACCCAGATTTCCTCAGAAGATCCGAAGCTGGCAGTAGGGGATGTGGAAACTGGATTATTAACCTGAACGACCATGCCTTCTAGGCTTTCGTAGAAGTCAATGCCATCTTGAGCGGGATCAAAGGTGCCATTGCTTTCCACATTGGTGGCATCGTTGTCAATCACCGAGGTAGGAATTGCCCGTCCGCCATTGCCCAGAACAGTCGGGGCGATCGTCGTAGTCGGAGCATTTGTCCAGGCGGTGACGCTGAGCGACTGCACGCTGCTGTTATTGGAAATTTGCGTGATGGTCAAGTTGTCGGCATTTCCACCCGGACGAAATTCGCTAACCGTACCGCTGACCAACACCGCTTCACCCACTGCGCGCGCGCCCAAGATGCTGGCACTGGTTGTGAAGACAAAAATTCCTTCTGAGGTCGCATCGTTGGTGTCGGGCGTGGGGTCTTGAATGTAAAAACCGTTTGAGGCGATCGCAGTCACAATTCCGGGCACACTTCGCACGGCCTGACCATTCAGTAGCGAAAGGTGGGCAGAGCCTTGAATGTCGCGAATCCGAGTTGCACCCGCTGCCGCATCATTATCTGCGATCGTCACGGTCGCTGTGCTGGCAGATCCGACATCGTAAGCGTCAGCGTCAACCAGGGTCAGGGTCACGGTTTCGCTGCTTTCGGTCAGAGCGTCATCCACAGGCGTAATCGTGATGTCGGTAAAAGCTTGCCCCGCCGCCAGGGTAGCCGTTCCCGTGAGAGCAGGCGTGAAGTCGTTGGTCGCAGCCGTCCCGCTGAGGGCATAAGTCACAGTCAAGGCGCTGGCAGTATCGCCTGTGCGCGTGATCCGGAAGGTGCCGGGGTCTTGGGCAGCTTCAGCAGCGGCTGCGTCTTGGGCAGCCAGGGTGACAATCGGCGTTGTCGGCACCGAGCCAACGGTTGGGGTGATAGAGAAGCTGTCGATCGCCAAACCATCATCGGCTCCCGGCGCATCAAAGCTATTCCAGCGAATCCAGACGATCGCTCCCGGTGGAATTGACAAGCCCGCAATGGCATTGCTGAGGGTGGTGGCGGCGGCGTTGCCATCGAGTAAGCCTACAGCGCCTGTGGTGACTGGAGCCGTAAAGTCAAGCGCATTCACGTCAGTCCAAGTGCCTGTCGTTAGAGAACTGGCATCTAGGCTGTATTGGAAATCGATGCGATCGGCTCTGTTTAACGTTCCCAAACGCCACTGCTCTCCCGTATAAGCAATGGTGAGCGCCGTAATGATTGAGCCTGTATCGTTGGTAAAGCTTGCGCCCACTGTTGGCACTAAGCTGCCAGATTGTAGACCGCCCAGTGCTCTTTCAGGACTGCTGGCGGCTCCAAAGCTGTAGGTATCGCCCGCATTTGAGCTACCTGTTCCAGCCGTGTAGACTGCATTTGCATTTGTTCCAGACTCAGAAATTACCCAACCGTTAGGCAAAGTAGAACTGGTGCCGGAACTTGCCAAAGTATCAAAGTTTTCGGTGTAAGTTGTTCCGGTTAAACTGATTGCTGCCATTTGGAGGAACCTTAAAAGATGAATGGAATATAGATGCGGTTGTTCTAGGATTTATCCTGGGATTAGCCAAGATTTTGAAATCAGCGCACTAACGACTGAACCTTGCCTTAAGAAGACATGGAGATGCCGTAAGCCACGCAAAATTAAAATGCGCCTTACTCAGAAAACGCACTTAGCTTGATATGAGATTCTCGACTTCATGCAGGGCTGGGCAACCGTGAAAGCGATCGCTTGGGCGAAGCCAAAACAGAAAATCACTCCATGAACACCAAGGCTCAGTCTGGATTAGCAGACTTTTGTGCTTAAACTAAAAGAACTCCACTCACGACTGTCCTGGTCAGATTAACAGTTAGAGCATTAGTGAATACAGAGGAATTACACATTGTGCTATCCGGTGAAATCACACACAAACTGAGTAGTATGTATGCCTACAATTAATCAGGATTTCATGGCTGGATTAAGAACTCGATAACAGCATGTTAATTTGTATGGAAATATACTGAATCTTCATAATTACGCCACTTTGCTGGCTTTAGGCAGTGCGGACTAGACCTATGGCAGCGTGGGTAGTGGTAATTTAGGTGAGCACTACCAAGGTGGGTTGATAAAGCTCGGAGATTGCTCCGAGTAGCACCACCCAGATCTGTTGATTGTCTTGACGATGATGTTCAGCTTCAACTCGCCAATCATCACTGGACTCATTGCCTTCAAACCCTGTTGACTGGGTTGCCTCAAACCAAGCTTTCACTTGGTTAATCACTGTTTGTCAGACCTCGATCGCTGTTCAGTAAGCTCAGGAAGTGGTTTTGTAAGCCTCAGCGATCGTTTTATAGGTCTTGATAGAAGTAAATATCCTTCAGTGTGTCACTTGCTCTAAATTCGGCTCTGCATCACCAGCGAACCTTTGGGCAGTGGCGGATCACTTGCTTTCTCGGAGGTGATCAGCATTTGCACCGTAGTAGATTGGCAGCTTACTTCAGGCGTAACCCACTGAGTCGTCACGGAGCCATTTGTTTTGGCGCTAAACTGACCGCAGAAAGCAGGGTTTTTGCCGCTAGAAGGCATTGCCCAAAGCCGATACACCTGCCCCTCTGGGAGGACAGGCAAATCCTTTGCCACCATAAACACTTGACGACTCTCGGCAATGAGCAGACTGCCTGAAGCTGCGTTTGCTTCCTGGGTTCCCTCCAGGGCGATCGTCTGTGTTCCCCGCTGCTGAAGGGCTGCAATCACAGATTTAGCTTGCTGGGTTTCCTGCCGAAGACGATAGTTATCAATGCCCAACGCCACCAGAGCCACTGCGGCGATCGTTCCACCTATGCCATACCAGGCGCTTCTGCGTCGGCTTGGCAAACCACTATCCTCACCTCCTATCGCTTGCAGGGAGGCGATCGATCGGTTATTCGGTTCATTATCTTTGCTGTCAACAAACCTATTCCTAGTGGGGCTATCCGTAAAGCTATTGCTCATAGCAGAGCTTGCCTCGACTGCCATCAGAATAGAATCCCGCAATTGAGTAGATGGCACTTGCTGAGACAAACCATAAGGCATTAAAGCCAATACTTCTTGAAGAGAGGCGACTTCAGCTATTAAATCTGGGTTTTCTGCCAGCAAGTGCTGTAGTTCCTCTGCCTCTTCTGGGCTGAGATCGCCTAGAGCGTAACCTGCTATTAGTTCTTGCCAGTTACTAGGAAGTGCAGAAGTCATGATTTGCAAGTGAGTGACGAATTGTGGAAAATAGGGTGGCGGAGATTAGACGCTGACTTTTACACTCAAGTATGAAAAGTAGACCCTTAAGAAGCAGACTCTACATAAAAAGTTTGATCTAGTTTATCTGGGGTTAGACATAGCCTTGAAGCGCTTGGCGAAGCTTCAATAAGCCCTGACGAGAGCGAGTTTTAACGGTTCCTAAAGGAATGTTTAAGGACTCAGCAATTTCAGATTGGCTTAGCCCTCCATAGTAGGCAATTTCTAGAACCTGACGCTCGTTGGGGGCAAGTTCCTCTAGCGCAGCCCGAATGATTTGCGATCGCTCTCCCATAGAGACCTGCTCTAGAGGTGTTGCCATTACCGTTTCGCTTTGGACAATTCCTTCCCAGCGCTGCAAAAATCTATAGCGGCTTCCTCGCGATCGCAACCTATCAATTGAGCGAGAACGAGTCATGGTGGTTAGAAAGCTACTCAGAGAGCCGCGCGCAGGATTGTAGGCGTTTCGCTGCCAGAGAGAGACAAAAATCTCTTGAGTGACATCTTCAGCCTCCTCAGCGTTCGCCAATATTTTGAATGCCAAACTGTAAACCAACCGAGAATAGCGATCGTAAATCATTCCTAAAGCCTGAGTATGACCATTTCTGAGGACAAGAAGCAGGTCAACATCGGACAGATCAGGAGAAAGCGATTTGACGCTCAAGGGCAGGTCGGAGCTTTGTGAGTCCATTGTTCTTGGCAATTAGTTTGGAGAATCAGCGAACGCAGAGTTAAACATACCTTACGTCATATGATTCATCAATTGACTCCTTTAAATACGTGCCTTTAGACAGATTGGATGTATAGTGCCACACGTCTAGAGCTGACGAGTTATTTTTGAGCGCGGCGCCGCGCTCAAAAATAACTCGTCCTAACTCAATTAGATAGCGCTATGGCAATCTCAAATGGGTCTTAAATTGGTATCACAACTCATCTCATACCAATTTAAGACCCAAACAGGGCAGATGATTTTCGAGAGCCGCGCGGAGCGCGGCTCTCGAAAATCATCTGCCGCCTCATCAATTTAAATTGGTATCACAAGTAATTTAGGACTGCTATATGTATTTTGGGCTTGAGAAACTGAGCGGTTTATAGCACTCCATAAAACAAGGTTAATAGAATGGGCGAAAAGTATTGATGCCCCACGTTTAACTTGCCAATTCACCTCAGAAATCTCTCAATACTGGGAGATTTCTGAGGTAGGGAACTTTTGCCCCGATGTTTGTTCATAATCCCTTAAGATTGAGGGATATAGCTTCAGCCTAACTGAGGGAGTGCTATAGCCACAGAGAGCTTTACAACCTAACCCGTTTTCCTAAGATCAATCAATTTTGCACAAGGAAGCTTTGAATCGAGAGAGGCAACCCGCTGGAAAGCTGGGCGAACTTTCCGCCATCGCTGCCAAAACCGCGACTAGCTGCGTTGGAGTTATAGAATAAGCTTCCAGATCTGGAGTCATACACGACAAGCGCTTTGCTCAGCCTTGCTGCTTTGGCTCCTTTAACTTTCGCGAAAGATAGCTTCTTTGTCTTGAGCTTGGTGAAGATATCCCTATCCAGTACGATTCGGTCAAGCTCACGCCCTCCTCTCGTAAAATCGGTAATTACATCTGCTCCACTCCGGATGGGTGCATCAAATACGAATAGGTCAGATCCTAAATCTCCTGTCAGAGTATCAATACCCGCTCCGCCAATTAGAGTGTCTATCTCAAAAGTGCCTGTCAACTGATCGTTACCGCCGAATCCGGTTAAAGTTGCTGAGCCAAAACCTGAACGCAGAACATCATTTCCTGCTGTGCCTAAAAACGTCTCCCCTTGGATATCCTCCACTGTAACGGTGAGAATATCGTCAGCACCGTCCTTTGCAATCAGGAAACTGTAATTCCTATCGGAAAAAAGTCTATCGAAGTCAAGCTCGCTCGAATCGGTTACGCGAATGACACTATCTGCTCCGACTGTAAAGGCGGGTACACCATTACCATTTCTATCGTTAGATAGGATACGAACTTGAGCACTAGCAGGAACAGTCCCTACAACTGTTCCATCGGGTGAATTTTCTCTAACTTTGAAGTCCATAATTTTAGAAGGTACTGGTTACTCCAGTCTTCTATCTCGTATCTTTGGGGCAGGATACATCTCTTTTGAGTGCGTGAAGTTTATATAAATTTATGCTGATTCCCTTAAACCTGATTTGAATTTTTGTCCACGGTCAGGTTAAAAATGACGTCTTCGTAAAGCGCGTCGATCGCCCCTTCAAAATTAACGCTGTCTAGCCGAAAGATCTTCTGGGCGGGTGTGTAAGATTGCAGCACCCAGAGTCCTGCTTCATTGCGCCGGAAGCACTCGACGCGCTGCCGCTTAGCGTTAATCAAGACGTATTCTTGTAAACTTTCTAGGGTTTGGTAATCAGCGAATTTGTCCCCGCGATCGAAGGCTTCGGTAGAATCAGACAATACTTCAATGATTAGGCAGGGAAACCGCTTATAGGTTGATGTTTCTTGATCTCGCCGATCGCAAGTAACTAGGATATCAGGATAGTAAAAGCGATCGATGGACTCAATCCGAGCTTTCATGTCAGCAATGTAGACCCGATAGCCGGTGCCGCGTACGTGACTACGGAGAAAAGCAGCAAGGTTAAGGGAAATGGTGACATGCTCGTCTGAGGCTCCAGCCATGTCATAAACCTGCCCATCCCTGTATTCGTGCTTAATGGGACTATTTTCCTCTAGATGAAGGTATTCTTCGGGAGTGAAGTATGGCTGTTGAGGGGAAGCAATCATAGATAACCTTGCAAGCCTTTTAAGTACCTATAGTTTAGGGAAGTTTTTGCAGAGTTAGCGCAGTCGCACAAGCCATTCGATAAGTACTGCCATCATTGATGCAATCCAAAAAACCTACTCTTGATCTCAATCAGTCACTGATTGAGATCAAGAGTAGGCAGTGGAAAGTGATTATTTTCCCGATCGCTGCATAATATTGGAGAATATCTGGGAATAATCATTAGGTTTTTGCATCAGTCTGCCCTGCAACGGTCTAAGGGCATAAGCTTGACGCTAACGTTTCCAAAATTCACCTACTTGCCGATTTATGAAACTCAAAAGATCTGCTCAATTCGTTCGCCTTTCTTGCAGCGCTTTGTTGCTTACGGGTTTAGCCATTCCCTCTTTGTCCGTGCCGACTCTGCCTGCGATGGCAGGTCAGCCCTTGACGATCGCCCAGGCTCAGCAGCGGATGCGGATTGCGGTACTGGACTTTGACTTTGCCAGCACCGGGATAACAACGGCTGGATGGGGCTACTGGGGTGATGTGGGACCCGCTAAAGGTGTAAGCGATCTCTTGACCAACAAGCTAGTAGAAGGGGGTTCCTACAGCGTCATTGAGCGGAGTAAAGTAGCGGCAATTCTAGCAGAACAAAATCTGGCTCAAGCTGGACGAATTGATCCAGCTACCGCTGCCCAGATCGGACGAATTTTGGGCGTGGATGCCGTGGTTGTGGGTTCTGTCACGCGCTTCAACCTGCAAGAAGGCGGCACGGGTGGCAGCATTTTGGGAATTGGCGGCAACAGTCGGCGGCACAGTGCTGAAGTGCAGTTGACCGCCAGATTGGTCAACACCACAACGGCAGAAATTTTGGCGACGGCACAGGGCACTGGAGAAGCCAAACAGGGCGGTGGCGGCTTTTCGATAGGCGGTCTAGTCACCTTTGGCAACGACAACAACAATACGGACGGGCTGTTGAGCAAGGCAGCGGAAGACGCGGTTAGCCAGATTTCTACCTCTCTATCTGCTGAGTCTGCTCGACTGTCAGCTTTGCCAGCCTCTTTGCCGAGCATCGAGGCGATCGTGGCTGATGTCGCAGGCAACGAGGTGATTATTAACAAGGGCAGTCAGGATGGATTTCGTACAGGCATGACTTTGTCGATCGAGCGGGTCGTACGAGAGGTCAAAGATCCGGCAACCGGAGCCGTTTTGCGGACGGTGACTTCTCCAATCGGTCGGATTGAGCTGACTGAAGTTGATCCTGGCTCATGCGTGGGTCGAATCGTGAACGGTACAGGGTTCCGAGTGGGCGATCGCGCTGTTGCAGCCCAGTAGTCTTCAGCGGCAGCCCGTCTTTATGGCAATTGCCAAGGCGGTTAGGACGGGGACATTTTGGGTGGGGCGCGCAGCGCCCCACCCAAAATGTTCTAAGCAAACTGGCGACCGCCATAGCTCCTAGAATCAGCCGTTAGAATAGGTGTAGTGCTTATTGCTTGAAACACGGTTCGGGTGAGGATATGCTGCCGCGAGAAGATCTGCTCAAAGGAATTGAAGAACGCGAAACTGCGGTGCGGGTGATTGACCAGGCAGAGCAGGCAATTAAAACCTGGGAGGTTGTCTGCACAGATTTTGTGTCGCCACCTGAGTTGGCAGATATTCAGCGGATGTTCCAGAAATTGGCAGATGTGGTGACGTTGCCTTGGGGCGGCTATCCTCAAGCAGAGCGGCAGCGCATAGCGATCGCCCGTTCAGAATTGCCGATCGAGACCGCACAGGTGGCGATCGCAGCAATCGATATTTCGGGAAACTTTCTGTTTGATCAAGCTACCCATCGAGACTTTTTAGGAGCGCTCCTGGGAACGGGTATTGTCCGCGAAAAGGTGGGCGATATCCTGGTGTTAGGGGAGCGAGGGGCACAGGCGATCGTGGTGCCAGAACTCGTGGAATTTTTGGAGATGAGTCTGAACCAGGTGCGATCGGTACCTGTGAAAACCCGCCGTATGGATCTGAGTGAGCTAAAGATCCGGGAACCCAAGAAGAAGGAAATGGCGACCGTGGAAGCCTCCATGCGCTTGGATGCAGTAGCGTCCGCTGGTTTTGGCATGTCGCGCAGTAAAATGGCAGATCTGATTAGCACAGGTGATGTGCGAGTGAACTGGAAGGACATTACCCAAACTAGCCATCAGCTCAAGTCAGGTGACCTGGTTGCTATTCGCGGCAAGGGGCGCTTGGAAATCGGCGAAGTGATGATTACCAAAAAAGACCGCTACCGGGTGCAGCTGACCCGATTTGTTTAACGCTTCGACAGGTTAGGATGTCGTCCTGCTGCACCCGTCATCAGCCAGAGCGCCAAGAACTTGACCGGACGGGCAACCTGCATGACGCGAAGACCCAAGCGGCGAATCACGACCAAGGGCAGCCAGCGATTGGAGAAAATGCGATCGAGCAGATCGGTGAATCCTAGAATCGCCAGATTTTCCAGCTTACGCCAGCGATCGTACCGTTTGAGAACGCTGATTTTGCCAATATCTTCACCGCGTTGGTAAGCCGCCTCCAGCACCTGCGCCAGAGCAGCAGCATCGCGGATGCCCATGTTCAAGCCCTGTCCGCCGACGGGATGGCAGCAGTGCGCTGCATCGCCAATCAGGGCTAGACGAGGCTGCGTGTAGCGATCGCTTTGCATCAGCTGCACCGGAAACAGGATGCGCGGACTCAACAATTCCAGCTTGCCTAGCTGTCCCTCATAGCGGCGGTTTAGCTCAGCCAGAAACTCGGACTCGCTGCTTTCCAAAAGCTGCTGGGCTTCGGCATGGGGTGCAGTCAAAACAATCTGGCAGCGGTTATCGGGCAGCGGCAGAGTGGCGAAAGGGCCGCTTTCCCAGAAGTGCTCACGGGCAATGTTTTCATGAGATTTTTCGGGACGGAGGACGGCAGTGACGCAAGACTGCCAGTATTGCCAGCCGTGGGTCGTGATTCCAGCAGCGGTACGAATGGGCGATCGCGCTCCATCGGCGGCAACTAAGAGCCGGGTATGGACTGTCTGAGTTTCTCCTGCGATCGCCAGCGTCAGCGCCACAACATCTGCCTGATAGTCTACCTGCACCAACTCTGCCGGACAGAGCCAGGTGATGTCTGCACCTTCCAGCTTGTCTAGTAATGCCTGCACTAAGACGCAATGTTCGCCCACATAGCCTAATGATTTTGTGCCCAAATCCTCTGGCTTCAGGTTGACGATCGTGGAATAATCGGCATCCGCCATGCGAATCTGGTTAAACGTAGTAATGTGGGGTAAAATCTGCTCCCAAACGCCTAGCCCCTGAAAGATTCGTCCTGACATCAGCGTGATGGCATAGGCGCGACGCTGACTGAGTCCGGCTTCACGGGGTTTCGCTTCAATAATGGCGACTCTTAGCCCTGCGTCTTTGAGGGCACAGGCAAGGGTCAAGCCAACGATGCCCGCCCCGGCGATCGCGATATCAAAGTCGAGTGGAGAAATGGGGAGTGAAGAGTGGGGAGTGGATGGGTGCTGAGCCAGTGCCATACGGAATGAAAAGAAGGAAATGGGTCGTCACATTTATTTATATTGTGACTCACATTGTGGTGCGATCGTCAGCCTGGAGCAAGCTAATTGCCCATAAGCTAATTGCCCATAAGCTAATTGCCCATAAGCTAATTGCCTAGCTCTAAGCTGCTTGCGTCTTCTCTTTGGGCGGCGGCAGATTGAACGCGCTGCCAGAGTACCGGATCTTGCCGATAGATTTGCAGGGCGGCGATCGCGTTTTGGGCATCTAAGAGTCTGCCTTTGGCAATCAGCGTCATCAGAAAGTCTAGGGCAGCTTCGGTACGCAGCATGGCGATCGCCAGTAATCCCGTTTGGCGCAGCTCTGGGTCGGCTTGTTTTTGCCACCAGGTTGTGAGGATCTCAAGGGCTGCGGGTAAGCGAGATTCCCCCAGCGCCAAGGCAACCAGCTCTTGCGTCTGCGGTTCTGGAGCCGTGAGAAATCGCGTTGCCAAATCCAACGATTTTTGGGAGGACAGCTTTAGCAGAGCAGCGATACATTCTGAAATGACGGCGGGTTCGTCACCGATCAAAACTCTCAACCGCAGCAGAGGCACGCCCTGATCATTTTCGCTGTAGGCGATCGCCCTGGCTGCTGCAACCCGTGCCGGAACTTCTGGATCGGCAAGCAGGTCAGCGATTTCGGCGATCGCGTCAGGATAATTCATCCGCACCAGACCCATGGCGCAAATGCCCCGAAGTTTGGCGGCGGTATCTGCCTGTCCACCCCAGACAGGTTCTAGCTGAATGTGGCGAATGCCCTGAAGGAAAAGATCGGCTTGGTGGGCATTGAGGCGATAGAGAGCATCGGCGATCGCAGCTTTTGCGTGGCAGTTGGGATCAGTTTCGACGGGTTTGACGAGACAGCGATCGAAGGCAGTGACCAGATCAGGCTGTAAGGTAGAAAGCTCAAATTTGCCCACGAGCTTTGCCGCTTGAGCAATGGCGATCGCGTAGCGGCTCTGAAGAATGGAGCGGAGTTGGGCGATCGACTCTGCTGAGGTGGGGTCAGCCCGAAGCTGATTGAGCTGCTCTAGCAGGGTTTCGAGTTTGGAGGATTTTGCCATGAGGTTTCTGCAATGCCTTGTTGTACAAGGTAGCCCTTTTTCGTTTAGTGAGTTGCTAAAACGTAAGGGGAATGGACATCAATCAGCCAATTCTCATCAATGACTTCCAAGGTTTCATCCAAGATTAGATTTAGCTCACCCAATACAGGGTTAGTTGGGCGATCGGGGTGCTGAGAGTCAACTGCTCGATTAAGGGTGAGGCTAAATCTGAGCTATAGCCAATGACTACGTTCTAAATTTCCGGGGGTAACGCCTAAAGAACTGTCAATTAGCACCGGATCAGGCGGTTGAGTAAACTGGATCACTTCATAAAAGTTATCTTCGTCCCAGTAGCCATTGATTTGAGCGTTGCAGGCTTGCAGATGATGGGCGGCAATGCTTTTGGCATCAAGCTGTTGTAGAGCTTGGGCGAGATCACGCCAAATGGGATGGTTTCTAATGTTGAGTCTTATAAATCTTATAAACAGGTAAATTAGGCTATCCATGTTCTGAGAATGACGCACGTACCTTTTAGTATCACACCTGAACCTCAGAAGTTCGGCATTGTAGCTGGAACGATCGCCTTTGCAGCTCAAAGCTTCAGCGTTGTACCTCAGCACATGGCGCTGGATTGAATGAGGATGAAGAGCGATCGTGCTTCTCGTTTGCTTTGTCTGTTAGGGAAATGGAGGCTGCCCGTAAGTGTTTGGGTGGCGGCGTTGCAGCTCTTCCCAAGGCAGCAGCAGGCTATCTTCGATTTTGGCACGGACGGACGCACTGACCTCTCCCTCATTTTTCATGAGTTCAATCAGGAATTGGTTGGCATCATAGTAACGTTTGAGTTGTTGCCTTTGCTCATCGGTGATCTGCCAGTCATATCTAAGATTGCGATATTGAATCATCACTTGCTGGAATTGCTCAACCCATTCTGCTCCATTTGATCGCCACCATTGCTGAAATGTTCTGCTATCTGCGGCGGCTGCAGATAGCGTTTCCCTTGGTTGCCCAAGTGCGTTTGTCAATTCAGGAGCAAGGTCGAGTTTAAGGGCAAGGACAAGAGTACGGGCAATGGCGTGGTCAAGGGCAGGGTCGAGGGCGCGGTCGAGGGCATTAGCGAGGGTACGGACAAGAACAAGGGCGCGATTGTGGGCAAGGTCGAGGGCGAGGTCAAGAGCAAGATATATAGCTCTACTGGCAGCAGGCTTACAGTGCGCTGGCATAGACTCTGATTTTTCAAGTACCCAGACCAGAATTTTTTGCAAGGTGGATTCCTTGGCAATGGACTGATCAATCGCCTGCTTAATCAGCCACACTAGACGATCGGTAGGCTGTTGCGATTTCATTAGGTGCTTAACTGCTTCCTGCCATTTCCGATTGTCGATCTTTTCAGCTAATTTCTCAGGGGAAAGTTGAGTTAGCCAGCGGATGGTGAAATATTCTTGAAAAGTTAAGTGGGAAAATGACCATAGCTCGTCTGCTCTCTCAATTAGCAACCCGTGCTGTGCCTCAATGGTTCTCAGAACTGTGACTCCTTCCACTGGGTTAGCAAGCTGTAAAAATTTAGTGATATGAGCCGCAATCTCCTTCTGGTTAAACAGCACAAAATTCTGGGGAAATTTGCGAGTTGCAATGTCAATCAGCAAGGCTTCTCGGCGCTCAACGCTCAATTCTCCATAAGCTTTACTTCCTATCTCCCATCCATCAATCTGCTTTTCAGTATTCCACTTATCCAGTAGCAACTTAATACTTCTCTGATATAGATCATCTATTTGCAAGGGAATTTCTCCCTCATCGTGCAGCACCAAACATATGAGACTCAACAACACTGGAGTTACCGTCAGTTCTTTCAGTGCCGGATTTTTGTCCATGGCATATTTTAGTATTTCCCACTGCTGCGCTACTTCCGCATCAGATTTGCCACTTGTCATAAACCAGTTACGAACAAACTGCCTTACCTGTATTGCACTAAAATCTGCCACTTCTACTGAAGTAAATCCAACGGGAATAGACTTAATAATTTGAGTACGACATGTCAAAATCAATCGATTTTTTGGGTAGTCTTCCGCAATCCGGTGGAGTTGACTCTGCACTATTTGACGCAATTTACTTGTCGATACCTCGTCTAACCCATCCATCAGCACCAAGAGCTTGCCGTGTTTCAGAAGATCTTTCACCTGATGCCGTAATTGATCCACTTGCTGTTCTAGTTGCCTCACTTGCTGTTGTAGCTGCGTCAGTGTTATGGATTCCTGATTTTTTAATTCTTTAATTTTTTTAAGACACTCTCTAGACGATCTCCAATTTTCTAGTCCCAATTCTTTATCAATCTCATCCAGGAGATTCCATTGCCCATCTTGAATTCGGCGAAATTCAATCAGGACAGCTACAAACTCCTGTTGAAATTGACCTTTACACCAATTCACTGCTAGGTGCTTTAGAAAAGTCGTTTTTCCCGATCCTGGCTTACCAAGAATCACCAGTTTAGAATTTGCGTTGGCAACCTCAAAGCCGGGATTACGTTTGATCCGATCACCCAACCCCAAGCGGTCGTTCCGTAAATCAAAAGTTTTCAGCAGTTTATCCTGCGAAACTTGATAAGTACGGGGCGATCGATTCAGCAACCACACATCCACATAAAGCTGATCAACCCCAATCTCTTCACCACTCAGCAACCGCATCCGGCTGTGCTGAGCCATAATCTTCTGACGGCATCGCTCTCGAACTTGTTGTTCAAGATCCCTTTGCTCTGCAAAAGCAGGTGGAAACTCTATTGAGGGTTTTTGAGAAGATTGGGGAGAAAAAAACTTTGGGTCAGGAGGCAACTCCAGTTTCACGACTCCAAGTTCTGGCTTTATAACAGTATTTTGCCGTCTAAGACGATAGCAAAGCTCTCTGTAGCTTTTTTCGTTATCAAGTCCATACTTGTCTCTAGAATTCAGTATCAAAGGAACATGGGCTAGGTCAGGCGAAGCGCATACAACTGGAATAAACTTAGCGTCTTCTAACTGAGCGTTATAAAGATGTTGCCTAATAATGGTTCCTTCCCAGGAAACGCCTAGACCTTTCCCAGGCTCTTCCTTTCCCTCAAACCGCTGCTTGTATGTCTCAGTACAGACTATGAGTACAAACTCAGCCCATTCAATCTTCTCCTGCATCCACAGATCCCACCCTTGGACAGGAGTATAGGGAGGTTCGGCTCGAACATACCGATCTATATCTGCATCAATTCCCCAGGTCTTACGTAGCGTATTTGCTACTGCTAACACATGTTCCTTATGCTCATCTGAATCCCAGCTATAACTGATGAAGACTTTCGTCGGGGCTTCTGCTTCCTCTGTCATCCTGTTTTCCAGCAAACTGCGGAGGGCTTATAGCTGAATTATACTTGCCATCCCAGAGCCGTAAACGAATGCAGGAGGGGCATAGGGTATGCCCTATGCCCCTCCCATAGATCTATCTCAACTGGATGAAAAGGCGATCGCCTTCCCTACCCCCTAATCATCACCATCAAATCCTCTGGCATCCTTGATGCAGCTCTATGAACTCGATTTCTTGACGTGCCAGCTCCAGAGAGCCATGACTGCCACCGCTCCCAAAATTCCCCACATAATGGCATTGAGGTTCAGCACTTGAGCCGAGGTACTCACGCCCAGAAGCACTTTCCCAACATAGCCCCCGGCTAATGCGCCAATAATCCCTAAAACATTGGTTGTAAATACATTTCCGCCTTCATTGATTAGCCGAGCCAAGGCAGCGGCAATTAGACCTAGGACAATCCAAGCCAAAACGCTCATCTACTATTTTTTCCTTCACTGTATGGGGTTTCCGGCTAGACGGGCGATCGCTCACACCTTAAGCGGCCTATACTTCGAGCAGCCTGCACTTGAAGCAGTCTGACAAAGCAGCACCAGCTCCGTAAAGATTTTGAACTTAACTTCGCAAAATCTTGAGCTTTGGGCAGGATAAGTGCTTAAGTTGATTAACTTCCGTCGAAGGAAACTCTTTAAACTATACAGATTGAGAGAAAGTTGCGATTGCGGGGGCAGACACCACATTTTGGGCTTCTAGGAATGCTGCGGCTCGCAAGATTAACGCCTCATTGTAAGGAGCAGCGATGATTTGCACCCCGATCGGTAGGGCATGAGGTCTCTGAATCGGCACCGACAGAATCGGTAAGCCAATAAATGAAAGGGGTTGGGTGAATATTCCCAAGTTAGGACGCACCAACATCTCCTGTCCATCCAATGTCATCATTTGTTGACCAATTAGCGGTGCGGGGCAAGGAGTCGCCGGGGCCAAAATCAGATCCACCGACTGAAAAACTTCGCGAACGCGATCGCGGTACCAACGCCGAAACCGCTGCGCCTGCAAATACCAGGTGTTGGGAATCATGGTGCCCGCCAAAAAGCGATCGCGGGTCGCCGGATCAAAATCTTGAGGACGAGACTTCAGCCTTGCTAGGTGGAGATTGCTGCCTTCGCAGGCCGTAATGATATACGCCGAGGCTCTAGCGCGATCGGTTTCCGGCAGGATGACACGCTGAGTTGCGCCTAGCGCCAGCGCCACTTTTTCCACGGCAGCAAAAACTTCTGGTTCAGCACCACGGGTGAAGTAGTCGCCAGCGATCGCAATCCGCAGTCCCTCAATGCCCAGCCCTAGCTGCGGCAGACAAAACTCTGGCGATCGCTGTGTACAAACCGGATCGTGGGGATCTGCGCCCTGCATCAGGTCAAAGCTTGCCGCAATGTCGCGTACCGATCGAGCAAACGGTCCCAGATGATCCAAGCTGCTGCAAAACAGAAATGCGCCCGATCGAGAGATTCTGCCGTAGGTGGGCTTGAGTCCGAAAATGCCGCAAAAGGAAGAGGGGACGCGAATCGAGCCGTTGGTGTCGGAACCTAAAGTCAGCGGCACCAGTCCTCCGGCAACTGCTGCTGCCGATCCGCCTGAAGACCCACCCGCCACTCGGCTTAAGTCATGGGGATTGTGAGTGTCGCCATAGTGGCTGTTTTCGGTGACAAAGCCATAGGCATATTCATCCATATTCAGGGCACCCACCAAAACGGCTCCTGCTTGTTTCAATGCCGTGACGGTGAAGGCATCCTCAGTGGCAGGCGGGCGATCTTGATTGATCTTGGAACCAGACAGAGTTGGCAGACCTTTGATATCCAGCAAATTTTTGACGGCGAACGGCACCCCTGCCAAACTGCCTGGATCTTTGCCTTGGGCGATCGCCTTATCCACTGCTTGCGCATCGGCGATCGCCTGTTCCTTCAAAACGGCTGTGAAGCTGTTTAAAGCCGGATCATGCTTTGCGATCCGATCCAAAGACGACCGAACAACCGTTTCTGCACTAATCTCTTGCGATCGTACTGCTGTAGCAATAGCGATCGCGTCTGCCTGTTCCAAGTTGATTGCCATTCCTGATTCCTAAGGTGAACTTACAGTTTAAATAGCAGCAAATAGCTGCTCTGGTATAGCGATCGCTCTTCTTCCGCTGATCTAACGCAGTATTCGGCTACGTACTCACGTTTATAGACTTTACCCTACGAAAGCCAGCACTCCTTCGCCATGCCCTGCGCTCAATGCATAGAAAGCTCTCAGCTTCTCAAAATCTTCTTGTACCCATTTGCAGCAGTCTTCATTTTCCTCGACATGAATCTTGTAAATTTCAGCTTCTCTCATTGCCTGTGGATTCCAGTGAGAACGAAGCATTTCTAGGGTTACTGTCTCTAGCTTGTCTTGAACATGACATACTTCAACTGGAGACAGGTAACGAATAGGAAAACCGATCGTGGTTTGGGTTGCCTCGTTCAGTATCTCACCGCCAAATATTGCCTTCTCAACCCAATGAGTCCAGTCTTTTGGTTCGCCCTTTCGCCGTCCTTCTGAGAGCAGATAGTAGAGCATATCCCAGCTGCGACCCAGGTACAGGTTTCGATGTTCAATTCCCGGATAATGATCAATTGCCTGACGTACCTCATGAACAAACTCAATGAAGAGTTGATCATTAGCACGATGGTCTAACTCCTCCTGGGATGTTAGAGCATAGGATTTGAAAAACTCAAGATTGGCGCCAAAATCTGGTTCATGACGCGATCGTGCAAGCAGTCTGCAAGCATCAGGCATTGACTGAAAGCGAAGGTCTAACCCCATAGCTTCAATGCACCCTCAACCACCGCCAATATATTATGGCTCCTACGATTACACCCAAAGACGGTAGAATTCCGATCGCTACAACCGATGATTCGGCTATGTTGGATGAAATTGAATAAACGCACTTCTTGGATTCCTCGTTGCATGCGATTGCCACCATAGCAGTCAAAAGCGTTAGCAACAGCCCACTTGACCAACCACATAGCGTACAGAAAAGAATTAAATTAACTTCATCATCGTCATTATTGGTTTTTGATTTAACAAACTGATAAACGATGAAACTAATGATGAAGGCAAACACTATTCCTATAACTGTGCCAAATAGCGCAAATAAACTGAGACCTAGCCATTTAAACCCCTCCCAATCTCCACTTCCGAGATGATCCATAATCTGGATGAGCTTCTCTAAGACAAACTAACTGCTGTTTACCCAACTAATACGTTAGCGGCACTTTCAAGCTAAGGTTGGAAAACTGGAGCAGCCTCAATTTCATCAGACAATTCAAACTCCATCACCCGCTGAGCGATCGCCGCATTTCGTTCCATGTTGGCAATTACGCCGGGTCGATGCTCAGGGTCAAGCGTCAGCCCAATCAGCTGAGCCATAAGATCAGCCAGTGAGTCTAGAGCGATCGGCGAGTCAGACATAGTTTTTTCCTAAAACAACTCACAAACCATAAACGATATCCGCATAGAGTACTGTAGCGGAACTCACGGGCAAAGAGAGAGCTGTTTCAGAAAGAGTTAATTTGCCGGATTCAGTCGCTATCCGTTGCGGATTCATTGACATCTCGGTATAAAGCCCGCAAGTCTTGCTTTGTCGTGCGGCGAGAGGGACGGCGATATTTTTTGCGATCGAGCATTGGCTCCGTCTGCACCAGCCCTTCGCCCCGGTTTTTGGCCTTGGTAGTAGATTCGGCATCGCCCGATCGATCGATCGCCGTTTGGTAGACGATCGCCTCCTCCAAAAACGTCAGGTAGTATTCGTAGCGCTCCCAATCCCCTCGCACCACGCAGTTTGGCTCATCTCGATGAAGGCAGTTGCTAAATTGACAGGAGGCGGCATCCAGACGCTGACGGGCTTCAGGGAAATACTGAGCCAGGTCAACCGGGGCGCAGTTGAGATCGGGTTGATTGAATCCTGGAGTATCTGCAATTAGCCCGCCTAACGGAAGCTGAAATAGCTCTACGTGCCTTGTGGTGTGGCGACCTCGGCTTAGCTTTCCAGAGACAGTATTGACCCGCTGCGCCAGGTCAGGAATTAAATAATTGGTCAGGCTAGACTTGCCAACTCCTGAAGGTCCGCAAACCACCGTTATCCGATCGCTCAGATGCGAGTAAAGCAAATCCAGCCCCATACTCTCCCGAAGGCTGACAATCACCGGATCGTAGCCCCACGCTTGGAGGCGATCGCGCCACTGCTGCCGAGCGGCGGCTGTGATTAAGTCACCCTTGTTCAAGCACAGCAGCACAGGTATCTCGGTAGACTCAGCTTTCACCAAAAATCGGCTGAGCTGGAACGGGTCGATCGTCGGCTCTTCCAGGGCAAACACCAGCAGAATTTGATCGACATTGGCGATCGGTGGACGATCAAGCTCAGTCCCGCGAGGAAGCACCTGCGAGATTGCCGCCCTGCCATCTGTCCAATCGATTTCTTCTACTTGAACGCGATCGCCTACTGCCACCTGTTGCCCCATTTTTTTAAGGCGAGTGCGACGGGTACACAGCAGCGTTACTTCTTTCGGTTCAGAAGAAGCTTGGTCAGAATAAGACTGTTCAGAAGAAGCTTGTCCAGAATAAGGCGCAGAGCAGGACGTATCTAGCCGCACCCAGTAATAATTTGCCTGTACCGCCAAAACGATGCCCAAAAAATCCTGAGATGCTGTCTGCACAACCTCTGAGGCATCGCCCATTTCACCCCGGCTCAGCATTCAGAGCTTTCAGCAATGGGGGTGACAGGGCGACGAACTTGAACGGCAAAAAAATCAGCGCGATCGTCAATATGCTCAATGCTGTAGCCTTCCATCGTCAGGCTGTCAGGCACCTGCTCCATTGGCTCACCAGAATCTAGCCAGACTTCTAGCAAAGATCCAGGCAACATTTTTTCTAGACGCAGCTTAGCTCGAACAAAATTAAGAGGACAAGGCGTTCCGCGCAGGTCAAGCTGGGCATCAGGTGCGGTCATTTGGCTCATCCGCGAAACAGCCCCCCCAGAAATTCGTTGATGCCGCCCCCTTTGCTGAGGCGATCGCCTCGAATCTTCGCCAGTTTCTCCAGCAGCTCTCGCTCTTCAGTATTGATGCGAGTCGGAATATCAATGATTAGCGTGATCAGATGATCACCTCGGCTGACCGGATTGCCCAAGCGAGGCACGCCCCGATTTTCTAAGGGAATCACCGTATTGGGCTGAGTGCCTGGAGCAATGGTGACTTCGACAGGCCCATCTACAGTGTTGGCTTCAATGCGATCGCCCAAAATGGCTTGCAGGTAGCTAATCTTGACCTCCGACAGGATATTGATCCCATCCCGCTGAAACTCTGCATCCTCGTTGACAAACAGATAGACATACAGATCGCCCGCAGGGCCGCCCCGCTGACCCGAATCCCCCTCATTGGAAACTCTCAGTCGCGTACCGTTATCCACGCCGGGGGGAATGTTAATCTTCAGCTTCTTCGCTTCCTGCTTCTGACCCGCACCGCCGCAGGTTTCGCATTTCTCTTCGATTACCTGACCACTGCCATTACAGGTCGGGCAAGCCGACACTTGAGCAAAACTACCGAAGGGGGTGCGGGTGGTGCGGCGAACCTGCCCTACTCCCCCGCAGTTTGAACAGACGCGCGGCTGCGTCTCTGGCTTCGCGCCAGAGCCACTGCAGGTTGTACAAGTTTCTAAATGGCTAATGCGAATTTCTTTTTCGCCACCAAAAATTGCCTCTCGGAAATCCAGCTTCAAGTCCAGACGCAGATCATCGCCTCTCACGGGACTCCGCCGCCGAGACTGCTGTTGTTGACCGCCCATGCCGCCAAAGCCGCTGAAGAAACTGTTGAAAATTTCTTCAAAACCGCCCAAGTCGCTAAAGTCTTGATATCCTGCTCCGCCCGCTCCCGCTACGCCTGCTTCGCCAAATCGATCGTAGCGCGCCCGCGTCTCAGGCTCCGAAAGCACCTCGTAGGCTTTATTGATTTCTTTAAAGCGCTCCTCAGCCCCCGGATCTTTGTTGACATCCGGGTGGTATTTGCGAGCCAACTTGCGATAGGCTCGCTTGATTTCCTCTTTATCTACGCTGCGAGGAACACCAAGGATTTCGTAGTAGTCACCTGCCATAGAGCGCTAGTTCAAAAATAGTAGGAATTATGCAATTACGTTCACGATAAGGGGACAAGACCTAAGATGACAAGGCTGGATTACCGAATCTCCTGCCCTTGCTTCCCAACTATCTGCTTCTATCCTAAACTAATCGATCGCACAAAAGACTTTATTTAAGACGCTAGCCCTGTTTCAAACAAGCGGCTTGTTTTCGTAGCAGCGCTTAATCTCCTGCAAAAAACACACGGCTCTGGAGCGGCTGCTTTTCAATATTTTGCATTAGAGTTAGCTCAGTCAGAAGGGTCTAGTCAACGGCTTCATAGTCGGCTGTAATCGTTTCATCATCTACAAAGTCTGTAGAATAGCCTGGGTATTCGAGGGTGGCAGCTTCTGCCTCTGGATGACCATTTGACCAAGGCGCAGCATGGTTGGCGTGATCAACATAAGATTCGGCATCACCCGGCTGAGCCTGATTGTAGACCGCCTCGCCGATCGCCAGAAGCGACTGTTGCAATGCGTCAAGATACTGGCGCAATACCTCTACTTCAATTGTGCGATCGCTAACGGCAGCTCGCAGCCCTGCTATCCGCTGAGCCGCATCGGCTCTCAGGTCGTCGCTAATAAAGGCTGCATTATCTCGCAGCGTGGATTCATAGGTATAGAACAGCGTGTCTGCTTGGTTGCGCAACGCAATAATCTGCTTACGGCGATCGTCATCCTCAGCAAATAGCTCGGCTTCCTGGCGCATCCGCTCGATTTCTGTGTCGCTCAAACCGCCTGTGTTGGAGATCATGACGCTCTGCTCTCGCCCTGTGCCTTTGTCGCGTGCAGACACCTGCAAAATACCGTTGGCATTAATTTCAAAGGTGACTTCAATTTGCGGAACGCCTCTAGGTGCAGGAGGAATGCCCGTTAATTGGAACTTGCCAAGACTCTTGTTGTCTTTTGCCAGCGCCCGTTCGCCCTGCAAAGCATGGACTTCTACCGAAGTTTGCCCATCTGTCGCCGTGGAAAAGACCTGAGCCTTGCTGGTGGGAATGGTGGTGTTGCGTTCAATAATGCGGGTAAACACCTCGCCCAGAGTTTCAATACCCATCGACAGCGGGGTAACATCTAGCAGCAGCAGGTCTTTAACTTCGCCACCCAAAACGCCTGCCTGAATTGCTGCACCCAGCGCCACCGCCTCATCCGGATTCACAGAGCGATCGGGGATTTTGCCGCCAAAGTAGCTCTTGATCGCTTCCTGCACGGCGGGCATTCGGGTTGAGCCACCCACCAAAATGATCCGATCGATTTGGTCAGGAGCCAGATCGCAGTCTTTGAGCGCCTGACTGACTGGATCGATCGTGGACTGAACCAAATGACCGACGAGTTCCTCAAAGGTAGCGCGAGACAGCTCCATTTCTAGGTGTTTGGGGCCTGACTCATCTGCCGTAATAAACGGTAGGTTGACGGTAGTGGTCAGCATGGTAGACAGCTCAATCTTGGCTTTCTCCGCCGCCTCTCGCAACCGCTGTAGCGCCATTTTGTCGGTCGATAAATTGATGCTTTCCTGCTCTCGGAACCTCTCCATTAGCCAGCGCACCAAGACGTTGTCAAAGTCATCGCCGCCCAGATGGTTGTTGCCAGAGGTGGCTTTCACCTCAAATACACCCTCACCCAACTGCAAGACCGAAACGTCGAACGTGCCGCCGCCCAAGTCAAATACAAGCACAGTTTGATCCTGTTCTTGTTTATCTAACCCATAGGATAAGGCCGCCGCAGTCGGCTCGTTAATAATGCGCAGGACTTCTAATCCGGCGATCGTCCCTGCATCTTTGGTCGCCTGTCTTTGGGCATCGGTAAAATAGGCGGGAACTGTGATCACAGCTTGGGTAACGTTTTCACCCAAGTAGCTTTCGGCATCCTGCTTCAGTTTTTGCAGAATCATCGCCGAAATTTCTTGCGGCGTGTAGGACTGTCCGCGAATTTGCACATCTACCGTATCGTCTTTGCCTCGTACGCAGGTGTAAGGCACCCGACTCCGCTCCGCTTCTGTATCGTTCCATCGGCGACCGATGAACCGCTTGATGCTAAATACGGTATTTTCGGCATTGGTAACGGCCTGCCGTTTGGCAAGCTGTCCGACAAGGCGTTCTCCAGTTTTGCCAAACCCCACAATGCTAGGAGCTGTGCGCCCGCCCTCAGAGTTAGAGATCACGACGGGCTTCCCGCCTTCTAGGACAGCAACACAGCTATTGGTGGTGCCTAGATCGATACCAATGACTTTTCCCATAATTCGCGGCTACGTAGTTTCTAAGTGATGAGCGAACAACTGCGGATGAATTCACCCCATCTTCAGCCAGTATTCCGCAATTATCCGGGAATGTTATCAGTTGCTCTCAAAATTTCCTGAACAGAGTCTTTTTGAGAGAATAGCTTCCTCTTAGGCAGATTGTTAAAGCCCCTTCAGACGGTAGATTTGGCTTTGTCTCAATTAGAGCTAGTTCGTGGATTCTTCCCCTGTTTCGCCCGGTTCTGGAGCTGCCGCAACTTTGACCATGGCGTGACGAAGAACGCGATCGCCCATCACGTATCCCCGCATCAGCTCTTCCATGATCGTGCCTTCAGGAAACTCATCAGTCGGCTGACTGGCGAGGGCTGAATGCAGGTTAGGATCGAACTCTTGCCCTTCCGTTCGCATGGGAGAAACTCCCAGCTTCTTCATTGCATCTACGAGCTGCTTGTAAACGCCCTGATAGCTCTTGTGAATATTCATTTCGCTATCGGTTTGGGGCTTGATTTGTGCCCGCGCCCGTTCAAAGTTATCTACAACGGGCAGCAGCTCCTTCAGCGTCGAGCTTTTAGTTTCCTGCTCTTCCCGTTCCTTGTCTTTTTGAGTGCGCTTGCGGAAGTTCTCAAAATCTGCGGCTAGACGCACGTACTGACCTGTGCGGTCTTCTAGCTGAGCTTTCAGGGCTTCGATCGACTGATTGAGTTCGGCGATCGTTACCTGAAAACCTGCTTGCTCGGTAGAGACACCCTGATTATCCGATGTCTCTGAATTCTCAGAAGTTCCTTCTGGACTCAAATCAAAGGGTTCGAGTTCTGGATCTAGCGCAAATTCTTCTTGGGCATTTGTCACCTGAGCTGCTACAGCCTCCTGTGGCGTTGCGTCTGAATCCGTTGGTAGGTTTGTTTCAGCAGACATTGGCTCACTTTCCATCTTGATCTACAGTTTCCAAAAAGATTTTAGCTGCTGATCTCTAGGTGAGATCGAGTTATTTCTCTTTCATGCACAGCTTATCTATTCTGCCCTAAGTTTTGCCATTCATTGTTAAACTGCATAATCAAACAGGCGATCGCTCTTTCAACATAGCTTAGAGCGCAAGTTGTCAGGGTAGACCGAAGGAAGAGCTGAACATAGTTGCAGAATGTAGCAGCAGAAACTTTCCTGACCTGAAAGCAGTCAAACTGAATGCAGGTGCCTGAATGCAGGTGCCTAAGCCCGAAGCCCGAAAGATTGAGCAAATGCCGTCCTGAAGCTCAAGGGATGTCTCTGAGCTGATGTAGTGTGAACACGCTGCTCAAGGTTGTTGACTCAAAGTTATTGACTTAAAGTTATTGACTCAAAGTTATCGACTCAATGTTGAGAAGGCTAGGCGATCGCCCCGCGCTTAGCCAAAATCTTGACCTATTTATTGCTAGAGAATTTCCTGAAGGATGAGAAACGGGCTGGAATAGTGAATAAGCCCATTTTGACTTCTTTGAAGGACTTTCTCGGTTCTGGTTAGTCCAGTCCATCAGGTTCGTGTTTTAACCCGATTGCTGATTTTGAAAGAGCTGCACGGCAAACTTTTCAGAAAATCAGCAGGGTCAGAGCCTTACCGTCCATCAGAAGCTGTGGTTTGAGATGAAAAGAAATCCTCGGTTAGGTGCTTTAGAAAATCTGTCTGTAGTAGGTCTGGTCGCAGGATCGATCGCCTCTCTGGTGTCAAAGCAAATTTTGTACACCACGATGCCGATGTCGCTGCTGGTTGTCCTAGATTTGTTGAGCCGACGGCGATTTGAGGACAATAGCCGTCAGCGCGATTTGTCTTTGGCAGAAACCGATCAGAAGCTGGCTATCCAGGTGGATTTGCTGAATCAGCATATTGCCTCCCTGCCCTCTGTCGAGACAATCAATGGGCTGCGGCAGGGTTTGCTGATGAAAGACCGAGAGGTTGCCCGACGGCTGTATGCAGAAATTACGGCTTTGCAGCAGGAGATGCATCAGCGGCTGCACCCGCTAGAGCAGCAGGGGCTAGACTCAGTGCGCCAAGATATGACTCAGCTTGAAGCGCGGCATCAGCAGATGTCTGAAGATCTGGCCGCAATGGGTATTGACTTGCGCCAGACCAAAGCCGCCATTGATCCTGCTTTCACAGAAGCGGCGATCGCTCATTTGCAATCTGATATGGCGGGCATCCAAGCCACTATGGAGAGCCTGACCAGTCAACACAAGCCCAATTTCTCCTCTCTGCAAGAGCAAATTTCACGGATCGATCGCCAGTTTGGCAAGCTGCCGCCGCCCGTGGATCTCAGCTCTCTCAAGCAAGAAGTGGGCGAATTGGTGCGGATGATCAGCGACTTGGTGCCCCGACGAGATTTATTGAGCTTAGTCAAAGAAGTACGTGAGCTGCACCAACAGCAAGAGTGGCTAAAGCAGTCGGTAGTGGCGATCGAAACGGCTGCCGTCAGCTTTAACAGCGCATTTAGCAATTTAATTAAGCCCTCTGGAGCGGCTGGATCTGAGAATGGAGCTAACCTGAGCCACCCGATTTTGTCGGGTCAGCTCGATCGAGATATTGCTCAAAGGCAGGTCTTTCAATCTGCGGCAACTCCAGCCGATGCGAGTGCGATTCAGGAGGAGGCAGCCCATTATTTAGAGCATTTGCGATCGCAGCTTGCCGAAATTCAGTCCTTTACCGAAACTTTGGCGGCGCAAAATCAGCAGCTTCAAGAGCAGATGAATCACCTGCCCAAAAGCCTCGATATGGCTGCGCTTCAGAGCCAGTTACGGGAGCTTTCTCGGCGGATTCCAGCTGCTGAGACAACTTTAGATGATTTTAGAGGTCGCATTCAGGAAGTTATTCAGCAAGAGCTGCACTACATTTCCCAGCAGCTTCAAGGCGCTACCCCAAGTTATGACCCTAACTATAAGCCTAACTATGAACTGGTGTTTGACTGGGCACCCGCTAGCGAAACGAGCGGAGTGGGAAGCTGCACTTTACTGGAAGAAGCGCTGAACTGTACCCAAAAGCGTTTAATCCTGATTTTGCCTTGGGCAAGTTCTTGTAATTTGGATCAGACAATACTGAAAAAAATGGCGGCGTTTTTACAGCAAGGGCGACGGCTTGATATTGGCTGGTGCAATGAGGTCGATCGCCAGGACGATCGACTGCTCAAAAAGATGCAGCGGGGCTGGCAGCCTAGTTCGCCTCAAGCTGATATTCAGACAACTCTGCACCATCTGCTGAACTTTAAGCGTGCCTATCCTCAAAATTTTCAGTTCAAAATATTGGGCACCCGCGAAAGCTTTTTAGTGTCCGATCAGTCCTTTGCGGTCTTAGGAATTGCAGATGCGCTAAAGACCACAACGGCACTTTCAGAGGCACAGCTTAAGCTCCGCACCCGCGATCCTCAACCGATTCAACGCTTAGTCAATCGATTTGACAATCCGGCATTAGACCCTGAAGATTGGGAAGCCTATTGGAACCGAGGCGCAACTCGGCAGAACTTAGGCGATAAAACAGGAGCGATCGCCGATTACACTCACGTTTTAGAAATCGCGCCAGAACACGCCCTTCCCTATAGCCATCGGGGTGTTGCCTATTATGACGTAGGAGATTTGGCTAGCGCGATCGCCGATTTGACAGAAGCCCTCCGCCTTGACCCCCAGCAGGCAGCGACCTACTGCAATCGGGCCTTTATCCACTCTGAGCAAGGCAATCTACAGGCTGCCATTACCGACTACACGCAGGCGATTCAAATTCGTCCAGACTGGGCGATCGCCTTCTTCTATCGGGGCATGGCATGGCAAAAGCTCGATCGCCATCAGGATGCAATTTCCGACTACGGCGAAGCTATCTATCTCGCTCCTGACTCTGCGGTGGCTCACTATTATCGAGGTCTAGCATGGCAGAAACTGCGCAACACCCAAGGGGCGATCGCAGACTTAGAAAAAGCTGCGTTGCTGTTCAATCAGTATGGCAGTCTACAAAATGCTCAAAAAGCGTTGAGGAGTTTGGCAAAATTACGACAAATCAGCAATCGGGTTCGTTATTCAGCTGCAACAGAAGCCGAGGAAGCGATCGTTCGTCCTGGAAAAACAGTCCGTGAAGCGACCCGTGAAACGGTGGCTCCTGACTTTGAGGCGATCGCTAGCTTATTCCAGGGCATCCCATCTGAGCCTCAAGTCAATGGCTGTGACTTTACGGGAAACCCTGCTGTCACTGCTGCCCCTCTCACGTTTCAGGATTTATTTGACGCAGAAAATTTTGACGCAGAAAGGCTTGATCTAGAAACGATCGAAACCCAAAAGCTTGAGCCGCCCTCACCCATAGCTTCTAGAATTTCGCAATCTAAAATCTAAAGGCTAAAATCCACTCTGCTACTGACAAACCTGCGCCCTGGTCAGCGCAGCCGTTCCTGCCGGAAGTTGATTAGGGTCGCCGCTCCAAGTCACCTGCATGGTTGAAGCGTTGCCTTTACCCGGCACCAGACTGAGAAAAATCGATCCTTGCGGAGCTTGAAATGCAAACAAAGGTGCACCGCCAAAATCACCGAACGGCTGGAGCACTGAATTTGAACTCGCAGCCAGCGCTTGCAAATCGTTTTGCACATCGCCGAGAGGCTTCGTCTTCCAGTCAATCTTGGTAATACCTGCGGCTGGAGGTGAGTCTGGATTGGCAGGGTCAGTAAAGAAGGAGCCAATTTGCGCCGCATTAAATGCCTGGGGATTAGGACATAGACCTACACTGCCACTGCCCCCAAAATCAATTGACGGCGGCGGGGCAGGGGTAGCAGATGGAGCAGCAGATGGAGCGGCGGCAGCGGGGGGTGGCGCAACAGGAGGCGCAGAAATGGGAGGAGGCGCTGTGGCAGAGACTGCGGCAGATGCTGCGGTAGCAGGTCTTACTACAGCAGCGGCAGGTCTTGGCGCAGAGGCGGTTCTGGGCTTAGCGGCATCAGGGGGCAGCAAAGACGTGAGCGAAATTTTTTCTTCCTTTTCTTTTTCGGGCACAGGCTCTGCCTTCTTAGCAGTGGGCAATAGCGGCAAGGACAAAATTGCGCCATGTAGGATCAGGGAGATTAAGGTCATGGGATGGAAAAGCAGCTTGCGAATGAGCGAACCGCTCCGCTGTGCGTGTGGTGAAGTTCCCATGGGGCAGAGGTTGCGCGTAGAATCGTTTGGATGTGATGTGGCAACCGCCAAGGCGGTTAGGACGGGGGCATTTAAGGTGGGGCACGCAGCGCCCCACCTTAAATGCCCTAAGCAAACTGGCGACAGCTATATGAAGGGATATTTAGCCTAAAGGCTCCCCCTGACTCTCAAGTAGAGTTAGGGGGAGCAACAATCAGCTCACGGTACGGTCACGGGGGTTTTAGAGCGCTGCTTCTAACTGCAAGATATCGGTGATTTTGATACCGACCGTATTGCGACCTGCAAACACGCTTCCAACCTTGCGACCTTCCCAATGCGCTTTCACGGCAACATAGGCATCGGCAGGCAGAGGTACGTAGCCAACTTCCTCAACGAGCTGAGTATTGTTCAGGTAGTAATCAATAAACTGCTTGACCTCTGGGCGATCGGCAGACTTCTTGGCAACGTAGATGAGCAGAGGGCGAGAAAGCGGTGAGTAGGTGCTGTTCTCGACGTTGGCAGGGGTAGGCGCAACTGCACCTCTGCCAGCGTCAACAGGAACGGCTCTGAGGCGCTGCTGATTCTCTTCATAGTACGCAAGACCAAAATAGCCTAGAGCATTGCGATCGCTAGCGACACCTTGCACCAAGACGTTGTCATCTTCGCTGGCGGTGAAGTCAGTTCTGCTGTCTTTTGCCTTGCCGTTGATGGCTTCGGTGAAGTAGTCGAAGGTACCTGAATCGGTTCCAGGACCATAAAGGCGTAGAGGCGCATCGGGCCAGCTAGAGCGAACCTGATTCCACTTCATCACCTTGCCAGTTGCAGCAGGCTCCCAGATTTTCTTCAGCTCAGCGGTTGTGATGCTATTCACCCAGCTATTGCTGCGGTTCACCACAATGGTTAGAGCATCGTAGGCAACTGGTAGCTCAATATACTCGATACCTTTTGCTTTGCAAGCAGCAATTTCTTCTGCTTTGATGGGACGCGAAGCACCAGTAATATCAAGCTCTGCATTACAGAACTTCTTGAAGCCGCCACCCGTACCAGAAATACCGACCGTGACCCTAGCGCTAGAGTTCTGCTTTTGAAATTCTTCTGCAACAGCTTCAGTAATCGGATAAACCGTGCTGGAACCGTCAATCTTGACATCGCTGCTGGCTTGAGAAAAGACCGCAGGTGCAGAGAAAGTGAGTGTTGCTGTTGCAACGACTAGGGCTAAGAAAGCTTTCCAATTACCAGATTTCCAGCGCTTAAACTGAAAACGCACTCCGTTTGACACCATACAAATACTCCCGACGCTTTTCTTGGACACGCATACTACGTCGCCTATTAGCCTATCTACTTGAGGTTAAGAGGGCATAATCGGAAGAGCTACAGATGGTTAAGAAGAAATGATTAATAGGTTAATTGCAACCAAAGTATGCACATTATCAAATCATGAAGCTTCTTGAAAGTTAGAATTCTGGATCGGATTGGATTGCATCGCTTTCACTCAATTTAATCTGCAAGCAGTATGTTAGCCTCAGCCTATGTACGGATTGTGAGTACGGATTGTGACACGGCTCAATATTCAGCAATTCGCCTCTGCTACAGTATGCTAAGTTCTCATCTGAGCTACCCGTTTAATGTTTCAATGCTTTTAGCAAATGGTTATTTTAATCAGAGGATTGCTGTATCGAAGAGTTCATTGAACAAGGCTTGCTACGGCTTGTTAATATCAGCGCTTTGTAGAGTGGGATGCGTATGGTTTTCCAGCAAAAGCCGCTCGGAATTTATCTCTCTGTTGTTGCGATCGTCATTGGTTTAGCGATTTACAGCACATCTCGATCAGGAGGGACTCAGGCTAGCAGCCCTGTACCCCTCTCAGAAAATGTCAAAAATGACGTCATTGAAATTGATGGCTCCAGCACGGTTTATCCCATTACGGATGCGATCGTCCATCAGTTTCAGCAGTCCTATCCTCGTACCAAAGTATCTTCCACCTTCTCAGGAACGCGCGGCGGCTTTGATAAATTTTGTGCAGGGCAAATTGATATCAGCAATGCCTCTAGACCGATTTCGACTCAAGAGCTGCTAGTCTGCCGTCAGGCGGCAATTCGGTTTATTGAACTGCCGATCGCCTTTGATGCCTTAACTGTCGTCGTAAATCCTAAAAATACCTGGGCAAAGGACATGACGATCGCCGAACTTAAGACGTTATGGGAATCGGCAGCTCAAGGAAAAATTAAAACCTGGGATCAGGTGCGCTCGACCTGGCCATCTCGCCCGATTGCCTTATTTGGAGCAGGAGCAGATTCTGGAACCTACGACTACTTTGCAGGCATTGTGACTGGCGCCGAGAAAATGCGGAGCGATTACACAGGTAGCGAAGATGACAACATTTTAGTAGAGGGCGTTAACAAAGAGCTGAACGCATTGGGATACTTTGGGCTGTATTACTATGAATACAACAAAGATAAGGTAAAGCCCTTAGCTATTAACGGTGTTCTGCCATCGGTGGAGAACGTAAAAAACGCTACCTATCAGCCGCTCTCTCGCCCTTTGTTTATCTATGTTAATGCTCAGGCGGCTCAGCAAAATCCGGCACTCAGCGAATTTATCGCCTTTTATCTCAAAAATGCAGAGCGGGTTTCTGCCAGCGTTGGCTATGTGCCTTTACCTGGCGAAGCCTATGAAATTGGTCAGACGCACTTCTATCAAGGCAAAGTGGGGACGGCTTATGATGGTAAGCCGCAGCCCAATTTGACGATCGGCGAGGTGTTACAGAAAGAAAAATCTTTTTGAATCTCCTCTACTATCCCTCCATTAGACCTCTTGCAGATTAAAGTTTTGGGATGAGGTTTAGTGGGGGCGTATCCTCCACTAAACCTAATTTGCAAGAGGTCTTATTTCTTAAGCATCCCCCAAGTGTCCTGACAGTATTCCTGAACTGCGCGATCGGCTGAGAACTGCCCCATTCTCGCAGCGCTCAAGATCGTCATGCGAGTCCAGCGATCGCCGTCGGCATAGACCTGACTCACCTGTTCCTGACAGGCGACATAGGACGCATAATCTGCCAGCAGTAGATGCGCATCCCAATTGAGCATCAGATGAATCAAGGGCTGAAACAGTTCCGTATCGCCGTTGGAAAAGGTGCCCCCCGCAATTTGATCGATCGCCTGCTTTAGCTCTGCATTAGCGTTGTAGACTTCGCCAGGATTATAGGTCGATCGCTGCGTCAGGATGTCGTTGACCGTCAGCCCAAACTGGAAAAAGTTCTCTGTACCGATCGCATCACGAATCTCTAGATTGGAACCGTCACGGGTGCCAATTAGCAATCCGCCATTCATCACCGTAATCATGTTGCCGATACCGCAAGCTTCCGTTCCGGCTGTAGAAATATATTCTGCCAAATCGGTTGCCGGATAGATTTGTTGGCTTAGCTGAATAGTGAAATCCTTCAGGAAGACTACTTTAATCCGTCCCTGCATAGCTGGATCAGCATTGACGACCTCGGCTACTGCGTTAATCAACTTGATGATGAGCTTGGCGGCACTGTAGTCAGGAGCCGCTTTGCCGCTAAAAATGAAAGTGCGGGACGGCAGCTCAAGCTGGGGATTTGCCTTGATGCGATTGTATAGCGTAATGATGTGGAGCAGGTTCAGATGCTGACGCTTATGTTCGTGAATCTCGATCGCCTGGATATCAAACAGAGAATTAACGTCTACCGCAACGCCGCTCTGCTGCTGAATAGTATCCGCCAACTCTCGCTTCATCGTCTGTTTCACCTGCTGCCACTGGCTGCGAAACGCTGGATCGTCGGCAAATTCCTCTAGCCTGCTGAGCTGATTTAAGTCCGTAAGCCAGCGATCGCCAATCTTAGAAGTGATTAGCTCAGATAAGCGCGGGTTGCTCAGCGCTAAGAATCGACGCGGCGATACCCCGTTTGTTTTCGTACTGAACTTCTCTGGATACAGCTCATAAAAATCTGGGACAAGCAGATGCTGCAAAATTGCAGTATTCAGCGCCGAAACGCCGTTCACCGCATGGCTACCTAAACAGGCAAGATAGACCATGCGCACATAGCGATCGCCCCTCTCGTCAATGAGCGACATCCGCTGTACCCGATCCTCGTCTTCAGGAAAGCGCGATCGCACCTCTTCTAGGAAACGAACGTTAATCTCCAGAATGATTTCTAGATGACGCGGCAACAGAGCGCCGACTAAATTTAGCGCATATTGCGTGTAGTCAAGCGCTTCCGGCAGCAAACTGTGATTGGTGTAGGCAAAGCAGCTTTGGGTAATCTGCCAAGCTTGCTCCCAGGCTAGATTTTGCTCATCCATCAGCAAACGCATTAGCTCAGCGATCGCAATCAGTGGATCGGTGTCGTTGAGCTGGAGGGCAAAGCGATCGGGCAGAGTTGCAGCCGTTCCGCCTGTTTCCAAGTGCATCCGAATTAGGTCTTGCAGCGAACAGGAGACAGAGAAAAACTGCTGCTTCAGCCGCACCTGCTTGCCCTGAAATTCTGTATCGCTGGGATAGAGAACCTTCGAGAAATTTTCGGCAGCTTCAGCTTTCCACAGACGCAAGAGGCTGACCGTACTGGATTTGTAGCCCGGAATCGGCGTATCGTAGGGAACGCCCCTCACCATTTCATCGGCAACCCAGCGAACGCGATAGGCATTCTGACTATCCATGTAAGCCTCAGTCCGACCGCCAAACTGCACTTCTACAGCCAGCTCTGGACGCTCAACTTCCCAGGGGTTGCCGTTGCGCAGCCACTCGTCAGCAATTTCGATTTGCCAGCCGTTTGAGATTTCCTGATCAAAAATGCCGTACTCATAGCGAATCCCGTAGCCGATCGCCGGGACTTTTGCCGTTGCCAGCGCTTCCAGATAGCACACCATCAGCCGACCCAAGCCACCCCGACCCAGCCCCGATTCTTCTTCCTGCGCCAGCAAATCATCTAGGTTAATTTGTAGCTCCTGCATTGCCCGACCCACTGAATCCGTGAGATCTGCATTCAGCAGATTGCTGGCAAGATGCAGCCCCGGCATATACTCGGCAGAGAATTCGCCCACGAGCCGATCGCCCTGCTTCAAGTGAACTTCGGGTGTATTCAGCTGCAAGAGGCGATCGCGCACCAAACTTGCCAGAGCGATGTACAAATCTTGCGGCGTTGCGGTTTCTTGAGATTTCCCCAGACGGAAGAGGCTATCTAGAAAAGCTTGTTTGAAGCTGATTTCGGGCGCAGCTAGTTCAGGCGAAGGCTGTTCAGGCAAAGCCACTTCTAGAGATTGATCCACGATCCCTAAAGGAACGACTGTAGGAGGAGCGATCTCTGGAGAAGGAATAACCTTAGAAACGGTTTCAGAGGTCACTTCAAAAGTAGCTTCTTCAGGCTGAGCGGCTACACTGACTCGTTGATAGCTTGCCTGCGCCTCATCGGGTAGCCCCAGCTTCGTCAACACATCCCCTTTGCCAATCCAGGCTTCCGGCAAGTTGGCATTCAGTTCGGTCGCTTGATTAAAGCTCGTTAAGGCTTCCTCCAGACGCTCCAACTTTAGCAGTGCTTTACCTTTGGCGATCCAGGCTTCTGGGAAGTTAGGCTGAATTTTCAGGGCTTCGTCAAAGTAAGAAATCGCCTCTCCGTAGCGACCTGCCGCCAGCAGTGTTGTCCCCTCAGAAAGAAGGGCTGAAGGATCGGTGGCGATCGCCCCTTCCAGAGGTGCAGCAGCCATCTCTGCCGCAGGTTCGGCTTGAGTGAGCGGTGCATCGGGCGCAGGCGATTCAGGCGCTACCCTCCGTCTCAACCACTGAAAGACAACGCCGACCAACAGCAAGGGCAATAGCCACCGGAACCATAGCGATCGGATAGGTTTCGCAGCGTTTTCAGACGCAGCTTCAGGCACTTGAGTCACCGGGGCAGGAGCTACAGGGGCAGTTACGGGCACCTGCGGCGCAGGCACTTGAGTCACAGGTTTAGGAACGGGTGCAGGAGTTACGGGTGCAGCGATCGGCAAAGGCGAGTTTTTGGATACAGGTGCGGCAAGATTAACTACCCGGACGTTGGTTTGACCTGTGAGCTGATTGGCGATCGCATAGCTAATGCCGTCCTTGCCCAATCGCCGGACAACGGCTGTTGTATCGTCTGTTTCGAGCCGGATGATATTTTTGGTCGTTCCAGCATCCGACAGGCTCAAAATGCCATATCGGCTGAGTGCTTGCCGAGCATCGCTGTTTTCTGGGCGATCGATCAGCCAGATAGAACCTGGTGCGCCCCCTAGCTCAGACCAGTCCGTGATTTTGCCCTGAAAGATCTGGGCAAACTGTGCGATCGTCAGGTTGCCTCGAAAAGGGTTATCTTTTCCCACAACCACCACAAGGCTTTCCTGACCAATGGGAATTTCCTTCGTGCTGGCATTCACTCTAGTCTCGGCAGCAGCCACAACTTCGGTGGCGAGTTCAGGTGCAGAGAGAGCCAGGGCAGGCTGAACCAGGGCAGGGGCACCCATGAGCGTCAGCAGCAGCAAAGCGGGAATGAGACGAACCCTTTTCTGAGACATAAGGCTTAGTCAATTCGAGTTGAAACAACAAATGCAGACGTTATGGCAACCGCCAAGGCGGTGAGGACGGGGGCATTTTGAGTGAGGCGCTTCGCCCCACCAAAAATGTCCTAAGCAGACTGGCGACAGCTATAAAAGCTGGGTGAGCTGGGCATAAAAGCTACGTAAGGGAAAACCGATCGCGTCTGTATTTCTCTAGCTTTATGTTTTCTAGCTTCATGTTTTTCTAGCTTTAAGTACAGCCCCAAGTTTTTACTCGAATGATCCCAGAATTTTGAGAACTTGAGAGTAATGATCTATACCTTAAGCTCAACAGCCCTTCTGTAATCCCTCTTTAGGCGTAGAAGATTAGCCCTTGTGACTCCTGCCTCCTGCCTTCCGCCTTCCCTACTCCCCTGCCTGCGCCGCAATCCCTGAGATCGCCGCTTCAATTTCTGACAGCGAAACAGGGGCATCTCCACCCGGTACATCCACCACCACCAGATATCCCGTAAAGTTTTGTCCGCCGACAGCTCTCAGCGCCCCCAGAATTTTGGGCATATCTGCCTGCTGGAGCCGTCCTTCGGCGTCATACAGTTCTAATGCCGACAAACAGCCGATCGAAGGATTCCACTCTTGGCTATTGGGATAGCGGCTATTGCTGCTAAAAAAGTCAGGAGATTCGCCTGTGCCGTGAATGCGGAAGGAATCTCGCTCGCCTTTCCCTGCCCAGTAGGTTTGCTGAATCGGAAAATAGTTGCGCCAGGAGGAGGGCAGCAGGTTTTGATAGGCGGTGAGGGTGGTGGGCAACTTGTCGCTAGTTTCGAGCGGAATGTAGAGATTAACCAACGAGAACAAGCCGAACGCCCGAAAGTAGTCGGTGTCGGGTTGAGGCGTGGTGCCCACGATGCGATAGATGCCCTGGGGAGTCTGACCGCGAGTGAACACCGAAGAGAGGTTGTGCAGCGATCGCAGCAGCAAAGGCACCGACCAAAGCTGACCGTTTTCTCGGACGTAGCTGCCTTTGCCATCCTTCAAGACTGCCTGACACAGCACGCCCCGATCGGGTCGGCACAGCACATACATTTGTGGCTGATTGGACGCGATCGACCCGTTGAGCAAGTCGGCGAGGGGCGGCAGAGGGACAGGACGATCGATCGCGTCTACCTCCCGCAGCGTCGAGTTGAGGTAGACATCGCTTCCCCAGTTGGGAAACCGCTGCCGCACCTGATTGCTCCACTGCTGACGCTGCTCAGGCGAAGAGTTGCCTTTTGAGAGTGCTGAGAGGGCGATCGCCACCCAGTAAGGATCGGAGCTTTGGGCGATCGTTTGGCTAAACTGCTGCCCGATACTGGCGTAGAGGCTGGGATTGCTGAGGTAGAGCTGATTGCCGACCGTCATTGCCATATCCAGCACTCGCTTTTGGGTGCTAGGCAATTTGTTTTGAGCGGCGAAAGAGAGCATTTGCGCTATGCCATCTGCCACAAATTCTTCTTGCGGCTCAACGGTTGCCGTTGTCCACAGCATATTGCGCCAAAACGTCCAGTCTGAAAGGGGACGCTGACGCAGATCGTAGTTTTCGGGGCGCACCTGGCGGGCTTGTCCCTGACGCTGTGCGGCTCTGGCGGCGGCAGTTGCCTCTGGAATGACTGCTGCCTGTGCGGGAAGGGTGAGGCTGAGCAAGCCCAGCGCCAGGAGCCAAGGGAAGCGAATTTTCATAGAAACATTCTCAAACAAGCGGTTAAATGTAGGGTCGCTGATTCTTCCCTAGACCTCGGATATTTTTACAACCTCCGAGGTCTGACTGATTCTAGTTAATCTATGCCCAAAAACCAACGCACCCTCAAGACAGAAGCAAATTCTAGCAGAAGATTTGAGGGCGGTGTCAAATTGAGGAAGAACGGCAAAGGTCTTTTCTAGGATAGAGTGCGCTCGACTTTAAGTGACCTGAACGCGATCGCCCTGCCATCTGCTGTAATGCCATCTGCTGTAATGTGATTAGCTGCAATGCTTCTGTGATGCGATGCAGAAGCACTGGATCGTGATCCGATCGCAATGTGATCTGCTGCAATGCTTCTGTGATGCGATGCAGAGGCATTGGATCGCATCACAGAAGCATTGTCGTCTGTTGCATAGACATTGTGACCAGATGCAATTGGATTGTCAGGGCAGTTAGTTTGAACGACAGACGATCGTTATCTTCTGGGTCGAAGATGATACCAATTTGAATTGGAACCAAGACAGCCCGGTACAGGCTTGGCATTGCCAAGCCCCTTCTGAGTGAGACTCTCCCCTTGGCAAAGCCGTCGTGGGGGCAAAATGTCCACAACATGAGCATTTCGCTCACTCGACTCTGGTAATGTCTCTGGTGTAAATCTTCTCAACAGCTCCCGTTCATCCATCAAATCCCATCGTTTAGGAAAGATTCGTGGACTTTATCATCACAGCGGTTGAAGTCGGTGCACTGATTGTTGCATTCACGCTTCTCAATGCTTTAGTGAAAGCCAGCTTTAAGATTTTAGCCAGAACTTGGCTTCAGAGATTTTCTAGACAGCTCGAAGCCCAGCAGCAGAATATTAGCTTGCTGCTGCTGCTGCTGGGCGTGGGATCATGCTTGCTGCTGGTTAGCGTCAATTCGGTGTTGATCTACCAGGGCAAGAGTGTTGAGGCGTTTCAACTCGGTCTGATTCAGAGTATCCCGTCCCAGTTTTGGACAATGCTGTGGGTGGCGATCGCCAAAAGTGTGATGCTGCTGCTGTTGGTCAAGTTCACGGTGCCGCTGATGCATCGGCTGCTGGACTGGGTTTGCCGTCTGGCTCAAAACTACGATCGGATTGTGGCGAACGACGAGGGCGTTGAGGCGTTTTTCAGCTATCTCAAGGTCATCCTGACGCGCAGTATCTGGATTTTGGCGGGTATCTTTTGTACGCAGTTTCTGTACCTGCCTGAGGTCATTCCTAAGTACCTTTTGATTGCGCTCAAAGCCTATGTGGCTATTGCCGTGGGGCGACTTTTGATTAAGGCGATCGCGGCGCTAGTCGATACGGTGGATGCCCTCAGCCTTCAGCATTCGCATCCTGATAATTTACTGCGACACTATGAGCGGTTTCGCCACCTGATTCCTGTCCTCAAAAAGTGTTTGGAATATATTCTCTATGTGGGTATTGCCACGCTGATCATTCACGATATTGACTTCATCGCCTGGATTGCCGGATTTGCCGATGAGATCATTGCCATTATTGCTCTTTACTTTGCCAGCGGCATTTTGATTGAGCTGGTCAATGTCGTTCTAGAGGATTTGGTTTTAAGAACAGAACATTTAACCGACCTCCAGCGGCAGCGCCGATTGACAATCATTCCGTTATTCAAAAGTTTTCTAAAATACGCAACGTACTTCTCAGCCGCGCTGATTGTACTGAGGCTGGTGCAACTTGATCCGACTCCGCTGCTAGCGGGTGCAGGCTTGGCAAGTCTGGTGATTGGCTTTGGGGCACAAAATCTGATTAATGATATTGTTTGTGGATTTTTCATTCTGTTTGAAAACTACTACTTAGTCGGTGACTATATTGAGGCGGGAAAAATGGAGGAACGATCGGTAGAAGGGGTGGTGGAGGCGATCGAACTGAGAACGACTCAAATTCGTCATCCTGATGGTCAGCTCCAGATTATTCGCAATGGGGAAATTGGCTCGATTGTGAATTACTCGAAGCAATATACTTATGCAAAACTAGATGTGCCTGTCCGGGATTCTTCTAATCTAGAGCGGGTGTATCGCCTGATTGAGCAAGTTGGGCAGCAGCTCAAGGCGGAGTATCCGGATGTTTTGGAACCTACGCAGGTGGATGGGCTAGAAAACTTTGGTGAACATAATTTGGTGCTGCGTACCCTAACGAAGGTAAAACCGGGGAAACACCTGAATATTCAGCGCCTTCTCCGCAGCCGATTAAAAACTGCTTTTGACCAAGGGCTTGCTACTGAGTCGATCGAGCCGATTCGTTGAATAGAGTGCGGTAGTGGGTTAACGATCGGGCTGGTTTGAACGATCGCTCTGCAGACAGGTTTCTTCGGGGTCGAAGATGACAAAGATCGGCTAGAGGAAACCCGAACGAAAGCGGTTAAGTCTGAACTGCGCCTTGAAAAACTGCGATCGCGGCGGCAGCAAATTCTAGAGTCATTGGAATCTTGGCGAGAAACTTTGCAGGAATGAGGGAGTGGGGCTGAACGTGCTGCATTCGCCCCCCAACCCCCCAATTCTGGGGGGCTTCCGGAATTCAAAGTCCCCCAGAATTGGGGGATTTAGGGGGCTACACCTCTGTCTACCCACAGGCAAATTTAGCCCCACCCCTTACTGAAGCTGTTGCTGCACCGCCTGGAGCAATGCCTCAACCTGTGCCGCATTAGGAGATCGCAGATGTTGCAGAATCTCAAAGGCTTCCTGAAGATAGGGCAGCGCCAGAGATGGATTGCTTTGCTGGTTTGCTAAGTGTCCTAGCCACCATAGCGTCATGGCTTTGCCATGCACGTGACCAATTTTTTCCTCGATTTCTAGCGATTCCTTGAAGAGTTCGATCGCTTCCTTCACTTGACCCTGTTGGGCGTAAATGCCTGCCATACAGTGCAACGACGCGGCTTTGCCTTGCACATTGCCAATCGATTCTTCGAGCGCTAAGGACTGTTGGTAGAGCGCGATCGCTTCCTCTACTTGACCCTGTTGGGCGTAAATGCCTGCCATACAGTGCAACGACGCGGCTTTGCCTTGCACATTGCCAATCGATTCATCGAGCGCTAAGGACTGTTGGTAGAGTTCGATCGCTTCCTCTACTTGACCCTGTTGGGCGTAAATGCCTGCCATCTGATGCAACGACGCGGCTTTGCCTTTCACATCGCCGATCGATTCATCGAGCGCTAAGGACTGTTGGTAGAGTTCGGTCGCTTCCTCTACTTGACCCTGTTGGGCGTAAATGTCTGCGATTTGGTGCAACGATGCGGCTTTGCCTTGCACATTGCCGATCGATTCATAGAGCGCTAAGGACTGTTGGTAGAGAGCGATCGCTTCCTTCACTTGTCCCTGTTGGGTGTAAATGATAGCCATACAGTGTAACGAAGCTGCTTTGCCTTTCACATTGCCGATCGATTCATAGAGCGCTAAGGACTCTTGGTGGAGGCCGATTGCTTCATTCACTTGACCCTGTTGGGCGTAAACGATAGCAATCTGGTGCAACGACGCGGCTTTGCCTTGCACATCGCCGATCGATTCTTTGAGCGCTAAGGATTGTTGGTAGAGGGCGATCGCTTCCTTCACTTGTCCCTGCTGGGCGTAAATGCCTGCTGAGTTATGAAGGATTGCAAACTTTTCTTTTTGATCCGCTTCTGAGCAAGTGGCAAGCGCTTTTTGATAATTCTCCAATGCAGACGCAACTGCCCCTAGCGTTGCTTGCGATCGCGCCAAGCTGTGATGAATCCGGTAGTCCGCCGTTAATGCCACTGTCTTTTCACCCAGCGCCACGGCTTCTCGAAAGCGGCTCTGGCTATGCCAGCGATGCCCTAATGTTGCGCCCAGTTCGGCGGCAATTTCTCCATTCCTTGCCAGCATTGCCAGTCGATGCACTTCCAGATCTTGGGCTTCTGTCGCGTTCGCGCATTGCCTCCAGCACTCATACAGGGTTTGTGCTGCCAACTCATACAGCGGCTCAGCCTCCTGCGGCAGCGACAGCGGCAAAATCCGGGGAACGCGCAGGGTTTGATCGGGGCTGACCTCCAGCAGACCCAGGGCAATGGCACGATCGATCCACTCCCCTCCAGCAGTCACGCTGGCAAAGGCGGCGGGCGGCACGGGCAGGTCAAACACCAGTCCTCGTGACAGCACGGTGCGGAGTTCATCAGGAATCTGCTGCAATAGCCGCGCTTCGATTACCTGCTGTCGTAGCTCGGTGGGGTTAGCGGCAAGTTGCTTTAGGGTGGCGGCGCGATCGGTCTGGGGCTGAGGCTGCACCCGGTCGTTTAGCGTTTCCAACAGACGCGGATTGCCGTCCGCCAGCAGTTTTGCTTGAGCTTGCCAGTTTAGGATCACCTCTATCTCGGCGGCGGCGGTATCGGACTGTCGGGGCGGCGGCTGCAATGCCGACAGCCGATCACACTTTTTTTGCAGATCCGCTCCTTGCAGCCCATCCAACGGCTGCCGCACCATGCCTTGCAACGGATGAATGTCGAAATCGTAGCGGCTCGTCAGAATCAGCCGATGGCGCGGATCGGTTGCCTGAATTGCCAGAACAGCGCCTTTAACACTTCGGCAGCGGGCGATTTCAGAATATAGCCTGTCCCCTCTGCCTCCAGGTTTTGCTCAAAATCATCCAGCACCAGCAAAAACGCTGCTGCCCCCTGCTCTGCCAACTGCTGGAACACTCCCCGCAGGCGAAAAGGCAACTCCTCTTCTGGATCTTGCAATCGCAGCCGCAGCGATCGATCGTCCAGCATCTTCGCCAGTTCATTTACCAACTTCGCCGGATCAATCCGTCCTTGCCACACCCGCCGCTGAAACTGGGGCAGGCGATCGCACAGTCGCGCCGCTACGCTGCTTTTGCCCAGCCCACCCATACCGTGGATGAGGACGGCGATCGTCTCTGGGTCAGTCGTGAGCGCCCGCAGACAGCGCTGCAACGGTCGTCGCCGCCCCACAAAGCTTTCCCGCATCGGCACCCTAATTTTACGGGTGAGCGGATCAAGAAACTCGGTCGCCATCGAAGGCTTGGGAGCAGGTTTCCATCCCAGTGTATTAGAGGGCTTGACCAATGCTCCCGGCAGCGTTTTCGCCGCATAGAGCCGCAGCAGATGCCAGTCTCGCGCCTCTTGCTCAATTAACGCCTGATAGGTCAGCGCCACTGCATCCGCTAGCGATTTGCCCCGCGTCAAAGCCTCATACAGCGCCGCCGCCGCTGAGGTAGCATTGGTATCTAAAACCTTTTGCCCCCAGCCCAGCACCGCAGTTGCCCCATGCTGCAACAGCGTTTCTGCCATCGAGGGCACTGCCCCCTGCTCTGCCGCTTGCCCCGTCCGACAGCCTGACAAAAACACCAGCGGAGGCAAGGGAGGCTGTAGGGTGCTAGCGATCTCCCTGGCGCTGGCATAGTATGCCTCTCCGGTGGCAGTTTCGGTAATAAAGCGCGGCTGTCCCTCCCAAAGGGTGGCGTGCCCCGTCAGATGCACCCCATCAAAGAAACCCTGACCTTGGCGATCGGCCAGATAACCCAACTCCTCCAGACAGCCGCTCTCTTCCACCGTCAACCCAATGCCAGTCCGGGCGGCAGCTCGCAAAATCTGGGCTTCCTCCTGCTCATAGTTCAGCACCGGAGTCACCGACTGCGGCGAGGTTGCCATAAACAGCAGATTCAAAGCCCGGTTTTGCGGCTGCGATTGGATTGTCAGCCGAGTCACCTGATCCGACGCAGCCCAGCGCAACGGCACTACCGCAGGCAGTCTCTGCACCAAAAACTGCGCCCCATCATGCAGCACCTCCCAAGGCAAATGCGCCAGCCGTCCGGCAACGGCGATCGCCAGCACCACCCCCTCGCCTAGAGACTCCCCCAGCTTTTGCACCAGCCAGCGATCGCGACCATCCAGCCAGCGAAACAGATGCCGTCCCGTCGTCGCCAGATCCGCCTGAAGTCTAGGCGAGACGTAATACCCCTCCTCTGCCTGCCGGATCAGGGTGGCAATATCCCCCAGCGCCAGCGATCGGCTGTCATACGCATTCGGGTTCTCCCCAAACGATCGCAGCTCCACCGCATCCCCACTGATCTCCTTCAGGTCAAAATGCAGAATTCGCATTCAGGTTAGCTCCGCCACCCAGAATTTTAGATTAAGCGTCCAGAATTTCTTGAATTTGCTCAATTGTGGCATTTTCCAACAGCAACCGCTGCCCGTTGCGTCCCACAATCAAGACTTTCTCAATCTTCTTCCCCGACTGGCTGCGGCGATACTCCTGATACCACTTGCGAATCTGCTCCGCGATCGCCATCGTGCCGCCCACAATGCCCACGATCGTCGCAATCACCGCCAGCGTTCCCTCCCGCTGCGCCTCTTCCTCAGTCTCCCAGCTACCCTCAACCCCCGGAATCGCCAGCAGTTCCTCTGTAGCGGCGATCGCATCGATCCCCTGCACTTCCACCAAAATCTCAGCCATAGCTTGCTCACTGCAACAGTGATCTCACTCTAAAGGCAAACCCACCCGCAGCAAATGCGCCAAGTCACAGTGACACGCAGCCCCTCCACGCCTACTGTCACCCGCTACATTGCCAATGCAGCCAATCACATTACTTCTGCAACAGCTCACAGTCTCAATGCAAGCCATCGCCATCTTAATGCAAGCGATCGCAGTGGCAATGTAGCGGCATACAGTTTTAACGCAGACGATCGCATTGGCAATGTAAGCCCTGCTTACGGCAATGTAGGCGATCGCAGTGTTAATGGGGGCGATTGCATGGCTACGGGGGCGCTCAAGCCCAAGGGCATTCAGCCAAACAGAATGAAGGCATACAATAGAGACTAAATCTTGCAACCGCGAAGCAGGCAATGAATACTCCAGATAGTCCCCCAATGGATGATGGGTCGTCAACAGATTTGGTCTCTGTAGCAGAGTTGCAGAACCATCTGAATGATTTACTCAAACAGCTATCGCCTGAGCGATTACAGGTACTTGCTGATTTTGCAGCCTACTTGGCAAATGCTGAAAGCGAAACCGCAACCCAAGAACTTTTGGCAATTCCTGGATTGCTACAGCGAGTTAAGCACAATCAAGCCACCCTTAAAGCTCAGTACAGCAATTGGAGAACGCTTCGCTCCGATGTATGAAGTTCTTCTCCATCCTGATGCCCAAGAGATTTACATCAATGCCGACAATGCCTTAGCGAAGAAAATTGCTCGATGTTTCCAGCAGCGCTCTCATCGTGATTCTCCGGCTTGCAGTGGGCACATTAAATCAGCAACTTTACGCACTGCACACTAAGTTTGTCTTATGCCTACACAAAACACCAGTCGTCGCCTTACCCCGACCGTCATCAACCAGGATGTCGATTCCCTCAACGGCTTAAAAACGATCGAGGGATACAGTACCCGACGCACCAACGCCACTCCCGATGCCATGCAGACTGCCTATCAGGAGATGCTGGCACAACAGCAGATCGAAACCGAAAAACTGGCGCTCTATCGTGCCGCCTCCGATGCTGCTCGGTTAGCCGAATGGGAATTTCACAACTCGATCCTAGCCATGAAAGAAGTCGTTAAAGGACAGTTTGGCTCTGACAGCAATGAAGCGCAGTCTGTCGGACTAAAAAAGAAAAGCGATCGCAAACGACCCAGCCGCCCCAAAGGGATGGCGATCGTCAGTTAAGCATATTTTTAGGATAGGTTAGGCGATCGCCTAACCTATCTGTTTTGGTTGATGCATTATGGTTTCGCCTAGCCTACTGTCTTACTACGGTCGATTGAGAGGACAGTGGTGCTATTGGAGCGGTTACACAGCTTGAGTAACCTCCGTATTCTTTCCTGCTTTCTTCAGAAACCAAATGCCCTAAGCAAACGGGCGACAGCTATACTTCTACAGGTGCCGCAGCCTGCTCAGCCGCTTGGCCCTTACGCTTTTTCCGCAGTGCTGCAAGACCCATGCCGATTAGACCAGGGAGGACAGCAGGGGTGGGGATAGCAGGGGAATTGGCAGATGCAAACGCCAGGTCGTCTGCGCTGAAAAGGTCATCGGTAGGGATTCCCTGTGTTTCAGTGCTGAAGGTGATCGTGGAGAAGGAACTTGTGCCGATGATGCCCAAGAAACCAGTCCCTGGTGCCCCCAATATGCTGCGAAAGCTGGCGGTCTGGTTGCCTGTGCCGTCAAAATTCCCTGTAATTGTGACACCCTCAGCAGTAGCTGTGCTGAACCAATCTGCGCCAAAGCCGACAATCGCTTGAGGAAACGTCCAAGTGATGGAGTCGAAGATTGAGCTATTATCTCCTTGTCCATCACTATCACCGTTATATCTTCCGGCAATGCTGATGGAATCCGTGTCACCTACTGTATTAAGGAAAGAACCTGTGCCATTACCTGTGCTGACGACACCGCTGTCAAAGGTAATGGTGCGGGCGTTGGGAATATTATTGCTAAAAGTATCGGTAGTAACGACCGCTCCCCCAAGCGCAGTCTCCCAAAGTGATCGATCGGTATAAACATTAAATGCTTGTGCTGACTGCAAGCTACCCATGCCCAATCCGATCGCCGCTGCACCAACTACAGCCGCACCAATAGTTTTTACATCAAACATTACAAAATCTCCTTACATCTTGATGAATAGAACGTAAGGTAGATGCAAGGCTAGTTATACATCCAATCAAACAGGGATTACACGGAGAATGCAAGAGCCTTCATGGTTTCTTCAAAGCATCCTAACGGTCTCTTACTGATCCTGTTTTTCAGAGACGATCGCACAGTCGGCAAGCATTGGGTCGGGAGGCAACAGCGCCACCACATGGGGAACAGGACGCGGCTCGTAGCTCATCATCGACTTGCCCTCAAAAGCAAGCGAAGCGCTGGCTCCCGAATCGAGCATAACCGCATCGCGCAATCCGGCTCGACTCAAGGCTTCGCCCAGAGAAACGGAATCCACAAAATCTCCTGACACGCCCACCACAGGCTGACCTGCATAGTTGATGCCCCAGAAAGCGCGATCGCGGGAAGCATCAAAGTCAAAGAGTCTGCCAAAAGCTTCAGGGGGCTGGGGCTGTCCGTCCCTCACCAGCCATGCCGCTCCCACAAAGGCATCTGTCACCTTGGGCATCTCTGCCTGAACGCCTTCCAAGGTGTTGTGCTTGGCAGGGTCAAATGGCACAAAGCTCACTTGATCCGGGCTAATCAAAATCAGCGGTCGCCCAACCAACAAGCCCACCTCTTGCCGAATACTAGGAATAAACTCCTGGGTGCTTTGGCTCAGCACAGGGCCCACCATGACATTGGAATCTAGGCTCTCCAAGGAGAAAAAACCGCCATCCACAGCCGCAACGGCTGGAGTATTGGCAATAATTTCTGGTACCTGATAGCGACTCTTGGCGTGAATCGTCGTCGGTCTACCGCCAGCCACCATAATCAGCGGCACCTCGTTAACCGTGCGGCGATCGAGCTTAATCGCCGATCTGAAATTCAGTGAATTGCCGAAGGGGGGCAGAGGCGCACCGCCATAGGCAGACGCAATCACATCTGCCAGCTTAGACTGACCGATGCGATCGACGCTCAGCAGATTTTCTGACTCTCCAGCAAACTTATCCACCTCATCATTCATCGTTAGCGCAGCTTTGTAGCCCGTCATCTGCACCCAATGCTGCACCCGCGCATCATTTTTGCCAGAAGGATAGACAAAATATTTGAGGGTCATGCCCAGATTTGTCTCTAAGATGCGCTTAGACTCAGCCACCTCATAGCGAAGGCGATCGTCTGCCAGCTGGGTCATATCCTCTGGGTGGGTGACGCTGTGGGAGGCGATCGTCACCAGCGGATCGGCTGCCATTTCCCGAATCTGATCCCAGGTGAGGCTCGACCTGCCGACATCGCTGCCTGTCCCTACTTTCCCCGGATAAATGGCGAATAGACCCGGATACCCATACTGCTTTAGCAAAGGATAGACAAAGCTATAGTGACCCTCATAGCCATCGTCAAAAGTGAGCAAAATCGGCTTATCGGGGAGCTGCATTCCAGTACCCAGATGTTGCGTCAACTGATCCAAGCTAATCGGCGTTAAGCCATTCACGCGAATCAGCTCTAGAGCCTCCGTAAACTCTGAAGGCGTAACATCAAAAAAGACTTCTTTCTCCGGCAAAATATCGTGATACATCATCACGGGTACTCTTGCAAGCCTCGCCATGCCGTTGATCTGGGGAAAAGGCACCGGAAACTGAGCGGCTAGAGCAGGACTCAATTTGTTCAGCAACTCACCCATGTTAGAAGTCTGGGCAAGCGGCATTTGATCAGACGATCGCACCGTCGTAAACTGAGTGTTTGGAAGGCAGGTTTTGACCTCGGTTGGGCTGCCTACGGCTGGGCTGCCTATGGCTGGGCTGCCTAACTCGGCTGGGGCACCTAGCTCGGTCGAATGTAGAGGCATCTTAGCCCAAGTGACTTGAAGCAAGACGATCGCCGAAAAAAGCCCAAGTCTCATACCGTTTTTTCTCCAGGTACGCCCATGAAGTAAGCGCTGAGTAAATAGATGGAAACGTTGGGAAGCAGGGCGATTCTGAGACACTAGACGACGCATCCACTGGGGCAACTTCATGAGGATAGGCTCTACGAGAGTACCGCTGATAGATGTAGCGGATTTTGGGCAAATTGTCAGGTCGCGCAGACTACATTACGGGCAGTAGATTACAGGCAATATGTGCAACGCAGGCAACAATATGTGCAACATATCTGTCCATATGAGATCTATCTCTAGATTTATTTTTAGTGCAGCCTAGGCGACAAGGCTTAACAGATTAGCATAAACCTAGCTGAGCGATCGCAAAATTTCCTTAATTTTGTTGCGCTGCTGGCGATCGAATGAAGAAGGGAAGCTAAGCTCTACTGAAACGCGCAACGTGTCTTCGATTTCATTGATCTGAGGTTGCTGGGTTGAACTTGATCCCAAAACATCAATGCTCTCCACTCGAACTAAGAGACTCTGCGGGTCAGAACTGTACGGCAGCACATCGCCAGATCTTGACTCAATTACCGGATCAATTAAGAGTGCCAGTATGGGCTTGCTGTATTGCAATTCATCAAGCTGCAAGGCTGGAATACCGCTCAGCTCTACCCGCAGATCGTGCATTCCCCACTCAATCACTTTTACGGTATAAGACTCCTCTCCCCATTCTTCCCAAAAGAGTTTCGCGGTTGTTCTAACCTGCTTTCTCACTTTCATCCCATCAGCAGGTTTTAGATCTCGGAAGGCTCGTCGCAGACTGGTCGCAATGAAGCGCAGCGATTGAAAAGGCTTGTCGGTTTCAGTGCGGTGCTGGGCGTACCATTCCCGGACATCAGAAAATAAAACAACTGTTAAATCATCAAGCTGAGTCCGGCTGGGGTTGAGAAAATCAATGGCAAGCACGACTTGCAGTTTGTCTGTTGCATTGGCGCGTACCACCCTTGCGTCAAGCAATGCCCGCGCCCCAAAATCGCCGACTAGCTCGACACGCACCTCATCTGGAATATTGGGCCAATCGTCTAGTAAGATTTGCGCGCCTGATTCGCTGATGTCGATTGTTTCCCCAATCAACTGGCTATCGTCGCTGTGAATAATAGCCTTGAGATGGCGGGGTAGCCGATGGGCGCGGCGGAGCTGAGGCTGTTCAAAAGCAGCCAGACAAGCCGCAGAAACTAGCAGTAAATTGAACAAACACCAAAGGGCATTGATCAGCACCGCCTGGGTTTCTAGCGGACTAATAATTAGCCAAAAGGGAACTGCGATGAGAGAAGCTCCGGTAATAGCGCCGACTAGCACTAGATATCGCATCGATTCCAAGTCAAAACTGCGCTCAGTGACGACTAATCCCTTGTCGGTAACATTAAAAGTGCCAAGCTTGGGATTAAGCAGCGCCAGAACTGTGACAATTCCTGCTTGAAATGACATCGCAAACTCATATATCTCGTTCCAAAATGAGAATCGAACTCGCTTGTAGGGGATATGATTCGTTTGCATCGATAGGATAATATGGGGTAAAGCATAGGCAAGAGTTTCTAAGCCCAACCCCTTGACTGGATTAATCCCAAACAGCAGAAACATGGCGGGAGCGATCGCATACATCAAGCGCGGGAATCCAAAAAAGAAGTGGGACGTAGCGCTAAAGTAGCAAACGCGCTGAGATAGCCTGAGCTTCAGCTTGAGATTAAACAAAGGATTTTCGAGACGCAAGATTTGCGCCATGCCGCGCGCCCAGCGCACCTGCTGACCCACATAAGAGGAGAACTTTTCGGGAGCCAATCCTGCCACCATGATCTTGTCATAGTAAACCGTTTCATAGCCCTTAGAATGGAGCTTTAAGGAAGTGTGGCAGTCCTCAGTAACAGTTTCAGTTGCGATACCGCCTATGGCAATGAGATGCGATCGCCTGACTACGGCTGCCGACCCGCAGAAAAAAGCGGAATTCCAGGCATCGTTACCGCGTTGCAGCACTTTATAAAACAGCTCATTGCCGACCGGAACCCGACCTTGAGTAAATAAATTTCGCTCAAACGGATCGGGATTATAGAACCAGTGGGGAGTCTGAACGAGAGAAACTTTGTCCTTGAGGAAAAAACCTACAGTTTCCTTCAAAAATCCGCGTACCGGAATATGATCGCAGTCTAGGATCAGCACCAGATCGCCATTGGTTTTCTGCAACGCCGTGTTGATGTTGCCTGCCTTGGCATGGTCATTATTGTCGCGGGTCAGCATCGTGCAGCCCAGCTCCTCGCACATCTGCTCAAGCTGAATACGGCGATCGCGGTATTTTTCTGCCCGCCCATCATCCAAGACATAGATCTGCTTTTTGTCCTCTGGATAGTCGATCGCCAATGCCCCCAACAAAGTCTTACGAACAATCTCAACTTCTTCGTTGTAAGTTGGAATATAGATATCGACCGTAGACCACTGGGCTACCGGAATTTCCTCCAGGGTGATGGATTTGCGATTGCGCATCTTCAACGTTTGGAAATAGGCGAGAATTAGGGTCATAACCCCATACATCTCCGCCATAAACAGCAGCATCGAGAATACTGTGTCAATCCATTCGTCAAAATTTAGCGTGTAGCTGGCGCGATAGAACAAATAGCGCAGCGTCATCATGATGCTGAGCGCCATCAGCAGCAGATGCAGCAGTTCGCTCCCACGACCTTCCGGCTGTCGCTCTTCGAGATGGAGAAATAATCGACCGAGGAGAATGACGATCGCCGCGACAATTCCCTGTTGCCAGATATTGGGACGCAGCGTCACCAACGGCAAGAAAAACAAAATCAGCGAAATGAGCAGAACGGCAACCTGCCCTTTGCTCAGCCATTTCAGCATTTGATCAAAGGCATGGGGCAGGCGATCGACCAACAGGCGGGTCAGCACATCGCTAAAACGCTGCTTGAACGATCGCGGCATTCGAGGGCGGGCGCGTGAAGTCGTTGAGGAACTAGCCATCTTTCTGCTCTTGCCCCGTGAATTTTTTCAAATAAAGCTGGGCAACTCCGTACAGCATTAGGGCAGCTGCAATCAGACCAGGAGCCAGAACAAACCAGTTGTTGCGCAGCATAATTAGCAGTCGCTCAAATTGGCTTGTGGTAGAAACCTCTCGCCGCGGAGACTGATGCAGAAACTCTAGATTAAAGTCCTGCTTAGCATCAGGCGATGGTTCAGAGAGATTGGGTTGATTGGCGCTAATGAGCACCGTGTCGCCCTCAAGCTGATAAAACAGCGGATCTTGACTAATCAAGTGGCTCACCTGATCCAGCCCTGTATCGGTTTGACCTGTTAATGCCAGCAGCACGCGATCGCTATTCCAGGGCGAAACAATTTCCTTCAGCACGCCTTCGCGATCGGGCAAGGTTTGTACGGCGCTTTGTCCGCGCTGTCGAGACAGCAGATTTTTCAGCGCGAATCCATCGGCTTCAAAAGCTTCGGGGAAGGGAAACTCTGCTTGAGTACCAATGCCGATCAGGTGGCTCGTTTTACGTTTTTCTGGAGTCAATTTGTCTGCTCGAAATGCCTCAAGCTGCAAAGCATCCGATCGGCTGAGTCGCCCCAGTCGAGCGCTGACTTCTAACATGAGCGCCACATCTTGAGGGCTGGGTTTTTGGGGAAGGACGATCGCCGTGCTGGATAAATCTTGGGGTGCCGCAAACGGAAAAGCTGACTGCATCAGCTTCAAGTCTGGCATTCGCGACAGGTGTTCCCGCTTGAGATCAAAGCTAGTATCCGCATGAATCGTACCCCAGAGCTGCTGATCGGTGACGCGGCTACAGGATCGGCGTTCACGCGGGTCGAGGCGGAAATTGATCTGCATCTTGGAATTAGGCTTGATGCGATCGGGCGTGATTTCAATTTTCATCGACTGCCGCATTGCCCCATCCGCAGAAGACAGCCGACTGCCTGCCAAAGGCACACCGTCAATCTGCACTTCTACTAGGGAAGTTAGCGGGTTAACCTGAGCGCCATAGCTGTAGTTGAGGGTCATAGAGCTACCTGGCACAAACAGATCATCTGGCAGCGCACGAAAATCAACCTCCAAGGCAGGCGCATGGGAGCCGCGCACCGAAACATCTTTATAGGGCTGACGATCGTAGGTCTGCAAATCCCTGAGCTGGAAGCGATTTTCTACAGGCAAATATCCCGACCACTGACGGAGCGGCGGCGATGGCACAGGTGCAACTTCGCTGACAACAATTACATTTCCAGTCCCAATCTGGCGATCGGGCGTTTGCACCAAAAACTGCACTGCCTTTGCGACGCCATCTGCTCCGTTGCCCGTCGCCACCAGGACAGGCGTGCGATTCTCATCTGCCGTGGTTAGCATCAGCAACCCCACATTCTTAGGAAACGGCTGCTGCTTGCCATCCAAAATTTGCTTGTCCTTGAGCGACAGCGGCAGCTTCAGGGATTTCAGGGCGGGCTGGCTCTCCGGCGTGCCGATAATAATCAGCGGTTGGCTAGGCTTCACCTGATCGATATCGCTAATCAGGCGGGTTTCCATATCCCGGTAGACCGCCACTCGACCTAGCGCCGCCTGAAAACGCGAGGCGGTGGTCAGCCAGGTTTCATCGATCGTCTGCGGCTGGAGATAGTCTACCTGATTGGCTTCCAGGCTGAGTGTGTCAAAAATAGGATAGGGATAGCGGCTGAAATCCATGGCGATCGGCTGCGGCTGGAAGTCAAACACCAGTTTGGAGTCTGGCAATACCTCAGTCCAAAGCGACGGATCGTAGGGATCTTGCGTACAGGTGGGGGAGTTGTTTTGCAGGGCGGCGATCGTGATTTCGTTGTAGTCCTGAATCAGATCGGGCGAGACATCAAACACTGCCGTGCCGATTTTTGTCTCAGGTTGGTTTAACGGAACACTACCAATGCTCGTGCCGTTGATCAATACCGTCAGATTTGATCGGCTGGCATAGAGCGCAGGCGAATGGCGATAGCGCAAAGACATCTTTACCGTCTGAGGCTTCCAGTTACGCGGACGGGTAAACCGCAATCGCGCCTCGTCATAGATGCTTTCTAGCCGGAGTCGGTTGCCGACTAGCGGACTCCGATTGAGTTCCAGCACATATTTGCCGTTGGCAGGTACCGCCACAGTGGGTGTTGCAGGGAGTGGACTCGGCAACGCGAACGAGCTGTTCGATAGATTGGGCCTTGATAGATTAGGTGAGGGTAGATTGGGCGAGGATAGATTGGGTGAGGATGGCTCTACAGAATTTTTAGGAAAAGTTTCGATCGCCGCCGGAGGATCAGTCTGCGCCCGGACAACGGACATTACGCCGCCAAGACTAATACTGCAACTCAAGAAAATTAAGAACAGGAACGATCGCCATTTATTACTGTAGGTGCGCTTAGATTTCACCTTAGGAGATGCAGATTGGAATAGCGAATGGAAAGGATTTTTCATGGGGTGATGAAATGCACGCGAGGGCTGAGGGAGTAGGGAGTAGAACGTGGGATAGGCTAATAGCGCTCCCAATAGGGCTGAAAGCCTCGCCGTCTCAGTAGATTGACGCGAATTTGTTCAGCGCGATCGCTCCATCTGGAGTCGGTTTTTTGGAGCGCCTGAAATCTTGCTAGGGCAGCGATCGGCTGATCTTGGGCGAGCTTGAGTTCTGCCAAGATACGCTGGACATCGGTGTCGGCACGGAGGGATAGCACCTGGGTGTAAAGCCGCTCGGCTTCAGCAAAGCGTTTTTGCTGAAAGCGCACGCCGCCTAACGCCGACAGCGCATCAGGATTGTCAGGCTGCATGGTCAAAATGTCTTCGTAAGCTTGGCTTGCCAACGGCAAATTGCCCAGCCTTTGCGCCAGATCGCCCTGGATAAAGGTGGCACCCATTCGATCGGGGTTGGTTACTAGAAGCTGTGTAACATGTGCCTGGGCTTTTGCCGGATCGCGAGACGCCCAAAGCTGCACCCAGCGCAGATTAACGCCGATATTATTAGGATCGATCGCCAGCAGACGCTCATAGAGTTTCTCTCGCTGTGGGTCGGCGGGTAGTGCTCCTACCAATAGAAAGAGTTCTGAGGGCGGTTCAGCGCGATCGTTCAATCCTTCCAGAACAGCTTCAGCCTCAGCCTTAGAAGTTTTTTGCAGCTGATAGGCAACCCCCGCCTGACCGAGCTGACTCGGTAAATCTTGCGGATTTTCAGTGACTAGCCTGTCGTAAATGCTGAGAGCCGCTTCAGGTTTGCCCTGCGCCAGCTGAATCCCGGCAAGTCCGCGTAGAGCATCCCGCGTCACCGGATCTCCCAAATTCCGATCGACTAGCTTCTGGTAGCGCTGGGCGCTAGCATCCAGGTTGCCCTGCTGACGCTCAATTTCGGCAAACAAGAAGTCTGTTGCCGGATCTTTTGTGCCGATTGGGGTTGCGCCATAAAGGGTCAGAGCTTTGCTTGCCGCCTCCCGATCGCCCTGCTGAAGCGCTATTTGAGCAATCCGAAAGTTGAAGAACGGCACCGCAGATCCTTCCTGCAAAGCCGATTGAAACAGCGGCAAAAATTCAGGCTGAGGCGGGTCAAGGCGCAGTAACGCTAGAGCCAGAGAACGGCGATCGCCAGAGCGAGTCGGCAATGTGCCTAGCACCTGCTGCAACTGTTGCTGAAGCTCAGGTTTAGAGATTTGTCCAAGCTGCTGCTGAAGCACCCACTGCTTCACCCAAGCGCTCTGGTTTTGCGGCTGCTGTGCTGTGACTTTTTCGTAGAGGGGCAGCGCCTCCGGCTGGGCAGAAGGATCATCGCTGAATACATCTGCAATTTCAGTAATCAGACTGGTCGAAGGATTGGGAGTCTGCTGTAACACCTGGCGATAGAGATCGATCGCACCTTTATAAAGATCTGCATCCTGCGCCTGCCGACCTATGCTGCTTAGGGCACGGGCTAGCGGCAGTAAAGTCTCTGGGCGATCGCGTAGCGGATCGAGTAGCGTTAGCGCCTGTTCAATTTGATAATTTCCGGCATAGGCAGAGGCAAGCGTGGCGCGGATTTGAACGTCGTCTGGCGAAGTCTGCAAGCGGGGCTGCAAAACCTGAATGGCGCGATCGGGGCTACCCGTTTCTTGCAGAGACAGTGCGTAAGCAGTCACAGCAGAATTAGGAATCGCTTTTCCGGTGGCGAGATAGCGATCGAATAAAGTCAGGCTTTCTAGATAATCGCCGCTGTAGGCATAGATTTGTGCCGCGCCTAAAACGACTTCAGGGGTAGGGCGCGTGAGCAGGATTTGGTAATCGGCGATCGCCTCAGAAAATTCGCCCTGATAGCCGTAGAGCAGTGCCCGTTGTGTTCTGGCAGCAGTGTCACCGGGCGTGATGTCTAGGAGCGTCGTCAGTGCCGTAATGCCGCGCGGCTGCCATTCTGGACGGTAGCCACCCAACTGCCCAACTGCGGTGAGCGCCTGCCGATTGCGCGGATCTTGGGCTAACACCTGCTGGTAGGCTTGCCATGCATTTGCGTCCTGTCCGGCACGCTGGTAGGCGATCGCCAGCCCCAGCTTTGCCTCCAGCGACTGTGGTTGACTTTGCAAGGTCTGCCGAAAAGCAGCGATTGCGTCATTCACCCAGCCTCGATTCAGCAGCGTGTAACCCTCAGAAACCTGGGCTGGGGCTGGCGTGGCGCTACCGACGATCGCTAGTCCCATAATCACCAGTTTTACAATCGCTAAACCCGTCGCAGAACCCGTCAACCGTCTCCAATTCTGATTCATAGCTCCCCAATTACCTCTGCTCGCTTGTTTATTCCTGCGCCTTGACCCTGCGCCTTGACCCTGCGCCTTGACCCTGCGCCCTTACCTAATGTCAAAATCCGCTCTTAGCCGAATACCCAGCACGGTGTCTGAAAACCCATCGCGCTGCTGAAAGGTTGCACCCGCCCGAAAATTGGGCGATACTCGAAAGTCGTAAAACACTTCCAGCACATCCGGAATTTTGTCGCCGCGATCCTGCCGCAGAGCGTCGTTAGAGAGTTCCCGCCCGTAGCCCAGCCCCAGGCGATCGTCTGGCAGAAACAGATCGAGCAGGTTTACGCCAAAGCTGTAGGTGTCGCCACCGCGATCGAGTTCCTGGTTTTCGTAATGTCCATAGCGTCCAAACAGCCCCAGATTCAGCTCTGGGATAAACACCTCAGCATTGATGCCAAAAGCCTCTTCCCGATCGCCTGACCGTAACCCAAACTGGCTATTGCCTCTCGAAAACTGAAAGATTTCCTGAAACCCGTCTCGCTGTCCAGCATCGCGATCGTTAGCGTAGGTGCCGCGCACGACAACGTTACCCAGCCTCAGACCAATCTCTCCAGCAAATCCATCGATCGCAAAGTCTCCCAAGTCACGGCTAGACGAAAAGGCGGCGGCTTTCAGGTTAAGCGCATCCGTCACATCCCAATTCAGCAGCGCCCCCGGACGAGAGCCAATCCCGGTGGCGGCTAGCGCCGGATTGGTCTGAAAGACGGGATTGAAAAAGTGCGTGACCGAATCTTTGGCAAAGCTGTTGCGATCGAAATAGGAGGTCAAATCGATCATGCCTGCGGTAAAGCGCAGATTGCTCAATCGCGCAGGGGACAGCGTGAAATAAAGCTCATTTAGATCTAGATTCACGTCATCGGAAGAGTCACTAAAACCGTCTCCTGTCACCAGATCGATTGTGGTTCCAAACAGCAAATTGGGCGTTACCGCATAAACTCCTGAAGCCCTTAATCGCCCAGATGACTGACCATCCTGCAAGATGTAGGCAGACTGAATATGTACTAGCGGCGTACCCAGCAGATTGCCTTGAGTTTCTTCTGTGGCGTTGGCATCCCGTGTATCTGCAAGATATTGGATATCTGGGTCATGCTCTGTTGAAGCTTGAGCAGGCGTAGAGGATACAGGCGCTGTGGAATTTAGAGCGATCGCCGATGAAAACTCTAGGACCATGTTTGACGCAGACGGTTCCGCAGCGGCTCCTGCAACCGCTGCGGTCGAATCAATAGGCGCTGTTAAATGGATAGGCGGTAGCTTGACCGTGGAGGCTTTCAGGGTTTGTGAACGGGTCAGGTGAGATAGCTCTGCGACATCTAGCAACGGCTGAATGCCCTGTTGGATACTTGGTTGGATACTTGGCTGAATACCTAGCTGGATATCTACCTTTGTCGATTCAAGAGACGGATTATCAGATTGATCAAGAGACTGGTTTGATGACGGAGTAGGAACAGGGCGATCGCCATTTTCTAGGACTTCTGCCTGAGCAGCTTGTACTTTTAATCCGCAGTCTATTCCGATCGCCAGAACAGTGGAGAGAATCCCAGCCAAAATCAGAGAACTTAGCTGAGTATGTTGATTTGAGTGAAAAATGCGGCTTTTAGCGCCAGCTTGTCGATGCATCTTTACTTACCCGATGTTCTGAAAATTTCTAATTCGAGATGCACCTGATGAACTGCAAGCGATTGCAGGAGTCTAATTCAGAACTGAACGTCAGCACTGCGTTTTGATGTTTAACAGCAGTTCAGGAAAAACAAATCTCGATCGCTGTCAATTAACCAGTAGTCAAAAGCTGATCCTCAAGACCTAATAGTTATCTAACGCTCTTGGCTCGTATTACAAATTTAGGTAGATGCGCTCAGGATAGAATGCCAATCTGACAGATTTCGATGCCTTTTAATTACGGATGCATCTGCTCGTAGATACACTGAAATCACACCCAAATAGATGTAAAAACAACTACAGAATTAAAAAAGAAACTGCTATTGCTTTGAAACTTTTTTGCTAGGCAATACGATAGATCTATCTTGAATAAAGCTAGATACACTCTATCTTTTTAGCTTTACGTTATCTAACCCTGATTAATTTCTGTTGACACCTGAGGCTCTTTCCACAGGTTTTGTAGAATGAGATGTCTAGAAATCTGCCAAGCGCAAATAGTAGTGCGACGATACATTTTTCGGCGATCGCTTTTTCCCTAAAGGACTTTAGAGAAGCGCGATGTGGCTCAATTCTATACGCATATTCTAGGAGTCTCTTAAAAAACTATGGGGAATTCTAGGATTTTGTGTAAAGGAAATACAAATTTTAAGACTCATAGCCCACTAGGCAGTCGAGCGAATAGCGGCAGTGCTGAGGATACAAGCCAAATTTTAGGTCGCGGATAATCAACTGATAGCTTGTGAAAAGGGTCAAAAGAGCCTTGATCAATGAAATGATACAAGACCATTGATTTGAAAATGAGAAAATCTAGGTAAAACTCCGGATCAGGCAATCTAAGTTTGAAGATTGGAAAAAGCACTTGTTAGATCATTAAAGCAACTCAATGTCAAAACGAGTTCATTTTGTAATGCACCACGACAATAGATTCTCTTAAAGCCATAGAAAAATGCTGTTTTAGAGTATTGTGAATCACATTTCTACAATTTCTCTTTCACCAAATACTTAACATAATCTTGTGGTAAAAAATGCACTTTTGCTCATAGCTTCTTTACGCTTTTAAGGAACATCTTTATTGATTTTCGAGATTACCGATCGCAAAAATTGATAAGCTTAATAAGCATTGAGCTAAATTAGAAAATTGAACTTCGGCGTAAGTCTTAGCTCAGATTTTCTAGAGATTTTATCTACCTTTCAATCTTTTTAAATTAGTGAATGGTGAGCGATATAAGCTGTTTGGAGCCTGTTTAAGTAATCTCTATATGCAATTTGAACGCGATCGCATCTTCATTTTCCTAATATCTAATAGATCGGAAACTCACCCATAGAATCTGGTAACGGTCAGCTTCTAAAGCAAGCTTGCCTTCTGCCGAAGCATGAGTGCATGACAGGTTGATCAGTTTTTAGACTCTGGTTTTCAAGCTTTCATGTCAATAATTTCCGCGCTAAGCCCTACTCTGATTGCCTATCCCCCTAAACTGAGCCGGAGCATCCAATGAATACCATCTCCATGGGCGCGTATAGACCCTCCCAGAAACTGCATCCGCTAAGCCTACTTGCCCAACTCACTAGCCGTCAAACTAGCGGATGCCTACAAGTTTCCAGTGGAACCGTGACTTGGTCACTTTATCTAGAGCATGGCAAGCTGATCTATGTTTCCAACACGGTGGATTCATTTGGACGGCTCGATCGCCAGCTCCGTCGCCTTAGTACTCAGGTTCCTAGCCTGATTAGCGCAGTTCGTGTTCAGCTACGGCTATTGTTCGAGAATTCACCCAGCCGCTTACCTCATGGTCGAGACTATGAGGCTATTTGCTGGCTAGTAGAACAGCAGCATCTTACTTCAGCACAGGCTGCAAGGCTGATTGAAGACCTCGCCAAGGAAGTTCTAGAGTCTTTTCTTCTGGCTCAAATGGGCAGCTATGAGGTGATTGAACAGGATCTATTGATTGGATTGCCTCGGTTATGCCAGCTTGATGCACGTCCATTGGTGGAATATTGCCAGAACCATTTGCGGCGGAGACATCTCTCTGGGCAAGCGTCTGTGGCAGGTGAGCAGCCGCGAATCTTAAGCCAAAACGGAGTACATCCATCTACTGAGCAAAAAGTTGAGCAGAGAGCCGAGCAGAGAATTGAGCAAAAATCTCAGCCTCCTACCTCTGCCTACAAAAGCACTCAATCTTCTATCAGCAACAGTTCACCCAAACTTGAGCCGCCCGCTCCTACGGCTGCCAAATCGACCTATACGATCGCCTGTATTGATGACAGCCCTACCGTACTGCAAGCCATCAAGTCTTTCCTGGATGACAAATGCTTTGCGGTCATTGCCATTAGCGACCCAATCAAAGCGCTGATGCAGGTCATTCGGAGTAAACCTGATCTCATTTTGTTAGATGTCACGATGCCTAACTTAGATGGCTATGAACTGTGTTCGCTGCTGCGCAAACATCCCAACTTTAGGCACACGCCGATCGTTATGGTAACGGGTAATACCGGATTTATCGATCGCGCCAAAGCCAAGCTGGTTGGTGCTTCAGGCTATTTAACTAAACCCTTCACACAGCCTGACTTGATTAAAGTTGTGTTCAAGCATTTAACTTAGGCATTTAACTTAGGCATTTAACTTAGGTATTTGACTTAGGCATTTAACCTAAGCCAACAAAAAAGTTGCTGATTTTTCATAAAACACGCCTATCTGAAGATCAGAAATCTCTTAAGTGAGAATCTTCCGGATATCAATATTCGTCGGCGAAATAAGTAGTTGATCTAAAGGAAAGTAAGGATGAGTACAACGCTCATGGGAACGATTTTGGTGGTAGAAGACACGCCTTCTGAAATGGAGTTGATGAGCTACTACCTCAGAGAAAGCGGCTACTTTGTGATTAACGCAATCAGCGCTAGAGAAGCCTTGAGCAAAGCCATTGAACAGCAGCCAGATGTCATCATTACCGACGTAGTCATGCCTGGAATGAGTGGATTTGAGCTATGTCGTAGCCTTAAAAAACATCCCATCATTAAAAAAGTTCCAATCATTATTTGTACTTCAAAAAATCAAGAAATCGATCGCCTCTGGGGAATGAAGCAGGGAGCAGATGCATATATTACAAAACCTTTTACACGCGAGCAGCTGGTGCGCGTTGTGAAATCCGTAGAAGGATAAACCTAAAACCATGTCTATGAATCCATCTGCACTTTCTCTGCCAGGGATGCGATCGCCAAAAGCCCCAGGAGAGTCGTATTTGAAATTTCATCTGAATCGGCAAATTCCTGCCGTTTTTTCAATGCGTCATGTGCAGGAAGCGATCATTTTGCCGTCTCGTCGGCTGACCCCCATGCCCAATATGCCCGCTTCCATGATGGGTTTGATGAACCGTCGCAGCCGCGTAATTTGGGTCGTAGACTTGGCGCAGCTTTTGGGGCTTTCGATGCTAGATGCCAGCAGCACTCAGCAATACACGCTGATTCTAATTCAGGTGGGTGCTGTGCCTTTGGGATTAGCCGTCCATCAGGTTGAAGGCATCACCCGTCTAGAACCCAGTGCGATTCAATCTCCTATCGGGCAAGTGACCGCATCTCTCGTGCCCTATCTGCGCGGCTGTGTGCTTCAGCGGCAGTCTGAGAAACAAGAGATTCTTTTGGTACTGGATGGCGAAGCGATCGCCCACTCTTCAATTCTCCGTAGCCCCTAGCTTACCCAGACTACTGATTTAACCCAGCCTGTTTAGCCTGCCTTCCTTCCACCCGAATCATTTGCGCTGCGAGGCATTTTCGCCATGACGACCCAACCCCGCCCAGTTTCTACCAAATCCGATCGCTTTGAAGAGAATAGCCCTTCAGAATCATTTACAGATTCTAGCCGCAGACCGCTTTCCCAGCAAAGTATGCCAACTTCTCCTATCTCAACCGTCAAGTCCAAGGACTCGCCCTTGAACTGGTTTCATTCCATGCCAGTGCGTCAAAAGCAGCTTTTGGCGCTGTTTGCCTCAGAAGCGCTTTCAGCTGTTGGGTTAGTAGGAGCAGGTTCCTGGCTCATTGTCAGAGGAGGACAAGAACAGCTGGTCAACCAGGCAAAGGCTGAAGTTGCCGTCACTAAAGTCACCTACGACATTAAGGTGAATCAGATGGGCTTCGGCTTTCGAGGGCAGTCTGACAACACTGCCATTGTACAGGCAGCAAAAGACTATGCAGCAGGGCGATCGGTTTCTCCAGACCTACGCGCTAGAGTGAAAGCCATTTTGGCAAACGAAGTTACCGCGCGTAACATTGAATATGCCACGCTGGTGGGGCCAGATCTGCGAATCATTTCTAGTGCCAATGCTGAACGAATTGGGGATAGATTTGACCCAGATGGGTTGGTGGGAACGGTCTTAAGCAATCCACGCCAGGTTAAAGCCAACTCCATTGTCAATTGGTCAGAGCTAAAGAAAGAATCACCGCCTTTGCCAGAGGGCTTTAGCGGTCAGGATGCTTTGATTCGATACACTGTGACTCCGGTAAAAGATACGGAAACGGGAACGGTAATAGGAACCCTGGTATCAGGTGATATTGTCAACGACAAAAAGCCGATTGTTGAAGGAACGCTCGAAGCCTTTAACAACGGCTACAGCGCGGTTTATCAACGCCAGCCCAACGGGGAATTTGTGCTATCCACTTCCTTAGACTTGGCAGAAGCCGATCGCGGAGGGGTTGCCGACCTTCAGCAGGCAAAAGCAGGCGTGGCGCTGCCCGCTGATTCAGATCTGCTGAAACGAGCTGCAGAAGCTAAGGGTCAGGCTGTCACCGATCGCATTACCCTAGGCAATCAAACCTACACCGTAGCGGCTCAGGCGCTCAATAATTTCAAAGGACAGCCGGTAGCCCTGTTGGTGCGAGGATCTTCTGAAGCGTCCCTCAACGCCGCCTTACAGCAGAGTTTACTACTTCAGCTGGCGCTCGCCGCAATTGCCATTGCTGCCGATATTGGTCTATCTATTGTGTTAGGGCGTTCGGTCGCGACTCCGATTGAAATGCTAGGAAGAGTCACTCGCAAGTTTACCAAGGGCGATCGCCAGGTGAGAGCCGAGGTTTTTGCCAACGATGAAGTGGGTCAATTGGCGATCGCTTTCAATGAAATGGCAGATAACGTCGTCACTTCCGAGGCAGTGCTGAAAGAACAGTATCGTCGTCAAGAACTTCTAGCTAACCGGGCGCAGCTTCTCACTGAAGTCACTCTGCGAATTCGTCAGAGCATGAATGCAGAAGAGATTTTGAGGACTTCAGTGGAAGGGGTGCGATCGATATTGAAGGTCGATCGTGTGCTGATCTACAGATTCACGCCTGACTTCAAGGGGGGAGAGATCACCGCTGAGTCAGTAGATGAGGGCTGGATCAAGGCATTGGGACAGACGATCTATGATCCGCTGGTGCCTGGATCGATTGAACGCTTCAAGAGCGGCAGAATTTCGACGATGGAAAATTTAGATGAATCTAACATTTCCCGCTGCCACTGCGAAATTTTGGAGCGGCTAGAGGTGAAAGCCAATATGGTTGCACCGATTATTACTGGCGATGATTTGGTGGGTTTGCTCTGCGTTCATCAGTGTTCTGGCCCACGGGTTTGGGAGCCAGAAGAACTCGACTTGATGCAGCAGTTATCTACTCAGGTGGGCTATGCCCTAACTCAGGCAACCCTACTTCAGCAGCAGCAGACGATCGCCCGACAAGAGCAGCAAGCCAACTATATCGTCTCGCGGATGCGGCAGTCTCTAGACCAGCAGCAAATCTTTGATACGGTGACGCAAGATTTACGAGATTCTCTCGGTGCCGATCGCGTTGCCGTCTATTGGTTCAATCCGCAATGGGAAGGCACATTTGTTTCTGAATCTGTCGATCGTCTTTATCCCCCGGCCCTAGGCGCAAAAATTGGCGATCCCTGCTTTGCCGAAAAATACGTGGAGCAATATCGCCTGGGTCGCGTTAAAGCCACCGAAAACATCTACGAATCTGGCTTAACGCCCTGTCATATTGGTCAGCTTGAACCCTTCAAGGTCAAGGCAAATATTGTTACCCCCATTCTGGTGAAGAACGAGCTGGTGGGTTTATTGATCGCCCATCAATGTTCGGCACCGCGCAAGTGGAAAGAAGCAGAAATTTCCTTGCTGCGGCAGGTGGCCGTGCAGCTCGGATTTGCCCTGGAGCAGGCAAGCCTATTTGCACAGCGCGAACAGGCTCAATTAGAGGCAGAAGCCCTGTCGGAAGAACAGCGTGTTCAGCGAGAGTCTTTACAAATGCAGCTGATTAACCTGCTGAGCGATGTGGAAGGGGCGACTCGCGGCGATCTAACCGTCCGAGCAGATGTGACGGCAGGAGAAATTGGTACGGTTGCCGATTTCTTTAACTCGATCGTGGAAAGCCTGCGGCAAATTGTCACGAAGGTTAAAGAGTCGGCAGTGAAGGTGAACCTGTCGCTGGGCGAAAACGAGAGCGCAATTCAACGACTGACCGATGAAGCCCTGAAGCAGGTGGAAGAAACAAACCGAACGCTGGATTCTGTGGAGCAAATGACGCGATCGATGGAGGCGGTTGCCGTTAGCGCCCGTCAGGCGGCGGATGTGGCACGCACGGCTTCAACCACTGCCGAGAAGGGCGGCGCGGCAATGGATCTAACCGTACGCAATATCCTGGGGCTGCGGGAAACGGTGGGCGAAACGGCTAAAAAAGTGAAGCGCTTGGGTGAATCGTCGCAGCAAATCTCTAGAGTGGTGTCGTTGATTAACCAGATTGCCATGCAAACGAACCTGCTGGCGATTAACGCGGGCATTGAGGCGGCTCGCGCAGGTGAAGAAGGACAAGGTTTTGCAGTAGTTGCCGAAGAAGTGGGCGAACTGGCGGCGCGATCGGCGGCTGCAACTCAGGAAATTGAGAAGCTGGTGGACACGATTCAGCGGGAAACCAGTCAGGTGGTAGAAGCGATGGAGCAAAGCACGGCTCAGGTCGTAGAAGGGACGCACTTGGTAGAGGATGCTAAGCTCAGCCTCAATCAAATTATGGATGTGTCTCGCCAAATTGATGTGCTGGTGCAGTCGATTTCTGAAGCCACCGTATCGCAGGTGGAAACATCTGGGGTTGTCACTGATCTGATGAAGCAAATTGCCAAAATTTCTGAGCAAACTTCCCAGTCTTCTCGCCAAGTCTCGATCGCCCTTCGACAAACGGTTGAAGTCTCACAAGAGCTACAGGATTCTGTAGGCGAGTTTGAAGTTGGAACGGATATTTAATATCTGATATTTATCCCCATGATCGCTTTATTCCCCATTCCTGAATCTCCCAATCTACCGAGCCGCACTTATGACACAGAATAAGGAACTCGAAATTCAGCTTCAGTTTCTCGACGAAGCTCAAGAGTATCTTGGGGCACTGGAAACCGCGCTGTTGGGTTTAGCAAGCAGCGGTGTGGATATCGATCGCATCAACGCAGCGCTACGGGCAGCTCACTCCATTAAAGGCGGGGCAGGCATGATGGGGTTTCAGACCTTGAGCGCTATGGCGCACCGTCTAGAAGACTCCTTTAAGGTGTTAAAAATTCAGCGCCATACAATCGAGATAGATGGAGATCTGGAAGGACTGTTGCTAACGGGTGTGGACTGTTTACGGCAGGTGATTGAGTGCGATCGCGCCACGCTTTCTACGCTCTCGTCTACCACTCAGTCACCTGATTATCAAGGCGTGAATCCCCAGTGGCTCGATCAATATGCCAACCCGATCTTTGAGCAGCTTCACGACAGGTTGGGTGATCCGGAAGCGGAAGATGCCAACTCCATGCTGTCGCCTGAAGAGGGTCAGGATGTCATTCCGATGCTGTTTCAGACCGAGGTAGAAGGCTGTTTGGAGCGGCTAGAATCGGTAATGGCAGAGCATTCTCCCTGTTTGCGAGAAGAGGTAGACATTCTGGCACAGGAGCTAGGCGGCTTAGGGGAAATGTTGCAGTTGCCCGCCTTCACAGAGCTGTGCGGCTCAGTATCACAGCAGATTACGGCTGCATCCGCCGATCGCCTTGAGGAAGTTGCGGCTCTAGCCTTGCAGATGTGGCGGCGATCGCAAGCGCTGGTTCTGACGGGAAATCTGGAAGCTCTGCCCCGATTGCTGGATATTGCGCCAGATACTAATTTTGATGCTGCACCAGACACTGCACCAGACACAATATTTGAACAGACTGAGACAAATGGTGAAATTGCTGCGTCTTGGTCTGATTTTGATTTGTTTGAAGGTCTAACAGGTGCAGAGGATTGGACGAGTGCAGAGAACTGGACAGATGTAGAAGATTGGGCAAGCGCGGCAGACTCGGTGACTTCAGATTCGGCGACTTCTGAGACGGCGGCTTCTGAGGCGGCGACTTCTGAGACGGCGACTTCTGAAACTCAATCTATACCACTAGAAGAACCGTTCTCCATTTCGATCGATGCGCTGGCGGAACCAGAGTCGGCTGAAACTATTACCGTGCGATCGGTTCGCTCCACTCATAGAAAAGCAGCCAGACAAAACACCGAATTCCAGGTTCCAGAAATCACGTTAGATCCCAACACTCTTAAAGACTCACCTGAGAATTCAGTACGGGTTCCGAGCAAGCAGCTCGACCAATTAAGTGACCTATTTGGAGAACTGACGATCGAACGTAATGGACTCGATTTGCACCTGAAGCGCCTACGCAATTTAGTGCAAATGCTCACCCAACGAGTCCAAACTTTAGACCGCTCTAATGCACAGTTGCGAAACTCCTACGATCGCGTTTCCATGCAATCAAGCTTTGGGCTGCCTGTCCTAGGTTTTGGTGCAACTCCACAAGCGCGCCTACTTATCGGATCAGATGAATCTCGCCTGGATGAAGCCTACAGCGCCAATCTGGGTAAATTCGATACTCTAGAAATGGATCGGTACAACGAACATCACCTGATGTCTCAAGAGGTGATGGAAACGATCGTTCAGATCCAGGAAGTCAGCAGCGATATTGAAATCAGTCTGGAGGACACGGAACAAACCTCACGGGAGCTAAGAAAAACCTCACGCCAGCTCCGTGCCAAGCTCACCCAAGTGCGGATGCGCCCTCTCACCGACATTACCGATCGCTTCCCCAGAGCCATCCGCGAACTGTCGCTTCAGCATGGCAAGCCTGTCCAGATTCAGATCCATGGAGCCAACACCCTGGTCGATCGCAATATTCTGGAAGCCCTCAGCGATCCGCTGATGCACCTATTGCGCAACGCCTTTGATCATGGAATTGAGGATGCTCAAACCCGTAGCGATCGCGGCAAGCCAGAGCAGGGTTTGATCGAAATTCGGGCGCTGCACCGCAACAACCGTACGATCATTACCCTGCGCGACGATGGCGGCGGCATTCCTTTGGACAAGGTGCGAGCCAAAGCGCGGCAAATGGGATTAGACGAGGTGCTGCTAACTGCGGCTACGGATGAAGAATTGCTGTCGCTCATCTTTGAACCTGGATTCAGCACCAGTGATCAAGTGACGGCTCTGTCCGGTCGCGGTGTCGGCATGGATGTGGTGCGCGATCGCCTCCGCCAAATTCAAGGCGAAATTAAGGTAGATACCCAGCCCGGTTTGGGCACCACTTTTACCCTGTCTGTCCCCTTCACTCTGTCGGTGGCGCGGGTGCTAATTGCCGAAAGTCACGGAATGCTGATGGCGTTTCCGATTGACGCGATCGAAGAAATGCTGCTGCTACCCCCAGAGCAGGTGATTACCACCGCAGGCAACGAAGCCTTTACCTGGGAAGACACGATGGTACAGCTCATTCGCCTGTCGCAGTGGCTAGAGTTCCGGCGCGCCTACCAGCCCGAAGGATTGGAAACTCAGGCAAGTATCAATGTCCCAACCGTATTGCTGCTGACGCAAGGCAGTCAGTTGGTCGGATTACAAATCGATCGAAATTGGGGTGAGCAGGAAGTTGCTATTCGCAAGGTAGAGGGCGGTCTGCCTATGCCAGCCGGATTTTCTAACTGCACGATTCTGGGCGACGGGCGAGTGGTTCCCCTCGTCAACGTGCCAGAACTCCTCCACTGGATTGCAAGCTGCGAACGATCTCAAGTCGATGCTGTCCGGTTGCCCAATGCCCATGCCCTACCTGCTGCTCTATTGCCCTCTGAAGCGGTTTATGGCGATCGCCAGCCCACGGTGCTGGTGATTGATGACTCGATCAACGTGCGGCGTTTGCTGGCTCTGACCTTAGAAAAAGCGGGCTATCAGGTGGCACAAGCCAAAGACGGACAAGATGCCCTCGATAAGCTGAGCGCTGGACTGCAAGTTCAAGTTGTGATCTGCGATATCGAAATGCCCCGACTCGACGGCTACGGCTTTTTGGCAAAAGTCAAAGCCAGCCCGCCTTTAGAACGCATCCCGATCGCCATGTTGACTTCCCGCAGCGGCGAAAAACACCGCCAGCTTGCCATGAGCCTAGGGGCAAGTGCCTACTTTTCCAAGCCGTACAACGAGCAGGCGTTACTGCAAACTCTAGAAAGTCTGGTTGAGTTAGAAGCTGCCATTTAGAGCTGATCATTTCAAAAGTAAATACGCCAGATCACTCATAAAACCCGGCAATACTTAGCTTCTAGCTTCTAAGCTTCCAAAATCTAAAATCTAAAATCCAAAATCATCCCCATGCCTTCTTCCCTTTCGCGCCGTTTAGCCAATCGTCGGGCGGAAGCCACCCAGAAGCTGGTTGTCTTTAGCATTCACCAGACGGGGTTTACGCTGCCGATTCAGGCGATCGAAAAAGTGATCCCGCTAGGAGAACTTTATGGCGCACCCAATGGGCAGGGATTAAGATTTACCCATTACAAAGATCAGCAAATTTTAGTCATAGATGCTCAACAGCGGATTTTTGGTATTCAACAGCAGGAAGTCAAACTCATCTCATCACAGCCAGCCGTTGATTCACCCTCTGCGCAGATCGTATCGCCTGATAACCTAGATTCCCCTAACAACCTAGATTCCCATAACAACCTAGATTTCAGGGCAAGCGCTCCGGCTTATCTGTTGATTATTCAAGATAGTCAAGGAGATTTTGTCGGTATCCCCTTATATTCTCAGCCTAGCCTAAGACGCGTTCCCCTTTCTGCCTTCAAGCCTTTGCCGTCAGCCTATTTAGCAGGCGGAAAAATTCGCTGTGTTAGTGCTCTAGTGGTTATCCCAGAAGAACCGCCCCTGTTCTTATTAAATCTTGATCAGTTGCTAAAAGTGGAAACGCGATCGCTCCCTTCTACGTTCTAAACTCATGAACTAAGCCCATGAACTTCCAGTCCCTCATTACCCTTCTTGCAGTCTCAGCAGCTTTGCTGCCTATGGCAATTCGCATGACCGAGGTTTTCTCTCGCTCCACACCGCAGCCCAGCTCAGCTCAGCCAGTCATGACGGCTAGACCCAAGGCTAAAACCGCGCCTGATGGATTGGCGGGTAGAGCTGCCATTGAGCATCTCAATCGTGTCGATCGCTGCATCAAATGCGATTTGAGTGGTGCAAACTTAAGTTACGCCGACTTCAGCCGAGCTGAACTGACACAAGCCAATCTCAGTCAGGCAAAATTAGCCCAAACTAAGTTAGTTAACACCGTGTTGCATCAGGCAAATTTGCAGAGCGCTAATTTAGTGAAAGCTCAGCTCAATGGAGCCGATTTGAAACAGGCAAACCTGCAAAATGCCGATCTGAGTCGGGCTGAACTCATCAACACCAGCCTCTCTGAAGCAAATTTGACGGACGCTACGCTAGCTAAAGCAGAGCTACGAGAAGCTGACCTTACTTTTGCCAAACTAATCCGCGCTAATCTCCAACATGCCAGCCTTTATGGAACGCTACTGCAACATGCCGACCTTAGCGGTGCCGATTTAAGCGGCGCAGACTTACGCTATGCCAACCTGTCTGAAGCCAGCTTGGATGGGGCAAATCTTACCGATGCTCGGATTGATTTCGCCGTTATGCCCCAAGGACAAACCTATACCGGGCAGCCCCGGTATTGAGGCGCTGATGATTGCGTGGCGTTTATTTTCCTAAGAGACGATCGAGCGACACTTCAAGATCCTGGAAAGCGAGGGGGCTAATCCATCCACTCGTCAGAGTTTGTTTAGAGGCATATATTCCATCTTCTGGAAAACGAAAAACGATGAGCTGCATCTTACGAAGATTGACGACCCAGTACTCCTGAATGCCAGCCTCAGCGTAGATTTTAGCTTTGTCTTCTAGGTCTTTCGTCAGGCTGGAATTGGAAAACTCGATCAGCCAGAAGATATTTTCTGGATAGGGGTGATGCTCTAAGTAAATCGCTCCAAGCGGCTCAACGATCGACAAATCTGGTTCGGGTTCAGATTGATTAGGTAGCGTGATGGGCTTAGCCTCTCGGACTCTTGCCCGATCGCCCAGTAAATTTCTTAGATAGTGAGCAGATTCATCACTATAGTAAGAATGAGGCGTTCCTTCGAGAGCCATTTCAACAATTTCTCCATGTAGCAGTTCGACGCGACGATCGATAAAGAGTCCCGCATCAACCATTCGGTGATAGTCGTCTAACGTCCACTTAATTTGAGTAACCATAAAGGGGTGCTCCGTGACTCTTTTAAAAAAATCATATCCAGATTGAGCACTGCCATAGCTTTACGGTACTGATGATGCCGCTCTCTACATTACTCAATACGATCGCTACATTACTCAATACGATCGCAATCGTACTAAAAAACACCGTCATGTTACCCAGTTCGATCAGCGTATTACTCACAAACATCGGCGTGTTACTCAGTTCGATGGCGATGTTACTCAACACCACCCGCACGTTGATGATAGATCTGCTGATCCTATTAGGATCTCACTGATGAAACAGCACCGTTAACAGCGGCACGAGGGCAACCCATAGTCCCAATAGCGAAATTCGATTGTCCAGTTCAGCCGATTCAGAGGGCAGCAGCAGGGCATCAATGCGCTCCTCCAGTCGATTCAAGGGCGCAGCAGCACTAAAAGCAGCGCAAAAATCGGCAGCGCTCAGCGGCGTTTCTTTGACCGTCAGCAGCAAAGATTCCGCTAAGAGCAGCGGATCGATCGCTTGAGCTGCCCAGCGATCGGCACGAAGTTCGCGTAGCAAAAGCAGCTCTTGCCACAGGGCTTCGGTGTTAGGAAGCCAAACGGTGAAATGCCTGAGCCAGCCCATCCAGAAAAACCAGAAAGTGTCTCGGTAGTAAGCATGGGCGCGTTCGTGGGTGAGGACTGCTTCTAGCTGCTCCGGGGTGAGGCGATCGAGCAAGCCTTGACTCACCACTAATTGAGAGTTCCAGAAACCAATCTGTGCGGCAAACAGATGAGAGGTCGCGACTACATGCCCGATCGCAATGTCCTGACCCAGAACTGGATAGCTTTGCACTGGATAGCTGTGAACGTGGCGGAGCGATCGCCATCCCTGCCATCCCAGCCGCAGCAGTAACCCGATTGCAGTTGCCAAAAAGCTGAGCGCCAGCAGATAGCCAATCCATCCGGCAGGCAAGCCCAACATTTGCCCCTGAGTGCCCATACACATCACTGCTACTGCTGTCGTCAGCAACAGCAAAGGCGGCAGCAGAAAAGCAATCAGGGTACGCTGCCAGCGATCGCTCCACTCTGCCGATCGCCACCAGAGAAAGCGCGTCAAGCCTGAAATCACGATTGCCAGCAAAATGAGCGTCAGATGCATTTTTACTTCTCCCTGGCTTCACGGGCGATTTTCAGGCGTTGAGCGATCGCCTCCAACTTATCAGCGCTAGCATGATCTAGCTCATTGGCAAATGCGGCAACCACATCAGGATTGCCGATCGCCAAAAACTTCTGGAGCCGATCGTGTGCTTGCAACACCTGAGCCTCTTCACGAGAGATCAAAGGCTGCCATCGAAAGGCGCGATCCTCTTTGTCACAAGCTACCCAGCCTTTGTTGCCCAAACGACGCAGCACGGTCGTGACCGAAGCATAGGCAAGCTCCCGATTGGGATCAGCAAGAATGCGATCGTGAACCTCTTTAACGGTGGCAGAACCGAGCGTCCAAAGAATCTCCAGGATCTCAGTTTCTAACGCTCCCAAGGACAGCTTGGGCGAAGGATGGGGCAGAGGGGACATGAAATTCGCATAAAGTTCACACAAGCAGTTTAGCGCGGAGTCCGGCGACTGAATACTGGCGACTGAATACTGGCGACTGAATATAGCGCTACGCACATACGTTAGGACACTCTTTAAAGGCAGCATCAACGCAATCTCGAAAGGTATCAAACTCATCCCATCGCTGTCGCATCCAATTCTTTAGCACGCTCCACCAGTGTTCAATC